>Ga0247739_10000008_pt1 | contig 402194 bp, 342 predicted proteins | sample UWRJL058202B2_FD_180943 | JGI IMG/M metagenome (GOLD analysis project Ga0247739, IMG submission 180943) | Plant litter microbial communities from Arlington Agricultural Research Station in Wisconsin, United States - UWRJ-L058-202B-2 | ecosystem: Environmental > Terrestrial > Plant litter >... | reverse complement strand
ACTTTAAAGTTGCTTAGGCACCAATGTACTCCCACCCCTTTTTCACCTAATTTTATCAAAATTATTGGTCATAAAACTTCTATATCAAAGAACGGGTTTAATAAAAACAAACATAGGAGGCACGAAGGGCACTAAGTTAAAAAACGAAGTTTTTCCTTGGTGTTCTTTGTGCCTTTGTGGTAAAATTTATAATTCTATCAAGTTGGTTGTCTTCATAATATCCTTCAAAGCATCAGCCAAATTATCCAAGCATTTCTGTGAGTTGAAAGCCTGAATGGAATAGCGGATAAACACTTTATCATCATGACGCATCACAGGTATTTCAATCTTGTATCTATCGTACAGTAAGGCTTTTAGTTTTTCAGGCTCGGTTGTTTTTATACGTGTACTGTACAACTGAACAATAAAATCATTGTTGATGGGGCAAAGCGGTTCCGCATTCAACAATTTGCAAAAACTATCCGCATTGTCCTTTGTTAGCTGCCTGCATTGTTTGGCCACATGATGCCAATCATTTTCTATCATGAAGTTGATAGCTGCTGGAATAGTGAGGAAAGCAGAAAAATCCCTAGTGCCCTGTCCTTGATGCCAATCGATAAACTGTGAAGAAGAAGGAAAGGCAGCTTTATATCCCCAGCTTATAATCAACGGATCAAACAAATGTTGATATTCCCTTTTCACGTAGAGGAAGGAGCTTCCTTTAGCTGTCATCATCCATTTGTGACAGGCACCAGTATATATATCCGCTTGCAAGGTTTGCAGATTCAAAGGCACTTGTCCAGGAGCATGGGCACCATCAACAAAAGTGATAAGACCCAATGATTTTGCCTTTGCACAAATTTCTTCAACAGGTAAACGCAACCCTGTGGAACTGGTGATATGGCTAATGAAAACCATTTTGGTTTTTGGTGTCAGTCCTTTAAAGAACTGTTCAACAAATTGCTCTTTGGTAGTTAAAGGGAACTCAATCTTTTGGCGGATATACTTTGTTCCAGCCTTATTGCAATAGTAATTCCATGTTTTGTCACAAGCTCCATATTCAATGTCTGTAGCCAAAATCTCATCACCCTCTTTAAGGTTGAAACTTTTGGCAATAATGTTCACTGCATAAGAAGGATTGGTTACATACACCACATCGTCTGCATCGCAACCAATAAAATTGCTCAGGGCTTCACGGGATTCCTTTAAATACTGCAAACCTTTTACGGTCATGAATTGCACAGGCTCCTGCTCAAGTTCCAATTGGTATTGTTGGTACTTTTCAAATACAGGCTTTACACAGGAACCGAATGAACCAAAATTGAGAAAAGTAATGGCTGGATTCAATAAAAATTGGGAAGATAGATTGTTGGTCATAGACTTTTTTTGATGTTGCCTTTAATGGATGCGGCAAAATTATTCAACGAGTTTCAGGAACTCATCTTCTGAAATGATTTTAATGGTGTTGATTTTCTTTGCTTTTTCCAATTTGCTTCCTGCGTCTTCCCCCACAACCAAATAGTTGAGCTTGGCACTGACACCACTTACAATAACACCGCCCTCTGCCTCTGCCATAGCTTCCACTTCACTGCGTTTGTATTTGGAAAGCGTACCCGTAAAAAGGAATGTTTGTCCTGCCAATTCCCCACTTGCAACGCTTTGCCTTTTCGTATTCTTCAATTGCAAACCCAGTTCTTCCAAATGTTGCAGCATCTGTATGTTCTGTTCATTGCTGAAAAAATGGAAAATGCTTTTGGCAACCTTTATGCCCACATCTTCCATTTGCATTAATTCCTCTTCAGTTTTGTTTTTAAAATCTAGTAAATGCTCAACCGAATTAGCCAATGTTTTAGCAGTTGTTTCACCCACAAAGCGGATTCCCAAACCATACGTTAAACGGTGCAACGGCTGCTGCTTACTGGCTTCAGTAGCAGCTTGTAAGTTATCTATTGATTTTTTTCCAAAGCCCTCCAGTTTGCTAATCGTATCAAGATGATTTTTAAATAGTGTGTAAATCCCTGGAATATCTTTTAGTAAGCCCAGTTCATAAAATTTCCTCACATTGGCGTCACCAAAACTTTTGATGTCCATAGCATCCTTGCTTACAAAATGGATGATTTTTTCCACTACTTGTGCCTGGCATTCTATATTAATGCAACGCCAAACAGCTTCCCCTTCTTCCTTGAACAATTCACTGCTACAAACAGGGCAGGTTTTTGGGAAGATAATTTCCTGTTCAGTTCCTGTTCTTACTGCTGGCAATGATTGCACAATTTGTGGTATCACATCACCGGCCCTTTCTATCAACACCGCATCGCCAATTTTCAAATCTTTTTCCTTGATGTATTCTTCATTGTGGATGGAAATACTTGAAACGGTTACGCCACCTAAGGCTACGGGTTGTAATTTGGCAACAGGCGTTACGGCCCCTGTCCTGCCAACTTGGTACTCCACACCAATCAACTTCGTTGTTGCCTGTCTTGCCTTGAACTTAAAAGCAATGGCCCAACGGGGATGGTGTGATGTCATCCCCAATTTATCCTGCAGTTCAATACTGTTTACTTTGATGACCATTCCATCAATTTCATAAGGAAGTTCATCCCGTTTCTGTTCATACTCCAACACATAATCAATCACACCATGTATGCCTTTCACCACACGCAATTCTTTTTTAGGGGAACGTAAACCGCAATCCCATAAAAGTTTCAGTGCAGCTGAATGTGTCTCCAGTTCCTTTACCTCTTTATTATCTGTATGGTAACTAACATTGTATAGAAATGCATCCAGGTTTCTTCTGGCTACCTCCTTTGGGTCTTTAATTCTCAAACTTCCCGAAGCCGTATTTCGTGGATTGGCAACCGTTGCCAAACCTTGTTGGGTAAGCCATTCATTGTACTTCTCAAAAGCAATTTTGCTCATGATGATTTCGCCGCGGATTTCTATTTGTTCAATGCCATACTTACTGAATGGTGCAGACAGGGGAATGGACCGTATCTGTTTTACATTGGTGGTTATATCATCACCAGCTACGCCATCACCCCTTGTTGCACCACGAACTAGCATATCCTTTTCATAAATCAAGCTGATACTTGCACCATCAAACTTTGGCTCTACGCAATACTCAATTTCGTCCAAACCGCTTGCCTCCCTAGCCTTCCTGTCAAAATCCTGCAAGTCTTCTGCATCGTAGCTATTGTCCAAACTTAACATGGGAACCAAATGTTGAACAGTGGCGAAGCCTTCATTCAAACGGCTGCCCACACGATGGGTCGGGGAGTCTTCTGTAATTAATTCAGGATGTTTTTGTTCAATCCTTTCCAATAATTTATAGAGCTTGTCATACTCCCCATCACTTACCAGGGGTTCATTGGCTACATAATACTGGTATTCGTTAAACCGTAGAATATGCCTCAATTCATCTATTGATTGCACCACTTTTTCTTCATCATTCAACAGGTTTAAGAAGGCCTTTGTTTGTTCCTGAAATTGTATGGTCTGTGCTGAGTTGTACATAAAAGATATTAGGCTATAAAATTAATGGGTTGGCAATGTTTTTCATGCAACAGTTAAAAAAGGGAGAAGCTATTGTTCTGTTTTATTATTTAACCATGCACAAGCAAAGTAATGCTTTGCCATGTTGGTCTTGTTGAAACTGGAAACGGCTTTGTTTTTACTTCCACAACCCCTTTTTCATTTACTTTTACGCCTTATTAAATTTATAGTGCATGGTTTTTCGCCATTCACTAACCGATAGCTATCGGTTCACCCACTTATTTTTTTCTATGTTATATTCAATGACAGGTTATGGACGTGCAGAGCAGACAGTTGGCGACAAGACTTTTTTAGTAGAAGTAAAATCCCTGAACGGAAAGCAGTTTGATTTGCGTTTGTTCCTGCCACCATTGTTGAAGCCTTATGAATTTGATATAAGGGGAATGATAAATGAGGAACTGGAACGGGGTAGCGTGGAGTGCATTATCAGCATTAAGCAGAATGGGGCGGCAAAACCTGTCACCATCAATACTGATTTGTTGAAAGCCTATTATACCAGTGTTACTGAAGTGGCAAAGGAACTGGATGCAGATGTTAACCAGTTACTTGCTGCGGTGCTGCGTTTGCCCGAAGTAGTGGTTAACTCCACAGAAATGCTGAGCGAAAATGATTGGAAGCAGTTTCAAAATGTGCTGAAAGAAGCATTGGCCAATTTGAACAAACATAGAATTGAAGAAGGCAAATCCTTGGAAATAGAATTACTGCAAAGGGTTGAAAATATTGAATTGCAGGCCGAAAATATTTTGCCTTATGAACCATTGCGTAGGGAAAAAATAAAGGACGGATTAAAAAAATTATTGGAAGACAATGTGGGTAAGGAGAACTATGATGCCAACCGTTTGGAGCAAGAACTGATTTACTACATTGAAAAAATAGACATCACGGAAGAGCAGGTAAGGTTAAAAAACCACTGTGATTATTTCCGTTCCATTCTGGAAGAGAAAGGAAAGAGCAAGGGCAAGAAACTATCGTTCATCTTGCAGGAGTTTGGCCGCGAAATAAATACTACCGGCAGTAAGGCAAACAATGCAGACATTCAAAAATGTGTGGTACTGATGAAGGATGAAATGGAAAAAGCAAAGGAGCAGGTGTTGAATGTCCTGTAGCCATTTCCTTTCTTTATAGATAGTTCCAATCGTTTTTATCTTTGAAAAAACAACAGCAGTGAAACCATTTAGTTTTTACATTCTTATCCTGATATTTTTCTCCTCCTGTGGAAGCATTGATGTGTATGAAAAAACAAAGGCTTTTCCAGAACATGAATGGAAAAGCAAGGATTCTGCTTCATTTTCATTTGATATAAAAGACACTGCTTCCCATTATAACCTTTATATGGTTTTGCGTCATGAAGATGCCTATAAAAAGAAGAATATCTGGGTGGACATTACTGTTAAGGCCCCCGATTCCACTTACAGTATCAAACGAGAGTTCAACCTTGCCGACAATACGCATTGGCTTGGTGCTGCCATGGATGATATTATTGAGCACCGCATCAATATTAATGCAATGCCCATTCCCTTAAAGAAAGGCAACTATGGTTTTGTATTGAAGCAGGCCATGCGGGAAGACCCCTTGGAATATGTGTTAAATGCAGGCATAAGGGTAGAAAAAGCTAAATGATGAGTTCCATCAAAAAAAAATTGGTGCTGGTAACTGTGGTGTACTGGGTGCTGCTCATGTATATGGTGGCAGCATTGATTTGGTGGTTTGTGGCCTTGTATAGCCAGAACAATTTAATGGCTGATATGCTCATTGCAGATATCAATAGGGAAGACAGGCACTATGCACAGAAGTTTGATTTGATAAACCTTGGGAGGAGCAGGAAGAACGCACAGTACATTGGTGAAGGAACCACTTTTTTGGCATTGATTCTTGTGGGGGCAGTGTTTGTGTACCGTGTTACAAGAAGGCAAATAAAACTATCCCAGCAGCAGCAGAATTTTATGATGGCCGTAACGCATGAACTGAAAACACCCATCGCCATCACTCAGCTCAATTTGGAAACATTACAGAAGCGTAAGTTGGATGAAGAGAAACAGCAAAAACTTATCACCAATACTTTACAGGAAGCCAATCGGCTCAATACGCTTTGCAATAACATTTTACTGGCTGCACAATTGGATGGAGGTGCTTACAAGACAGCCACACAAGAAATCAATTTCAGTGACTTGGTGGAAGGCTGCGTGGAGAATTTCTCTATCCGTTATCCTCAAAGGCAAATAGGGGCACATGTGCTCGATGGTGTTTATTTACATGGGGAAGAACTATTGCTGCAAATGCTGGTGAACAATTTAATTGAGAACGCACTGAAATATTCGCCTAAAGAAAGCACCATAAAAATTTCATTGGAAGAAAACGATAAAAAAATTCAACTGAAAGTTGCCGACCAAGGAGTTGGCATAGCAGATGAGGAAAAGAAAAAAGTGTTTGAAAAGTTTTACCGTTCAGGAGATGAACGAACCAGAAAAACAAAAGGAACAGGCTTGGGTCTGTACCTATGCAAGAAAATAATGCAAAGCCACAATGGCTACATTACCATGACAGATAATGAACCTCAGGGAAGTATTTTTGCAGCTACATTTAATGTTTAATCATTTGTCAATATTTTGATAGTGCTTCGGTAAGCTTCGGCATGGCTTAATAAACAATTTTATCAGCCTAAGCCTATCTAAACTGGTTCTTAGAATCAAAAACCCTTACAATGAATAACAACAAAGCAAATATTTTATTGGTAGAGGACGAGGAGAATCTTCACGAAACATTAAAGCTGAATCTGGAGATGGAAAGCTATGGTGTAACATCTGCGTTTGACGGCAGCGAAGCGATTAAAGCTGTAGCCAATGAATATTTTGACTTGATAATACTGGATGTAATGTTGCCAGAAATGGACGGCATTACTGTGGCAGAAACCATTAGGGTGAACAATAACGATGTGCCCATCTTAATGCTTAGTGCCAAGAATAGCAGTGCTGACAGGGTATTGGGTCTAAAGAAAGGAGCAGATGATTATTTGGCAAAGCCTTTTAATTTGGAAGAACTATTGTTGAGGGTGGATAAGCTCATCAATAAAAACAAAAAGCTACAGGACAAGGAGAGCATTGGCGATACTTATACATTTGGACATAACACAATTGATTTTAAAGCACAGGATGCCATTGCCTATGATGGCAAAAAAGTGGAACTTAGTAAGAAGGAAGCAATGCTTTTGAAGCTGTTGATTGAAAACAAAAATGAAGTGGTTACCAGAGAAAAAATATTGCAGGTCGTTTGGGGCTACAATGTTTATCCAACCACAAGAACCATTGATAACTTCATTCTCAATTTCAGGAAATACTTTGAAGAGGATAGCAGAAACCCTCAATATTTTCATAGTGTGAGGGGGGTGGGGTATAAGTATGTGGGCTAGAGAATGATTTCTTCCAACCTTCTCAACACATCATCCTTACTAACATTACCGGCAGCATACAACACAGCATTGCAATCATTGATCAGTTTTTGCAAACTGTTTATCTTACTAGCATCCGTTTCTTTTATCAGCAGTTCCTGACAGAACTTTTTTGCTTGGCTAAAGAACAAATGGTCATTTTCGTTCAATAATAATTTGTTCAGTTTCTCAGTATCAGTATCTTCCCGTTTAGCTTCCATTTCTTCTTGTTCTGCAATGGCTGCATCAATTCTTTCATCAGCTTGATTGATCATTTGCTGCGGCGATATTTTTTTTTCAAAACCATACCTGAACCAGAGCGAAAGACCTGCAACCAATGCTATGACTGGCACAATCCAGAAATACTTAATGTTGGTAATGTTTTCATGGACCTTTGTTTTATCAATAACAGTTGGTTTTGCTTCCGCTACATTAATAACAATATCTTCTGTATGCACCGTTTTATATTCATGTGTTTGCATGTCATAAAACGAGAAACTGATAGAAGGAATAGTGACTTTGCCCTTGGTCTTTACAATAAAAGGGATGTCGAATATTTTGCTACCACTTGCAGGATAAGTTACTTTGTTAACTATCTCTGTGGTAACGGCATCAAAAGTTTCTACGCTGGAAGGAAAAGCAATACGGGGGCAATTGATATTTTGAAAGCCGCCTTCTCCTTCAATCATCACTTGTAGGCTATTTGTTTCATTGGCTGTGTCGTTTCTTCTGTTAACCATCGTCTTAATGGTAAATGAGCCAACAGCCCCATCAAAACCTACAGGTTTGTTCTGCTCTGGAAATGCGGTCACATGAAGAGTTGTGGACCCACTGCTTAATTTCAATGTTTTCCTTTCTAGCGTTCCTTGATTAAAAACATTATAGGCACTTTCAATAGAAGCTTCGCCCAACACAATATCGCCTGCATGTAAGGGATACAATTGCACTTTGCGAATGATATAGGTCTTGAACCGTTTGCCATTTATTTCTTCAAAACTGGGAAAGTTAGTTTCTGTAGTCATTTCTTGTACACTGCAGCCTGTAAAAGTTGGCAATTCCAAAACCCTTGATTTTAGGTCGAGCCTTGTACAAAATTTATAGGTTACTAAAATTGGTTCATTCACTATGCAATTGGTTTTGCTAGCAAAAATTTTTACAAATACGTTCGATTCGTTAATTAAACCTTCTGGAAGGGTGATGTCACTGATGGTTTGCTGCTGAATAATAATTTGGCTATGTGCATGAAAAAACAATAGGCAAGAAACAAGTGCAGTAACAAAAAGTGATAAATGTTTTTTCATAACAGTATGCACAAATGTAGCAAGCCATTGATTGGTAAACATTGAAATCTGGTTAATAAGGGGTTAAAGAAAGGTGCAGGATGAGAATATGGTTGTACTCCCTTGAATAGTACAATTACATAAACAACTGCACAAAAATGAAATACTACTAAGGTTAATTCTATCATCCTCTAAGAAGGGTTAACTGACCACTTCCTTTACGTTGCCCGTTCTTTTTAAAACACCCCAATGCTGCAATTCTCCTTTAATGGCACGCCTGAATGCTTTAAAGAGTACAACCATCATTAACCAACGGTAAACTAAGCGTTGCGGGATGAGCCATAAAAGCTTCCATGGATTTTCCTTCTCAAAAGCAAATGCCATGGCTGCAATGGCAGTATCTATAATCATGAATAGTAAATAGTAAATACCTATCCTTCCTGCATTGCCCGTGAGCAAGCCAATTACCATAAAGAAATCGGCCAAAGGGGTAAAGAATGGAACGATATATTTGAACAGGAGAATATCGGGCAGTGCAATCCAGCCAAGTGCTTTTGCCTTACTGTTGAACATGATATCCTTGTGTTTCCAAAATGTTTGCATCACACCGAAACTCCAACGGTTACGCTGTTTCATGAACTGTTTCAAGCTTTCCGGTGCTTCTGTATAAGCAATGGCTTTCGGTTCGTTAGCCACAATATAACCTGCCTTTAAAATCCTGATAGTAATGTCGCAATCTTCTGCCAGTGTATCTGTAGTAAAACCACCAGCTTCAATTAAGGCATCTTTTTTAAATACACCAATGGCTCCAGGAATTACTGTAATGGCATTTGGATATGCAAAGCCACGCCTATCAAAGTTTTGGCTGGAAATATATTCTATGCTTTGCCATTTAGTGAGCAGGTTCACTTCGTTGCCCACTTTAACGGTGCCTGCCACTGCCCCAACTTCTCCTTCAGTTCCTTTCTTCGAAGAGGAAGGAATAAAGAAATTCCTCATTAACATGCTTACTGCATCTGGTGCAAGCTTGGTATCAGCATCAATACAAACAACATAGTCTGCATGTGATTGGCCGATGCCATAATTCAATGCAGAAGCTTTGCCACCATTTTGTTTGGTGAATACTTTTATTAATGGGTGGTTCGCAAAAGTGTCCTTCACATTTTTATAGGTGGCATCACTGCTACCGTCATCTACAAAGATGATTTCAAATGCAGGATAATCGCATAGCAACAGGTTCTGCAAAGATTTTACCGCATTTACTTCTTCGTTGTATGCGGGAACAATAATAGAGACAAGTGGGGTTGGAAGTTGCTGGTTGAAAGCTGGAAGTGTGTTGAATTTTGATAATTCTTTTCGCTTCTGTAAGGAGGCCCAAACGCCAATAATCAGCAAGCGGATAATACTCAGCACTAAAAAAACAATGAATAAAGAAGTAAAGAATTGCGAACCCAAGTAACCCGCCATTGCAATGAAATAATTGAACTGCAGCCAGTAGTAGCCTTTGTCTTTTGAAACAGGGGGCATTACATCATCAGGCTTCTTCCCGAGCAAATCTGCTACCGTGGTAAACTGGTATCCCTTAGCTTGAAAGTAACGTATAATCATGCCAGTGGCCTTCACCGTTTCACTTCTGTCGCCACCAGCATCATGCAACAAAATAATGCCTCCATTAATGCCTGTGGTATCGCCATCGGCTTGGTGCATCCGGCTTTCATACTTACGGATAATCCTATTTAGGATCGTGTCTGCATTAAAGTCTGGCCTTTCACCTTTTTCCCAATCTTCTGGATCCAAGCTTTCACCCACGGTGATATAGTTCTTTTCCTTGCTTAAAGCAATGGGTGCAAGTTCCTCATACAGGCCAGGTTCACTATCAGCATTGAAGGGTGCACGGAACATCAATGTACTGTGACCCGTTATACATTCTATCAGTAACCTCGTGCCGTCCATTTCCCAAGCTGCACGTTGCTTGCTGACTTTGGCAATGTTTGGATGGGTAAATGTGTGGTTGCCCAGTTCATGCCCTTCCCGAAAAATCCTTTTTACCAAGGGAATATTGTTTTCTGCCTCATATCCAACAATAAAAAAAGAACCTGGAACATGATAATAGGCTAAAGTGTCGAGGATTTCCTTAGTGTATTTTGGATCAGGTCCATCATCAAAACTAAGTACCAGTTTCCTGTGCTTGTTGTCGCCAAATTTCCTGATGATATAGGTTGAAGGCAGCGAGTCATAGTATTCTTCGCTAACGAGGACAGCATCATTATCCAGCTCAATATGCAGTCTGCCGGGATTAGGTGTGCCAACAATATCAAGTATTTCACCTTCACCAAAATAAGTTGGCTTGGCCCCAGCTTCTAAATAATTAAAAGTATTGAAATCGAAATTTTCCAAGGCATCCTTGGTCATTGGCTTGTCGTAAAAATTCCAAATCCTTGGGTCTTCTGCTCCCAAACGCCATAAAGTGGTGCCTGCCAAATTTGATTCAGTGGCAAAACGCAACGTGTTGAAGTTAGTAACGGCATCAGTAAAATGCACCTCATGCAATGAATCATCATCCTCGTCATAGTATTGATAATGGAGGTTATAAGTGTCGTTGTCAAAATCAACACTTGATTCGTACTTTCTTGCATTCTGAATGGCCTCGTCATAAGTGAATTTTTGGAAACCAATTTCATGGTCCTTGCCCTGTTTATTCCAGCCATAACCATAGGCTGCCATGGCCAATATTAATTTCTGTGCTGGTATTTCCTTTACAGCTTCATCTACAGCAGCTTCAATCCATTTTTGTGAACTGATGGGACCTGCTTCCCCAAATATGCCATGCTGGTCATAAGCCATCAGGATTACATAGTCATTGTATTGGTTCAATGATTTGAAGTCATAACTTTCCTCAAAAGGAATCACATCTTGTGATACGATAAAATTGGCAGCATGCATTTTTTCATACAGTTCCTTTTGAAAGGCGACCAATTGTTTCTTGTCTTTTTCATATACATCTTCAAAGTCGATATTGATGCCTACAAACCCATTCTTTTCAAGCACATTGATTAAATCAGTGATGAGCCGCTCACGGATTGTTGTATCAGTCAGTATTTTATGTACAATATCCCCCCTGAAGTGCTGATTGATATTATTTGTAACGAAAGGCATTATTTTAATGCCAGAAGCTTTCATTATACTCAGGGCCTTAGGATCAATTTCTGTTCTGAGCTTACAGGAAATAGAGTCAATAAAGAGCCATTCAGGTATAATGAGATTAAGCTTGGAAATGTTTTTTTCGAGAGACTGAAGCGAAGCATTTTTATCCCAGTTAACAAAGAATGCTGCTCTTATACCAACACTGTCATTAAATAAAGCTGACGTGGAAAGGTCTGCAGGATTTACTTGTCCACAGCCTTTTCCTTTGGCCCATTTGTCGCCAATAGCTTTCCTGAACCCCCTATATTCCTTGCCGAGTTTACTTTCCCTGTAGCTAGGAACATCTTTGTCCAATACTTTCTTAATAGCCTTTCCTTCTAAGGTTATATCCGGTTTGTAAAGTTCCATCAAAATCATCCCTATAATGACTACCGCAATAGCAATAGCAAAAAGGAACAGGAAAACCCTGAAGCTCCATTTAAAAGTTTGCCACCGGGAACGGTTTTTTGTTTGAAAAATTTGTGACTGATCGGCCATTGTTGCTTGCAGGAATTATGGCAACCGAAAGGATTGCTTAGCAAAATAAGCAATGCTTTGATAATAAGTATAGTTAAAAAGCAATAAAAAACAGTTGGTTTGGTAGAATAAGGGACAATTTATCCATCTTAGGCTCTAATTAACTGTAATCTTTTAACGCTTATAACGGGAGGTAAATAGTTTCCCTTTGGAACAAATTTCTTGGAACAAAATTTTTGTTCCAAAGAAAATGTTCCAATAACGTTGGAACAAAAAAACTGGAACAAAAATTTTGTTCCAAGAAATTTGTTCCACCTCGTTTTACATCAACGCAAACAAGTAACTGTTTTGATAGGTTTAATAGAAGATAGGTAGGGCAAAACAGAAATCTCCATTATATTCCTCCTTATTGATAGTTGGAAAAAATTAATTTCGTTTGATAACCATTTGTTAATGAACCCAAAACTTAGGAATTTCCTTCAATCTTATTATAAAGTCATTGTTGCATTTGCAGCTACCGTATGTTTAATAAGGGGGTATGAATACTATGCAGTGGCCAATAAATCCTTTGTTGGCAATACTTGGGCTTATGAACTTTTGGGGTTAGTCTATGATATTTGGGCATGTTTTATTTACAGTGCCATTTTTGCATTACCCTATCTTTTACTATCGTTAGTTCATAAAAGAATAGCAATTTCTTTCTTTCATTTCTTAAACATTGCCTTAATCGTTTGCTATATCTGCTTAATTATTGTTTTCTCTGAAAGGAACAATCCTTTTGACCATGAATTTTTCACCAGAAAGGCTTTTGATACTTGGACAACAACCAAGCAAATGATGACAAGTGGATTCTATCTCTACATACCCTTTCTTCTATTTATACCTTTATATTTTCTGCTCTACTTTAAATGGGCAAAAAAAATAAATTTCAATCGTAGGGGCCTAATTGTTTTGGTAAGCTGCTCTTTATTGTCGACAGCATTCTTCCAATTTTCCAATCCATCTCAAGACAATTTCAAATCGGCAGGGGCTTATTATTTAACTAGTAACAAGCTTGGTTATTGGGTAGCAGATTCGTATAATTATTTTAAAACAAAAGACAAGTTTGATGCTGGTAAATTAAGCAAGGAAGAGCTGGCAACCGCTATAGATTTTTACCAACAAAACCAACCCTTTGAATTTACCAGTAAGGAATATCCATTATTGCACAGAGCCAGTGAAAAAGATGTATTGGGCAATTTTTTCAACCTCGATTCCGCAACGCCACCCAATATTGTAATTCTAGTGGTAGAAGGGCTTTCAAGGGATTTTAGTGGAGATAAAGCGTATGCCAGCAGCTTCACCCCGTTCCTCGATTCTTTGAGTAACCACAGTCTGGTTTGGGACAATTTTTTAAGCACGGCACCAGCCACATTTGCCGCACATCCTGCTATTGAAGGTTCTTTGCCTTATGGTAAAAAAGGATTCTCTTCTTTAAATGTGATGCCAGACCATCTTTCGTTAATTAAAATCTTGAAAGCCAACGGTTACCATTCCAAATTTCTGATTGGGTTCAATCCCGACTTTGATAATATGGGCGGCTTTATACGTTTGCAAGGAACGGATGTGGTGCTTACAAAGTATGGTGCCAAATACAAAGAAATGGGTGTGGGTGAAGAAGGTTGGAGTATGGGCTATCCTGATGATGCATTATTCAATAGGAGTTTTGAAGTAATGGACAGCTTGAAACAAACGCCTTATTTAAACATATACCATACTGGCACAACGCATATGCCCTACCTTTTTGAGCAGCAAGCCCAATATGAAAAATTATTTGACAAGAAGATGAAAACAGTAAATGTTCCATCTGACATTAAACGGACTTTGAAGGAATGCAAAAAAGTGCTGGTGACTTATATGTTTGCCGATGATTGCTTTAAAGACTTTTTTGCCAAATATGCCAAACGAACTGATTTCAAGAACACCATTTTCTTTATTACTGGCGACCACCATATTGGTTCATTTCCGTCCACCTGTAGCATTGATGATTACCATGTGCCATTGATTGTTTATTCACCCATGCTCAAAACAGCAAAGAAATTTTATTCTGTTAATTCACATAATAACCTTGCTCCTACAATCACTTCCTTGATTTTAAATAATTACAAGAAGCTTCCTTATCAACCAAAAGAAGTACACTGGCTGGGCGATGTAATGGATACCGCAGTTGCCTTTCGGAATAATCAATCCATGCCATTTATGTATTGGAGCAGGGAGATAGGCGATTACATTTGGAAGGATTACATGATTTCAAGCGGACAATTGTACAAGCTTACACCAGATTTATTGATGGAGAAGTATGAGAATGATTCCATTAAAAATCACGTAACCAAATTGCTGAACAACTTTAAAGTCATCAACTCCTATGTCTGTGATAACAACAAGGTTTTTCCAGCGAAAGAAATAGTTGGCTTGGGCGAAAAAAAATTACTACTTAATTACACAGATGCTGCACAAAGAAGCATTGCTACTAAAAGTTCAGATACCAGTTTGATGACTGCATTCAAGTTGCCCCGTGAATACAAGGATTTGTATGTGGAGATTTCAGCAGAAATAAATCTATTAACGCCAGGTATTGAAGACCAACCCTCCATTCGTTTTGCATTGATAGATACCACAAGGGGCAATAGGGATTATGTATTCTATACTAACCATGATATTGTGGATATAGCCAAAGGCGAATACCATGAAAAGCAATGGAATCAATTATCTACCAATGATATGTTTACCATGGATGATTATGCCAAGTACAAGAATTTGATTTTTGATTTGGCTTTCTATTCCCAGAAGCCTATCAATTTACAAATGAAGAATTTGAGGTTGAGGATTTGGGGAGTGAAATAGGCTAGGTGTCAGACGCTTTTAAAGGCGCCAGACACCTATTCAAAGAAGGGAATATCCTTGTCAGGAATCACTCCATAACTTTCTTTATAAAAACTTGTATCAGTAAAATCAAGTAGCTGTTTAGCCAATACCCTATTGCAAAGATTTCCATTCCTCATTCCAGTATAATCTTGGAAGCTACTGTATCTCCAATCTTCCATTTTGCTAACCAATGAAGCCTTCATTGGGTTTTGATGTATGTAGTGAAAGGCTTGAATGCTGTAACGGTAATTATCACTGCCTATCAATTTAGCCTGTGTTTTTTGTTGGAATAAATTACCTGTTATCTGTTCTTGCTTTTGAATGCCTTTTGTATAGCCACTTAGCGTAATCCTAAATTGTTCTGATAAATTCAGGATAGGAATTGAGCGATTGGGAACTAGCTCGCAGCTTTTATCAGTGGTATAAATGAGAAAATGAAAATGGTTGGGCATCAAGCACCAACTTAAAATTTCACAAGAAGCGAAAATGTTCTTTTTGACCTTTTCAAAAAAGTAAAGGTAGTTGGCATCATTAAAGAAGAGTTGCTGCTTTTGATTGCCACGATTATAAATGTGGTAAATATTGTTGGGTTCAAAGTGCATGATTGAAAGGGTTGAAGTATTAGACACTTTTGAGGGTGTCTGATACTTCTAAGATAAAAAATGACCTTGAGATTCGGATCAAAAAATTATCGCCTTTCTTGTTTAGGTGTCTGACGCCTTTAAAGCGTCTGACACCTATCCCTCAAACGTACTATAGAAATAAGGCGTCTTCGCTTCGAACTCTGCAGCACAGGTATCCACCATTTTGTACACCCTTGTAATGCCCAATGATTTGCGTTTTTCGTACACTTCATCTTCAGTGTAGTTACCATTCAAAATCTTGGCAATTTGCTCATCACCAAAACCGTTCCTCTTAGCTTCCTTCAACAAATCATCTGGAAGGCTTTCCAGGAAATATTTGCTAAGCTCTTTCTCGATGGTGCAGATTTTTTGGATTTGGTACAGGAACCACCTGTCAATACCTGTTGCTTGGGCAATCGTCTTTACCGTTACCCCTTGCATCATGGCATCTTTTATCCTGAAGATCCTGTCCCATTTCGGTGTCTTGATATACTCAATAATATCCTCACTTTTCATTAGGCTCTTGCCATAGTAACCGAGACCAACAGCATTGTTCTCCAAACTCTGACAGGCTTTCTGAATGGCTTCAGTAAAGCTTCTTCCTATGGCCATCACTTCGCCCACACTTTTCATTTGAAGACCCAATGTATCATTTGCCCCCTTGAACTTGTCAAAATTCCAACGAGGTACTTTTACAATCACATAGTCCAATGCCGGTTCAAAATAGGCAGAAGTAGTCTGCGTAATCTGGTTCTTCAATTCATCCAAAGTGTAGCCAATGGCCAACTTTGCAGCAATCTTTGCAATGGGATAGCCCGTTGCTTTTGATGCCAAAGCAGATGAACGACTTACCCTTGGATTGATTTCAACAGCAATCAGTTCCTCTGTTTCAGGGTTCTGTGCAAACTGCACGTTACAGCCCCCAGCAAAATTGCCCAAGCTTCTCATCATCAACATCGCTTGGTTACGCATGTCCTGAAAACTGGTATCGCTCAACGTCATTGCTGGTGCAACTGTTATTGAATCACCAGTATGCACACCCATTGGGTCCAAATTCTCAACAGTACAAATGATTACAACATTGTCATTTTTATCACGGAGCAGTTCCAGTTCATATTCTTTCCAGCCAAGTACCGCCTTTTCTACCAATACCTCATGAATGGGACTTGCTTCCAAACCGGACTTTAAAGCCTCATCCAGTTCTTCTTTATTGTGTACAAAACTTCCACCACTTCCTCCTAATGTAAAGGATGCCCTAATTACCAATGGGAATCCAATTTGCTGTGCATATTCCTTTCCTTCCAAAAAGCTATTGGCTACATGGCTAGGTGCTACTTTAATTCCAATCTTCACCATTAGCTGACGGAACAGTTCCCTGTCTTCTGCCGTATTAATGGCAGCCACATCCACACCAATCATTTTGCAGTTATACTGTTCCCAAATGCCCAATTCATCGGCTTCCTTACAAAGGTTCAATGCTGTTTGTCCCCCCATGGTTGGCAACACAGCATCAATCTGGTTTTCTTTCAAAATCTGTTCAATACTTTCAATAGTCAATGGCAGCAGGAAAACTTTATCTGCCATCATGGGGTCAGTCATGATAGTAGCAGGATTGCTGTTAATTAGGTAAACTTTAATCCCCTCTTCACGCAAACTTCTGGCAGCCTGACTTCCAGAGTAATCAAATTCGCAGGCCTGACCAATAATAATGGGACCTGAACCAACAATTAAAACCGATTTTATAGAGTTGTCTTTAGGCATAGTAGAATTTTTTGTGACCAGCTATGGAATATGAACTTGTTTGCTAGTAGGCAGTTTGAACTTGAGTTGCATCAAATCCTTGTACACATGAACATTACTGGACTGGTAAAAAAACAAATCCCGCAAATGTAAGGGAGCAGCAGTTTTTAGCAGGTTATTTTTTGAGAAAACCTTGCACCACATCCTATAACTTTCGCCTATGGATATCAACAAAGTTCGACTGCTCAATATTTTGCTAACAGTCGTTCTTATTGCCTTTGGCAAATACGTTTTGCTCTATTACGTTGCTGCCATGCACCTGTCCTTAGAGTTTTTAAACAGCAGGAACCTGTATCTACAGCATCGCTATAAATTATACAATTTCATTTTCTGGGGCTACGAATTGGTTTTAACGGAACGGCTACGAAAATTTAGGTTAGGTGAAACTGCCGAATGGCTATTGAATAATGCTGAACATATTGCCTTTGGTATGATTGTCTGCCTCAAAGTCTATATCTATCTGGCTATTCTGGTTTGGAAAAACGACAATGAAAGATGGAAGCGAGTTTTGCTGGTGATTATTCTTTTCAACATCATTGGTTTAATCAATGAATACTTTCAAAACTTAACATCCCACCGCCCAATATTTGTGTTGATTGAAGACAGTATTAAGGATATAAAGATGAACCTACTTGGCACATCTATCTTTTTTTTAACAGCACTGTGCAGAATATGGTGGCTAAAGAAAAATACCAAGTAGTAATTTTGAATAATGAATGTTTGCTTGAACTATAAATTCCAAATCATACACATCAAATTATATCTTAAAAGCCTGCTTTTTGCCTTAAGCCTTTTACCTTTTTTTGCTTTTTCTCAATATTTCCCTTTTAACAACTACCCACAAAACTATTTCAGGAATCCATTGGGCATACCCATGGAACTGAGTGGAAACTTTGGACAGTTAAGAAGTGACCATTTCCACATGGGGCTTGATTTAAGGACCAACCAAAAAGAGAACTATCCTGTTTATGCAGCAGCAGTAGGTTATATCAGCAGGATAAAAATTGAACGCTTTGGTTATGGACGTGCCATTTACATTACACATCCAAATGGATACACAACACTGTATGCACATCTTAATAATTTTTACGACTCACTAAACAACTACGTAGAAGCCAAGCAGTATAGGGAAGAAAAATGGGAACAGGATTTTGAGTTGAAACCCAATCAATTTCCTGTAAACAAAGGACAATTCATTGCCTATAGCGGCAACACAGGAGGAAGCCGTGGAGCCCATCTACATTTTGAAATAAGGGACAAAAATGGCAATGTTAAAAATCCATTATTGTTTGGTTTTCCTTTGATTGATAAAACAGCCCCACACATTCATCATTTATTTGTGTATGACAGGAACTACAGTACTTACCACAATCCGCCACAGCAAATTGATATCAAGGGCAGTAAAGGCTTGTATCAAACAAAGGATTCCGTACTTGAAATCAATTCAGATAAAATAAGTTTTGGCATCAGTGCAGAAGATCTGATTGATAAATCAGCATTCAAATTAGGCCTTTACCAAACCGAATTGTGGATTGACAGCATTGCCGTATTTTCTATAAGAATGAATGATTTTTCCTACCCAAACAGTAGGTATATCAATGCCTGCATTGATTATGAAGAACGGTTCAATGGCGACACCTATATACAGCATTTATCAAAATTGCCAGGTAACCAATTAGGTATCTATGCAAGCTCTTTAGGCAATGGTGTTATTGAATTGAAAGACACCACTACGCATCATGCGGAGATTTTTTTAAAAGATGCCGCAGGCAATGCCAGCAGCTTATCTTTCTTGTACCGTAGGAAAGATACTATTCCACCTATTAAACCGGAAGGGATTGGCATAACCAAATTGCTTCCTGATAGCAGTTTCGAATTAGAAAGAGAAGGGATTAAGCTTTCGTTTAGCGATGCTGCTTTTTATGATACTGTTCCCTTTAAAATAACTATTATAAAGCCTGCACCCCAAGCCATTTCATCAGTTTATGACCTCTGCTGCACAGATATTCCAGTGCATACTTACTATGACGTAGCTATTGAATTAAAAGAAAAAATTCCGGACCCATTGCGTAGCAAAGTGCTGATACAATTAGCCAGCAGTAAATTTATTGATGCAACAAAAGGCGAATGGGAAGGAGATTGGCTAAAGGCTTCTTTTGAAAAATTGGGTTCAGTCCAATTATTGATAGATACGCTTGCACCGGCAATCAGGTTTGTTAATGTGCCTAAAGGCAATGATTATTCCGATGAAAAATACTTGATAATAGAAGTGGCTGATAACCTTAGCGGGATACAAAAATTTCGTGCAGTCATGGATGGACAATGGTTATTGTTTAGCAGAAAAGACAACTATTACATTTATACTTTTGATGAGCATTGCAGTTTAGGAGCACATCAATTAATAATTACTGCAGAAGATGAATCAGGAAATATTGCCCAGCAAAACTTTTCCTTTATCAAGGAAATGCCAAAGCCCAAACCAAAAGCTAAAAAGAAGAATCATATATCATCAAGCGAGAAAAAGGCAATCAAAAAGAAGAAAAAATGACATCACTAACGGAAGGACAAAAACTGCCAGCATTTAAAGCCAAGGACCAAAACGGAAATACTTTTTCATCTGCAGATTTTAAAGGCAAGAAGCTGGTGGTTTATTTTTATCCAGAAGATAATACACCAACCTGTACAGTTCAGGCCTGCAACTTGCGTGATAATTTTTCATTACTGAAAAAGGAAGGATTCACCGTTATTGGCATCAGTCCGGACGAAGTGGCGAAACATAAAAAGTTCGAAGAAAAATTCAACTTGCCTTTCACGTTGCTAGCAGACCCAGACCATAAAATCATTGACAAATTTGGTGTTTGGGGAGAAAAGCAATTGTATGGAAGAAAGTACATGGGATTGCATAGGACAACCTTTGTGGTAGATGAAAAAGGCATCATCAAAAAAATATTCCTGAAGCCCAAAAGCAAGCAACATGCAGAGGAAATTGTTGCAGCTTGGAGCAAACAATAAAACTTTCACGGGATTTAACGGAGTCAGCGTTCATACAATAGATTTAAAATCTTTTCGACATTACTTGCCCGAATTAGTTTTCACTACTATATTGCAGTATTAGCAGCCCCCGATGCTTACCTAAACTGCTAACAATGACCACCATCAAGATTAAGGAAAACTCCTTGCTGGCAAAACTTGCTGCATATAATTTAAAGTCAGATAAAATGGCTTTGGTATTGGGGTGCACCATCCGCTTGTATAATGTCTCCCGTGAGGATTTTTTAAAAAACACGAAATGGGTAAGGCATGAAGTAGCCCATGTAAAGCAATTTCAGCAAAAAGGGTTTTGCCGCTTCATCGTTTCATACTTACTGGAAACATTTAACCTTGGCTATGAATTCAATCGTTATGAATTGGAGGCAAAGAAAAAAGAACGGGACCAGACCATGTTAGAAGGTGTTGAGTTCCAGTAATCCATTCATTTCCAAGATAAATTTAATTAATGCCGATAGCATCTGTCATTTTAGTGTCTTATTAAGGCACCGGCAAATAATATGAACCATCGTTAGTTCCTCCCTTCATTATATTTGGGACCATCTTGAACTAGTTTCCGCAAAAATTTAATTATTAAGTTTTTGATCATGACAACCGAACATTCTTACCCTGTTCCAGCAAATGAGGAAGAGCGACTAAAAGAGCTCTACAATTTTGATATTTTGGATACGCCCTATGAAGTTGAATTTGATGAAGTGGCAAAGCTTGCATCCCAAATTTGCGGCACTTCAATTTCTACTATTACCTTAATTGACAGCACTAGGCAATGGTTCAAGTCACATATCGGCCTGCCAAGTAGGGAAGGCGAAAGGGAATTTGCTTTTTGTTCACATGTAGTAGCTTCAGAAAGCGATTTTTATGAAGTGCCCGATGCTTCTAAAAATGAACTATTTGCAGCCAACCCGTTAGTAACAGGAACTCCCAACATCAAGTTCTATGCGGCTGTGCCATTAATTAGCAGCAATGGTTACAAGCTTGGGACACTTTGTGTAATTGATCCCAAGCCAATGTTTCTAAGTGATGAACAAACATTTGCCCTAAAAGTACTGGGAAGGCAAGTAATGAAACAGTTGGAACTACGTATCAAAAACAAGCTACTGGACAAGCAAACAAGAAGGTTACAGCAACAGGCAGAATTGCAAAATAAAATTATTTCCATTATCGCACACGATGTACGCAACCCTGTAGCGTCATTGAAGAACATTATTGAATTGTCCAATAGCAATATTTTAAGCGAGACTGAGACCAAGGAACTGACTTTAATGGCAGATAAACAATTGGATGGAACATTGAAACTATTATCCGATTTGGTGGACTGGGGCAAAATGCAAATGGTGGCCCATAAACTTGAATTGGAAAAAATACATTTACGGGCATTGGTTGCAGAGAAATTCAAGAAATTCCATGTGGAATCATCAATAAAAAAGAACAAACTAATAAACCTTGTAGATGATGATTTTTTGGTTTATTCAGACCCCAATGCATTAAGGTTTATCCTTCGTAACCTCATTAGCAATGCCAATAAGTTTACCAGTGATGGTGCAATAAGTGTTTATGCTCATAAAGACAGCGACAGAATATTGATTACCGTAAACGATACAGGTATAGGCATGTCTGAAAAAACCAAGCATCGATTGTTTGATTTTGGGGGGAAGCATACATCATTGGGTACGAATAAAGAAAAAGGTAGCGGGCTTGGTTTGATGCTTACAAAGGATTTTGTGGAATTGTTGGATGGACGTTTAAGTGTGCAAAGCCAACTTGGTAAGGGTACCACTATAAGTATTGAATTATAACGAGTACTTACTTAAAAATAATATAGGTCAACCAGCTCATGCCATAAGCCAGTACAGTCATATATGCAAATTGAAAAGCAGGCCATTTCCATGTTCTTGTTTCCCTCTTTACTACGGCCAATGTACTCATGCATTGCATCGCCAATACATAAAAAACCATCAATGATAATGCTGCAGCCAAAGTGTAAACCTTGCTACCATCTTTATGCGTAGAGGCTTTCATTTTTTCACGGAGAGACGTGTCATCTGTGTCTTCCACGCTGTACAATGTTGCCATTGTACCTACAAAAACTTCCCTCGCTGCAAATGACGTGATAAGGGCAATGCCAATTTTCCAATCATATCCCAATGGTCTAATGGCTGGTTCAATTACTTTTCCCAGAATGCCAGCATATGAATGCTGCAGTTTTTCAGAAGAAAGTTGCTTTTGCAGGGAATCCTTTGCTGTTTCATTTTGTTGAATTAACAAAGCATATTTCTCTTCCACTTTTTTCATTCTGTCCCCAGGTCCATAAGAACTCAGGAACCATAAAAGCAAGCTAATGACCATAATCACCTTTCCTGCATCACGAACAAAAATCTTTGCTTTCTCTACCATGGTTATGCCCACATTGTTCCAACGTGGGGCACGGTAAATAGGCAGTTCCAGAATGAAGAAACTTTTTTCCTTGATATTGATGAACCATTTCATTACATAACTCACCACCAGTGCCATTACAGTTCCTAATAGGTACATGCTCATCATTACCAAGCCTTGCAAGCTGATGAATCCCCAAACATGTTTTGACGGAATTACCAACGAAATAAGAATGGTGTAAACGGGCAATCTTGCACTGCAGCTCATTAAGGGGGTAATCAAAATGGTCAGCAGCCGCTCCTTCCTGTTTTCAATATTCCTTGTACTCATAATGGCTGGAACTGCACAAGCAAAGCCACTAATCATGGGCATTACACTCTTTCCATTAAGGCCCACTTTACGCATCAACCGGTCACTTAAGAAACTGATTCTGGCCATGTAGCCTGTATCTTCCAAAATAGTTATCAACCCAAAAAGTATCATGATTTGGGGGACAAAAATGACTATTCCCCCAAGCCCCGCCACAATTCCATTCACCAATAAATTGCTCCACCATACTTCTGGCAAAACGCTGTTCAATCCACTGCCTAATTGTTTGAAGCCTGTTTCAATCCAGTCCATGGGGAATGATGCCAACCAAAAAACGCTTTGGAATAAGATGAACAGAACAGAAAGCAGAATTACGTAGCCCCAAACCCGATGCAGCAAGAGATTATCCAATTTGTCTGTAAACAGTTTCCTTTCCAAAGGGTCAGGTTCTACTACATTATGCTGCATAATTTGCCTAATGCGTTGGTAACGCTGCATCACCTCTTCCGCCTGTGTTTTGGTAGGGTTGAACTTTGTATCAACTTCAATCTGCTCTATATTATTTTGCTCAGCATCACTTAACGGAAATGCTGAGTGATTGATAAGGTAATGAATAGACGCATAATCACTTAAATGCGGAAACAATTGTTGAACACCATCAATTCCTTCACTTGCCAACTGCCTGTTATCTATAAAATCATTGCCCGGAATTTTCTTGTGTGCAGTTAAAGACAATACTTTTTTTAATTGTGCGAGACCCTTGTTTTTTCGTGGACTAACTTCCACTACCGGAACGCCCAAAGAAATGGCCAATCCATCCACATCTATCTGAATACCTTTTTTTGCAGCAAGGTCATTCATGGTCAAGGCTACAACTACAGGTACTTTCAAATCAATGATTTGACTGCAGAAAAGGAGGTTTCGCTTTAAATTGCTCGCATCCACCAATAATAAAATAATATCGGCTTTGATTTCTGCATCGGCATTCATCAGCACTTTATAGGCCACCCATTCGTCAGCACGTCTAGGATACAAAGAGTAGGTTCCAGGCAAATCAATCAGTTCGGCGTTTGTTCCATCATCTAAATTAATGGTGGCTGTTTTCTTGTCAACCGTAACGCCAGGAAAGTTTCCCACTTTTTGATTTAGTCCTGTCAATGTATTAAATAGGGTGCTTTTTCCACTGTTGGGATTGCCAACTAAAGCGATATGTAAGTTTTTGTTTGCCACAATTTTGGGTAACGCCAAATGTAACAGGGCTTAATGGTAGTTGGTTACGAGATTAGGAACAGAATAGCCAATTCATTTTACATTCACATTATACTTGACTAAGGGCATACACTTACTTTTGTTGTAACAAACACTATACATGAAACATTGGTTGATGATTGCCTTGCTTATTCCTGCCACATTAATGGCCCAAAGCAAGAAGAAGAAAAAGCAACTGCTACTGGAAGAACAGAAGGCAAATTCAACCTTGGTAAACAACCTGAAAAGCCATGTGCAATATTTGGCGGATGATAAGTTGGAAGGCAGGAGAACTGGTACCAAGGGCGAGCAGCTTGCTATGGAATATTTAGTGAAACAATATACAGATTTGAACATTGAGCCAAAGGGAACCAATGGTTATGTTCAGGAATTTGAAATAAATGAAGGCAAGCAAGTAACAGAAAACAGTTTCTTGAAAGTGAACGGGAAGCCGTTGAAATTGAACGAGGATTTTTTTCCACTCGCCTTTTGTTCTAATAAAAAGGTGAAGGGTGCACCTGCAATGGCTTTAAGCGAAAGGAGTCAACCTTGGTTTTTTGATTTAAAAGAAGAACTGGAGGCCAACAAAGAAAATATACATTTTGATGTGGAAGCTGTTATTAAAAAACAATTGGAAACTGTTGCCAAGAAAGGGGCAACGGCTTTATTTGTATATAACTCAACCAAGCTAACAGACAATGTCCTGTTCAACAAAAATGACAAATCACCATTAGGAGAAATTCCTGTGATATACATTACAGCAGATGGTTGCAAGAAATATTTCCATGACCATTCCGCTACTTTGGAAATAGAGTTGAATATCAATATGGAAGAAAATAAAAGGACTGCAAGAAACGTAGTTGCTTTTATCAATAATAGTGCACCAGCAACCGTTATACTTGGTGCACACTATGACCATCTTGGTTATGGTGACGATAAGAATGCATTGGATACTGCCCATCAAATTCATAATGGAGCGGATGACAATGCAAGTGGTACTGCCGCTTTGTTGGAGTTGGCCAAAATGCTGAAACAATCATCTCCCAAAAACAACAACTACTTAATTATCCACTTTAGTGGCGAAGAACTAGGGCTTTTTGGCAGCAAGTATTGGGTGGAGCATCCTTCTATGAACATCACACCCAATTATATGTTGAACATGGATATGGTTGGGCGTTATGATACCTCACACAAGTTGACAATTGGGGGCTATGGCACTTCTCCAACTTGGGGTGAAGTTTTTTCTGCGAACCCTAGCAAAAGCTTAATTACCAAATTTGACAGCAGTGGCAGCGGCCCAAGCGACCATGCTACTTTTTATCGTAGCAATATACCCGTTCTGTTCTTCTTTACAGGAAGCCATCCTGATTACCATAAGGCAACAGATGATTGGGAAAAAATAAATTATGAGGGGGAAAAGGATATTGTAAAATATATCTATCAACTGCTTCAAGCAACAGACTCAAAAGGCAAATTGGCTTTCACCAAAACGGCTGAGCAGCAAATGGGCAGGGTTAAGATGAGCGTTACACTGGGTGTGATTCCCGACTACGGTTATACCGGAACAGGAATGAGGATTGATGGCGTTAGTCCGGGCAAATTAGCAGAACGAACTGGTCTTAAAGCTGGAGATGTGCTGCTGCAATTGGGGGAATACAAATTTGTGGATGTAATGAGCTATATGCAGGCATTGGGCAAGTTCAAAAAAGGGGATAAAACAAAACTGAAAATCAAGCGTGGAGAAGAAGAAAAAGAATTCGACATTGAATTTTAAATTTGAATGGTGAAACTCAAACTAGATATAGATTCCCTTAATGATGATTTTTTTGAAGACACAAGGCTGCTGGGCATTACTGCACCGGTAAAAAATTATCAGCTTTGCTGGCAATTGAACAATTTATTGGGCTATAATTTTCGCTTGAACTCGGATATAGAAATCCATCTTCGCAAAAGGGAAAGGAATTACTTTTTCAATATCTATGAATCAACCGAGCAGAACAGCTTTCTAACGCATTATATTTACCATAATCAATTTGATGGTGAATATCTATTGCCAGAATTCAAGCATATGGACTTCCTCTGGCTCATGAAGGGCGACAGTGTGGATGATGAAAAATGCAACTGGATAAAACAAGCAGTAAAAAATATTAATGGTGTTCAACTAGTGGCAGAACTCACTAATGAGCAAATAAAGAACAAGGGAAACATGGTATTCTAATTTGAAAGGTTTCAAAGGTTCAAACGTTCCAGAAGTTTTTGCCTAACTTGTTTAACTTTTTAAACTTCTTCAACTTTAGCATTATGTGGCAAGAACAAAACAACCAATTGTATAAAAAATTCGAGTTCAAAAACTTCTCCCAAGCTTTTGCCTTTATGACAAGGGTAGCCATCGAAGCAGAAAAAATGAACCATCATCCTTTATGGACAAATGTGTACAATAAAGTGGAAATCTGGTTGAACACACATGATGCTGGGGATGTGGTTACGGAGAAGGACCATCAACTCTCCAAGAAAATTGATGGCTTGTTGTAATCATCAATGGGATGAAACAATTTTCAACCCTATAATGGAACCTACTAGCGTTACCAAAAAGAACAACCGCCAAAAATCTGTTGGCTCTTTAAATACCGCAATGCCAACCAATACAGTTCCAACAGCACCAATGCCTGTCCACACTGCATAAGCTGTTCCGATAGGTAATGTTTGCGTGGCCTTGTATAATAAGTACATGCTGATAGAAAGAAAAACAAAAAAGCCGGCCATCCACCAAACAGCATGTTGTCCAGTTGTTTCCTTCGCCTTACCCAAACAAGTGGCAAACCCAACTTCACAAAGCCCCGCAATAATTAATAGCAGCCAGTTCATTTTAATTTTTTAAGATTGTTTAAAATTCAGTTCGCCATTCACCGAATGGCCATAAATCAAAGCTAAACAGTTATAAAGTATAAAATTTCCCACAAACCCTATAAACCTTACATTTGCTAATATGGAAGTTATGGAATACAATACATCGAGAAACCATTTGGAAGTAAAGGAATATGGTCGCCATATTCAAAAAATGATTGAATACTGCCTCACTATCGAAGACCGTGAAAAGAGGAACATGCAGGCAAAAGCCGTGATTGAGCTCATGGGCTTTTTGAATCCCCATTTAAAAAATGTAGAAGATTTCCGGCACATGCTCTGGGATCATCTGTTTGTGATAAGCAATTTTCAATTGGATGTTGATAGCCCTTATCCCATTCCTCAAAAGGAAACCTACAAGCAGCACCCAGAACCTCTGCATTACCCAAGGCGTTATCCTAAGTATTCACACTTGGGCAAAAACTTGGAAGTAGTAATAGATAAAGCATTAAAAGAAGAAAACCCTGAAAAGAAAGCTGGTTTTGCCAATGCGATTGCCTATTACATGAAATTGTCCTACAGCAATTGGCACAAAGAATTAGTGCATGATGACGCTATCAGAAGCGAACTGGATGCCATTACTGGTGGGGAATTGGAATTCAGCAATACGCCTTTTATCAAACACCGCAACCAGAATTTTGTAAGCGATGATTATCCTGCCAACAATGGTCGCAGGCAGAACAATTATGGTCGTGATAACAATCGTGGTGGGCAACAAAGAATGGGCGGACAGCGGGATAACAGGAATGGCGGTGGGCAAAGGGATAACCGCAACAATGGTGGTCAGAGGGATAATAGGAATGGTGGCGGTGGACAAAGGGATAACCGCAACAATGGTGGTGGACAAAGGGACAATCGCCCCAACAATAACTTCAAAAAGCGTTATTAATAAAACAATCAAATATTAGAAGCCAACTTTCGGGTTGGCTTTTTTATTTTCGTGAACGAGCAAGTTCAATCGTTCCAATGTTTAGTTGTTTACGGGTTATTCGAAACAATTTAAACAAATCAAATAATCAAACAATTAGCATGAGTTCATTTGAAGTAAGGGGAGGAAAAAAATTAAAAGGAGAAATCACGCCACAGGGTGCAAAGAATGAGGCACTACAAATTCTTTGTGCCGTATTGCTTACAAATGAAGCCGTTACCATTAATAATATACCAGACATTCTCGACGTAAATCTCTTGATAGAATTACTGGAACACATAGGTGTGAAGATTGACAGAAAGGATAGGCATACTTGCATCTTCCAAGCAGATAATGTAGATGCGGACTATTTGGCAAGTGCAGCCTTCAGAAAAAAAGGGGGCAAACTCCGTGGCAGCATCATGCTGGCTGGTCCCATGTTAGCACGTTTCAAAAAAGCCTATATACCCAAACCTGGCGGTGATAAAATTGGAAGGAGAAGGCTGGATACGCATATTATCGGCTTGGAGAAGCTGGGAGCAAAGTTTGAATACGATGAAGAAAATAGCTGCTCCAAATTCTCATCACCCCAGCTCAAAGGCTGCTACATGCTCCTGGATGAACCCAGTGTTACGGGTACAGCAAATATATTAATGGCAGCCGTTTTAGCAGAAGGCAAAACAATTATTTACAATGCTGCTTGTGAGCCATACCTCCAACAGCTTTGTAAAATGCTCAACAGAATGGGAGCTAAAATTACTGGAGTCGGCAGTAATTTATTGGAGATAGAAGGAGTAGCAAAATTGGGCGGCACATTCCATACCATGCTGCCAGACATGATTGAAATTGGCAGTTTCATTGGTCTTGCTGCCATGACCCAAAGCGAAATCACCATTAAGAATGCAGGCATTGAACACCTAGGTGTTATTCCGGAAAAGTTTGAACAAATGGGCATCAAACTTCAAATTAAGGGAGATGATATTTATATTCCTGCACAGGAAAAGTATGAAGTAACTACTTACCTGGATGGCGGCATCCTCACCATCTACGACCATCCTTGGCCGGGCTTCACGCCAGACTTAATCAGTATCATGTTAGTGGTGGCTACACAAGCTGTTGGCAGTATCCTCATCCATCAGAAAATGTTTGAAAGCCGCTTATTCTTTGTAGATAAATTGATAGATATGGGTGCACAAATTATTCTCTGCGACCCGCATAGGGCGACAGTTATTGGCTTAGGTAGGCACCATTCCTTGAGAGGCATAACGATGAGTAGTCCGGATATTCGTGCAGGACAGGCATTGCTGATTGCCGCCCTTTCAGCAGAAGGCAAAAGCATTATTCAAAACATTGAGCAGATAGACAGGGGCTATCAATTTATTGATGAAAGATTGAGAGCCTTGGGAGCAGATATAAAAAGGATTGATTAATTACATCAACCAACTGATGTCTTCATCAATAGTAATCTCTCTTCTATTTATTTCAGTCGAACCTTCTTCACCTTGAAGCAAAATACCATTGCACTTACCAATGAATGATAGCTTATTGTGTTCAAATTTCAGTGCGGTGCCTTCTGGTAAGCAAACAATAGGAACGCCGGGGTTTTCAATGATAAACTCGGTTAACCTTTGGTCCCTTGTTTCGCCATTGAAGCCTTCAGGTTTTATATTATAGTAATGTGGGTTTATCTGAAAGGGAAACAGCCCCAAGGCATTAAAACTTTTAGGTTCAACAATAGGCATGTCATTCGTGGTGCAGATGGTTGGTCCAGTGATATTGGATCCTGCACTCCATCCAATATATGGTGTTCCCGCATTTATTTTGTCACGAATCAAATCCAGTATTTGAGCAGTATAAATTAAGCTTAACAATTTAAACGTATTACCACCACCCACCATAATTGCATCTGCTTTTTCAATTTGCTTCTTGGCTGTTTGTGGAAGAACAGTTTCAATAGTATAATTCAATCCAGCAAGACCTTCCTTAACCTTTGCAGCATAATCATCGTATTGCAGCGTTACATCAGCAAAAGGGATAAAAGCAATATTCAAAGTCTTCTCACCTAAGAAATGCTGAATGATTGAGGCCGCAGATTCCAGATAACCACCGTTACCTACTCTGGAACTACTAAATGCAAGAATATTTGGCGAAGGCATTATAATGAGTTTAGTTTTTTAAAAAGAATCTCCTGTAAAATTATAAGGGATTTTTCATCTAGTCCCTTTAAGTCTTAAAGACTGAATTCTATGCACGTTGGTTTACATCACCTTTACGCGGAAAGTCAATACCTCATATTTTTCAGGACTTGCTTTGTCGTAAATCTTGAATTTAACTTGCCCAGAGCCGGATTTGTTTTGCGGTAAAACATGGATGGCAATAAAACCTTCCTCGCCTGCATTCAATTTCTTGAAGACTGAACGTTTTGGAATACCTATTTGACATTTTCCGTGTTGGCACATAGAGCAGTCCCAAGTTGACGGGAATGTATTGGATATTGTTTCCCATTCCAGATAAATAGGCTTATCGGAGACATTGACAACCGTAATAATAGAATTTTCCAAATTGGAACCATGTTCAACTACTTCGGTTTTAATGCTTTCGCCTTTTATCGCGAAAGTTTTACTTTTTTGACTATTGGCTTTAATTGAGCAGGCTAATGAAACCAGTAAAACCCAATTGCTAATTTTCATTTCATCTTCTTTTACTTGCTGATAGAAATTGGAATTCTTTTTATATATACAGGTTTGTCCTGCCCTTCTTTGCTGAATGCATAACTGGCTTCTCCATCGAAAGTAGTATTCGCCCTAATAAAAATCTCGTATGTTTCCATTGGTTTTAAAAGCAGGGTATTGGAAGTGGCTTCAGCAGTAGGAATAGCCGCATTCTTGGTAATCACTTTGAAAACGATTTCTTTTGGAAACGTTACACGGTGCTCCATTAAACCAGTATTTGCCAAGCGTATCAGTACAGTTTCTCCCAGCTTGGCAGTAAGTTTTCTAAGCGTACCCGGTAACTGCTGGTGGCTTGTTTGCTCATTCACTAAAAAGTACTGTGGATGGTAAGCCAGTTTTTCAGTCAATTGCGGGTTCTCTCCCTTTTCTTCATCAAGCAAAGAGTCTGTATGCCAAGTAGTGTCTATTTCAAAACTGCACCATAAGCGTTCTTGCGAAGCTTGTTCATGGTAGATGTCCTTCCCTTGCTTCGGTTTTACAATCAATATACCGAACATGCCAGCCTGCAAATCAAACGGATAATTAACAGGGCTATAGTAGATATAGGTGCCGGAGTGATTTGCCACGAAATCATAATAACCATGTTCCATATGCCGTATGCCCTTATCGGCATCTATAGCCAGTCGTTGATTTTGTTTTTGAATTTCAATCCCCTTTATCTGTATATCATGTGGATCTCCTTGGGAAACGTTCCAAAAATCAATTTGCAAACTCTCCCCTTCATGGGCTTCAATGGTAGTTCCCGGTAAACCAAGCTGATTGCTTAGTTTGTTTGTAAAACCAAATATCCGAATTGATTGCCCGTTCTCCAGTATGAAATTGCCGCTATTCCTTCCAATAATAAGCGGCCGCCTTACTTGACCAGCAGCGGAAAATGAAAGGAGTATGCAATAAAGAATGATGGAATTTATACTTGCAACGTTCATTTGTTAATCCTTAAAGTGAAAATAAATCTAACAAGACAAATTCTTTATTTTAAAAAATAACATTAGGTTTAAGCATCCAAAATGGAGAAAATATTACTTTCCACCAAAACTACTGCAACCATGAACCGTCAAAACAACATTATCAAGGGTGTACTATCGCTCTCAATAGCACTACTTTTTACCACAATTGCTCAAAGCCAAGAAGTATTAAAACGGAAAAATATTGATTCATTGACCAAGCAGGAGTTGGCAGCGTATGAACATGCCATTCAAATACTCAATGATAGAAGTGTGAAGAATGTGTATGACCAAGATGGTTATGCTTGGCAGGCTTGGGTACATAACAAGTCATTTGTTAAAGTGTCCAAAAAGCCATCGAGACCGATAGGACCTAACGAATCCCTTACCGACTATTACAAAGCAATGCTAATAGCATCCGGTCCAGACGCCGTGCCGGGTTATCCAGGAGAATGTGAACATGGAAAAGACCTCTTCCTGTTTTGGCACCGGGCAGAACTTTATTATTTTGAGAAAGTGCTTCAAGGTGCAGACCCTGCTGGCACAGTAACCGATTCCAAAGGACATACAGGACCCTCAACAGTTAAAGTCACCATTCCTTATTGGAATTTTACCCAGCCTGCCAGTGGTGTAGGCAAACGTTTTCCTAAAGCATTTGAAAATAAGGAATCCATACTCTATCATGAAGGTAGGGGCAGTGGTATACCTAGTTATCCTTATACCAACAAGTCGATGATTCAAGATAAAATAAACAACAATTGGGTTGTTTTTGGCGGCTTCCCCAATAGCGTTGGCAATGGAGCCAGATTTAGGGGCTTTGGTCTGTTTGAAGCAGAAATACACAATCCCATGCATGCAACCTATTGTGCTGGGGAAATGGCAGACAATTCCACCGCAGCCTATGACCCTATATTCTTCTCGTTTCACAACTATTTGGATTATGTATTTGATGAATGGTTAAGGCTCAATAATATGGAAACCACAGGCGTAAATGAAAAGGACACTATCACATCCTTGAACTATCATTTAAGGGGCCAGTTATCAGCAAAATACAACCTGCCAAACTACGACCCAGGAAAAGGCAACAGGCCAACAATGAGTAAATGTTCATTGTACCTGAACCATGCAGACCTTGGTTATGAATATGAGGTGTCCCCCGAAGACCGCTATCAGCCACGTTCTGCACCCATTGCATTATTGACGGATAAAAACGGGCAATCCGTTGTTTTTGGTAGAAGTGAAAAGAGCCCACAATCATTACTCACTGCAAATACCTTACTTGCTCCTGAAGCGAAAGAAGGAATAAAGCAAGCGGCTGGAAGCCTTACAAATAGCAAAATACCTATACAAGATGGTTATTTGAACTATGAAACCAGTGTTAGGAAGTCCTTCAAAGTGGATGTGTACATCCATCCAAAAAATATAAAAGCAGCTATTGCAAACAAGGCATTCAGGAACAAGTACTTGGCTTGTAGTAGCACTTATTGGAAATTGGACCATGACAATGAATCCCATGGTACGGAAGCAGGCAAAACAAAACTGAATATTTACATTGCAGAGGCATTGAAAGATATCCGCAAAAACTACAATCCAGCAGATTGGGTTGTTACCACCAATTTAACCCAATTATAAATTCCATAACTAACCCACAATGGCAGACCCAATCCTTACATATCCAATTATTGCATTTGATGAGCATATAGCACCCATTTTCAAACGATACAGGGAGCCTATGTTGAATATAGGCATCGCCACACCAGACGGCGTTTTTTCACTTGACCTTGGAGATTACGAATCCGTAAAATTGCTGAATGAACGTATTACAATAGCCATTCATGGCTATGAGCCCGGTCGCGAATCAAGTCACCCGATGCCACCCAAACGTAATGGTGTTGCTAATCCTCTTCCAGCAGAACAACTTAAGGCTTGGGATGACTGGGTAGCAGGTGGAATGATCAAGAGCCTAACATTCGATGAACATATAGCCCCTATTTTTAAAAAGTACAGGGAACCCATGTTGAAGATTGGCATCGCCAAAGAAGATGGTGTTTTTTCGCTTGACCTTGGAGACTATGATTCCGTGAAAATGCTCAATGAACGTATTACGATAGCCATTCATGGCTATGAACCCGGTCGTGAATCAAGCCACCCAATGCCCCCTGAACGCCCCGATGGCACACCTAACCCTCTTCCAGCCGGACAAATCAAAACTTGGGACGACTGGGTTGCAGCTGGAATGAAAAAGAGCTAGCTCAATTTATATAATAAGGAGAATAAATTAATTATAAGCCGCTGGAGGCCTATCAAAAACAATTGCCGCTTCAAGAGCGGTATTTGTTTTTCTTGTAATCCCGTGGGGTCGAATCCTCGCTTTCATATCCTGTAGGTAATGGCATTTATATTCATGCCTGCACCTACTGAAGCAAAAACGACGACCTCACCTTTTTCAAGAATATGGTCCTCCATTTGGCCTTTCCTTACAATATCAAATAGGGTAGGTATCGTTGCCACCGAACTATTGCCAAGTAAGTGAATATTCATAGGCATGACAAATGGAGGTGGTTGGGCGATGCCATAGAGTTCATAGAGTTTATTAATAATGCCTTGATCCATCTTCTCATTTGCTTGGTGCAGAAAAAATTTCCGCACTTCCCCGATACTTATACTGCTCTTATCCAAGCATTCCTTGATGGCAGTCGCCACATGCTTTATTGCAAACTCATATACTTTCCGGCCCTTCATTTTAAGGTAGCGGATACTTGGATCCGCATCGGGGGAATATGACCTGCCCATATAGATGTATTCCAACTCCTGTTCGGTATATGCTTTGGCAGCAGAGGCGATAATACCGCTTTCCGAACCGTCTTTTGCTTCAACAACGCAAGCACCTGCACCATCCGAAAAAATCATTGAATCACGGTCATGGATATCAATAACCCGTGAAAGTGTTTCGCTCCCTATTACAAGGCACTTTCTTGCAACACCCGCTTTTATAAAGGCATCGGCATGTATAATTCCCTGTAGCCAACCAGGGCAACCGAACAGGATATCATACGGAATACAATAAGGGTTCTTGATACCTATTGCATGTTTTACCCTTGCAGCAATTGAAGGCACTGCATCTGATTGTATCGTATCAGTTGGTACGCTTCCGAAATTATGTGCAACGATAATCTGGTCTATTGTTTCTGGGTCGGTGCCTGCATCAATTATGGCTTTATCGGCAGCAAATGCTGCAAGGTCAACAACGGTATATTCAGAAGAAGCGTACCTTCTCTCCTTGATTCCTGTTATTTGTTGAAATTTGTCAACAATTGCCTCTGCCGGTTCTTCAATACGGGTACCCGCTTCGGCAAAAAAGCTGCTGGTATAAAAATCACTATTGCTTTTCATCAGTGCGGGTATGTATGACCCTGTGCCAGTAATAACAGCTTTTGCGAATTGGTTCATAATTATGAGTATGATTGCTTTTAGGCAAAGATTATACCTCTTATAAGAATAGAAAGCAGTATGCCTGTTTCCATGCGTACTGAAGATGATTGCCAATAGTACAATTTTGTTCGCATTGTATCAATAACTGTTTTAGATGATGTCATTCATATGCGATGGTGAGGAGTAAAATAGAGGCATTTTGTCAAGTATGTTTTGAAACAAATGTGTATAGTCAGTATATCTGTGCAAAATAAAAAGCACCTGCAACAGTATGTCGCAAGTGCTTGATTTCAAGTGATCCCCCTGGGGCTCGAACCCAGGACCTACTGATTAAGAGTCAGTAGCTCTAACCAACTGAGCTAGGGAATCATTTTGTGGACTGCAAATGTAAGGTTCAATTAAAAAAGCAGCAAAGAAAAATTTTGAGGCATGCCATCCACTTGCTTTTCTTTGCACATGGCAACAGGCAAAATCATTATCATTACTGCCCCATCAGGTGCAGGCAAAACTTCCATTACCAAGTTTCTCCTTGATAAATACCCCCTGCTTTCCTTTTCTATTTCTGCTGCAACAAGGCAAGCAAGGGGAGAGGAAAAGGATGGTGTTGATTACCATTTCATGAGTGCGGAAGATTTCCAGCAAAAAATCAAGAACAATGAATTTGTGGAGTGGGAAATGGTGTATGAAGGTAAATATTACGGCACTTTGAAAAGTGAACTGGACAGAATTTGGAAATTGGGCAAAACACCCATGCTTGATATTGATGTGAAAGGTGCCATCCATGTGCAGCAGCAATATCCGCAGGAATCGTTATCAATTTTTATCCAGCCACCAACAGTAGATGAACTAAAAAGGCGGTTGGAGAATAGGGGTACCGAATCTGCCGAAAATATTGCCATCCGTGTAAACAAAGCTGCTTATGAACTTTCTTTTAGGCAGTATTTCAAGAAGACGATTGTAAATGATGATTTAAGTAGGGCTTGTGAAGAAGCGGAACAGGTAATTGGTGAATTTTTAGGATGGGGGCTATAGTGAAAACATATTATAGATTGAGCTTGCCGAAACAATCTTCGAGAGCCTTAGGTTGACAATACTTATTTAAAATAGCCAATCCATTCTCTTAACTTACTTCTCAATACTATCAACTAACGATTAATTAAACTATTGCAATGTCATTTCAAAACAAAACCGTTTTTATTACAGGTGCATCCCGTGGCATTGGCAAAGCCATGGCCTTAAAGCTTGCTGCCGAAGGTGCGAATATTGTAATTGCTGCAAAAAGTGCTGAAGAAAATCCAAAATTAGGCGGAACTATTTTTTCTGCTGCAAAGGAAATTTCAGCAGCAGGAGGACAGGCTTTGCCTGTTCAAACAGATATTCGTTTTGAAGAACAGATTCAAGCTGCAGTGCAACAGGCTGTGGAGAAATTTGGGGGTATTGACATTGTCATCAACAACGCATCTGCCATACAGCTAACAGGTACCTTGCAAACAGAAGCAAAGCGTTTCGATTTGATACACAGTATCAATGTGCGTGGAACTTTTTTAGTTGTTAAAACCTGTTTACCATATCTCCAAAAAGGAACGAATCCGCATATACTCACTTTATCCCCCCCTATCAACATGAATCCCAAATGGTTGGGTCCACATGTTGCCTATACCATGAGCAAGTTCAATATGAGTATGATGGCACTGGGCTGGGCACAGGAGTTTAAAAAAGATGGTATTGCCAGCAATGCCTTATGGCCAAGAACAACGATTGACACAGCTGCAGTAAGAAATTTATTGGGTGGTGAAGCATTGGCCAATATGAGCCGTACCGTGGATATTCTAGCGGATACAGCACATATCATTTTAAGCAAGCAGAACCTTGAATACACTGGCAATACTTTTATTGATGAAGAGGTTCTGGCGAAAGAAGGAATTACAGAATTAGGTGAATATTCAGTAGTGCCTGGTGGGCAATTGTATCAGGATTTATTTGTGTAAACGAAATGTCGGCCTGAAGCTCTAGGCATTAAAGAACGTTTCTGTTAATCGGTTTCGAGAGCCTCAACCTGACATCCTATTCCTAACTTAATTTGCTTTTCTGATTACATGGATACTAGCCTCAACAAATACATTAGCGAAACTGGTTTCTGCTCGCGCAGGGAAGCAGACAATTATATAGACCAAGGCCGTGTAACCATCAATGACAATGTGGCCATTAAAGGAAACCGTGTTAGCGAAGGTGATGAAGTACGTGTGGATGGTGAGCCTTTGAAAAAGAAGAAGGGCAACAATGCAGTGTACATCATGCTGAACAAACCAAAAGGCATTACCTGCACCACAGACCAGAAAGACAAAACCAATATTATTGACTTCGTCAATTTCAAGACTAGGGTTTTTCCCATTGGACGTTTGGACAAACGTAGCGAAGGCCTGATTTTTTTGACCAATGATGGGGATATTGTAAATAAAATTTTACGAGCTGGTAACAACCATGAAAAAGAATATATAGTTAGTGTTGACAAACCCATTGACATTGATTTTGTAAACAGGATGAGAAATGGAGTTCGTATTTTAGGAACCATTACCCAAAAATGCTTTGTAAAACAGGAAGGCCCAAAACGTTTCAGGATAATACTCACACAGGGATTGAACAGGCAAATCAGGCGTATGTGTGAAACATTGGGTTATGAAGTGGAAGCCCTGCAACGCATACGCATCATGAACATCAATTTAACTGGATTAAAAAGTGGCCACTGGCGTTACTTTACTCCTGCCGAAATGGAGATTGTGCATGCCATGGTGGCCAACTCCCGTAAAACTGACGGGGTGGATGGTATGGATGAGTAAAACACCTACATATTCACTTGTGAAAGCCCAGTTTTCTGTCAAGCTTCAATTTTCGTATTTTATTTAATCACTCCCCAGTTTGTTACTTCTTGAAGTAACAAAGTTCATGGCTCATTCTGTGGCAAAAAATCTGTGGCAAATTATTTTGCCACAGATTTTTTGCCACAACTTTTTTTTGACTTTTTTGAAATTCATTTTTGCACAAAAAAGTCGGCCTGTAATCGGCCGACTTTTTATTTGTTTCTTTTTCTATAAATTATCAATGCACCTAATCCAACTTCTCCGGCCTCATCTGAGGAAACAGCAACACATCCTGAATACTTGGTTGGTTGGTCATCAGCATCACTAACCTATCTATACCAATGCCAATACCACTTGTTGGTGGCATGCCATATTCCAAGGCCCTCAGGAAATCATGGTCTATAAACATGGCTTCATCATCGCCACGTTCCATGAGTTTTACCTGTTCTTCAAAACGTTCACGCTGGTCAATGGGGTCATTCAATTCGCTGTAGGCATTGGCCAGTTCCTTGCCATTAATCATCAGTTCAAAACGTTCTACCAAACCAGCTTTGTTTCTATGTTTTTTGGTCAAAGGACTCATCTCAACAGGATAGTCAATGATGAAGGTTGGCTGAATATATAAATGCTCACCCGTTTCGCTAAATAGTTCATCAATCAATTTGCCCTTGCCAATATTGTTGGGAACACCAATGTTCAACTGCTTGCATACACCACGTAAACCTTCCTCATCCATTTCACTTACATCGATGCCCGTATTTTCCTTAATGGCATCCAAAATACTGATGCGCTTGAACGGAGCTTTAAAACTGATGACTTTGTCGCCAACTTGCACTTCAGTGGTACCATGCAAAGCCATGGCAATCTTTTCAAACAACTGTTCCGTTATTTCCATCATCCAGAAATAATCCTTGTAGGCTGTATACCACTCCAGCACAGTAAATTCAGGATTGTGCGTCCTGTCCATACCCTCATTCCTGAAATTCCTGCTGAATTCATATACCCAATCAAATCCACCAACAATCAATCTTTTCAAATACAATTCATTGGCAATCCTCAAATAGAAAGGAACATCCAACGCATTGTGGTGCGTAGCAAATGGCCTTGCGGCAGCACCACCAGGAATGGACTGCAACACAGGCGTGTCCACTTCCAAAGCACCTTGTGCATTCAAAAATTCACGAATGGTATTTACAAGTTTGGTACGTTTTACAAATACATCCTTAACGTCTGGATTGATAATTAAATCTACATATCGTTGACGATAACGAAATTCTGGATCTGTTACTTCGTCAAACACATTGCCTTCCTCATCTCGTTTAACCACAGGCAACGGCTTTAAACTTTTAGTCAATAAAGTGAGCGTTTGCGTATGCAAGGAAGTTTCGCCTGTTTTGGTGATGAACACGAACCCAGTAGCTCCAATAATATCGCCCAAGTCCAATGGCTTAATGACATTTTCCCAAAAGCTCTTGTCTTCTTCAGGACAAATTTCATCCCGTTTTACATAGAGCTGAAAAATGCCTTTGCTATCCTGGATTTTGATAAAGAAAACCTTGCCTTTATCGTTAATGCTCATCACACGACCAGCAATGCAAGTATTTATAAAATTATCCTTTATTTCTTCTGTATAGTTGGCTTTCAAATCTGCTGAATAGGCATTTACTGGAAACAATGGTGCAGGATATGCATCAATGCCCGCTTCGTTCAGTTTCTGCAATTTTTCACGGCGAATGATTTCCTGACTGCTCAAATGTTGGCTCATAATCTAGTTTAAAAGCTGCAAAGATAAGGGTTGGAGCCAATGGCTAAAAGCTAATAGCCATTAGCTTTCTACAAGGGGTGCAGTAATAAAAAATCAAAGAGTATCGCATCATTTTCTTCATTTGTTCAACAAAAAAAATTATTTTAGGAGGAGCAAATTTTATAGGACGAATTTAAAACCAAAAGTATGAGAGGCGTAAACCGGGTAATGCTGATTGGCAATTTGGGCAAGGACCCACATTTGGACTATTTGGAAGGCAATATTGGGGTGGTAAAATTTCCCTTGGCCACCACCGAAACCTTCAAGGACAGAACAGGTAAACTGAACAGTCAAACTGAATGGCATACTGTTGTTCTGTGGCGTGGACTGGCTGAGCTGGCCAGCAAATATTTGCACAAGGGAAGCTTGATTTATATAGAAGGACGTTTGCGTACACGTAGTTGGGAAGACAAGGACGGCAATAAGAAATTTGCGACGGAAGTGGTAGGCGACAACTTGATTATGTTGGACAAACGTGGTGATGGAAATGTTGGTCATAGTGCCCCACACGATAATTTGGAGGGCTTTAATGGTGATGAACTGCCGCCATTGCCAGATATTGGGGAAAGTTTGCCCTTTTAGTTATATTGAATAAAGATATTTTTGTTTGAGTTTTATATTGGAGTTGATATATAATCAACTTTATTTTTCACCAAAACAATCAGTGTTGGATTACCATTCGGTTTTTTTTAATCAGTTATACTTGGCTGCCATTAATACGCAAGGCACTACCGTGCTAATTGTTTTATTGCTTTGCTTACTCGTTTTTTCTTTTATCATGAGTGGCGCAGAAGTGGCTTTTTTCTCCCTTACTTACAAGGATATCAACCTGCTGAAAACCAAGCAGCAACCAGCGTACAAAAAAATTATTGACCTGCTGGATGAACCCAAAACATTGTTGGGTTCATTGCTAATTGCCAACAGTTTTGTGAATATCGGCATTATCATTATCTCCAATTTATTGATTGATGATTTGGTGCATTTTGGTACCACCATGGCCTGGGTGGAATTTTTGATTAAGGTAGTGGTAGTAACCTCGGTGCTTGTATTGTTTGGTGAGGTAATGCCTAAGGTGTTAGCCACACAGAACAATATCCGTTTTGCAAAAGATGTGGCACCCGTGGTAGAATTTATTTCCTACCTCACAAAGGGCATGAGCAACTGGTTGGTTAAATACAGTGATATTATTGAGAGAAAACTAACCAACAAAAAAAACAGTGCCTATAACAATGAAGAAATGTCCCATGCCATAGACATTACTTATCCAGAGGAGAGTGAGAAAAACATTTTAAAAGGCATACTTAAGTTCAGTAATACTTCTGTAAAGCAGATAATGAAAACGAGGCTGGATGTGCACGGTATTGAAAACACCATCTCTTTTGAGGAATTGATGAAACTGGTTGGTGAACTGCATTACAGCCGCTTGCCTGTTTACAAGGAAGACCTTGATGAAGTAGTGGGTATGATACATTCAAAGGATTTAATTCCATATATTAACCATGGACCAGAGTTCGATTGGCATGTGCTAATGCGTCAACCATATTTTGTGCATGAGCAAAAAATGATTGAAGACTTGTTGAAAGAATTCCAAAGCAAAAGGATACATTTTGCTGTGGTGGTAGATGAATTTGGTGGTACCAGTGGTATCGTAACATTGGAGGATATTTTGGAAGAAGTAATTGGTGAGATAACCGATGAATTTGATGAAGAAGATGCAGCCCATAAAAAACTGGATGACCACAATTACATTTTTGAAGGGCGAACAATGATTAACGATGTATGCAAGTACATGCAGCTTCCTTTGGATACTTTTGATATGGTAAAAGGCGAAGCGGATTCTTTGGCAGGACTGGTACTGGAGATAGCTGGTGAAATTCCCTATGTTTCACAAGTAATTCCATGCGGTGATTTTGAGTTTACTGTTCTTGAAGTGGAACGCAACCGCATCAACAAAATTAAGATAACGATTAAGCCTTTGGCTGAAGCATAATGAAGAAAATTTCAATGGTAAAAAAAATAAGTTCAGTAATTAATAAAAATACATTGAAAGCTATTGGTTCCCTGCTGCTGGCTATTTGCTTTTTCGCTTCTTGCAATAGCCCGTTTACACCTAAACAAAAAGGCTATTTTAAGATTGATTTCCCCAAGAAAGAGTACCGTGTTTTTAACCAGCCTGGTTATCCTTATTCATTTGAATATCCAGTGTATGCAGAAGTGGTAAAGGATTCCACCTTTTTTGGTGAGGCAACAGAGAATCCTTGGTGGATTAATATCAACTTCCCCCAGTTTAATGGAAGGATTTATGTGAGCTATAAGGAAATCGGTCCTAATAAATTGGACACATTGGTGAATGAAGCTTTCAAATTAACCAGTAAGCATGCACAAAAGGCAGAATCAATAGATGATTCTGTGATTGCGACAGTAAATGGCGTTCATGGAGTGTTCTTTAATGTGGGAGGGGAAGTGGCTACAGCCAAGCAGTTTTTCTTAACTGATTCTATCAAAAATTTCCTTCGGGGGGCATTGTACTTCTATGCAACGCCTAATCAAGATTCCATGCGTTCCGTAAATGCTTTTGTGGAAGCAGATATGAGGCATCTGATTAACAGTTTCAAATGGAGCAATAAAAAATAAGTCCTGCTACGACTAGCAGGACTTTCAAGGCAACACTGGTTTTCCCGACGATTACCAGCATTGTTATTTTATAACGGCTATGGATTAAAATGGTTACTGTTAAAATCAATTAATAGTTCCAGACTTTGTTTCCGCAGTATCAACTATTGCTTTTACTGTTTCTTTGCCTACTTGATATTTTTTGGATAAAAGGCATAAGGTTAACTGAATTAACACTAATTCAAAGGCAGGAACACAGTAAAGGTTGTACCCTTGCCCACCTCACTGTTCACTTCAATTTTACCTTTATGTGTAAGTATGATATTTTGCGTACTGGCAAGCCCAAGCCCAGTTCCGTTTGACTTTTTGGTAAAGAAGGGTTGGAAGATGGCATGAATTGTTTCGTTATCCATACCGGAACCATTGTCTGCAATGGATACTGCAATGGTTTTGTTATTAAGTATGATATTCAGCCGCAGTAATCCATTTTCCTTAGGCATGGACTCAATAGCATTAATAACAATATTGAGAAATGCAATACTGAGCTTTTCTCTGTCGCCGTTAATTAATGGCAGGTTTTCTTGGAAATGCTTTTGTATATTAATGTGCTTTAAGTCCATCCTATCCTTGGCTAGTCCCAATGTTTCTTCCAGTACATTACTAATGTTCACCTCGCCATAATCCAGCACAGTTGGTCTTGTCGAGTTCAGCAACTCCGTAATAAGCCTATTAATGCGGATGGAATTACGTTCAATAATTCCAAAATAATTTTTCAGGTTATTGTCTTTGTTTTCATCATGCAACCCTTCTACAGCAAGATTGATATTCGTTAATGGATTGCGGACTTCATGTGCCAGCACACGGCTTACCTTGCCAATATTTGCAAACCGTTCCAATGCCTCGTGTTCACGTTGATTCTGCACCTTCTCTGTAATATCCGTAAGCACTACACTATATATTTTTTGGGCTTCATCAATCAGAATAAAGCTGCCTAGGCACATATGCAGTTCACCCTGTGCCCCAGTAAATGCAAGTTCCTTCTGCTGCACGTTTACCCCTTTACTAATGGTTTCCCTAATAAATTGGGCATCGCTTGCGTCTGCAAAAAAATGGTGGGGAAAAATGATCCTTTCGGCATCCTTCTCAAAGCCAAATGTTTTAATGAAGCCTGGATTAGCTTCTATAATAGTGAAGTCGGATTTGCAGATACACAACAAATCCTGGCTGTACTCAAAAATATTCCGGTAGGTTTTTTCCTTTTCCTGAATCACTTTCAAGGACTTCAATAAAAGGTAAAATGATACTGCGATAATGAGGATAGCAGTTGTTAGGAAAATAATAATAACAACCTGTGAATTGCGAATGGATTCCTGCGATTTAGTAGCTCTCTGTTTCAATACGGTATCTTCTTCCTCACGCATGTGCTGCACAATGCTCCTTGCATCGTCCATGATTACTTTTCCCTGTTTTAGCCATCTAAGGAATGCGGTTTTGTCGTTTGGGTTCTTTGGATAAAAATATAATAAACTGTCAAGGTAGCGGTAGCGTGGATCTATCATTACAGCCAAGGCATCCAACCTAATTCGCTGCTGCTTACTGTTTTTCGTCAGGTTCTTCAATTTTTCATAGGAAACTTTGGTTTTTTTATCAGCATTGTTGTAAGGCTCCAAAAAAGATGAATCTTTCGTAAGCAAAAATCCCCTTACCCCTGTTTCTGCATCTTTGAGTGAGGAAATGATTGCTTCAATCTCTATTTTCACTTCATTGGAATGACTAACCATTTCCACTTCATTAACCGCATTGTTGAATGTTATGTAAGTCATGACTGAAGTAGTAATCAATACAACCAATGCGAGTGAAATGCCTACTCTCAATTTACCAGATAAAGAAGGACTAAGAAGAAAAGAAAATTTAGGCGTTGAGGTCATGTTTTTATTTTAGGCAGTTGGAACGTAAATGGAATGTAGCCATAATAACCAATCATTTTTTAATTTGCTTCTGTTTTTTTTGATGGTGAACTGTTCTGCATCTTCGATGCTCCTGGATTCATGTAGGCTTTCTTCTTTCTTTGTAAGTAGGGCAAGTTTGCTGTAAAATTTTTGAAGTACCTTAATTCATCCTCTGTCAAATCTTCTACACTTATCATCCTATTACTGGCTAAGTCGCTTGCAGCCACAAGCTCATTTAGTTTTAACTGGATAGCCAATGAGTCTTTGTTCTGTGCTTTCTGAATAACAAATACTATTAAGAAAGTAATGATTGTGGTACCTGTATTAATAAACAGTTGCCATAGCTCGGAAAAATGGAATATTGGTCCGATTGCAGCCCATACGATTATAATTAGTAAAGCAATGGCAAATGCTACTGATGTTCCAGTAGCCTTGCTTACCCAAGAAGCAAACCGCTCAAAAAAGGGCTTATTGGCTAATGTCTTTTTTGCTTTTCCCATATTGTTAATTCATTCAAATACAGTTCCAACATATTTGGGCTTACTATTCTAGGCTTTTAAATAAGGGTCAGGGCGGTTGGGGAATTCGTTCCACACTGTGTGTAGTAGCATAAAGGTAATAATGTTCGAAACTGCCTATAAATAGTGGTTTATAGTACATAATTATAAGAGGCATGATTTTTTTATTAATCATCTTAATCAAAACGAAAAATCATGAGCAATTTACTTTACCTAATCGCCGTAATACTAATTATTGGCTGGGCAATTGGCTTTTTTGCATATAGTGCAGGCAATATTATACATGCTTTACTGGTACTTGCCATTGTAGCTATATTACTTCGCTTGATAAGGGGCGACAAAGTGTAGTGAAACATATTCCAAATATTTAAAAACAAATAAACATGAAAAGTAAAATATTAATTGCAGCATTGGCAGGTTTAGCAGTAGGAGCAGCGGTAGGTATATTGTTTGCACCTGAAAAAGGGAGCAAACTGCGTAAACGTATCTCCAAAAAAGGAACAGACCTAAAAGATGATTTAATGGGGAAAGTTGAAGATGGGCTTTCCTCTTTGCAGTCAATAAAAAACAATCTGTTATCGTCCGCCGAGGATGTGACAGATGAAGTGAAGGGCAAAACTGCCAAAATAAAAACTGCATAGGTCATTGTATTATCTTTATACAAGGTAAAACACCAACCGCAACCCAATAAAAACGAAAAAAAAGATGAAATGAGCCAAGAAGTTCTAATAGTAGATGATGAGATTGATATTTGCTTGTTGCTGAAATCCCTTTTAAGGTCGCAGTCCATTAGCAGTTCATTTGTACAGACACTGGCTGATGCCGAAAATAAGTTTGAAGAAATTCATCCATCTATCTTGTTTTTGGACATGAATTTGCCCGATGGAAATGGGATCCAGAAAATAGAGGGTTTTAAGCTGAAATCGCCACAAACAAATATTGTCATGATGAGTGCTTACGACACGGTGGAGGATAGACGCAATGCATTGGAAAAAGGAGCGGACCTGTTTTTAAGTAAACCATTCAGTAGAAAGCAGATACTGGATATTGTTCAACAATTTTCGGCTTAATTATCTTATCCATTCAATAAATGTACTTATGGCTAAAATATTAATTATAGAAGACGACATGGATACGATTGCATTATTGAATCGTTTCCTTACCAAAAATGGGTATGAAGTTTTCACTGCCAACACTGGAAACAAGGGTATTAGCCTATTGGATACAGAAAGGCCAGATGCTGTGCTATGTGATTACCGCCTTGGTGATATGGATGGCAGGCAAATCCTTGAGCATATTAACCAGTCCAGCATCAATGCAAAATTGATTTTCATTACAGGATACAGCGATGTAAAAGTGGCTGTGGAAGTAATGAAAAATGGTGCATTTGACTACGTTACAAAACCATTGTTGCCAGAAGAAATTCTGCTTACTATAAAGAAGGCCCTAGCTGCAAAAGATGGAGAACCATTTGTAGTAAATAGTGGAACAGCCGTAGCTTCCAAGCCCAAAAAGTCAGGGTCGGGTTCCCACACAAAATATATTGATGCCAAAAGCAAAGCTGCTACAGAAATGTACAGGCAAATTGATTTGGTAGCCCAAACCAACTACAGTGTTATCATACATGGTGAAAGCGGAACGGGCAAGGAATCTGTGGCCCAACGTATTCATGAAAAAAGCAAAAGGGCAGATAGGCCTTTTATTGCTGTGGATTGTGGTGCATTGAGTAAAGAGCTAGCTGCAAGTGAACTGTTTGGTCATGAAAAAGGCTCTTTCACTGGAGCTATTGCTAACAAGACAGGTTCTTTTGAACTGGCCAATGGCGGTACCATTTTTTTGGATGAAATAGCCAACCTGCCTTACGATGTACAAGTTTCCTTGTTGCGTGTAGTGCAGGAAAGAAAGGTGAAAAAAGTAGGAAGTGAAAAGGAAGTTGGTATTGACGTACGCATCATTGTAGCTAGTAATGAACGTTTGGATGAAGTAGTTGCCAAAGGTAAATTCAGGGAGGATTTATATTACCGTTTCAATGAGTTTGGAATAACCATTGCTCCACTTCGTGAACGTAAAGAAGATGTGATGCAATTTGCAGATTTCTTCCTGCAAAAAGCTTCTGCGGAATTGGGCAAGGAAATGGAGGCCTTTACACCAGATGTTGTTGAAGCCTTTATGCAATACAACTGGCCAGGCAATTTGCGTGAATTGAACAATGTGGTGAAACGCTCGGCATTATTATCATCCGGAAACACTGTTGAGCTGAGTGCATTGCCGCAGGAAATCATACACTACAAGAAATTTCATCCAACCGATGAACAGCCTGCTGAAGAAAAGAAATTATTCACGGCACCAAAAGTAGGTGGCGATAATTATGATATAAAAAAAGTGGCATTGAATGCTGAGTATGAATTAATAATGGGTACGCTACAAAAAGTTCAGTTTAATAAATCAAAAGCAGCCAAACTGTTGAACATTGATAGAAAGACACTGTATAATAAAATGAGTGCCTACGGCATCTTGACAGAAGAAGCTTAAAGAACCAATTATCCAATAGACATATAATGGTGTATGAGAGTGATCTTGTACACCATTTTTTTTGAACTTTATTTTATCGAACCTAATTTTATTCGCCAATTCTACAGTGCATTTCCATCCTTCCTAAGTTGTTTTGTTTGAAATAATTTTATTGCTAATACTTCATCCTGTAATATTGTTGCACCTAAATAATCGTACAATGAAAACAATATTACTATCCCTGCTTTTTGTCTCAACCTTCGCCGTCAATGGTTTTTGTCAAGACCTCACCAATCCGGGAACCTATATGACTGCTGTTAGCAGTGCACAAACAGATATGAACCAAAAATACATGGCTTATATGAGTGCTGCTGCACATGGCAGAAGGGCCAGAAAACTAGAAAAGATGCGTAAGGCGGTACTGGAAAGCATTACCAATTGCCGCTATAAAATAACCGACCTCCCTTTTTATAAAGGAGATAATAGCCTTCGCCAGAGCTGTATAGACTATGTGGCGTTGTGCTACAATGTTTTTAATGATGATTATGGACGGATTGTAAATACAGAAGAAATTGCAGAGCAATCTTTTGACGGTATGCAGCAGTTTATATTATTGCAGGAAAAAACCAATGAAAAAATCAATGAAGCATCTGGTAAAATAAATACTGCAGAAAAAGCCTTTGCGGCCAAGTACAATGTAAACCTCATAGAGGGCTCTACTGAATTAGGCGAAAAGATGGCTATTGCCAGTAAGCTGAACCATTACCGCAACCAGCTTTACCTAATCTTTTTTAAATGCAATTGGCAGGATAACCAAATGACAGATGCCATGAACAAGAAGAAGGTTAATGATGTGGAACAAAGCAGAAGTTCGGTGGTTCGTTATGCCAATGAAGGCATTTTAGCATTGGATAGTTTAAAATTTTTCATGGGAGATGCTGCATTGGGCAACGCCTGCAAGCAGATGTTAACTTACTACAAGAGAATGGCAGAGAATGACGTTCCAAAGCTTACGGAGTTTTATTTAAAGCAGGAAAATTTTGACAAGTTGAAAAAAGCATTTGATGCCAAACCAGCTAATGCAAGAACGAAAGAAGATGTGGATGCCTTTAACAAAGGGGTAAAGGAAATTAATGATGCAGTAAACGCCTTTAATCAAATCAATAACAAGGTGAACAAGGAAAGGGCACAGGCCTTGAATGATTGGGAAAAAACAGAAAAGGAGTTCGCAGATGCACACATGCCAAAATACAGGTAAGGGTTTGATTGAAAGTTATTGCCGTCAATAGTAAAAAAAAGCTGCTGGAAAAACTCCAGCAGCTTTTTTTATTTGTCCAGTTTTATTTCGCCCACATCCACAATACTTCCTTCTGTTACAACTACACTTTCTTTTTGTGCAGTTTTATAAGGGGAAGCGGCTTGGATAACAACCGTATAATTACCTGCTTTTACGTTGAAAATTTCAAATGTACCTTCAGTAGTAATATGTGTTTTGAAGGTATCCTTTTGGGATATTGCCCAAGCGGCCACTCCTGCTTCTTTAGGCGTAACCCACCCTTTTACAGTGGAACCCTGTTTAATAAATGCAGATGCAGTTACAACAATGATGGCTATTGCTAAAAATAAGATGATTGATTTTTTCATGATTGACAGTTTTAAAGATAATTCAATGCTGTTCCTGTCAATCAAAGCAAGTATTGTACCGCTAGCCCGACTATCGATAGACTAAATTTAGTTGTGGCAAATTGTGGTATAAAAACCTCAACTGCATCTATATTTTACGGAGAACCTGCCCATTTCTTGCACCGGTGTGCAGGCCATTTTCAATAGTCAGTACGCCATTTACCAATACAAATTTAAAACCAGTGCTATATTGATGAGGCTGCTCGAATGTAGATAGGTCGGCTACCTTTTTTTCATCAAAAACTACAATATCTGCTGCATATCCTTCCTTTAATAGCCCACGCTTGTTAAGTTGGAATTTTTGAGCAGGCAAGCTCGTCATTCTCCTAATGGCTTCTTCCAAACTAATTACTTTTTCTTCCCTGACATATTTTCCAAGCACCCTTGCATTGGTACCATAACCACGTGGATGGGGATTCCCATTATTCAGTACACGGATAGTGGCATCACTTGCAAACATATTGAACGGATATTGCATGATGCTCTTTACATCTTCTTCACTCATGCCATGAAAAACGGCACTTGCACCGCCATGCTCCATTATTTCCAGAATAGTTTCTGCTTCTAATTTCATCTTATGCTTCCTGCCTTTCAACAAATTAATTTGTTCAACACTCTTGCCATTTAAAGTTGTGTCAAATTCATAATTGGCCACTACGGCATAATTCCAATGTTTCAGTTTCCTTTTCTTCAATTTGGTATACATGGCTTTTTTTACATCGCTTCTGATAGTGGCATTTGCCAGTCTTGCTTTGATGCTGTCCTGTCCATCTGCCAGCACCCAATCAGGTAATAAAGTGCTAATGGATGTAGAGCTTGCAGTATAAGGGTACTGATCAATCGTTACATCCAAACCTTCTTCCCTTGCCTTTATAATCATGGGCAGAGTCTCCTTGCTTCTTCCCCAATTCTGCTGCCCACTTAGTTTGAAATGCGAAATCTCCACAGGTATTTTTGCTTCACGACCAATGGTCAATGCCTCTTCGATAGCCTGCGTAACACTATCTGCTTCATCACGCATATGGCTTGCATACACGCCATTGTACTTGGCAGCCACTTTTGCCAAACGAACAATTTCTTCTGTTTTACTGAATGTGCCTGGTATATAAATTAATCCTGTGGAAAAACCAACCGCACCATCTTTCATCCCTTGTTCCACAATAGCTTCCATGCGTTTCATCTCCTCTTCGCTGGGATCCCTCATCGCACGTCCCATTGCTGCTTTGCGAACATCATTATGTCCAACCAGGGTTGCTACATTAATGGACAAATGCAAACTGTCAATAAATGCAAAATACTTTTTGATGTCAGTATTTGATGAACCACAGTTGCCAGTGATGCAAGTGGTAACACCGTCCAAAATGAAATTGGTAGCTAGTGGATTCCTTTTTTCATCATCTTCCAAATGGGTATGCACATCAATGAATCCTGGAGCAATGATTAAGCCTGTCGCATCAATAGTTTTGGCTGCTTGCCAATTGCCAAGCTTACCCACCTTAATAATCTTTCCATCTTTTACAGCGATGTCCCCATAAAACCAATTGTTGCCAGTGCCATCAATAATTTTTCCATTCTTGATAAGCAGGTCAGCTTGTTGGGCGTTTGCCGCAAAGCAAACTATCAATAAAAAACAAAAAACAGTTTTCATGAACATCATTTATTGAAAATGAAAATAAGCATTATTGTTTGTTGCTTTTTCTTTAGGGTTGCAGCAATATTTCAATGCACTTTAATGGCATTGCGAAGGCTAAGGGAATGAAGAAAAGATTCAATTGCTGTTACGAGAAAAGTTTCCGCCAAACTATTTATCTTACCCGCATGAAATCCCTAAGCCGCAACCAAATTTTTATTGCCATAGCAGCAGTGCTTTTCACCTTCATGCTTGTAGCAAACCCTTTTCATGTAAACCCTAATGCAGCAAAAGTACTGGCCGTTGCCACATTAATGATTACGCTTTGGCTGGGTGAAGCAATGCCAATGCCTGTGGTGGCTCTATTGCCCTTGATTTTTTTTCCATTAATGGGCATCTGCAAAATGGATGATGCAGCTTCGCCTTATGCCAATTCTGTTATCTTCCTCTTTCTTGGAGGTTTTTTGATTGGCCTTGCGGTGGAGAAATGGATGTTGCATAAACGCATTGCATTAAGCATAGTAAAACTTACAGGTACCAATGGAAACAGGATTGTGCTGGGCTTTATTTTGGCGACAGGCTTATTGAGCATGTGGTTAAGCAATACCGCTACCACCATGATGATGTTTCCCATTGCCATGAGCGTGATAGCGATACTGGAACATAAGCATGGAGAAGAAAAAGTGAAGCCAGTAGCTGTCTGTTTGATGCTTTCATTGGCGTATGCTTCCAACCTGAGCATTGGGACCATTATTGCTACGCCCCCCAATGGCTCCTATGTTAATTTTCTGGCCGAACGGTACCATTACAATTTTTCTTTTAGGGACTGGATGCTATTGTTTACGCCACTTTCCCTCCTATTGCTTTTAGCCTTGTATTTCATCATGACAAGGGTAATATACCCGAACAAAATAAAAGACGACAAAGAGACTGACGAGTTGATTGAACATGATTTGAAACAACTGGGAAAACTTTCCCATCCTGAAAAAAGGGTACTCTGGGTTTTTTGCATCACGGCTTTTTTATGGATAACAGCAGATATTATTAATTCTGTTCAAAAAATGGTGAAGCTGGACGACACCATCATTGCCATGATTGGTGCCGTATCGTTATTTGTTGTTCCAAGCAAATCGGATATTCCCGAAACAAAGCACTTGCTTGAATGGGCAGATACCAAGAAAATGGCTTGGGGTATTTTATTGCTTTTTGGCGGAGGGCTTACACTGGCAAAGCAATTGGAAAAAGCTGGCCTCATACAACAACTGGGGAACTGGATAGCTGGATTTGCTGGCAATAACGTGTTGTTGCTCGTATTCACCGTTACGATCATTTCTATTTTTGTGAGCGAAATAATGAGCAATATTGCTCAGGTAATTGTCTTTGCTCCAGTAGTAGCTGGCATTTCAGATGCCATGCATATAAGTCCATTATTGCTGGGCATCCCTATGACATTGGGTGCAAGCTGTGCAGGGATGCTCCCAATGGGCACCCCGCCCAATGCAATTGTTTTTGCAAGCCATAAACTGCAATTAAAAGACATGGTAAAAACGGGTTTCATCATGAACATTGTTTCTGCTGTGTTAATTACTCTTTTCTGTTACTACCTAATGCCGTTAATTGTTCCTAATGTGCCGCTGCTTAAGTAAACCAATACTATCTTCGTTTAGTGCAGGTCCACAAAACAAAAGGCATAGTATTACGCACCCTGAAATATGGTGACACCAGCATCATCACCTCTGTTTATACCGAATTGTTTGGTGTGCAGAGTTATATTGTAAAAGGTGTCCGTCAATCATCCAAAACATCACAGGGCAAGGCCAATTATTTCCAGCCCTCGGCAATACTTGAAATGGAAGTGTACCACAACGAACAGAAGGGCTTGCAATTCATCAAGGAATATCAATGGAGCTATTTGTACCAAACAGTTTTGTTTGATGTGGTTCGACATGCCGTGGCCATGTTTGTAATAGAAATGGTGCAACACAGTTTGAAGCAGCCCGAAGCCAATCCGGAACTGTTTTGTTTGATAGAGGATACATTGAAGCAAATTGACAAAGGCAGCGATACTTTAGTAAGCAACCTGCCCATGTACTTCACCTTGCATTTGGGTGGTGAATTAGGTTTTCAAGTTCAAGGGGAATATTCTCCTTCAACCCCCGTGCTTGATTTGGAAGAAGGGAATTTTACTGCATCAACACCCTTGCATCCATATTACATTGATGGACAATTGGCGAAAACCATTTCAGAAATTAACAGCATTCAATTTTACAATGATTTGGAAAACATCAAGCTGAATAGGGAAATACGTAGGCAGCTATTGCATTACTTACAGCAATATGTGGCCTTGCATATCCATGATTTTGGGGAGATGAGAAGCGTGGCGGTTCTACAGGAAGTACTGGGTTAAAGAAAGTCAAGTTCCTTTTGCAGGTTTGCCTTTGCTTGGGCTTCAAACTTCTCCCGAAAATGTGCGGTTTTATATATGGAATCCATTTGAAGAAAATGCTGCAATACCTTTTTTCTTCCGGGTTTATAAATCATATCTGGGTAAATGGCATATTCCTTTCTAACCCCTTCAAAATATTTTTTATAGCTACTCCATGGAAGCCCCAAAATGGAGAGGTCAGCATCTATAAAATAATTGGTATCGACATCTGCACTAATGAGGTGTTTTTTAGTTGCTAGAATAATGTTTACCGTTTTTTGAATGATGGAAGCTTCCAGGCCAATTTCAATCATTCGTTTTTCTGCAAGGGATGCACTTTTTTCTTCATTGTCTTTTTTCAAAGAATTATAAACGATATCATGGTAGAAAAGTGAAAACATCAAGCAGTCCCAATCTTCTGCACCGTCTTTTATTTCCAACAATTGGCGATAGAGATTTTCCAAATGTTCAAGTGTATGGTAGTGGCGTTTCTTTTGTGAGTGATTGATTTCAACTTCTTTCCATAGTTTAATAGCTAACGCATAGTCTGTGTTGTACTTATCGAGGATATCCAAATATACCTGTTCAAGCATAGGGTTTTAATTAGTTAAAGAATCAAATCAATCTGCTCACCTCACTTAAATCTTTGCTCAAACAAACAACACCCGGTTGTTTTCCTTTTTCAAAGCTCCCCAATTTGCTATCCATCTGCAATGCTTTGGCCCCATTGATAGTAGCCCATTGCAGCATTTCTTCCAAAGGAATTGAAGGAAAATTTTTGCTGACAGTTTTTATTTCATCCACAATGCTTAGGCTCCAATTACTCGCTAAGCTATCTGTTCCCAAAACTATATTACAGTGGTGTTGCCTAAACAAATCAATTGGTGGCAAAGCCTTTTCAATGTATTGATTTGCATTGGGACAAAGGCAAAAGAAAATTGCTGATTGCTGATTGCTGATTGCTGTTTTTGTCAATAGAATATCTTTTTCAGCAGTAAAAGTATCGTGGACCAATAAAATGTTTTTTGCTTCCTGCATTTTTTCAAAATAGGAATACAGGCTGCTTTTACCAGTTGGCTTAAAGAAAGAGTTATCAATCTTCATCAATTCATACATTCTCAAAAAGTCACCAGTTCCTGTTTTGAACAAATCATCTTCAAAAACAGTTTCCTGGTTATGAATGGTAATGGTTTTACCAGAAAAATTTGGTCGCAGCAAATCCCATAATTCATTGGAAACAGAATAAGGAGCATGTGGGCTCATTGAGCACTGAGCACTGAGCATTGAATATTGAACATTCATTTCCTTGCTCCTGTCAAAACGCATTGGGGCAATAGCGGGATTCCATCCGCTTACCTCAATAAAATTATAATACGCCAAACGTTGCTGTTGTTTTTGTGGAACTGTAAGTGTGTTGTTGCAAATATCCCCCACAGCCACAATGCCATTAGCCAGCATTTCATCTTCCCCATTTTTAATCGCCTGCAAAATTTCTTCTTCATCGAAATCCCGTTGAGTAACAATATTGAAAACAAAATCCACCAATCCCACCGCTTCAGGAATTAAGCCTTTCATATGGCTCAGTTCCAAATGGCAATGGCTGTTTACTAAACCGGGCGTAAGAATCCCATTCAAAGCCCGCACATCGTCGCCTGCTTCTTTTTCATCAATAATGGCTTCAATGGTGCCTTTGCCATCAGTAATGAGCACATTGCTTGAAGGAAGCATCGCTGTGCCAGTAAAAATATTGTCCGCTTTAAATTTTTGGTAACTCAAAATTGTAAGTCGTGTTCTTTATCAATCAGATGTAAGAATTTTCAGCAAGTTAATAACTAGCAGAATACCGATAGCCATCGCTTTCCTCACAAAAAAAAATGACACAAAAAAAAATGACACAATTTAAATTGTGTCATTTTTTTTTGTGTCATTTTTTTTTGAATGTTTTGCAGCAGTGTCCTTGGCCTATTCAATAGTTTGAAATAGCTGGTTAATCGCTTAACCTTTAGTTGTAGAGATGGTTGTTGAAAAATGTTGACTGCTCATTCATGTATGTGCCCTCAAACTTGCAAAAACAATTAACCCTTTGCAGGTTTTTGCTAACTTGCCCCTTCAAGATTTAAGCATGAAAAAACTTTCCTTTTTCCTTTTTGTATTTGCAATTCTTCAATTGAACGCCCAAAAATTTCAAGAAAGAACAATTGCTGCTAGTCATTGGGCAGACAGCGTTTTTAAAACATTGAGCAACGAACAAAAAATAGCCCAGCTTATCATCATTCGTGCCCATAGCAATCTTGGGGAAAAGCATGTGCAAGAAGTAACAAGCCTCATCAATAAATACAATGTAGGTGGTTTGTGCTTTTTTCAAGGTGGGCCAATAAGACAAGCAACGTTGACCAACGCCTATCAAAAAATGGCAAAAACGCCTTTAATGGTTTGCATTGATGGGGAGTGGGGGCTAGGTATGCGGCTGGATAGCGTCATCAATTTTCCAAGGCAGTTAATGATGGGTGCTGTACCCGATGCAAAACTGGTATATGAATTTGGCAAAGCTGTTGGCGAACAATGCAAACGGATTGGCATACAAGTAAACTATGCACCGGATATAGACGTTAACAATAATCCTGAAAACCCTGTAATTAATGACAGGAGTTTTGGGGAAGACAAATATAAAGTTGCCTTGTTTGGAACGCAATACATGAAAGGTATGCAGGATGTGGGTGTAATGGCCTGTGCCAAGCACTTTCCTGGTCATGGTGATGTAGCTGTTGACAGCCATTTCGATTTGCCTGTTATTCATAAATCAAGGCAATCATTGGATAGTTTGGAGCTTTATCCTTTCCGTGAATTAATCAAAGCAGGTGTTGGCAGCATGATGGTTGCCCACTTGGCCATTCCTGCTATTGATACCACTGCCAACCAGCCAACATCCCTATCTGTAAAAAATGTTACTGGACTTCTTAAAAATGAACTGAATTATCAGGGACTGATTTTTACTGATGGCTTGGAGATGCAGGGCGTTACTAAGTTTTATCCCGGCGGGGAGGCTTCAGCACAAGCTTTAATTGCTGGTAATGATATGCTTTGTGTACCTGCTGATGTGCCAGCTGCGATTCAAAAAACAATGGATGCTATCAATGAAAAAAGATTGAGTTGGCCAGAAATTGATGCTAAGGTGATGAAGGTTTTATTGAGCAAGTACCATCTTGGTTTAAATAAAATAGAAGAAATAAAGTTGGACAACATCACGGAAGATTTGAATGCTGCAACCAATGCTATCCGTCAACGCTTAAGCAAAGAAGCATTGACTTTATTGTGTTTGCAAAACCCTGAATTGTTGCCCTTACAAAACAAAAAGAAAGTAGCATTTGTAGGTATCGGCATCAATCAAATGAATGCTTTTGCTGCAGAGGTAAAAGAGACTTACAATGCGAAAGTGTTCTTAATGGATTACAAGGATTCGGTTTCACTTCCATTATTGCTCAAAAAGTTGAAGAGGAAATACAAGAAGATTATTGTGGGTGTTCATGCCTATAGTAGAAGACCTGCTAATAATTATGGCATAAGCAAGGATGCGGTTGCCTTGTTACAGCACCTGCAGGAAAAAGAAAATGCCATCATCTTTGCCTTTGGTAACCCCTATGCTATCAGAAACTTTTGCAATGCAAAAAACTTAGTAGCCTGTTATGAGGATGACAACTTAACACAACTAGCGGCAGCAGAACTATTGCAGGGAAAAATTTCTGCTAAAGGCAAATTGCCTGTTACTGTCTGCGAGAACTTAAAGTTTGGTGATGGTATTAATGTGAATGCTTACATGCCCTATACTCAACCGGAAAAAGTTGGTCTGAGCAGTGAAAAATTAGCAGTCATTGATACAATTGCCAACAATGCTATTGCCAATGGGGCAGCACCGGGATGTGTAGTACTTGTGTCAAAAGATGGAAAAGTTGCTTACAATAAAGCGTTTGGCTTTACCAACTTTGACAATAAAGAAGCAGTTACAACCAGTATGGTTTATGACCTTGCCTCAGTAACTAAAATTTCTGCTACCACCGTTAGCATTATGAAACTGTATGAAGAAGGAAAAATTGATTTGGAGAAAACATTGGGTGATTATTTACCTTGGACAAAGGGCACCGATAAGGCTGATTTAAAATTGAGGGATATTCTACTGCATCAAGCGGGCTTGAATCCCTTTATTCCTTTTTACAAAGAAGTCATAGATGCCGTTTCAGGTGAACCTAATTGGAGTGTTTTTTCCAAGCAAGAAGATGCTACTCATCAATTTCGGGCTGCGGAAAATTTGTATGTGAGGAATGATTGGGAAGACACTTTGTATAAAAGAATATTAACCAGCAAGCTTTCTGCTCCTAACAAATATGTGTATAGCGATAATGATTTTATCTTCTTGGGAAAGATAGTGGAAGCTGTTAGTGGTAAATCATTAAATGATTATGCAAGGGAAACTTTTTACCTGCCCTTGCAAATGATGACTACTGCTTTTAAACCAAGGGAACATTATGTATTAAACAGCATTGCACCAACAGAATTGGAAAAACATTTTCGTCAGCAATTGATAAGAGGTGATGTGCATGATGAAGGTGCTGCTATGTTTGGTGGAGTAGCTGGTCATGCAGGACTGTTCAGCAATGCGTATGATTTGGCCCAGCTTTATCAAATGCTATTAAATGGAGGTACAGTAAATGGCATTGAATTTTTAAAGAAAGAAACGATAGAAAAATTTACTGCCTATAATAGTGAAACAAGTAGGAGAGGTCTGGGTTTTGATAAACCAGAAAAGGATAACGATACACGAAGTGAACCCTATCCATCGAAGTCTGCTTCACCTGAAACCTTTGGCCATACAGGATTTACTGGCATCTGTGTTTGGGTGGATCCTAAAGAAAAATTGATTTACATCTTTCTTTCAAACCGTGTTACGCCCACAAGAAGCAATAATAAATTGGGTCAGTTAGCCGTAAGACCAAATATTCAGGAAGCAATTTATGCTGCCATTATAAATAAAAAAGACGTTCCGTAGAGGACGGAACGTCTTAACCCTTAAACCGTATATGAAAACTCACCCTGTGAGAGAAGTCCGTTTATTATAATCTTATTCCGACACTTAAGCCTAAAACTTGATTCTTGTATTTAGGAGTACTGGTAGATCCATCCTCATTGTTCGCCTGCAAGTCCAAATTATACCGCAATCCGAATACTACATTGGATGAGGAAACCTCTATACCCAGTACACCACCCAGTATATTTTTGCGTAGATTGTCGTTATCCTCATTAACAGCGTCTTCATAAATTGCGTTTTTAGTTATGAATTTTGTTTTAGTAGATGTCAAGAAAGAAAATTGTGGGCCTACAAGAATAGCAAATTGACTAGTAGGGCTTATTTTTACCAATGCTGGAATTTCTATATAATTAGTAGTTACTCTATATTCATAAGGATTACCTAAAACAGAACCCGTGGCTTTATATCCTTTTTGAGAAAATTGCAATTCTGGTTGAATGCTTACCATATTAGCCAATGGAATCTCCAAAAAGGCTGCTGCGTTAAAACCTGGTTTAATTTCAGTTGAAAAATCATCATCGCCATCTTTGATAATATTGGAAAGGTTCAATCCTGCCCTGAAACCAAAATGTAAATCGTTTGTCTTTGGGGTACTTGTCTTTTGTGCACTTACACTCGCAACACTTGCAACAAGCAATGCTACTGCTGATACGAAGATCTTTTTCATAACTCTCATTGTTTGTTTGATATGATTATTGAAAAAGTTGTGCCAATGCCCATTTAACTTAAAATCAAGCATTCCTTTCATTTCTTGCTGCTTAGTTTCTACAGTTTGTAGAATTAGGACTTCAACCAATTCCTTTGTAGACCAAGGGTGACATTTTAATGACATTTTCTCTAAATCAATGGCAATACTATCTTTGCTTAATGATTATTATAGATAACAAGCTTATCAGTGATGAAGTGATTGAAGAACAGTTTGTATGCGACCTTGCTAAGTGCAAAGGCGGATGCTGTGAAGATGGTGATGCTGGTGCCCCGTTGGAAGACTGGGAGAAAAAGGAGGTGGAGAAATACTACGGAACCATTAAACCATATATGACGCAAGAAGGTATTAATGAAGTGGAACGGAATGGGAAATTTGAATATGACCGTGAGTTTGGCTGGGTTACCCCTACAGTAAATAGTGGCATTTGTGCTTATGGCAAAAAGGATGAAAAAGGCATGATTGTCTGCGGTTTTGAAAAAGCCTATAATGAAGGCAAGATTGGTTGGAGGAAGCCGATAAGCTGTCATCTCTTCCCTATAAAAATTTCCAATAGCAAGGTGGATCCGGATATGGAGTATGTGAATTATGAACCAAGGGAAGACCTATGTGCAGCAGCGTGTAGTCTTGGTAAGAAATTGAAAGTGCCTGTTTATATTTTCCTTAAAGAGCCTTTGATTAGGAAATACGGGGAGGAATTTTATGAAGCATTGGAAGCAGTTGCTGAGCATGCAAGGAAGAAATAAAGAAGTTATTCATTTGCTTGAAGCAACTCGCTCATTAAATGCTTAAGTGGAAGTCAAGCAATGCTTAAACATGGATGGAATAACACTGTCGTAGCTTGAGTTGTGTAAGGCTTCTCGTCTCCAAAAAATAATCCCACAGAAAAAAACTAGCCCCTTACATTTGCACAATTCTTCTAGAAATGAGCAAAACCTTACAGAGCAACGAGTCCATCTCTTCTTCAAAGAAAAAAATTATCGTTTTAGGCAGTGGTCCCAACCGAATCGGTCAGGGAATTGAATTTGATTACTGCTGTGTGCATGGTTTGCTGGCCATTAAGGAAAGTGGCTACGAAGCCATAATGGTAAACTGCAATCCCGAAACGGTTTCCACCGATTTTGACATGGCTGACAAGCTTTATTTTGAACCTGTTTACTGGGAACATTTGTGGGAGATTATCGAATTGGAGCAACCTGAAGGTGTTATTGTTCAGTTGGGAGGGCAAACGGCCTTAAAGCTTTCCAAAAAATTACATGAAAAAGGCATCAAGATTATTGGAACTTCTTACGATGATATGGATATTGCTGAAGACCGAGGAAGGTTCAGTGATTTACTGAAAGAACTGGGCATTCCTTACCCTGAATATGGTACAGCTTATACAGCAGAAGAAGCTATTGAAGTGGCGAATGTTGTCGGTTACCCCGTACTTGTTCGCCCAAGTTATGTATTGGGTGGGCAAAGAATGCGTATTGTGATTAACGATGAAGAAGTGGAGAAAGCCTGCATCAGCATTTTGAAACATATCCCTGACAATAAAATCCTGATTGACCATTTCTTGGACCGCTGCCAAGAAGCAGAAGTAGATGCCATTTTTGATGGGGAGAATTTCCATGTGATGGGTGTGATGGAACATATTGAGCCTGCGGGTATCCATAGCGGCGATAGCAATGCGGTTTTACCAGCATTTAATCTAACTCCATTGATTGTGGAAACAATGGAATACTATTCTGAAAAGATTGCAAGGGCCTTGAATATTAAGGGTCTTATCAACATACAATTTGCCATTAAGGGTGGTAAGGTTTATGTGATTGAAGCCAATCCAAGGGCTAGCCGTACCACGCCATTCATTGCTAAGGCTTACCAGATACCTTACTTGAACATTGCGACCAAGGTGATGTTGGGTGCAGCCAAGCTCACAGAATTTACCATGGAGAAAAAACTGGAAGGGTATGCCATTAAGGAACCTGTTTTTAGTTTCAATAAATTCCCCGGTGTAAATAAAGAGTTGGGCCCAGAAATGAAAAGTACGGGTGAAGCCATTCGTTTCATTAAAGATTTAAGGGATCCTTATTTCAGGAACTTGTATAAGGAGAGGAGCATGCACCTGAGTAGGTAGTAGCTATTTCCAAAAAAATTTAAAGCCATTCAATTTAGTTTGAATGGCTTCTTTGTTTTATATTTACTGATGTCTCGTTTCGGTAAACCCATACTAAAAACTATTCCTGTTTTAAGGTTATTACTGCCTTTGATTGTTGGTATACTCTTACAGTACCATCTCAATGTCTCCTTATTTCCATTTTATATAATCGGAGCAGTGGGAATAGCTGTTTTTATTTTCTATCAACTACTGAATACAGGCAAGAAATTTTCAGTTAAATGGTTAAGTGGCCTGTCAGTATCACTTTTATTCATTGCTTTTGGGGGCATGCTCAGTTTTATTAAAAACATAGAACACAATCCTCAATGGGTTGGAAAATATTATCAAGATAAATTGCCTGTAATGCTGACCTTACAAGAGCCCATTGTCGAGAAGCCAAAATCTTTTAAGGCATTGGCAAAGGCCGAAGCGGTTTTGGTAAATGGTAAATGGCAGGATGTTACTGGGGATGTATTATTGTATTTCAGGAAGGATTCAACAAAGCCGAATCTTGGCTATGGTTCACAGATTGTTTTGGTCAAAAACTTGATGCTCATTATCAATGCAGGCAATCCCGGAGGCTTCAATTATGCTAAGTACTGTTCGTTCCAAAACGTTAGTTACCAAGCATTTTTAAATGATGATGCCTTTATCGCGTTACCAACAAAAAAAACGGATTGGTTCAATGGAACATTGATTAATGCAAGAATTAAAGTCCTATCTATTCTTCGCAATAATATTAAAGACCCTGACCAGTTAGGTGTAGCCGAAGCCTTGCTAATTGGATACAGGGATGATTTGGATAGGAACTTGGTTCAGAGTTACAGTAATACTGGTGTCGTTCATATCATTGCTATTAGCGGCCTGCACTTGGGAATGATTTATGGGTTACTGCTCGTTTTATTCAAACCTTTCAGAAAATATAAACTCATTAAGTTTTTAGAACCCATCACTATCTTATTTGTACTGTGGGGTTTCAGCTTTATTGCGGGTGCAGCACCTTCTATTATGAGAAGTGCAATTATGTTCACCTTTATTGTTATTGGTGAAAGCATTGGGAGGAGAACCAATATGTACAATAGTTTGGCTGCCTCTGCATTGCTGTTGCTGTTCATGAATCCATTTAACTTATGGGATGTGGGTTTCCAGCTTTCATACGGTGCAGTATTAAGTATTGTCGTTTTTCAAAAGCATATTAATAGTTGGTTCTACTTTAAAAATAAATTGTTGAAAGGTTTATGGAGTTTGAATGCTGTTACCTTATCAGCACAAATATTAACGCTTCCCATTGTACTGTACCACTTTCATCAGTTTCCAACATTATTTATGTTTACCAATCTGTTTGCCGTGCCTTTTTCTGGATTGGTGTTGTACGCAGAACTGCTATTACTGGTTACTTATTTCATTCCTTTTGTTGGACCATTTGTTGGCAAAGCAGCGGGTTGGGGCGTTGAAATGATGAACAAGTTTATTCAGCAAGTTGATACCTTGCCTTTCTCTGTTTGGCCATCCTTGCAAATAAATATTTCACAGGCAGTCATTCTATATGTAGGTATTATTGGGTTTTCATTATGGTTAATCAATAGGCAGTCAAAACCATTTATTCTTGGTCTAAGTTGCTTAGTTATAGTCTTTGCTATAAGGCAAGTAGATTTCGCTCAAAGAAACCAGCAGCAGAAGCTCATTGTTTACAACGTTCCCAATCATACCGCCATTGATTTAATTGAAAGGAGAAGCTATCAATTTATTGGTGACAGCACTTTATTGGATGATGGTTTCCTGCGTAATTTCCACCTTAAGCCATCAAGGGTTTTAAATAGAATCAATCCAGCGGATAGTTTGCAGAACATCTCTTTTATCAACCATCTTATCAGCAGCAATGGAAAGAATATCTTAATCGTGGATGAGGCATTGCAATTGCCGCAAACAAATGAAAAGATTAAGCTGGATGCTATCATCCTTACAAAAAATCCCAAGATATACCTAAGCCGTTTGTCCACAAGTTTTGAATGCAGCCAGTATATCTTCGATTCAAGCAACCCTTTTTGGAAAATTGCCTACTGGAAAAAAGATGCTGACAGCCTACATTTGCGGCATCATTCAACAGCTACAGACGGTGCTTTTGTAATGGACCTCTGACAAAGCCTGTACAACCTCAAATAACCATGACCAAAAAGATTCAATCAGCATTAATCTCTGTCTTTTATAAAGATGGATTGGAACCCATTGCAAAGAAATTAAACGAATTGGGTATCACTATCTATTCGACTGGAGGCACACAAACGTTCTTGGAAAACTTGAATATTCCATGCGTAGCAGTTGAAAGCCTAACTACTTACCCTTCTATTTTAGGTGGACGTGTTAAAACCTTGCATCCAGTAGTATTTGGGGGCATTCTTGGCAAAAGAGATGATGGCCAGCATTTGGAGGAAATGAAACAGTATGCCATTCCTGAAATTGATTTGGTGATTGTTGATTTGTATCCTTTTGAAGAAACACTGAAATCAACTTCTGATGAAAAACTAATTATTGAGAAGGTGGATATTGGTGGTCCAAGCATGATTCGTGCTGCTGCCAAGAACTTTAAGGATGTAACAGTGATTGCAGCCAAAGATGATTATGCTTCTTTGGAAAAATTACTCAACACACAAGCTGGTGAAACAACCATTGAGCAACGCAGGGCTTATGCTGCAAAAGCCTTTCAAGTGGTGATGAATTACGATATTGCTATCAACAATTATTTCAATCCTGATAATACAGCTACACAAACTTCTTCTGTCAAGCAAGTATTGCGTTATGGAGAGAACCCACATCAGTCAGCCAGTTTCTATGGAGATTTATCTGCTTTGTTCAATCAACTAAATGGCAAGGAACTTTCTTATAATAACTTGGTGGATGTAGATGCAGCCATTCAAATCATCAGCGAGTTTTCCACAGATAAGGAGGTCGTTTTTGGTATCATTAAACATACCAATGTTTGCGGCATTGCTTCCAAAACTTCTGTAAAAGAAAGCTGGGATGCAGCCTTGGCTGGTGACCCTGAAAGTGCATTTGGTGGGGTACTTGTCACCAATGGAATAATTGATAAATCAACGGCAGAGGCTATCAATGAAATTTTCTTCGAAGTATTGATTGCACCAGCATTTGATGAAGATGCCCTAGAGATTTTGAAGGGCAAAAAAAACCGCATTCTTCTCCAACTGACATCCCAAAATCCAGCATCCAACATCCAACAAAAAAGTTTGCTTAATGGCATTCTCTCCCAACAAACAGATAATGGCAACTTCGCTGAATGGAAAGAGGTAGGCGGACGTGAAACTTCTGCTTCTGAAAGGGAAGATTTGATTTTTGCCAATATCATCTGCAAGCATTTAAAAAGTAATGCGATTGCTTTGATAAAGAATAAACAATTGATAGGAAAAGGTTGTGGTCAAACCTCCCGTGTAGATTCATTACGACAATCCATAGAAAAGTCTAAACAGTTCAAATTCGATTTAAAAGGAGCAGTATTGGCAAGTGATGCCTTTTTTCCTTTCAATGATTGTGTAAGCATGGCACATGCAGAAGGCATTGAAGCATTTATTCAACCCGGTGGCTCAATAAGGGATAAAGACAGCATTGATTATGCTGTTGAAAATAAGTTGGCAATGGTTATTACGGGGTTGAGACATTTTAAACATTAGTCATTTTTTGTCATGCTGAAGTTTGCGAAGCAAAGACCAAAAATGTAATAAGCATGAACACCAAACAAAAAGCATACATCGCCCTCATCATTACCTCAATTGTTTGGGGCACTACTTGGGTCGCCATGAAGTTTGGGGTTAGGCAATTGCCTGCATTGGAGCTGGCGGCTATTCGCCAGTTTATTGCAGGCAGCTTATTTGTTGTTTTCTTCTTGCTTCGCAAAGAAAAAATGCCAAGCCTTAAACAGCTTCGTCAACTGTTCATTCTTTCTATCTTCACTTTTGTTTTAGCCAATGGATTAAGCACTTGGAGCCTTGCTTTTATTCCAAGTGGTTTGGGTGCATTAATTGGAGCATTATACCCATTAAGTGTGGTAATTATCGAGTTCTTCTTCTACAATAATAAAAACATTACCAAACTAACAGTTGCAGGTATTTTATTGGGCATTACGGGCATTGGATTTGTATTTTATGAAAATGCTTTTCATGCACATCCAGCAGGTTATGTTTTTGGATTGATATTAGCTGTAATAGCCATGCTGGCATGGAGTTACAGCAGTATCATCATTGCAAGGAACAAAGTAAAAACCAATCCTTATTTTGGCATGGGTTGGCAAATGGTTTTTGGCTCTTCCATGATGCTTGTCATGAGCCTTATTGATGGAAAAAACATTCCTATTTCACAGATACCATTACAGGGGTGGTTGGCCATAGCCTATTTAATTGCAGCGGGATCCATCTTGGCAATTATTGCATTCATTTATAGCATGAAACATTTAGCTCCGCCTATTGCTTCGTTGTACGCTTATGTAAACCCCATCGTAGCTATTTTAATTGGTACTACTTGGCTAGACGAAAAACTCACTTTTAACATTATTGCAGGGACTATCATTACATTGATTGGGGTTTACCTAGTAAACAAATCATTTAAAAAGCAAGCTGCAGAAGCCGCGTTGGCTGATGCTGATGGGATGTGATTTTGGACGAACGCAGTAGCACTGCACCGTAACCAAAGAAAAACAAGTAAGTAAAAGACTAAACATACCAGCATATAGCAACCATTATTGTCTTATCGGGCATCTGTACGTTGGATTTCATTGGAATCCCACCAATTCTTATCCTTAGCTGGTAAGCAAACAAAAATTATCTTAGCCACCAGAAAATTTTGCTATGCTATTCGACAGAAAAAATTTATCCAATCAGGATTTGCGTTCCCTATATAAAGCGTTGTTATTGCCCAGAATGATCGAAGAGAAAATGCTGGTATTACTGCGTCAAGGAAAAATTAGTAAATGGTTCAGTGGCATTGGACAAGAAGCTATTGCAGTTGGTGCAACTTTAGCCTTGGAAAAGGATGAGTGGATAATGCCTTTGCACAGGAATTTGGGTGTTTTTACTTCCAGACAAATGCCCTTACAAAAACTGTTTATGCAATGGCAGGGCAATAAGGATGGCTACAGTAAAGGCCGTGAACGAAGTTTCCACTTTGGTTCCAAAGAGCATCATATCTGTGGCATGATTTCTCACCTAGGCCCTCAATTGGCCATTGCAGACGGAGTTGCATTAGCTTATAAGTTAAAAAAGGAAAAGAAAGTTTCCCTTGCATTTACAGGGGATGGCGGTACAAGTGAAGGTGATTTTCACGAAGCACTCAACGTGGCTGCTGTGTGGGATTTGCCAGTGATCTTTATCATTGAAAATAATGGCTATGGTTTAAGTACACCAACCAATGAACAGTACCGTTGCAAAAATTTAATAGACAAAGCCAAAGGTTACGGTATTGAAGGAATTCAAATTGATGGCAATAATATTTTGAATGTATATGACACTATTAAAGGTGTTAAGGATTACTGCTTACGCGAACAGAAGCCTTATCTAATTGAATGCATGACCTTTCGTATGCGTGGGCATGAGGAAGCCAGCGGTGTAAAATATGTACCAACAGGGCTGTTTGAGCAATGGGCAAAAAAAGATCCCGTAGCCAACTATGAAAACTACCTGCTGCAGCAAAATGTGCTAACCAACGACACTATAGAAGTTATTAGAAAGGAAATCAAGGACTACATAGAAAACGATCTGGCAGAAGCGTATAAAGCAGAAATGCTGATTCCAAATAGCGAAGAAGAACTGAATGATGTTTATGCGAACAAGTCAACGGTCAACGGTCAACAGCCAATAGTTGAAAACAAAGTTTTAGGGGCAGATGGACTTTGGACCATTGATTATGGACCCTCAACCGAACTACGTTTTATAGATGCATTAAAGCAAGGTTTGCAACAAAGCATGCAGCAGCATCCCAACCTTATTTTAATGGGGCAGGATATTGCAGAATATGGTGGTGCATTTAAAATAACAGAAGGTTTTGTACATGAGTTTGGTAAGGAAAGGGTTCGCAACACACCACTTTGTGAAAGTGCCATAGTCGGTACAACATTAGGTTTGAGCATGGAAGGCTACAAAAGCATGATGGAAATGCAGTTTGGTGATTTTGCTACTGTTGGCTTCAATCAAATAGTAAACAACCTTGCAAAAATCCATTATCGATGGGGACAGCATGCAGATGTAGTTGTTCGTATGCCTTGCGGCGGCGGAGTTGGTGCAGGACCGTTTCATAGCCAGACCAATGAAGCATGGTTTACCAAAGTGCCTGGGCTAAAAGTTGTTTACCCATCAACACCACACGATGCGAAAGGCCTGCTCATAGCAGCAATTAATGACCCCAATCCTGTTATTTATTTTGAACACAAAGCCTTGTATAGAAGTGTAATTGGGCAAGTGCCTGAAATGTACTATGAGGTGGAAATCGGCAAGGCAAAACTGGTGCATCAAGGGAATGACCTTACCATTATCACTTATGGTGCAGGTGTACATTGGGCCTTGGAATACCAGGAGCAGCATCAAAATATTTCCTTAAATATTCTTGACTTAAGAACCTTACTCCCTTTGGATTATGAAGCCATTAAAGAGGCTGTTGCTGCAACTGGAAAAATTTTACTGCTGCATGAAGACAGCTTAATTGGTGGTCTTGGTGGTGAGATAAGTGCATGGATAAGTGAACATTGTTTTGAACTATTGGATGCACCTGTAATGCGTTGTGCAAGTTTGGAAACACCCATTCCGTTTAATATGGATTTGGAGAAAAACTATATGGCAAAGGGAAGGCTGGGTGAGTATATAAGTAAATTAATAAAGTATTGATATATCGTAGATGCCAAAAAGAAAAGGGAAGACTTCAGCAACAAGATACAAGTGGCTTTGGATAAAGCTATTGAGAAAGTAAAAGCTGAAACAAAGCAAAAAACTCTTACATGGTCATTGCAGACAAGGATGGCAATATAAAAAAAATTCCTGCTAAAGATTTATAGTAACTAGTTTCTTATGTAACAGATTACCTTATTTTGATGCCATGAAAAAATATTTTCTGGCTTTTTTTATTGCCGCATCATTTTTGGCCAATGCCCAACCTGTTCAAAAAGCAGCCATTGATGCTTTTGTAATTACCAGAATGGCTGCTAGGTACCATATCAAGCCAAGGACGCTGGATGAAACCTTATCTAGCGATATGTACAAAACATTGCTCCACAAAGTGGATAATGAGAAACTTTTCTTAACGCAAGAGGATATTAAGCAACTGGAAACTTATCAATACAAACTCCATCAGGAAATAATAAGTAAACGTTCTGCTTTCTTGCAGTTGCTCGTAAATCTCTATCAGCAGAGGCTGCAGCAAGCAGATACCATGATTGACAATATCTGCAAAGTCCCGTTCAACTTTACACTTAATGAAAAATATACAGTAGCCGAGGATACTTCCTATCCGGCAAATGCTATTTCCATGCGTACAAAATTATACAAGAACATGAAGTTGGCAGCATTGTATTCCATCAATTACTTCCAAAATGAGCTTAATGCCTTGCCTCTTGCCAAACAGAAGAAATTCAATGATAGCATTGAGCTATTTGTCCGCAAAAAAATCAATACCAGTTTCAAACGCAGCCTGCAACGTGAACTCAATGCCCCTGGAGGCATTCCCCAATTACTCAGCAATGAATACTGTAAAGCATTAGCTGTTTGTTACGATCCGCATACAGCCTATATGTCCATAACAGACAGGGAAAATTTTGAAGGCCATCTTGGCAAAAAGAATTTAACCTTTGGTTTTGGCTTGAACGAGGATGAAGACGGCAATCCTGTAGTAGACGAACTCAAACCGGGTAGTCCAGCGTTTAAAAGTGGCATGATGAACAAAGGCGATAAAATTATTTCCATTCAATGGGATGATGCAAAGCCAATAGATTTGAGTGATGCATCTGCCGACGAAGTTGGATCCATTCTTAGTTCAAGCAACCACGCAAAAGCCACTATCACCATTAAAAAAGCAGACGGCACCAAACGCGAAGCGGTCATGTATAAAGAGCAGGAGAAAGACGAGGATGATGACAATAAAGTGAAAAGTTTTTTATTGAAGGGGGAGAAAACCGTTGGCTACATAGCCCTGCCTTCGTTTTATGAGGATTGGGAAAACAAGAACAGCGTTAATGGATGTGCCAATGATATGGCAAAAGAAATCCTGAAACTGAAAAAAGATAAAATAGACGCATTGGTAATTGATCTCCGTTACAATGGTGGTGGATCTGTTGGCGAAGCCGTTGACCTTGCTGGCATTTTCATTGATGCTGGCCCCATCACCCAAATTAAAACAAAGGAAACAAAGGCTTTTACATTGAAAGATGGCAATAGGGGAACCATCTATGATGGACCACTACTATTGATGGTGAATGGGTACAGTGCATCGGCATCGGAACTATTAGCTGGCAGCTTGCAGGATTATAACAGGGCATTGATTGTGGGCAGCAATACTTATGGAAAAGCGACAGGGCAAAGAATACTGCCCCTTGATACAACATTAAATATGGAAAGCGATTTAAGTAAAGTGGAAGCATCCAGCTATATAAAGCTAACCACATTACAAGTATATCGGGTTAATGGCACTACAGCACAGTTTACTGGAGTGGTGCCAGACGTTAACCTGCCAGATCCAACAGAAGCCAAGAAAGACAAAGAACGTGATGAAGCCTTTGCCATTCCTGCCATTAATATTGATGCCAACAAATATTACCTGCCCCTGAAGTCATTGGGCCTTGCAGGACTAAAGGCTAAAGCTTCTGAGCAGCAACGGGCTGAGCCTTACTTTGAAAAAATAAATGAATATATCCAAACAAAAAAGACTATAAAGAAGAAGGAAGACATTTCATTGAAACTTACTGACTTTATCAAGAAACCTATTATGGAAAATGACGACGACGAGGATGAAGAAATAGCACAAGATAGTACTGAAAAGAACGTCCCATTTATCATGCAGGATAATTCCTTTGAGATACAGCGTTTACAAGTTAGTAAGGGCTTGCAGTCACCTGGCAATGCTTTCAAAAAATACCTTGGCAGCGACCCTTATTTAAAAATTGTGTACCAATTAGCTTTGGAAATGGCCAAGTAGGACCGAGTTGGACAAAGTAAAGTTTCTTTCTGCACTGCAAACAGGCCTCTTCAAATAAATTATTTTGCGGTTCATATAATACGTGCCTGCGATGTTTTACATTCGTTGCTCAAACACGTAAAACCATGCATAAAAATTTTCGTTTCGCATTATCGCTATTTGCAGCGGTAATTTTATTGTCTTCTTGTGGCAAAAAAGCTCCAAAAGAAGCAAAATACATTCCCAAGGATGCCACATTTGCTTTTGTTGTCAATCCCAAATCGCTAGAAGACAAAATGAAGTCCGGTAACCTGACATTGGACTCGCTTATGAAAAAATTTCAGGCACAGGGAGACACACTGAAAGTTGCAGACAAGCAGCGTTGGGAAGATTTCAAGAACTGTGGCGTTAGCTTGGAAGACAATTTCTTTATTTTCATTGTTCAGAAAGGCTCCATACAAAAAGGCAATTCTGCTGTAATGAACTTAATGGGCACTTTAAAGGATGAAGCAAAATTTGAGGCATTCCTTAAAAAGCAAGAATCTTTCAAGGATAAAGTTGTAACCAAAGGCAGCAATTACTCATCTATTGTTGACGACAATATGACCCTTTCCTGGAATAAGGAGATTGTATTGGCTACTTATTACCAAGAAGATTATAAAGCCCGTTACGATACTGCTGGCAATTACCAAGCTCCAGACAAGTCTGCCACTCAAGCAGATTTGAAAAAAGAAGTGGAACGCTATTTTACACAAAAAGAAAGTGAAAGCGTTGCATCCATTGATGCCTTCAACAATATGTTCAAGGAAAAAGCAGACGGCTACATGTTTGGAACCTCTTCTGGTGCATTAGCTTATTTAAGTGCTACGCCGTTTAATATGCCCAAGTTGCAGGAATTGCTGAAAGACAATTACTCTACAACCACTTTTAATTTTGAAGATGGAAAGGTTGTTGCAAAAAGTGCTACCTATACCAATCCAATGATGACCAGCATCCTTAAAAAATATGCTGGCCCTACAGTGAACATTGCAGCCGTAGAAAAATTTCCTGCACAGAATATCAATGGTGCATTGCTGCTGGCAATTAATCCAGAAATGTTCAGCGCTATTTTGAAGGAACTGGAATTGGGTGGCATGGTTGATATGTTCTTGGGTCAGCAAGGATTGACCAGTGCAGATATTTTTAAGGCACTGAAAGGGGAAATGAATATAGTTTTTGGTGATTTTTCAATGGCAATGAAAGAGCAATCCATACCGATGCCCGATGGCACTGTCTATAAATCAAATACAGAAGCCCCTGTTTATAAAATGCTTGTTACAGCAACTGTAGGTGATAAAGCTGCTTTCGCAAAATTGATGGACAAAGCGGTAGAATCTGGAGCTGTTGTAAAAGAAAATGGAAACTATGTAGCTGGCCCATTGCTTAAAATGGCAAATATGTACCTGCATGTTGATGATAAGAATTTTGTCTTGGCAAGTGATTCAGCCACTTACGCTGCTTACATAGCTGGTACAGGAAAAGCAAACATCAGTGCAGATGTATTGGACAAAATGAAAGGTAAGGCAAGTGCTGGTTATCTCGACATCAACTCGATTATGAAAGGTGTTATGCCGAGCATAAAAAACAATATGGGCAACAAGATGATGTCTATTGTAAACGGTACCCTTAAAGATGCTTTGTTTACTGCGAACAACTTTGACGGAACCACTGTAAAAGGGGAAGCCGAATTAAGGATGGTAAATACCAAACAAAATAGTTTGGTAAGCCTAGTCAACATGTTTTCTTCAATGGCGATGGCTGCCAAAGAAGAATCAAGGATGTACAATGCACCAGTTGTTGATTCTGTTTATACACCTAAACAATAACCCTACTACCAACAGGATAAAAAGCCACAGGCCCTCGATTAATGTCGGGGGCCTTTCTTTATAAATCACTATTTTCGGTTGGTACAAATTACAGTATGCAGATAACACTTAATAACGTTGTTCCCATTCCGCTCAAAGAAAAATTGCTGCAGCGGCACTCTGATATTTGGAATGTGCAGCAAACATTCAACCCCCATGAATGGGTCAAGATAAAAGCACCAAGCGGTACCGGCAAAACAACGCTCACGCATATTTTGTACAAGCTTCGTTTTGATTTTCTAGGGGATGTTTTGTGGGACAATAAAAACATCAACAGCATTGTTGGGGATGACCTAGCCCAGATAAGGCAACGGAAAACCAGCATTGTCTTTCAGGATTTACGGGTGTTTATAAACCTTACTGCAAGGGAAAATATAGAACTGAACCGTGTGCTGCAACAGCCTTATTATGAAAGCAGCATGATTGATGCGATGGCTGAAAAGCTTGGCATTTCCCATATCCTAAACCAGCGTGCAGGTCTTTGCAGTTATGGTGAGCAGCAAAGGATTGCCATCATACGTTCACTCATCCAACCTTTTGAATTCCTGTTGATGGATGAACCTTTCAGCCATTTGGATAGGGCCAATACAGTTATTGCAGCATCATTGATTGCAGAAGAATGCAAGAAACGGAATGCAGCTTTTTTATTGACCGATTTGGATGATGATGACCATTTTAATTACCATAGAAAATTGAATTTATAAAAACGTTATTTGTAAATCGGTAATGCTATGCCTTACTAGCGAATCACGACTTCCGATTTACGTTTCCTTATTCATAAAATATGTTAAACACACTCCTAAAAAAGCTCATCAAAACTGCCTCAGGCCGAACAAGGTTTGTAATGGCAGTGATAGGTTTGTCTGTTGCCTTGTTGTTGATTTTATCTGCTGTGCAGATTCAGGCAAACTACAATGAACTGTTGAATGGCAAAACCAACCAAGATAGTACTGCCAACTTTTTGGTGGTGAACAAGGAAGTGAACAGTTCAACCATTAATGCCACCACACTATCAGATGATGAACTGAAACGATTGAAGGAACAGCCATTTGTTGATGCTGTTGGAAATATAAGCCCGGGAAGGTTCAAAGCTTCTGCTGAAAGCTACACTAGAACCTTTCCTTTTTCTACAGATATTGCTTTTGAAAGTGTGCCGGATGAATTTATAGACATCACCAGTAAAGATTGGAAATGGGAAGAGAATGCCGAGTTCATCCCCATGATTATCCCAAATATGTTTTTGGACATTTACAATTTCCAATTTGCTGTTTCACAGGGGTATCCACAAATAACACCGGATTTATTAAAAGGAATTGCCTTCAAAATAAACATGTACAATCCCAATGGAACAGTACAAAGTTATAGTGGCCATATTGTAGGATTCAGTGACAGGATTTCATCGGTACTTGTTCCCCAAAACTTTATGGATTGGGCAAATCGGCATTATGGGAACAGCTCCACCAGCAAACCTTCAAGGGTTGTTATTAAGACGAAAGACCCGGGCAACCCTGCACTGGTTAGTTACCTTAAACAAAATGGTTTGACGACTGATGCAGATAAAACCCGGTTCTCCAAATACAGGCAAATCGTAAACGCTGTGGTAAATGTGAGCTGGGTTACCGGTGCCGTGATGCTATTATTTGCTTTACTGATTTTTACATTGTTCATCCAATTAACAATTGCCTCCTGTAAGGAAGAAATTGCTTTGTTGATAACACTTGGTGCAGCCCCCAAACAGTTGCAAGGATTTTTAATGAAGCGTTTCTTCCCTTCAAACGTCATAATTGCGGTACTTTCTTTAGTTGTTATTAGCCTTTTGCAGTACTTGCTCCATGGAATTTTGCAGAAACAGCATATTTTCCTGAGTGCTTTTCCTTCTTATTACACGTTTGGTGTAGCTGGGATTATTTTATTGGCTTTATGGCTTTTGAATTATACTACTATCAAGAAATACATTAAGGTGAATAATCAATAATTTGCAATACATTCTCCAAATGCCTTTCTCCTATTGAAATGTACAGCGTTGCCGCTGTTAAATAGCAGTATTTACGCTAGTTTTACTCAATGAGTAATTATTTACAACAAAATTTTTATTGTAAATCAATTGTTTGTAAAGGTTCAATCAAAAATACTTACCAATCTTTTGGAAAATTGAACTGTAGCCTCCTACCTTCGCCGTCCAATTTAAAAATCCAGCGGGATAGCGTTGGATAAACCTTAAATAAAATACAAATGAGCAAATTACATTTCACCACTAAACATGCCAATGAGGCTACCGTTACGCACAACTGGTACGTTGTGGATGGTACTAATCAAACCGTTGGTCGCATGTGCAGTAAAATCGCAGCCATTCTTCGTGGAAAGAACAAGGCTTATTACACCCCCCACGTTGATTGTGGAGACAATATTATCGTTATCAACTGTGAAAAAATTAAGTTGACCGGTAACAAGATGGATGACAAGATCTATGACTCTTACACTGGTTACCCAGGTGGCCGTAAGGAAGTAGTTGCAAAGGATTTGTTGAAACGCCGTCCTGAACTAATTATTGAGCGTGCAGTAAAAGGCATGTTGCCTAAAAACCGTTTGGGCCGCAAGATGTACAAGAAATTGTTCGTTTATGTTGGTGCTAATCATCCCCATACTGCTCAACAACCCAAAGAACTTAAATTCTAATTACAAATTCTCTCCAAACTATTAATAAATGGAAAAGCAAAAAAATGCAGTCGGTCGTCGTAAAGAAGCTGTTACCCGTGTGTTCCTGAGCAAGGGTGAAGGTAAGATTACTGTAAACGATAAGGACTATAAAAACTATTTCCCACTGGTTTACTTACAGAACCAAGTGGAAGCCCCTTTAAAGGTGGCTGAAGTTGTTGGCAAGTTTGATATTGTAATCAACGCCCAAGGTGGTGGTTTGAAAGGTCAAGCAGAAGCAATCAAATTGGGCATTGCCCGTGTTTTATTGGAAGTGAACCCTGAGTTCCGTCCAGTATTGAAGGCTGCAGGCCACTTAACCCGTGACCCCCGTGGTGTTGAACGTAAGAAATTCGGTCATAAGAAAGCACGTAGGAGCTACCAGTTCAGCAAACGTTAATCGTTGCCTTTTAACATTATTCATTACAAATTTCAAATTAAGAAAATGGAAAATAATACTTCACTTCAACAGCAGCTTCTCGAAGCAGGTGTTCACTTTGGTCACCTTAAGAAGAAGTGGAACCCTAAAATGTTGCCTTACATCTTTGCTGAAAAGAAAGGTATCCACATTATTGACCTTAACAAAACAGTTGACTACCTACAGGAAACTGCTGCAGCAATGAAACAAATTGCAAAAAGCGGTAAAAAAATCATGTTTGTAGCCACTAAGAAACAGGCCAAGGAAATCGTTTCTGAATGTGCTAAACGTGTAAACATGCCTTTCGCCACAGAACGTTGGTTGGGTGGTATGTTGACCAACTTCAACACTGTTCGTAAGAGCGTTAAGAAAATGCAGAGCATTGACAAGATGCTGAATGATGGAAGTGCTGAAAGCCTTACTAAAAAAGAGCGTTTGACATTAACCCGTGACAAGGATAAAATGGAAAAGGTATTGGGCGGTATCGCTCAAATGGGCCGTCTTCCAGCAGCTTTGTTCCTAGTGGACATAGGTGTTGAGCATATTGCATTGGCAGAAGCAAAACGTTTGGGCATCATTACATTTGGTATGGTAGATACCAATTGTGATCCTAACAAGGTTGACTATGCAATCCCTGCAAATGACGATGCTACAAAATCAATTGCTATCATCACCAATTACTTGACTGCTGCTATTGCAGAAGGTTTGGCAGAACGTCAGGCCAGCAAGGATGATGACAACGCAGATGATGACAATAACAGTGAAAATGAAGCAAAAGCCCGTAGGTTGGAGCAAGAAGCTCAAGCTGAAGGTGGACGTGGTCGCCGTGGTGGTCGTGGAAGCAATGATGCTCCAGCTGCTGGTGGACCAAGTGGCATCCCTAAACGTAGGGTTGCAGGACCAGGCAACCGTCGCCCAGCTGGCGGTGGTGGAAGATAATATTCTTTAAAAGAGTTGCCTGCCCGTCCGGTCAGGCGGGGGTCATTAATCTTTCAGCAAGCTGTTTGATTACTGACCCATCTTTTATAGTACAATGTAGTTAGCCTGGGCTCTCGTGGCGATTAACGAATACAATTTCGATAGCACCTCGATAAGTTCAGTATGACATCCCGTTCTTGATTTAAAGTTGCACATGACAGAATGTACCATCATTCGTTGCGGCATAATCTTGGACAATCAGTTACCGAATTTTTAATTCAGAAATCTTTAAATAAAAAATTATGAGCACAGCAGTTGCAATAACAGCCGCAGACATCAACAAATTACGTCAGGCTACAGGTGCAGGAATGATGGATTGCAGGAAGGCATTAACAGAAACAGGTGGCGATTTTGAAGCAGCCATTGACTGGTTGCGTAAGCAAGGACAGAAAGTTGCTGCTAAGCGTAGTGACCGTGAAGCGAAAGAAGGTGTGATTATCGCCAAGACTTCAGCTGACAACAAAATTGGTTATATCGTTTGCATTAGCTGTGAAACCGATTTCGTTTCGAAGAATGCTGACTTTGTTACTTTTGCTCAAAGCATTGCTGATGCAGCAGTTGCTACAGATGCAAAATCTGCCGAAGAATTGAACGAAGCCACAGTTAACGGTACTAAAGTATCAGAATTGATCAATGATAAGTTGGCTTCAATTGGCGAAAAAATTGGTATCGCCAAATATGAAAGGATTGAAGCCCCTTATATCTCTTCTTACATACATGGTGCATACCGTTTGGGTGTGTTGGTAGCGATGAACAAGCAAGCCGCTGAAGCTGGTAAGGATGTGGCTATGCAAATTGCTGCATTGAACCCATTAGCTGTTGATGCTGATAGCATTTCTGCAGAAACCATTGAAAGGGAAAGGAATATTGTTATTGAAACAATGAAAGCAGATCCTAAAATGGAAGGCAAACCAGACGAAATGATTGCTAAAATTGCAGAAGGCAAATTGAATGCTTTCTTCAAGGAGCAAACGTTGTTGGCCCAGCCATTTGTAAAAGATGGCAGCAAATCTGTTGCTGAATATTTGAAAAGTGTAGATGGTGATTTAAAAGTTACTTCTTTTAAAAGGGTAGCTTTGGGTTAATCAATTGTCAACTTGAGGCTCTCGAAGGCAGTTTGGTAAAATTAAATTGGTTTCGACAAGCTCAACTGACATTATCTCATAAATAAAAAACCTTCAAGTTAAAAGCTTGAAGGTTTTTATTTATGATAGCCACGTAAAATAGAAGGCTTCAAATAGCAAGGAAAATTTTTGTGACCGATTTTTTGTGACCGATTAATCGGTCACAAAAAATCGGTCACAAAATCGCACTATAAAAAACGAAAGTCAATTTTCATTACTAGTGTATGATGGTATAGTAATAGGCATTCACTTTTGAACCTACATTATTGGCAGCACTAGGCTGGTGGTCCTGCAAATAATTACCTGCTGAAAACCTTAATTGCACAGTTGTCCATTTGCTTGGTACAGGTGTGTTCCAACTACCCGGACCAGTGGCACCAGCACTGGATGCGGTGAAATACAACTTATTGTTCGTGCTGTCCACAATGGAAAAAGTGATTTTGGAGCCCAGGGTATAGTTTCTCAACAAAGTGTATTTAAGCGTATTGGCATTGCCAACAGTATCCCCTTTTACCACCGCAAAAACGCTGTCGTTTTTTACATGCAGCATCACAAAGGGGTAGCTGGAAGCCACAGTTCCGCCTCCATGGATCTGTCCAACAATAATGTCCTGCACGTCGGAATGCTGCTTCACCGAAATCTGTGCATTCAGCCTGCCTCCAATGGTTTCGCCACTGATGCCCGTTTGGTTTTTGGTGTACCAGAGCAGGGGCGTTTCGATTAGTTCAGTTCTTGGGTGGTCAGAACCGCTGCCCGGTGAGGTAGTGGCCCCATTGGCAGGGCACCAGAACCGTACAATATTGGTATAAGGCGAATCCAATACATAGAAATAGCTGGAATTGTAGCCAGCCAATAAGGAGGATATAGAAATGGTGGTGGCTGCACCGGCATTGCCGCCACTGGCATCCACAGGAACGGACAGTTTCCATTTCGTCAGGTTCAATACTTGGTTGGGCATTGGCGTAACACTTGCCGAAACATCTACACTACCCGTACTAGCGGCATTTTCATTGGTGAGGGAACTTTTTTTGGAACATGCAGAGAGGAGAAGGGTTACTGCTGCACACAGTAATGGCGATACTCGTTTTTTCATGGCAATCGTTTTTGTGTTTAAAATGGATTGGAACTGTTTAGCAGCTAAACAGGTTACATGAAGTAGGCGAGCATTGAGGTTTAAATGTAGTTACAAAAACTGTTTTCTTGAAAATTAGTTTTGTTTTTGACCCTATTGAAACCATCTAGATATGCTAGTTTTTTACCTTTTTCAAAGCAGCATTTAGCCTGTAGGCCTTATCTTTAACGTTCTACCAAGAATTTGTTATGAAGAAATGCTTACTTACGCTAGCATGCCTTTGCATAGGCATGGGTTATCTTTCTGCACAAAATAAATCAAACAAGGGGAAGGAATTTTGGGTTGGTTATGGGCATCACCAATACTTTGCGACAGATAATTCACAAGAAATGGTTCTGTATTTAAGTGCAGAACAAGCAGCTAATGTTACCGTTTCTATAAACGGCACTACTTTTTCCCAGACGTATTCCATACCAGCAAATACGGTTAATGCTCCAATTACAATTCCTAAGACAGGTGGTACCGATGCTAGATTATATAATACAGGGACTAGCGAAGGAACATTTAATCGTGGAATCCATATCGTTAGCGATACCGCAATTACAGCTTTTGCCCACATTTATGCAACAACATCCTCCGGAGCAACTATGCTTATGCCTGTTGATACTTGGGGGTATAACTATTTTGCAATTTGTGCTCCTCAATTTTATGCTGCAAACTGCTTTTCATGGTTTTATATCGTTGCATCAGAGGATGAGACAAAAGTTGAAATAATACCACCAAATCCCACAAGGGGAGGTTTGAACGCTAATCAACTGAGAACAGTAGTACTGAATAAAGGGCAAATTTATCAAGTATTGGGAGCAAATAGCGGTGGTAACAACGGCTATGATATGACGGGTGCAAAAATAAAATCTGTGCAGGGAACAGATGGTATTTGCCATCCTATTGGTGTTTTTTCTGGAAGTAGTAGAACAATGTTTTGTGAGAATGGTGTTGCTTCTAACGGTGGAGACAATATCATTCAACAGGTATTTCCAGCAAGTGCATGGGGTACGAAATATTTAACAGCACCAATCGCAACAAGTACTAGTGCTTCTGTTTTCAATAATTCTAGATATAGGGTTGCGGTAAGGGACCCAGCAACAATTGTTAAACGAAATGGTATTGCTATACCAGCAAGCTCTTTAATCAATAATTTCTATTATGATTTCTCATCTAATAGGGCTGAATTCATCGAAGCAGATAAACCTATTTTGGTTGCTCAATATATGTTATCGCAAGGGGGTGGTTGTGCATCTATTAATGGAACATCGGATCCTGAAATGTTTTATTTAAGTCCTGTCGAGCAATCCATAAAAAAGACTGTATTTTATGCTTCAAGTCAATCCAGTATAACCAAAGGTTATGTAAGTGTAATTGTGCCCACGAATGGAGTGCCATCACTTAAAATTGATGGGGTTAGTGGGTTAGATCATAGTTTTGTACATCCTTGTAACTGTGGCTATACGATTGGAATTAAGAGCATTTCTTTGAATCAGCAACATATTATTGAAAGCGATTCCTCATTTACAGCTATAACTTACGGTACTGGTGCCAATGAAAGCTACGGTTACAACGCAGGCACTCTGATCAACAACCTCAACAATATCGGTGGTGTACAAAATAGCTATGGCGGTACTTTTGCAGCCGTAACCTGCCCCAATACGCCTTTCCGTTTCTCCATGCAGGCTGCTTACAAGCCATCGCAGATGATTTGGAAATTGAGCCAGATACCTAGCCTTCTACCTGTAAATGTTGATACGACGATTAATAACCCGATACCTGCAGACAGCAGTACCATCAATGGAAGGAAATACTATACTTATTCCTTGCCAAGGGAATATTCCATACCAGTTACGGGTACTTATAACTTGCCTGTTACCTGTACCGCCCCGGAAATTGACAACTGCAACAATACAGAAACCATTACTACCACCATAACAGTAAACCTCGGTCCCAAAGGTAATTTTACTTGGAGCTATTCGGGCTGCGTTTCTGATACTGCTTATTTATCGGGTGTTCAACTCACGAATGCTTATACCATTGCCAAGTATAGATGGTACTATGATGACAATACAGAAGACAGCGTGCAGAACCCCAAAAAGAAATTCAATACACAAGGTGGGCATCCAACCAAACTGCGGTTGGTTTCCACAACGGGCTGTATTGGTGATACTATCAAAACGATTCTTACTGCACCTTCACCTTTGGCCACATTTGGCATGACGCCACCGCAGGCTTGTGGAAGTGCCTCTGTCACTTTTACGGATACTTCCTCTTTCGTGGGTGGTGCACCATTGACAGATTGGTATTGGGACTTCGGCAATGGCAATACTGTTCATGCGAATAGCAATACTTCCCAAACACAGAGTTATCCAAGCCCCGGTGCTTATACCATTAAACATGTTGCTGGTGTGGTAGGTGGTTGCGGCAGTGATACCGCTACCAAAATATTGCACATTTATGCAAACCCTGTTGCTGATTTTACTTACAACACTGGCTGCTTGCAGGACAGCACTTTGCAACTGACGAATGCCACTACTGTTGCAGATGGCCAGGCATTGACTTGGGCATGGGATTTTGGTGAGCCTTCTTCTGCACCAAACAATACTTCCACTTTGTTGAACCCAACACATCGCTACCATAGCTACAATACGTTCCCCATTACGCTGGTTGCCACAACGGTCAATGGCTGTACTGCTACAATTACCAAGAACTACACGGTAACCGGTTTTTCATCGGCGATTGTTTATGATGTGGACAATGAGGCCAACCTGTGTTCCAACACGCAAGTGAAACTGACCAATCAAATAAATATTACGCAGGATTCTGTTTACAGGATTGAGCTATATTGGGATTTTGCCAATGCCCCAACGGTCTTTGATACGGACAATACACCAACACAGAACGAGGTGTACAACCATTCCTATCCTGTGTTCATTACGCCTGCTACAAAAACATACACCATTAAATGGGTGGTGTATTCAAAGGGTGGCTGTGTAAGCGAAAAAACCAAAACGATTACCCTGAATGCAAAACCTGATGTGCAGTTTGCTACTTTGATTGGTAAATGTATCAATGCTGGTGTTGTATCCATTGCAAACGGGAATATTACCAACGGGCTATCTGGCAATCCAACTTATTCAGGGACCGGTGTAGATGCGGCAGGCAATTTCAATCCGGCAACTGCAGGGGTTGGACAGTTCCCTATTCAGTACCTATTTACATCAGCAGCAGGTTGCAAGGATTCCGTGACACAGAATATCCGTGTGTTCCCTAAGTCAACAGCCAAGTTTGGTTACCTGAACGATGTTTGTTTGGGCGATTCAATCAGGTTCAAGGATTCCTCAACTATATCCGCAGGAAATATTGCTACATGGAACTGGAATTTTGGCGATGGCAACAATACCATAAAAACAAGCACTAATGCTTTCTATTATACTTATGGAAGTGCAAACACTTTTACAGTAACGCTTACTACTACAAGTGACAGTGCCTGTGTTAGCGACCCATACAGTTTGCCCGTATTGGTAAGGCAAAGGCCGGTTTCCACTTTTACTATCTCCCTGAGGCTGTGCAAGGATACGGTGGTAACGTTTACGCCCACTTCTTCTTTTGGAACAGGTACGATACAAACTTGGTACTGGAATTTTGGCAATACGCAAACAGCTACTACGGCCAACAGCAATCCTGTTACAACTACTTACCTCGCACCTGGCAGTTATACGGTTAAACACGCAGTGAATGCTGGCGGCGGATGCATTAGTGATACTGCTACCCAAACATTTACGGTGTATGCCAATCCGGTTGTAAACTTTACGGTGAGCAGCGGCTGCTTGCCTGACAGTACGGCTACGTTTACGGATGGCGCCACTGTTTCAGATGGTCAATCGTTTACTTGGTTATGGAATTTTGGTGATGCAAATGCAACTCCTTCCAATCCAAATACAACAACTGTGCAAAGCCCAACACACCGATTCACGCAGTATGGAACCTATCCTGTAAGGTTGACTGCAACCACCAGCAATGGCTGTGCGGCATCATTGACACAGGGGTTTAGGGTTCGTGGGTATCTGCCAACGGTTTTATTTGACGTGGCCAATGAAAGCCTGCTTTGTTCCAATAAGCAAGTAAAGCTGACGAACCAGACGCCAACGACTATTGACTCCATTTACAGAATAGATATTTATTGGGATTTTGCTAACCAGCCAACTGTTTTCCAAACAGATTTGGCCCCAGCCCAAGGCAAGGACTATTTGCATGCCTATCCAACATTTACCACTCCTGCCACGCAGACTTATACGATTAAGTGGGTGGTTTATTCAAAGGGCATCTGCTCTGTGGAGAAAACAAAGACCATTACGCTTAACGCCATGCCAACACTAACTTTTGCTACATTGATTGGCAAGTGTGTGAATGCTGACCCCATCTCCATTGCCAATGCAAACATTACGAATTCATTGGCTGGCACGGGTGCGTATGCAGGGAATGGAACGGATGCGTCAGGGCTGTTCACTCCAGCAACAGCAGGTATTGGGGTACACCCCATTAGGTATATTTATATCACAACTGGTGGATGCATTGACAGTGTAACCAGCAATATTCGTGTGTTTCCCAAACCAATTGCAGGCTTTACGTACAATAATAATGTTTGTTTGAAGGATTCCATATTGTTGACGGATACCTCCAAAATTTCCAGCGGAACCATCCTTACCCGCAACTGGGATTTTGCTGATGCCACCACAGCGGTTAAAACCAATGCATTGCCTTTCTACCATACTTACACTGCGTTTGGCAATTATCAAATTAAGCTGTATGCAGTAAGCGACAGTTCCTGTGTTAGCGATACTGCCAAACAAAATGTGGTGGTGTACCCGTTGCCACAAGTGGCTTATACATTGCCATTGGGTGTTTGTATGCCAACAGGGCAAGCCATCTTTACCAATCAATCAACCATACCCAATGGTAACGGAAGCCAACTGAGTTATGTTTGGGATTTTGGTGATGGTGGTACATCGTCCGCTTTTGCACCAACACATTACTATACGGCTGCTGGTTCCTATAATGTGTTCCTTACGGCTGTGTCGGCACAGGGTTGCATGGATACTTTGACGAAAAACCTGAGTGCGTTCTATCAAAAACCCGTTGCAGACTTTGCCATTATAGGTGATACGTTATGCCCGAATTATTTCCTGACTTTCAATGACCTTAGCGTGGCACCAAGTAGCACGATTGCTTCATGGGATTGGATTTTTGGTGATGGTGGTGTGTCAACCTCTACAAGTCCACAACATGCGTATGGTGCCCTAGGCAATTACGTTGTTCAATTAACGGTGAAGAACCCTGAGGGCTGCATATCGGAACCTGTTACAAAGCCCATTAAGATTTTCAAGCAGCCTGTAGTGGATGCAGGACCCAATATTTGGATACGTGCCAATACATCGATAACATTAAAAGCTACTACCAATGATACTGCGATGTTCCATTATTTGTGGACACCGTCCACTTATTTGGATGATGATACTTTGTTGAGGCCAACAAGCACACCGGCATTCAACACTACGTACAAATTGATGGCCTTTGGTGGCGGTGGTAACTGCGTGGCTTATGACACCGTTAAGGTAACAGCCCTGCAGTTCCTGAGTATTGCCAATGCGTTCTCACCCAATGGTGACAAGATAAATGACGAATGGGAAATCCCTTATTTAGCTGATTATCCTGAATCCAAAGTGGAAATTTTCAACCGTAATGGGCAGTTGGTTTTCCGTTCAGTTGGCTACCAAAAAACATGGGACGGAAAAATGAACGGGGTGGTATTGCCAGTGGGCACTTACTATTATATCATTGAACCAAAACTTAACGGTTACAGCAAATTGAGCGGAAGCGTAACGATTTTGAAATAGTTAAAGTCGCAGGACTGGAGTCCGAAACAAAGAATCGGGAACCACAAGTAATTTATCATGCTTAGGGTTCCCGATTTCCATTTCCATTATTTTTTATCTCTACTTGCCTTTTCACCCACTAGCCACTTGCCATTTCACTAGCTCCTTCTTAAAAATACCTGTTGGCATTTCTGCAAAAAAACAGGTTCTTTGCAGCCGACAAAAACCTAGCACATGCTCCCTAAGTACAAACGTGTTTTATTGAAACTTTCCGGTGAAGCCCTATTGGGCCCAAATGGCGGCAGCGACCCATTTGACCCGAAGGTGATTGAGCAATATGCTTATGATATTAAAGAGGTAATCAACCTAGGTGTGCAGGTAGCCATTGTTATTGGTGGCGGCAATATTTACAGGGGCATGAATGAGGCCGATAGTGGTATTGAACGTGCACACGGCGATTATATGGGCATGTTGGCAACTGTTATCAATGCCATGGCCATGCAGGCCATGTTGGAGAAAATTGGTGTTTACACAAGGTTGCAAAGTGCGATTAATATGGAACAGGTTGCCGAGCCTTATATCCGCAGGAAGGCTTTACGCCATTTGGAAAAAGGGCGTGTAGTGATTTTTGGGGCAGGTACCGGTAACCCCTATTTTACTACGGACACAGCAGGCAGCCTTCGTGCCATAGAAATGAAGGCCGATGTTATTTTGAAGGGAACTAGGGTAAATGGTATCTATACCGCAGATCCGGAAAAGGACCCCACTGCTACACGTTATGAGAGCATTTCATTCCAAGAGTGCATTGCAAAGAATTTGAAGGTAATGGATATGACAGCATTTACTCTTTGCCAAGAAAACAAGCTTCCGATTATTGTTTTTGATATGAACAAACCGGGCAATCTCCTGAACGTTGTTCAAGGAATGGATGTCGGGACATTGGTAAGCTAAAAAAGTGAAGCAGTTGTTTAACAACTGCTTTTTTTATGTCTTGCAATCACTACCGATAAATACGGGTTGTCATAAATTATCTTGTCATAAAATAAAAATATGACAAGGTGATTTATGACAGAGCTGAAGAAGGGAATGAAAAATAAAAACTTGTTTTAGGAGAGGAGTAACTTTGTTCACTAAACAATCAAGATGGATACGGCAATTCGCGATATAAGAAAGGATTACAAACTGGCTTCCTTTGATGAAAAGGATGCTGCAAAAAATCCCATTGAACAGTTTACTAAATGGTGGAACGAAGCCGTCAACAGCGATATAAATGAGGTAAACGCCATGACTTTAGGTACGGTTACGAAAGATGGATTGCCCAGTGCAAGGATTGTGCTGTTGAAAGGTTATGATGAAAATGGTTTTGTTTTCTTTACCAATTATTTAAGTGACAAGGGAAAGGAACTTGCCCATAACCCAAATGCAGCGTTGGTGTTTTTTTGGAAAGAACTGGAACGTCAGGTACGTATAGAAGGAACTGTAGAAAAAGTAAGTGCCGAAGAAAGCGATGCCTATTTCAATAGCCGACCAGCAGGCAGCAGGATTGGGGCATGGGCATCACATCAAAGTGCAGTAATTGAGTACAGGCAGGTTATTGAACAAAACGTGAAAAAGTACACGGAAATTTTTGGTGATCATATTCCCAGACCTGATAATTGGGGAGGGTACCGCGTTAAGCCAAACCTAATGGAATTTTGGCAGGGGAGGAGTAGCCGTTTGCATGATAGGCTTCAATATAGGATGGAGGATGGCGTTTGGAAAATGGAAAGGCTTGCACCTTAAAAGGTACTTATTTGCTTGCGGCCTTTTGACTTTCATTGGATTGTTCTTTTACAGCTTCTACCTTATTTTCTTTTTCCTGCACAGTGTCTTTACCCATTTCTACTTCTACCATTTTAGTGGTGACAGCGTAGTTATTAGGGTGGATTGCAGAACCATATTTTACAGCATAAGCCTTCGTAAACTCAGCACCTAAATACAGAATCAAGGAAGAATAATATATCCATACTAACAGTATCACCAATGAACCTGCTGCCCCATAAGTACTACCAACCTTTGTTTGTGAAACATAGAATGAGATGCCAAACTTTCCAAGCATAAATAGCAATGCAGTAACAAATGCTCCTGCAATTACATCCTTCCATTTAATTTTTGCATCGGGCAAAACCTTAAATATTACAGCAAAAATCAACATACTTATACCTATTGTAAGGAGTAGGTTTATAACGTAAAAAACAATAACTGTAACATCTGGAAACTTTGCTTGCAAGCGTTGGCTAAGAGCTTCAATAATTCCTGTTAAGGCCAGCGATACCAACAATAGAAATCCAAGACTTATGATTACAGAAAATGATAGAAACCTGTTCTGCAAAAATTTCAACCACCCTTTTTTAGGTTTTGGCTTCAAACCCCAAATAGTATTAATGGAGTCCTGTATTTCAGCAAATACTGTAGTGGCACCAATCAATAATCCGATACCACCAATAATTACGGCTTTTGTGCTTTTATTACTTAAAGATGCATTCTTAATGATTTCCTGCAACTGAACTGCAGTATCGGACCCAACAAAACCTACCAGTACATTATAAATTTTTCCTTGTGCACTCTCGGCTCCAAGAAATAACCCACACAATGCAATTATCATCACCAATAACGGCCCCATTGAAAATACAGTGGAATAGGCTAATGAGCCACTCAATGTAGTAACCTTATCATCTGATAATCCCTTAAAGGTTTGTTTCACCACTTCCCATATCCCCTTCCATGATTTTTTCTCTTGCATATTTCTAAATCTAATTGGAAATTATTTTTTTCCTGCCTTAGAAGCAATGAAAACGATAACGGCAATAATAAGTACTACAATAAAAATTCCCACCCATACACCGGCTTTAAATATGCCACCTACTACTTGGCAGGAACTTAATAAAACCATTGATGCTAGGATTGCAGAGACAAGAGACAGTTTGATTTTTTTCATGACGGGTAGTTTAGGGTTTCATAAAGTCAAAGTCCCTGCCATTAGCCTTATACCTTATAATAATAATTATTGACGAACAATTACTTTGACAATCGTTTATAAAATTTATCAGTGTGAGTATTCTATTCCACAATGGGAATTAATATTCTATCCTTTAAGCCGTTTGGGCATTACAAATCGATTAATATATGCCAGCATTAAGTTGGCATAATTCTATAAATACACTTACAACAATTTTTATAACGCATTCAAAAAAAATATTGTTATGGCTAAGGCAACAAAAAAAGCAGCCTCCAAAAAAAGCGGCAACAAACCAGCAACTGCGGAAGCTGATCCTAATTTGGCAGAGTTCTTTGCAGATGAACTGAAAGATGTTTATTGGGCAGAGAAGCAATTGGTAAAAACACTTCCCAAAATGCAAAAGGCAGCAACTTCACCAGAACTTAAAACTGCTTTCAGCAACCATTTGGAAGAAACGAGGGTGCATGTAACAAGGCTTGAACAAGTATTTGAGTTATTGGGTAAAAAAGCCCAAGCAAAAAAATGTGATGCAATGGCAGGCATTACAGAAGAAGGTGCAGGCATTATAGAAGAAACAGAAGCAGGAACTGCGACAAGGGATGTGGGCTTAATCTTGGCAGGGCAAAAAGCAGAGCATTATGAGATTGCTACTTATGGTGGCCTTGCACAACTTGCACGTACATTGGGTTACGATGAGGTTGCAGAGATTCTTGCGACTACTTTGCAGGATGAAAAGAATGCAGACAGCTTACTAACAGAAATTGCAGAGAATAATGTAAATTATGCAGCCGTAGCGGAATAAGGCTTTTATAAAATGTTATTTCAGGGGACGAAGCCAGCCACCATAAGACTTAGAAGATTGCTTCGTGCCTCGCAATGACGAAATCTTCACATAATAAAAAATCCTGTAATTGGAATGATTACAGGATTTTTATTTTTAGTTATTGTTAGGTCTAACCTTTTCTGCCAATTACTTTTTCTGCGGCTTCAACAATAAATGGCGTATCAAGACCATATTTAATGAGGAGTTCCAAGGGCTTGCCACTTTCTCCAAAAGTGTCCTTTGTTCCTATATACTCAATTGGTATTGGCAACTTTTTAGAAGCCAATTGAGCGATGCTATCACCCAGGCCACCAATGATATTATGTTCCTCAACAGTAACTGCACATTTTGTTTTGGTAATTGATTTCAATACAGCTTCTTCATCCAAAGGCTTGATGGTATGAATATTTATTACCTCCACACTGATGCCCTTTTCTTCCAGTATCCTTCCTGCTTCAATGGCTTTCCAAACCATGTGCCCGCAAGCAAAAATGGAAACATCGGAACCTTCGCTTATTTGCTGTGCCTTTCCTATTACAAAGTCACTTCCACCTTCTGCGGTAAAGTTTGGCCATTTTGGACGGCCAAAACGCAAGTAAACCGGGCCTTGATAGGAAGCAATAGCTTTGGTAGCAGCCTTTGTCTGATTGAAATCACAAGGTACAATAACGGTCATGCCGGGTAACATTTTCATCAATCCTATATCTTCCAAAATCTGGTGCGTGGCACCATCTTCCCCTAAAGTCAATCCAGCATGGCTGGCACATATTTTTACATTTTTGCCACTGTATGCTACGCTTTGACGGATTTGGTCATATACACGGCCAGTGCTGAAATTGGCAAAGGTTGTTGTGTAGGGAATCTTTCCACCAATGGTCATTCCAGCAGCTATGCCAATCATGTTTGCTTCAGCAATGCCCACTTGCACATATCGTTCAGGAAAGTCCTTAATAAAGGGTGCAATCTTCATGGAGCCTGCAAGGTCTGCCGTAAGCACTACCACATTGGAATTTTCCTTTCCAATTTCATAGATGCCCTCACCAAAACCACCGCGGGTTTCTTTCTCATTCAACACTTGAATATCTGAACATTTCATAAGAAGAAGTTTGCGTTTTAAAGTGATGCAAAGTAAAGGAAATAGGTGCTGCTTATCTTAAAATAATCAAGCAAAAAAATAACCCATCCTTTTTTAAAAGATGGGTTTGACAGTATAGAAGATGTTTGTGCAATTATTGGATGCTAGGCTTCAATACAGCACTTGGAGTGGGCAATGCAACAGGCTTCAATTTAATGATGCCGACTAGGTTAAATCCTTTCATTACAAAATAGGTTAAATCAAATTCGAACCATTTCTTGGCAAAATTGGCATCTTCCTTTGCATAGTGGTGATTGTTTTGGAAGAGTTCCCCCATCAATACAATTCCCCAGGGGCTACTGTTTTTACTATGGTCACCATTGTCAAAATTGCTATAGCCATATTTATGTCCACACCAGTTTACAATAGCACCCTGTATCGGTCCCATCAAAAAATGTATAGGCAATAACAGAACCCACCAAAAATTGGGAGCAAAAATTACATACATGGCAATATATCCGGCAATGAATACCATTCTTGTTAAAGCATGGTGCCCAAACTTGTCAAGTTTGTCCCAAACGGGTAAATATTCTTTGGTAAACTGTGCATCTGGTAAATTCTTTCCCGTGAGGAAACCACGGAAAATTAAAATGGTACTACGCATCATTTGATAGACATCCCTGAAAAAATGCGGCGAATGCGGGTCCTGATCGGTGTCACTGTAAGTATGGTGCATCCTATGCATAACTGCATAGGCTCGTGGTACCAAGTAAGATGAACCCTGTACAAACCAAGTAGTTATGTAGAAAATCCGCTCCCAGTTTTTGCTGGTTGTATACATCTGGTGGGATGCAAACCTGTGTAAAAAGAAGGAATGGAAGAACAGTGATAAGAACCAATGCAACAAGAAAAATATGATGATGACAAGCATTAAAAACTCCTTTGTTAGGTTACGAATTGGGGAAAGGTAATGTAATCAACCGATAAAGTTTGTTAACTTAACAATATAAACGGATGAGTACCAATTAAAGTACGAGTGTTGGAAGAATGCAGTTGTTAATTAATCGTTAGAGGATGCTATTTCTTGATTGGTGAATTCGATTGATTTTACTATGCTTTCTTTGAGTTACGCGTCAATAGCAATACATCCTGCTTTTAACTCTAGGAAAACGACTATTGCAACGCAGATATGACTGGTAGTGAAAAACAAAAAATGCCGCCCTATTCATTTGCGGCATTAGATATATTTAATAGGTACTAGCTAACTAAAAACGTAGTTAATTAGTTATTTTAACATTTCGCATTGGCTCTACACTACCCCCGTAAACTGCTTTAAAAATCTTACATCATTTTGTGAGTACAAACGCAAATCGTTTACTTGGTACTTCAATTGGCAAATCCTTTCTACGCCCATGCCAAAGGCAAAGCCAGTGTACTTGTTGCTGTCAATGCCAAAATTTTCCAGCACTTTGGGATGAACCATGCCGCTTCCCAAAATTTCTACCCAGCCTGTATGCTTGCAAACATTGCAGCCTTTGCTGTCGCAGATAAGGCAACTGATATCCATTTCGGCACTGGGTTCTGTAAAAGGAAAATAGCTGGGGCGGAAACGTACTTTCACATCCTTGCCAAACATTTCCTGTACAAAGAAGTACAATGTCTGTTTCAAGTCTGCAAAGCTTACATTCTCATCTATATACAATCCTTCCACCTGATGAAAGAAGCAATGTGCCCTTGCACTGATGGTTTCATTTCTGTAAACACGTCCGGGACAAATAACTCGAATGGGCGGTTTTTGTGTTTCCATCACACGGGCCTGCACACTGCTTGTGTGTGTACGCAAAAGCCAAGCAGGGTTTTGGTTGATATAAAAAGTGTCCTGCATATCACGGGCCGGATGGTCTTCAGGCAAGTTCATTGCACCGAAGTTATGCCAGTCATCTTCAATTTCAGGACCTTCTGCCACAGCAAAACCAAGGCGTTGAAATATGGAAACAATTTTGTTTCGGACCATGCTCAATGGGTGACGTGTGCCAACAGGTATTGGGTCCCCAGGTAATGACCAATCTATATTGGATGCCGCTTGTTCGTTATTAGTAGTTGATTCTTTGAAGGTTTCAAATTTTGCTTCCACAAATAATTTGAACTCGTTCAATAGTTGACCTGCTTCTTTTTTGTTTTCAGCAGCCACATTTTTCATTTCGCCCATAATGGTTTTCACTAGTCCCTTTGTACCCAACCATTTTATACGGAAAGCTTCCACCGCATCCGGTGTGGCGGCTTCTGTTGAATTGATTTCTTGCTTGTACGTTTCTATCAGTTGCACCAATTGTTCCATGCTGGCGAAGATAAGGATAGCGGATAGTGAATGGGAAAAGAGGAAAGGATTTTTGGTGACTTCCTGTTTTCTAGGTGAAAAGGGAGTTTATATTGATAAGCAATTATTCCATCAATTTTCCATACGTCAGTAGCAAATGTTGCTTCCAAATCATTCCACCCAATCCGTTACTTTTGCAGCCTTGTAAAATTGTGTGTTTATGTTAGATAAGTTAGAAGCTATAAAGGCGAGGTTCCAGCAGGTGGGCATTGCTTTGACCAATCCTGAGGTTATCAACAACCAGAAGGAATTTGGTGCCTATAGCAAGGAATACAGGTCATTGGAAAAGATTGTTCAGCCTTATGAACAGTACATGCGTGTGCTGGGCGATTTGGACTTTGCCAAGGAAAGCCTGAACAGTAATGATGATGACATGAAGGAACTAGCCAAGATGGAAATGCCAGCCTTGGAAGAAAAGAAGAACGAACTGGAAAAGCATCTTACTCAATTATTGATACCTAAGGACCCTCAGGACGATAAAAATGCCATCCTTGAAATTCGTGCAGGAACAGGCGGTGATGAAGCGAGCCTATTTGCTGGTGATTTATTGGGCATGTACTTGCGTTATTGCAGCAAGAAAGGTTGGAAGACAGCTATTGTAAGTGAAAGTGAAGGAACTGTTGGCGGTTATAAGGAGGTGATTGTGGAAGTAACGGGGGAAGATGTATATGGTACGATGAAATTTGAAAGTGGCGTTCACCGTGTACAACGTGTGCCAAACACAGAAACCCAAGGCCGTGTGCATACGAGTGCTGCAACTGTGGCTGTGATGCCAGAAGCAGAGGAAGTGGATTTTGAATTGAAGGAAAGCGATGTAAAAATGGAGACTGCACGTAGTGGTGGTGCTGGTGGGCAGAATGTAAACAAGGTGGAAACAAAGGTTTTCCTAACGCATATTCCTACAGGCGTGGTAGTGGTTTGCCAGACGGAAAGGAGCCAATTAGGCAACCGTGAAAAAGCGATGACTATGCTCCGCACAAAATTGTATGAAGAGCAGGTGAGAAAGTATGAGGATGAAATTTCGCACAGAAGGAAAACATTGGTAAGCACTGGTGACAGAAGTGCCAAGATAAGAACTTACAACTGGCCACAGGGAAGGGTTACGGACCACCGTATTGGTTTGACTTCCTATAACTTGGATGCGGTGATTGGTGGGGAAATTGAGGAGTTTATTGAGGCTTTGCAAATGGCTGAGAACAGTGCAAAAATGACTGAACAATCTTAACTTAGCTAAAAATTATTCGTATGAAAAAACAAACTTTAGTTGTACGGCTGGTTGCTGCAATATTTTGCATTATGGTGATTGGTCAGTTTTCTGCACAAAGCCAAGAGGCTGCTACTTTTGTAAGGAATCAAAGAGGGGACCAGTTTTTCAATAAATCAAACCTCACAATGGAAGGGTCACCTTATTACCCTTATCAGTTTTGTGCTGCAAATATTAAGGTGGCCAATGGCAATTTATATCAGAAACCCAAAGTAAGGTTAGGCTTAATTGATAATCTTGTTTATTATTTGGCAGATGATACCACGGAGTTGGTAGTTGGTATGCCGGTTGAAAAAATTGAATTCACCAATTGCGTAGAAGGAATAAAAATATTCAGCACAACATTTCAATCAGGATTCCCTGCGGTGGACAAACAAACCGAAGCAACTTTTTATCAAGTATTGGATACGGGCAATGCAAAGCTCCTGAAACATTTGTTGGTTACCTATACAGATGATAAGCCTTATAATTCTGCAAGTATAACCCGCGTTTTTAAAACAACAGAAACATTATATGCCAATGCCGGTGGCAAAATGGTTAAGCTTAATAAGGGTAAGGAATCTGTCATTAATGCCTTACAGGATAAGAAAGCCCAAGTGGAAGCTTTTATTAATAGCAAAGGGTTGAAATGTAAAAAGGAAGAAGACGTTTTGATGGTTTTCAATTATTATAATTCTTTGTAGAGAATGATTATTAAAATTTAGGGCATAATATATTTCCCAAACCATTCCAACCAAATAAAATAACCCAATATACCGCCAAATAATCCCCCAAGCATAAAGGTGAACCTTTTATCTTGGGGGATAAATTTAATAAGTACAATTACTAAAACCGCTGAGCCAATAATTGAACTTATAATACTGAATATCCAAATTGGTAGGTTCAGCTTTAAGGCCAACCTAACTTCATCCCCACGGGTACTGAATGCTCCATGAAGAAGGTAATCCCAATACCATATAATTGTATTGGCTACTTCCCTAAGCCAAAAAAGTGCAATAAAGATGGGCAACAATTGTTTGAAAGAAAGAGAAACAGCTTTTTCATATTTCTTTCGATATATAAAAAGTATCAACAAGCCTGTAGAACCAGTAAGCATTGTTTGAGCGGCCCACCCATTATAAACCAAAAAATGTCTTTGGACATCTGAGTTTCTATAGCATCAAACTTTTCTTTTTGGGGAAAGGGTTGATTGTTTTCAATCTCCTGTGAATACGTATCAAAACATGAATCGAGAAAAGGCCGTTCCTTACTGTCCCAATTAGTGGACATATAATTCATAGAGGCAGTATAGCCTAGACCTTTAGCTACCAGATAATGCCCCATTTCATGGGATACTGTACCAATAACTGTGGCAATGATAAATCCAGTAATAATATAAAAGAAGAGCTTTTTATGGAGAATCAAAACTGATATTTTAATTCAATAAAGCCTGCTGTGCTATTAAATCTGCTTCAGCTTTTAGTTTCTGTTCCCAAGCCCAAGCAGTCCGCATCATTTCATTTAGGTCATATAAAATTTCCCAGCCCAAAGACTTTACAGCAAACTCGTTATTTGCATAAATGGCTACTACATCCCCTTCGCGTCGTGGACCAGTTTCGTAGTTCAATTTTACGCTGCTAATGTTTTCAAATGCTTTGATGGCTTCCAACACAGTTACGCCGTTGCCAGTTCCCAAGTTGAATACGTCGCATTGCGTTTTGTTCTTCTGCTCAATCAAATATTGCATGGCCAAAGTGTGTGCATGAGCAATATCGCAAACGTGGATATAGTCACGTAGGCAACTGCCATCCCGGGTTTCGTAATCTGTACCATGCACAAACATTTTGGGTATTTTACCAATCGCTGTTTGTGTAATAGCTGGAACAAGGTTTTGGGGTTTGCCCAAAGGAAGTTCTCCAATTAAGCTTGTAGGATGTGCTCCAACTGGATTGAAATAACGTAATAAGATAGCCGATGTTGGCTGCACTTTAGTGAAATCCTGCAAAATGCGTTCACCCATTTGCTTGGTGGCACCATAGGGGCTTTCTGCTTCTTTGATAGGTGATTTCTCGGTTACGGGAATTTTATCCGGATTGCCATAAACAGTACATGATGAAGAAAAAACAAAATGTGGTACTTTGAATTCTTCCACGCATTTCAGGAGGTTGATAAGGGAGAACATGTTATTCTCATAATAGCTCAATGGCTGCTCCACGCTTTCACCCACAGCTTTGTATGCGGCAAAATGAATAATACCAGTAATGGAAACATTCTCTTGGAACACAGCCCTGGTTTCATCAAAATTCTTCAGGTCAACTTTATAGTTCTTTATTTTTTTGTGGGTTATTTTTTCAATGCCCTGCAATGCAAAATCTGTAGAACGTGAATTATCGTCAATAGAAACGATGTCGAAACCGTTTTCTATTAAATCAACAATGGTATGCGAGCCAATATAGCCACATCCGCCTGTTACTAAAATGGTAGCCATGATAAGAAATTTTATTGCTGGAAAAGTAAAACCTTAATGGCAAAGCAGGAACTTTTTTTATGCAAAGTCAATACCAATTGATAAGTAATGCTTAACCCATAACGATAAATGGTGTTTCGCCAAGGCTCATGATGAACTTGCCAATAAAAATAATTGGGATGCTATAGTTAGCTTAAAAAATCAACTTAACAATATAGTAGAAGGCAGCCGCCATTAATGCAGAAACGGGTATAGTTAATATCCATGCCCAAAGCAGGTTGATGGTTACACCCCAGCGAACTGCACTTAGGCGTTTGGTGGCACCTACACCAATGATGGAGCCAGTAATGGTATGGGTAGTAGAAACGGGGATTCCCAAATGTTCTGATAGATATAATGTGATGGCTCCTGCTGTTTCCGCACTTACACCTTCCAGTGGCGTAACTTTGGTAATGCGTGTACCCATTGTTTTTACAATTTTCCAACCACCGCTCATGGTACCGACGCCAATACATAAGAAACTTACAAAAGGAACCCAACTATACTGTACCACAAACTGATTAAAAGTTAAGTGATTCCCTCTTCCAGCTTCCCAGTAAATAATGGCTGCACCAATAATACCCATTACTTTCTGTGCATCATTACCACCATGCCCCAAACTGAAGGCAGCAGAGGAAATGAGCTGCAAACGCTTGAACCAACTTTCAGCCTTATAGGGATTGCTTCGTTTAAAGAGATGGACAATCAATATCGTTATAAAGAAGGCAATGAACATCCCAATCAATGGTGCTGCAAAAATGAAGAGGAATGTAGGGATTACTTTAACGTAGTTGATAACATCAAAACCATTTTGATGAAACCCTCCTGCATGAGCCAGTGCTGCACCCATAAAACCTCCCAATAAGGTATGCGATGAACTTGAAGGGATGCCAAACCACCATGTAATCAAGTTCCAGGTAATAGCGGCGAGCAGACCTGCAAAAATTACTTCCAGCGTTATAAAATGTTCGTTTACGCTTTTGGCAATGGTATTGCCAATTTTGAACTCCCCAATCCAATATTTTGAAATGAAAAAGGCAATGAAATTGAAAACCGCAGCCCACATTACTGCTTGGAATGGGGTAAGTACTTTTGTTGAAACGATGGTGGCTATTGAGTTTGCCGCATCGTGAAAGCCGTTGATGTAATCGAAAACGAAAGCAAGTACTATGATTAGTATAAGCAGTAAGGGAAAGTTCATAAATGAGATTTGAAAATTTGAAAAATTTGAAAATCTCAAGATTTAAGGAATTTAATCTTTTAATCTTGAAATCCAAAATCTTCAAATCATTAAGCGTATTTAATAATGATGCTCTCAATTACATTGGCTGCATCCTCACATTTATCTGTGGCAATTTCCATTACCTGATAAATTTCCCTTTTCTTGATTACTTCCTTGAAATCGTTTTCTTGGTTGAAGAGCATTTCGATGCTCATGTCAAACACATCATCGGCCTGATTTTCTATACTGTTCACTTTTACCAAAGCTTCTGTCATTTCACGAAGCTTTTTCATGTCACGCAAACCAAATACAGCTTTTTTTATTTCTATGGTACCAGCCAAAATAAGGTCAGCCATTTTTTGGATACCGCTGTCGTTGGGGTTAACCCTATAGAAGTTGATTTTTTTGGAAGAAGCGAAAATGTAATCTGCAATATCATCCAAGGCAGAAGCAAGGTAGTGAATGTCTTCCCTATCAAACGGGGTAATAAAGTTCCTTCCAAGTTCTGTAAAAATCTGATGGGTGGTATCATCATTCTTGTGTTCAAGGTCTTCAATGACTGAAAGAATATTGGCTCTTTTATCAGCATCGGGTTCGCTAACAAGTTCCTTCAATTTTATTCCCATTTCATGGGCCCTTTCTGCTACATCTTCAAACAATTCGTAGAACACTTTGTTTTTCGGCATGAAAAATTTACCGATGTTGTTGATACCCATGTACTGTAAGTTTTGGCAAAAGTAAAGGTATGCAACAGACCCATTATCTACAAGCGAGAATTAATAATTAGATAACATTGGTTTTCCGGAGCGTAGAAACGTTAACAGGCTGGTAATGTGCAGGTAACAATTTGGTAACACGGTGAAGTCACTTTTGCACCATCAAACAAATAGTTAAAGACGTGAAGAATTTCGTACTACTACTCATCTCCATTTTATCTGTTTCTTTCTCTTTTGCACAACGTGGCAAAATTTCTGGTAAGGTAACTAATAATAGAAATGAAGCTTTGGCTGGTGTAAGTGTAAAATTGAGTGGTGCAGGAAAAGCTGTAGTTGTAACAAACGTGGATGGTAGATATACAGTTAGCATTGAAGCTGGAAAGAAATATGAATTGACATTTTCTTATGTAGGCTATACAGAAAAAACAGTTGATGGAATAAGTATTACAAAAGCCAATGATGAAGAAACTGTTGATGTTCTTTTAGAAGAAAGCAAAAAGATTACTGAAGTAACTGTTAAGGGTTCTTCTAGGGCTGGTGCAAAAGGGGAAACGGTTAACGCCATGATCTCCTACCAAAAAAACACCAATACTGTTGCTTCTGTTATATCTGCCGAAACAATTAAGAGAAGTCCAGATAGGAATACTGGTGAGGTTTTAAAACGCACACCAGGAGCGAGTATCCAAGAGGGGCGTTTTATTATTGTAAGAGGATTGGCTGATAGGTATAACCAGGCCATGCTGAACGGCATATTGCTTACCAGTACTGAGCCAGATAGAAAAACATTTTCTTTTGATTTGATTCCAGCAGCAATGATTGATAACATTGTTATCAATAAAGCTTTTGTTCCAGAATTGCCTGGAGAGTGGGCTGGTGGCTTGATTCAGGTAAACACAAAAGACATTCCATCAAAAGGGTTTTTTAATGTACAGATTGGTACAGGGTTCAATTCACAAACGATAGGCAAGGATTTCTATCAAGATGGCCAAGGTGGCAAAACAGATTGGTTGGGCATTGATGATGGAACAAGGGCAATGCCTTCTGCGTATAAAACAAAATCACAGTTTGACCTTTTGTCTTCTGCTGAAAAAACTGCCATAGGCAAGCAGTTACGCAATTCTTGGGCTGCAGAGAAAATAACTGCACCATTGAATGTTTCTTTCCAAGCTAATGGGGGGTTCAATACCAAGCTATTGGGCAAAACAGTTGGTGGCACATTTGGTTTATTGTACAATAAAAATAACCGTTATCAAAAGCTACTGAACAGGAGAAACAACATAGTTGGCACAATCGTTAACATAGAAAGCAATTATGATGATGATAAATACTTGCAAGAAGTAACTGTAGGTGCATTGGGAAGCTTATCGGTGCAATTGAATGCAAAAAATAAAGTATCGGTTAAAGCCTTGGTCAATGTAAACAGCCCCAATTATACCACACAACGTAAAGGGTATGATATTGGTAGGAACGAGGAATTACAAGGTGCTGAATTTACTTTTAAACAAAACACGTTCTACACTACACAGCTTAGCGGCGAGCATAGTTTATCCACTCCTTTAAAGCTTAAATGGTATGGTGCATTCAATATTTTGGATGGCTATATACCTGACCAAAGGCGTATCCTTTATTCAAAGGATTTGGGAAGCAGCAACCCTTACAAGAATATTATTTCAAGAACACTTTCGCAACAAAACGGTAGCCGTGTTTACCAATCATTGAGCGACTATATCTATACAGCAGGGGGTGATTTGACTTACAACTTTAACCTTTTTGGCAAGAAACACTCTGTGAAAGGTGGCTACATGCTGCAAATCAAAGATAGGTTGTATGATGGCCAGTTCTTTTCCAATTACATAGCTGGCAACGATGAAAACATAAAGTTGCTTCCTGCCAATGAAATATTTGCAGCACAAAACTTTGGTGATGGTGCCAATGATAACAAGATTGGCTTTGATGCCATTAAGAACAAGAATTTCCGCTACATGGCCAATACCATTTTAAATGCAGGGTTTTTTCAGTTAGACAACCAAGTAACAAATGAGTTGCGTGTTATTTGGGGTGTTAGGATAGAAGACTATGACCAATTGATTGGTAGTGTAAAAAAATGGGATGGCAGGCATAGAAGCACAAAGGTGACAGACGTTTTGCCTGGTTTGAATGCAACCTATAAAATCAATGCAAAAACAAACCTGCGTTTCTGTGTTTCACAAACTGTGATAAGGCCAGAGCTTAGGGAACTGGCACCATTGAACATCTATGATTTTGAACTGAATGCTTCTGTACAAGGCAACTCTTTGCTGGAAAGAACAAAAATTACAAACGTTGATTTACGCTACGAGCTTTATCCAAAAAGTGGTGAAGTGTTTACAGTTGGCGTTTTTTACAAACACTTCATTAACCCAATTGAACAGTTGATTGATGTGCAACCAGGTGGGGCAAGTACATTTTCTTACGTAAATACAGAGAAGGCAAACACCTATGGTGTGGAATTGGAATTGAGGAAGAAGCTTGACTTCTTTTCACAAGCATTCAAAAACTTTACTTTCCAAGCCAACGCCTCATACATTCATAGCAAAGTAAAAAGCGAGGCCTACAATTTGGATAGGCCAATGCAGGGCCAATCGCCTTATGTATTAAACATTGGACTAATGTACGATTTGGAAAAAGCGGGTTTCAATGCCACTTTGTTGTACAACCAAATAGGCAGGCGGATTTATGTAATAGGGAGTGGTGCCAATATTGTAGCAAGCAGCGGCACACCTGATATTTACGAAGCCCCAAGGCCATTGCTTGATTTGCAGCTTGCAAAAAAAATATTGAAAAGCAAGGCTGAAATTAGGTTAACCATTTCCGACATTATCAACCAAACACAATATTTCTACCAAAACCCAGATAGCAAATTAGGGTTTGATAAGAACAATGACCCATACAGGTTTACTAGAAAGTTGGGAACCAACTACAGTATCACATTCAATTACTCATTATAAACTACAAACAGTATAAATACACAAAGATGAAAAAGTACATTCTTTACATGGCAGCTGCCGTTTCTGTGGCAACAGTTGGTTGCAGGAAAATTGAAACAGACGGGGAGCCTTTTATTGTTACGCAGCCAGGTACTGGCACCACAACAGGCCAAACCATTTATTTGAAGGGCAGGATAAACGCCGATACTATTTTAAGAAGGGAGAATACCTATATCATGCAAGGGCTGGTATATATGGTAGGTGACCATACAATGACCATCCAACCAGGTACCACAGTAAAAGGTTCATATAGTGGAACGGATGTGGCTGCATTAATTATTACCCGTGGTTCTAAACTTGTAGCAGCAGGTACTTCAGACAATCCTATTATTTTCACTTCATCTTCTCCAAACCCACAATCTGGTGACTGGGGTGGTATCGTATTGTGCGGTAAGGCACCAATCAATTCTGCCTACCAATCAAAACAAGGTCTTTACCAAGTAGAAGGTGGTATTGATAACACATTTGGCGATGGTCTTGCTGGTTCTGGTGATGCAGTTGTACCAATAGCAGTACCAGCAGACAGCTCAGGCGTATTGCAATACATTCGTATAGAGTATGCAGGTTATGCCTTTCAGCCCGATAAGGAAATCAATAGTCTTACTATGGCAGGTATAGGTAGCAAAACTGTGATTGACCACATTCAGGTAGCGTATGCAAAAGATGACGCCTTTGAGTGGTTTGGCGGTACAGTAAACTGTAAATACCTAATTGCCTACAAAACTTTGGATGATGATTTTGATACAGACCTTGGTTACAACGGCAAAGTGCAATTTGGTTTAATTATCAGGGATTCTATTTTGGCAGATGGTTCAAGGTCCGAAGCATTTGAAAGCGATAACGATGCTACTGGAACAGCAGCTTCTCCTAAAACAACAGCTATTTTCAGCAACGTAACAGCCATTGGCCCAAGAGCAGTTTCTACAAACATTGGCAACTCCTTGTTCCGTGGGGCTGCACATATCCGTAGGAATACAGGCATTTCTATCTTCAATTCAATCATCATGGGATGGCCAGTTGGTATAGAAATAGATGCTACTTTAGGCATCTCTACTGCATTGAACATTGAAGACAGCACTTTGCGTTTAAGGAACATTACTATTGCTGGAACGACGGTAAACACTAAGTTCTCTGGAACAGCAGGTGCAACTATTACCAACGATGCAGCGTTTACAGCATGGTTTACCAATGCTTTCTACAACAATGATATTCTGGCAAACAATACAGATGTAAAATTGGTTAATCCATTTAGCTACTCTGCGCCAGACCCAACACCTTTTGCTGCTGGTAATGGCAATGCTAAAGTGTTAACGGGTGGTGGTTTTACAGATGCTAAGTTCAATGGGGACTTATTCTTTACCAAGGTACTCCCAGAAGATGCTACTAAGCCACTTACATTCCGTGGCGGTATTGCACCATCAGGACCATTATCTAGCTGGTGGAAAGGATGGACAAAGTTTAACTACTAATAATATTAGATATTATAAGGTAATACAAATAAAACTGCCCCATGAAAGTGGGGCAGTTTTATTTTAATATGAAGTAAAGCAAATCCAGTTCACAGTTTATGGGCATTATCTTGTTAGTAGTGACTCAGTTTGAAAAATCGGGATGTCAGCCAGAGCCCAGTCGAAGGCGATTTGTATTGTAATTCTAATTCGGTTTCGACAAGCCTGTCTGCCGACAAAGGCAGGCTCAACCCCGATGAAAAAATCGGGGCAAGCTTTGACAATAATTCAAACTGAGTCACTACCATCTTGTTCGGGTAAGCAAGTTTTAATTAACAATTGCGTTACATGTAAGCCATATTGCCATAACATAATACTAACACCTTTGCACCAGTTAAGGTTTATAGCAAACAACAGAGTACAGTAGATTTTCTCATGACCCTCCAATTTCTATTGGAGGGAATTTTTTTATGTAAACAACTTAGTAGTTATTTCTATTTAGCCGAGGACTTTAAGGTGGGATTATGACGCAGTGTGAATAGTTTGTATGTGGTGTCTGGATGCTACTGTTTAGCTATCCAGATATCAAAAAAAGGAAGATTCATTGACAACATGTTTAGCATGCTGGGTGAGTATGGTTTGCTGAATGGAGCAATGCAATATGCTTTGTTAATTGTCATTTTCCTTCCAATGTAAAGCCAATGCTTGTTCCTACATCTATTTTGCTTCTAGCATGAATGGTTTGCCCATGTGCTTCGATGATATGCTTGCAGATGGCCAGCCCTAAACCTGTGCCGCCAACATCACGGCTCCTGCCCCTATCTGTTCTATAGAAACGTTCAAAGATTCTGGAGAGGTGTTCCTCTGCTATGCCAATACCATCATCGCTTATTTCTATTAAGACATTCTTGCCATCTGTTTTGTAAATGCCCGAAACAATAATGCCATCAATCTTGCCATATTTAGTGGCGTTGGCAACAACGTTAATGACAACCTGCCTGATTTTTTCCTTGTCGGCAAAAACTGTAATGGGGGTTTCGCAACCTTTTTTTATGGAAGTCTTGATATTGCGTTTGGAAGTTTTAATGGAGAGTGATTCATATACTTCACGAATCAAATCCTGTATAACGAAGTATTCTTTATACAAGGGTTGTTCGCCGCTTTCAAGCCTGGAAATTTCATCCAAATCCTTTACTAGGTTTACCATCCTATCCACGTTCCTTGCGGCATTCTCCAAAAACTTCTTGCCGAGTGAAGGGTCTTCCAAAGCACCATCCAGCAAGGTATCCACATAACCCTGAATGGCAAAAATGGGTGTTTTGAATTCGTGTGCAAGGTTCTGCAGAAACTCTTTTCTGTAAGCTTCATTGCTTTTCAATAGCTCTATTTCCGCACTTCGCTGTTCTGCCCATTTTTCCACATCATCACTTACATCTTCAATGCTTTTTCTAGGCAGGATGTACTTGTAATAGGTTTCTTCCCTTTTGGTAGCTTTTGTTTGGTAAATGAATTTGTAAATGAGTTTTATACGTCTATAAATAAACCATTCCAGTACAAAACTAATGAGATAGTAACTGCCGATAAAGGTTACAGCCATTGCAACCAGTCCTATCCACCACTGCTTTTCAATAATATAAAATGCAATGCCGATGGGTATGGCCAATGCCAATGCTGTTAATGCAGATAACTGATTTGGAGAAAGGTTTTTAGTTTTGAACATACTCCTATCCCCATAAAGGGAATTATTTTAGCGAAGATAGAAGATTGCCATTGCTGTTTCAGTTTCCTTCGGGGAGATTGGACTACACTTCAAATTTGTAGCCCACACCTTTTACGGTAGTGACACAGTCCACACCCAATTTCTGGCGGATTTTTCTGATATGCACATCAATGGTCCTATCACCAACAATTACATCAGTCCCCCAAACTTGGGTAAGTATTTCGTTTCGTAAAAAGACACGGCCCGGTTTGGATGCCAATAGGTGCAATAATTCAAATTCCTTTTTTGCAAGCACCACGTCTTTACCATCTATCGCAACCAAAAATTTTACTGGGTCTATGCTCACATTGCCAATGGTTATTGTCTTCCCATCTTCTTTGTGCAGTCTTCTAAATAACGCGTTTACACGACTTACTAGCACTTTTGGACTAATAGGTTTGCTTACATAGTCATCAGCACCTGTTTCCAAACCTTTTATTTGGGAATTTTCATCACTTAACGCTGTGAGGAAAATAATCAGCGTTTCGTTGAACAATGATTGGGAACGTAGGATATTACAAACTTCAATGCCTGTTTTTTTAGGCATCATAATGTCCAGGATTATCAAATCAGGGTTCAACAGTTTGGCCCTGTCCAACGCTTCATTGCCATCTTTAGCTGTATAAACTTCATAACCTTCTTTGGTAAGGTTGTAATTTATAATCTCTAAAATATCCGGCTCATCGTCTGCAATTAAAATCCGCTTTTTTGAAGCTTCCATGTTAACCTTATGTTTACACAAAATTAACCTTCCGCTTCTGTAAAATGGCTTTACTATGCCATTATCTAATTGTTAACAGTAGCAATCTATAAAGGTGCAACTCAACTTTCTTCTTGCACATCAACCTGCTATTTCACCTTATAAATAACCAGTTTATTTTTTCACTGGCAAAATTTTTACTTGTGACCAACTGATTGTGACCAACCAGTTGGTCACAATCAGTTGGTCACAAACTCAAACGTACAGTCTGCTTCGTTACTTTATAAATTGATTCTGGGGAAAACAGCGAGGTTCAAGGACTTGTGAACCAAAAGATAATTAGCAACTTGGGTAATTATTTGGCTGGTAATATTCATTATGTTTCAAGAATGGCAAAAGCAGCCAAATGGAACTATTTTTGCTCTTTACACACAATGATGAAAAAATTACACGTCCTTTTTTGTTTATTTTTTGTTTTTACCGTTGCAATGGCACAACCTCCCCGCCCCACAGAATTAACAATGCCAAAGGTTCCGGCTATGCGTATGCTCCACCATGATTACATTGACAATAACCAAAAACTCATTTTGAGATTGGATGGCAAGGATGATTCGCTTTTTACCCCAACCAAAAACGATACACTCAATAGGCAGATTACCGATATTTTGAAGGTGGTTGTAAACAATATGCAAGTAAAGGTGGAAACCAACCCAAGCTTTGCAGATAATGACAGGTACAAATGGTTGAGGGCAATTAATGAGATGCTTAATGCTTTTGTATCTGGCTATCGAACAAAATCAATCAAGGGTGCATTACTTGGCAACCTTATTACAGCTTATGATGAGGCTATGGAAGCAGAGTTGAGAAAAGGATCCATCAAGCCGATTGTGGAAAGGAATGAATTGGAGGTAGGGCAACTGCTGATTGAAAATTTTGGATTGAAAAACAATGTTGGTGTTGCTGCATCAAAGGATGTGTTGTTGCTGAAAACCTGTTACCGCTATCCCAAAAGGGTTATGTCCATCTTAAACACGAATCCCCAGGTTTATTTTGCGGACAGCATTATCAAAAGCATTGCTTATCAGGATCCTGAACAGTTATACAATTTTGCTGCTGCACCAAATGCTTTGGGCAGAAAGATTCAAACGGTAAACGAGCCATTGGTAAAAACAATTGGGTTATTGGCCTTAATGAAAACAGGCAGGCAGTACTTTCCTTTTTTGGACAATATTTACCACAATAAGATTTCCATAGATTCCATTACTAAGATAATGAATGATACGACGGCTTATTTTAAGCTGTTGGTTAAAACGCAAATTGAATATGCCGCCCGTTTGCAGAACAACGATACGCCCATGGTGATGAATGTGCTTACTGGAAAGCTGAAATCAAAGGTTAATGAGATTTATGTTTCGGAAATTAACGGATTGCATGAAGAGAAGAGCGACAAGGTAAGGTTTGCAAAACTGAATGCCCTGTCTGCCGAGGACCTATACTATGTGGCGGTTTTGGGCGAAGCAGAAATTTATACCAGCAGTTTTGTAAGTGGTGTTTATCCAAGGATTTTCCAACGAATGAAAGTGGCCAGTTCGGATACTCTATTGAACATGGTTGGGTATGATTACTACAGGCGTTTCATTAAGATGACTGCTAACTACAATACGCTGGACAATTTTTTAGGGCATATGGAAAAACCAAGTGCAGAAAAGTTGATGAAGAATTTTGTTAGTGGATTGGAGAAAACAAGAACGTTGGAAGCTGCGGTGGATGTGGCAGATTCTTATGGCAGTATTTACAATGCAAATATCAGGAAGATAGTACTGGACCAGATAAATGAAAATTTGATGCAGTGCGAAAAGGACAAGAATGCAAGGGGGCAAACCATTTACGGGCTACTCAATATTATTTTCCTTTCCATGGATTCTTCTGCAAAAATTGATTTGCCTGCAAGACTAGGCATAGATGGGGTTTACAATATGCCCATAAACAAGTTGCAGGATTCCAGCGGAAGGATTGTTGTTCAGCAGTTCTTTTATGGCGATAAGGATGGGCAAGGTGTTTTCAATTCATTTTTTAAGCACTATCCAGCCAATTTATGGAAGAAGGTGGACAAGCCAGAATGGGTTGAACTGTCCTCCATTAAGGGAAAGCCCATTACTATTTATTGCAATAAACCTTTTGATAATGAACAGAGCCTTGATGCAAAAGCACAGGCGGAATTAGGCAGGTACCTGGAACAAAATGGTCTTGAACCAACCGTTGTCATCCATCGTGGCCATAGCTATTTTGTGGATGAAACAATCGACCAGTTGCCATCCAGTGCCAAAGTAATTTTATTGGGAAGTTGCGGTGGCTACCAAAATCTGGCTACGGTTTTAGACTATTGCCCCACGGCACATATCATTGCTTCAAAACAAACAGGCACTGGCTTGGTGAATATTGCACTGATTCTTGCCATAACAGAAAACCTGCGTTTGGGCAGGAGCCTTGATTGGCCTATTATGTGGAGGGAACTTGATAAAAAATTCAAGGCAGAAACAAAGGAAAAGTTTGATGATTACGTGCCTCCTTACCGTAACCTCGGTGCTATTTTTATTATGGCCTATAAAAAGCAAATGGAGAGTAACGGGTAAGTGCTTTTATTGTAAAAAAGGATTGTTTCTTTTCTCATGCCCGATTGTTGTTGGTTGGCCATGGCCATTATACACAATAGTTTCATTGGGCAGTACAAATAATTTTTCTCGGATGCTGTTCAATAATGTTTGGTGGTTACCGCCTGGCAAATCAGTTCTGCCTATGCTTTCATAAAACAGTACGTCGCCACCAATAATGAAGTTTTGTTCCTTGGAATAAAAACAGATACTGCCCGGGCTATGGCCTGGTGTTAATAGCACATGGAGTTCATCTTCATCCAATTTTACAATATCGCCTTCATTTAAAAAATGTAGGGGTCCATTGTAGTTTTCAAAAGGTATTCCCCATTTCATTCCACTTTGCGGGGCAAAGGCCAAAACCTTTTCTTCATCTGGATGAATATAGAGTTCCAATCCGAAGGTCTTATGTACCCATTTGTTGCCAAATACATGGTCAAGGTGGCAATGGGTGTTTAATAATTGCACTGGAACGAGTTTTTTTTCAGCAAGGAAATTCTTTAACATTTCATGTTCCGCAGTAAAGTAGCAGCCGGGGTCTATAATTAAAGCCTTTCCATTATCATTATACAGCAAATAAGTGTTTTCTTGAATGGGGTTGAACGTAAAAACCTGAACATGTATCATAACCGTATTTTTATAATTGAATAAAGGGCAAATGCCTAATTTTAACGGGGATTGTAAGCTTGCAATAAAATAGGTTTATTGCTTTAACTTCAACGTCCAATAATTGATTTAAAAATAAGACTGGATATGCAAATGAATATGAATAAAACGATCAAATTGCTTTTTGCTTTTGCTTTATTGTTGCCTTTGCTTTCTACGGCACAGGTAAACACGGTGGAATACGGCAAAAACAGGATCCAGCACAAGAAACTGAAATGGAAATTTTACCAATCTACCAATTTCAATACCTATATGTCGCAGGGTGGAACGGACTTGGGAAAATTTGTGGCACAATTGGCAGAAGATGAACTTCCCTCTCTTGAAACATTTATTGAGTATTCCTTGCAACGCCGTGCAAGCATTGTTGTTTACAACAGTTTTGAAGAGTACAAGCAAAGCAATATTGGTTTGGGTATAGATTGGCAGCAGGCAGGTGGCCTTACGCAATTGGTGAACAATAAAATTGTTGTGTATTTTGATGGGAACCACGAACATTTAAAATACCAGATTCGTGAAGGCATTGCTAGGGTATTGTTGGCCAATTTGTTGTTTGGTGATGATATTGGCGAAATTGCCAGCAACCAAGCTTTGCTTGATTTACCCAAATGGTTAACAGACGGCTATTTTACTTATGCTGCAAGACCATGGAGCACAGAAAGGGATGATGAACTTAAAAGTGCCATACTTGGCGGCGACTATAAAAACTTTTACCAGTTTGCATTTGATAAGCCTAAGCTTGCTGGCCATGCTCTTTGGTACTATATAGCAGAAAAATATAAGAAGGAAAATGTTACTTATTTCTTGTACTTGGCACGGGTGTATAAAAATTTGAACAAGGCTTCTTTGAAAATCTGCAAGAAAAAATTCAAGGAGGTACTGGCAGAATTTATGGAGTACGAGCAGGACAAATATTTCAAGGATATCGCCAGACGTAAAAATGCACCTAAAGGAAGCCTAGTTGTAACGGAGGATGTAAGCAAACACGATTATTACCGCTTCAATATAAATCCTAACCTGAAGAGCAAGGCTTATGCAATGGTTGAGTTTAAGAAGGGCGTTTACAGTGTGAAACTGAATGAGAATTATTATGATTTAACCACGTTGCTTACTAGGGGAATTAAAACTTTGCAGGGCGATATAAGCCCTAACTATCCAATTATGTCTTGGGACGGAAAAGGAACAAGGCTATTGGTTATCTATCCTGAAAAGGGCAAGATAAAAATGTTTGTATATGACCAAGTGGCCAAGTACAAAAGGTTCAAGCAGACAATTGAAGGGTTTGACCAAATTTTGGACGCATCATATATGCTGGATGCCAATACGGTTATTTTAAGTGCGGTTAAAAATGGCCACTCAGATATTTTTATTTATAAAATTGAGCAACAAACAATTGAACAGATAACCAATGATGTGTATGATGACCTGAACCCAACTTTTGTTTCTTTCCCTAACCGTTCGGGCATTATTTTCTCATCGAACCGTCCTAGTTCCGATGCACCCAATAGCGACACGGTTTTACCGAGCAGGTACCACTTCAATGTATTTATGGTGGACATTCTTAACAAGTCTGCTATTAAGCAAACAACGCAGCTTACGAATATGAAGTATGGCAATGCCACATTGCCCATGCAGTACAATACCAACCACTTCACTTTTGTATCAGATGAAAATGGTATTGCCAACCGTTATGCTGGCTTCTTTTCCACGCAGCGAACTGGTCTTGATACCTTGTACTATGTGGGTGATGAGCTATTGAGGAATCCTGCACCAAAGGAACTTGACAGCACTTTGATTGCATGGCGTAAACAGGAACCAGACAGCATTAGTTATTTCCAGGTTTACAAGGATTCTACTTATGCATTCCCCATCACTAACTATCAGAGTTCGCTATTGGAAACAAGGATTGCCGGTAATAACGGAAACGTAAGTGAAGTAAGGAGGGAAGGTGATTACAAATTTGTTTATAAGCTGAAAGTAGATGACAATACGTTGGCAAGAAGGAATATTAATCCTAAAAGGACCGCTTACATGGAACGTGTGGTAAGTGGGGATAAAATAAAAAATGGCAAGGCTACCGTTTATAGAAAAGGGAAGGTGATTGAGCAAGAAGACACCACACCTGTTGTGAAGAAGAAAGTTTTTCAAACAGAGTTTGATAATGAAAAACCGGACAGTTCTGCTACGGCAGAAGCTGTTGCCGTTCCAGAGGATAAACCATCTGCCTTAAGCAAAATGAAACTGTTCAATTATGGTTTGAAGTTCAGTTCAGATTATATTGTAAGTGGCATCACCAATAATATTCTCATTAACAAATACCAACTTTATAATGGGGGTGTAGGCCCTATACAACTGAGCAATGGGAGCGATGCAAGTTGGAGTTTCCGTGTAGGCGTAAGCGATGTAATGGAGGATATAAAGGTGATTGGGGGATACCGTTTTGGTGGGAATATTAAAGACAATGATGCGTTTATTTCTTTTCAGAACTACAGGAAAAGGATAGATTGGGGAGCTACTTATTACAGGAGCACCGTAACGAACTTTTTTAATACTGGTGGTTATGAAAACAGGTTGTTTACCAATTTGTACCAAGCAAACATTTCTTATCCGATTGATGAAACAAAAAGGGTTCAATTAACAGCGTCTTATAGAACCGATAGGGGTGTGCTGAAACCTGCTGACCAATTTTCTTTGGACGTAGCAGATACATTGACCACTTATATTACTACAAGAACAGAGTACGTGTATGACAATACACTAAACCCTGCCCAAAACATCTGGAATGGTTTGCGTTGGAAAATTTATATGGATGTGAACATGCCTATGAGCAAGGGCGTTTCCAAAGGGGCCAATTTCAATTTTGGCTTGGATGCAAGGCATTACTGGAAAATATACAGGAACTTTATTTGGGCAGCTAGGGCATCGGCAGATTTCAGTTGGGGCGAGCAAAAGATGATTTACTATTTAGGTGGTGTGGATGGATGGGTAAATCCCAAGTTCAATAATGGTATTAAACCTGCTTCGGATCAAAGCTATGCCTTTCAAACTTTAGCCTTGAATATGCGTGGGTTCAAACAAAATGTGGCTAATGGAAACAACAATATTGTAATGAACAGTGAGCTGCGTCTTCCAGTGTTTTCTACATTTTTCAATAAGCCTATCAACAATGCATTCCTACGTAATTTTCAATTGGTGCAGTTTATTGATTTGGGTACGGCATGGAACGGTAAGTTCAATGGCATTTCAAGACCTTATACTAATTATGAAGATATTGACCCCAATACTGGTATGCCAACAGGAAACCCTCTTACTGTCCGCATAAAGGCAGGAGGTATTGGTCCATTTGTTGGTGGTTATGGTTTTGGTGCAAGGAGTACGTTGCTTGGATATTTTATGAAGCTTGATTGTGCTTGGGAAATGAAGGGTGTTTTTAAAGGGAAGCCAATTTTGTATTTTGCTTTGGGGCTGGATTTTTAATTTAGATTCTCTAGTTATAAGAATGGCAAAGCGAGCAAACGGGCATGGCTTTTTCTTAACAAGAAGCCATGCCTGTTTAATAAGGTGAACCAGACATTGGACCAGACAGTCCTCATGCCAATAACCAAAATAAGATGTACAAAATCGTTATCACAACAAATAACCATCAACAACTTTCAGCAATAATTCCTGATTCCAATTTATGTTTGTTGATTAAACCAACAAGGGCTGCCAATACAATACTATTCGCAAGCAGGAAAACAAAAAGACAAAACCAATAGGAAAGGCCTTTCCCTCCATACTCCCTATTTATTTTTATTGCTAGCATCAACAATAGCCAGATGGCGAGATGGAAACATAAGCTAATAGCACCTACTGATTTATATTCAGTTGTCTGTTCCATTAATATTTGCCTTCAGATTGGTTATTAGCATGTTTTCTTTCATTGACTTCAATGTGAAATAGATAATCCCAAACATCAAAGCAAATAAAAAGGTGAACCCCCATGTTTTCAAATGCTCCTGTGGTTGCAATACATGGTGTGCAGAAGCATATACAAGCTTGCTAGGATGGGTAACAATATGCCAGCTATTGAAGCGAAGGAACCTGCCTATATAAATTCCGTATCCACATAAAACCATGCTGGAAAAAACCGCTAGTCTTACCCATACCGCTTTGATATGTTTTGCCAAAAAATTCTCTACTTGCATTAATGATGCAATACCCAGTAGCAAACCATTCCAAGCTGCGGATGTTACGATGAGCAGGTCGAACCACTTGGGTATTGGTGGCCTTTCCTTATAATGAAAGAAATCTGTAATAATGTATGGTGCATTGGGGAAGAACAATAACCAACCAGCAATAAGTATTATAGAAACAAAACCAAATTTTGTTTGGCATTCCAGTTTTCTACTGAACACGAATGGAACAATTGCAAGGAATAAATTCCAAGTATAGAAGATATAGGTGAGTTCTTGGGTTCGCCAAATTCTTATGCTCAATAAAGCAATGGTGAAACTGATACTAAGCATTAGCATTTTTTCGACGGAGGAGAGTTTATTTGTCATATAAGCGTATGGTTTTATGGTAAAGTGGTGGCTTAGCTATTTCTTTTGCTAGAAAAGCGATAAGTAGGCGAATGAAAATTGTTATCCTTTTGGAGGGGTTTTAGACTACTGCCATTGCCCTATTAAGTGAATGATTTTAGGTAAGAAGATAATGCAGCCAATAATTGCTGCTATCAATGAAGCAAACAGTACTGCCGATGCAGCCACATCCTTCACTGTTTTTATAACAGGATGGTAATCTTCCTGCACTAGGTTGCTAAGTTTTTCCAATGCACTGTTCAACATCTCCAAGCTTAGTACCATAGCAATGCAAACCAGTAAGGCTATCCAATCAGTAGTTGATACCCCCAAACCAACTGCTAAAGCAACCACTGCGGCAGCTACACATAACTGGATTTTTCCATTGCGTTCATGCAGGAAGAAATACTTCATCCCATTAAAAGCATTGATGAATGCTTTGAGTATTGTTTGCTGTTTCATCTATATGGGTTTGGATAAATTGAATTTGACGACAGGTTCTTTTATTTCATGCTTGAGCCTACCGATTGTTTTTTCAAACTTCATTCCCATTTTTCTCCAGTATTTTTTAAAACTGTTATTGCCAGCCCTGAACAGTTTTTTGTGTGCCATCCAAACAACTAATGTGGTTGAGAAATAGAAGAATTTGTAGAAATGGAAGGATGCGGTTCTTGTTAGTACTGTTTTATGTTGAAAGATGGTCCTGAACCGTTCCATTTGGAACTGTATATGTGGTGCTTCATCAATTAAAATGTCTGTGCAGATTTCCTTAAGCAGTTCACTCTTTGTCGCATCTTTTAATGACTGATAGAATATCTGTGCTGCACTTTCAACGGTTATCACTGCTAATGTCCACCATTCCATACTGGTGTTCAAATGCCTTATTTTCCTGAAAAGGCTGTCGCCTAAATCTTTCTTGATTCTTGGCTGGCCAAGCATGTCCAAATAAAGCCCAAGATTGTTGCCATGCTTTTGTTCTTCTTTAATAAACAGTTCAATGGCCTTTACATAAAATGCGTCGTCAATTTTTGTAGCGTAACGTTTGCTTGCATTAATTAAATCCTTGCCTTCTGAAGTTTCGCCCAATTGCCATGCCTGCAAGGAACGGAGTACATTGGTAAGTTCACCGTTGGTTAATGAAGCGGGTTGGTTCCAGTTGATCCTTTTTTCTTGGAGATTATTGTTGAAATAATCGAACCATTGTTTGGATGTTTTCATGATTGTATATTTTCTGGTGATGAAACAGTCTCTGCGGTACTGAAAACCTGCATATCATAGGAAAGGGATCTTGTTTGGGTGTTGAAGTATTCAAATAGTTCATGTCTGCCCCTATAAATACCTATCCAGGCTGCTGCTAAAGCTGCCAATGGAAATAGTAAATAACTTTCATCCCTCCAAATATGTCCCCATAAGCCAAACACTTCAACAAATTGAAAGGCAAGCAGCACTGCTAATACTGCAAAGGCAGCCAGTCCAACTATTTTGTATTGAGGCTTGCCCGACAATTGTTTCAGGAACTGTGCAGCGACAATAAAAAAGAGTCCAGCAATCCAGCACACAGCTAAACATATCATAACAGACATACCATACATAGGAGGAAATATTAGTGAAGGGATTGTAAGTAGTAAATACCAGCCTAATGATTTGAAGAAAATTTCTATTAATTTGATCATGGTGATTTGTTTTATGCAATTCTTGGATAGGTAATGATGTTGTAGAATGCTTAATTGGTTATTGCAAGTAAATACTGATTGCATTGAGGTTTAAGCATTATTGACAAGGTGCGACGCAACTGTAGATGAGGGTATCTACAGTCCCGTCCCAACTTTATATATTAGGATATTGCCCCTGTTTCTCTATGAAATGATGGATTGTACCAGTTAATATTCCTTGTTGTGTACATGACTATTGCCAGCACTATGAACAAACCAATACTACCTACAATTAATGCGGTGTCTTCCAAGCTTACAAGTACAAGGATGAAACCATATAAACCTGTTAGCGTGCCACCCAACGCACTAGCAGCTTTCCAATTTTGGAAATGGCTTTTTACATACATGGTAATGAGCATAATAGTGGCTGTAGCAGATATGATGTAAGCATAATCGAATAGGATGTACTCGCCAATAGAAAGGAGCAATGTGTAGAAGATAGCCAGTGCCAAGCCTACTAAAGTGTACTGCACTGGGTGAACTGGTTTCTTGTGCATGATTTCTATCAGGAAGAAAATGGCAAATGTTAACCCGATTACCAGTACTGCATACTTGGTAGTACGCATGGTTTTTTCATAGTTTCTCGATTGCACTGTATTAGTAACTGTGGCTTCATTTGTAGTTCTTGCCGCAGTATTTACTTTGGGGGTATTGTTTGCTTGCCTTTCAATAATCATGTTGGAGATAAGTGTGGTGGGAATGAGCATGGCCAAGGTTAGCACCGCCACAATGATAGCCTTGATGACTGTTTTGTTGGATGATTTACTGCTGTTGCTGTCATTGTTCCAAGCTGCACTTGGATTGTAGTTTGTCGTTTCCATATTTGTGTTGATTTGAGTTTCTGAATTTTTTTGCCAGCTTTCATTTGATGAAGGCAATGGAGGTGTGAAGAAATAACTGGTGATGGCTTTATGTGATAGAAGGATAGCTATTAACGAACAGCCAAAGAGGATGGCAGTGTAGATAATTAGTGTTAATGTAAAATCAGTTGATTTGTCTTGAAATAAATTGTAACCACCTAAGATAGTAGTGGCAAGTAAGGCGTAGAAAAAAGTGATTATCAAACAGGTAAGCGTTAACCCTAACAGTTTATCATTGCTGTTGTTTTTTCTGATACTCGGCAAAACAAAATACAACACAATGGGAACGGGGAAACTTACAATCCCAGCCACTATACCAATAATGATACCCATGGCAGGATTGGCTTTGCCGCTTTGAAAACATGCCCAAATGAAAATGCCAATACCTAGAACAAGGTTAGTAATGAACCAGATTCTTGCTGCTATCAATGAGGATGTATAAGTTTTGTTCATTTAAAAGTGCTTTGAATTTCAAAGTTAAAGTGCAAAAAAATTAACTGACAGATTTAATCATTTGTTCCAATGCATCCAAATGCTGCTTGAAGGCTTTTTCTCCAGCTCTGGTAACTGAATACGTGGTGTTTGTTTTCCTTCCCACAAAACCTTTCTGCACTTTTAGGTAACCACTTTCTTCCAATCCTTTTAAATGGCTGGCCAAGTTTCCGTCTGTAGCTTGAATTAGTTCTTTCAATTCATTAAAGTTTACTTCAGCATTCACCATCAAGGCACTCATGATGCCAAGGCGCACACGGCTGTCAAAATTCTTGTTCAGATTTTCTATCGGATTCTTCATTCCCTCTTTTTAATTTCTTTCATACTTCCACCACATCATTGCACCATAAACAATATGCAGCACACCAAAACCTGCTGCCCAAAAATAAAGTCCATAACCAACAAACCAAAGATTGATTAACCCCAAAATAATTTGTCCCAAACCCAAGTATCTTACTTCTCCCAATGTGTATTTGCTAGCATGGAACAGTGATAGGCCATAAAAGATTAAACAACCCGGAGCAACAAATCCATATGTTCGGTGTTCAATTATTTTTAAGATGAAAACTCCACCAACTATCATTGGTACAGCTACGTTGAACATGAGCCTTTTACTGGCTTTACCCCAAAGTGTTATGCCTTCTTTTTTGCTACGCAGGTAAGTAAATAAAAAAGCCAATACTAATGCAGCTATAAAAGTAATCGTTGCAATTTGTATTAATGAGTCACTAGCAAGTTGCGTCATGTTTATTGAGCCCCGAGCGGATGAGTAGGCAATTTCCTCATAATCACTGCTTCTAAAATCCTTGCTAAGCACTTTGTCATGTGCCAACCAAGCACCAATGAGTGCACAACTGCCAGCAGCAATTCCGCTAAGCCCACTGAGGCTGATGAAACGGCTGCTTCGTTCCATCATTTTTTTGATATCCTGTAAAGCGTCCAGATGTTGGTTTTGGGTATCCATAAAAGCACTTTGAAATTCAAAGTAAATATATCAATTTGATATTTCCAAACTTTTATAGCGAATTTTAATGAATTCACCTGTATTCGGAAATCGATGTGAGCTGTTATGGGTTAATTTTGAAGCCGTATGAGTGATATCTATTACAAGCGTTTTATGGTGAGTGTGGTGTTGAGCCTAATTTCTATTAGTTCATTTGCCCAAATAAAAAAAATTAGTGGTACAGTAAAGGACAAGCAAAGCGATGAGCCCATTTCTTTTGCTTCTGCTGTTTTAAAAAAATACAATCAAGGTGCTTTAACCGATTCTTTGGGCAGGTTTACGCTCTTTCCTGAAAATTCGTCAGCAAATGATACGTTAGAAATTTTGAGTGTTGGTTACAAACCTGTGCTAGTGCCACTGCCAGCAAAGCAGGACTCCTTTTTTATTGCCATTAAGATGGAGGTGCTGCCGCCAGTAACGGAAGCCGTTGTAAAATCCAAGTATAGCAGGGCTCTATGGTTCTGGAAAAAAATCATCAGTAAAAAGCCGTTAAATGACAGAAGTAGATGGGACAACTATTCTTATGAAATTTACAATAAATTGGAACTTGACTTGGACAATATCAATAAGCAGAAACTGGGACAGAATAAATTGTTGAAGCCACTTGATTTTGTTTTGGTTTTTGTTGATTCCACTTCAGAAGAAAAACCATTCTTACCTGTTTATCTTACAGAGACTTTAAGCGACTACTACTTTCAAAAAGACCCCAAGAAAGCTTATGAGGTTTTAAAAGCTGCAAAAGCAGATGATATAGACAATGAGAGTTTGGTAAAACAATTGGGTGGCATGTACCAGAACATTAATGTCTATGACAATTTCATTCCTGTTTTTGATAAGCTGTTTACAAGTCCTTTTAATGACAATGGCTCTAAATACTACAACTTTAAATTGCTGGATACCCAGTATCTTGGCAAGAAGAGGTTGGTTCACCTAAGTTTCACGCCAAAGCAGAAGGGTGCCAGCGTTTTTACTGGTGATTGCTGGGTAAACGACACAAGCTTTGCCATTCAAAAAGTTACACTAAGACCTGCTGCCGATGCCAACATCAACTATATTGGTGCACTTACGCTGATACAGGAATTCAAGCTAATCAATGACTCTATTTGGTTTTTGTACAAGGACAAATTTGTGGTGGACATCGTGCCGTTGAGCCAAAAGAAGTTGGCATTGAAGGGGCGGAAGACAACCACGTATAAAAATGTGGTGCTGAACGATACTACTATTGCGGCAATGCTTCGACAAACCAAGAAGGCAGAACAGATTGATACAAAGAAAAATCTTCTTGGACAACCTGATTCTTTTTGGATAAAAAACCGTCACGAGGACCTCAATAAAAACGAACAAACAGTTTATAAGGTTCTTGACACGTTGGAGAAGAACCCGACTTTTATACGCTACAGAAACACATTGAATTTTTTAACTACTGGAACCAAGGATATTGGCAACATTACGATCGGTCCTTGGTTCTATTGGGTAAGTGGAAACAATTATGAGGGTACAAGGCTTCGATGGGACATGGCGACCAACAAGGGCTTCAATAAACATTTATATCTACATGGGTACTTAGCTTATGGTTTTAAGGATGAAACATGGAAAGGTAAAGTGGAGGCCCGTTACTTGTTTAACCATAACCCTTGGACTTACCTGCATGCATCTTATCGTAACGATTTTGACAACGGCCAAGTGTATTATGACCAGTTAAGCACGGATAATGTTTTTGCAACTTGGTTCCGCAGGCCGCATATTCCCTTCAAGTTCCAACGTGCAGAGGAAAAGAAACTGGAATTTTATAAAGAAACACATAAAGGCCTGGGCTTTGGTTTTACGGCATCAAGTAAACAGTTCGAGGCATTAGAAAACTTGCCGGGTAAGCAATATTTCCCTGCAACAACGGGTACCCCGTTCAATAGTTTTGAAACAACGCTTCGCTTGCGTTTTGCTTCTTTGGAAAGAACGGTTGAATATGGTTTTTACCGGGTATCGTTGGGTAGCGATTTCCCAATTGTCGATGCAAGTTTTACCCATGGCTGGCCGGGTGTTTTAAAAAGCAGTTACCAATACAATAAAGTTGATTTGAGCATTTCAGATTACTTGAAAGTGCCTCCTTATGGAACCATATACTATAACTTGTTTGGTGGGAAAACTTTTGGTACCGTGCCTTACCAGTTTCTCACCATTCAACCGGGTAATGAACTGTTTTACTATAATAAGTATGCTTTCAACCTCATGAAGAGGTTTGAGTTCATTACAGATCAATTTGTTGGATTCAATATTGAACACAATTTTGGCAATGGCCTTTTCCGCTATATTCCCCTTACAAGAAAATTGAAGTTCCGCCAATTCTGGAGTGCAAAGGGCATCGTTGGCAACCTTAGTGATGCCAATAAGCAATTGAATTTTGTAGGCAACTATCCTTTTAAATCCTTGGATAAGAAGCCCTACCTAGAACTTGGAACTGGGGTAGACAATATCTTTAAGCTGTTCCGGGTGGATTTCGTTTGGAGGGTATTGCCAACAGAACATGCAAACGATCCAAGTACAGCAAGGTTCGGCGTGTTTGGAAGTTTCAATGTGGCGTTTTAATTCTTTATCGAAGAACAACTTGCAACTGGCTGATTGCTAATCAAAGCAAGGAGTGGCTCAATTTGAAAAATCGGATGTCAGCCTGAACTTTAGACGAAGGCGATTTGAATTGTAATCTTAATTCGGTTTCGACTAAGCTCACCTGACAATAATTCAAATTGTGTCAATACCAATTAATAAACAACACATAACATCAAATAAAAAGCCTCAATCAATGACTGAGGCTTTTTCTTGATGTTACAATCATAGCAAGTATTGCATCTATCTTCTTACCCTAAATGTGCATTGAACAGGGTGTGTTACAAGGGTTGCACTATCCTTAAGTACAGCACTGAAGCTGCCAGCTATATAGCCACCAACAGAAGCACTGTATTCTGTGGTAGTAACATTTGTACTATTTGCGAGTACATAGTAACCACCTGCACTTAATGATGTTAATGGGTATGTGCCTACACCATTTCCATTAAAGGAAAAATAAATACTATTAAGCCCATTATTGCCAGTTGACCCACTGACTGTTATACTTGCTCCTTGACTATATACAACTAGGGAATCGGTAGGTGCGGTTAACACATAATTGGTACCATCAAAACTATAGTTAATAAACCTCGCCGTTGAAATACCACATGCAGAAATAGCTGCCAAACTATTGGTACCAGCATTTACAGTTGCTGTTACAGGTGCACTTTGTTGGTTGGTAGCATTGTCCACCGCATAATAAGTAATTTGTGATGTTGGGGAACAAGTAGTAAACTGTAAGGTAAAAGTTCCTGCACTACTTAAATTAGCCCGGTAGGAAGAAAAACCAACTTTTACATCCACATAACCATTGGTGACTGCTGCACTGCTGCAGTTAACCACAGAACCTGTGAGCGTGGTCGTAGTTGCTGCACTAAGCGTTATAGTAATAGTTCCTAATGAGGTTGTACTATTGGTAGTAAATGGTCCAATATTTTGCGAGTAGATAGGAGCGTTGCATGAATAGTTTGCCAATACTTCCATTACCAGTGATTCATTTGACGGAACCTGTCCAGTTATATATCCTGTTGAATCAGTCACACCAGTAGTATAAGAGCCATTCGGTCTTTTGATACGTACCCAAACATGCTGTAAGGGTTGGTTTGCTTGGCTAACAAGCGTTGCAGAAAACCTTGCTAAAGGAAAATAAGCATCACAATTCCAGAAAGAAAAATGGCTTACATCTGCCAAGTAAAAGTTGCCACTTTTTGTAGCAGTACCTTCTTGTTTCCACAAGCCAGTCGTATCATTAAAGCTCCATAAAGCAATAGTAGATGGTGCTGTTCCTTGTATAGCAGTTGGCAAAGGGAATTTCAACGATGCTTTTTTGCCGTTAGCAATTTGTAATTTCTCGCCACCGCTTCCTGTTAATTCTACACCAAGCATACCAAAACTCTGCATACCCACTTCGGTATTTGTAGCATCCATTCCTCTTAGGTCGCCAGGCATTTGCCTATACATGTCTGCAGACGTAGGATTAATCCATGCCATGGCCACATTCACGCTTCCTGTGTATGCACTGCCAGAACTTGTAGTAACTACACCACCAGCTTGCAAGGTTATGGCAGAACCATTTCCTAAAGTAATGGTGCCGCCGCTTGTGCCACTGATGGTGCCCACATTTTGTTTGGGCAGCAACATGATTTCCACGTAGTTTTTTTGGTTTGCCCTTGCATAAAAAGTGCGGCTACTAGAAAAATAACCTGACTTCTCCACAGATACAAACGCTGTGTTTTCACTCAGGGATGCACCATTAATCCTGAAAACGCCATTGACATCCGTAGTAACTGTACTTGTACCAGCTTTAATGACTGCACCAGCTACTGGCTGATTCTGGTCGTTCACAATTCTACCAACAACGGTAGTTGAAATAGTATTACCAGGATTGGTTCCTGGGTTTGTAATGGAGTCTGAATTGTTTTTTTTGCAAGCGATAATGCCAATCATTATCAGTAATGCAGCCAAGGAGGCTTTTGTAAGCAGATGTTTCATGTTAGATGGTTTTCAGCATCAGATATAAAAAGATAAATGGATGTTGCCTGATGGCGAAAAATTTTATTTTGTAAGTGCCTAAAAGCATTTTCAATCAGCTACTCCCTATTATATACTGAACTAATCCAAGTTTAACCATTGTCTCTTCCTTGTTATTGTTGGTCGGTAAGATTATAAAAAAAGTAACACTTTATTAGTATTGCTTTTTTTAAAAGAATCGGTCAAAATATTATCTAGCCATATCCCCATCCTCCCTTTCTTCAGGCAATTGCGGCTCCCGCAGTTCCACTGGCTTGCTGGATTTTTTACGCATTTGGATATTCAATATTTCCACTCCAAAAGAGAATGCCATACCGAAATAAACATAGTTCTTCAAGTGCAGCCTTTCAGCTTCTTCATGGTCCCAACCTTCAACCAATAATGACAGGCCAATCATTACCAAGAAAGACAAGGCCAGCATTTTAATGGTAGGTCTTTTATGTATATAAGATGAAATTTTGGGACTGAAGAGGAACATAACAATCATGGCCAATACAACAGCAGCAATCATGATTTCAATATGCTTGGCTGTGCCACCAGCAGTAATAATGCTGTCAAAACTGAAGACTGTATCTATCAACATTATTTGGACAACAGCTTTGCCAAAAGTCAGTGCCTTGCTTTGTCCACCATACTTGCTTTCTGTTTCCCCTTCCAATTTTTCATGTATTTCCTGTACGGTTTTGTAAATCAAAAAAAGGCCGCCGGCAATCATTACCAAACTTGCCAAGTCAAAACTCTTATTGAAAACAGTAAATACTGGTTTGCCTTTTTGTGACAACAACCAAGAAAGGCCGAATAATAAAATACTCCTGATGGCAATACCAGTTAGCATCCATGTAAGTCTTGCCTTTTTTTCCTTGCTTTTTGGCAAACGATTAATGATGATGCTTACAAAAATCACGTTATCAATGCCCAACACAATTTCCAAGATAACTAATACAAAAAAACTAATGATACTCTCTGATGTAAGTAAATGCTCCATGCTTAATCTGTTTGAAATGCGGTTTGATTATTACAAATAACGAGGAAATATTTTGTTTCAGTAAGTTAGCAAGACAAAAGGCGATTCCCGAATTGACCTACAGTGCTTTCCTTATTTTGCCAGTTGTTTGCAAATATGTTTCACAATGGCTGGCCCCTCATAAATAAAACCTGTCCACACTTGCACCAACGATGCTCCAGTATTGATTTTTTCTGTAGCGTCTTCTCCTGTAAAAATACCGCCACTTGCAATGATAGGTACTTTACCACCTGTTTGTTCATGCAAATAATTTACCACTTCTGTACTTCTTTTTTTTGCAGGTTTCCCGCTTAAACCTCCTGCACCAATTGCCTCCAATTTTTCATTTGATGTTTGTAGTCCTGTTCGATTAATGGTTGTGTTGGTTGCTACCAAGCCGTCCAGTTTTGTTTCGAATGATAAGGCAACTATATCGTCCAACTGCTCCTTGGTTAGGTCCGGGGCAATCTTTAGCAATAATGGTTTGGGCTTTTGCTTGCCATGATTGATGGTTTGTAGGTGCGACATGATTTTGGTCAATGCATCTTTCTCCTGCAATTCACGAAGACCCGGAGTATTGGGGCTGCTCACATTCACCACAAAATAATCTACACAATCAAACAGACCATTGAAGCAGGTTTCATAATCTTTCCAAGCATCCTCGTTTGGAGTGATTTTATTTTTACCAATATTGCCCCCAACGATTAATGGCTGGTTGTTGATTGTTGATTGCTGATTGGCGTTCCACTTTTCAAGCCTTTCCCTAATGGCAGATAAGCCTTCATTGTTGAAGCCCATTCTATTAATTAAAGCTTTGTCCTTTGGCAATCGGAACAGTCTTGGCTTGTCATTGCCTGCTTGTGCCTTTGGCGTAACGGTTCCTATTTCCACAAAACCAAAACCCAATGTTTCCAGTTCCCTTAGGTACAGGGCATTTTTATCGAAGCCTGCACCAAGTCCAATGGGGTTTTTGAAATGCAGCCCAAATAAGTCTTTTTCTAAGGCCGGATGATTGAAGGAGAACTGCTTGCTGATAGTGTTTTTAATAAACTTGCTGTTGCAGCCAGTGCGTAAGGCATTCATGGAAAAATAATGCACGTCTTCTGGTGGAAAGCAGAATAAGATTTCCCTGATAAGTGGATACATGCTGCGAAGATAGGAGATGGAAACAAAGGCTGAAAGCTGGATGCCTGCCACCTGAAAGCATTACGCAGCGTTCGTTCTGTATTTCCCTTTTCTGAAGAAGAGCATTTCAGTAATAAAAATGAGCAACAGGCTTACACCAGTTGTGCCTGCTACTTTGCCAAGGAAATAAAGGAAATTGCCAAACTGCAACCATTCAATGAATACCAAATAGGAATGGTGAATAAAGGTCAGTAGTACAATGTATAAACTGTAAGGAGCCCAGCCCATGCTCTTGATGCTTGGTTCTATATAGCTCTGCTCCGTAGTTTCTTGCGGTATCAATAAATTGAGTAGGAATGGGCGTAAGTAGGCAATTAATAAACAGGGTGCCGAGTGCAGTCCATACCTTCCAGTAAAAGCATCCAGTGCAAAGCCATAAGCAAATGCAATAATGAGCAATAGGAACCGGTTGATGTTAAATGGCAACCAAAGTATAAATAGGAAATACAGGTACGGTACAAAGAACTGGTGAAGTGGTGGCACTTGGTTAAGTACATACACCTGCAGCAGTATAAAGAAAATGAAACGGATAATATTTTTAAGGAAGCTACTCAACTGCTCGGATGTCTTTTTTATTGGCTAATATTGTTTGCTCTTCATAACGCACATTGTCCACTATATACGCATGTTGTATATTGAAGAAGTTGGTGGACGTTTTTACCTTCAATACATAAAAGTTGCTGGTTGCGTCCACTTTTATTTCTTCCACTGTACCTATAGAAATGAAACCCGGGTAAGTGGAGTAGGTGCTTGTCAATACAGTATCCCCTTTAACGACTTGTGCACTTTTTGAAACTTGCCGCATATAAGCATAATGGGGATCTGTACCATCCCAATACACAATGCCACTGCTGTTATTCTTTTTAATAATGGCACTCACGATGGTATTTCTGTGCAGCAAGCTCATCACCTTACTATAATTTTCACTCACTTCCACTACAACGCCAACAATGCCCTGAGGGGAAATAACACTCATATTTTTCTTTACCCCTTGCTTGCTCCCCCTTTCCAGCATTAAGTAATTACTTTGGGAACTAACTGTATTGCCTACCACTTTTGCTGGAAGGAAAGTGTACTTGCGAGGACGGTTAAGTGTATCCCTTAGTAGGGTGTCAATCACTATTTTGATAGTGGAATCTGGTGCCTCGTAATCCGATTTCAGCATGTTCAGCAGGCGTGCATTTTCCAATTGGAGCTTGTCGTTCTCCTGCTTCAAAGCAAGGTAATCCTTTACCCCACTGTACTGCTTGTCAATCTTTCCTGTTACTTCATTGGCCTGTGCGGCAAAGAATGCTTGGTGGGTTTTGCTACTATTGCTCAACAGCACAATGCAGACAATCTGCAATAGGATAAAGCAGATGAACACAAAGAAGCGCCGTATGAAGAGGAAGATATTTTTCACCCGAAAAGGTTTAAGGTTTAAGGTGGTGGGTGTAAGGTTGGTGAAGCCACCCTTTACCTTATGCCCTATACCTTGCACCTCTATTTCATGATAAATGGAAAACGCTGGTAGTTTTTCAGGGCCAAACCAGTACCGCGAACCACACTTTTCAGTGGGTCATCAGCTACATGAACAGGCAACTTGATTTTTGCACTCAACCTTTTGTCAAGGCCGCGGAGCAAGGCACCGCCACCCGTTAAGTATAAACCCCTTCTGTAAATATCAGCAGCCAACTCCGGAGGTGTTGTTTCCAAAGCTTTCAAAATGGCTTCTTCTATTTTAAAGATGCTCTTGTCCAAGGCTTCAGCAATTTCCTGGTAGCTTACCATAATCTGTTTGGGTATGCCTGTTACCAAGTCACGGCCATTTACAGGCATATCATCTGGTGGATTATCCAAATCCTTTAAAGCTGCACCTACGTGAATCTTGATTTGTTCAGCAGTACGCTCACCAATCAATAAACTATGGTAGCGGCGTAGGGCTTCCATGATATCGGCAGTAAATTCATCCCCTGCAATACGGATACTTTGGTCGCAAACGATACCAGCCAAGGCAATTACTGTGATCCCTGTGGTACCGCCCCCGATATCAATAATCATATTGCCCACCGGTTCTTCCACGTCTATACCAATACCCAAGGCCGCAGCCATAGGTTCATGAATCATGTACACTTCCTTGGCCCCAGCCTGTTCGGCACTATCACGAACAGCACGTTTTTCCACTTCGGTAATGGAAGAAGGAATGCAGATAACCATTCTCCAACTTGGTGGAAATAGGGGTTTCTTAGGGTAAACTAGCTTTATCAGTTCACGAATCATTAGTTCGGCAGCGTTAAAGTCTGCAATTACGCCATCCCTCAGGGGACGTACAGTCCTGATGCTTTCGTGTGTTTTTTCGTGCATTAGCAGGGCACGTTTGCCCACAGCCAGCACTTCTTTTGGATTATTGCGGTTAAGTGCTACGATACTTGGTTCGTTTACCACAATTTCATCATTGTGGATAATCAGGGTATTAGCCGTGCCCAAGTCCATGGCAATTTCCTGCGTGAAAAAATTAAAAAGTCCCATTTATATAAAATTCGTTAGAGTTAAATTGAATGCCTGCAAAGGTGCTAGAATTAAATTGAATAAACAAAGGCGAAAATGCAGATTTTTAGCCACTTTCAGGATATTAACATGGGTTTGTTAATTAAGTGGTTTTCGGGGGACAAACGCAGGGGACAATGGTTGGAACTTTGCTCGGCCATAATGCTATGATGGGAATCCTTTTTAGAAGAACCTAGTCCAAATTTAACTTGTCTTGCTCTCCTGAAACAGGATTTACAAGTCTACATATGCTAAATCCAGTAGGTAGCTGGAGAACTGACTCTAGATACCTACTTCGTTAACAGAATCCCAAGAATGTAACGGGGGAAATGGACTATACCATTTATAGCTTATTTTCAGCAACCCCCTTAAAATAATTCTATATGCACAAGTATGTTCCTACAAGACTTAGTTGGTTGTTTTGTTTGTTATGCTGCTGTTCCATTACCATAGCACAAACAGGCTTGGAAGCAGATATTCAAGTGGGTGACAACAAGATGAAACCTATTGCAAATGTTGAGGTGATGCTGATGGAGCAGACCACTCGGGACGTTAAGAAAGCCTTGACCAATACAGAAGGCAAGGCCCATTTTTCCCTAACCACAGGCATTCGCTGGAATATCTACATAGCAGGCAATTTGCAACCAAAGGAAATCATTGAAGTGCCACAAGGCAATAGCTATGGTGAGCAGAGCTTCTATTTTACCTATGATCCGGCATTGGATAAACGTTTGCAGCAGCAAAGCTTTGAAAGGAAAGGCTTGCAAGAAATAAAAGTTAAACCTGATAATATTGGCGAAACTGTTGCCCATGGTTTTTTCATTACCAATATCACTGTTACCAATACTTCCAAGGAGGTGCAAGCCAATAAAAAAGTAGCCATAGTATGCCTTGCACAGAAAAAAATGTACACCGCTTTTACCAATGCTGAAGGTGTGGCAAGATTTCAATTGCCCATCAGTAACCAATATGATATTGATGTGGAAGAGCAGTTGAATGCTGGTTTTATAGACAATGCAGGTAGGGAAGGCGTTACCAATTTCAAGACCATCGTCTATGACAGTTATGATTTGGTGGAAACAAAAAGCAATGATACCATCACACAGAAAATAAAACTGCCCGCTGAGGGCAAAAACTCAAGAGCTTTATTTAGGATAAAGATGAAACGCAGTAATGGCAAGGTTTTCAATGAAAATGTCTTTCTGGACGAGATACATGGAAACACAGTTTACAGGTCAAAAACAGATAAGAATGGGGAAGCTTTTTTCATATTGCCATTTGGTAAAAAATACATGGTTCATTTTAACTATGAACGCGATGTGGACGTAGCTGACTTTACAGATGCCCGTGGTTCTGCAGAAGGCTTTTTGGAAATTACTTACCAACCAAAAGCTGAGTTGGAGTTTCCCGAAAAGTTCATTCCAAAAGTAGGCGAACTGGTACTTATTGATTTTGAGTATTACCATAAAACACCCTATCCCAAACCGTTAGATACAAGCAAGCCCCATGTTTTTTTGAGATGGGGCAACAACAAGGTTAACAAAAACAGCAAGGAATCTGTTTTGGAAATTGGTCTCAATACCATGTTTGTAAGCAATACCAATCGGTTGCCAGCCAATATCAGTTTTGTAATGGATAGAAGCGGCTCAATGGCTGGTCATGAAAGGATAGAAAGTTTAAAGGAAGGCTTTGCGAACCTGATACAAAAACTTCATCCAGAAGATATAATTTCCATCGTGCTGTTTGATGATAACATGGAACTGTTGCTGCCAGCACAAAAGGTTGGCTATGATAAAAACAAGGTTATCAACCTTATCAAAAATATACAGCCACAGGGCGGCACCAACATGTTGGAAGCCATGAAAACTGGCTATGAACAAGTGATGCAGCATTATCAACAACATGCCATTAATGCCGTGGTGCTGCTAACAGATGGTTTTGACAGCAATCCTGTTGATGTGTTGATAAGGGCACAACAGCCTTATAACGACAGGGTAATTTGCATGGGCATTGGCGTAGGAAAGGACTACAACTACAGTTTGATGAAAGACTTGGTATCAAAGGGTGGCGGTTTGTTGAGCCATGCAGAAGGAAAGGATTTAGTTGATTTGTTCAGCAATAAACTATTGCAATTGGCAACGCCTGTAATTAAGGATGCAAGTATAGAAATTGCTCCTCACCAGCCAATTGTTTGCAGGAAAATTTATGGTGCGAACAAGGTGCAGTTGAACGCCAATTCCATTAAAGCATCCCTGCCAGATTTATATACTGGCATGGAAAAACCTTTGCTGGCTTATTTCACCCACAATGTGCCCGGTGCTACCATTGGGTGGTCTCCAGTGAACATTGTTCTGAGGTACACCAATCCATCAACGGGCAAACAAGAAACGGTTTCAACAAGCATTAATCTTAGTTGGGACAATACCGTTTCCACTACTTTAAAGCCGTTGGTAATCGATGAGGAACAAAAGAAAATGTATGCGGTTGCTTTTGCCAATGAATGCTTAACCAATATGGCCATGGCATTTGAGAAAGGAAATATTGTTGAGGCAAAGAAGCAGTTGCTAGCAGGTTTGGAAAAATTGAATGGACTCTATCCTTCAACAACAGATCCTGATATACTCGAATTGCTGAACAAGATGAAACGCTACCAAATAGCGTTCAAGAATTTGGATTACAAAAAGGAAAGGGAAAAGTAGCTAGGGCGTTAACTTTGAATGATGGGGGACAAGAGAAAAGTTTTCAAATCTGTAGTCTGGATTGGGTTTGGTATATACATACTTCTGTTAATTAAACTTATCCTGCTTAAGGATCCCCAACATTTTTTTATTGAGTTAAAGCATTTAAGCAAAGACAATATTGAGAAAGGAGAAAGCAACTTGATATTGATTCCTTTTCAAACAACATGGGTCTGCCTTTCCGGAGAGAAAGGACTTTGGGGCGGCATTGCGAATATTGGAGGGAACCTATTTGGCTTTGTACCTATGGGCATCCTCCTTCCTTTACTGTTTTCAAGATTGGGCACTGCAATAAAAGTAATTGCAACAATATTCCTTATCAGTTTATGCTTTGAACTGACACAGTTCTTTACTGGTGTTGGCTACTGTGATATTGACGATTTAATCCAGAATACCTTGGGCGGGGCCATTGGTTTTTGGGTGTACAATAAATGGATTAGGAACCGTTATTCAACTAGCACGAAAGCGGCCCAAGAATAAGGGGGGTATTTACTCCTCATTTCCTTTTGTGTTTGATAAAAAGCTTCCCTAACTGTAATGCCATCAAGCATGTTTTTATAAAAAATGCCCATCATTTCTGCAGTTTCCTTATCTGGTACTTGCCAAAGGCTTACAATCAAATTTTTAACGCCAGCAATCTTAAAAGCACGCTGCAGGCCAAAAATGCCTTCGGTTCCGTTACCCTGTAAATCGCCCAAAGCAGTTTCACATGCACTTAGCACCACAAGCATGGTGCCGTTCAAATTTAATTGTGCTATTTCATAAGCCGTAACAATGCCATCTTCTGTATTGGCAGGAATTTTTTGCCCAGCCCATGCCTTGTTTGCACCAGCCATGATGACGCCACTACGCATTAATGGATTTTCTTGCAGGGCGTAATTGTTTTCATCGCTAGTAACAACTGCCCCACTTTGCTTTTTTATTTTAGGGTTGGGCAGAAAGAAGCCATGTGTTGCCAAATGAATGAGTGAAGGGGAATGGTTGTTCAGCAGTTTAAACTTTTCTTCAGTGGCATTAATGCCGCTTGTGGCACTAACGCTAATTCCTTTTGAAGAAAACAATGGCTGCAGTGTACTGATTTCTTTTTCAGTTCCGGGTAAGGATACCCATGAATCATTGGAGTGGACACTGTTGGATCTTGTGGAAACAATTTCTTCTTTGGTATTGGTTACTGGCAACGTATTGAAATCCGCATTGCCCATTAAGTAGGCTGAATTCCATTTGGTGTCCTGACTTGATTGTTCAGCTATTTGCCTGATGCTGGTATACTCCTGCAAGCGGTACTCATCTATCAATAGTTTATCCTTTGCCACTGGCAGAGCATGAAATGCCACTTTGTGCAGCAGGCCATCAGGGGAATAGGAAACTGTATTGATACCTTGCAAATAAGGCATCAACGGTTTCCAAAGAATGCTGTACAAACTGTCCCCAGCAAAAGTTTCGTTGCTTGCCCCCTTTATGGAGCTCCTGTACAAACTGTTTACTCTTGTTTGCTTGCCATCCAATTTGCCCCCAGTTAAGCACCAACCAATTTGTTGTTCAGTGCCCAACAAAACAAAATGGGGCTGCTCATTTTTTCTTATTACAATAGCTGCATATTGAACCGTGTCTGTGAACTTGGATTCCCTATAAAAAGGGAAACTGATAAACTCCACAGCAGCTTCATTTTCTTTTAAGGCCGATTGAACAGTTTGCCAAGTAACCTCATTTTTCTGCTTTACTTTAATAAGGCCAGTAGCTTGTTGGCTAATGGCTTTCTCCAATTCATTGGCCACGTTTTCAATACTGTCAGTTTTATAAATACGTTCAGCAACAGGAAGCGACAATTGCTTGCTGATAATGGCCCTGTTCAATTGTCACTTGTCCAGCACTTTGTTCAAAGCTGTGTTATTGCTGGTTCTTGCTTTACGTAAAGTGGATGAGGCATCATTCAACACAAAACTCTTTAGCTGCATCTGCACATTGGCCAAATTGCCCGTTTCAGATTTTGCCAGTTGCGGAAACTGCATCAAGAGGGAAGGCAGCAAGGGAAAGACAAATGCTTCATCCTGCCACCAATTCAGTTTCTCCTTTTCACTTAATGTATAGAAATTTCTTTTGAAGGATGCAAAAGTAATGTGCAAACTTTTGTTCAAATAATCAAATGCCAATACTGGATTGTTTTTCTGGTTTTCAAGTAAGGAAACATTTAGGTAAATAGTACCCATAATACTGGACTCTTCACCCATTACTTCCTTGCAAAGTGGCAGCAGTTCATTTGCCAACAAATCTGCATTTTCATTGTCTTTTTTGTTCTTGTAGGCAAGCATGCAATTACTTGTTGACTTAATATATTCCAAGGTTTTTTGCCCTTGGTATTTCCTTGCATGGGCCCTTGCCTTTAACCCATAAGTAATGGCTTCATCATAGTTCTCTTCATTTAGGCAGTTGGCAGCAATATTGTTTAGGACAGTGTAGGAAGAAGAACTTGTTTTATCTCCCTTTGCTTCCAGAATGGCCAGTAATTGCAAGTATATTTTTTTGGCTTCTCCTAGCTGTCCGTGTCTGGAAGCCATAAAGGCAATATTGTTGATAATATTAATAAAATTGCTGGTTTCCTCAAGACCACTTTTTATGTAAATATCCAAGGCCTTAATTAGTGCTTCATCAGCTTCTTTATACTTGCTTTCATAAATATAGACCAGTGCCAAGTTGCTGAGGCTTATGGCATAATCTGGATGGTTATCGCCATACACCTTCTTCCTTATATCAACTGATTTTTGCAAGTACACTTCTGCTTCAGCAAAGTTTCCCATCTCTTCATGCACTGTTCCCAAGTTGGAAAATGCAGATGCCGTATGCTTGCTTACTTCCCCAAATATTTTTGTATTGATGGCCAATGCCTCTTTATAGGTAGCAATTGATTTGGCATTGTTGCCCCTTTTTTGGTAAACCATTGCCAATACTTCCTTCGCCTTTGCAGTGGCATAATAATTCTCACCATAAATGGCCATCACTATTGCCAATCCCTGCTGTACATGTTCTTCGGCATCGGTTAGCTCATTTAATTGTACTTCAGTGTTGGCAATGGATATAAGCAGTTCACCATTTACAGGATAGTTTTTGCCATACAATTTTTCCTGAAGGGCAAGCACTTGCACCAGTAATTTCTTTGCCTCCAGCAAGCGGCCACCTTCGACGTATGCATACCCAAAATTCCGGAGCAGCACTATATAATCGGAACCCTCCTTATTACCGGAAAGTTCCAATAAGTTGAGGGCAATCTCAAAATGCTCATAGGCTTTTTTATAATTGCCTGCGGAGGAATACATATTGCCGAAGTTGCCGTAGCTAATCGCCAACAGTAAACTATCCTGTTTAGGGAATGCTTTTTTTAGTTGGAGGGATTGTGTTAGCACTTTTTCAGTTTCTTCAAACCTGCTTTGCTCTGTCAAGCTGTTGGCAAGCATGTCCAAATAATTGGTGTAGTCTTCATTGTTTTTGCCTTTTAATTGTTCAATACCTACTAATCCCTTTCTGGCGTACGACTCCGATAATGTGTATTCCTGTAAATAGTATAGCGAAGAGGTTAGATTGAAAATGGCAAAGTGGTAGTTCTCTTTGAATTCTTTTCCTTCAATACGTTCAATTACGGGAACCATTTTCCCGAAAACTGTTTTGGCTTCCTTGTACCTTCCAATGGGAATGTATAAATCGGAAAGGTTGTGCATGATGATGATAAGCGTCTCGTATTTTCCCCCTGCATGGGGCAAAAAGTACGTTAATGCCTTTTCAAAGCAAATGGCTGCCGAATCAAACCTGTTCTGGCTTAAAAGAATGTCACCTATGTTATTAATGGTGATCATGCTGTTTTCGTTATTCTCAGTTTTGTAAGCAGCGGCAAACACTTTATTTGCCCTTGCATAAGTTGATAACGCTTCATCCAATTTGCCCTGCCCCTTTAAGGCCCTGGCGAGATTGCATAACACGCCAGCGTATTCTATCGTATTGTCTTTTTTGTTCCTTTCATAATAAGCAAGCGTTTCCCGCATGTATTTTTCAAACAGCACATACTCTTTTAGTAAATACAAGGCACTCCCCCAATTGGTAAGGGCCGTTATATAGTTTTCATTGTTCTTGCCTTCTTTGGCAATGATGATTGGGACAATTTTTTCATAAAGCGAGCATATCTCCTTGCTTTTACCAACGGTGTTGTACAATGTATAAAGGTTGCCGGATACAACTACAGTGCTTTCATATTGCTCACTGGCATGTGCAACGAAATAAGTAAAGGCCTGTTCAAAATAGACAGCGGAGGAATCGTATTGTTTCAATAATAGGTAGTCATTGCCTATTTCATTATCACAAATGGCCAGTTCAACTGATTGGCTCCCTTTTGTTTTAATGAGACTCTTTCTTTTAATGGCAAGACAGGCGAGTGCCTTTTTATACTCTCCAAGGGTAGTTAATGAAAAGATGAGATTGGTGTTAATGGCAATGTAACTTTCACTGGTAATGCCTTCCTTGGCTTCTATAAAGGGAAGTATTTTGTAGTAAATGCTCGTTGCTTCTGCATACTTTTTTAACGGAATATACAATTCTGTAAGGTTATTCAATACGCCAATGGCATTGTTGTACTCCTCACCAATATGGTTAACGAAATAAGCAAATGACTTTTCAAAGAAGATGGCCGAGGAGTCGTATTTTTTTTGGACAAGGTAAATGCTGCCAATGCTGTTGCTGCAAAGGGCTACATCGCTTGTTTCCGAAGTTTTGTTGGCAATGGTATAAACTTTTATTGCTTGGTGGTACAGGGGCAGGGCAGGTTTCCACTCCTTCAAAGCATAGTAACATTCGGCCAGGTTATGCGATGCAACCGCATAGTTGATGTTTTCATTGCCATATTCTTTTTTAGCTTGGGCAACAGCTTTTACGCCAATAATAATTGCTTCTTTGTAGGAACCCTTTTTGTAAAGCTCAATAAACTGGTCATTAAGGTCAAGAAAGGTTTGTGCGGCTATTTTGTTTGATGCCAACAAGCAAATGCAAACAAAAGCAGTGAAAGACCATGCTTTTTTCATGAGATAGTTTTGGTAAGGTGAAGAACGCAAACCAAACCTATCAATCCTATACCGCATCAAGGGTATTTAAATGGTAAAGCTCCTATTGCTTTCAGCAACAGGAGCTCATAAATGCAATCAAGAGAAATTGTGACCGATTTTTTGTGACCGATTAATCGGTCACAAAAAATCGGTCACAAAAATTATTCGCCTTCAACGCCCTTCCTCGGTTTCCGCCACTGATTGGTTTCTGCACCGCACATTTTCACAATTTTGGGCGTGAATTGGCCAATAACTTCTACCAAATTTTGCTGGGAAGCCATTACGGCATGGATATCCTTGTAAGCAAAAGGAGCTTCATCAAGGCCACCACCCAACAACTTCACACCAAACTTTTTCAGTTCTTCCTTCAAGGCATTTTGGGTAATGGAGCCCATGGCCTTCGTCCTGCTCATTTGCCTTCCTGCACCATGGGATGCAGAATTGATGGATGCCAGTTCGCCTTTGCCTTTTACAATAAAGCCATCTGCCGTCATGCTGCCGGGAATAATGCCCAGTACATTCTTACCAGCAGGCGTGGCCCCCTTCCTATGCACAATCACTTCCTTGTTATCGTACATCTCCTTCCAGGCAAAATTGTGGTGGTTCTCCACCATGGTCATTGGCTTCCTACCCAGTTGCTTGGCAATCTTTGCATGGATGATATGGTGGCAGGCACTGGCATAATCACCAGCCAGGTTCATGGCAATCCAGTATTCCTGGCCTGCTTCCTCGTTCAGGTCAAGCCATGCAAGGTTGGAGGCCTCTTGTGGAAGCCTTCTTTTTTCCTTGGCAACTTTGGTGTAATGGTTGGCAATATTTGCCCCCAATGCCCTGCTTCCGGAGTGGGTAAGGAAACCAACATACTGTCCTGCATCCATTCCCAGCACTTCATCCTTTGCGGGAATGTCAATGATGCCAAATTCAGCAAAGTGGTTGCCGCTGCCGCTGCTGCCCAATTGCCTCCAAGCCCTTCCCTGCAAGCTTTTCAACACATCAATCTCACTGAAGGCTTCATGCTCCATAACTGCATGGTTGCTTGGTTGCTGAAACTGTGCACCGCTACCAAACAAAGTGGCCTCCTGCAATTCCCTCACAAAAAATGCTTCCCTGTCCTTTAAGTCCTGCACGGGAATATCAAAGATGCTCAAGCACATCCTGCAGCCAATGTCCACCCCCACGCCATAAGGAATCACGGCATTGTCTGTAGCCAACACGCCGCCAATTGGCAATCCATAACCATGGTGTGCATCGGGCATCAAAGCACCAGCTACTGCCACAGGAATTTTTACTGCCGTGTACATTTGATGGAAGGCTCCCTGTTCAATATGCTCAGCACCAAAAGTGTTAAAATGCACGCCGGTATTATTCAAGGAAATCTCCATATTGTCGTCTTTGTGCAGGTCCGGCATTAACCTTTCTGCAATTGCACCCAATACTTCATCATCCTTGTAATCCATTGGAGAAGCCAATACTGCTTTCAAAATGTTGAATGCTTCTTCTTTGGTGCTGTGCTTGTAATTTTTTTCCATGGCATTCATGGCCACAGGTATAATTGGGCTCTCTGGATAGCCGATAGCCCTTAATTCTTTTGCTGTTATTTTTAACTTGCTCATTTTGTTTTTGTTTTTTGCCACTAGGGGCCTAAGGCGATAAGCCTGTGTTTGTTGTTTAATTGTATGGAACATGTTCAACCTTGTCTAAACAAACTGTCCCTAACTTTCTATGATTTAAATAAGTACAATACCTAACGAATATCATGTTTCCCTCCTTTTTATCATGCGTACTTCGCCCTTTTACAAGCAAGTACCTGTTTTAAAATATGATCCATCCTTACCAGTATAGCAGTGCGGCAGATGCATTGGCTATTATTCAAAGCGGCCAGCGTTTATTTGTGCATGGCAGTGCCTGTACCCCTTTGTACCTCTTGCGTGAACTGGCCAAGGAAAGGGACCGTCTACGTGATGTGGAAATTATCTCCATCACTTTACAGGGTGAAATAGAACTGGTGAAGCCGGGTTATGAAAACAGTTTCCATGTAAATTCCCTGTTCGTGTCAGAACCTGTACGCGAAGCCGTTCGCGAAGGCAGGGCAGATTTCATTCCAGCCTTCCTAAGCGATATACCAGACATGATTCGCACTGTGCTGCCTGTGGATGTAGCCATTGTGCATGTGTCACCACCAGATATGCATGGTTACTGCTCATTGGGTGTTTCTGTTGATGTGGCCCGTACAGCTGTAAACTGTGCCAAGTACATCATTGCACAGGTGAACCCACAAATGCCCAGGACACATGGTGATGGCATGATTCATACAGACCGTTTCACCTCCATGGTTTTTCATGATGAGCCCTTGCCACAAGTGGATTATGGCATCAAGGTTACCGCTACCGAATTGCAGATTGGCCTGAACGTGGCCAATATGATTGATGATGGCAGCACCCTTCAAGTGGGCATTGGCACCATTCCAGATGCGGTGCTTAAATCTTTGAATGGACACAAGGACCTTGGCATGCACTCTGAAATGTTCAGTGATGGCGTGATTCCACTTTTTGAAAACGACATCATCAACAATAGCAAAAAGAAAATCCATCCCAATAAAATGGTCACTGCTTTTGCTTTGGGCACCAAGAAACTGTACAACTATGTAAACGATAACCCTTCCATTGCCTTCCTGGATATTGATTATGTAAACGACCCACATGTTATCCGCAGAAACCCAAAGGTGATAGCCATTAACAGTGCTGTGGAAGTGGACATCACTGGACAAATTTGTGCAGACAGCATTGGCACTTACCAGTACAGTGGCATTGGTGGCCAAATGGATTTCATGCGTGGTGCAGCCCTTAGCGAAGGGGGCAAACCCATTATTGCCATCACCAGCCGAACCAACAAAGGCCTGCCACGTATTGTGCCTTACCTGCAACAAGGTGCTGGCGTGGTTACCACCCGTGGCCATATACACTATGTGGTTACAGAATATGGCGTGGCCTACCTGTATGGTAAAAACTTACGTCAAAGAGCTAAAGCATTAATCAGTATTGCCCATCCCGATGATAGGGAAAACCTGACCCTGCAATGCTTTGAAAGGTTCAAGCTATTTATCTAACCCTTGGTTTGCATACTGTGGCTGGTCATCTTTTTGGTGACTGGCTGCAGTTTTTTAATTGAACTTTAGTTGCGTCGCACACTTGTACGATTGGATTTTTGTTGGGCTTTACTAAAACGTAGATTTAAAACAAAATCTTAATCATCAAGTATTACTTATCCATTTCTATGGAAAGCAATATGAGGTAAAGAAGGTAATTTATAATCCTTACTTCTTAGTTGCTCTAAAACATAATCTCTTGTCAAGCCCCACTTGTGAGATATATAATGCAAATGCGGTTGCCCTCCATTCCAACTTTCTTGCCCTTTTAAACTTCTAAATGACAGAAAGAAACAGTGCCAATTATCTCCCTTGTCCAAGAATTTAGAAACAATAACTTTTCTGTCGTCTATAGCTTGTTTTATTTGTCCATCAGTTAAAGACGTGTTGCCAATAGCAACAATTTTTGAGTCTTCCTCTTTGTATGCAAAAACTGGCATTTGTGTTTCATCTAAACCATTGTGGCTATGTTCCGAAAAATAAGTGCTATAAACAAATGCATAATCTGTCCAAGCTTTAAAGATGAAGCATGTCAATTCCTCACCAGTTATTGCAAGACCTTTTAGTAATTGTATTTGCTCTTTTTTTGAAGAGCTATCCAAGATTTTAAAAAAATTATCAGGAACAGTTTGAGTCATGATATTTTCAAATTGTCTTTTCCATACTTTAATGGCATTCTGCTTTATAACTTTCTCAATGATAGCGTCTGGATTTTTTACTCCATCAGTTGGTAAAGGATTGTTCTTCATCAAAAGCGATAAATGATTCCTTTCCATTATCATGGAAGTATTCATTATTATCTCAGACAATTTTTCAATAGGATTAGCATATTCAAAATCACCTGCTTTTATAGTTGAATAGAACCCATTTGAATTAGGGTCATCAATTTTTAAATGTTCCATGATGTTTGTTTAATTAATATTCAATGCCTCTCGTAATATTCCTCCCTCACCTCCACCAACAATCCATTTATCCTTTCCACATCAGGCAGTTCTTGCAAACTCGATTGCCCATACAATAAAGGCAGTTCATCTTTCAATGCTTCTGCTTGCTGCACTAACTCTTCATACTCAAATTTTCCAGCTTTGATGGACAGCAAGAAATCCCTGTCATTCCGCAGCACATTTATCTTGCCTTCTGTTGCTATTTCCCTTGCCATTAATAATAACCTGAAAACATGCAACATGTTTTTGGAATCATAGTTCTTGCCATGGGATAAAGTGTTCTTGTAACGTTCATCATTCCTTTTGGCAACCCAATCCCAATACTCTTTATGCCTTTTGCAATAAACAGAATAGCCATCTTTATTAAAGTACAGCATTGCTATCGGCTGCTTACCTTTTGGTATGCTGCTAAGGCTTACATCATTGGCTGTTCCTTTTTTCATGATGCCCGCATACTGCAAACTGTTTGAGTAATACAAGTTGTAGCAATCACGTAAATGAGCAATGGATGCTAAACCCATCTTACTTTGTTCCAAGCTGTTTTCTTGCAAATACTTTAGCAAAGGCACAGCTTCTTTTTTTTGATACACAAAACAGAAATCCAACACTGATTTTCTTTCTTCTTCTATGGGATTGAGTATTTTCTTCTCCAGCCCATACGCTTTCTTTATTTGTGTAAAAGCATAGTTGGCAAATGTTTTTTCGCAAAGCTTTGACAGGAACAATTCAGGCGTAAGCTTATCCATCAACCTGTCTGTATGCAACACACATTTTGCAGGAACATTCAGCATCTCCAAAATATTTGGATTGTTTTTGGCCAATAGTTCCATGAAACGTTTCAACTCATAATACACGATGTCGTTGGTTTCATTGTTCACCTGCTCTACATATTCCAAACCATAATACAAATGCTTGGGCAGTACAAATACACCTCGAATATCTGTATCAGATTTTTCATTGTCCAGCCCATAAGCTTTACTTCCAGTGATCGTTTCAAAGATTAGCCAGCCATTGTTTTTTATAGAATCAATTGTTAGTGTTTCCATACAGTGTTTTTAGAAAGAACTCATCCAGCATGTTATAATTGTTGCCATTTGTTGCAGGTTTGTCTTTTAATGCTTCTATATATTTCCAGAGAGTTAGTATCCATTCATGAAGAGACTCGTCTCTTGAATGTAGATACTTTTCACCTACGGTTGACTTTAGTGCTATCAAGTTTCTTAACTCTTCCCTCCTTTCAACTTCTATGAATACCATCAAGCCTTCTATTTGCATAGGGGGCACCTTTTTACTGTTGAGTATATACTTGCAGGAAAGCAATGACCTTACTAAGTAGAACCAGCTTTTCAGTTTAAAAGATGGTGCATCTTCCAGTTCTTCCCAAAACTTTTTTGCCAAGCAATAATGATGATAAAAAACTGCTACAGGTGTATAATAGTGCTGTATCAATTGAAACATATCTTCTTTAAACGCACCTTCATTATAGTATACAATTGGTGACTGAAACCTTTCTATCAGTGGAGCATTTGACTTTTTTAACAAGTTTAAGCTCTTGCGAAAATCCCATCCAGTGATATCAAGATCGCCATCCATTACCTCTATCGTGTCTCTTTTTTCTGCCAAGCTTAAATACCAATCCTTCTTGTGCATGTATATGAAACGCACATCAAAGTCGCTATCTGGTGATGAGAAACCCCAAGCCCTACTACCTGTTTCACAGGCATAGAGTATTTTTATGTTCTTACTCGACTCTATTTTTTTTAGGTGTGTTATTATATTTTCCATTTCAGTTTTTTAATGTTCAATAATCTTCCTCGTGTACAAGGGTGCGACGCAAACTGCAGCTTAACCTTGCCTGCCGGCAGGCAGGTCTTCATCCTAAAGCTAAGTACAAAAGCCTTCTTGTTTTAAAAGATTGGCCCACTCCAAGAGAGTGAACCAATCTTGTTATTTCTGCGGCACGAAAATCTGCTTTAACTGTCCTATCAAATCACCATTTCCGTTAATGCTGATGTTGCTGATTTTGTCGGCAATCTTCTCCACATATTCCATCTCCTTCAATTTCCACAACATGCTGTTTTCTTCCATCAACTTGGCAGTGTTCAACAAGCTCCTTGTGCTGGCAGTTTCTTCCCTACGCATGATGCTGTTGGCTTGAGCTTTCTTTTCTGCCACCAATACCTGATTCATGATTTCCTTCATATCGCCTGGCAAAATGATGTCACGGATACCGAAACCTGCCACTTCAATACCCAATTGTGCAGCTTCGTTTTTTACACGTTCCAACACATAAGGAGCGATGGTTTCTTTCTTCTCCAACAACTCATCAAAGCCCAAAGTACCTACATGCTCACGCAAGGCCAATTGAAAAGCCACATACAATTGCTTGTCGTATTCCTTGTTCTGCAAAATGGATTTTTCTATGTCCACCACTTTGTACTGTGCAAAGGCGTTGATACGCAAACCAGCTTTGTCCTTGGTCAAGATTTCCTGACCATTGATTTCTATTTGTTGCTGACGCATGTCTGCTTTGGCAACCACAACAGAAATGCTGTTTTTCCACCAGTAGTAAATACCCGGCTCCAACACTTTTTGGAACTGGCCATCTACAAAGAACAAAGCCTTTTCATAGTTCTCAACAGCACTGGTACGTACATAACCAATCACTTGTTTGTTCAACAAAGTAGCACGGTCAATGCTGGCATCAATCTCAATTTTGCTAATGTCTGCCTTGATAAATTGATAGTCAATCACACCTTTCCAATAAGCATAACGGCCAGCAGTCAATACATTTTTCAACAAACCGTTTTCATACTGCAATGCAATTTCATTGTCGCCTACTTCCACTACATGCAAGGCCTCAGCCAATGCAGCATCCTTCAACAATATATTCAACTCAATAGGTGCATTGAATGGCTTAGTCAAGTCAAACGCATAAGCGTTCTCGTTCCACAACCAGTACTTTCCTTCTTTCAACATTCGTTGGTAAACGCCATCTTTAAAAACCAAGGCTACTTGGTAAGCGTTAATGTTTATTCTTTTCATTGTTGTTAGTTTTAAGCCCCACCCTCAATCCCTCTCCTCAAGGAGAGGGAAGACAGCGGATGTTAAAAATTTAGTTTAAAATCAAAAGCTGGTGCCTTGCATCATTCCATCATCACGGAAGCAATAAGAAACAATGTTTGGTGCATGGGTTAATCTTTTGTGTTTAGTGAAAGCATCTTCAATAAACAGTTTAGTATAAGCCATGCCTGCTGCAATGTTTATTAGGGCTTGCAGAGTGTTGATGCAATTGTGACCTCACCTAAATCATCTCCAAAGGAGAGGACTTAAAGGCCACCGATGTTCAACACCAGCTTTTGTTAATGGTCATCATTTTTATAGAAGCGATGTACTTCTCCTGAATCCTACGTTAACAGCGTAGTGCTCTACCATTGAGCTATCCAATTCTGAATTTGGAATGGGATTCGAACCCATACTTGGAGTTGTTGCTCTAACCAACTGAGCTATCCTATTTGACTAGGAAAGGGAATTGAACCCTTGACACACAACGAGTGGTGGACTTATCCATGATGTACAATAGCATACAGATAGTTACTACGTCTGCACTATGGGGCTTTCTAAACCCACATCTGGTTTGCATTACCATGCAATAAACCCATCTTGCCGTTAAGCAAGCTTTTGCATTAATGTTTCCATCAACCATATTTTAAAGAACTTTTAAAAAAGGGTTCATTCCAAAGGAATAAACCACCCTAAAAATCGGCGCCTCAAAGTCCCTCCTTTGGAGGGATTTAGGGAGGCTTCTAATGCACCATCTTATCTGCACATTGGCTGCTGGCAAAAGCATGTGGTTTGGCCTTAAAGGCGAACCCCATTCCCATGATATAGCCCATGGCTTCCTTTAAAGCATCATTGCTCTTGAAGTTTGGATTAGTGTTAATGTCTGCATGAACTTCCATGTCCACATTAAATGCAATGAACAGTTGGCATAAGCTGTAAGCCACGTCAATACTCCGTGCCACTTCATCCAGCATTCTTTTCTTGATGGGCATTTTGCGTTTGGTGGTTTCGTTGTGTATGTACATAAATGCACCCTTGCCCTTACGTACAAATACAATCACCGTGGCAAATTCAGTTTCCCTGCTTTTTACTTGGCTATCCGTGCCAATACAAACTTTGATAACATGTCCAGCGTCCCTTTCTTTTATTAGGGCCTGCCTTACTTCTTCTTCAATGGGCTGCTTAATTGCAGCGCCATTTAACCTTCTCCATTGTTGCCGTTGCATGGGTTTTGTTTTTTGAGTCCCCATGCAACAGCATGGGGATTAGTTTTCTATTAATTCTTCCATTCTCCTAAAACCAATTACACTTGTTTGTTTTGTTTCAAACTGCATTTCATTTTGGTTGGCAATTGCTGCTACCGTCATTGGTTTGCTGATGGTTTTATCAAATCCTAAATGGTTGCTTAGTGCCTGTGCTTTGCTTACGCTTAGTTTGCCAAATTCATATTTGCCTATCAGCCTTCCTTTACGCATCAATGCACTATCAACCAATGTGAGCGAACTGTTGAACGTGCATATCAACTGTACGTTTAAGAAATCTGCCAAAAGGCCGTCACTTATATTTAACAAGTTGCTTACAGCACTATTGCTGGTTGTTCTCCTATCCATGATAATGTTCTCCGCATCTTCAATCACGATTACTGTTTCGGGATTGTCAATCAGCAATTCAATAAATGCTGGGCTCATTAAATTTTCTGCCACTGTTGGTGACAGGAACAGCACCCGTTTTTTTATTTTGCCAATCAGGTAACGCAGATAGGTTGTCTTGCCCGTGCCCGGTAAGCCATGCAGCAGTACAATGCCTTTGTCCTTTTCCTTGTTCAACCTTTTGCGAATTACTTCATCCACTTCTTTAAAATCATCCTCATAAAAAAGGTCAAGGTTTAGCTTGGTTTTCTTGATTTCCATTGCTTTCAGTTCCAAGCCATGACTGCCTTTGACAATAAGGTTTATTTCCAATGGCTGCTTGCGTTGCCTTTGCTTGTACATGCTAGCCAATTGGGTCAATTCCTTTACAAAATTTTCCTGTATGCCATCATGCAGTATTTCACAATAGTTTTCGCCCAGTTCTATCAAGCAGTTGTTCTTCATTAATAGGATGGTTTCATCGAATTGGCTTTCCTTTTTCTTCCTGTCATAGCTTCTATAGGTATGAACCGATGTTACTTGTTCAGCTTGCTTTTCCATGATGGCAGCAAAAATTTTTTCACCATTCACCTGGCCGATATACTGTGTACTGGGAAGTAAGTTGAACTGATAGATATACAGCATCTTGCTTTCATAGCAGGTGCCATCAAACAGGTTATTTGCGTTGACTGTTTTTTGTTGATATAAATTGTTCATAAATATTTTATTAATAGTTGTTTAGTAAGGCATCATTTGCCTTTTACATTTCAGGATTACCTGTTCACTATTTCATTGCAAGCACACGCATAGCGGTTGTTTTTGTTTGTTATTTAATGTGGTGCCTTGAGGAATCGAACCTCAATGTTTCCCTCTTCAGGGGAGTGCAATAGAACCATCTCTGCCAAAGCACCAAGCTTCATCCTTACTTCCTCTGTTGAGTTGCGTGGAGGACTGCTGATTAAAAATGAGGATGAAGAAGGGCTCGAACCTTCCACCTATGGCCTAACATCCCGCCATCGGCGGGACTATCCATTGAGCTATTCATCCTTTTGTTGGTCCGCAGGGATTTGAACCCTGAACTTCTTGGTTAAAAGCCAAGTACTCTGCCAGTTGAGCTACGAACCAATGTTTGTGCGATTTCCAGATTTGAACCGGATACAACCATCTTGTATTTGCCTTTCAGAAAGAAAGGAAGCTGGCCATGTTACCATTACACCAAATCGCATTGTTGCGGCTTTCGGATTTGAACCAAAATCTTCAGGTTTATGAGACCTGTGTGTTACCGTTACACCAAACCACAATCAGTGATGACTGATGGGTTTGAACCATCAACCTGTATGGTATAAGCATACTGCTCTAACCGTTGAGCTAAATCACCATGGTTGACTTCGGGACTCGAACCCTGTTCTGCTCATTCACAGTGAGCCACTTTGCCAGTTAAGCTAAAGCCAACATTTGTTGTTGAAACTGTGCCTGCCGGCAGGCCAATACCGTCAGAATCAAAGTCTGATGTGCTAGCCATTGCACCATTCAACAATTCATTTGTGGTTTGTATGGGAATCCCCACCTGACCGGACGGGTAGGAACCCATAACATTTGATAGACAATCAAACATGTTAACCTTTACACTAACAAACCTTTGTAGTCTGTATGGGAATCCCCTCCTGAACGGACGGGCAGGGAACCCATCTCATCACTTCGAAAGAGTGACGCACTAGCCACTATGCTAACAGACCATTTTGGTATAGGAGACAGGATTTGAACCTGCAGCCTCCCCGCTCCAGACGGGGTATCCAACCAGTTGGAATGCTCCTATAAATTGCTCAAGGTGTCTTGAGCATTGCTTTGTAGCGTTTTGCTTTTCTATTGATGCTTCTTTTGTTTACTTGGTTCAGCATCTTGATGGTCTTTGTTTCACCAAAGCATTTCACCAATGTTTTTATTAAGAATGTGTTTGTCATTTTGTTTTCCTCCTTTTGTTTTTGTTTATTCAACATAGTTTACTAAGTCACATTCTATTCTTTCAAGACCCGAGCTATCCAGCAAATCGATATAGCCAAGTGCCGATGTGCCTGGTGAAAGGAAGCAGATATTCTTGAAGCCATTCTCCTTAGTGATTTTGGTATTGCTGGCATTAATCACTTCCACATCTTTCACTTTCACTTTTTGCAGCTTTTTGGTGGCTGGATCAATATCACCCCATTGCACATGGTTATTGCCCCACTCCTCTACCATGAATTTTCTGACCGATTGCATGATTACCATATATCTTCCTGTTTCCATACTACTTGCTTTTATTGTTATTGATTTGGTTTAAAGCCATAAAAAAACCCGGTCAGTTGTTACTGGACCGGGTTATACCTCCTTGCTGACACACTATCAGCGAAGCTGTTTATAAAACGGTCCTATGTTGGGATAGTCTTTCTCCACACTAAAGCCTATGTATCCTGAAAGGGTATTATGGCTTGTCGCATTATCCATACTGTTTCCAATGGGGCGTAACCCCTGCAAACAATAGTTGGTAATTGTAGGTAGTGTATGTATTCGTCTCTGTGCCATATTGTTTTGTTTCGTTAAAGATTCATTTTGCCAATAATTGCATAACCCAATCAAATTTTTTTTGTTTGCCCTTGCCATAGGCTGCAACAAAAAAGCCCCGCATTTCTGCAGGGCTTCCGTATGATGAGTTGTGTTTTTAGCTAACCTAACTTTCAGCAGTACATGCCCCGCAAACTGTATAATCCGCCATCGGATTAAACGAGCTTTTTGATTCGATATGTAGTATTGTTTGACGCATGTATTGTTTTTTATTCTATTGCAAATGTTTAACGATTTTTTTATAGTTCCAAAATTATTTTTAAAAAATTATTTTTATACTGTCTTTGGCAAGGGCTGAAACTATTGCTGACAAAGGGTTTCAGGCACTTAAAAAATATTTTTTTTATCAAGGGTATTAAAAATTGAAGTGTGGTTGATTTTATTTGAAAAATCTTCGGGCAAATAGCCATTCATAATTCATTATCCGTCAATGCCAATAAGCAGTGATTTTATTTTAGCTAATTGGCATAATGTTTATTATATTTCCATAGTAAGAACAACTAAAAATAATTCAGCTTATGGCATCTGTAGACTATTATAAAACTTTGGGCATAACGAAAAATGCAAGCGATGAAGAGGTGAAAAAAGCATACCGAAAATTGGCCCGCAAACTGCATCCCGACCTTAATCCAAATGACAAGGAAGCCAATAAAAAATTCCAGCAATTGAATGAGGCCAATGAGGTGTTAAGCGATCCCGAAAAACGAAAGAAGTATGACCTTTATGGAGAGAATTGGGAGCATGGGGAAGAATATGCAAAAGCAAGGCAAAACCGTTCTGCAAATAGCGGTGGGCAACAGTTTGGTGGTGGATTTGAAGGTGGTGATTTCTCCGATTTTTTCAGTTCGATGTTTGGTAGCGGCAGTAGTAGCCAAGCAAGGTTCAAAGGGCAGGATTACAACAGTGAGTTAAGGTTGAGCTTAAGGGATGCCTACACCACACACCAACAGACATTAAACGTTAATGGTAAGAGTGTACGCATTACGATTCCTGCAGGTATCGAGAACGGTCAAACCATTAAATTAAAAGGTTATGGAAGCAAGGGTGCCAATGGTGCACCAGATGGTGACCTGTACATCACATTCGCCATCGCCAACGATGCAAAGTTCAAGCGGACTGGCAATGATATCCATACTACGGTTGATTTGGACCTTTATACAGCCGTACTTGGTGGCGAAACTATCATTGAAACTTTTGATGGGAAAATTAAATTGAAGGTACAGCCCGAAACGCAAAATGGCACTAAAACAAGGTTGAAAGGCAAGGGTTTTCCCGTGTATAAAAAAGAAGGGGAATTTGGGGACCTTTACGTTACGTATAATATTAAAATACCCACCAATTTAACGCAGGAACAAAAAGAACTGTTTTTACAACTGTCCAAATTACCAAGCTAAATTTATTTTATGGAAACGCAGGAATTCATACCAGTAGATGTTTTTTGCATACACCACAAAGTGGAAACTGCTTTCGTTGTTTCATTGCAGGAGTTTGGCCTGATTGAAATAGCCAACATTAATGAAGCAGATTGCATACCTGTCCATCAATTGTCCGAATTGGAAAAATTGGTAAGGTTGCACGAAGACTTACAAATCAATCTGGAAGGTATAGATGCAGTTGCCCATCTGCTGCAGCATATTAAGGAAATGAACAAGGAAATGCAGGTGCTGAAAAACAGGCTCAGCCTGTACGAAGACGTATAGTAAAGTAGCTATCTGTTGAGATTAATTTCTCCCATTGAGTATGGCATTTGAAAAGTTGGCAGCAAAATTGAACTGTTGTTTCAACAGCGTGTGCCTCAACATATCCCTATAGCTTATGCCATTGATTAACTTTACTGATAAAGGCCTTTATTGCCCGCAAGGTGATTTCTATATTGATCCGTGGAAGCCTGTCAATAAAGCCATCATTACACATGCACATAGTGACCATGCACGTTTTGGAAGTAGCTATTATTTATGCCACCACCATACAAAGCCGATTCTTAAATTAAGGTTGGGCGATAACCATTACCAAGGGGTAGAATGGAATGAAGCCGTGTATATGAACGGTGTGAAAGTTACGTTGCATCCCGCAGGCCATATTATTGGTTCCTCACAAATAAGGGTTGAATACAATGATGAAGTTTGGGTGGTAAGCGGTGATTACAAAACAGAAAACGATGGCATCAGTGGGCAATTTGAAGCGGTTAAATGCCATGTGTTCATTACGGAATCCACTTTCGGTTTACCTATTTACAATTGGAAAGCACAGGAACAGATTTATGCTGATATACAGCAATGGATTCAGTCCAATCAGGCTGAACAAAAATCATCCGTTCTTATTGCATACAGTTTGGGTAAGGCCCAAAGAGTACTACAGGCAGCATCCAAAGTGAGCAACAATATTTATGTGCACGGTGCCATCTGGAACACGCAGCAGGTGCTGTTGGAGAATGGTTGGGACTTTCCAATAGTGAAACGCATCACGCCAGAAACTACGAAGGAGGAGCTTAAGAACTGTGTGGTCATAGCCCCACCAAGTGCAGATGCCAGTCCATGGATGAAGCGTTTCAATCCTTATAGTGTGGGCATTTGCAGTGGGTGGATGCAGGTGCGTGGCAATGCAAGGCGTAACAATGTGGATGCTGGATTTGCCCTGAGTGACCATGCAGACTGGAAAGGTTTGTTGGATGCTGTTAAGGCAACGGGTGCTGAAAAGGTATTTGTGACACATGGCTTCCAAGCTGCTTTTAGTAGGTACCTAAATGAAAATGGTATTGCGGCAGATGAGGTAAAAACGGCTTATGGCAATGATGAGGAAGCGGTGGAAACTACCAATGATATGTCCGACATTGACACCACACATCAACCAATAGATTAATGGAAGTAGCTGTTATAGATAATGGTTCAATCAACAATCCATTCTTGCAGAGTGATGGGTTCAGGGCTTTTGCTGAACTGGTGGTACTGTTGGGTTCTTCCACCAAGACCAATGATAAACTATCTGCCCTGCAGGATTATTTTGCCGTGGCCAATGACAAGGACAAAATTTGGGTCATTGCCATTTTTACTGGCAGGCGGCCAAAGAGAGCAGTTAATTCCACACAATTGCAAACCTGGTGCAATGAACTAACAAACCTTCCATCTTGGCTGTTTGAAGAAAGCTACCATACGGTTGGCGACCTTGCAGAAACCATTGCTTTGCTGCTGCCCCAGCATGAAGACATGGTGAATCAAAACCTTCCTTTGCATTACTATATTGAGCAGTTGGGCCAATTGGAAAAAGCGGAGGAAGCTGTCAAGAAAACCTTTGTGGTAGATAACTGGATGCAGATGAGTATGGCCGAACGCTTTGTATTCAATAAGTTAATTACCGGCGGTTTCCGCATTGGTATTTCGCAGAAAATGATGGTGAATGCACTGGCGAAAACTACGGGTACGGAAGCTTCCCTAATTGCCCATAGGATTAGCGGTAACTGGAACCCTGCCACTACTTCCTTTGAAGAGTTGTTGTTCAACAGTAGCAACGAAATTGATTATTCAAAGCCCTATCCTTTTTATTTGGCCTATGCACTGGAAGCAGGGCCAGAAACCTTGGGCAATCCCGAGGAGTGGCAGGCAGAATGGAAATGGGACGGTATCCGCGGGCAATTGATCAAACGCAACAATGAACTTTTTGTATGGAGCCGTGGTGAAGAACTGGTAACGGACAAGTTCCCGGAATACCATGCATTAAAGGACCTATTGCCTGACGGCATTGTGCTGGACGGGGAAATCATTCCTTCCAAGGATGGTATGCCCTTGCCTTTTGCTATTATGCAGACACGTATTGGTAGAAAGAATGTGACGAAGAAACAATTGCAGGAAGCACCCATTAGTTTCTTTGTATATGATTTGCTTGAATACAATCATGAGGACTGGCGTAACAGGCCATTGCAGGAAAGAAGAAGCCAACTGGAGGAATTATTGCAGCAGGTAAATTCACCTACTATGATACTATCGCCCATTATTGACTTTTCATCATGGGATGAACTGGTTGACATGCGTAAACTTTCCCGGGAGAAGGGTGCGGAAGGATTCATGCTGAAACGCAAGTCATCCATTTACCAAGTGGGACGTAAAGTGGGCGACTGGTGGAAATGGAAGATTGACCCTTTGGTAATCGATGCTGTGATGATTTATGCACAGAAGGGGCATGGACGAAGAAGCAACCTCTATACGGATTACACCTTTGCTGTAAAGGATGGCGATAAGCTGGTCACTTTTACCAAGGCCTATAGCGGTTTGACAGACAAGGAATTTAATGAAGTGGACAGTTTTGTAAAGCGTAATTCGATAGAAAAATTTGGTCCTGTGCGTACCGTAAAACCGGAACTTGTTTTTGAAATTGCTTTTGAAGGCATAGCTGCCAGCAATCGCCATAAAAGTGGCGTGGCATTGCGTTTCCCCAGGATAAGCCGTTGGCGAAAAGACAAAAAACCTGACGAGATTAATACCTTGGATGATTTGAAAAAGTTATTGGAGGTGTATGGGAAGTGAGCTGTAGCCTGCACACGTGGAAAACCCACCCCATCAGCCTTTGCAGAAGATGAATGTAAAGAACGCGGCTGGCTGGTAAGGGTGGCTGTGGAGAATGGACTGGTGTAATTTTATATTGTCTTTTAGCTAATACAAATGCGATATGCCAAAATCACACGGTATATACCAATGCTTACCGAAGCTTAGCTATCCAATCCAATACTATGCTCTATATTCGGGTCCCCCAATTTACTTGCAAATGACAACGATTGATATACAGCCTGTAATTGATGTGCTTAATCGGTTCCACCCTTTGGATAAGGGCCCAGAACAGTATTTGAAAAAGCATATGACTACTTTCAGTGTCAAGAGGGGCAAATTATTGTTGAAGAGCGGCGAAATCTGCAATAACATGTATTTTATTAAGAAAGGAGTATTGAGGGGGTTTATTAAAGAGGGACAGAAAGACATTACCACTTGGATAACCGTGGAAAACGAAATTGTAGCTGCTATTAGCAGTTATATTTTCCAAGTGCCTACTGTTGAAAACATACAGGCAATTGAAGATTGCGAATTATTTTCCATTTCTTTTGCTGACCTTGAAAACCTTTACAAAAAATATCCTTCCTTCAATATCATGGGGAGGAAGATTGCGGAGATCTACTATACCTATGCAGAGAACAGGGCTTTTATTACGCGACTACGCAATGCCGAAAACAAGTACCGCATTTTCCTTCAACTGTACAGTCACCTGTCCAACAGGGTATCACTAAAGTATATTGCTTCCTTTTTAGGAATGACGATTGAAACCTTGAGCAGGGTGCGTAAGAAAACGTTTGCCCGTACGGAAAAGCTGTAAAGGGAACACCCAATCAGTAGGTAATGCTGTGGACGGCTTGAGAAACTTATTGATTAATATCAACAGTTTTCCGTGGGATCTTCTATTGAACCTGCTACCTAAATATTCTTGAAACCCTTACTGCGAAAGGGTTTTAGCCCATATTTATTTTGCTGGCGAAGAAATGCCGTTTAAAGACCCCATTTTGTGCTGCTTAGTTTTTATTGCATTTGCCTATACATTGCAGCCCTAATTGATGGTACGGGCTTTTGTTTACTGTTACTTTTTTGCACGGTGCCGCTACCATTCTATAAAAACCAGTGAGGACGTTTATTAAGTCGAATAGCTAGTTTGCTCCCTACCCTTAGAACGATTACCCAACCATGGATTTGGTAAGAATCTATTGGCATGTTTCCCTTGTTAAGCCAGGGGAATATGGTTGTTATACCTATGCCCAATGTTTTTGAGCAGAATTAATTTAATGTATATGAGAACAATGTTATCCTTGTCCAAATTTGTTGTATTACTGGTGGTTTGTTGTTGTTTTTTGCAGTCCGAGGCACAAGTAAGCTATTCACAGAACTGGACCGCCAGCGGAATGAACGGCTGGACATCCACATCCGGAGGCTATTTTACCCGTATTACCACGTCCAACCGCCGTTGCGGCACTTCTGGCGGCACCCTAAAGGGCAATGTATGGGAAGGTGGTGCCGAAGCCCTCAATTCGCCACTGCTGGGCCTATCCAACGGTCATCCGGTAACCATGAGCTTCAATTACAAGATACTGCTGTACGATGCCGGCACGGCCACCCCAGCAGCGAGTGCAGGCGTGATTGCCATCCAATATGCCCCCAGCACTGCCGGACCATGGACATCCGCCTATGAGATCAATTCCACCAACCATATATCCACCACTGCTTGCACCGCCAAAACAGTAACTTTTACGCCGGATGCTGGCGACCTCTATGTACGATTTCTGGTGCTGACCGTATCGGGCATAGACAATGACTACTATTTTGACGATGTATCCATAACACAAACGGGGCCACCACCTAGCTGCTTATCCCCAGCAGGACTAACAGTAGGTAGCCGTACCCGTACAGGCGTTACCATCGGTTGGACAGCACCTGCCACACCACCTACAGTGGGCTATGACTATTATATAAATACAAGTAATACAGCGCCAGTAAAAGCTACGGTTCCAACTGGTTCTGTTGGGCCCAATGCCACCAGCATTGTATTGACCGGCCTGCAGACCAGTAAGGATTACTACTACTGGGTTAGGAAAATCTGTACCACTACCGATACTTCGGCCTGGTCTCAATCGGGCAGTTTCCTTGTTGGGTACTGCAGTGTAATTACTGATTACGATGGAGCTTTTATGGCAAGGGTAAGAACCACGGGCGGTGTGGGAGATGTGAACATCAACTACGCAGGCCCCCGCAACCCAGACTATTATTTGAACCGAACTGCTATCGATAGCATCAACCAATTTGCAGGCGAAACCGTTAAGATGAGCATTGATTTCACTCCATTTGGTTCAGTAACAACTTTGTCAGAGTATGTGGGCATTTGGGTGGACTGGAACAACGATATGGATTTTGACGATATAGGGGAAAAGGTTTATGATGCTACTGCGGGGGTACGTTCCTTTAATGGTTCTTTCAATATACCAGCAGGCACCGCCCTTGGAAGTTATACCATGCGTGTACGCAGCAATTACCAGAATGTTTCCATCGCTTGTGGCCGTGCCTATGCAGGCGATACCCGTGACTTTAACCTGCGTGTGGTGGCAGCACCCACCTGTACCGCACCAACGGGCGTGAAAACAACCGCTGTGACAGACACAACTGCTGCCATCAGTTGGATGGCACCTGCATCTGCTCCTGCCAACGGTTACCAATATTATGTAAGTACCTCGGATACCCTTATCAATGGCAATACCTTGCCTACAGGGGCAGTAGCTGCAGGCACTAGCAATGTGAACCTTACTGGCTTACTAATCGGTACCACCTATTATTATTCTGTACGTTCCATCTGTTCGGGCACCGATAGTTCCAACTGGGTATCAGGTGGTTCCTTCAGTACGGGTTATTGCGGCGTGTCTTATGGGTACCAGTCAGGCTATACGAGCTTCAGTAGCACGGGTGCCATTGTAAACATCAACCGGAATGTGAATACTGCACCGGTGTACCGTGACCTGACTGCCACAGACAGCATTGCCTATTATGGCAGCACGCCCATTAACCTTAGCTTTGAAGCAGGTTTTGGAGGTATTGCTGTTTGGGTGGACTGGAACAATGACAGGGATTTTTCCGATGAGGGGGAAACCATTTATACGAGCAATAGCTTTGGAGGTACAGCAGGTAGCATAACCATTCCAACTGGTACTTTGCCCGGAGCATACCGTATGCGTGTGCGTTCTGATGGGGCACAGCTTAATCCTGCCCCTTGTGGGCATTCCACTTCGAGTGGCGTAACGTTGGACTTTACTTACCGTGTACTGCCTACGCCTGCTTGCTCACGTCCTACGGGTTTGAGCATGGGAAATATTACTGCTACCACGTCCACGGCTACGTTTACTTCAACGGGTAACAGTTTTATTGTAGAATACGGTGCTCCCGGCTTTTTGCCCGGTACTGGTGCCACAGCTGGCACAGGTGGAACTATTGTAACTGGAACGGCATCTCCGTTGAGCGTAACGGGTCTTACACCAAGTACTACCTATGATGTGTACGTGCGTCAAAATTGTAGTGGTTCAGGTAATGGCTATGGCTATAATTCCATTAAGACTACAGTTACTACGCCTTGCCAAACAGTGACACTGCCACAGGTAAATGGCCTGAATAGCGGAATACTGCCCACTTGCTGGACCACGGAAATAGTAACCAATGGCAGTTCCCAAACAGATATTACACCTGAACTAACTTATGTTACATCCACCAACGTTTTCCAGCCAGCGGAAGGTTCGGGTTTTTTCCTGTTCAATTCTTCCTATGCAGATGCCAATGACAAGGTAAGGCTGCGTGCAGTGCCCCTGAACACAACAGGCGTAACCAGTGCAGAGGTGCAGTTCAAATGGGGTATGTTCAAGGGTTCGTACAGTTCCAATGACAGAATGCAACCTCAGTATTCATTAAATGGGACTACTTGGGTAAATATGGGCTCCTCTATTTCCCGCTATTCCACTACTATCCCCGATGGCTGGTTAGATCAGTTTGTGTCGCTGCCTGCTGCAGCACTGAACCAACCTTTAGTATATATTGGTTTCCTGTTTACTGCTGCCCGTGGCGAGGACTGTGTAATAGACGATATCCGTATTGTGAAGGCACCTGTTTGTGCAAGGCCAACTGCAGCTACTGTTACGGTACTGGATGGCACCAAGGCTACCCTTGCTTTTACTTCAACTGCCAATTCCTTCATCATTGAATATGGGCCTAAGGGATTCACGCCTGATACCACGCTAACGGCTGGTGCCAATGGAACCGTGGTTACTACCAATGCATCACCTTATACATTAACAGGTCTAATACCCGATACTACTTATGATGTGTATGTGCGTGCCAACTGCGGAACGGAACGCAGCTACAACTCGGCCAAAATGAGCTTTACCACACCCTGTCTAACAACCAGCCTGCCTATTTACGAAGGACTTAATGTGGCCACTTGGGACCTGAACTGCTGGACCACCAAGGAAGTGCAAGCCACTGCTTACAGTGCAGGTGGACAGCTTCCCACATTGAGCCTTGTAAGCAGTAGTAGCTACCCAACAGGCTTTACACCTACAGAAGGTACGGGTTTCTATGCCCTGAACTGCAAATGGGGCTGGGGCGATGATAAAATCAGGCTGCAGTCGCCACCATTCAAGACCACGAACCTAGTTGATGGAAAAGTGCGGTTCAAATGGACAACGGATGCGAATGCTCAGCCGGATAATGTACAAATACAATATTCATTAAATGGCACCACTTGGACCAATATTGGCTCTTCTATCCCTAGGTATTCTTCTACGTTTACAGGCTGGACACAGCAGAGCGTGGCGTTGCCGGCAGCAGCACTTAACCAACCCATTGTTTACATTGGCTTTTTCTTTACCATGTACAACGGTAATGACTGCCATATAGACGATATACAGCTATTGGGTACGAATACCTGGACAGGCACGGTATCTACCAGATGGAAAGATTCCGCCAACTGGTCCAATGGAATGGTTCCGAACAGCAGTACCGACAACGTGCTGATACCCCTTACGGCCAACCAGCCCCATATAGATTCGGCTACTTATGCCGTGAACAATATGAAACTGCTTGCAGGTGCCATCCTTACCATTGACAGTACGGGCGGACTGAAGGTGGCTGGTAGCCTTACGGACACTTTGCAAATTGATGCGAAAGCGGGCACTATAGAACTAAATGGTACGGCGGCACAGGCGTTGACGGATTCCATTTTTATAGGGGACTCGGTAAGGAACTTAATCATCAACAACACCACAGGGGTAACATTGACTGGCAGGTTAAACCTAACAGGTACTTTGACGCCCACTGCTGGCACGCTGGCTTCCAACGGATACTTGGTGCTGAAAAGCGGCATGGCAGGCACAGCCAAGATTGCACAGGGCGCTGGCACTTATATAACTGGTAATGTGACACAAGAGCGTTATATATCTGCAAAGGCAGCAAAGACGTATAGTTTTGTGGCATCCCCTTTCAGCGGATCCATTGCAAATAATTGGCAGCAGCAGGTGCATATAACAGGGGCAGGAACGGGCGGTACCGTTTGCCCATCATTGTCCAGCCACAGCAATGGCTTTGACGCTACCATTACCAATGCTGCCAGCATGTTTGTATATGATGGTACAAAGGCAGTCAATACAAGATGGACGTCGGTTGTTTCCACACAGGTTAACCTTGTTCCCGGTACCGGTTACCGAATGAATATTCGTGGGCCAAGGAGCATTGGTTGCGGATTGTTGGATGGCAGTATTTCTTCCGTGGCGGCAGCTACATTGTCCAGTAGTGGCAGCCTATCTGCAGCCAATAAAAACATGGGCAGTTTCAATATTCTTGTTCCCAATAATGGCAATGCCACTGTAGCAAATGACAATTATTTATTGATAGGCAATCCCTATCCTTCAGAAATAAGTTTTGCACAGTTGCTAAATGACAATGCTGCCCAAATAAACAATAGCTATGCTGTGTATGCACCCGGTAATACGGTTGGTAATTACGCTTACTGGAATGGAACCACGTTTACAGGTGGCAATACGGGCCTTGATGACAGTAAAGGAAATGTCATTGCTAATGGGCAGGCGTTTTTTGTGCAGGGAAAAGTGGCAGGAGCAGGTATAAGCTTGGCTTTTAACGAAACACAGAAAACAGCAGGGACCAATAATGGTTATTTCAGGAACCAGAGCTACACGGACAAGATGCGTATTGGCTATTGGGTGAATGACAGCAGCAAGGCAGATGAAATACTGCTACAGTTTGCCAGGCATGGCACCAATGATAATTTGAATGCGGGTGATATTGTGTCCATCAACAGTGGTTCACAATATATCAAGTCGATAAAGGGAAATTGGCAGTTGGCAGTAAATACTTTGCCACTCGATTTCACGAATGATACAGTGAACCTGCAAATAAGAAGCAGTGCAACAGGCAGCTTTAAATTGCGGTTCTCGGATATGGACCAGTTGAACGCTACAGTATTTTTATTGGACAGGTTTTCCCATACTGTTCAGCCAATTACCCTTGCGAATGCCGAGTATGCGTTTACGGTTAATACAACTGTGGCTGCCACACAGGGCAGTGATAGGTTTGCCTTGGTTTTCAAGAAGAGCCTATTGAGCACGGCCCCTACTTTCAGTAGTATTAAGGTGTTTCCCAACCCTGTGAAGGATGTTTTGGAGGTGCAGTTGCCCACTGTAACAACCTATATTTTAAGACTGAGCACTGTGGAAGGGAAGCTGCTTTCCATTAAGCAGAACGTGAGTGGGCATATACAGTGGGACATGTCAGGCTTTGCCACGGGACTGTATTTCTTGGAGATGGAGGATGCCAGGGGAACTAAGAAGACTATTAAAATCATGAAACAATAAACACAAAGATGCAATACAGAAAAACATACCGGATAGCAAGCCTTATTGTATTATTTACCTGCTTTACCTGTTTCAGGGCATTGGCCATTGATGATGACGGCGGCCCATTGGACGATGCACCTATTGATGGTGGGCTTTCTTTGTTGCTGGCAGCAGGTGTGGGCTATGGTGCAAGGAAAATGAGGGGTAAAAAGGCAAAGTCCAATAGCATCTCTTAAAATACATAGAAAGTGCAAAGCATATCCTGAGCATTACTATATATATGCACTATTCAACTAGTGTGCATACAGTAATGTTCAGCACTTGTGCCAGTTATTTGCCAAGACACATTTACTCCTCCAGCATTTGCTGTATTTTATCAACTTCAAGTTGAAGTGCATCTATTTTCAGTTGCAGCAGTTGCTGCTGGCCAATACCGCATTTTTCCATTCTGTTTCTTGCAGTCCGGCCAAACCATGTCAAACTCTCCATATCTTCAGTATGGCGGTCATTTGTAGGGAGGTATTGTGTTAACAGGGCAGGTGCTGCGGCTGCCACACGTGCCAAACCTACGCATTGCTGGTACTGTTGTTTCATCTTGGCTAATTGATGCTGGCTTCGTTTGAGCAGAAGCAAACATTCTTCGTGCCTTTTTGTCAAGATTTTTACTGTAATTTTCTTTTCCTGTAGCAACCTTTCTTCAGTGGCTTCTTCGGTTTCAGGTATGGTAAAAGCCATTTCAACTGCGGTATTCCGCATCTTTTGTTCAAAAGGCAAGTCACGCTGCCTGTGGTTTTCATACATAGCGAGGGTGCTTCTAGGGATGTCCCACAAATAAGTGATATAGTTTTCCTGCGAAAGGCCTATTTGCTTTCTTACCGATTCAAAACTGCTTTTACTTCTCATAAAAATGTTGTTGAAGAATGTGACAAATAATTGCGATATTATTTTGTCACAAATTTGTGACAAAATAAAGCGTGACAACTATTTTGCCACATTAAATTTGTCACAAATTTTTGTATGTTTTAATTTCTTTTTTGGAAGATCTTTAGAGAAGTAGGGCGGCAAGGCATACTAATTGCACTAACCTTATTCTAAAAGAGGTTTATGAAAAAAAATACCATTATTGTCGCTGCCGTTATTGCCGGATTGGCTGCATCGGCGGCCGCCTATTTTATTATCAGGAACCGCCGCAGGGTTGCTAAAGTAGTGGCATGGGATGATGTGGACAAACACCTGAACCTTGAAGTTATTGGCTATAGGAGGCAACCGTCAACCTATAAGGTTAGTGATAACTCAGGGGTACATCACCAAATACATGATATGGGATAAGGGAATGGTAGAGGAGGCTCATTAAACGAAGTGAAGTTGTTTGGATTTTAAAGTTTGGGGTATTATTGGAAATACTATTGCTTGTCCCATAATATTTCTTCTTGTTTCAAAAGAATTTTCTCTGCCGACTAAGCACTTGAAACCTTGTGGTATTCACTTATTATGATATTGGCATTGAACGCTTTCTAACCTTGCCGATAGCTCAACGCCCTGTCAGCGGTTAAGGGTGGGTATCGTTAAATGGTTTCTTTGTGTCGTAGACACTGTATCCTGGTAGGAAACAATAACATCCATTCTTTTTTTCGTGCCGTAGGTACGCAATTAAACCGGCATATATCGTACCTACGGCACGAAACGATTTTTGCATATTTTTCCTACCCATATATTGCCCCGATGGGGTAAAGTAGATTAGTGCCGCCGCTTATCATTATATAAACGGTTCTGTAAAGGCATCTTAGCCTAAAACAATTTCCCCTGCCCCACCTGGCACTTGAAACTTGGTAGTGTCCAGTTATTACGATATTGGCATTGAACGCTTTCTAACCTTGCCGATAGCTCAACGCTCTGTCAGCGGTTAAGGGTGGGTATTGTTAAATGGTTTCTTTGTGTCGTAGACACTGTATCCTGGTAGAAAAACAATAACACGCATTTCTTTTTTTGTGCCGTAGGTACGCAATTAAACCGGCATATATCGTACCTACGGCACGAAACGATTTCTGCATATTTTTCCTACCCATATGTTACTCCGATTGGGGTAAAGTAGATTAGCTCCGCCGCTTATCATTATATAAACGGTTCTGTAATGGCATCTTAGCCTAAAACAATTTCCCCTGCCCACCCGGCACTTGAAACTTGGTGGTGTCCAGTTCCCAGCGTTCGGCGTTCAGTCCATATATTTTATTGTATTTCCTGAACTGTTGCCTTACCAAATCGCTAATGGGCCCTTCGCCACGCATGCGTACACCATAGCGGCTATCGTTTACTTGGCCACCATGTCCATTTTCAATGAGGTGCCAAACTTTGTCTGCACGGTCGAGGAAGTTTTTGTAGAGCCAGTCATGGAACATGAGCTTGATGGCACCGTTCAATCGTATGAAAGTATAGGCACTGAAGGTGGCCCCGTTTTCACTGGCTGCCTGCATGATGCGTTGCATTTCATGTTCATTGAGTCCGGGAATCATGGGGCCGAGCATGACGCCCATGCGGATACCTGCATCGCTCAACTCTTTGATGAGGCGTAAACGCTGCAGGCCAGTGGTGGTTCTTGGTTCCATTACACGGCGTAGGTCTTCATTGAAACTGGTGATGCTTACGAGTATGCTGATGAGTTTTTTCTTGGCCATTTCCTGCAATAGGTCTTTGTCACGGAGCATGCCTGCATTTTTGGTAATCATGCCTACAGGCTGGTTGAACTCGTTGCAGACTTCCAGTAGTTTGCGGGTGATGCCGAACTTTTTTTCTGCTGGTTGGTAGCAGTCGGTGTTGCCGCTTAGGCTAATGGGCAGGCATTCCCATTTGGGGTTCATGAGGAATTTACGGAGCAGTTCGGGTGCATTTTTCTTGACGATGATTTTGCGTTCAAAGTCGAGCCCTGCACTGTAGCCCCAGTATTCATGGGCGTTGCGGGCATAGCAGTAGATGCAGCCATGCTCGCAGCCTTGATAGGGGTTCATGCTGTAGAACATGCCCACATCGGGGCTTTCCACTTTGTTGACGATACTTTTTGCATGGTCTTCCAAGTAAACGGTGGCTTCATTTTTTTCGGACCAATCGTCAATGGCTTCAATATGTTCCTTGACGGTTTGGTTGGTGAGGAAGCGATTTTTGGTATTGATTTGTGCACCACGGCCTTTGAGGTAGCCCCCATCCCCTGAAGGGGGGTAATTGTCCCCATCTCCTAAAGGGGGCCTGCCCGCATTCTCTGAGGAGGTGTTGGTGTTTCGGGGTTTTGGTTTGGCGTTGGGGTTATCGTTGATGTTATTCATAATTGATGTTTTGATTGTGTGGCTCAAGCCGCATGGCTTCGTATCTGCAATAGCACTCCTTTCGCTTCTTTGAAAAAATTTCCTACGGATTTTTTCAATTATGCTTTCAGCATGACTGAACCGAAAGATGTGCCTTACCCGCTTGACGGTAGGCTGGTGCAGATACTGATGTAAGACGTAGAAGCTCTGGGACGGAATGTTCAACGTCTTTTTACAGGTTGCAACAGCTTGTTTAGAAAAATAATTGCCCTTGGGTGGTTGTTTGTTGTGCTTTGCTTAGTAATGGGAACTTGGCGGCAATGCTGTAGCCTTTGGTTTCTGCCCTTCGTTTAAGCAGGACTAAATCGTTGACCATGAAGCTGGCGGCAAATGGTGTGTTGCTGTATTCAAGCCATGCTTTTTCATATTGCCAGGGCAATAATTTTCTTGCAATGGAAATATGCGGTTCTGTAATGAAATGGGGTTTGTGGTCTTTGTCGAGTTTCATTAAATGCTGTGCGGCTTTTAATGACTTGCCCAGTTCAATTAGTTTGTTCTTGGTTTCTACGTTTACATATATGGTATGGGTGGGGAAGCTGCCGAAACCGTTGAGGTCGATTTTAAAAGGGGCTTTTGTTTCTGTGATATGCTGCAGTTGCTGGATGATTTTCTGCTGCTGCATGTCATACTGCATGAACCTGAGCAATGTTAAATGCGGTTTTAGGTACATGGCCATGGGGTTGTCGTACTTTTCTGCGAAGGACTTTTTTAGCTGCATGATTTTGTTATACAGGTCCTCATGTGGCTGCACAATCAATAAATAATCATTTACGGTTAGCTGTGCATCGGTAAATGATGGATTGGCTTTGTATTCCTCACGGATGAATGGATGTTGCATGGTGTTGGGATTAAGCCTCACCCCAACCCCTCTCCAAAGGAGAGGGGCTTTGAGGAGGAGAATTTAGCGAAGCGTTTGGAGAAGTTGAGGTCGTCCATTAACGGTTATCTTGACGGCGTTTTACATTAATATCCTATTGATTAATTTTTCCTCTTCGCCATTTTTTGTTTTGTAGAGGCAAACGGATGTCAGTTTTTCTGAGTTGTTGCCAGTAATATGTTGGAGCATTTGCGAAGCCGGGATGTTGAAGGCTGTTGTCCATTGCTGCATCATGCTGCACAATAGGGTATGGGTACAGTTGAGGCTGCCATCGCTTTGCACGCAAAGGTTCTGCAAATGCCTGAAGAGCATGTTTTCGGTATGTTCCTCCGCACAGAAACCTGCCAATGCCAATGGCGTGGTGGGGTTGTTGTACTCTGCTACAATCCTGTATTGCTGGTGGCTTTTACCGCAGTTCAATAATATATTTTTCATAACGACTGTTTTTGAGAAACTAAATTTTGTGGTATAAAAATACTAATTAATTTAGCACTAGCAAATAAATTATTTCACCGCTCCACATTTTTTTTAGGAATGTGTTGGAGCTTAAATAAGCATTTATGGAAGATGACATGTATTATAGCAGTACTTATAATGGTACTAAACAGTTCAATCAGCAAGATGTAAGGACGGCCAATGCTACTGGTTTTGGAGCAGCGGCTGATGATTTTATGGAACGGGGCATTGATTTGAATGAACGGTTAATTATGAACAAGCCTGCCACTTTCTTTTTCAGGATGAACAGCGATGCGATGGAGGGAGCGGGTATTTATGCAGGTGATGTGCTGATTGTGGACAGGAGCATTAAGGCGGTAAATGGAAAAATTATTGTGGCTGCTGTGAATGGGGAACTGTTTGTGAGGCGGTATGCGAAAGGCTTCAATACCGCCTCATTAATGGCAGAGAACAGGAAGTTCCGTGATATGGTGCTGGATGAGTTTACGCAATTCCTGAGTTGGGGTGTTGTTACCTGTGTGATACATATGGTGGATGAAGGATTGATTGCTTTCAATAAAAATATGGATAGCAATGCTCCGTCAGCGGTACGCCCTAACGGCGGCGGGGTTAAGAAATATCCATCTTCTGGAACAGCCGGTAAAATTCCGTCAACAGTTTTTAACCTTGACGACGGTTTTTGAGAAATGCCCATGTTTCGAACTGACCGCTGACGGCGGCTCCAAGCCCCGTCAGCGGTTGGGACGGTTATTACAAAAATAAAAATCATGAAAGCCATTGTTGATTGCAATAGTTTCTACTGTTCCTGTGAAAGGGTTTTTAGGCCCGACTTGGAGAACAGGCCTGTTGTTGTATTGAGCAATAATGATGGCTGCATTGTTTCCAGAAGTGATGAGGCCAAGAAACTGGGTGTGGGCATGGCTGTCCCCTATTTCAAGAATAAGGATTTGATAGAGAAGAATGGCGTAGCTACTTTTTCATCCAACTATAATTTATATGGTGATATGAGCTGGCGGGTAATGGAAACATTACGTGTGATGTTTGGCAGGGAAAATGTGGAAGTATATAGTGTGGACGAAGCTTTTTTGAACCTTGATTTCATTCCTGCAGACCAGATGCAGCGAGTGGGGATGGATATAAAGGAAACGGTTGAAGCATGGACAGGCATTAAGGTTTCGGTAGGCATTGCCCCAACAAAAGTATTGGCAAAGGTGGCCAATCGTTTATCCAAGAAGGACAAAGAAGGTAGCAAGGGCGTTATGGTGCTGGATACAAAGGAAAAAAGAGATGCCGCCTTAAAGGAGACCTATATCAGTGCGGTTTGGGGCATTGGTTATAAGTATGCAGAGAAGCTGAAACGTTACGGTATATATAATGCTTATGAACTGAGCTTGAAGACCATGCACTTTGCCAAAACATATTTAGGTGGTGTTACAGGCCTGCGTTTATGGAGGGAGTTGCATGGCATCATTAGTTTGGAAATGGAAGAGGAACTGGAGGTTAAGAAAATGATTATGACCACAAGGATGTTTGGCGAACCTGTGGATGATTTGAAAAGTATATTGGAAGCTGTAGCCACTTATACTTCAAGGGCGGCAGAAAAATTGAGAAGGCAGGGTGGAGCTGCCAAGCATATTAGCGTTTTTATTGTGGCTAAGGAGCAGGACCACAACGCATCTTTTAATCGCGGAGCGACCATTAGCAGTTATACAACGTTGGATTTTGCTACATCGCAAACACAGGAACTTATTAAGCCTGCCCTTGAAATTGCCAAACGTTTATATACAAAGGGTAGGAGCTATAAGAAGGCGGGTGTGATGCTTAGCCATATTGTTCCCGACAAATCCATTCAAGGCAACCTGTTTTTGCCAGATACCAAAAACAGGAGCAAGCTATTGATGGACACCATGGACAATATCAACTTTAGCCAGCGAAACGATATTTTGAAATTTGCTTCCAGCGGTATGGAACGTAACTGGAAGATGCAGCAGAACTTCCACAGCCCAAGGTACACCAGCAGGTGGAATGCACTGTGCGAGGTGAAATAATGTTGGATAGAATAAAACAGTTGCTTCGCAAATAATAGCCGCGGCTTCGCCGCATTTCTACCAGTAAGGTAATAAGTTGGGAAGGCTATATGCTGTCTTTCCTTGATTCTACTAAATGTTCTGTTATGACAGGTATACGGAGCTTTTCGTCCCGTTTACCATTCTTGGATAATAGAGTAGTATCGTTTAGAACAATGTATTCGGCTTGTCCACAAACTTTGGCTTAATCAAATCCAGACCACATTCTTTGTTCATTTTGTCAACTAGGTAAACGGTGAGTTCTGGTGAGGTGGCTTCATCGTGCATGTGCATGAAAAAGTAGAGTTCTTCCATGCCTTTGTCCAGCCAATGCTTCATGCGTTTTACCCAAGCGTCTATTCTTGTATAGTCTGATTTGTGCAGGCTATTGCCTACATAGCGGATGAATGTTTTTGGAACGGTGAGGTACATGTGGGCACAATCCCTCCGTCCAGCAGTATCCGTGATAACTGCACCCAGGTTATTCTCTTTTAGGAATGAAAACAGTTCTTCCCTAATATCATCTTTTCCAAACCAATCTGGATGGCGTACTTCCAAGAAGAACTGCAAATCTGTTGGCAATGATTTTAAGTAGGTGAAAAGTTCTTCCTTTCTTTTTGGTGTGAACGCATCACTCACCTGCACGAAGATGGGCCCAAGGTGTTCCTTGAATGCAGCAACACCTCTCAGGAATTCATCGCTCAAAAATTTCTTGTTGCTCAAGCCACCAAAATGCGTAACGCCTTTGTACATTTTAGGGCAGAATTTGAAGTCTTTGCCTGCTGCTTTTTCATCCCATTTTTCAATGGCTTTTTCGCCATATACTTTATAATGCGTTGCATTGAGCTCAATGCAATTGTAGTGCTCCACATAATGCTGCAGGAAATCTTTTTCTTTTGTTTTGGGCGGATAAATTTTACCGACCCATTCGGTTCTTCCCCATTTGGCACAACCTACATAGACTTTTGCATTTTTGTCTTTCTTGCCGCTTAAAATAGCTTTGTTGAATGCCGGTTCTTTTGGCAAGGAAAAATCGATGCTGTCCAATTCGTTTTCTGGTACACGTCCAAACTCCATACAATTGATTTGATGATAAAGTTATTTGTTTAGCGAGATAGTCGGGTGTTCAATGGTTCAATTGTTTTTCCTTTCTTTACGGCAACATGGTGGAAGAAAAGAAATACAGCATCGTTCATGTAATTGATACGCTTGAAGCAGGTGGTGCCGAAAGGGTGCTTGTTACGCTCTGCAATATTTTCTTTGAACGTGGGCATGAAGTGTGTGTAATTGCTACACTTGATAAAGGCCCTTTGGCTGCACAGTTTTTAGCTGGTATTGAAGTGAAGGAGTTAAAGAGGAAGTCTAAATGGAACTTGGGTGATATGAAGCAATTGGTTGCATGGTGCAAACCATATGATATTGTGCAGGTGCATTCATCCCATAACCTTCGTTATTTGTTTTTGGCAGCTAAGCTGTTCGGATTGGGGAAGAAGATTTTCTTTCATGAACACTTTGGCAATATTGATATTGATGATAGTGTAAGCTGGCACCAGCAATTGATTTATCCATCTGTTAACTTGATTGCCGTATCAAACAGTTTGTACAACTGGGCAATTGATAAAGCGAAGTTGAACCCCAAGCATGTTTTTGTGTTGCCGAATACGGTTCCAAAACTGCATGTTGAACAGCCATTTGTTGGAGGCAATGATGTGAAGCAATTGGTGCTGGTGGGCAATTTCAGGAAGGCAAAGAATATACTGTTTGCTGTGGAACTGATGGGGGCTTTAGTGAAAAAGAGGAAGGTGCAGTTAACGATTATTGGCCAAAAGAATGATGCTGCTTATTATGAATCCGTCAAGGAAAAAATTGCTGTACTTGGATTAGGGGACAATATCAAACTATTGCATGAATGCAATGAGGTGCAGCAATTGCTCCATCAATTTGATATGGCCATACATACTGCCAATACTGAAAGTGGGCCATTGGTGCTGATTGAATACATGGCACAGCAAATTCCTTTTCTTACTTATGACACTGGTGAGGTGGTGCAGCAGGTAAAGGGCGATTTGCCGGAGTTTGTGATGGATAACTTCAACGTGGATGATTGGGTTGCAAGGATTGAGACAATACTTTCCAATGAAAGAATAGCTTTTGCAGAACGGTTGGATAAAGCTTTCTCGAAGCATTATTCATCAGCATCCTATTACAACCAATGCATGAGTATTTATAGGCAAGGGCTACTTTAAGTACCAGTTGAATTCAAGGTTTTCCCTCCTGCTAGTTGGTCTTTGCCTTCCATTGGTTAGTTCAGCAACTTTTTTGCTTACAAACTGCATGAGCTGCTGAACGGTAAGGCTGCCATCACCATCTCCCGCTTGGTTTTCTTCAATGGCTTTTCTTACGCAGTAGGTAAAGACCCCATTGTTCCATTGCGGACTTTCAAAGGCGTATTCCATTCCACCTGCTGCTGAAATAACCACTACACCATTGCTGCTGCTGAAATCGGCAAACATGTTCTGCATCAGTTCAAATGTATTGTTGAGGCTTACTTTGGACTGCTTTACTTTAATAGTGCTTCTTGATGCAGTTACAGTTACTTTTCCTGTATCCTGTGGTGTTTTTTTGTCAAACACTTTTTGTTTGTCTGCCAGCAATGCTTCTTTATCCAATGCCCCACTATGGCAGGCATCAATTAATAAAAGTTTCTGTTGGGATGGCACGCCATCCAATAAGGCTTCCAACTGCTCATATTTAAGCCCGTTCTTTTCGGGATTGTTGAAATCAATATCATGTGTGGCGTAATAGAAATCAAGGTCTTTGTTCAATAGGCCATGACCTGTAATGGCCACTATGATTTTGTCGTTGATATCTGCCTGCATCAGTTTCCCTTTTAGGGCAAGGATGTTTGCAGTTGTTACATGCTGGTTCAGCAGCGTATCAATGCTGATGAAATGGGTGTCTTTTCCTGCAGTGAATGTGCTTACTAGATCCCTAATGTCTTTTGCAGCATAACGGAGGTTCATGGTACTGTCCTTGTATTCAGAAACACCAATGCCAACAAACCATGTTTTCCTTTTGTTCCTGGCATAGCTACTCTTTATTTCAAGCGATTGCTGCAAGGAGTTTTGGCCTTCGCTATTGGTGCAGAACAATTTGATGCTGTTCATGCCATAGGCCAATGGGATTTTTATGGAGAGTACTGTGTCTTTGCTAATGTTTCCCAATGGCTTGCCTGCAACACCATAGACTGGTGTATTGTTTACCAGTACATGCAGTGATTTTAGGGGATACTTTACATCAAAACATTCCACCGTTACTTCTGTTTGGCCAAGGTTGGTGAAGAGTTCAACATTCAATTGGTCTGTAAGCACAATGAAAGGCACTTGTGTGGTTTGCAGGTCTTTCTCACTGTTGTAGCCAGCTTTCTTTATTCTTTTCTGCACGGCTTTCTTGTAGGCAGCAATGAGGGCAGTGTCGCCTTTGCCTGTTTTTTGCAATACAATGTCTGGCCTGTTGAACTTGATATCAAACTGGTCGAAGCCATAAAGCTTATCGTTGTACTTAAAGCTTAATCCTTCCAATGATTTCTTATTGGCCAGATAGTTTCCTGCACTATCTGCCATTACGAAATCAAGATTAAGTGGCGTAAAGATGTTGAGTAATTTTTTGCCTGTTGCAATATCAAAAAGGGAAACCTTATTGTCAAGCCCACTGGTTGCCAGGTACTTGCTGTCAGGGCTTATGGCCAGTCCAAATGCATAACTGTCTTCTGCCTTCCGTTTGTACTTGAGCTTGTTGGTAGCCACATCAATTACTGCAAAATCAGTTTCATTGATATAGGCTGCCAGATACTGGTAATTGCTGCTAGGTATGATGAATGCGGCCATGTTTTTTTCTTGACCCACTTTAATCGTATTCACCGTTTTGAATGTTGCAGCATCTTTTTGAATGATGGTGCCATCATGACTGTTGATATAAATGGATTTGGCAAGTATGGCCAAGTCCCCAAACGGTTTCAATGTATGGCTGGCCTGTATTTTTCCACTCGCAATATCAATAATGTACAATTCGCTTTCAGAAGTAGCTGCTAGGATATTGTTCCTGAAAGAGTCCACTTTGATGAAATTGACACTTTCATCCTTCAGCATGGGCAATTGTATGGAGAATAATACGGTGGTATCTATTTTGTTGTTTAAAAAAGAATGCTTTTCTATAAGTCCGTTCTTGCCAGCAACAATGAAGCATTGCTTTTTTGGATATGGTTTAAAGGATGCTAGTGGTGTATTGTTGGATAAGGAGCATTCAGATACATAATCCTTTATTAATTGGTTGTACACAACAACGGTTCCTTCGCCTTTTGTTTGCAGGGAAAGGGAATCATTCAGCATTACCGTTTCATTATACACATTTTGAGGGGAATAAAAACAAATGTGCTGTAGTGCCATTGGTCAGGTTGAATTTTGATAATCTTTCATTTACTATATAGAGCTCATTCCCGTTACTGCTGAACTGAACTACCAAAGGAGGATTGGCATAATTGGTAAAGGATTTTATGCTGAAGTTGGTGCTACTAATATCCTCTACAGATTTAAACTCCTTGAAGTCAAGTAGTTTTGAATTGCTGCTATAGGGATAGGTTAATAGTACCTTCTTGCCATCTGGGGTAAAGTTCATGGTGTTCAGGTACCAATAGTTTGGTAATCCTTCTGCAATAGCATTCATCTGGCCAGAAGCAAGGTCCACTATGGAAAGCCTGTTCTTGCTATTGGGAAAAATAAGCATGCTGCCATCCGGCGAAAAATCAGGCTCACCAAAATTGTTGCTATTGCCCAATTTGTAGAAGCTTATTTTCTGGCTGAAATAGAACTTGCTGTTGATAAGGTTCCATACACTTACCGTAGTGTCATTCGCTGTATAGAAAAGGTAGTTGCCATCATTGCTTACTTTCATGTTCAGCAACCTTGCCTTTTTCCTGTACCAATGCACGTCTTTCTTTTGTTCCAAATCCCATTCATATACCATGCTGTCAAGCCCACTGCTGTACAGGGTGTTTTCATTCTTTGGAACGAAGCATAATTGCTTAACCGTTCCTGTGTGTTTTTTAAGTGTGTAGAGCAATTTTGCTTCCGCTACATCCCACACTTTAATCAATGAATCTTCGCCGCCAGATGCCAGTTGCTTGCTGTTGGGCGAAAAGGCCAGACAGAAATCAGCATGCTTTGTGTTTATCGTATTCACCAATGAGTAATCAAATGTACTCCATAGTTTGATGGTCTTGTCCCTTGAGCAGGAGGCAAAGAACCTCCCATTGGGGCTGTAGCAGATACTGGTTACTTCATCTGTATGCCCATTGATTTGCTGCACCTGCTTGCTCAGTTCCATGTTCCAGATACGTATTGTTTTATCGCTGCCGCAGGTGGCATAATATTTACCATTGGGGTTCATGGCTACCTTGTACGATGAAGCATGACCAGCTTGCACCTGCAGGGTTACTTGGTTGTTGGTATGTATTTTATTGATGGCCTGTTTGCATAAAGCGATTCCTTCTTTGTTTGACGCGGCAGTGAAAAAGCCATTGGCTTTTTTGATGGTATTTTCTGCACTGGCAATATCACCTGTTTTGTATTCATACATGCCAGTAAAAAACTTTGCCCAACCTGCCACGCTGGAGTCCTTGCCTGCCTTATATACATTTCTCAAGGCAAGCATGATTGCTTTGATGTGCAGCATGTCATCCTTCTCAAAATATTGAAGCCCATCTGAAATCCATCGCTCCGTTAGGTTGTTGTCTTGAATCTGTTCAAGCAGGGCTTTGGCAAGTTCAACCCTTTTTTCTCCATCTACTGTAAAGAGGTAGTCCAGTATGTCGTCTGGCTTCAGCGGTGTATTGCTCAACAACCATGTCGCATATACTTCAGCAAATGAAAAAGTATTGCCAAAGTATTTTGCTGGATAGGTAGACACAAAATTCAGGAAACGTATAATATGCTTGGTACTGGAACTGTCCATAGCCTTTATAACATTCACTCCTTTAAAGATGCCAGAACTTGCTTTTTGGGATAGGGTACTGCCAGTTTTCAATGTGTCCTCAGCATAGTATTTCTGCACTTCCAATAGTTCCTGTTTTAATATTTTAATAAAGCCAAAATTTACTTTTTCGTCATTGTAGTAGTAAAGGAAACGACGATTGATAAGCCTATCTGTTTTTAGGTAATCAGAAAGGTTGATGCCATAGCGGAAGAAATCGATGAAGTAACTTTTCTTCAATATGGTTGGTGTTTGGCAATAGATATTGGCTTGGTCAAATTGCTTAATAGATAGGTCTGATGACCTTTTCACAATAAGGTAAGTTCTGTTGGCCTCGATTTTCTGGATGGTGCCACGGGCAATGGAATTGCCATTGATTACATCAGGATGGTTCTTGAGGGAAGTATCATAACTCTTATAAATCCTGCAGGTATAGTTGCTGTCATTAATGCCATCATTCCTGCCACCATAAACCACCACTATGACACTGTCTTTTGAATAGGGTAGTGTCTTCTCCACCGGAAAGAAAACATAGCTGCCATAAGTTAGGCCCGCTTGTGGGTAATCAAAGCTCCAATTGTTTTTGGTGATGGTCCAGTGCAGGTTGTTCAATGAAAGCAAGGCAACGTTCTCCACAACCACATGTTTCATTTTCCTGGCGTGTAGCAAACTTCGGTACATGTATTCATGTGCTTCTTTTGTTCTATTCATTTCTGCATAGCAGGCACCGATATTGTTTAAGGTATAGCTATATTTTTCATCGGCAGTTCTGCCTTGGGTTTCAGCAATGGACAATGCTTGATTGAAGAGGGTAATAGCTGAATCGCATTGGTGCCTGATGGAACAGTCAACACCATGCCGGAATATTTTGTAGAATGATGAATCCGTGTTTGTTTTTTGTGCAGATACATACACAAGCGGCAACAGCATCAATAAAAGGATAAGCAAGTACTTCATGCTCCGTGTAATTATTTTTGGAGCATAAAGGTCTGCTATAAAAAGTAACGGTTCAATACCCTTGTTTGGGTATTGAACCGTTAGGCTCACAAACAAGTTTATTTCTTCAAGGCAATTTTATACAAGCCAAAACCCATCAATCCAAAGAAAACTGCACCTAATAGGAAGAAAGCGTTTTGCCCGCCTAGCAATGTGCTCAACCCATGTTCTGCACTCCAGCCCTCAATGGTTTTACTGATATTTTCATTTACAGATAATATAGCCACTAATACACCAGCCAATGCACCGCCTGCCACAAGACCCGTTGCAAATAAATTGCCCTTGCCCAAGTCCTCTTCTTCACCATGTACTTCTTCGCCTTTTTGCTTCTTCCTCATGTCAACCAGACCCCTTACTGCACCACCAATAAAAATGGGGAACGTTGTGCTTAATGGCAAATAAATACCAATGGCGAAACTCAGTGCTTTAATACCACATAACTCCATTACAAAAGCAATGAACACACCTACCAACACAAATTGCCAATCAAGGTTAAATGATAAAATGCCTTTAATAAGTGTTGCCATCAATGTGCCTTGTGGGGCAGGATATTTATCGGTACCTATGGCATGTTGAATGCCTTGGGCCAGCATGTCACGGGTGGGCGTATCCAATATCTTCACTGTTGCACCAATAGCAATGGAAGAAACAATAGCTCCAATAAACAAGCTTATTTGCTGGTATTTTGGCGTGGCACCAACAAGGTAGCCAGTCTTCAAATCCTGCGATGTCGCACCAGCATTGGCTGCTGCAATGCAAATCATTCCACCAACCACCAATGCCATGGGTTCATATACTTTGCCTGTCCAGCCAACGGCAATGAACACCAAGCAGGTTCCCATCAAAGTGGCAATCGTCATACCGCTAATAGGGCTATTTGATGAACCAATCAAGCCAACAATCCTTGAGGCAACGGTAACGAAGAATGCACCAAAGATTAGTACCAGCACACCCACCAATAATTTACTTGCAATGCTATCGCCCGGAATTTGTGGCAGTATGGCCATCAATAAAACAAGCACCACACTTCCTATTCCAACGATCTTGATAGAGAGGTCCCTTTCCGTTCTTGCAATAGTCGTTGTTTCTGTCCCTTCTTTTTTCAAGGAACCAATGCTGCCCTTGAAAGAAGAAATGATAGTAGGGATGGTTTTGAACAAGGTAATGAAACCGCCTGCTGCCACGGCCCCTGCACCAATTTGCCTTATATAGGCGTAATAGATGGCTGCAGAATAATCAGTGAATGTATGTGTCGCAGGATCCCAGCCACCTTTTCCCCCAGCATTGGCCATCGTAGCCAAATAACCCAGTTTCATTTGCTGTGCTGCAATTACATCTGGAGGAACCAATGACGACAATAATGGAATCAATACAAACCAACTTAATACACCGCCTGCTACCAATATACCGCCAATCTTTGGACCTATGATATAGCCAACACCCAAATATTCCGGTGTTATCTCACCACTAATTTTTGCCGAAGGGAAAAACTTATTTGCTTGCTTGGTCGCCCAAAAAGGAACTTCTGCAATCACATGGAATATCTTTTGAAGTATAGCATATACAAAGGCAACGCCTACACCCAGCAAGGCAATTTTTGCCAATGAACCACCTTTCTCCCCAGCCTTCAGTACACTAGCACAGGCAGTTCCTTCGGGATAAGGCAATGTTTCATGTTCCTTTACTATCAATGCTTTCCGCAGGGGAATCATCATTAATGTTCCCAGTATCCCACCAAAAATGGCAAGGATAAGTATAGTGAAATAATTAAAATAACTGGCACTAGATGGCTCACTTAGAAACAGGAAGCCCGGTAAGGTAAACACCACGCCTGCAGCAATACTTTCACTGGCAGAACCTGTAGTCTGAATAATGTTGTTTTCGAGAATCGTAGTTTTCAAAAACATTTTGCCTAATAAAATGCTCATCACTGCAATAGGGATGGAAGCCGAAACAGTAAGTCCTGCTTTCAAGGCAAGGTAAACAGTGGCAGCACCAAAGATGATTCCAAATATGCAGCCAACTAGTATGGCTTTAAACGTAAACTCCTTCATGTTGGAATTGTCTGGAACGAAGGGTTGGAATTTTGGTTTGTCAGACATGGCAATTGGTTTTGGTTGAGGTTAAAAGTAATAAAAAAGCGATGCTGTTGGGCATCGCTTTTTACAAAAGGTTAGTTGAAGTTATTTAATGCCGTGCATCATTTTTCTCAGCCTAAAAGAAAGCAGGAAAAGAATGATTGCAGCCACCCCAGAAAAACCTACAAATATCATGAAATAAGTATGCAGGCTGTCAATAGTGATTCCCAAGAAAACTGGTTTTGGACCAGTTGCTTTAGGGTCAGGATATAAGGAACTCATTGTTCCTGCTAATTTGTTTCCTGTAGCAATAGCCATGAACCAGATACCCATCATTAAAGACGTAAACCTTCCCGGGGCCAATTTGTTAACCATGGATAAACCAATAGGGCTTAAACAAAGCTCCCCAACTGTATGCAGGAAATACAAGCCTGTTAACCATAATATGCTCACTTTCATTGTTGGGTCCCCAGTTGTTCCAAAAGCAATAAATAGGAAACCCAGTGCAAGGAACCCTAAGCCCATCGCCTGTTTCATGGGAGCAGGTGGCTCGAAACCTTTCTTTGCCAATTTCTCCCAAAGCACGGCAAATATTGGTGCAAGCAGTACAATATAACCAGCATTGAAACTCTGGAAATAACTAGCTGGCATTTCCCAGCCAAATACATGCCTATCGGTTTGCTCGTCAGCAAAAAAGGTTAATGATGCCCCTGCTTGTTCAAAGCACATCCAGAAGAATACAACAAACAACATGATGATTACCACTACCCACAACCTTGATTTTTCGATGGCAGTTAATGACCTGTCAGTTAAGATGGCAAACGGCAAACAAAGGGTCATGCCATAAATAGCAGAACCCCAGAAGTCCACTTTTAATATAAAATGTATAATGCTAATAGCTGCAATAATGGAAACAATAAGTACTAATACTTGGGTATTGCTGAAACCTGTTTTGCCACTTTCACTTGGTGCTGTATCCTTTAGTTTATTAGGCTGAACACCTAGTTGTACACCTGTTGGTGAAATGACATATTTGTCTTTGGTGTAGTAAAAAATAATCAAGCTTACCAGCATGCCAAATCCAGCAGCAAGGAAACCCCATTTGAAATCCACGTTCTCTCCTAGGTAGCCGCAAACCAATGGAGCTACAAATGCACCAGCATTGATACCCATATAGAAAATGGTATAGGCAGCATCCTTTTTGCTGTTCTCGCTTTCCAAGTACAGTTGACCCACCATTGTGGAAATATTGGGTTTGAAGAACCCGTTTCCAAAAATCAGGAAAGCCAATCCTGTCCAAAGTAAAGTAGTTGCAAAACCAGACCCTTGGGGCATGGATGCACAGGCAAACAAAATAAACTGGCCCAATGCCATCAACAGGCCCCCAACAAAAATTGATTTCCTGTTGCCCCAATACCTGTCGGCCACATAACCGCCAATCAACGGTGTCAGGTAAACAAGTCCAGTGTAACTGCCATATATGTTTGATGCATAAGCTTTGTCAAACAATAGTTTATTTGTCATGAAAAGCACGAAGATGGCCCTCATGCCATAGTAACTAAAACGCTCCCAGAATTCAGTGGCAAACAGAACATACAGACCTTTTGGATGTCCTTTTTGTGCAACAGCAGTTTCGCTCATACAGTTGATTTTTGTTAGTAGTTTTTTGGTTTGGTAAACGCCTCAAAATACAGCGTTTTTCTAATAAACTAACACCTATTATTAAATTCCAAAAAAAATCAAATCCTAAATCCCAAATTCCACAATTACTTTCGCCAAACGATTAACTACAAACTATGAACATTCTTTTATTGGGCAGTGGCGGGCGTGAACATGCCCTTGCGTGGAAAATGCAGCAGAGCCATCATTGCGATAATTTGTTTATTGCTCCGGGCAATGCTGGAACTTCTCAATATGGCAGCAATGTGAACCTTGGTATCAACGACTTTGAAGCCCAGAAACAATTTTGTATCGACAACAAAATAGCAATGGTAGTGGTTGGTCCAGAAGAGCCATTGGTAAAAGGTGTATATGATTTCTATAAGAATGATGAACAGCTTAAAAAAATAATTGTTGTTGGCCCCAGTGCAGAAGCTGCACAACTGGAAGGCAGCAAAGCTTTCAGCAAGCATTTCATGCATAGGCATGGCATACCTACTGCTGCTTATGAAGAGTTTACCTTGGATAATTTGGATGCAGGCAAAGCATATATAGCTAGGCATTCTGTTCCTGTGGTATTGAAAGCAGATGGACTGGCCGCGGGCAAGGGCGTTATCATTTCACATGCACAGGATGAAGCCATATTGGCTTTCGAGGAAATGATTGTCAACAAGCAGTTTGGGGATGCAAGCAGTAAAGTGGTAATCGAAGAATTCTTGCTGGGAATAGAAGTAAGCGTTTTTGTGTTGACCAATGGAAAGGATTACCAAATCATCGGTCATGCAAAAGACTACAAACGCATTGGTGAAGGGGATACAGGCTTGAATACTGGGGGCATGGGCTGTGTAACACCCGTACCCTTCATGGATGATGCGTTCATGCAGAAAGTAGAAGAGAAGATAATAAAACCTACTATCAGTGGATTGGCAAAAGAGAACCTTGTTTACAATGGCTTTATCTTTTTTGGCTTAATGAACGTGGAAGATGAACCCTTTGTAGTTGAATACAATTGCAGAATGGGCGACCCTGAAACAGAAGTAGTCATGCCCAGATTGGAAACAGATTTGGTAAGCCTTTTTGCCGCTATGGACAATGGGACATTGGCTGATACCAATATTGAATACAATGAAGGGGGATTTGCAACAGTAATGGCAGTAAGTGGCGGTTATCCTGGGGAGTACAAAAAAGGCTTGCCAATTGCTGGACTAAGTGATTTGAAGATGGATAAAACATCCCTTGTTTTTCATGCAGGCACAACATTGAATGCTGATGGTGATATTGTCACCAATGGGGGAAGGGTGCTGGCAGTTACTTCATCTGCTGAAACAATTGTACAAGCCGTGGAAAAGTCCGAGCAAGTATTGCAGCAAATTTCCTTTGAAGGAATGTATTACAGGGAAGATATAGGGTATGAATTTGAATAAGGGGCTAGTGGTGGGTATGGAATGGCAAATGTGAACAATACAATAGTTATATGGATTTTTCTTTCAGCCAATTAAGTATAAACCTGTTCATGGCATTGCCAGAAACAGACAATAGCATTTGGCTTAACTGTTGGTGCAGCTTTTCAAAAGCCTCCTTCTTTTCTTTTTGATTTTTGATAATTGCAATGGAAGGCAACTCTTTCACAAATAGCTTCTCCGGTTCATGCCATATAGCAACCTGCTTTAAAAACGTCTTGGCCTGCTGTGTCAAATAATCCATGATATCTGTAGTTCCCTCTTCAGTATGAAGCATCATCAAATACAGCCTCACTGCAGCTTGTGAACGAAGCTCCAATTGCTCCGGTGCCTTATTCAAAATATCGTTCCACCAGTACAATGCTTCCTTGTATTGCCTGTTGAAGAAACACACCAATCCACACGCAGCCTCAATGTAAATCTTGAAGTCCTTCCTGAACTGTATTTGTCTTTCAATGAAAAAAGCCCTGTACTCCTGTACAATTTCAGCAGCCTTCTTATAGTCCTGCAAATGCAGGTAATACATTAATCCGCACCAGCAATAATTGTGCATCCGCCTGATATTTACCTCAATGGTCGGAGCTTGGTAATCCTTTATTTTTCGCAAATAGTATTCAAACTGCCCCCACTGGTTGGCCTTTTCACAGGCTATCAAAAAGTTGTAGTAACTGGCTAACGGATCCATGTTTTGCAAAGGCTGCTGTTCAATTTGCTCCTCCCTAATCAAAATACATTTATGGCAGCATTCGTAATTGTTTTGCTGGTCATCAACAAGATTGTAGTACAAACTCCATGAAGCGTAGTAGCGGAACTTTGAGTTGTAGGAGATGGCCGGCTCCTCCTTCATGCAGTCAACAGCTATCAATTTTGCGGCTGCTGATTTAATTTCCGCAAAAGGTTGCTTGCCTATTTCCTGTTCTAATAAAGTAAGGTAGTGCCACACATGGCCAATATTCTTATGCTCCTCGGCCATCTTGAATGCAAGCGTGTCTTCTTCTACGATATTAACAAAAACCTCACTAGTCTGCTGGTAAATACGGAAGTTGCCGAACAGGTATTTTTCAATATGCAGCACGTCCATAATCACATGGTAATATTCATATTGCAGGGCCAGGCTCTTCGTCTTTTTAATTAGCCTTGCAGCTTCCACATCTAGCCCCTTGCTTGCCAATATTTTTACCTGCAGGAACAGGTTCCTTATTTTCCATTCAATGAAATTTTCTTCATTGTATTCCTGCATGCTCTTCAGCACCATATTGAAAAGGTAGTTCTTGGTAACAGCAAACTGCTTCACAAAACCCTCATACCTGAACTTCTTCAGCAGTTCACCCTCATCATACTTTTCCTGCTTATTAATGGCCTCAAACAGTTTCAGGTAATTGGTATTGCGTTGCTGCACCTGCCTTTGTGCAAACAGCGTAAAGTACCTTTTCTCAGAAGGGTTTAATGATTTTATCAACGAAAAAAGGCTATGGGTACTCATAATTCAACAATCTAATAATCAACTAATTAGCTATTGTTTCATAGCTTTTGAAACCTAAATTTCTTCCAAAACAACTTTATGCACGCAATCAATGCTTTGTTTCTTAGTGTTCAAATTCAATACACGTGATACCCATTAAAACAAATTCCTAACGACTAAAACTAGGCACATGAATATCCTGAAAATTACACAGAAACATCTATTGGTCATTGCACTTTTACTTTTTTTAAGCACATCTTATAGCCAGGAAAAACTGATTGGCTTCAACCAGCGTGGCTCATTGGAAAGCAATGGCAATGCTTTCATTATGGGCACCAATGGAACTAACTATACGAAAAATGTGGAGTTCCCGTTTGCCCCCGGCATGTACGTGGATATGGTGGACGGTAACGATGGGTATTTCTATGGTTCATCATTGGGCAATGATTTTGCCAATACCAGCAGCGTATTCAAAATAAGGTATAACGGTACGGATTATACCTTATTGAAAAGGTTTACAAGGGCCACAGAGGGCAGCCGCATCCGTTGGAGACCAGTAGTGGCACCCGATGGTTACCTATACGGCATTTGTGAAAATGGCGGTACCAACAACTATGGCACCATTTGGAAACTCAAAAAAGACGGTTCCGATTTCTCCCTATTGCGGACCTTCAATAATACCACCAACAACGAAAACGGCAATACGGGCAGTTTAACTTTGGGGCTGGATGGTAAGCTTTATGGCACCATCACAGGTGGCAATGGTTATATCATTCGCATCAACACAGATGGTTCGGGATTTACAAAGCTGGTAACCTTTACCAATGTTAGTGGAGCTTACCCCGGCAATGCACTGGGCAGTCCCTTGCTAAGGGCTGGCGATGGCATGTTCTATGGTGTTTGTCCCGGTGGGGGAGCCAATAGTAAAGGCGTGGCTTTTAAATTCAATCCCATAACCAATGCCTACACCTTACTAAAAGCATTCTCGGATAATGATGGGGCATATCCCAACACCACACCTACAGAAGGTGCCGATGGCTACATCATTGGTGGATGCCCCAACTATGGTTTGAACAATGCAGGAAGCATTTGGAAAATTAAAAAAGATGGCAGTTCCTTTTCTGTATTGAAGCAAATGGATTTGGCTGTAACAGGCAACAGGCCATGCAGGAATTTGTACATCCATACAGATGGTTTTATGTATGGCCTAATGAGTGGTTACGGTCCAACCAATGCTGGCACCTTTTTCAAGATGCAGCAAGACGGTTCCAGTTTTACCGTTTTGCGTAGCGACTTTGATGGGGGCAGCCAGGCCATATCATTGATATACAAAGAAGACAGTACCAAGTTCTACCTTGTTTTTGGATATGGTGGTTCGGGAAGCGGGGGCATACTGGCCACTGTTAGCCCTGACGGGAATAATTACAAACGTATCTATGCCTTCGATTACCAAGCAGAAGGCTATGCACCAATCAACAGGCCAGTTGTTATAACAAACACATCATCTAGCCAGTATGCTAACGCCTTTGGTGTCACATTGAGTGGTGGGCTGAATGGCAATGGCAACCTGTTTTCCTATAAACCAGCACTTCCCAACCAACGCCATACCGTCGTTCACAACTTCAAGGATGCGGATGGCTACTCACCAGCAGGAAGGGCAGAACCTATTTTGGGCAGTGATGATTGGCTGTACGGTGTACTCGGTTACGGAGGGCCTATTGCAGGCAATACAGGAACAGTTTACAGGGTGAACCCAGCAGATACCACCACATTTACCGTTATCAAGAGTTTTGGTAATTATGGCACATCGCCTACCAATTGCATAGTGCCAGCCTATATCATGGAAGCTGCTGATGGTTACCTGTATGGTAACACCACACAGGGTGGTGCCAACAACAAAGGCACCATTTTCAGGATGAAAAAAGATGGTACCGACTATAGCAACCTGTACCAGTTTGGTGGCAGCAATCCATTGGCCAGTGGTGGTGGCTTTATTCAGGACCCAGCCACACAAAGGCTCATTGGCATTGGCACAAATGCCAGTGGCGATGCAGTCATTTTCAGCATGACAACAAGTGCTACCGACTTTTTCACTATTAAGACATTCGTTGCTGCAAATGCTGCTGTGGATGGCCGCAACCCCACTGTCCCCTTGCTGTTAATCAACAATGTACTGTATGGTGCCTGTGCTGCTGGCCCCACCAACTTTGGGGCACTCTTTAAAGTAAACAAGGATAATACGGGCTTTGCCTTAATCAAAACATTCCTCAACACAGAAGGGGGTAGCCCTTATGGCAACTTGCAGGCTGGTGATAATGATTACCTGTACGGAACATGCGGCGGCACATTGGCTACCAGTTCCGGAGCAAATATTTACAAGGTCAAAAAAGATGGCAGCAACTTTACCATACTTAAAAGCTTTGGTACAGACTTAAATGCGGCAGATGGGAACTTGCCCGGTCAGGTTGTTTTATTGCCCTGCAATGCACCAAACAATGCCTCTGCCATTACATTCAGCAATGTGACTACTGGCAGTATTACCTTGTCAGGTTTCGCTGCCCCCTCCACAGGTGGTGCCACAGGCTATGTGGTAAAAATCAATACAGTAAACAGTTTTACCCCTCCTGCCAATGGCAGTGTGCCAACAGCCAATACCCTTTATGGTGGTGGTGAGCAAGTGATTTATGCAGGCACATCCATCAGCCCCATCAATGTTACAGGCCTATCGCCCAATACACAATACTGGTTCAAAGTATTTGCCTATGGCTGCACAGGTATGCTGTACAGCAATGCAAATACAAACAACAATCCCAATATGCAGCAAACAGTGCCAATGGGTGTTGAACGCCAGCCCAACTTAATGGCAAGGCTGGATGGCATTAACGATTATGCCAGTGCAGGCGATGTGAACGCATTGGAAGGCAATACTGCCATCAGTTTTGGTGGGTGGGTAAAACCGCAAAGTTTTCCGGCAACCAACTTCAAAGTAAAGAGCTTCGTTGCCAAAGGTGATGGTGTAAGTACTGCATCCACTTCATTTCAAGCGGGCCTGTACAAGAACGATGGCTCAGTCTTATTGGTCATGGCACAAGTAAACATTAATGGTGCCTTCGCCAAAGTGGAAATCCCTGTTGACAGCAGCATGTTCCGCATCAACCAATGGAGCCATTTCTTTGTCACTTGGCAAACGGGCAATAAATTGAAACTCTACATAAACGGCAGGTTGGCTGTTCAGAGCCTAATATCCTTTACGGGTACAGTGGCCAATACTACCAGCAGTTTGAAATTGGGCAGCAGCGACAATGGGGCCAATGAGGAAAACTTCCATGGCGATATGGAAGAAATGCAGTTCTACAGCACAGCTTTGAGCCAATGCGAAATACGCCAAAGAAAACATATAACGCTTACTGGCACAGAACCTGGCCTCGTAGCCTATTACCAGTTCAATGAAGCCAATGCAATTCCCACCTTCAATGATTTCCGCAACAGCAACAACAGCAGCAAACAGAATGGTATTCTTGCCTTAGCAAGCGACCTCTCTGCAGGGGCTGGCGGCAGCGATTGCATCTCTGTGCAGAGTACGGACTTCGTATATAATTTCAATGCAAGTGATCGTTCCAACAGGCTTGAAATGAGTTTCCCCGGATTGGCACCAGATGGCTTCATGAACGGTTCCTATATAGAAGCTGCACCAGTGGGCGGCAACCCCAATCCCGGTGCCAATATGCTGCCCGGTTACTGGATTATAGACAACTATGGAAATAACCAATCCAACCTGAACGCATTATTAACGTTTAAGCTGGCAGATGGTATATTGACGGATGCGACCCTCACTAACTACCGTTTGTACAAAAGGCCTTCCAATGGAAGCGGCACCTGGGAAATGTTCCCCATAACAAATATCAGTATGGCACCGGGCAATTATACCATTACTGTTGCTGGTATTCCCAGTTTCAGCCAATTGGTTATTATCTCCGCCCAGTCTCCTTTGCCCCTGCAATTACTGTCCTTTACTGGCTCATTGGTTAATGGGGACGCATCTTTGGAATGGCAGACAAGCAACGAAATAAATGTGGAGCATTTTGAAGTGGAAAGGAAACTGCCCAATGAAAATGGCTTCTCTACATGGAGCACCGTAACTGCAAAAAATGGCAGCAGCAACGCCTATGCATTGCCTGATAAAAAACTGCCAGCAGGAACCACTTGGTACAGGTTGAAGATGGTGGAGAAAGGTGGCAAAGTAAGCTACAGCCATATCATCACCCTTTCCAACAAAACAAATGCAATTACGCTATTTCCCAATCCTGCAAAGGATGTCATCAATGTGGTTGTCCCTTCCAACAAAAAAGGAATGGCATCCATTATTACTGTTGACGGAAGGGTTATCCAAAGCAATATCAACATTGTTTCCAATATCAATCGGATCAATGTGGCAGGCTTGGCATCGGGTATGTATATCCTAAAAATTGAAACGACAGAAGGAACGGAAATGCAACGTTTCATCAAACAATAGTTTTTTTTAGGGGGCTTTTATTAACCACGGCTTTTTTAAGCGGTGGTTTTTTATTTGGTAACCATTGAACTGATAAAATGGTAGGTACTTAGTGATAAAGAAGGCCAACCTGCTAGAGGGAAATTTGTTGTTCCTTTTCATATTGCTTCCGCTTGTTTTGCAGTGAGGGGACCTGGGTTCATACACGTATCTACAAATAGCCTAAATCTGTTCAAATTCAGTTCATTACCATGCCATTCCCATATCAAGTCCATATCAAACCCATATCAATGCATATCCATTTGGAGTAATTTAGGTTTGATATATACATGATATGGTGTAAAGCAACGGCAAAACAGGTGGTATATCACCGGGAGTGAAAATGATGTACCTGTTACAGGAGGCAAATTGTTTACCAATATACATCCTGCGTAAGCTTGTATCGTATTTGCAGAATAGGCTCTTGGATTGACTGTGGCACCAATCTTTTAAAACTTTACATTCGCTGTACTTAACAGGCAATGGAAAATATTACAACAGGTATAGAGCAGCTTTTTTTGGACTGGAAAAAGCATCCAGCGGAGCGGATAGAAAAATTGCCGCAAAGTGGCAGTGACAGGATCTATTTCAGGATTTATTTTGGCAATGAGACTTTTATTGCTGCTTATAACCTTAATGTAAAGGAGAATAATACCTTTATTGGTTTCAGCAACCATTTCAATAGCAAGTCCCTGCCCGTTCCCAAAGTGTTTTGTGTGAATGGGGAACAGACAAGCTATATTCAGGAAGATTTGGGCACGGAAAGCTTATTGGACAAGCTGGAGCAATATGGTCACGGGGATTATGCGTATGCCCTATTCCAGAAAAGCCTGAAAGCATTGGTTGCCATTCAGGTAAAAGGTGATGAAGGATTGAATTATGACCTTTGTTTAACTGCCAAGGAATTTGGTAAGCAAGCCATATTGAGTGACCTGCTCTATTTCAAGTACTATTTTCTGGACACTTTGAGACTGCCTTATGATAAGCAGGCAATGCTGGATGATTTTGAAGCATTGAGCAGTTACCTTACCTACACAGAACATAAGTATTTCATGTTCCGTGATTTCCAAAGCAGGAATATAATTGTGCAAAATGATGAAGTACATTTCATAGACTACCAAGGCGGCATGAAGGGTGCCCTGCAATATGATGTGGCTTCTTTGTTGTGGCAGGCAAAGGCAAAATTGAGCGAAGAGTGGAAAGACAGTTTATTGAACTATTATATTGATGAGGTAGAGTTATTATTAAACAGGCCTGTTGATAGGAACACTTTCACCAGCCAATACAATGGCTACGTACTGATACGTCTGTTGCAGGTAATGGGGGCTTATGGTTTCCGTGGACTGTTTGAACGCAAGGCCCATTTTCTGGCAAGCATCCCATTGGCATTGCGTAACATAAAATTCTTTATTGAAAACAAACGTATAGGCATTGCAACGCCTGAGTTTGACAGGATGCTGAAATTGATGGTGAGTGACGAAGTGATGGAAAGGTTCACACCCATTCAGGCAAATGAGCAAACACCATTGGTGGTGGAAATAAACAGTTTCAGCTATAAAGTAAAGCTGCCTGTTGATGAGTCTGAAAATGGTGGCGGCTTCATGTTTGACATGCGTGGCATACTGAATCCCGGCAGGTTTGACGAATACAAATGTTTGAGCGGAAAAGATAAATCGGTGCAGGATTTCCTGGAGCAGAGGACTAAAATGAACGAGTTCCTGAACAGTGCTTGGGACATGGTGGACGTATCAGTGGAGAATTACTTGCAACGGGGCTTTGAGCATTTGATGATCAATTTTGGCTGCACAGGTGGCCAGCATAGAAGCGTATATGCTGCAGAGCAAACAGCTAGGCATTTAAGGAACAAGTACAAGGTAAAAGTGGAACTGAACCATACCAATGAACAAAACTGGAAAAGAACTTTATGAAAGCTATGATATTGGCAGCAGGACTGGGTACAAGGCTGAAACCTTGGACAGATAAGCATCCCAAGGCTTTGGCATTGGTGAATGGCAAAAGTTTACTGCAAAGGAATATAGCATACCTGCAAGCACATGGTATCCATGAGGTAATTGTTAATGTGCACCATTTTGCCGAGCAAATTATTGATGCCATTGAAGCAAATAATGGTTGGGGAAGCAAGGTTACCATTAGTGATGAAACGGACTTGGTATTGGAGACTGGCGGTGGACTAAGAAAGGCATTTCCCTATTTTGAAGGAGAGGAGCATTTTGCTTTGATGAATGTGGACATTCTTACAGATTTGAATCTAACAGCCATGTTTTCCCAGCATGTTGCCTCACATGCGTTGGCTACTTTGGCGGTAACAGATAGGGAGACTTCACGCTATTTTTTGTTCAATGGGCGTAAGGAGCTTTGTGGATGGAGGAATGTAAAAACTGGTGAGGAGAAAATTATGAGGGAGGAAAGCCCCTTATTTCAAAAGGCTTTTAGTGGTGTGCATATTATAGAAACAAGCTTCTTTAATTTACTGAAACTGAAAGGGAAATTTTCGATGGTTGATGCTTATTTAAGCCTTGCACCAGTAAGGACAATTGAATGCTTTGACCATTCAGGTACAAAGTTCATAGATGTGGGCAAGCCTGAAAGTATTGACAAAGCCGAAGGATTGTTCAGTTGAAATACTGATTGCTGAAACGGTTGGAACAGCTTGGTTATTCCAGTTGGTTTATATAAAACCCTATGTTCGTAATGAGGTTGCTTTTTAAATTGTTGCCATGAACAAACCGCTTTTATTTGGCATTATTGGCTGTGGCAGCATTGCCCAGCGGCATGCCCTGCATATGTCATCAATGGGCAAGCTGGTGGCTGTTGCTGATATTGCAGAAGAAAAAGCCACCGCATTGGGCAGCCAATATGTAGCCAATGCCTATGCTTCCATAGAAGCCTTATTGGCCAATGAAATCGAAATAGATGTCATTGCTGTATGCACGCCTAACGGACTGCATGCCGCACATACTATACTGGCATTGCAACATGGCAAGCATGTGGTCTGCGAAAAGCCAATGGCCATTCATGCTGCTGATGCCAGGAACATGATAGCTGCTGCAGGGGCAGCAAACAGGAAACTGTTTGTGGTTAAGCAGAACAGGTTCAACCCGCCAGTGGCAGCCTTGAAAAAAGCCATTGATACAGGCGTGCTGGGCAAAGTTTTCAATGTGCAGCTGAACTGTTTCTGGAACAGGGATGCAGCCTATTACAACAACACTTGGAAGGGTACAAAACTGATGGACGGGGGAACGCTCTTTACGCAGTTCAGCCATTTTATTGACCTATTGTATTGGATGGTGGGCGATGTGGGAACGGTGCATTCCATCAGCAACAACTTCATCCATGGTAGTACAATAGAATTTGAGGATACGGGGGCAGCCATCCTTTCCTTTGCCAATGGCTGCATTGGCTCCATCAACTATACAATCAATGCCCATGAAAAGAACATGGAAGGCTCCATCACTGTTTTTGGAGAAAAAGGAACCGTGAAGATTGGTGGGCAGTATTTGAACCTGCTGGAATACGCAAATGTGCAAGGCTTTTCATTTGGTAACCTGCCTGTGGGCAACAAGGCCAATGATTATGGCAGTTACCAAGGTTCCATGAGCAACCATGACCTGGTTTATGCCAATGTGCAGGACGTTTTGCTGAACAATGCCCCCATGGCCACCAGCATGCAGGATGGGCTGAAGACCGTGGAAATCATTGAAAAAATATACGCATCCAATCAAGCAACTTAACTGGCATACATGGCATTTACAACCCGGCAAATTGGCATCAAGGAAGTGGTTACAGGCGAACAGGTAACCATTGTGGAACCATGCAATCTATATGGCTGCCATATTGGTAGCCATTGCTTCATAGGTCCGTTTACCGAAATACAAAAGGGCGTTGTAATAGGGGATTATTGCAGGGTACAGTCGCACAGTTTTATCTGTGAACTGGTTACCATTGGCCATCATTGTTTCATAGGCCATGGCGTTATGTTTGTAAACGACAAGTTCACCGGAGGTGGCCCTGCGAATGGCAATAAGGAACTTTGGGAGGAGACCTTGATTGGCAACCATGTATCCATTGGCAGCAATGCCACCATCCTGCCTGTACGCATTTGTGACCATGTGGTCATTGGTGCTGGTGCAGTGGTAACCAAGGATATTCTGGAGGCTGGAACCTATGCTGGCAACCCTGCCAAAAAACTGGGCTGATTACACTTTGATGTATATTTTCTTTTTGTCCATCACATACACAACCAGCCAGTAAAAAGCAATCATCACTAGTGCATACACCAATGAGCCCACCTTCAAGTCTGCAGCAATGTTCTTGCAGACATGCTCATAGAACCAGCCAAATGGCGACAGGTAAACAGGCTTGCCATCCTTGTCCAGGTGGTCGTTGATCCGGATCAGCCCCAGCAGCCTTGGCAAAAAGCCACTCAGCACAAAAATGAACAGGGGGTTTTTCCCAAATACATCAAAAAACCTGCTCCATGCCCCCTTGGCTTCCCTAAATTCCAACAGGAAAATAAAGATGGCCAAAGTAAGGGTGGCGAGACCCGTGGTATAAACAGTATAACTGCTGGTCCATATTTTTTTGTTGATAGGAAACACCATGTCCCAGCAAAAACCAGCTACAACTAAAATGGAGCCTGCTACAAAAAGGTTGGACAGCATTTCGTGGGTCTTGCCTTTTTGCTGTATATACTGGCCCACAAAAAAGCCAAATATTACCTGCACAATGGCCGCAAAAAGGCTCATCAATCCTTCTGGGTCAAAGGGTACGCCTTCACCTTTATAAATATGTGAACTGCCGATTAAACTGATGTCTGCCTTTGTGCCAAACCAGCCAGACAAACTGTAAGGGTCAGTAGGGCTGCCCAGGAAAAGGCAGAACACCCAGTACAGCAATAGCAGGGTGCAGCTGAATACAAAAGCCCCCCTGGCCTTCAGGAAATAAACGGCTAGGGAAGCAAACAGGTAACAAAGGGCTATGCGTTGCAGCACGCCCAGTAAACGCACGTTTTCCCATGGCTTGCCTACCAGATGGTTATTTTCCCACTTAATGAATGGGCTCCAGTTCAGGAAAAGGCCAATGGCAAAAATCAGCACCGTTCTTTTGAGCACTTTCTTAAAGAAGAAAGCATGGCCTTCTTTTTCAAACTTGGGCATCACAAATGCCATGGCATTGCCCACTGCAAAAAGAAAGAAGGGGAATACAAGGTCTGTGGGTGTGCAGCCATGCCATTGGGCATGTTCCAACGGTGAAAAAATATGCCCCCAGGAACCGGGGTTGTTTACCAGTATCATGAGGGCCACAGTGGCACCCCTAAATACATCCAATGAATAGTAGCGTTGGTTCATACAGCTAATTGAACTTTGAAGGTAAGTGCTGGCAGCGAATAACCCGTACATCTATGCAGCCATCCTGGTAGCCAATGGGAATTATTGGAGCATTCTGCTGCTTAGTTCCATTGCCCCTTCTATGCACTTGTCCATATTGTGGTATTCCCACTCAGCAAAACGGCCCAGTAAGTGGATATTGTAATTGCCCAATAATTGTTTGGCCAAAGCAATATTGGCCCTGGTATCCTTATGCTGGATAATATAGGAATTGGGTTCATAATTGAATGCCAAGGGGGAGAGGTTGCCGGGTAGCTGCTTCAGTTCCTCCTTCATGGTTGCCTGGTCATGCTTTCCAGAAAATTCCACCACACAGGTTTTCCTGCCTGTTGCCGCATTGTTGGTGTCACTGAAATTGCCTGTATAAATAATGCGGTGTGCCTTGAACCTCTTTTCTGGCAGGTAAAGCCAGGAAAGATCGGTACCGTCTGTTTCGCATAACACATTGGAAGTGCCATTGGAAGGCAGGTTGGCCACTTGCAATAGGGCCTCTTTCAATGGCTCGTCTGCTATTTGTATTATTTCGCACAGCTTCCGTACATCGCCACAGTAAACCAATTGGTCGGTAGCAAGTGTTTTGTTCAGCAGCAGTTTCCCATTGTCCAGCCCCACTGACACAAGTGGGTTTGAAGTGGCTATGTTGAGGCCCTTGGATAGCGTATCCACAATAAACTGCGAGCCATTTTTCTTTGGGTAATAGAAACTGGCATGCACCATAGTGCTTTCCTCCTGCTTGATGATATTGCTGAGGAGTGTCTCTGTAATATTGGGCATGGGCAGCTTGCCATCAAGCCATTCCAGCGGTACCTGACTAATATCCGTGTTCCAGATCTTTGAATTGTAGGGGCCAAAATACAGTTGGTATAAGGTTTCCCCAAAATTGCCTTTCAGGAAGCTTTCAAAATTGGGGTAGTCACCCACCTGTTTTTCTTCCTGTTTCAGGATATTAATCAGGTCCAGCACAATCATTTTTATCTCCTGTGCAGGCAGCTGGTACAGGAAATTCTCTATGGGATAACCAATGAACTTGCCATCCAATAAAATCTTGGCATTCCTTTTTGCCTTGATGAAATCACGGTCACGATCAAAATGCTGCCAGAACCAGTCCAGCACTATTTGGTTCTTGCTGTTGAACACATGGCCACCAACACGGTGAAAAAGGTTGCCATCAATCCTTTCGCATTTAATCAGTCCGCCAATGGTGGGCGTTCTTTCCAAAATGGTGACGTCGTATGCTTTTGCCAGCATGCTGGAAATGCTCAGTCCGGAAATGCCAGAACCTACCACTATTGCTTTTTTCATGGAATCTAAGTTGATGGCCGTAAAAATAACCGTTCATGGGCAAAGATTGGTTAGGAGGTTCATTGATGGTTGATTGTCACCGATAGCATAGTTATAAGGGCAACGAAAAGGGCTCTTTCATTTTGGGTTTTGCATCCCAAAAGAAGAACAAATACATAGCGTTAAATTAAGCATGCTATATAAGAAACTTGACAAGGTTGGCACACTAAAACCCCTATATTTGCCGAATGAGCTAAATGGCCTTTTACATACGTTTATAAGGTCGTGAAAACATCATTCAGCTAGGAACTGGGAAGACATATGCAACTGATTACAAGGCTTTTTTAATATATTATACAAGCATAGCGGCCATTAAGGAATTACTGGTGCTATGCTTGCTTATTTTTATCCTATTTGCAAGCCATGGCTGTGGCTGACGTGGCGAAGCTTTGTTAAATAATACAATTTACAGATGAAGAAACTAAAAAAAGGGCTATTAGCAGTAGTTGCCATGATTGCCCTGGCAGGTTGCTACAATACCAAAAAAGCACAGCGTTCCTACGAATTGTTCCAATCCGGACTGGATAGTATGGGCAATTTTGAGTATAAGGAACTGCGATTAAAAGAGGGTGACAACATTACCATACAAGTATATACTTTGGCCACTACCAACCAGGAACAGGTAGCCACCTTTAACCTGCAGGGTGGGGCTGGAGGAAAAACTGGGAGTTATATCATCAACAATCTTGGGGAAATAGACCTACCCAAGCTTGGCAGGACCAAGGTAACGGGGTTTACCTGTAGCCAATTAAGGGAAAAATTGAAGAATGACTGGGTTAAGTATATCAAGGATCCTGTAGTGGATGTGCAGATGCAGGGTTTTAGTGTAAACGTACTGGGAGAAGTGAAAAGTCCGGGTGTAAAGACCTTCAAGTCTGAAAGGGCCAACCTGATTGATGTGATTGCCACGGCAGGCGGCCTATTGGATGAAGGCAAGAGGGAAGATGTGCTATTGGTGCGGGAAGACAGTGGCAAGCGTACCTCTTACCGCATTGATTTGAGGGATGCCAAACTGTACCAGTCACCCGTGTTCCAATTGCAGCAAAATGACATGATTTATGTAGGTGCCAGTGAGCGGAAGTTTGTCAGCCTCCGCAATGCATCCTTGCAGCAGGATCTTGCCCCTACGGTAAGCATTGTGTCGCTGGCCTCATTTGCATTGAATGTGGTAGCCATTGTGATAGCAGTTTCCCGCCGATAAACCTTATTTTAACTTTTACCTACCATGCCAGATCCAAAGGAATTCCAAAACCAACTAACCGACCAGCCAAGCAAGAAGTTTTCTGTAAGGGAAATCATCCTCAAATACCTGAGCTTTTTGCCCCTGTTTGTGTTCACGTTTGTACTATTCTTGGGTGCCGCTTTTTTGTATATCCGTTACAAAGTGCCCATCTATACTGCCAATACCAAGATATTGCTGGTAAGTGCCAATTCATCGCCCAACACCCTGCAGCAGGACATCATTACACAGGGTATTTCTGGCGTACGGCCGATCAATTTGGAAAATGAGATACAATTAATACGCTCTTCCAAACTATTGCAAAGAGTAGTGGAAAAAGGCCGTTTGAATGTGGAGTACAGCAAGGAGGGCAATATCAAGGTATTCGATGCCTATAAAGCTACCCCCTTTATTTTTACTGCCATTGGTATAAAGGACTCCTCCAAAAGCTACAGTATCCGTATTAAACAGCTGGACAGCAAGGGGGGCCAATTGGAAGATATCAATAAAAAATCCTTCCTGTTCAAATGGAGGGACACCATGGAAGTAGGTGGCATGCGTTTTTGCCTCTACCCCACCAGCAGCTATCCCAGCCCCATTTCCGACCCATTCCTGATTAAGTGGCAGCCTATCAATGCAGTGGCTGCCAATTACCAAAATAAGTTAACTGTAGGTTCCCTGAGCAGCAAGACCAGTATCCTAACCTTGAGTGTAGTGGTGGAAAACACCACCCGAGGAAAGGATTTCCTGAACCTGCTGGTAAATCAAATCATCGTCAGCGATGTGGAACTAAAAAAGGAGAGTTCCCGCAAGACCATCGATTTCATTAATGACCGCTTGGCATTGGTATCTGCCGAACTGGGCAAAGTGGAAACCGATTTCAAGGACAGCCGCAAGAACAGCCGCTTCCAAGACGTGCCCAGCGAATTCATGTACTACCAGGGTAGGCTGACAGAGGCCGAACGCATGGTGGAGAACTGGCAATTGGAAATTAAAGTGGTAGAACTTATAGAGAACTACCTCAAAAAAGACAACCAGTTCAAGCCCATCGCTTCCAATTTGGGCGTGGAGGACCTTGCCTTTACCAGTATGATCAATAAGTACAATGATTTGGTGATCAAGAAGGAAGCAAACGATTTTTCTACCACCACCGAAAACAGTTCTACCCAGCAAATTGAAAATGACCTGACGGAACTCAAAAAAAACATCCTGGAAGCCAGTGTAAACGTCAAGAAAGCCAAGCAGCTCAAGATTAACAATTACCTAAACCGCAACAAGGAAGATATGGGGCAGCTGGCTACCCTGCCTGACAAGGATTTAGGGCTGCAGGACATTAACCGGCAAAGGCAGATCAAGGAAAAGCTGTACCTCTACCTTTTGCAAAGAAGGGAGGAAACGGCTATCAGTTCCGTATCCACTACCTCCAATTTCCAGTTGATGGATGATGCCATTGCCTCCAATACGCCCATTGAACCCAAAGCGTCCCAAATAAAAGCTTTTGCCATTGCTTTGGGGTTGCTGGTGCCCATCCTATTTATTTATTTGATGGACCTGCTGAACGATAAAGTAACTACCAGACAGGATATAGTGGATAAAACTTCCCTCCCCATTGTGGGCGAAGTATCCCATGTGGACAATAATGAAGAGATTGCCATTCAGAACAGCCGTAACGTGGTGGCTGAACAGTTCAGGATTTTCCGGAGCAATTTGCAGTTTATTGTTCCCAAAAACACGCAAACAAGGGCTACCAGTTTCCTGGTTACTTCTTCGGTAAGTGGCGAAGGCAAATCCTTTGTGAGCCTGAACCTGGCTTCCGTGCTGTCGTTGACGGGCAAGAAAGTAGCCTTGTTGGAATTTGACCTGCGTAAACTAAAGAGTATCAAACTGGCTGAAATAAGCAATGATCAAATGGGGCTTACCAACTTCCTGATTGGGCAAGCTAAAAGCCCGGCTGAAGTGTATGTGCAGCTAAGGGACTTCCCAGACCTGCATGTGTACAATACAGGACCCATACCACCCAATCCATCTGAAATGGTCATCAGCCCCAAAATGGATATATTGTTTGAGTACCTAAAAAGCAACTATGACTATATTGTCATTGACTCTGCACCGGTAGGCCTGGTTAGCGATTCCTTTGCACTGGGCAAATATGCAGATGCGGTACTGTATATTATCCGCCAGCGTTATACCTTTAAGAAGCAACTGGAATTTGTCAATGACCTGAGAAGGGAGGGCAAGCTCCAGAATATTGCCTTGGTGATTAATGATATCAATTTGGCTGGCCGTTATGGTTACTATGGCTATGGCTATGGTTATGGCTATGGCTACATGTACCGTTATGGTTTGGGCTATGGCTACAGCAAGTACATTTATGGGGGCAAAAAGCAGGACCCTTATTTTGAGCAGAACAAGAAGGGCTATTTTGACGGCAATGGCAAAAAGCCTTGGTGGCACAAGCTATTTGGCAAATAAAGCAATTTAATAAAGTAGAAAGAGTTTACATGCATACAACGCCCTTACAGGAACAGTGGACAGAGGAAATAACCCCCATCCATTCCATTTTTGACTTACGCTTAGGGGAATTATGGCGTTATAGGGACCTTTTGTTCATGTTTGTGAAGCGTGACTTTGTGGCCACTTACAAACAGACCATCATGGGGCCGTTGTGGTTCTTTATACAGCCCTTGTTAACCACGTTTACCTTCATGGTTATCTTTGGCAATATTGCCAAGATTTCAACAGATGGACTGCCGCAGATGGTGTTTTATATGTCGGGCATTACTTTATGGAACTATTTTTCTGAATGCCTCAATAAAACGGCTACCGTTTTTAAGGACAATGCCAATATTTTCGGGAAAGTCTATTTTCCTCGGTTGATTATGCCCTTAAGCATTGTGGTATCCAACCTGGTGCGTTTTGGCATACAGTTCTCGCTGTTCATTGCCATTTGGGGCTGGTATTTGTTCAAGGGCCAGGTGCACCCTAATAGTTTCCTGCTGCTCACACCTGTGCTTATCTTATTGATGGCTTTGATTGGGTTGGGTGCAGGCATGCTCATCAGTGCGTTGACTACCAAATACAGGGACCTTATATTCCTACTTACTTTTGGTACACAGTTATTAATGTATGCCACACCGGTTATATACCCTATGAGCAAGCTTCCTGAAAAGTATGCCTGGCTCATTAAAGCCAATCCTCTATCGGGCATTGTGGAAACATTTAGGTATGCGTTTACAGGAACGGGGGAGTTTAGTTGGATAAGCATCGGATACAGCACAGGTTTTGCACTGGTGCTGTTACTTATAGGCACTTTGGTGTTTAATAAAGTGGAAAAAAGCTTTATGGATACGGTATAGGTATAATGAATGGATGCGTGTTAATGGGAAGGGAAAGACTGAAAAGAAATTGAATAAATTGAGCAGAGATAAAGGGCAATGATAGTAAGGGCGAGCTAGGTTTAAGCAATCACTGCATATCCAGTAACCGAATATGAGCACAGCAATAAAAGTAGAAAATATTTCCAAGCAATACCGGCTGGGTGAAGTGGGCACAGGCACTTTAAGCCATGACCTGAAACGTTGGTGGCATGGGATACGTGGCAAAGAAAATCCTTATTTGAAAATAGGGGAGACGAATGACCGTACATCCAAGGGCAGTAGCGATTATGTATGGGCGCTGCAGGACATTAATTTTGAAGTGAAAGCTGGCGAAGTGCTGGGTATTATTGGCCGCAATGGTGCGGGCAAAAGCACCTTACTGAAGATATTGAGCAAGACCACTGCACCCACTACAGGATCCATTAAGGTAAAGGGGAGGATTGCAAGTTTGCTGGAAGTAGGTACGGGCTTCCATCCCGAACTGAGCGGCAGGGAAAATATCTATTTGAATGGTGCCATTTTGGGCATGAGCAAGAAGGAAATCAAAAGCAAATTTGATGAAATAGTGGATTTCAGTGGTGTGGAACGTTATATTGACACACCTGTGAAGCGTTACAGTAGCGGCATGTATGTCCGTTTGGCTTTTGCCGTGGCCGCCCATTTGGAACCGGAGATATTGATTGTGGATGAGGTACTAGCCGTGGGGGATGCCGAATTTCAGAAGAAGTGTTTAGGCAAGATGAAGGATGTAAGCGTAAATGATGGGAGGACCGTTTTGTTTGTAAGCCATAATATGGCAGCAGTATCCACATTATGCACTAGTTCCATATTGATGCAATTTGGAAAAATTGTTACCTCTGGAAATACCAAGCAAATAATAGAAAAATATATTTCTATTGGCAAATCGGAAGAGGGTGAAGTAAAAGCACCAGATATTAAAACCACGCACCAAAATAGCAGCCTTGCCATTCAAGCGGTTCGATTGATGGGCAGAAATGGGATATCAAATAGCTTTGGCATTGATGAAAACATTATTTGTGAAATAGAATATGAAGTATTGGTAGAAGGGGCCAAATGTGTGCCTAGCATCCATCTTTTAGATAGTCATGGCAATTGCATTTTTGCTACATTCAATGCTGATTCTGCCAATCTATCCAAGGATGTTTTTTATAACAAACCGTTGAAAAAGGGGTCTTATAGTACAAAATGCACGATTCCCAGTTTCTTTCTAAACAGTATCCATTATTCTATTAGTGTTTTTTTGGGAACTGATGAAACATTTTCAGATATGACTTCTGCCGAAGAAGTGGTTTCTTTTGAAGTGAATGAAACAGGAGACATGCGTAAGGAGCATACTGGCACATGGATAGGTGCTATCAGGCCTAAATTATCATGGCAAACCAAACAATTTTAACATGAAAGTTGTACTCCTTGCAGGAGGTCTTGGCACAAGAATTTCTGAAGAAACCGTGCTAAAGCCAAAGCCAATGGTAGAGATAGGGGACATGCCCATTTTATGGCATATTATGAAGATTTATTCCTCTTATGGGTTTAATGATTTCGTTATTTGTTTGGGGTATAAGGGTTATGTAATCAAGGAATATTTTGCGAATTACTTTCTGCATAAATCTGACGTGACCATTAAGCTGGGAACCAATGCTATAGAAGTGCATGATACGCAAGCAGAGTCTTGGAACATCACACTTGTAGATACTGGCGTTGATACCATGACTGGTGGTAGGATAAAGAGGATCCAGAAGCATATTGGGAATGAACCTTTTTTATTGACCTATGGTGATGGATTGGGGGATATCAATATAGCTGAACTGGTGAATTTCCACCAGCAATCCGGTAAGTATTGTACCGTAACCTCTGTGCAGCCGTCTGGTAGGTTTGGGGCATTAAACTTGGGCGAAAAAAATCAGGTTATTTCCTTTATGGAAAAACCAAGGGGAGACGGGGCATGGATTAATGGCGGTTTTTTTGTGTGCGAACCGCAGGTGTTTGATTATATCAACAACGACCAAACCATTTGGGAACAGGGCCCTTTGGAACAAATGGCTGCCGAAAATCAAATGATGGCTTTTAAACATGAAGGTTTTTGGCAACCTATGGATACGCTGAGGGACAAACATGAATTGGAGAAGGAATGGCATAGTGGAAAAGCCAAATGGAAAACCTGGTAATGACATTAGCAGAAGTATATAAGGGCAAGAAAGTTTTTGTAACAGGGCATACCGGTTTCAAGGGCAGCTGGTTGATTAGTTGGCTCCATTTGCTGGGGGCAGAAATTAAGGGTTATGCACTGGCACCCACGGGCAGTTTGGATTTATATACAGTTATCAAAGGGGATAACTTATGCCAATCCATCATTGCCGACATTAGGGATGCAGCGAAACTAAAAGAAGAGGTGATAGCTTTTCAGCCTGATTTTGTTTTTCATTTGGCCGCCCAGCCATTGGTACGGTTATCGTATGAAATAGCCTCGGAAACCTTTGATGTAAATGCAATGGGTACAGCCAATATGCTGGAAGCCATTAAAGCGTTGACTAAACCCTGCGTTGCCTTAATGGTAACCACTGATAAAGTGTACCACAATATTGAGCAGCAATATTTTTACAAGGAAGATGACAAGTTGGGTGGGTATGACCCCTATAGTGCTTCTAAAGCATGTGCAGAACTGGTGATCAGCAGCTACCGCAGCAGTTTTTTCAATCCTGCTGCTTATAGCAATCACCAGAAGTCCATTTCCGTGGCAAGGGCAGGCAATGTGATTGGCGGTGGTGACCAGGCAAAAGACCGCATCATTCCGGATATTGTACGGGCCCTGTCATCATCAAAGGAAATTGAGGTCCGTAACCCCAAAGCAGTCCGTCCTTGGCAGCACGTACTGGAGCCTTTACATGGTTACCTTCTTTTGGCTGCTAAACAGGTAGAAGACCCTGTACAATTTTCAGATGCCTACAATTTTGGACCATTGCCACAGGATAACCTGACGGTAAAGGATATTGTTGAAACAGCGATTGGCATCTGGGGCGAAGGCAGGTATGCTGAACAGCAAAATATACATGCACCCCATGAAGCTGGCCTTTTGCAGTTGGATATACAAAAAGCCATGAATGGCCTTGGCTGGCTGCCGCAGCTAACCGCTAAGGAGGCCATTGCCAAAACAATTGGGTGGTACAGGGAATTTTATGGACAACCATCCATAGCCTTTGCTATTACCATGAAGGATATAGCATCCTATACTGCCCTTCTTTCAAATCATTAAACAGTAAACAGTGGACTGCAGATTCTGTAAAACAGTATTAACACACGAATTTATTGACCTTGTCAATTCTCCAGCCTCCAACTCTTTTTTAACTGAAGAGCAGTTGAATGAGCCGGAAACATTTTATCCGTTGCGTGTGTTTACCTGTAGCAACTGCTTTTTGGTGCAAGTGGACGAATACAAGAAATCGGATGCCATCTTCAATGCAGACTATGTGTATTTTTCTTCCTTCTCTACCAGTTGGTTGAAGCATTGCAAGGCTTATGTGGACATGATGACAGAGCGTTTCCATTTGGGCAGCAGTTCCAAAGTGGTGGAGATAGCCAGTAATGATGGTTACCTATTGCAATATTTTGTGGAAAAACAAATTCCTGTACTGGGCATAGAACCTACCAAGAATACGGCTAAAGTGGCCATGGAAAAAGGGGTGCGTACGCTTACCGAATTCTTTGGGACACGTTTGGCAGAAAGCATTGAAGGGGAAGAAAAAGCGGATGTAATACTGGGCAACAATGTACTGGCCCATGTGCCGGATATTGTGGATTTTGTGGGAGGGATGAAAGTGTTGCTCAAAGCAGATGGTGTAGTGACGATGGAGTTCCCCCACCTGCTGCAATTAATCGAGAACAACCAATTTGATACGATTTACCACGAACATTTTTCCTATCTATCCTTTTATACGGTGAAGCAGATATTTGCTTCGCAGGGGCTTGAACTGTTTGATGTGGACGAGATACCAACACATGGGGGCTCACTGCGTATTTATGCCAAACATGTGGAAGATGGTTCGAAAACCATTAGTCCGAATGTAGCCGCCCTCCTGACTAAAGAAGAACAGTATGGCATAGCCAACATGGGCTATTACGAAGGCTTTCAGGCAAAAGCCAAGCAAGTAAAGTTAGACCTTTGGCAGTTCCTGATTGCCCAATCAGCGGCAGGCAAGTCCGTTGCTGCTTATGGAGCAGCAGCAAAAGGCAATACCCTACTCAACTATTGCGGTATCAAGAATGACCTAATCCAGTTTGTAGTAGATGCCAATCCGGCAAAGCAAAACAAGTTCCTTCCAGCTAGCCATATACCTGTGGTGAGCGAACAGTCCATCAAGGAACATAAGCCTGACTTTATCATTATTTTCCCTTGGAATATCCAGGAAGAAGTAATGACCCAGTTAAGCTATGTAAAGGATTGGGGGGCAAAATTTGTAATACCTATCCCTGCATTGAAAATAATATGAAGATACTGGTTACAGGTGCCACAGGATTTATTGGCAGCCATGTAGTGGAGGCTTTACTGAAAGATGGGCATGAAGTAGTGGCTACTTCTACAAATCTTGAAAAAGCCAGGTTAGCTAGTTGGTATGAACAAGTGACCTATGTAACGTTTGATATTTCCCAGCAAGGGGCAGCCAGTGAAGAGCGTGCATCTTTATACGATTATTTCCACCAGCCTGATCAATTGATTCACCTCGCATGGGAAGGTGTTTCGGACTGTGCAGGAATGGTTCATATTGAAAGGAACCTGATAAGCCATTACAGGTTCTTGAAAAAAATGGTAGAAGGTGGTTTAACCCGCATAGCGGTTACTGGTACCTGTTTGGAGTATGGATTCAAAACGGGGATGCTGTCTGAAACGGATTTGCCAGAGCCACATGTTTCTTATGCCATTGCGAAAGATGCCCTAAGGCGATTTTTGATGGAACTACAAAAAAAGATGGATTTCTCAATACAATGGGTACGCCTGTTTTATATGTATGGCAAGGGGCAACATAGCCGCTCCTTATTGGCACAGTTGGAAACTGCTATTAAGAACGGGGATGAAAGTTTCAATATGTCTGGTGGGGAACAGGAGAGGGATTATTTGCCAGTAGAAAAAGTAGCTGAATATTTGGTAGCAATTGCATCAAAGGGCAAAAAGAATGAGGTGTACAATTGCTGTAGCGGAACGCCCATTTCTGTAAGACAGTTGGTAGAAGATATAATAGCAGCAAAAGGTTCTTCTATAAAACTCAATTTAGGGTTCTATCCTTATAAAGATTATGAGCCGATGCGGTTTTGGGGGAATACAAACAAGTTAAAAAGCATCCTTGCGTAATATGGAAATAACGCTAACTCTTGCCATACCTACTTTTAATAGGGCAAAGTTTTTAGATCGCTGTCTCAATTCCTTTGCTTCACAAGGCAGGTTATCGGAAATGGAGATTTTTATCTCCAATAATGCCTCTACTGATAATACTATTGAGGTAATAGAAAAATACAAATCCCTTTTTCCCAATTTTAGTTATGTTACTAATGAAATAAATAAAGGGTTAGATTTTAATGTGTCACAATGTTTTGAAAGAGCAACAGGGAAATATGTTTGGGTTATGGGTGATGATGATTTCATTTTGCCCAATAAACTTTCTTCTATACTTGATTTAATACATCAAAACGATATAGGGGTAGTATATTTAATGCCTAAAGAAAATAACCCTACGTTGGTTTCTGAAAATGCTGATAAAGGGTTAAAAGAGGTATTGTTTTTTGATAAGCCGCTGTCTTTCTTCGATGAATTCCACTATTGGGCTACGTTTGTTAGTGCAACCATTATCCATAAAGACGTCATTAAAAATAAAGTCAATCCATTCCGATTTAAAGATACTTTTTTACCTCAAATGGCATGGGTTATACCAGCAGTGTTTAGTGGCAATAAAAACGTGATTGTAAAAACACCTACAATTGGATGTGAGCCAGATAATACTGGCGGTTACAGACTAGCTACAGTGTTTGGAAAAAATTATAATTTTATACTTACTGAACTAATAAAGGATAAAGGAATAGATTATCGAATAAAGTCAGTTACTCAAAATGAACTCTTTAAAAATTTTTTCCCAAGGTTTATCAATAAACTACTGTATTCTAAAAATGATTTTAAGTCTGAAAATCATTTTTTGATTTTGTTTAAAGTAGGCTGGAGTTATAAAAGCTATTGGGAAAGTGTATTTCCTATTTACCTACGCTTTTTTGTTAAGGCCTGTTTTCCCTTTTTAAAAAGAACAAGGAAATAAATGAAAAACAGAATGACTTATTTTTTAACCAAGCTATTTTTTTTTCTGGGTTTCGAAGGATTAATAGATCAAGTTCGGCATACCTACCAGGAAAGAAAAAAACAACAGTTAACTAGTAAGCTAAAGTATGCCGGCCACAACTTAACGCTTCCAATAAGCAACATTTTTTTCAACCCTCAGTATGTATCTATAGGAAACAATTTTATAGCTCTTCATAATTTGAGGATTGAAGCAATAGACAACTACAGCGATGTTTCATTTTTACCTAAAATTATTATTGGAGACAATGTTTGCATGAACAGTGATGTTCATATTGGTGCAATAAACGAAGTTAGGATAGGCAGCAATGTTTTGTTGGCAAGTAGAATATATATTAGTGACCATTCGCATGGGAGTATTAATGCAGAAGAGTTAATTGATCCTCCTTTAAAAAGGAAGTTGTCAAGTAAAGGTCCAGTAATAATTGAGGATAATGTTTGGATTGGCGAAGGCGTTTTTATAATGTCTGGGGTCACAATTGGAAAGAATTCAATTATAGGAGCTAATGCAGTAGTTACTAAAAGCATTCCGGAAAACTCTGTTGCCGTAGGAATTCCCGCTAAAGTTATTCGTAAAATTATCTAAGGCGATATGGCAAAAACTATTGCGGTTTCAATAATGATTCCTACCTACAACCAGCCTGAATTTGCAGTTCTTGCAATAGAAAGTGCATTAAAACAAGATTATGCTAACCTTGAAGTTATTGTATCGGATGATAGTACCAATGATAAAACAGCAATTGTAAGTTCAGTATTTAATGATAATAAAAGATTCAGTTATTATAAGAATGAGATTAATATTGGTAGGGTTGCTAATTATAGAAAACTCCTTTTTGAGTTAGTTAAAGGTGACTGGGTATTAATGTTGGACGGAGACGATTATTTAATCGATGAAAATTACATTACAAAGTGTGTCAATCTGGTTTCCCAGAATCCTGATGTTATATTGGTTGGGGCTGGCATTAAAGAAGTGTACACAAGGGCCAAAACTGAAAAAATCAGAATTTTGGTACCAGAAGATTCAATATTCAAAGGAGAAGATGTTTTAAAGAAACAGCTATGGTTACCCAATCATCAAACAGATTTTTATCCTAGGCAGCTTGCTTGCAAACTAGATTTTTATCGTGACCCGTCTATGGCAAGTGATTCTGAATCACTTTTTAGGTTGTGCATGCACGGGCAAGTTGCCTACCTGTCAACGATAGCCGCAGTTTGGCGTATACACGATACAAACACAACGTATACACTGAATATTAAGAAGCAAATAAAGGAACTGGTTTTTATTGATAAGGTATTTGATTATATTAAAACATATTTGGGAACCGAAGAAGCAAATAAGTGGCGTAAGTATATGTATACTTCTCTAACGCATCATATATTTTATCTCCCTAAAGCTACTGTTAGCGATGTTATTTCTTTATTTACTAAAGTGTCAAGATATTTATCATATCGGCAAAATTTTTTACTGATAAAAGACATCGCCAAATCTTCTATTAAGGGGAAAAAAATCTGGTAGATAAAGTAAGGAGGCGTTACTATGTTAGTCAATATAAAAAAAATAATTAAAAAGGTATTAAGGGGTGTGACTAAGCAACCTGCTCCTGCAAACGCCAAGCTATATCGAAAAGGGGATTCCGTTTTGGTTAATGGATTTGGAATAAATGCCCCACTAGCTATTGACAACAAAGTTTACCTTACAATTGGAGATGACTCCATCATAAATGGGTTTTATAATTTTGAGGCAGCCACGGGGGAAGTGAAATTGGGAAACAGGGTCTATGTTGGTGGCGGGCATTTTATATGTATTAATAAGATAGAGGTAGAAGATGATGTTTTTATATCATGGGGTTGCTATTTTTTCGATAATGATTCTCATTCGTTGGATTACAGGCACAGGCTCAATGATATGCAAAACCATTTGAACGACTGGAGAAAAGGGTTGAGCAACTATAATACTTCCAAAGATTGGAGCAATGTAAAATCGGCACCCATTAAAATTTGCAGATACGCTTGGATTGGCATGGAATGTAAAATATTGAAGGGGGTAACCATTGGGGAAGGGGCAATTGTGGGAGCAGGTAGCGTAGTTACAAAAAATGTAGCTCCATGGACAATAGTTGGGGGTAACCCTGCCAAATTGGTAAAAGAGATTCCGGAGGCATTGAGAAGAAAATGACTATTATTATATTTGGGTCAGAAGGCTTTATAGGAAGCCATTGCAATAGATACTTCACCGAACAAGGGCATGAAGTTTATTGTGCCGATATCGTCGTAAAACAAGCAGAGCGATATTTGCTTGTAAGCCCTGATGGTTCCAACTATGGTACAATTTTTTCAAGTCAAGGTTTTGACCTGTGTATTAATGCATCTGGTGCGGCCAATGTGCAATTTTCCTTTTCGCAGCCCTATGCTGATTTTTATTTGAATACAGTAAATGTATATGCAATTTTGGATGCAATCAGAATCCATAATCCTGCTTGCCATTTTATTAACCTCAGTAGTGCAGCTGTATACGGCAATCCTGAATTGTTGCCAATTAGAGAAGATGCAAATGTGCAGCACCCTACTTCCCCGTATGGTTGGCATAAGCTATATAGTGAACAAATCTGCAAGGAGTTCTATAATTTTTTTGGGGTTAGGACTTTGAACCTACGAATATTTTCTGCTTACGGTGCTGGGTTGAGAAAGCAACTATTTTGGGACCTGTACCAAAAAGCAAAGAAAGCTTCTAATTTACTTTCAGTGTATGGCACAGGCAATGAGACAAGGGACTTTATTTATATAGAAGATTTGATGGCAGCTATACACCATATTGTTAAAGCCGGCAAATATGAAGGCGGCTGTATAAATATTGCTTCTGGGCATGCAACAACTATTTTTGAAGCGGTTAAGATATTCATGCAACAATATGACCCATCTATCGAAGTGAAGTTTACCGGGGAAGCAAAAGAGGGAGACCCATTGTATTGGCAGGCAGATATTGAACTCTTAAAAGGATTGGGCTTTGTTAGCCAATATAGTTTACAAGAGGGGTTAACCGAGACTGTAAACTGGTTAAAAAGGCAAGATTGACATTGAAATTATTGGCATTTCCCAGATTCTTAAAAGCCTACACAATAAACCAAGAGGAAAACCTAGGTGCGGCATATAAATAAACAGGAGACGATAAAACCAGAACTTGTAGCCTTTAGTGAAAATGTTCTTGGCGGAATTCAGACTTTCTACCTTAACCTTTTAACGCATGACAGCTGCTCCTTGTTTGAAAAGAGATGGCTTCTAATAGACCACTGCGACGAAAAAAGAGCAAAGGCCCCATCCTTTCATTTGGAATCAGAAAAAATAAGTTACTGCAATAAACATGGAAGATGGAGAAAGGCCATAAAACTGACTGGCCCTATTTCTAAAAGGGATGGCCTTGTTTTGGTCAATAGGGAGTTTGAACTAGATGCTTTATTCCTATATCCAATAGTGAATAAAACCGTTTACCATATTGTCCATGATGATTACTACCTGCAATTTGCTAGCCAGTATCAGTCTGTAATTGATGTATATATTGCTCACAATAGGTTTATCTACAATGAGCTAATGCGGCTGCTTCCGGAAAGGAAAAATGAGGTATTTTTTATTCCCTTCGGGATACGTCTTTCTCCTTTCCAACGAAGCCCCAATTATGAAACAGCTTTAAAAGTAGCATTCATTGCCCGGCTTGATGTTTTAAAAGGTATTCACGAACTGGTTCAAATAGACGATTTATTAAAGGACAAGCAAGTAAAAATTGAATGGTTAGTAATAGGCGATGGACCAGAAAAGGACAAGTTCCTAAATGACATTAATGATAGGGATAATTTTAGACACTTGATTGCCAAGGATGACCTTGAAATATTTAATAACATAAAATCTTGTGATGTTTTCATTTTGCCATCTGTTCATGATGGAACACCAGTTGCTCTTTTGGAAAGCATGGGCGTAGGTTTAGTTCCAATATTGTACAGATTTAATGATGGCATCCAAGAGGTGGTTACAAATGACATAGGCTATGTAGTTGAAAAAAATGATTGCCAACGCATTGCAGAAATTATTGCAGAATTGCACAGCAACCGAGATTTGCTGGAGCAAAAAAGCAAAAATGCATTGCAATCTGCGAGAACGAATTATGATGTAGTTAAGCAATCGAAAGCCTATTATGATATTTTCAGCCAGTATAAACATTTAAAGAAATTTAGAGCGCACCCAAATTCACTCCCTATTCCCTTTTTGGAAAGAACATGGATTCCCCAAAAGGCTATAGATGTTTATGAATCTGCAAAATTTTGGAAAAGAAAGCTGTTAAAAACATTTGGGGTCTAGTTTGATGTTCCCACTGCAATCATTCACTAAAAGAAACAAAGGCCTTTCGTGAGCAAGACACTACTTTTTATACCTTCCAATACATGGACCAACTGGGGTGGCAGCGAAAGGATGTGGGTGGAACTGGCATTGCTGTACCAGCAAAAAGGGGATCGGATAGCCGTTTATACCAAGCAATGGAAAGATGTGCCCAAGCCTTTGCAGCAACTGTATGCAGCATGCAGTGTTTATTACCACGGGAATGATGGCTTAATTGGTAGGGTGCTAAACAGGCTGTTCAACACTGCTGGCCGTTACAAAAGGTTTGCAGCCGCTGCCAATGAAATAAAGCCGCAACTGGCCATCATTTCGCAGGGAGCAAATACGGATGGGCTTGTATGGATGGAATACTGCCAGCAACTGGACATCCCTTATATTACCATTTCGCAGGCTGCCCAAGAAAATAACTGGCCAGATGATGCCACTGTTGAAAGGCTATCCATTGCCTTTAGCCATGCTGTAGGTAACCTGTTTGTTTCAAGGGCCAACAAGGATTTAACAGAGCGTCAAATTGGTACATTATTGAAGAACAGTATCGTGGTTGCGAATCCTTTCAACGTGCCTTACGATGGCCATGTGCAGCTTCAAAAAAAAGAACAGGATGCCTATCAGATTGCCTGTGTGGCAAGGTTTGAACTGCATGCAAAAGGGCAGGATGTACTCATCGCCACTATAGCACAGGAAAAGTGGAAGCAGCGGAACCTGCATATTAACCTGTATGGTGATGGGGTAAACAAGCAGCACGTGCAGCGTTTGATTAACTTGTACGGGGTAGGCGACAAGGTAAGGATTGCCGGATATGAAACACCTCTAAAAATATGGGAACAGAACGAGGCACTGGTATTGCCATCCAGGTATGAAGGCCTTCCCCTAGCATTGGTAGAGGCAATGCTCTGCAACAGGATGGCCATTGTTACGGATGTTTCAGGAAATGCCGAAGTGATGGAGGACAATGTAAATGGGTTCATTGCGGCTGCCCCACAAATAAAGTACCTGGACGAAGCGTTGGAAAGGGCATGGGCAAAAAGGCAGGACTGGGAAAGGATGGGGAGGCAGGCAGGAGTCGACATCAGGAAAATTATACCGACAGACCCTATACAAACCTTGATGGGCCTTATTGAAAAATTAACTACCCATTCCAATTTACCCAGTTGAGCCACTAACCAGCAATACAACCAGCTAAATGCCAATAAGGGCTTTTGCTGTCTGCCTTGTAATCATCCACCATTGGTTTCACATAGTTTATTTGGATAACTATTATTCACTAGTAAGCCGGTCAATAACCTAAAATCCAGGTTCGTTTTTAATTTACCGATGAAGCTTTTATTTATATCGTTAATGGAAGGCTCCACTTGGGGTGGAAGTGAAGAGCTCTGGTACAGGGCAGCCCAAGCGGCCCTCAAGCAGCACACGGTCACTGTGTGCGTGTTCCATTGGGACCATGAACCTGCACCCATTGGCCGTTTGCGTAAACTGGGTGCAGCCATTGTAAAGGTTCAACGCCGGGCAGCCTACCCATTGCTGAAAAGGGTGAGGACCAGGTTTTTGGGAGAAGGCCATGTGCAAGGGTTCAATGATTTGAAGGCTTTCGATCCAGATGCCATCTGCGTTTCCCAAGGCGGCACTTTTGACTTGGGCTACCACGCTGCCTTTTATGAACTGATAACCGGCATGGCAAAGCCTTTTTTGATTGTTAGCCAGCATAACCTGGAACATGGAGGCATTGTGCCTGCTGTTTTCAGGAATCCCATTATGGATGCACTGCAAAAGGCGTCGCATGTTTTTTTTGTGGCAGCCAGGAACAGGGCGGTTGCAGAAAGGCAACTGGCTGCTGCCATTCCCAATGCATCCATTATCAGTAACCCGGTAAATATTGCATCGATTGGCATAAGACCCTTTCCCCCTACGAACACCAGCCTTAAAATGGCCTGTGTAGCCAGGCTTGATTGTGGTTATAAGGGACAGGACTTATTGATGGAGGCACTGAGCAGCACTGAATGGCGTAACAGGGACTTTTTGTTGCAGCTATTTGGAGCAGGGCCAGATGAATCCTATTTGAAGCAGCTAATTGAATTTTATGGTTTGGGCAACAAAGTTTACCTGGCTGGCAAAACAGCCGATATTGACAGGGTATGGGAAGAACACCATGTACTGGTGCTGCCTTCTTTGAGCGAAGGCACGCCCTTGTCCATGGTGGAAGCCATGCTATGCGGAAGACCAGTGCTTGCTGCCGATGTGGGCGGAATAGACCAATATATAGAAACAGGCAAAACGGGTTTTTTGGTGGCCACCGCTTCCGTAAAGGCATTGAGGAGTGCACTGGAAGATTTGTGGGAGCAACGGAACCAGTTGGAACAGCTGGGCATCAATGCTTACCACCATGCGTTGGCCATTGTGGACCGTAACCCCGAACAAACCTTACTGAACAAAATGACTTCACTTACTTAATCTAATGAAAGGAATTTCCGTAATTGTATGCTGCTATAACAGTGAGCCAAGGCTTGCTGCAACACTGGAGCATTTGGCCAATCAACAGGTTGAGGATAGCCTTCAGTGGGAAGTGGTGGTGGTGGACAATGCAAGCAGGGACCAAACAAGCAAAATGGCACAGGACACTTGGAACGGCTTCAAAAAAAGCATACCGTTTAAAGTGGTGCAGGAACCAGTGGCAGGGCTGTCCAATGCAAGGAAAAAAGGGTATGAAACTGCCCTGTACGAATACCTTATTTTTTGTGACGATGATAACTGGCTGGCAGCAGGCTATGTGCAAACAGCATTTGATGTATTGGATTCCGACCGTAGTATCGGCATAGCTGGCGGCAAGATAACTGCAGCCTATAACCAGGAGCCAGCAGCATGGGTAAGGGACCAGGAGGACCTGTTGGCTGTAGGCCCAAAGGAGCAGTATGCAGATGGCGAAGTGCCAGCAGCAGCAGGGTTTGTGTACGGTGCTGGCATGGCTATCAAAAAGGAGATTTTTAATAAAGTAAAAAAGTACAACTATACTTTTTTGTTAAGCGATAGGCAGGGGAGCATACTTTCTTCCTGCGGCGATACGGAATTGTGCTTTATAGCAAGGCTCATGGGCTACCGTATATTTTTTTCGAACCAGTTAAGCCTGCAGCACAATATTCCGGTGGAAAGGACCGAATGGAACTATTTCAAGAAACTGGTGTACGGCTTCGGGTATTCCAGCATTCTGCTGCTGCCCTATATTTATGCCCTCCACAGAAAACCGGTTGCTGGGTTTGAAAAAGTGAGAACCCATTGGATATGGCAATCCATGAGTATGTTGAAGGAAATTTGGAAAGAACGGTTAACTGGCCTGTTTAAGCATGCCCAGCAAAACAGGAAGCAGCTTGGGCACTATGAAAAACAAGGAAGGATGGATGGTTTGTGGAACCTGAAAAACAGGTACCGCACCAGTTTTGAACAAGTACACTTTTTAACGGAACAGATAGCTGCCGAACAAACAGGGCAAACTGATCAATAATGGAACCCAACAAAAAATTCGCCATTCTATCTGCCCAAAAATGGAAGGATTACTATCCATTGCAAGTAGTGTATGAATGGGAAAATATAATCGCTGAAACGCTTTCTATACCATTGGATGTGGATAGCCAAATTGAAATCAACCATATTTTTGACAAGCCAGCTAGCCGGTTGTTCCAAAAGTTTGTAAGGCACAGCTTTTTAAAAAATTTTATTGATATTTCCAATAACTACCTGCTTAGGAAAAAGAGGGGCATTTATTTTATCAATTTCCATTTATATGTAGCGGAGACGGTAAACCATTATGTTTACCAACCTAATTCCATACCCATCATTATTGATTGCTTCCGCGACAAAGTGGACCTGGTGCCTATTTTGTACAGGAAAAACCCTTTGGTATTTGTGACCGATATTGAGGTGTTTACTTACCTGCAAGCCACAAGCATTGCCCCTAAGCTGAAATTTGTCCCACTATCCATCAGTAACAAGTATCTAAAAAAGAAAGTGCCTGCAAAAAAGATCGATGTGCTGCAAATGGGCAGGCAAAATACAGTACTGCACCATTGGATGATGGAGCTAACAGCCAAACATCCATCCATTGAATATGTGTATGCAAAACGTGAAAATGACAAGCAGGTGTATTGGTCAACCACCCGGGGTTTATTGGACGTGCCTACAGAGACAAGGGAACAGTTCATGGCTTTTTTGGGCAGTGCACGCATCAGCCTCGTGTCATCGCCAGGTGTGGATGACCACGGAACAGTTACCAGAACAGGTGGCTTCAACCCGGTAACGCCGAGGTTTTATGAATCGGCGGTCAATTACTGCTACATGATCGGGCGGTTTCCTGATGCACCTGATTTTATTTACAACAAGGTGGCCAGTGTTTGTGAAAGGCCCGACAGCTATGAAGCTTTTGAACAACAGGTTCTATCCATGCTGGCAACGCCCTTCAACCAGCAGGAAAGGTACAGGCCCTTTATACAGCAGCACCTTACCGGTACCATTGCAATGATGCTGAAGAAAGAGCTTGACCAGTTACAGGCACAATAGTTATTATTTTGCTATACAGAAAACGAACAATAAATTATATAGATTTAATAGGCAATCATGAAAAAAATTTTGGTAACGGGTTCATCCGGTCTAATTGGTTCGGAGGTTTGTTTGCACTTTGGCCAGCTGGGCTGGGAAATACATGGGATAGACAATAACCAACGCTCCGTTTTCTTTGGACCACAGGGGGATACCCGATGGAACCAGCAGCGGCTGCAGAGTTCAGTCAAGCATTTTAACCACCACGAACTGGATATACGCAACCGTGAAGCGGTAATAGAACTGGTTGCTGCCATAAAACCCGATGCCATAGTGCACACTGCGGCACAGCCAAGCCATGACCGTGCAGCAGCCATTCCCTTTGACGATTTTGATACCAATGCTGTGGGCACGCTGAACCTTTTGGAAGCCACCAGGCGATATTCCACAGGTGTTCCCTTTGTGCACATGAGCACCAATAAAGTATATGGCGATGCACCCAACCTGATTGCCATGAACGAACTGGATACACGTTGGGACTATGCAGATGCCATGTACGAACACGGCATACCGGAAACCTTTACCATTGACCAGAGCAAGCATTCCCTGTTTGGTGCATCCAAGGTGGCTGCAGATGTAATGGTGCAGGAATATGGGCGTTATTTTGGGATGCCCACCTGCTGCTTGAGGGGAGGATGCCTAACAGGGCCCAACCATTCGGGTGTGGAACTGCATGGCTTCCTTAGCTACTTGGTAAAGTGCAATATTGAGGGGAAACAGTACACGGTATTTGGTTACAAGGGCAAGCAGGTAAGGGACAACATACATTCCTACGATGTAGCCTGTTTTATAGAAGCTTTTATTGATGCCCCACGTATAGGCGAAGTGTACAACTTGGGCGGTGGCAAAAACAATACCTGCTCCATACTGGAAGCCTTTGACATTACGGCAGGGTTCACTGGCAAGGACATGCTGTATCAGTACGATGAAAAGAACAGGGAAGGGGACCATATTTGCTACTACAGTGATTTGAGGAAAATGAAATTGCACTACCCAAGCTGGGACATCACTAAAACACTGCCCGATACCATTTCTGAAATTGTGGAAAACTGGAAAAAAAGGAATTGATTTTAATGCGTTTGATCAGCAAATAATATGGTTACAGTTCAGCTTTTAGGTGGTATGGGAAACCAGATGTTCCAGTATGCACTGGGTAGGCACCTAGCTTTATTGAATGGTACCGAATTGAAATTGGACACGTCCATCCTGCTCAACTGGTCACCAGGTAAACATGCAGTGAACAGGGGCTTTGACTTGGATATCTTCCAGCTGGAACCACATTTTGCCAGTAGGAAGGAAACCCTTGCCTATCATGCAGATGGGGCTTCGGTTCCCCAAAAAATATTGTACCGCCTGAAAAAGCAGTTCACGGGCGACCTGCGTACCACTGAACCGTTCTTTCATTACCATTCAGACATTTTGAAGCTAAAGGGCGATATTTATTTGGCTGCAGGCACTTGGCAATCGTACAGGTACTTTGAAGAAATAGCAGGTACCATCAAACAGGATTTTTCCTTCAAGCTACCGTTAACGGCACATGCCGAAACCATGCATGAAAAAATCAAGCAGAGAATATCGGTTTGCCTAAACGTACGCCGTACCGATTACCTAACCGTGGCCAATACCGCAGAAGCCATGGCCAATGTGCCCATTGACTATTACAGCAGGGCATTAAAGGCCATGCAGGAAATGGTGGGTGCCTTTGAGGTGTTTGTTTTTTCTGACGATATGGACTGGTGCAAGGCCAATTTTGGCTTTATTGAACAACCTGTACACTTTGTGGACCATAGCTATGCCGATAAAAAGTTCAACAATTACTTACAGTTGATGAAAGCCTGTAACCATTATATCATACCCAATTCCACTTTTGCCTGGTGGGCTGCCTGGTTAAACAGCCGTGCAGACAAAAGAGTAATCGCACCTCTTCAATGGTTCAACGACCCTTCTGTTAATACGAACGACTTAATACCCCCATCTTGGAAAAGACTTTAGTGACCATCATGCCAATAACAGCCATTATTGCTACCGCTAACAGGGCCAATGTGCTGAAACGCACACTGGAAAGCTTGGCGGGCCAAGCTGTTAGGCCTGCCCAGGTAATTGTGGTGGATGGGTCTGACCGGGATGATACGCATGCTTTGTTACTAACCGATTTGATAGGCAACCTGCAACTGCCGGTACAGTATCAGAAAGCCCAAGTAAAAGGAGCGGCCAGCCAGCGTAATGAGGGGATGGCACTTGCACTGCACCCTTATATACTGTTTATGGATGATGATATCCTTTTGGAACCCCACTGTTTGGAAAGGTTATGGAATTGCTTAAACAGCAACGAAAAAACTGGGGGAGCCAATGCAATGGTGACCAACCAGCAGTATCAACCGCCTGGAAAGGTAACAAGGTTTATGTACCGCTTGCTGAGTGGCCAACATTTGCCTACTTATGCAGGCAAATGCATTGGACCAGCATGGAACCTGCTGCCAGAAGACAGGGCAGATTTGCCGGAATGCAACCAAGTGGAATGGCTGAACACCACATGCACGCTGTACAGGAAAGCAGCATTACCCACGCCTGTTTTCCATAGCATTTTTACAGGCTATTCCTTAATGGAAGACCTGTCGCTTTCATTGCAAGTGGGGAAAAGCTGGCTGCTGTACAATGCACGCACCGCACGTATTTTTCATGACAGCCAGCCGGGCAGCCATAAAAATAACATCCGTGAAATGGCAAGAATGGAACTGGTAAACAGGCACTATATCATGACCAGCCTATTAAACAGAACGGGTTTGGTGAACCATGCCAAGCTGGTGGTTTTCCAGTTGTTTGGCATACTCACTTCTTCGCAAAGGTTTTCATCGGCTGTTTGGTTGGGAAAACTGGATGGCATTAAAGCCATTGCCAATAACAAGCAATGAACAATAAAGTATTAATTGGCATCACTTCAAAGAACAGAGCGTCCATATTGCCAAAGGCTATTGCCTCTGGCCTTTCACAAACGTTCCCCAATAAGCAGGTAGCTGTTTTTGATGACTGCTCTACGGATGGCACACAAAGCCTGACACAACAGTACCCTATGGTTCAGTGGCACCTGTCAGATACCGAAAAAGGGTATGTATATGCGAGGAACATGTTCCTGCAAACAACAGATGCCGGCTACTATTGCAGCTTGGACGATGATTCATGGTTCATGGACAGCCATTCCCTTGAAAAGGCAGTTGCTTATATGGATGGCCATCCCCAAATTGGTGCCTTGGCCTTTAAAATACTCAGTCCGGATGATGTGCAGCAAAGCATTGCTACAGGCCAACTTACGGAGCAGCCCAAGGAAACAAATAATTTTATAGGGTGCGGCCACATGCTAAGGATTGATGCTGTGAAGCAAGTTGGCTGCTATACAGTAAACCCAGGTTATTATGGCGGGGAAGAAAAAGACCTCTGCATCCGTTTGATGGACAAGGGCTTTTCGATTGTTTTCTTTCCTTCGGAAAAAATCTGGCACGATAAAACAAACGTTGCCCGCAACCAGCAGCGGCAGCACCGGTCGGGCGTTTGTAATGACCTAGTGTTTGCCTTCAGGCGTATTCCACTGTTACTGATGGTGCCTGTATTGTTTTATAAACTGTTCAGCCATATTGTTTTTTCGGTACGATATAAAAAAGCAGCACTGACAAAGCCCTGCCTGCAGGGATTTGGCGATTTTTTCAGGTTCCTTTTTTCAGGCAGCACACAGCGTAGGGCGGTTAGCTTACGCACTTACCAACAATTCAAGCAATTAAACAACATTTCATCATGAGTTTTTTAGAAAGGCTACTTTTTGTAATGCCCACGGGATTGAAGAGCAGGTTGAAGATAGCCATGTTGAGGTTTTTTGGCATGCAGATAGGAAAACGCAACAGGTTTGATGGTACTAGGTTCAGGGCTTTTAAGCAGGTTCAAATAGGTAACAACAATGCCTTTTTTGGTGGTGGGCATACTATTTGGCCAATTCTGGACGAGTTTAAAGGGCTGAGGATTTGCATAAAAAACGATAGCATGTTTAACAGGAACCTGTACATAGATGCTTGTGGCTACATTGAAATAGGCAATGGCTGCATGGTGGGTCCAGATGTATATATTTCCGATTCCAACCACCAATATGCTTTTGGCACTTCGTCGAGGGACTTGCCGATGGAAGTGGGCAAAGTGATTATTGGTGACAATTGCTGGATAGGTGCGAAATCGGTGATTCTCAAAGACGTGGTACTGGGTAGGAACTGCATAGTAGCAGCAGGGGCGGTGGTAAACAAGAGTTTTCCCGAAGGCAGCATCATTGGCGGGGTACCAGCTAAATTAATCAAGACAATTAGCTAACCTGCTCAAAAAAAGGCTACCAGTTCCCTCCAATTACGAACAAACACAATACCCAAATATATTTTTGTGAAAATCCTTATTGCCCACCCTGGCACGCAGTATTCCTATCAACTGGTGAAACAGTTGGAAAAGCAGGGTCTATTATACAGATTCTATACGGGTATTGCCATTGCTGAAGGCAGCATACTTCAAAAACTGTTTTCTTTTTTGCCGATGGCCATCCAGAAAAAGATCAGCAACAGGATTATAGAGGACGTGCCCACTAAAAAAATCAGGAACATTGCATTGCCCGAACTGAGGGCGTTGCGTTCCATAGCCAAGCAAAGAAACAGCGAGGATGTTTTTTACCAAAGGAACAAACATTTCCAATTAGCCATACCAGACAGTGCATTGCAGGAAGCAGACCTTGTTATTGGATTTGATACTTCGAGTTGGTTATTAATAGACCGTTGCAAGCAATTGGGCACCAAGTTTATACTTGATGTAAGCATTGCACATCCTGCTTCCAAGCAAAAGGTGTATACGTCCATTGGAGCTGCTTACCCATCTTGGAACATCACGTTAAAAAACAAGCCTCAGTATTTAATTGACCTAGAACAGCAGGAACTGGAAAAGGCAGATGCCATTGTGGTGGCCAGTTCCTTCAGCAAACAAACATTGATTGACAATGGCATTGGCAATAACAAGATTTTCGTAAATCCTTATGGTGTGCAGGCCGATGCTTTTTTTCCTGCCATTAAAAAGCACCAGTCCATCATCAATTTTGTTTTTGTGGGCCTAGTGGATGCCAGAAAAGGCGTGCCCCTGTTGCTGGACGTTTGGAAAAAACTGCACTTGGCAGAGGCCACGCTTACTTTGATAGGACCCATTAGCCAAGAAGTGGAATCCATTATAAAAACAAGCTACCCAACTGTGGTGGTGAAAGGAAAAGTCCCCTTTGCCGATCTTAAACAGCTGATGCCCAAATATGATGTGCTGATTTTTCCCAGCTACTTTGAAGGATTTGGCCTGGTGGTGCTGGAGGCCATGGCAGCAGGCTTACCAGTAATTACCACCAATGCCACTTGTGGGCCAGATTTGATAGACCATGAAGTGGATGGTATTATTATGAAAACCGGAAACAGTGGGCAATTGTCATACGCAATTCAATCCTTTATAGATAATCGTTACAGTTTAGCCACAATGGGCAAAAAAACGAGGGAGAAGGCCTTAAAGTATAGTTGGGAGGCTTATGGGGAAAGATGGAAAAATTTATTGATTGAGTTTAAAATAGATGCTTACAAGCAAGACTTGACAACTACTATCCTATAAAACGCATTAGCAAGGTATAATGAGGCTTAAATCAATAGATTTTTTACGTTTTATGGCTGTGGTTCTGGTTATGATGCGGCATTTTGATTTTACATCAATAGCCCATACGGGTAACTATTTATATAAAGGCATTCAAGAACTGCAAAAAATTGGATGGATTGGAGTTGACTTGTTTTTTGTGATTAGCGGTTTTTTAATAGGAGGATTGATTTTCGCTGAACTTGATAAAACGCAGAAATTCGATATAAAGCGTTTTTTTATCAGGAGAGCGTTTAAAATTTATCCCTCTTTTTATTTGCTGATTGTTTTGACAGCCATAATCTTCTATTTTAAAAAAGAGTTGAACTACAAGGATCTTTATGCTGAGCTGTTTTATTTTCAGAATTACCATAATGGCTTATGGTCACATACTTGGTCACTTGCTGTAGAGGAGCACTTTTACATATTGCTTCCGCTTCTCTTTTATGGGTTTCGTCCTTTTTCTATGAGGCATAACTCAAAAAAAGTATTTATCTTTTTAATCGGTTTAATTATCATCATCAACCTTTTGAAATATAGCCAACGAATGGATTTGTTGTCAGAAAACCGGGTTACTTTCTATTCGCACCTGAGAATTGATGGATTGCTGTTTGGTGTATTGCTGTGCTATTTATATAGGTATGCCAATAAGTGGATTATCTGGTGGTCTAAATATTTGTCTTTGCCAATGTTTGTTCTTGGCCTGCCAATTATTTATAAAATTGGTATAGAAGGCATCTTTTCTCCCAGTCAATTTGAATATGGGTATACGCTATTATATGTTTATTTTGGTAACCTGCTGCTGTTGCTGATTTATGCTGAAAGGATGTTGAGGAACAGGTTCTTCTATTTACCAATAAAATTAGGCCTTTATTCCTACTCCATTTATTTGTGGCATATGCCGTGCAAATTCTGGATTTTGGGCAGGGCAAACAAGTATATAGATTTGGATTATTTCTTGCAACTCGCACTCTATGTAATAAGTTCTTTTGTTGTAGGAATAATTTTCGCAAAAATGGTTGAGATGCCTTTCTTAAAAATTAGGGATCGGCTTTTTCCTGGCATAAGCAAATGATGATAACTGGCTTAAAATTTAATATTGGGAAAGACCAAAACAAACGATACGGTTATGCACCGGTTTAAAAGCATAGATAGTTTAAGGGGTCTAGCAGCCATCATTGTTGTGCTGCACCATTACTGTTTTATTTATGGAAGGGATTTTAACCAACCTCAACTGTTGCCAGAACTATTTGTACATGGTTATTATGGCGTGGAGCTGTTTTTTATCATCAGTGGTTTTGTTATTTATTATTCCGTTTTAAATGCTAAGTCCATTAAAGAGTTCTTAGTTAAAAGAGTTATCCGGCTTTATCCCATTTATTGGGTTTGCCTGATCATCACCTTCATTACTGTTCAATTATTTCCGCTTTCTGTTACAAGGGATACAAGCCTTAAAGAAGCCTTGCTTGGATTAACGATGTTTAATGGGTTGTTAAAAACCCTAAAACCTGTTGATCCATCTTATTGGTCCCTGCTGATTGAGTGGTTTTTTTACTTGATGGTTGCCCTGCTTTTTGCTATTACAAAAGATGACAAACGAATCAAAATATACTTATGGTGCTGGATTGGACTGATTCTGTTTTACAACCTAGCCTATAAAATTCCAGTCATGGGGGCTTTTTTCAACTTGCGGTACGGGTCATTATTTATAGCAGGTATCAGCTGCTATTATTTATTTGTATTGCACCAACAAACAGTGGCTAATTGGTTACTGCTTTCTGCTAGCTATATCACAGCATTGATAGCTCTACAGGATCTTACGCTATTTATTCCAATGATTACCATTGTTTTTCTACTGGTTCTGTTGGTTTTGCATTTCAACTTTGCATGCATGCAGCATGGTGTTTTGCTATTTCTAGGGAAAATTTCCTATGCCCTATACCTGATACACCAAAATATGGGTTTTGTAATAATGGAGCAGGGCAGGAAGATAGGGCTACCTTTTATGGTAAACCTAACTGCTGCATTAGCATTTTCAATTACGGTGGCTACTTTACTAACTAATTATGTAGAACGGCCGTTGAGCAGGAAACTAAAATTTTTGTTAGCAATAAAATGAGCAACCCATTACGACTTCACGCCATAATATTGGCTTTAAATGAAGAAGCCTTTATTAAAGCACAACTGGATACAATTTATCCATTTTGCAAAGCCGTTTCCATTATTACCCAATATGACCGTGACTGGTATGGTAAAGCAATTGAACCAGATGCCACGGCAGCCATGGTACTGAATTATCCAGATCCAGAAGGAAAAATCAATCTGGTATTGCGGCGAATGCCTGATGAAGCTGCAGCAAGAAACATGGAAATGCTGGCATTCAATAACAGATCCTATAAGCATACGATGTCGCATGGCCGTTCAAAAGAAGATATTGCAGCATTCCACCGCCCACCGGACTATTTCTGGATTATAGATGCCGATGAACTGTACGATGTGGAAACAATTCCTGCCATCATAAGCTACCTGAAGCAAAAAAAGCCTAGGGGCATGCGTATCACTGGTTATAATTATTTGAGGACTTGGAACCGCAGGGTGCCAAGGAGTGTGATTGACTTCACCCATTTTGGCTTCATTAAGCCGGGGGTGCTTTTTGAACAGCGTAGAATGGTTAACTGGAATGAGTCAAGGCTTAAAAAATTATTGGGCATCCTGCATCTGCCCGACTGGAGTGCAAAAGCTTTCGGCTTTATTGTTTGTCCAGAGGCAACCGGAGTTTTTCACCATGCTTGCTGGTTGGGTAATGATGAACGGATCAGGCAGAAATTTGGTAAATCGAGCCATCAGGAATCAAAGGAGTGGAAGCCCAATTCGGTAGATACCATTCAATCTGTATTTGTTCCTACTCATGAACTGCCCTTAAATATTCAACAGGCCAAATGGCCAGTACACTTTTTTGATGCCAAATAACAAGTTAAAACTGTTAGTGACCATACCTAGTGGGTTCTGTTTTGGTCTGCAATATGTGAGCGTAGATCTGTTTGCTGCCTGCAAGAAAGAAATTGAGCCCTATTTTTTGATCAGTAAATGGAGCAATGGCGATTTTGAGCAAATGGTTGCCGCAAAGGGTTTCCGCTACAGTTCCAGCTGGCTGGGCATGTTCAGTAGGAAACTGGACTGGGTAAATGCCAAAATGAGCTTTGCTGCACTAATTCGCCTGCCACTTTTGTATGCCACTTTCTTGAAACTGGTACGCAGGGAAAAACCGGACCTGCTGTTCTTTGCCAACCACCATGAACTGATATTGCTGCTGCCGGCATTGTGGCTTACCAAAAAAAAAGTGGTATGTCACATGCATGACCCTGCACCCGCCATTACCTTCCAGCAAAAGACCTTTGCACAATACGGAAAACGTGTGGACCATTTTATCTGCATATCCAATAGCGTAAAGGAACGCCTGATGCTACTGGGCTGTGCAGCAGAAAAAATAACGGTGGTGCACAATGGCATTGCACTGCCAAATATGCAAAAAAGCAGGGACTCACGCTTTGAAAAAGCAGCCAACTGGGGCCAAGAAGCATTTGTAGTGGGCATTACCGGCCAAATGACAGCAACAAAAGGCCACGAGGATGTGCTGGCTGCTTTTCAAATGGCCTACCAGCACAATCCGAACCTGCGCTTAGTAATTGGTGGAAGGCAGCTGGAACCATTATTTAGCCAGTTACAAACAGCAGTAACTGCTAAGAAACTAAACAGTGTTGTCCATTTTTCAGGGTGGCTGCAGCATGCCGATGATTTTTATCAGGGCATTGATGTATTTGTGATGGCTTCCCGTCATGAAGAAGGGTATGGTCTTGTAGTGGCAGAAGCAATGGCTAATGGCAAACCAGTAATCATAACGGACAGTGGTGGGGCGACTGAAATTGTGCAGAATGGTATCAGCGGTTTTATTGTAGCCAAAAGGGATGCCGTGGCTATTGCAAACAATATCAACCACTTGGCTCAAGACAGACAGTTATATGATTCCATGAGTATGGCTGCCTTGCAAAGGATAAAGCAGCAATTTACTCTACAAGCTGCCGCTGCAAAATTTGTTTCGGCATTAAATACAGTCAAGGGCAATTGATGAGATACGGACAAAAAAAAGTGCCCCAAGGCTTTTACCTAGTAATATTTGGGTATCTAACCTACTGCCTGTTTTTTACACCCAACTTCTGGACTACCCTTCCAGTAGCATTATACCCTCTATTTGCCTTCCGGCTTTTATGGGTTGACAAACAGCCCAACGTGCTTTTTTTTGGAATGATGATGCAGTGGCTTTCTGCCTCAACACAGATATTGTACAGTAATATTATCAATATCACACTAGAAGAAAGAGTAAAAGACACAGCCTTTCCAGGTTATGAAATGGATAATGCAACAGTACTTTCCCTAACTGGTTTGTTTTTCTTTACGTTCGGGCTTTATTGGGTAATAAGAAAGATCCAGTTAAAAACCATTGACGAAGCCCTTTCTTTTTATTCACCCAAAAAAGTGCTAAGAGTATATGTATGTGTCAGTGTAACCATTTATTTTACACAAGGTATCATCTGGAACTTCCCAAGTGTGGTACAGTACTTTTATTTTTTCTTCTTTATCAAGTGGGGGTTCTTTATAGTTGCTTTTTATATCATCCATAAGAAGGCGCCTTTGTTAAGAACCAGTTTGTACGGAATTCTTACGGTGGAAGTTTTATTAAGCTTTGCCTCCTTTTTTGCAGGTGAGTTTGTGAATATTGCTTCTTTTATTGTATTAGGTTTCATCTTATTGCAGCCCAAACTCACCATACGTAGCTATTTATTTATTGCTATTGGCGGAGGATGTGTACTCTATTTTTTAATTTTATGGTCTGCGGTAAAGCCTGAATATAGGAGCTATGTAAGTAATGGACAGCTTGGTCAAAGTGTTCAAGTGTCCCGTTTTGATGCCAACAGTAAACTGTACGATTTGATAACCAATGTAAATGATGACCAGTACAGCCATGCCATAGAAACCTTTGTGGACCGCTTGGGCTATATTCAATATTTTGCGGCCAGTTTAGACCATGTACCTAAAAATGTACCCTATCAAAATGGAACTATTTATTTAAGTGCGGTGCAACACTATCTCGTGCCTAGGTTCCTGAACCCCAATAAAGCTGTTTTGGACGATAGCAAGCACACCACAGAATTTACTGGCATACAGGTGAGTGGTGCAGAAACTGCCACATCTTTTAGTTTGGGTTACATCGCCGATGCTTATATTGATTTTGGACCTATATATATGAATCTGATTCTATTTGCTTTTGGGGGAGTGTTCGGCTTTTTTTACCGGTACTTATATACCAAGTCCATCAATGAATTTTGGGTATGGATTGTGACTGCTCCTTTTTTTCTGTTGATAAACATCAATGGGGCCGATACCAAGAAAGCCCTTGGCTGGATACTGATCTATTTTCTTGTAGTAGCCATAGTAAGGAAACAGTTGACCAAACGCATTGACCCACTTATGAGAAGTTAAGCCATGTTATCCATTATCTTTTTCAATACGCATCCCATCCAATACTTTGTGCCGCTTTACCAAGCCATGGCCAAAGATGATGCAATTGACCTTACCGTATTGTACTGTTCGGATGAAACCTTGAAAGGGACAACAGACAAACAGTTTGGGGTGAAAGTGCAATGGGATATCCCGCTACTGCAGGGATACCAACACCAGTTTCTGAAGAACAATTCTTTCAAACCCTCCATTTTCAACGGATTTTGGGGGCTAATGAACTGGGGCGTGATTGGTTATTTGCGGAAAGCACCAAAGAGTATGGTAGTAGTACATGGCTGGGCTAGCTTCTCGCATGTGATAACCCTTATTGCAGCAAGGTTGTGTGGGCATACCGTATGTCTACGTGCAGAAACGCCACTTAATCAAGAACTATTGAAGAATAAGCTGGTGCGGGCCATCAAAAATAGCTGGCTACGTTTCCTTTTTTTGTTTGTTCACCGCTTTTTATATATTGGTCAGCAAAACAAGCTTTTTTACGCTTCTTTTGGTATAAAGGAAGATCAACTTTTTTTTACGCCCTATGCAGTAGACAATGAACGGTTTCAAGGCGTATCTAAGGAGATAGATAGATTATCGGCCCGTAAGAAGTTGGGTCTTCCCCTGGATAAAAAAATCGTTCTTTTTTCTGGCAAGTATATCCATAAAAAACGACCCCTAGATTTATTGGAAGCTTTCAATGAACTGGAGAATGACTCCTTCTTAGTCATGGTAGGGGAAGGCGAATTACGTGTACCCATGGAAACTTATATTACTGCACAAAAACTTTCTAAAAGGGTATTTCTGACAGGGTTCATTAACCAATCACAAATCCCGCTATATTATGCTGCTGCGGATGCTTTTGTAATGTGTTCAGGTATTGGAGAAACTTGGGGCCTGTCTGTTAATGAGGCCATGAACTTTTCACTGCCCATTGTTATTACTGATATATGCGGCTGTTCTTTTGATTTGGTGAAACAGGGCAGCAACGGTTTTCTAGTAAAAACGAGTGATATTACTGGTTTGAAGGAAGCATTGAAACAGGTAACAAAACTTTCACAAACAGAAAGACAGGTCATGGGAATGGCATCACTTGCTATTATTGGTACATACAGCTACCAAACGATTATTGCTGCATTGAAAAAAATAGCTGCCCCCATTAGAATAATTTGAGCAAAGCTAATTGAAAATTAAGTGGTTAGCTATGTTCTTAATGGTAATTTAACAGCGGTTAACAACAACATTGGTTTCTTTGTATCTATTATCTTATGTGTAGAATAGCAGGCATCATCAATTTCATTTCGCCCCCAAACGAGCAACTGATTACCAGTATGCGGGATGCCATGGAACATGGAGGCCCCGATGACTGCGGTATTTATTTGGACGGTACATTCCCATTAGCTTTTGGCCATAGGAGGTTGTCACTCCTAGACCTGTCACCCTTAGGTCATCAGCCTATGAAAGATATTTCGGGTAATATTGTACTAATTTTCAATGGGGAAATTTATAATTTCCAAGATATTAAAGAAGAACTGGAGCAAAAAGGTTACCGGTTCAAATCATCTTCAGATACAGAAGTAATCATCAATGCCTATCTAGAATGGGGGAAAGACTGTTTCAGCCGGTTCAATGGCATGTTTGCCCTTGCACTGCTGGATAAAAGAACCAAGCAATTGCTATTGGCGAGGGATCATGCCGGTATCAAGCCGCTATATTATAGCATAAAAAAAGGGCAACTGCATTTTGCTAGTGAGGTAAGGGCCTTTACCAGAATCCAGAATGACTGGCCAGAAAACAAGGATTGGAAAAAATATTTCCTGCTGTTTGGTCACTTACCCGAACCCATTACCACCCTGGCGGATGTTCAACCAATACCAAAAGGTACCGTAATGATTGTGGACCTTCCATCATTGCATTGTCAGAGCCATACTTTCTTCCACCTGTACTATAACTATACCATTACGGACAAGCTAGAAGCCGTTGAAAAAGTGCACAACCTAATGAGCAAGGTCGTTGAAAGGCATTTGATTTCGGATGCCCCCATTGGCCTGTTTTTGAGTGGGGGACTAGACTCAAGCTTGTTAACGATGTTGGCCAAGCCCTTTATTCCAGATAGCCTGCACACTTTGTCCATTATTTTCGAGAATGAAAAGTATTCCGAAAAATATTACCAAGATATCATCATTAATGCTACCGGTGCCAAACACAAATCCTACATTGTTACGGAAGACGATTTTAGGCAATCAATACCAGACATTATTGCTGCCATGGATCAACCGAGTAATGATGGGATCAACTCCTACTTTATTTGTAAGTATGCCAAGGAATATGGCTTGAAAGCCGTGTTGAGTGGTTTAGGTGCCGATGAACTTTTTGGAGGTTACCAATCGTTTGCAAGGGCTGATTCTGTACTGTCCCTTCGTAGGTTGCCCAATTTCATGTTCCAGATTGCAGGTATTTTTCCAGATGACCGGAAGAAAAAAATCAGTTTCCTGGGCGTGCCCAATGGCTTGGGCGAATACCTGTTCAACAGGGGCTTTTTCATTCCTTCACAGGTGGCTAACCTGCTTGGTTGCACAGAAAAGGAAGTAGATACCGTTGTGGATGATATGCTTGCAAGGATTCCGCTGTTTGTGAATAAACTGCAGCCACAGGAAAGGGTAAGCTATTTGGAAACCAATTTCTACATGCAGAACCAATTGCTAAAGGATACGGATTATATGAGCATGTGGCATGGGATAGAAGTGCGTGTGCCGTTTTTAGACAGAAAGCTAATAGAACTGGTATACTCAATTGATCCAAGCATCCGATACGATAAACAGCAAACCAAAACTTTACTTATTGATGCTTTTGGTAAAGAATTGTCCACCGAGATATGGAAAAGACCCAAACAGGGTTTTCTTTTTCCTTTTGAACAATGGATGAAAAATATTCGGCCAGTTAATGACCAATCAGGTAAAACGGAGAAACTACAGAAAGGACTGTATAATGGCAGGATTCATTGGAGCCGCTACTGGTCTTATGTACTAAGCCAGCAAAAAGACAAAAAAGCACCCTTATATACTACATGAAAGTATTGTTCTTGTACTTAAAGGCATTTTCATTGACTGGCGGAATTGAAAAATTCAACCGCAGTTTCCTGAAAGCACTACATGAGCTGAGTGTGGACGGCCTTTTTGATGCAGATGCCATATCTTCTTCTGACACGGTTAATAACGAAAAATATTTTCCTGTAAAGCGTTTCAAGGGTTATGGTGGGCGGAAGATAGCTTTTGTGCTAGGCACCCTTGCAAAGGCATGGCAATACGATACGGTTATTATTGGACATATAAATTTAGCCATTGTGGGCAATTTGATTAAACTAATCAAACCATCAGTGAAACTTATTTTGGTGTCACATGGCATAGAAGTCTGGAAAACGCATAAGGGGCAAAAAAAGCGGTTGCTGGGGCAGGTTGATGCCATACTGGCTGTTAGCCAGTTTACTAAAGAAAGAATATTGCATCATAACCAATTTGTGGATGCACAAAAAATAAAACTATTTCCCAATACGATAGACCCATACTTTATTGCTCCCCAAAAATTTGGCAAACCTGCTTATTTACTGGAACGATATGGAATAACTGATGGTATGCATGTCATACTCACCATTACTCGCTTGTCCAGTACAGAAAAGTACAAAGGCTACGATAGCACCATTACTTTGATGAAGGATCTAAAGCAAGGAAGCCATTCTATACTTTACCTGCTTTGTGGCAAGGCAGATGCTGTGGAACAAGAACGTATCAGTTCCCTAATACAAGAATTTGGCGTACAAGACAGGGTGATAACAACTGGGTTCCTGAAAGACGAGGAACTGATTGATCATTACCTTTTGGCAGATGCCTTTGTGATGCCCAGCAAAAAAGAAGGTTTTGGCATTGTTTTCATTGAAGCCATGGCCTGTGGCAGCAAAGTGATAGCGGGCAATAAGGACGGAAGCGTAGATGCATTGAAAAATGGTGAACTGGGTATGCTGATAGACCCTGATAGTAGCGAACAGCTACAGGAAGCCATAGTGCAGACCTTAACAATGGGCAATCATGACCCCCTTTTAGTGCAGCGTAAGGTATATGCTGCATTCGGATTTGACCAATACAAAAAAAGACTGGGAAAATACTTAAGTGAATAAGCCAACTATTGCTGTTCTGTACGAATTCTTCTACCCTGGTTACAAGGCTGGGGGGCCTATACAGTCACTCGTGAACATGGTGCAGTCTTTGGGTCATTTATATGATTTCAAGATTATTACCACTGCATATGACCTTAATACTGATGAGGCATACCTAAATATTGCTGTAAACCAGTGGAATCAAGTACAATTACCTGGCAGTACAAGTGAAACGGTGATGGTATGGTATGATGCAGCAAAACATCCTTCACTGAAAAAGTTGCAGCAAGTAATCTTGGGTTCTGGAGCCAGTAAGCTTTTTATCAATGGGTTCTATACAAGACATTTCCTTTTACCTTTGCTCCTCAAAAAAGCAGGCCTGTTGCCTAACATAGGCATTGTTGTTTCTCCTAGGGGCATGCTGCAAAAAGGAGCATTGGCGATAAAGCCCATGCAGAAACAGGTTTATCTTAATGCCCTTAAGCTAATTGGTCTATGCAAACAGGTTGTTTTTCATGCAACTACTGCTGATGAAGCCGTGGATATTGTAAATGTATTTGGCAAGACACAAGCTATTGTGGTGGCTGGTAACATACCAAAGCAGCCTTGGATAACTATTGGCAGCACAAAAAAAACAGTGGGTGTGCTAAAACTGGTATACTTATCTGTAATCACACCCAAAAAGAACCTGTTGCTACTTTTAAAGGAACTTAAGCAATGCAGAGAAAAAGTAGAACTATATATTTATGGACCAATAAAGGAAAATGGGTATTGGGAAAAATGCTTAAAAGAAATGAATGGGATGCCAATAAACGTTAAGTTAACGTATATGGGCCATATACCAGCACATGAGGTTCAAAATATTCTAGGTGCCTATGACGCCTTGGTTTTGCCTACAAAGGGTGAAAATTTTGGTCATGCTCTCTATGAAAGCCTTAGCGTAGGTACACCCATTATTACTAGTTTATTTACACCATGGACCAACCTGCACGAAAGGAATGCTGGCTGGAATATTCCTATTAACGATAATGATTTACCTGGTACCAGCCAATTGCTTGATTACCTATCCCTTCAGGGAAACGAACAGTGGGAAGTTTACAAAAAAGGTGCTTTTAAAGTGGCAGAAGATTATTATTATGGCCAGGATTTCATCAATGAATATAAAGCAATATTTGAAGATGGGAAACAAGGTAGTTGACAATAGTACTTTCATGCATTCACTAGATATGGGTGCATCAGGACTAAAAAATATTTTATGGCATTTTACCAGTGCTATTATTTTCAGGTCAGCCCTTTTTCCAACGGTCAAACTCAAAATTCTAATTCTTAGATTGTTTGGTGCCAAGATTGGTAAAGGGGTAATGCTTAAGCCATGCATCAACATAAAATTTCCTTGGAAACTGGAGATAGGGGATTATACCTGGATAGGGGAAGATGTTTGGATAGACAATCTTGCTAAGGTAACCATTGGCAAAAGTGCCTGCATTTCGCAAGGAGCTTTTTTGTTAACTGGTAACCATAATTTTACTACCCCTACCTTTGATTTAATTACTAAGGAAATTATACTAGAAAGTGGTGTATGGATTGGAGCTAAAGCTATTGTTTGCCCAGGTGTGACTTGTAAGTCACACAGCATTTTAACAGTATCATCTGTTGCAACTCATTCTTTGGAGCCCTACGGTATTTATCGTGGCTACCCAGCCATAAAAATTAAAAAAAGGATTATCCTTTAACCTATTTGTATTATTAGTTTGATGAAAGTATCTATTATTACGGCCACTTATAATAGTGCTGCCACAGTTGCTGACACGCTAGCTTCTGTGCAAAGGCAAACCTATGCCAATGTAGAGCATATCATTATAGATGGAAAATCTTCTGATGATACATTATTAATTGTAACAAAAGCAGGTCATGCAGGATCTGTGATTAGTGAAATGGACAATGGCATTTATGATGCAATGAACAAAGGCATACAGCTTGCACAGGGCGATATCATAGGTATTTTAAATTCTGATGATTTTTATGCTCATGAAAAAGTGATAGAAAATGTAGTGACTCTTTTTAATGAAGCAGAATGTGACGCAGTTTATGGGGACCTAATTTTTGTTCATCCTGATAATCCAAGAAGGGTACTAAGAAAATGGATTGCTGGTGGCTATGATATTGGGCTTTTTCTAAAGGGCTGGATGCCGCCTCATCCAACTTTTTTTGTAAGAAAGGAAGCGTATGAACAGTATGGCAAATTCAATATATCCTTAAAAAGTTCTGCAGATTATGAACTGCTGCTTAGAATGATGTACATGCACAAAATAAAAGTGGCTTACTTGCCAGATGTATTGGTACATATGCGTAGTGGTGGACAGAGTACAAAATCATTGAGCAATAGAATCAAAGCACATAAAGAAGATTATATTGCTTGGAGCATCAATAAGCTCAAACCAAGATGGTACACGCTTCTGCTAAAGCCAGTAAGAAAAATAAAACAGTTTCTTTATCCAAGAATATAGCTATTTACAATCCAGTTAGTAACTTCCCCTTTTTAATATTATGAAAGTTAAATTGCTGCCGACGATGATACGACGCATTTCAATTCTGTTTTTTTGTTTGTTTCTGTCTTTTTTTCTGCATGCACAAAGTTCCATTCAGGATTTTTTAAGTAGTAAGGATTTGTCTAACTTCAAAGTGGATATGCTAAGCGATGCAGATATAGCCAAATACAAAACATATTTGCAAACTAATGGCGTTACTGAATCACAAGCAGAGCAGGAAGCTATCAGAAGAGGCCTGCCTTCATCAGAGGTATTGAAATTAAAGGCAAGGGTAGCCAACCTAACCAATGGCATCAGAACTGAAAGGAACGGCAAGCCAAATTATAATGGCAGAATGGTGGACAGTTCATTTGTGTCAAGCCCCGAAAGCGCTATGAGCAAAAGCAAGAGCCAAATTTTTGGAGCAGATTTGTTCAATAATCCCCGCATTAGTTTCAATGGTAATATTAATAGCATTGCCACCCCTGCAAATTATGTGATTGGTCCTGAGGATGAAATTCTTATCGACATTTTTGGCTTTCAGGAAACAAACCCACGTTTAACCGTTTCACCAGAAGGCTCAATCAATATTCCCAACGTAGGCATTGTATATGTAAATGGTTTAACAATAGAACAAGCCACCAAAAGGATAAAGGATAAAATGGCCCGTAATGGTTATGCTGGCCTAAACTCGGGCCAAACAAAAATATTGGTGAGTCTTGGAAAAATAAGAACCATAAAAGTTACTGTTATTGGCGAGGCAAAAAATCCAGGCACTTATACCGTGTCCTCTTTATCCAATTTGTTCAATGTACTGTACCAATGTGGTGGGCCAAGCGAAACTGGGTCTTTAAGAACAATTGAATTGATAAGGAACAATAAGATCATTGCCAAATTGGATGCTTATGACTTTTTGCTGAAGGGAATGCAAACTACCAATGTGCGTTTGGAAGACCAAGATGTAGTTAGGATACCAGTAGCCGAAACATTGGTAAAAGTTAAAGGAGAGGTAAAGCGTGAAGGGATTTTTGAAATGCTCCCCAAAGAAAGCCTGAGCAAATTGATTGAATATTCAGGTGGCTTTTCTAGCAAGGCATATACTGCATCATTGAATGTTCTGCAATACACCGACAAAGAAAAAAAGATTAAGGATATACGAAAAGAGGAATTCAAAAATTACATCCCAAACAATGGTGATGAAGTTTCCATCTTTAAAATATTGGACAGGTTCAATAATAGGGTAGTTATTGATGGTGCCATTTACAGGCCAGGAGAATACGAATTGACACAAGGCCTTACCCTATCCCAGTTACTAAAAAAATCTGATGGCATAAAAGAAGATGCTTTTAAGGAAAGGGGCCTGGTATTCAGAACCAATGAAGACCTATCAAAAGAAGTAATCAGTTTCCATGTAGGGAACATGGTAGCAGGAAAAGCGGAGGATATTTTATTGAAAAGGGATGATTCAATAAGCATTGCTTCAGCCAAGGAGTTCAAGGAACTATACACACTTACGGTAGATGGTGAAGTAAAGAAACCTGGTGTGTATGATTTCTACAATGGCATAACATTAAAGGATATACTTTTTCAAACAGGTGGTTTTACAGATGCAGCAAGTGTAAAGCATATAGAAATAGCTAGAAGGGTAAAAACGGATAGTGCCGATACCAAAACAATAGCAGAAGTAATAGAAATAACTACAGAGGCCGATTTAAGCAATAAAGGAAATGACATTAAATTGAAACCTTGGGATGTAATTGTTGTGAGAACAAACCCTGGCTATAAATCACAAGTAACAGTGAGGCTTGAAGGTGAAGTGCTATATCCTGGTACTTATGTTCTATCAAGCAAGGAAGAAAAAGTAAGCGATGTAATTAAACGTGCAGGTGGGGTAACACAGCAAGCAGATAAAACAGGGGCTAATATTACACGGATTAACAACAGCGTTTTAAAGGACAATGCAGTTGAAAGGATACAAAGGCTGAAAAAGTCACAGGATACTTCTACCCAACTTATAGACGATGTATCAAAACCCACCGTAAAAATTGGCTTGCAACTCAATGAAATCTTAAATAATCCTGGTAATAGCATTGAAGACATTACCCTTATTGAAGGAGACGTAATTACTGTACCCAAAGAAAGAAGAGTAGTGAAAGTAAATGGCGAAGTAATGTTTCCCACAGAAGTGGTGTATAAAGAAGGGGCATCCATTGATTATTATATTGATAAAGCTGGAGGCTATACGGAAAGTGCAAGAAAATCAAAACTGTATGTACTTAACTCCAATGGAAGTGCTGCTAAAACAAAGAAATTTTTATTCTTTAGAAAGGCTCCCCCTGTTAATGCAGGTTCTGAAATTCTTATACCTAAAATTCCTGAACGTACCGGTAAAGGTTTAAGCACAGGTGAGTTAATTGCTTTGGGAAGTGGTTTGGCTTCTATTGCAGGGGTAGTGATTGCTATTATTAATGTAAGTAAGAAGTAATACTTGATTTTTTTTGGAAGTTTAAAATACTGCTTTTCAATTGTGCTAAGCGTTAAAGAATCGATATGATTTTATTATTGAAAATCTGCAAAGGCTTTAAATATAATGCGTCAAAAAATTGTATTCACATAAAAATGGCAAAACTTGCAGCAAACACAAATCATTAGTTTTAGCCACCATCAATAATGTACTAGATAAGTATTTCAGTAGTGTTGTTTTCGTTTTTTTAAGTATTAATGTAGAAGACTATAACTTTGAAATACTCAATCAATTAATTCTGAAAATTTCCCCAAAGTAATTTGCGTTGAAGCAGTTTGCTTTTCTAAATTTCTTCCATGAACGGAATAAAAAAAAATTTTATCTTCAATATTGCATTAACATTACTCAACAGTATTTTTCCAGTTGTCGTTTTTTCTTATACTGCACGAATAATGGGTCCCGTATACATTGGAAGGGCTCAATTTATTTTATCTATTGCCCAATATTTTTGTTTGTTTGCTTCCTTAGGCATTCCATTCTATGGAATAAGAGAGGTTGCGAGAATTAAGGACAATCCTCAGTTATTATCTAAGTTTACATCTGAAATGCTTACCATATCTATTGCAACAAGCATTCTTATGTCCCTTGCTTTCTATGTTTTTATTTTAAACGTAACATTTATTTCAAAAGATATAAATGCTTATTGGATAGCTTCATTAATGGTTAGTTTAAATTTCTTTGCTGTAGATTGGTTTTTTTCGGGAATACAAGATTTCAAGTTTATAACCATACGGTCATTGATGGTCAAACTTACTTGTGTTGTTTTGGTTGTTTTAACGGTTAAAGAACCAAATGATTTTTTATGGTATGTGAGCGTTTTGGTTTTAGCTACAGTGGGTAACAACTTATTGAACATTCAAGCCCTTAAAAAAAAGGGGCATATTAAGTTTCAGGGTTTGGATATAAAAAGGCATTTCAAACCAGTCCTTTTAATATTCGGCACATCATTGGCTATCAGTCTTTATCAAGTCTTTGATACTATTTTATTAAGATTATTGAGCAATGACGAAACAGTAGGGTATTATGTTGCTGCTGTAAAAATAAATAAGCTTGTTTTGCCATTTATTATTTCTTTAGGAACGGTTTTAATTCCAGCTATTTCCGGTATAATTGGAAAAAATGATAAAACTGCATTAAATAAGCTTATCAGCATTTCCTTTAGTTTCATCAGCCTTGTATCAATTCCCATTGGTGTTTTATTTTTCTTGTATGCTGGTGAAATTATTGCACTGTTTTCAGGTGATCAATTTACAAGTGCTATAATTGCAGCTAAGATTATGTCACCTTTATGTTTTATAATTGGCCTAAGTAATTTGTATGGCTTACAGATATTGACCTCAGCAAAGAAAGATAAAGAAGTATTGTTTTCGGTCATAGGTGGTGTTATTATTAGCATATGTCTAAATGTAATACTTGTACCTATCTACAAACAAAATGGAGCGGCTTGGGCTAACATAGGTTGCGAACTTTTTGTAACTGCAGTGGCGTTTTATTACGCTAGGAAATTTTTCTCGATTGGGTTCAACTATAAATATTTAGGCACCTTGATATTGCCTTGTCTTTTTTTTGTTCCTATTTATATATTGGTAACTTCGTTGTTTCCTCATAAGGATATAGTGGTACTACTTGCAGGTGTATTTATATCTATCTTACTATATTTTATTGTGCAATTGTTTTTACTTAAAAACGAAATAGCCTTAATGATTATGAATACAGTAAAAAATTCAGTAATTAAGGCTTAAATAACAAGAAATGGAAGTTATAAAAGAAAAAAGTTATACTTTTTACAATCTTATAGAAAACATAAGTTTTTGGTTTCGCTATCTGTTATCTAAATGGATGCTATTAGCTCTTTTTTCATTAGCTGGTTCACTGTGGGGCATTGGTTATGCTTGGCTTAAGAAACCTATCTATACTTCAACACTTGTGTTTGCCACTGAGAATAACTCTCAATCAGGTTTGGGGTCATATGCTGGTTTAGCGGCCCAATTTGGTATTGATTTAGGAGGGGGATCTGGGGTTTTTGATGGCGAAAATCTTATACAATTATTTAAAAGCAAGAACCTTATTCAAAAAACTTTGCTTTCAACAGCACCAGTTGAGTATAGTACCGAGAAAAAAATTCTATTAATTGACTATTACATTAACAGCAAAAACCTTAGGAAGAATAAAGGATTTGAAAAAATTTCATTTAATGATACATCTAATAAGCCAAATAGGCTGAGAGATAGTTTTATGACAGATGTAACAAAGAAAATTATTGATAAAGCCTTACAAGTAGAAAAAATTGATAGGAAACTAAATTTTGTTTCAGTAGTTTATATTGACGATGATGAATGGTTTGCCAAAACCTTTACAGAAAAGCTTACTGAAAACGCAATAGTTTACTATACAAATTATAGGGTGAAGAAATCAAAACAAAATGTTGAAATATTGCAGTTTCAGTTAGATTCTGTTAGGAGATTACTTTCTGGCGGCATTGCTCAAATAGCACAGAGTACCGATTTGAATATTAACCCAATGCGACAAAAAGTAAGAGTAACCATTCAAAACAAGCAAATTGACATGCAGGCTAATGGTGCAGTTTATACAGAGCTGCTTAAAAATTTGGAACTCTCAAAAATTGCCTTGCGAAAGGAAGTGCCTTTTATACAAATTATTGACACCCCCCAATATCCATTGGCTAAAAAGAAACCCGGAAGGCTTTTTACAGGCATTCTTTTTGGTTTTTTTACCGGTATTGTTACAGCCTTCATATTAATTGTAAAAAGGCTCTTAAAGCAATCTCTCCATAAAGAGCCAGTAGGTTAGCCAATGGAAATCATATCTATTGTTACGGTTTGTTTAAACGCTTCAAATACGATAAAGAGTTTAATTGATAGCGTTGCTTGCCAAGATTATTCCCATTATAAACTATATATTATAGATGGAGGTTCCACCGATCAAACGATTGATATTGTGAATAGCTATAACCTTGAAAACATATATTGCATATCTGAAAAGGATAATGGTATATATGACGCAATGAACAAGGCAATCAATTTAGTGAAAGGTAAATGGGTCATCTTTTTAGGTGCTGATGATATATTGTACAATTCTGCTACGCTGTCATCTGTATCAAAATATTTGAAAGGGGATCAATTTGTTTATTATGGCAATGCTTACTTCAAAAACCGCCAAAAAATATATGATAAAAAATTCGGGAAATATAAATTGTGCCTTAGGAATATTTCCCACCAAGCAATTTTCTATCCTATAGATGCTTTAAGGAAATACAAGTACAATACAAACTACCCCTTACTTGCAGATTATCATTTGAACTTGCTACTGTACGGTGACAATAATTATAAGTTTAGCTATATTGAATGCATTGTTTCTGTATATGATGACTCGGGTTCATCTAGCAGTATAAAAGATACAGCGTTTGAAAAAATAAAATTAGAGTTAGTGAAACATAAGCTAGGGTATATACCGTGGCTGTATGCTTTTGTGCGTAGGAGATTAAAAGAAATTGTTTTGCCTAATGAATAATTACGAATTTTATGAATTGCTATTAAATAACTCATCTTTATATGCTTGGTTATGCGTGGCTGTACTTTTGGCATATGGGGTTATCTTTTGGCGTACCATAAAATCTATTTTGGATCCTTTTTTATTGTCTGTTTTCTTTTCAGCAATGGGAACAGTAACAGTGTTCTTCCTTTACTTTACCAACAGCTTGTCCAATGAAGTTTTTTTAAGCTACGTTTTTACTCTTAGTGCTTATTACATTGGTTTTTTTACTTTAAGTAGAATAAAGATTAGGCATAAGTTCATAATAGTGGAAATTCCAGATGATACATCAAGAATGATGAAAGCAGCATTGGTATATTTTACTATAGCAATGGTTGTTTGTCATTGCATTGCTTATGTGCAACGAGGCATTCCGCTTTTTATGATTTCCCGATTGGATGCATTCACTGGGGGTACGGGATTTGGAGTTGTTGCCAGGTTTATGGAAGTTACAATAGTTGCAGTAATATACCTCTATATAGCATTGTTATTGCAACGCAAAACAGTAGGGTTTGTTTGGCAATACCATATTTGCATATTCTTGGCATTGATTTTTCTGTTTTTATCTGGTAGCAAAAGTTCGGTCATGACAATTACTTCTGTACTCTTTTGTTACATTTTGCTAAATAGGTTTAATTACACCCTTCAAAAGCTTAATATTCTTCAAAAAATTAAAAAGATATTACCGTTAGCTATTTTGTTATTGTTGGTTTTCAGCTTAGTTGTGATAATCATTCAGTCAACTCAGATGGAAAACTTTGACAACCCATTTTTCCTTTTAGGTTTAAGGTTCGTACATAGTGGGGATGTTTACTGGTATTCATTTCCATATAATATATATATGAAATTGGATAGCTCTAGACCCTTCCAATCATTGTTCGTAGACTTACTTGGTTTTTTGCGGATTTATGATTGGAAAGAGTTGCCAGAACATATGGGCATCACGTTAATGAAAATCCAGCATGCTGGTCAAGAAGCAACGTATGGGCCAAACGCAAGAATTAACGTATTTGGACTTGTTTACTTTGGCCTATACGGTTCAATTTTATTTTCATTTGTGGTAGGCATTATTGTAGGGTTTGTTAGGTTTTTATTAGTTGAAATATTACCCAAAAATTTCTTTGCTGGTATTTTATTTACATTAATTTATCTTAAGGTTAGCGGTTTTGACATAGATCCATTGCTAACTTTTACTGGCCTTAATAATGCTTTACTCATTTATCCATTATTGGTACTTATATTTTTACTTTTATTTAGTATATTAAATTTTCTAAGTTTTCGCAATAATAATAGTTTTAAAAATGACTGATTTGTCTTTCATAATACCTTTTTATAAAGGAGAGATGTTTATTGAAAACGCAGTTTCCTCAATTATCAAAGCATACAGTTTTTCAAATTTCAATAAAGAACTGGTCATTGAAATGGTAGTAGTGGTTGATTCTGTAGAAACAGATACTTTAAAACTTACCGACATACTATTTTCGATTATAAAAAATAAATTTAAGCTTACCGTTCATCGTAATTTGCTGAATGAAGGAGTTGCAAAAAGCAGGAATACAGGTATAGGAATTGCCCAAGGCGAATTTATACTATGCCTGGATCAGGATGATGCCATTACAGTTGATTTTTTTAAAGTTCTTATTCACAGGGAATTCGGTAATTATGATTTCATAATTTGTAACGGTATTTTTCAGTTTCACCAGCCTGTTTATGATATAAAAATATACTATATTAAGCCAAGGGTCACACTTAAAAACCTTATTTTGTATGATATTATCAGGTCGCCAGGACAAGTAGTTGTAAAAAAGGCCATGTTAGAAAAATGTCCATTTCCCTCGCCACAAAAATATTTTGGTGCAGATGACAAATTTTGCTGGATTAGCCTGTTCGGTACATTTTCTCCCAAAGTACTTTATATAGACGAAACAGTTTATATTGGAAATATGCATGCAAGCAATTTTAGCAATGATCACAAGCAATTGTATTATTGTGTGCTTGAATTATGGGAGCAATTCATAAAACAAGGAAAGCTCAGCAAACCAATGATGTCTATTATTCAAAGGAATATAGACTATTGTAAGTTTCAAACTAACACAGCAAAGGAAATAAAAAGCAAGTGTTTTGGATTTTATCAATTTTTATGCTATCATTTGCGTCCAAATAAATTGATTTCCTTTTTGGTAAAAAAATTAAGTTCACTTAAAGCATATTCAAATTAATTATAGTTGGGCAATAAAATAAGAACAGTAATATTGGGGGGCAATGGTTTTATTGGTACCAATTTAGCTATATCCTTAAGGCAAAAAGGCGAAGAGGTAGTGATTGTTGGGAGAAGGGAAAAAAACGATTTGCCAGAAGGGTGTACGTATATTCAAGGAGATTGCTTGGATACAGCTTTTATTGATTCCACGATAAAAGAAAACGACAAAATAGTTTACCTAGCCTATAACTCTGTACCAAAAACATCCTTTGAAAACCCTTTGAAAGACATCAATGAAAACCTTTCGGGTGCAGTGGCACTGTTTTCAGTATTGAAGGATTTCAAAATAGATAAGTTGATGTATGTTTCCTCTGGCGGAACGGTGTATGGCAAAACAAGCAAGGAAAAAATTTCCGAAGAGCATCTTACCAATCCAATTTCACCTTATGGCATAACCAAATTGACAATTGAAAAGTATGCACACTTTTTTGCCGAGGTTTATCACCTGCCCATTGTAATAGCAAGACCTGCCAATCCTTTTGGCCCATTTCAAAATACATCGAGTGGGCAGGGTTTTGTGGCAGCAGCAATTAATGCAGCCCTAACAAACAGCACCATAAATATTTTTGGAAACAATGGCACCATTAGGGATTATATATACATCGATGATCTAACCAGTGCGTTCTCCATTTTGCTGAACAGTGAATATAGGGATGCAGAAATATTCAATATTGGTTCTGGTATAGGAAGAAGCAACAAGGAAATTGTGGACGAGATTAATAGGTATGCCAATGCTGATGGCTTTAATTGTGCCATAAGCCATTTGCCAGAAAGGGTTTTTGATGTGCCATACAATGTGTTGGATTGCACTAAACTAAAAACACTTGGTTGGAATGCAACAACAAATTTTGAAGAGGCATTAATTAAAACTTGGAATTGGTACTTAAATATAAAATATGATTAAAGTTTTATATGTGTTGCCTACCTTGGAAAGGGGTGGCCCTACAAATGTATTTTATTATTTTATTAAATATCTTGATAGAACCAAATATTTACCTATTATTTTAACTATTGCAAAAGAAAAAACAAATAGTAGATACAATGATTTTAAAAATTTAGAAATAGAGATTTATTGTGCAAATACTACAAAGTATGATTGGTTTAATTTGGGATGTTTTAAATTCAAAAATAAAATAAATAAAATAGATGCAAATGTTATTCATTCTGTTGGCATAAAGCCAGATATTTTAACTGCTTTATTCAGTAACAAAAATGTAACAAAAATTACTTCTGTAGTTAACAATCCATTTGAAGATTATTTAATGTCTTATGGAAAAATTACTGGAACAATAATGACTACAATTTTAAAGTTAATTATTCCAAAATTTAATTATGCTATAGCTTGTTCGCAAGACGTTAAAGAAAAAGTTGCAGCTAAAGGAATGAGGGTAAGTGGTGTAATTTATAATGGTATTGAAACCGAAAATAATATTTCACCAAATGATGAAACCAAACAAAAATTATTTCAAGAAATAGCAATTCCCACCAATGCAACAATTTTTATTTTTTCTGGTTATATGCAAAATAGAAAGTTGCCGCATATTGCTATAGAAGCTTTCAATTTATTCGAAAAAGAATATCCCAATACGGTCTTGTTAATCTTAGGAGATGGGCCAGAAATAAATACTTATAAAAACATAGCCAAAACTAAAAAAATAAAATTTTTGGGTTTTGTTAATAATCAAGCAAACTATTTCTTCATTAGTGATTATTACATTGCAACCTCCAGTGCTGAAGGTTTACCAACAGCAGTTTTAGAAGCAATGAATATGGGATTACCTGTTGTTTTATCTAATATTAAACCACATCAAGAAATTTTAGCATCAAATAAAATGGCAGGAGAACTAGCTATGGTTAATAATGCACAAGATACTTACGAGGCTATGTGCAGAATAGTTAATTCCAGTAGAGCAGAAAGGAGTAAAGCAGCAAAAGAAATTGTTCAACAAAAATTTAGTGCACAAAAAGTCTCTTTAAAGTATCAAGAACTATATTCGTGATTTAAAATATGGAAAATAAATTCAAAACTTTAATAAAGAAGTCAGCAAATCTAGGCATTGATATAAACAAAGCATTTGATCGAGGCATTTCATTCTTCGGTTTAAATGTAAGTTTTCCTAAATATAAATATGGCAAACTAGGATATGGTGGGATACCTTATTGTTTGTCATTAAACCCAATTTCTGTTTTAGATGTAGGTTCAGGCGGTGGTAAACAAGCAGAAATATTTTATTCAAATGGTGCAGATGTTACATGTGTTGATTTTGGAACATCGATTTATGCAAAAGATGCAAATAAAAGTGAGAAGATTAAAACGGTGCATGTTAATTTTTTGGAATGGAATGAAACAAAGAAATATAATTTAGTATGGGCTTCACATGTGTTGGAACATCAAAGAAACGCAGGTTTTTTTATTGAAAAACTTGTTAGTTTTTGTGAACCTAATGGGAACGTAGCTATTAGTTTACCTTTTCCTCATAGGAATTTATGGGGCGGTCATTTATCTTTATGGACCCCAGGTTTATTGGTATATAATTGTGTAATGTGTGGATACGATTTAAGTAAAGCGAAATTAATTTATGGTTACAGAGAGTTTATTTTAATTTTTTCGCCATCAAAAATGAAATTACCGGATGATTTAAGTTGGGACAAGGGAGATATAACCAAACTAGCAAATTTTTTCCCCCAAAATTTTAAAGAAAATGCTGATAGTTGGTTTTAGGTAGCAACTTGTTGTGTTATAATTAAGGAATATCAATAAAGGGACAACTATGTAAAGTAAACATGAATCTTTAAAATAGCATTCCATTTAAACCTAGATAGAACATAGCGACATTAACTTTTTACTGGTGATTGTTTTAAAAATTTTATTAAGTAATACTAACACTTTCGCCAAAAAAGATAATAGTAGATAGAAGATTTTAAAAATATTAATGTAGAAATATAGTACATTAAAGATACCATCAAATAACTTCCATCTTCAATTACTCTAATGAAGACCATGTTTTAACCTACGGAAAATTTATAGGCACATGTATGGTTGCTTGCTAAAAAGTAATTAAGCATTTCAATACAGAATTGCTTGTTTAAAAAATATTGTAAATAGATTTAAGGGTAAAGGAGTAAACAATTTGTATGTATTTGCAACGCATCGACATGGCTATTAACCCACACAAAGAAACCTTGGAATTGAACAGCAATGCTGGGGAACTTTGCACGGTCAACTCTGTTGAAAGCACATTTAATGCAATGCAGAAAATTGTGTCAAACAGTGCTCAATTGCAAAAGCTTGCAGCTTATAGAATTATTGAAGAGCAGTTAAATGCAAAAGTAATGTCAGAAAAGTATCAGGACTATTATTGTAAATAGAACAATTAAAGCATAGTGTAAAAATGGAAAAAGTATTGGTAACAGGTGGGGCAGGTTTTATTGGGAGTCATTTGTGTGAAAGGCTTTTAAAAGATGACACAATCCAAAAGTTGGTTGTTTTAGATAACTTTTTATTGGGGACAGAACAAAACGTTACTCACTTAAAACAGTATGCAAGGTTTGAACTTATTGAGCATGATGTAAATGATTTGGCATTCCTAAATAGCCAGTTCCAAAAGAATAATTTCGACACGGTTTTCCATTTGGCTGCCAATTCAGACATTAGCATCAGCCACAGTAATCCAAATATCGATTTTGCCAACACTTTCGCTGTTACTTGGAACCTGTTGGAAGCAATGCGTATCAATGAATGCAAGAACCTGGTATTTGCATCCACATCTGCTATTTATGGAGATACGCAAGATGATATTCACGAAAATTATGGTCCATTAAAGCCCATATCGCATTATGGTGCAGGGAAATTGGCTTCTGAAGCATTTATTTTCTCATTCTCTTATAACTATAATATCAACACTTATATATTCAGGTTCCCCAATGTTGTTGGGGGAAAGAGCACCCATGGAATTATTTATGATTTTCTCAGAAAACTCAAGAACAATCCAGATACCTTAGAAGTATTGGGCAACGGAAAGCAGGAAAAATCATATCTACATGTAAGTGACCTGATTGATGCAATCATATTTTGCAAAAACAAGTTTACCGACCTAACCAACATCTTTAATGTTGGAGGAATAGACACCATTACTGTAAAGAGAATTTCTGAAATAGTGCTAGAAGAAACAAATTCGCCCCACATATTAAAATTTACTGGTGGCGATAGGGGTTGGGTTGGCGATGTACCGAAGTTCAGGTACAACATTGAGAAAATCAAAAGCACAGGATGGAAGCCAAAATACAATTCTGAAATGGCCATCAGAAAAGCAGTAAACGAAATGTTCAACCAGAAATAAAGCACAATGATTATTAGTAGAACCCCTTATAGAATAAGTTTTGCTGGTGGTGGCAGTGATTTGAGGAAATATTATCAAGAACATGGTGGAGCTGTTTTAAGTACCACTATTGACAAATATGTTTACCTATCTATGCACCCCTATTTTGTGGAGAGCAAATACTTCTTGAAATATTCATCTATAGAATTGGTGGACAGTATAAAAGAAATACACCATCCACTCATCAGGGAAGTGTTCAAGCATTATGATATAAAAGGTGTTGATTTCAGTTCCAGTGCAGATATTCCATCTGGAACGGGTTTGGCGTCCTCATCTGCATTTACAGTTGGCCTTATCAGTCTTTGCAATTCTTTTTTGGGAAAATATATTTCCAAGGAAGAAATGGCCCATTTGGCATGCGAAGTAGAAATAGACAGGTTAAAAGAACCTATTGGCAAACAGGACCAATATGCCTGTGCTTATGGAGGACTGAATTTTATCGAATTCAAAACCGACGAAACCGTTTCTGTAGAATCAATAAAACTCAGTGATAAACAAAAAGAGGGTTTGGAAGATAGGCTATTGATGTTTTATTTGGGCAAATCAAGAGCTGCAAGGTTGATTTTGGACGACCAGGTAAAAAAAATGAATGAAACAAAAGCCCAAAGCAACCTTCACGCAATGGTTAAACTGGCCTATGACCTTAAAAAAGACCTTTGCAGTAGCAATATCGATACACTGGGCGAAATTCTTCATGCAGGTTGGATGTATAAAAAGGAACTTTCAAATAAAATATCAGACCAATTAATTGATGAACTATATTGCAAAGCCTTAAAAGCTGGTGTAACAGGTGGTAAATTACTTGGTGCTGGTGGCGGAGGCTTTTTGCTTTTCTATGTAAAACCAGAAAAGCAGGATGAGGTGCGTGCAGCTATGAGTGATTTGTATGAACTTAAATTCAAGTTCGACCATAGTGGCTCTACAATAATTTTTTAATTGGGAATTACATGCTTACCATAGCAAATGATTATTTGTCCTTGCTGCAAAAAGGCATTGGGAATATAGATATATCAGAAGTAGTACAAATAGCAAGTCTTATTAATGATGCCTGTAAAAATGGCAATCAGGTATTTGTATTCGGAAATGGGGGCAGTGGTTCGACAGCCTCACATTTTGCATGCGATATAAACAAAGGCGTTTCCTACAGTAAGGGAAAAAGGCACAAGATTATTTGCCTTAACGACAATATCCCTACCATGTTGGCCTACAGCAATGATATTGGTTACGAGATTGTTTTTGTAGAGCAACTAAAAAACTTGCTCAATGAGGGTGATATTGTAATAGGAATTTCTGGAAGCGGCAATTCAAAAAATGTTTTATTGGCCATTGAATATGCCAATAACAATAATGCTATTACGGTTGGCCTCACAGGGTTTGATGGGGGGCAACTTAAAAAGATGTCAAAATACTCTTTCAATGCAGCAATAAATGATATGCAGGTATCAGAGGATATGCATATGGTCTTTGTGCACTTAATGATGAAATGCTTATCTTAAAATGACTATGGCCATAGAAGATAACTCTATCTCAGTTGTATTATCAATTTTCTGGAAGGAATCCCCTGCTTATCTCAATACGGCACTGGAAAGCTTATACAATCAAACCCATCAGGCAGACGAAATCATTGCTGTTTGCGAAGGTGATTTTTCAGAAGACCTTCTGAAAATCATGGGTTTTTGGGAAGTAAAATTTACAAAAAATATATTTAAAGTTGTTAAGGCAACATCTGAAAAAGGATTAGCTTCTTGCCTAAATCTTGGTCTGCAATCTGCAACAAAAAGATGGATTGCCAGGTTTGATACAGATGATATTTGCCTACCTGAAAGGTTTGAAAAGCAACTGAATTTTTTAAAAAAGAATCCAGATATTGTTTTGTCTTCTACGTTCATTCAGGAATACAACGAAGATTTTTCCCAAAAGAGTGGCATCAGAAAATTACCAATTGCCCATCAGGAAATATTGAAGGAAGCAAAATGGAAAAGCCCTTTCAATCACCCGTCTGCCATTTACGACAGGCAAATAGCATTGAAACTTGGTGGCTATCCACTGCTTGATGCAAATGAAGATTATGCTTTCTTCTGTAAATTTTTGGTTAATAATTATATAACTGGAAATATTGATGAGACGCTAGTTAAAGCTAGGGCTGGCGATAGCTTAATTGCAAGGCGTAGGGGATTGAAATATTTAAAAGGCGAAATGGAATGCATGAAATTCCTATATCGCATAAAACTAATTAACAGGTCCCAGTTAATGGTACACTTTGCCACAAAATCGGTTTTAAGGTTAATGCCTTTTGTATTGGTGAAATTTGTTTACAAGCAAATGCGTTTACAATAATGGAAGCAATAATACTTGCAGGCGGTTTTGGTACAAGGCTGCAGTCTGTTGTAAAAGATAGGCCCAAGGCCCTTTCAGAAGTAGCTGGTAAACACTTCTTGGAATATGTAATTGGCTATTTACAAAATCATGGGGTTAATAGATTTGTTTTCTCACTTGGGTATTTGGGAGAACAAATTGTTGAGTTTCTTGAAAGCTATTATCCTAACTTGGATTATAAGGTATTCATAGAAACAAGTCCATTGGGTACTGGTGGTGCGATAAAAAAGGTAATTGAGCTAACATCCGAGGCAGATATTTTTATAGTAAATGCCGATACGTTTTTTGATGTTGACTTAAAAGCTATGCACCAGTTTCATCTTGAAGCAAGTGCGGATTGCACTATTTCTTTAAAGGAAATGCATAACTTTGATAGGTATGGATGTGTTTTGGTAAATGATACAAACAGGATTACTTCATTCAAAGAAAAATCTTATCAGAACAGTGGATTGATAAATGGAGGGTTCATTCTTTTGAACAAAAAATGCTTTCTTCAAAATAGTGAGCAGTTGACACAAGTGTTCTCATTTGAACAGGATTTTTTGGAAAAGCAATTAAATAATATATTGGTTACTGGCTTTGTTTCTGAAGGATACTTTATAGATATTGGTATTCCAGAAGATTACATTAAAGCTCAAGATTTTTTTAAACATTTTTGAATAATTACAAATGAAAAAAGCCCTAATTACAGGTATAACTGGTCAGGATGGTGCATACCTTGCTGAACTTTTATTGAAAAAAGGCTATGAAGTACATGGCATCAAAAGAAGGAGTTCACTGTTTAATACAGGAAGGATAGACCACTTTTATGAAGATCCGCATATACCCAACCGCCATTTGCATTTGCATTATGGCGACTTAACAGATTCTACGAACCTAATCAGGATCATACAAGAGGTTCAGCCTGATGAAATTTATAACCTTGCTGCCATGAGCCATGTGCATGTAAGTTTTGAAACACCAGAATATACTGCCAATGCCGATGGTATCGGTACTTTGAGAATTTTGGAAGCTGTACGGTTATTGGGTTTGATTGAAAAAACAAAAGTATATCAGGCTTCTACTTCTGAGCTGTATGGATTGGTTCAAGCAGTGCCCCAAAGCGAAACGACACCTTTCTATCCACGAAGCCCATATGCTGTGGCAAAAATGTATGCGTTTTGGATTACTGTAAACTATCGTGAGGCTTACAAAATGTTTGCTTGCAATGGTATTCTGTTCAATCATGAATCGCCCAACCGTGGCGAAACCTTTGTGACAAGAAAAATTACAAGGGCTGTTGCCAAAATTGCTTTGGGTTTCCAGGAAACACTCTTCTTGGGAAACATGAATTCCAAAAGGGACTGGGGCCATGCTAAAGATTATGTAGAAGGCATGTGGTTGATATTGCAGCAAGATGAACCAGAAGACTTTGTTTTGGCTACGGGCATAACTACAGAAATTCGTGAGTTTGTGAAAATGGCATTTGCCGAAATTGCTGTAGAGTTAGGATTTAGGGGAGAAGCAGAAAATGAAGAAGGTTTTGTGATAGCAAATAATGGTTCTTACGATGTGGAACTGAACAAAGTAGTTGTAAAAGTTGACCCTCGTTATTATCGCCCAACAGAAGTTGACTTATTGATTGGTGATGCCACAAAAGCCAATACCAAATTGGGCTGGAAGCCTAAATATACCTTAGCCGAAATGGTGAAGGAAATGGTAGCAAGCGATATAAAAATTTTCCAAAAGGAAAAATTTTTGAAGGACAATGGCTTTGACACAAAGAATACGTTTGAATAATTATGGATAAACAATCAAAAATTTATATAGCTGGACATAAGGGCATGGTTGGAAGTGGCATATTCCGGCATTTACAGCAAAATGGGTTCAGTAACATTATTTGCAAAACATCTACAGAATTAGACTTGCGTAACCAACAGGCGGTTAATGAATTCTTTGCCAAAGAGAAACCTGAATATGTTTTTTTGGCTGCTGCAAAAGTGGGTGGGATTGTTGCAAATAATACATACCGCGCAGATTTTATTTATGAGAATTTAATGATTGAAAGCAATATCATTCATGCGGCCTATATAAACAAAGTTAAAAAACTATTGTTTCTTGGCTCTTCCTGCATTTACCCAAAATTGGCCCCACAGCCCTTGAAGGAAGAATACCTTTTATCTGGCTATTTGGAAGATACCAACCAGCCTTATGCCATAGCAAAAATTGCAGGGATTGAGTTGTGCGATAGTTATAGGAGGCAATATGGGTGCAATTTTATTTCTGCCATGCCTACCAATTTATATGGTCCAAATGATAACTACGATTTGAACAAATCGCATGTGCTGCCTGCATTATTACGTAAGTTCATTACAGCAAAACGAGAAAATGCACCATTTGTTGAAATGTGGGGAACAGGTTCTCCCTTGCGTGAATTTTTGCATGTGGATGACTTGGCAAAAGCATGTTTTTTCTTGATGCAAAACTACAATGAACAAGGATTGGTAAATGTAGGTGTTGGTACAGATGTAACTATTTTGCAACTTGCCCAACTTGTTCAAAAAATAGTAGGCTATACTGGAGAAATAAAATTAGATACTTCCAAACCAGATGGTACTCCACGCAAGTTGATGGACGTACAAAAATTAACCAACTTTGGTTGGAAAGCTTCTATATCATTGGAAGAAGGAATCAAGAGTGTTTACGAAGAAATAAAAGATAAGCAGTGGGATTAAAACATTAATCCCACAAGCTTTTATTATGAAATGAGCCACAAAAAAGTTGATATCAACCAAAATGTTTATGGGCGAATAACATGTGACAAAATTGTTTTCCGCTAAAGGGGGAAGCACTAACAATGAACACATGAAACCAAGCGTTGTTATTATCTTAAATAGATTGGTAATTGGTGGGCAGGCTATAGATACCATTCCTCTTGCATATTACCTTCAAAAGGATTTTGATATAGTTATCCTTTATGGCGAAAAGGAAACAGATGAAGTAGAAGCCAGTTTTTTATTGAAGCAGTATCCAGGCCTGCAAGTAATAAAAATAAAGCAGCTTAAGCGTACCATCAATCCACTTACAGATTTACTTGCTTTTTTTTCCATACTCAAGCAAATAAAACAGTTAAAGGCAGATGTGGTTCATACACATGGTTCCAAAAGTGGGCTGCTTGGCAGGTTGGCTGCATGGTTCTTAAATGTACCCGTGGTGGTGCATACTTTTCATGGACATTTATTCCATTCCTATTTCAATTCTTTTGGAAACAAGGCCATACAATGGGTTGAAAGGAGACTTGCTTCTATCTCCACCAATATCATTGCCCTTAGTGAAGAACAGCAAAAGGAACTAACACAAACTTTTTTGATTGTATCGCGTAATAAAGTATCAATCATTCCATTGGGAGTGGATGAACAAATTCTTCAATCAGATGCAGTTGCCAATCGAGAAAATTTCAGGAGTAAATATAAGATTTCAAAGGATACAATAATTGTGGGCAGTATAGGAAGAATTGTACCCATAAAAAATCAGTTGCTTTTTTTGGAAACGGCTAAATCTCTTTTGGATAAGAGGTATACAAATATTTTCTTTTTTATTGTAGGTGATGGGGAATGCAAAAAAGAAATGATTGGTTACTTACATGCAAACAGAATTTCTTTTAGCGATGTTGGACAGCCATTGGCCAATGCAAATATTATTTTTACTTCTTGGATAGAGGATATGGTTACTGTTTACAATGGACTTGATATCATCATGCTTACTTCTTTAAATGAGGGGACACCATTATCCATCATAGAAGCACAGTTTTGTGGAAAGCCTGTGATAGCAAGCAATGTAGGTGGCGTAAAGGATACTTTTGAGCCAAAAGTTTCAGGCGTTTTGGTTGATGGGCATGAGACAAAAGATTACGTTGCAGCATTGGAATACTTGATATTAAACCCCGTGATAAGAGAAAAGATGGGACAGGCAGCTATTAATTTTGCAAATAATAAATTTGCCAAAACACAAGAGGTGGCAGCAATAAAAAAACTTTACCTGCATCAGCTTGCAAAAAAATAGCAGTATGAAAATTTTGATTACAGGAACGGCAGGGTTTATTGGTTTTCACCTAGCAAACCGTCTTGCAAAAGAAGGGCATACAATTGTTGGAATAGACAGCATTAACAACTACTATGATGTTACCTTAAAAAGTAACCGATTGGCCGAAGCTGGTTTTGATGCAAGCCTAATAGCGTACAACTCAAAAGTACAGAGCAATAAATTTCACAATTATAGTTTTAATCAATTGCAATTGGAAGATGCAGCGTCTTTGCAGTTGCTGTTCGCCATTGAAAAGTTCGACATTGTTATCAACCTTGCTGCACAGGCTGGTGTGCGTTACAGCTTAACACACCCTGCAGCTTATATCAACAGCAATGTGGTGGGCTTTGCAAATTTGTTGGAATGTTGCAGGCACTTTGGTATAAAGCACCTTGTTTATGCTAGTAGCAGCAGTGTTTATGGATTGAATGAGCAAGTGCCTTTTAAAACAGAACATTCCACCAACCATCCAGCATCTTTATATGCTGCTACCAAAAAGAGCAATGAATTAATGGCTCACGTTTACAGCCATTTATTCAATATGCCAGTTACTGGTTTGCGTTTTTTTACAGTTTACGGCCCTTGGGGCAGGCCAGATATGGCTCCATTTCTTTTTACTGATGCAATACTGCATGACAAGCCAATTAAGGTGTTTAACAATGGCGACATGATGCGTGACTTTACCTATATAGATGATGTGGTGGAAGGTATGGCAAGGGTAATGGAATCTACTCCAAAACCAAACCCTAATTGGGATGCAGCAAACCCAGAGTCATCTTCTTCAAGTGCTCCTTACAAACTGTACAATATTGGCAACAACAAACCTGTACAGTTAATGGATTTCATTACATGCATAGAAAATATTACAGGCAAAAAAGCTGTTAAGGAAATGATGCCCATTCAGCCAGGTGATGTGCAGGCTACATTTGCTGATACAAGTGGCTTACAAGAAGACTTTAATTACAAGCCTTCTACTCCTTTGCAAGAAGGCATAGAAGCTTTTGTGGATTGGTATAAAAAGTATTACAAGGTTTAAATAAAATTTGATGAGCAAGAACATTTTAATTACTGGAGGAGCTGGTTTCATTGGCTCCCATGTAGTTAGGTTATTTGTAACAAAATATCCTGATTACAAGATTGTGAATTTGGATGCGTTGACCTATGCAGGTAATTTGGAAAACCTGAAAGACATAGACCAATCTCCGAATTATGCTTTTGAAAAAGTAAACATTTTGGATGCTGATAAGTTGGATGAGGTTTTCAAGAGGCACAGTATTACTGATGTAATCCATTTGGCTGCTGAATCCCATGTGGACCGTTCCATCGTTTCCCCTTTGGATTTTGTTTACACCAATATCATTGGCACTGTAAACTTGCTAAACACTGCAAGGCATTTATGGAAAGATGATTACAGCAAGCATTTGTTCTACCATGTTTCCACAGATGAAGTATATGGGGCTTTAGGCAAAGAAGGTTTGTTTACAGAAACTACACCTTACCATCCCAATTCACCTTACTCTGCCAGTAAGGCATCATCAGACCATTTTGTTAGGGCCTATGCTGAAACCTACCACATGCAAACGGTTATCAGCAACTGTTCCAACAACTATGGCTCTTTTCATTTTCCTGAAAAGTTGATTCCGTTATTCATCAACAATATCATTACCAAAAAGGCTTTACCAGTTTATGGAGATGGTTTGTATACACGTGATTGGTTGTTTGTAAAGGACCATGCGTTGGCTATTGATTTAATATTCCACAAGGGCAAAATTGATGACACTTACAACATTGGTGGCTTTAACGAATGGACAAATATTGATTTGATAAAACTGCTTTGCAAATTGATGGATGAAAAATTAGGAAGGGAAGCTGGTGAAAGTGAACAGCTCATCACCTATGTAAAAGACAGGGCAGGTCATGATAGACGTTATGCCATTGATGCCTCAAAAATCAACAATGAGCTTGGTTGGTATCCCACAGTAACTTTTGAGGAGGGCCTTGCCGAAACCATTGATTGGTTTTTGGCCAATCAAGAGTGGTTGAACAATATCACTTCTGGGGCTTACGCCAATTATTACGAATCTATGTACACTAACAGATAATGAAAGTAGAAACAACAAAACTGAAAGACTGTTACATTATTCACGATACTGTTTTTGAAGATGCCCGTGGCTATTTCTTTGAAAGCTTTAACCAGCAAATATTTGAAAAATTGACTGGCTTGAGTGTTTCCTTTGTGCAGGACAACCAATCGAAATCTTCAAAAGGGGTTTTGCGTGGATTGCATTTTCAGCAAGGCGAACATGCACAGGCAAAACTGGTTCGTGTACTGCAAGGTAAAGTACTGGATGTGGTAGTTGACATAAGACCAGCATCACCCACATTTGGGCAGCACACTTCAATCGAATTGTCAGCAGAAAACCATCTGCAACTGTTCGTGCCAAAAGGCTTTGCCCATGGCTTTATTGTGTTGGAAGACGATACTGTTTTCTTTTACAAATGCGATAATTTTTACAATAAAGTAAGCGAGGGCGGATTGATGTTCAACGACCCAGAATTGGGCATTGATTGGATATTGAAGGATGAAGAATTGATACTATCAGATAAGGATAAAACCAATCCTCTTTTAAAAGAATTAAAACAAACTTTGGATATTCAATAGAGATGGAAGTAACTAGTTGAACAGAAACCAACCTTCAACTTTTAAAAGTTCAAATTTTTTATACATGAAAGGAATCATATTAGCAGGTGGTAGTGGCACAAGATTATACCCAATTACAAAAGGGATAAGCAAGCAGTTAATGCCTATTTACGATAAGCCAATGATTTATTATCCATTAAGCGTTTTGATGCTTGCTGGCATTAATGAAGTTTTGATAATAACCACACCAGAAGATTCGGTTCAGTTTCAACGTTTGCTAGGAGATGGTAATGAAATTGGTTGCAAGTTTTCTTATGCTGTTCAGGCTATACCTAATGGTCTTGCACAGGCGTTTGTCATTGGTGCAGATTTTATAGGAAACGACAAAGTAGCATTAGTATTAGGCGATAACATATTTTATGGAGCAGGCTTCAGTAAACTGTTACAATCATTTAATGATGTAACAGGTGCTGCTGTTTTTGCTTATGAAGTAAGTGATCCCGAACGCTATGGTGTGGTTGAATTTGATAAAAACAATACAGCCATTTCCATTGAAGAAAAACCAATTAGCCCCAAATCAAATTATGCAGTTCCTGGTTTGTATTTTTATGATAACTCTGTTGTGGAGATTGCCAAAAACATTGCACCATCTTTAAGAGGTGAATATGAAATTACTGATGTCAACCGTGTTTATTTAGAACAAGGAAAACTGCAAGTCGGTGTCATGAGCCGGGGTACAGCTTGGTTGGATACTGGCACCTTTGATTCATTGAGTGATGCTTGCGAATTTGTACGTGTAATAGAAAAAAGGCAAAGTCAAAAAATTGGCTGCATTGAGGAAATTGCTTATCGCATGGGCTATATAAATCACCAGCAATTAATAACTATAGCCGATAAGTACGCAAAAAGTGGTTATGGCGAATATTTGCGTAAAGTGAGGTAGCACTAATGAGAAGGTTACCTAGCAAGTATTATACTTGGAAAAATACACTTCAACCAAATTGCTTTGGATAAATTTGTAGATTGAAGTTCAATAATTACTTTGCCAAATTGAAATAATATTTCCGCTACTTTAAAAGGTAGCGGATTTTTTTTGCCCAACTTTCAATATTCAAGATGTTCCTTTAATTCAAATTGCTAGTTAATCCTCTTGGTGCATACCAATTTCATTCCTTCATCAGTTTTGATAGTAAACTTTAAGTCGTTTAAGTTTGTGCCAAACTGGTTGTGCCGAACCAGTTCGGCACAAGTGGAATTTTTAGTAAAAAATAAATTGCCTATTTATAAGATGAAAATGAGAAGGCGGAAGAAAAATTAGGCTGGATCGGGTAGCTACCAAACAGCAAATAGCATAATTACAGTTCCTGAAGCCACCTTTATAACTAGCAGCTTGCGTTAATTACTATTTTCACAAAAGTTTCTGTTTATACATTTTATCCTTAAGCCTGATACAAAAGCCAAGGCTTACCTTTGAATAACTTATATAATGAAGATGCGGGAAATAATCAAAGTGCATGGGTTGCTAAAAAAATTCAATGACTTTACTGCTGTAAACAATCTTTCCTTCACTGTAAATCAAGGAGACGTGTATGGTTTTCTTGGCCAGAATGGTGCGGGAAAAAGTACCACCATTAGAATGCTGCTTACTTTGATTACACCAACAGAAGGCAGTATTGAATTGTTTGGAATGAACCTAAAAACACATCGCAACGAAATATTGCAACAAGTAGGAGCAGTAATTGAAAAGCCAGATGTATATAAATACTTATCCGCTTACGACAACCTTAAATTATTTGCGAGGCTTAATAGAAATGTTACTCATCAGAAAGTAATGGATCAGTTGGATGTGGTTGGATTGGCAGATAGAGCAAAGGATAAAGTGAAAACTTTCTCTCAAGGGATGAAGCAACGTTTAGGCATTGCTATTGCACTTATACATAATCCACAACTCATTATACTTGATGAACCAACCAATGGCTTGGACCCACAAGGTATTGCAGACATAAGAAACTTGATACTTCATCTAAGTAAGGAGCAGCAAAAAACAATTGTTGTTTCATCACACTTACTAAGTGAAATAGAGCATGTAGCAACAAAAGTGCTGATAATTGATAAAGGAAAGAAAATTATTGAAGGTCATTCAACAGAATTGTTTGATCCTTCACAAACAATAGTTGAAGTGCAAACCATCGACAATGATTTTACATTGCGGCAATTGCAAGAAAGTAATTGGAAGGGGAATTTGCAGTTGAGAACCAATGATACTGTAGTTATTAAATTGGACAAGCAATTAATTCCTCAACTGCATAAGGATTTGGTCGCTATGAATGTGGAGCTATTATCGTTGCAGCCAAGACATAGTTTGGAAGATTATTTTTTACAAGTAACATCAGGAAAACAACATGTGGACGCTTTTACAAATTGAACTTTATAAAATATTCCGTAGACCAAGAACTTATATTGCTTTTATAGCCATTGCTTCGCTAATTGGCATTGTGCAGTTGGGTTTAAAAGCAGACGGGAAAGCATATATTGATTTTGTACTGGCCGATTTAAAGAATAGCTTATCTATTGAAGGAAATGCTTTGAACGGATACTTTGTTTGCTATGTATTGCTTCAATTATTGTTGGTGCATGTTCCGTTGTTGATTGCCTTGATAGCTGCTGACATGATTAGCGGTGAAGCTAATGCTGGAACCCTTCGTTTCCTATTGACCAAACCAATCAGCAGAACAGAATTTATTCTCGCAAAATTTATGGCAGCAACAGTTTATACATTGATGCTGCTGATATGGCTGGCCATTCTTGCATTATTTGTAAGCATGTTAATTTTTGGGACAGACGATATGATTATAGTGAAAAACAATTACTTGGTTCAACTGGAACATGGCGATATTTTTTGGCGTTATATTGGAGCATTTGGCTTTGCGGCATTGGCAATGACTACAGTTGCTGCATTGGGTTTCTTTCTTTCTTTATTTGCAGAAAATTCAATTGGCCCAATCGTTGCCACAATGAGTGTTATTATTGTTGCTACCATCTTAAGTACTATGAGCATACCATTATTCGATAAAATAAAACCATTCATATTCACTACACATATGGTAGCATGGAAAGAATTTTTTGATATAAAAGTTGACCTCAATAATTCCAATATCAGAGGAAGCATCCAACATCCAGACAGAATTATTAAAAGTGCCATTGTACTTGCAGTTCATATTATAGGGTTTGTAATGGCATCTGTTTTTGTGTTTAAGAAGAAAGATATTCTTAGTTAATCCATTGTCCACAGTCAATAAGCAACAAATGAAGCAGATTTTTAAAATAATATTATGCCTACTAGCAATTTTCTATTCATCATTATCCTTTTCGCAGGATATGACATCTTTGGTGCAAAAGGTAAAAGCTAAATTGGATTTAGTAAATGATTATGTGGCAGATGGTAGAATGAAAACGGATGTTACGTTTATCAAAGCACCTATAGGCAATGTAAAAGTGTACTATAAAAAGCCAAGTAAATTTAAACTGAAAAGGGATGGCGGTATTTCTATTTTACCAAAAGGCGGCGTAAGCGTAAATATGGGCTCTATTGTTTCTACCAATGATTTTGATGTAATATCTGCTGGAGAAGAAACGATAGCTGGAATAAAAACAAAAAAAGTGAAACTGCTTCCAAGAAATGAAGCAAGTGATGTGGTGCTTACAACGATGTACATTGATGAAGCAAATTTGCTAATTCTTAAAGCTGTTACCACTACTAAAGAAAATGGTACTTACGAAATACAAATGAGCTATGGTAAATACAAAACCTATGGCTTGCCGGATAAGGTGATTTTTAGCTTCAATACCAAGGATTATAAAATGCCAAAGGGGATTACCATGGAGTTTGATGATGAATCAAAAAAAACAGAAGCAGAAAAGTTGAAGAATAAGAAAGGGAATGTCGAAATTGTCTATACTTCTTACACTATCAATAAAGGGGTAGATGATAGTGTGTTTAAGTAATTTTAATGAGAAGCAATTGTCATCCTTCATTTTAGGAGGGGTGTTTTTACTAAAACAGTTTTGATAAACTCAACTTGACATTCTTTTCATGACCAAGCAAAAACTAATACATAATGGTAAAATATTGGATGCCGATAAACTCCTTATCTCACCCAATAATCGCTCTTTTCTTTATGGTGATGGATGCTTTGAAACAATCAAGGTTGTTAATGGAAAAATTAGCTTAGCCGATTATCATTTTGAAAGATTGTTTGCTTCCCTTGAATTACTGCAATTTGAAAAACCTAGTCATTTAACTGCCGATTTATTAAAAGAACAGATTCTTGATATTGTCAAAAAAAACAGTCATCAAAAATTAGGGAGAATAAGACTTACTTTTTTTCGTGGAAACGGTGGATTGTATGATGCTGAAAACCATTTCCCTAACTACACTATTCAGTCATGGGAGTTAAATTCTACCACCAATCAACTTAATGAAAATGGATTAGTGATTGATGTTTTCAAAGATGCCAAAAAGGGTTACGACAATTATTCCCATCTCAAAAGCAATAACTATTTGTCTTATGCAATGGCTGCTTTATGGGCAAAGAAGAACTATTTAAACGATGCTTTACTATTGAATTCGCATAATAATATTTCTGATGCAACTATTGCCAATATTTGGATTGTTAAGGCTGGTGCCATTAAAACACCAGCCTTAACTGAAGGTTGTGTAGCTGGGGTTATGCGTAAGCATCTATTGAAATGTATAAAAGCAGAAGGAATGCCTCTTGAAGAAACACAAATAACTTTTGAGGATGCATTACAAGCACAAGAAATATTTTTGACCAACGCAATCTCTGGTATTAAGTGGGTAAAGCAATGTGGCAAAAGCAATTATCTAACGCAGGTAGGGGCCTTACTACATAAAAAATTTGTTACTTCTTTGTTTCAATAGGCAATTACTATATTGTAAAATGACATTCTTCGTAAAAACATCCTGGATTTTCCTTCCTATTGGAGAGGGTAGATGAGGTCTTAAACAAATTCAATGAAGCCCATTATCAATATTATCTGGTTACGTAGGGATTTACGTTTAAGTGATAATGCAGCATTGTACCATGCTTTAAAAAATACTCATCCTGTTCTTCCTATTTTCATTTTCGATAAAAATATTTTGGATGAGCTGGAAGACAAAGTGGATAGGAGGGTGGAGTTTATTCATGCAGCCATTACAGAAATGCAGCAACAACTAATTCGGATGGGCAGCAGCGTGGAAGTATATTATAGCTATCCATTAGAAGTCTATAAATTATTGCTGAAGAAATATCAAATACAAAACGTTTACACCAATCATGATTATGAACTCTATGCCTTGCAACGGGATGAGCAGGTAAAATGGCTATTGCAAGAACATGGAGCATCGTTTCATACTTATAAAGACCAAGTAATCTTTGAGAAGAATGAAATAACAAAAGAGGATGGTTTGCCCTACACTGTTTTCACTCCTTACAGCAAAAAATGGAAAGCAGCATTAAAACCATTTCATGTAAAAGCTTATCCAACAGAGAAATATTTTAGAAACTTTTATAAGCAATCACCACAACAAATTCCATCATTGGAAAGCTTTGGCTTTGTAGCAACTGACAAACTCTTCCCTTCCAAAGAATTAAACGAGGCTATTATCTCAAAATATTCTACTCAAAGAGATTTCCCTGCTATAAAAGGGACTACAAGATTGGGTATCCATTTCCGTTTTGGAACATTGAGCATTCGTGAAGCTGCAAGAACAGCTTTGGCATTAAACGAAACGTACTTAAATGAGCTAATATGGCGAGATTTCTATCACTGCATCATTCACCACTTTCCCCATGTGCAAAAAGGATTGGCTTTCAAAAAGGAATACGACTTTATTGAATGGCGTAACAATGAAATGGAGTTTGAAAAATGGTGTGAAGGGCAAACAGGCTACCCCATTGTCGATGCCGGTATGAGGGAACTGAATGCTACCGGTTTCATGCACAATCGTGTACGCATGATTACTGCCTCATTCCTTATCAAACATTTACTCATTGATTGGCGTTGGGGAGAAGCCTATTTTGCCAAGAAATTATTGGACTTTGATTTTGCTGCCAATAATGGCGGTTGGCAGTGGGCTGCAAGTAGTGGCTGTGATGCTGCACCCTATTTTCGTGTTTTCAATCCAACCCTGCAAACAGAAAAATTTGACAAAGATTTGGAATACATACGCAAATGGGTACCTGAATTTGATGGCTTTGATTATGTAAAACCAATAGTTAAGCATGAAGAAGCCAGAAAAAGGGTCTTGGAAGTTTATGCCAAGGCCTTGAAAGGTAATAATAAGATAATGTGATGAATTAATAATGCAGTAAAATCAACGGATAAAAATGTCTACCTTATCTAGTTTGGGTTTGTTATGCAATTGACCATACACTTCCATCAATTTTAACACTGCTTTTCTCCCATTATCTCCCAATCCAAGTGAGTAATCATTCACGTACAAATCAATATGCTGCTTCATTACAACTTCACTCATTTCCTGCGAGTGCTGCTTCACATAATCTGTAATAAAAGGATAGTTGGCAAAAGCATATTCCAAGCTTTTTTTTATCAAGCTATCAACTTTCAAGCTTACTGATTTATCAATCTTTTTATTGGCTATAATACCTCCTAAGGGAATAGGTACTTGCAGTTGCTGTTCCCAATATTCACCCAAATCAATAATCTTTCTTAGCCCCCTGTCTTGGTACGTAAATCTATTCTCATGGATAATTACGCCAGCATCTAATCCGCCACTTAGTACTGCATCTTCAATTTCGTGAAATACCATAAACTGTTTGTTCCTTGCATTTGGGTACGCCAACGAAAAAAGTAAATGGGCTGTAGTATTTTGTCCAGGAATGGCGATAACGGAATTTGGAATTTGGTCATTTGTAATTTGGGTTTTACTAATTAGTAATGGACCAACGCCTTTACCCAAAGCCCCGCCACTGTTCAGTAAAACATACTTATCCAACACCAACGGCAATACGCCATAACTAATTTTGGAAAAATCCAATTTCTCTTCTAATGCCCATTGGTTAAGCGTTTGCACATCCTCGAGCACCACATTAAAATCAAAATCCTCTGTATCAATTTTCTTGTTTACCAAGGCATCAAAAATAAAAGTATCGTTGGGGCAAGGAGAGAAGCCAAGTGTAAAATTCATGGTAATAAGTTCAAGTGTTTGATTGTTTAAAGTTCAATTGTTCTTTAACATTTGAACTTCTTGAACATTGGAACAATCAAACGGTTTTATGTAATTCTTCAATCAATTTCAAAATCACCTCATTCAAATTATCAATTGCCAATTTTATTTGCCATTCTGTTTTGTCACGCTCGCCAACATAGTTGCTAATTGAGCGTACTTGCAAAAAAGGAATATTCATTTCCCTGCACACATAGTGCAGGGCGGCACCTTCCATACTTTCAATGGTAGGACTATATGTTTTTATCAACTGGTGAATATGTTCTTCATCAGTACTAATTTCATTGATGGTTATTGCGTTCACTTCATCCAATTTGAGCAGGTTGAATTTTGTTAACCATTCATTGGGTAGCAAACGGTTTTTGTATGGATAGTTATCATCTTGCTCAAGTCCCATTTCAAAAATATCTTTCCATCTGCCACCCTCCATTACACCAATATCTCCAATAGTTTCATTGCTTACGCTTACCACTTTTCCCAATAATAATTCTTGGTCAAAGGTCCCAGCAATACCTACTTGAATAATAAGGTCAGGCTTCTCCTCAAAAATCAATTTTGTTAGTGAAACGGCGGTTGCCAACATACCCACACCACTTTTGTGGAATTGGATATCTGGCCTATTACCAATAATTTTTGATGCAGGCATCCATTCATTTATTGTAGCTGCTGTAACAACAATCTTCATGGCTGTAAAATTGAGGAAAATTAAATAGCTGAAAGCAGAATAGTTCATCGATAATATAACATGGTTTTTAGTGTGTACTGCAACTATCATCCATGAACAGTTCTTGAATCCATCCATTACCTTTGCTGCCAAACAGAATTTTGAAGAGATGGTGTACTTAACAAGGCAGGAACATTTCAATGCTGCACACAAACTTTACAACCCCAAGTGGAGCAAGGAAAAGAATGAACAAATGTTTGGTGTTTGTGCCAATGAAAATTGGCATGGGCACAACTATGATTTGTTTGTGACAATTAAGGGCGAACCGGATGCAGAAACTGGTTTCCTGTACGATGTAAAGAAGCTAAGCATCATGATTAAGGAATTGGTGATTGACAAACTTGACCACAAGAACCTGAACATGGATGTGGATTTTATGGCCGATAAAATGTGCAGCACAGAAAACTTAGCGATTGCCATTTGGCAGCAGTTGTCGCCGCATTTACCAGCAGATGTAAAATTGTACTGCATCAAATTATATGAAACGCAAAGGATTTATGTAGAGTATTTTGGTGATTAATTGAGCCAACTCGTTTTCTCATTGTTTATAAATAACTATGTCAAATAATAAAGTTGCTGTTTACAGAAAAGAGCATTTCAACGCAGCACATAAACTGTATAACGCTGCATGGAGCGAAGAGAAGAACAAGGAAGTATTTGGCTTGTGCAGCAACAAAAATTTTCATGGGCATAATTATGATTTGGAAGTAAAAGTGGTAGGTGAAGTGAATGCAGAAACGGGCTACGTCATCGATTTGAAATTGTTGAGTGATTTAGTAAAAGCAGAAGTGCTTGATAAATTTGACCATAAAAACCTGAATCTTGATGTAGAATTTTTTAAATCACTGAATCCAACTGCAGAAAATATTGTTATTGTTATTTACAACATCTTGCGTAAGCAATTGAATGAAAAATTTGACTTGCAAATCAGGCTTTATGAAACACCAAGGAATTTTGTAGAGTATCCCGTTTAACTGTAATGCATATGTATTACTGCCATTTGGCAAATCAGGGTAAATTTGCTATTGAAACGCTAAAATACATACTCAACTGCTGATTAGGTAAATAAAAAATCATGGCATACAAAAAGATTGATCAATACGACGAAGCAACCACATCTGGTTTGATGGAAGCTTACGCAAATGCACTATCATTATTGGGTGAGGATACACAACGTGAAGGGTTACAAAAAACACCTGAACGCATGGCAAAGGCCATGCAGTTTTTAACGCAGGGCTATCAACAAGATGCAAAGGCAATTCTTGATAGTGCTAAGTTTCATGAGGATATAAGTGAAATGGTAATTGTAAAAGATATTGAAATCTATTCCATGTGCGAACACCATATGTTGCCTTTTATTGGTAAGGCCCATGTCGCCTACATACCCAACGGTACAATAACAGGTCTTAGCAAAATTGCAAGGGTGGTGGATGTGTATGCAAGAAGATTACAGGTGCAGGAAAGACTGACCACACAAATATTGGATGCTATCAAAGTGTCATTAAATCCATTAGGTGTGGCTGTAGTTATAGAGGCTAAACATTTATGCATGATGATGCGTGGTACTCAAAAACAAAATTCTATTACTACCACGTCTGCCTTTGACGGTGAATTTTTAAAGAATACTACTCGTAGCGAATTTTTGAAACTAATTAGTAAGAATTTGGATTAAATGATTAGGCTTTGTATATCCACATTAACAGTGCAGGTGCCTGTTAATTGAAAAGTAGAAAGCTGTGCCTGAATCTTGTACTGATTTCCTTCCAATAGAAAAATCTCTAGTTCGTTTTTGCCCGGATTTGCAATGATGTAGTATTTCACGCCATAAGCTTGATACAGGTTGCACTTGGTGTTCCTATCTTTTAAAATTGTCGCTGTAGAAAGAATCTCCAAAAATTAAACTTGGTGGTTTTGTTGGGTATTTACCTTCTATTGGTTCGCAAACAATCATCACATCTGGGCGAACAACAGTGTCTTCATTTACAATCCAATCGCATTATACAAAACTTCACCGCCACATTGATTATTGATTTTTTCAAATGCAGAAATAAATTTGTTTATGAATTTGCCTCCAAAACTTTGGTGCTGCCAAGTTGGTGCAGGAGCTATTGAGTAAGAAAAGCCCTTTATCAATTCCCAGTCACCTTCCCATTTTTCATAATCTTGGTAGGTGTACCTTGGTAAATCATTTATGGTAAGTTCAAATCCCATGGTTCAAATTTAAAAATAAATTTCGTGTACTGCTTGCCTTATTTTTGAATCCTAAATCTGCTGTATGAGTAAACATGCTTACATTTTTCCAGGTCAAGGTTCACAGTTCAGTGGCATGGGAAAGAACTTATATGATACCAATCCAATTGCAAAAGATTTGTTTGGACAGGCCAATGAAATTTTGGGCTTCCGCATCAGCGACATCATGTTCACGGGAACAGATGAGGAACTGAAGCAAACCAACGTAACGCAGCCTGCTGTTTTTCTCCATTCTGTTATTGCTTATAAAACATTAAATGATGCAAAGCCTGATATGGTGGCAGGTCATTCATTGGGTGAATTTTCTGCCCTTGTTGCCAATAATACATTGAGTTTTGAAGATGCATTAAAACTGGTAAGCATTCGTGCCAACGCCATGCAGAAAGCTTGTGAAATAAACCCTTCTACCATGGCTGCAGTGTTGGCTTTGGCTGACCCAAAAGTGGAGCAAATTTGTGCGGAAGTGGAGAACGAATTTTTTGAAGTGGTTGTTCCTGCCAATTATAATTGTCCCGGCCAATTGGTTATCAGTGGTTCAATCAAAGGAATAGAAATTGCCTGTGAAAGGATGAAAGCTGCCGGGGCTAAACGTGCATTGGTGCTACCTGTTGGCGGTGCATTCCACAGCCCATTAATGGCTCCTGCAAAAGAAGAACTGGCTGCTGCTATTGAAGCAACAGCCTTCAACAATCCTTCTTGCCCTGTTTACCAAAATGTAACCGCCCAAGCTGTAAGTGATGCTGAAACAATTAAAGCAAACTTGATAGCACAATTAACAGGTGCTGTTCGCTGGACACAAAGTGTTGAAGCCATGGTAAAAGATGGAGCAACTCATTTTACAGAAGTTGGCCCAGGAAAAGTATTACAAGGATTGGTGCAGAAAATTTGGAAAGAGGCAGTAGTTGATGGGGTGAATTAGGCTAATGTGATAATTCGATAATTAGCTGATGTGCTAATGCTCGTCGTGGTTGTTATCATTGGCTAATTAGCATATTGGCACATCAGCTAATTGGTATTGCACAATTAAACCACTCGCCATCAAAATTGGCATTGTACTTCTTATAAAAATTAATGGCAGGTTCATTCCATTTCAACACCTGCCAAACAATAGCTGTGAATTTTTTTTCTTTCGCCTCTTCAATCAATTTATCAAACAACAATTTGCCAATTCCCTTTCCTCTTGCTTGTTCTGTTACCAGAAAATCTTCCAAGTACATGCGTTGACCCTTCCATGTGCTGTAACGCACATAATATAAAGTGAAGCCAAGAATAATATTATCTTCTTCTGCTACAAATCCCCACCAAACAGGATTTGTACCAAAACCGCTTTCTTCAAAATGCTCCAAGGTCACTGTAACTTCATCAGGTGCTTTCTCATAAACAGCCAGTTCATGCACCAGTTCCATTATTCTTTCACAGTCTTTTAATGCTGCTCTTCTTATTGTAACCATCCTGCTTAAACAATTTTTAAATCTTTAAAATCAAAATTCTCAAATCTTCAACGCTTGCTCAAAATCACTTAATATATCTGCCACATTTTCAATGCCCACACTCAACCTTATCAATCCATCAGTAATGCCAAACTTTATCCTTTCTTCCCTTGGCACACTAAAGTGCGTCATGCTTGCAGGATGTGAAATCAAAGTATCAACTGTTCCCAAGCTCACAGCCCTAACACACATTTGTAACTTGTCAATAAATTGTTTGCCAGCTTCCAAGCCACCTTTCAGTTCAAAGCTCATTAATGCTCCGGGATGTTTCATTTGCTTTGCGGAGACTGCAAAATCAGGGTGGTCTTTTAAACCTGTATAGTTCACATGGCCAACAGCATTATGTTGATGTAAAAATTCGGCTACTTGTAGGGCATTGCTGCAATGCCTGTCCATTCTTAGTTCCAGAGTTTTCATACCAGTGCTTAATAAAAATGCGTCAAAAGGATTGGCGTTGCCACCCAATAAAGCAAACCACTTCCACACTTTTGTTTTCATTAGTTCAATATCCTTTCCAATCAATACGCCACCAATAGCTGTACCGTGCCCATTCAAGAATTTTGTAGTGGAATGAAAAACAAAATCAACACCATATTTAAATGGTTGCTGCAAATAGGGTGTGGCAAAAGTGTTGTCAACAGTAACAATCAGGCCCTTTTTTTTAGCAAGTTTGGTTACCTCATCTATATCCACACATTGAATGGTTGGGTTGGCGGGTGTTTCAATATGTACCAATTTGATAGCAGGATTTTGATTCAAAGTCTCTTCCACCAAATTCAAGTCTCTCATATCAATGATAATTGTTTCAATGCCAGTTTGTGCCAGCACTTTATGCATCAATTCGTATGTTCCCCCATATAGAGAGAAGTGCGACAAAATTTTATCTCCACTTTGCAAGTTGCTCATGAACATTGTTGTCATAGCTGCCTGTCCACTTGCATGAAGCAGTGCTTTCAACTGCAATGGGTTGCCATTTTCATCCTTCAAGCCAAAGGCTTCCAATGCAGCGATGGTTTCTTCCGCCGCTTTAAAGGTTGGGTTGCCCCATCTGCTGTATATATTTTCCTTATCCAAACTAGCAAAGCGTTCCATTCCTTGCTGTGCAGTATCAAACACAAAAGTTGATGTGGCATAAATGGGCGTCAAGTGGCTGCTCTCTGCATTGTAATGGCCTGCACTATGCATAGCTATTGAACTGATGCCTGTTAATGGAAATTTGCTCATGTGATTGTTTCTTTTGTAGTTAGCTGTTGAATATTTTGAGGCTGCAGTTGCAAGTTTAATCTGAGCGTAGTCGAAGAACACACTTATACGATTGAACATCAATTGGCAACTCACAACAAAATCCTATCTTCAAAATCAAATGTAGCCAATCAATATGAAGGAACTTCTTACCCAATACGCCACTTATAACATTTGGGCAAACAATGAAATAATTAATGTTGTTCTTTCATTAACCAAAGAACAGCAACATCAAGAAATAACAAGTAGCTTTTGCAGTATTTATGATACCTGCTATCATTTATATGATGCAGAAAGCATTTGGTGGCAACGTCTGCAACAAGTGGATAAAATGATTCGTCAAAGTGACAATAAAGAAGCCTTCATGCAGGATTTGACCAGTGGCTGGCAACAGCAAAGCAAACTTTGGAGTGATTGGATTAACAACGCTTCGGAAGAAAAAATCCAACAAACATTCTACTATCAAAATATGAAAAAGGAACAGTTTGAACAGCCTTTGTATGAAGTGTTGTTGCACCTGTTTAATCATGGCACTTATCATCGTGGGCAATTGGTAACTATGTTGAGGCAGTTGGATATTGAGAAAATTCCTGCCACTGATTTTGTGCATTGGGCAAGGAGCAAAAAATAATGCCTGTCATATTCAAACAGAAAGCCCATCAAACTATTTGATGGGCTTTCTGTTATCGGTCTAGCCAAAATTCTATTTTACAAATGTTGTGGTCGCAATAAGCCCTGTAGAAACTTGCACCACCTTCACATAATACGCACCTGCTGGTAGCTTTTCTACATTGAATGAAACAGTATTGTCACCAGCTATTGCAGCATATGATTGTGTGGAAAGAATATTGCCAAATACATCAAGTAAATTAATATTCAAGTCTGTATTTTCAAGAGAAGTAACAGCCATATTTATTTTTTCTGAAGCAGGATTGGGGTACACTTTTCCTATTGCCAAGCCAATAGTATTCCTGCTTTTAAGCAGCACAATATTGGAAAGGCTAAACTTGCCATCCTTATCAACTTGTTTTAATTGATAGTATGAATTACCAATAAAAGGTTTTGCATCCAAAAAATCATATTTCAATACATTGAAAGAAGTACCATCTATTGCTTTGGAAGCTATTCTGGCAAAAACTGTAAAATTCTTTCCATCAACAGAACGAAGCAATTCAAAACCACTGTTGTTTGTTTCCGAAGTAGTGTTCCATTCTAGTTGGTTGTTGTTACCTTGAACCTTTCCTATAAAGCTTAATAACTGTATAGGTGCAGTTATAGCTGGCTCATCAGCACCTCTAGCTGGTGTTGATGGTCTGTTGTGCCCATCGATATCCAAAGCAAGCCCAGCAATGGTTATACCTCTTAAAGCAGTTGCTGTTTGTGAGGCACCTGTTAAATGAAGATCTGTATTGGAAACAACATCTATTGTTGCAAAACTAGAGTTGGTCTCATTTGGGGCTGCTGCTACAAAGTAACTACTTGCGGGGGTAGCAGGTGTAACGGGGTACACAAACCCACCCCAACGTGCTCCCATCATAGGGCTTTGGGTAACGGAATAAGTATTGTAGTCAATGGAGATGCTGCCAACAGTAGGGTTTGTGTTAGAAAAGGCTAATCCAAACACACTACCTGAACCAGTGTAACTCCTATCATTGATGCAAATATTGTTTTTCATATTAAATACCGACCCTGTGTTATTATCACTGCGTGCAATGCCAACAGAAGCAATGTAGTTGACACCGCCCACTGTCTGGGTACCTCCAATTCTAACAGAATTAAAGTAAACATTCGACGTATAACTAAATCCTGTAGTATTACCAAATTGAATGCCTACTACCGTTGTAGCAGCAGTATTAGGTTCTGTTATTGAAACAAAGTTGTTGTTAATGTTCAAGGTTGACCCATTTGCAGGGAATAGCTCAATTCCTTTAAAAATGCAGGTACCGGTAGAAGTTAATCCAGCAATTTTGTTTTTTGAAATATTGATTGTGGAAGCACCTTGTCCAACGATACCATTATTGGCAGTAATGCCTATTACAGAATTTCCAGTGGTTGCAGTAGTTGATAATGGTGCAGATAAATTGGTGATAGTATTGCCAATAATATTCTCAGTACCGGTGCCAACATCTGTTATGCCCATTAAATTGGTAACAGTAAGTGAAGTAGTAACCAGTGAAATAGTATTGTTCAAAATATTGAATACATTACTACTGAGTGTGGATTGCTGTTGAATCGCCACTAACCCAACAGCCGCACCCGTTGATGTTGGAGCCACTAGCACATTGTAGCCAGCCATTGAAATGAAATTTGATTGAATGGTGCAGTTTTTTTGACCAGAGCCAGCCATGATACCTATCGCACTAAAATTTTGGATTGTATTGTTTTGTATGATTGTGCCAATGTTAGGAACGGCATCACTCGGTCCAATATCCTGAATGCCCCTAAGCCCGCCAGTTACAACACAGTTGCTAATAGTGTTATTGGTGTTGCCTGTACTACTTGTGCTGCCAACTGCAATAACCCTTGAGCCAGCACCATTAGCCAGTACGTTTGCAGCATTGCAGTTAATGAACTGAATAGTATTGTTATTCGCAGCATTAAGCAGTTCAATATTGCTGTTTGTATTACTGCCAACAAAGACATCATTTATTGTTAGGTAGTTTGTAGCAGTTGATGCAATGCCTCCTGGCCTGCCATCCAATATAATATTATCACCCCCATTTATTTGCAATACAGTACCAGTTGCAGCAACAGGTCTTTGTATAACCTTTCCATTAACGCTTGCTGCAGGTCTAATGGTAATTGTTTTTTCCTACTGTAATTAATCCCTTATCGGTTAGTTGTATTGGGTAAATTTCAGAAGCGTCTGTTCCTAAGTAAGTGCTTTGCAGTTCAATGGTATAGTTAACGGATGGTACTGCTGGAATGGCTGCATAAGCTGCGGTAATGCTGGCATAGTTTACTGGCGAGCCAGATGCAGGTGTAAGTGTTACTGAATTGGCCTGTGCATGGCCTTCTATGGTAAAAACTATAATACAAAGGGCGAGCAATAATGCAGTGTATAATTGTTTCATTTTTACTTTTTTAGTATTGGCGTTACTATAAAGATGTGAAAAAAATCATTAGTAGAACAAACGATATATTAACCTTAATAAATTTAGGGCATAAAAAAACCCGTTTTTTAGAACGGGTCTTAAAATTTTTTTTTAAACTAACATCCTCAATGGTTCTTCTAACAAACTTTTCAGTGTTTGCAAGAATGCAGCTCCTGTAGCTCCATCTACAACCCTATGGTCGCAACTCAAAGTCACTTTCATCACATTACCTGGAACAACAGCACCATTCTTTACAACAGGTACCTGTGAAATGCCGCCTACTGCCAAGATGCAAGCATCTGGTGGATTGATAATAGCAGTAAATTGGTCTATACCAAACATGCCCAAGTTTGAAATGGTGAATGTGCTTCCTTCCCAATCGGCTGGTTGCAATTTTTTATCTTTAGCTTTTTGTGCAAAGTCTTTTACCTGTGTGGTAATTTGGCTCAAACTCAAAGTATCGGCAAAACGAACAACAGGTACCAACAATCCTTCATCAACAGCTACGGCCACACCAATATTGATATGGTGGTTGTAGCGGATTTTATCACCCAACCAGCTACTGTTCACTTTTGGATGCTGTTTCAAAGCAACTGCTGTTGCTTTCAGCACCAAATCGTTGAAGCTGATTTTCACCTTAGCGTTTTCGTTCAGTTTTGTTCGTGCGGCAACTGCAGCATCCATATCAATACTCATCGTCAAGTAAAAATGCGGAGCAGTAAACAGGCTTTCGCTTAAACGCTTAGCAATCACTTTACGCATTTGGCTTACAGGAACTTCATCAAATGAAACCTGACCAGCAGGTGCTGTAACTGGTGCCGCGGCACTTGCAGTTTTTGGAGCTTCTTGTGCTTGTTGTGGTTGAGCAGCAGGAGCAGCAGCGGAAGCTTCTTGAGGCTTGTAACCATCAATATCACTTTTAGTAATTCTTCCATTATCGCCAGTACCCTTTACATATTTAAGGTCAATGCCCTTGTCGGCAGCAACTTTCTTTGCCAGTGGGGATGCAAAAATTCTCCCTTCGTTCACTACTTCTTGTGCAGGAGCTTCGGCTTTTGGAGCAGGTCCTTCCTTTATCGTTCCCGTGGAGGCAGCCGTGGCAGGTGCTGCTTCTTTTGGACTTTCGGCCTTCGGACTTTCTTCTGCTTTTGCACCACCTTTCACAGCAGCAACAATCGCATTTACATCAGTTCCTTCCTTGCCTATAATGCACAATAAATCATTTACTAAAATTTTCTCGCCAGCCTTTGCACCTTGGTACAAAAGGATGCCATCTTTATAGCTCTCCAATTCCATGGTGGCCTTGTCTGTTTCAATATCAGCCAGCACATCGCCTTTCTTAACCGCATCGCCAACATTTTTGTTCCAACCTGCAATAACGCCTTCGGTCATGGTATCACTTAATCTTGGCATCAATACAGCTTCTTCCATATTAACTGCAAGAGCAGCAGGGGCGTCGGTTCTGGATGTTGTTTCTGCAGGTTTAGCTTCTTCTTTTGGAGCAGCAACTTCTTCTTTAGGTGCAGTACCTTCAGCTTTTGGGGCTTCAGTAGCGGCGGCAGGTGCCGCAGCTGCACCGCCAGCATGTTCTGCTACCAATGCAGCCACATCTTCACCAGCTTTGCCAATAATAGCAAGCAAGTCATTCACTTGCAGTTTCCCACCTGCTGGTGTGCCAATATGCAGCAAAACACCTTGCTGGTAGCTTTCCAGTTCCATTGTAGCTTTATCAGTTTCTATTTCTGTAAGAAGGTCGCCTTTATTTACGGTATCGCCCACTTTTTTGTGCCATGCTGCAATAACGCCTTCAGTCATGGTATCACTTAAACGGGGCATTAAAATAACTTCAGCCATAATCGTTGTTTGCTCTTTTAAAATTGAGGCGTGAAAATACAGCAAATTGGTTTTGTGGCAAGTATTGTAGAACTTTTTTGTTTATGCAATGCAATTGGCATCGTTTGCACATCAAGTAAATATAGGAACAGGTATTTTCACCTTTAATTACGCTTTCCTGCTAAGAATTCCCCACTCCCCACTAACCCTTCCTTATTCACAGCTATGAATAACTTTTTTGCAAAACATTATTGTTTCATCACCTTATAATTATCAACTTTGTATAACTACTAAGTACTTCACACTTCTTACTTCGTTAGCACATTTATGCCGGTCTATAATCAAAGCAGGAGCAGGGTTATACAAATTATTTTTGTAATCGTTTTCATCATCATTATCGGGCAGTTAATCAACCTTCAGGTCTTTTCCTCAAAGTTCAGGATAGATGCAGATAGGAATGCCATGTACAAAAAAACTATCTACCCTGATAGGGGCATCATTTACGACAGGAAAAAAAGGGCAGTACTGGAGAATATCAAGATGTTTGACCTGATTGTTACGCCTTCAGACTCCAAGGGTATTGATACGCTTGACCTGTGCAATCTATTGGGCATTGACACTGCAACCTATAAAAAAAGGATCAGGGATATTATTTTCAAAAACACGGCTGTTAAGCCAAGTGTGTTTGAGCCCTTGCTTACTCCTGAAATGTATGCCAAGCTCAATGAAAATATTTACAAGTTTCCCGGTTTCGTTTTGCAGGAACGTAGTATCCGCAGCTATCCTTTTAATGCAGCCGGTAATATTCTCGGTTATATTCAGGAGGTGGATACAGGTTTTTTGAGGAGGCATAAAGATGAAGGATACGAGATGGGTGACTATGCGGGTTACACGGGGCTTGAACGTAACTATGAAAAAGTACTAATGGGTCAGCGTGGCGTAAAAATTTTGATTCGTGACAAGCTTAGCCGTTTGCAAGGTTCTTATGGCAATGGCATATATGATACAACGGCTGTAGCTGGAAAGAGTTTATACTCCAGTATTGATGTGGAACTGCAGCAGTTGGGTGAGAAATTAATGTCCAATAAAGTAGGTAGTATCGTTGCGATAGACCCCAAAACGGGCGGTGTGCTTTGCATGATTTCCGCACCAACCTACAATCCCAACTATATTACTGGCAGCCAAAGAAGGAAGCATTTGGGAGAATTGTTACTGGATCCGCGTTTGCCATTAATCAATAGAACCGTTGGTACCAAATATTCTCCAGGCTCCACCTTTAAAACCATGGTGGGAATGATTGGCTTGGCAGAAGGGGTAATTAGCATACATGACCATATTAGTTGCGGCGGAAGATATTATGGTTGCGGCACAGGTAAACCAAAGTGTTTGGATCCCGGCTATTTTAAATTGAATGAAGCCATTGCCCATAGTTGCAATACCTATTTTGCCACCGTTTTCAGAAAAACATTGGACCAGCCGCAATTTGGAAATGCTGATAGTGGCTTGGCTGTTTTCAATCAGTATGCATCATCCTTTGGTTTGGGCAGCAAATTGGGTGTTGACCTTCCTTCAGAAAGCAGGGGCAATTTACCCGTACCCAAAACCTATAGAAAAATATTTGGCAGTAGGTGGCAATCATGCAATATCATTTCCAATGCCATTGGACAAGGTGAAGTACAAACAACCATTGTTCAATTAGCTAACGTAATGGCCACCATTGCCAATAAAGGATATTATTATACACCGCATTTAATTGATTCCATTGAAGGCGGTGATGAATATGGCCTACTTGAAAAGTACAAGGAAAAGCATTATACCAAAGGCGTGGCAGATACCGTATTTGATGCGGTGCAGGATGGCATGCAGGGCGTCATGGATTTTGGAACAGGCTCAGGTTTTAAAGTGCCCGGCGTAGTGGTGTGTGGCAAAACAGGAACGGTGGAGAATTATGCCAAAGTAAATGGCAAAAGCGAAAAACAAAAAGACCACTCATTTTTTGGGGCGTTTGCACCAAGGGACAACCCAAAAATTGCTATTGCAGTTATTTGTGAAAATGCCGGTTTTGGTGCCACCTATTCTGGCCCAATTGCCAGCTTAATGATTGAAAAATATTTGAAGGATTCTGTTGCAGGAAAGGAACGCAAGGACAAAATAGAATCCATGGCCAAAATAAGCCTTATCCCAAAAGTGATGAAAATGGCCATTGATAGAATTGACTCCATTAAAAGGGCAAAGGAAAAACCTGTAGAACCTATAGAAGAGGATTCAACGGAAAAAGAAGAGGAAGTTCCACTTCAACAGGATACCATTCCATCAAGCTTCCCCAAAAAAGATTCTGGCAACAAGAAGAAAGTGAATACAGTGGCCATGCTGCCATTGGACGAAAAAAAGAAAAACAATACTAAAAAGACCAAGGTCTAAACTGCTAATGAACGCCCGTAACAATAATATTTCCCAAGGCATAGATATAACTGTGATACTGTTGTATGCTATTCTAGTATCCATTGGTGTGCTATGTATTTTCATGGTGGAATACAAGCCCGGCATTGATGTTTTCTCTTCTTTCATTGGGGGCAAGACCAATTATAGCAAGCAAGTGTTTTTTGCAGGCATCTGCATAGTAATGGCCACTTTTATTTTACTGGCAGACAGCAAACTTTTTACCGCATTTGCCAACCTAATGTATGCTTTTGGTATCCTGCTCATGTTTGCCACATTTGTACTTGGTAAGAATATCAATGGCTCCAAAAGCTGGATACCATTGGGCGGTGGTTTCAACCTTCAACCAGCAGAGCTGTGTAAAATTTTTACAGCCTTGGCCTTGGCAAAATTTTTATCCAGACAGGAAACAGATTTTTCCAAACTTAAATCACAGCTTATCGGTGGTGCCATCGCCTTGTCTCCGGCCATCTTGTCTATTGCACAGCAAGAAACCGGACTTGCATTGGTATACCTAAGTTTCTTTATTGTAATGTATAGAGAGGGGCTTCCTCCTGGCATGTTGATTATAGGCTTTTCCTTTGGAGTTTTAGTAGTGGCCACTTTGCTTGTTGAACCCAATATTTTGGCTATTACGCTAACGCTTATTGCTGCATTGCTTATTTATTTTTTACGTAGGCAAATAAAACGGCAAAAGAAAATGCTTACCATCATAATTGGCATTTGGGTTATTTGTGTGGGTATTCAAAGGTTTGCTGTTCCTTATATATTCAATAATGTATTCAAATGCTATCAAAGCCAGCGTATATACAGTGCTGTGGGCAAGGATTATGATTGCAGCCTGAACACTAACAAATTAATTACAGCCCATGATGTTAAAAAAGCAGCTAAGAAACCGGATGATTACAACGTGCGTCAAAGCAAAATTGCCATTGGCTCCGGAGGTGTTATTGGGCGTGGGTTTCTAAAAGGCACACAAACCCGTGGCAAATATGTTCCTGAACAGCACACCGATTTTATTTTTACATCCTTAGGGGAGGCCTTTGGCTTTGTGGGCTGCTTTACATTCCTTCTCCTGTACCTATTGCTGTTGTTCAGGATTGTACGCATTGCAGAAAGGCAACGAAGTACTTTCAGTAGGGTATATGCCTATGCTGTGGCAAGCATACTCTTCTTCCACATAACAGTAAACGTGTGCATGACCATTGGTCTTTTTCCTATTATTGGTATCCCACTACCATTAATCAGTTATGGCGGCTCCTCATTGTTGACCTTCACTATTTTATTGTTTATCCTACTAAGGCTGGATGCAGACAGGCAAATGGTATTGAGGTAATTGGTTTTGTATTTAACAAGGAAAAAGTACAAGCAATATCCCTTTATTAGATTGAGCAGCTTTATTAAACAATGTGCGAACACACTCCATTATTCTTTCTTTATAGCAAGTATTTGGATTCCTGCAACTGTATTTTTGCCACATGAAAATTATCCCTCTTTCAGAAGGCTCATTTACCATCGATAAAACAAAAATCTTTGTTCCGTTCGACACTTCAAAAGACGATTTGCAGCAACGGCCCATTGGTAGCCTACTTGTAGAAGTGCAGCCTTTTATAGTGATTACTTCAAAAGATATTTTATTGATTGATGCAGGTCTTGGCTTTTCAGTGGACGGTCAGTTGCAGCTCCATCAAAATATGAAAGCAAACGGCATCCAGCCGGAACAAATAACCAAAGTTTTAATGAGCCATTTGCACAAGGACCATGCAGGCGGGGTTAGCAAAAGGGACAATATTGGCAACTACAGTTTATCCTGCCCCAATGCATTGTATTATGTACAAAAAAAGGAGTTTGACTTTGCCATGGAAACAGGTTACCCATCTTATATGACAGATGAATTTTCGGAACTGGAAAACCATAGCCAAGTTATTTGGTTGGATGGCGATGGTGTCATTGATAATTACATCAAGCATGAAACCACATCTGCCCACAGCAAGTATCACCAAGTATTCTGGATAGAAGAGAACAATGAAATTTTATTTTTTGGTGGGGATGATGCCCCGCAGCTACAGCAAATGAAAAGCAAGTTTGTGGCGAAGTACGATTTTGATGGAAAAAAATGTATGGAACTCCGTCAAAAATGGTGGGCAGAAGGACAGGAAAAAAAATGGAAATTCCTTTTTTATCACGACATCAAAACGCCAGTTTTTCCTTCATGATATCCATAAAAAAAAAGTGGCCTGCCCTAAAAAGAGCTGGCCGTTGCTAACCTATGAAAAACACCTAGTTAAATAAGGTATGTAAAATCTATTCTGTTATTGGTACTTTCTTGTTCTGTTGCTTCTGCTGCTGTCTTTTAAGCAGTTCCTTTCTTACTTCCTCTTTGAATTCGCCATCTATTTTAAAAATCCTGTTTACCCTCACGGCGTCATTCAGCACTTTTTTGAACTCAGGTTTATATTTCTTTCTGATATTCAATACAGCCTCCTCTGTTTTCAACTGGTCGTCAGTAACTGCTTGCCTTGCCTTCTTTATTTCCTGGTCATACGCATTGTACACTGGCCAAAATTTCTGCGCTTCCTCCGAAGTAAGATTTAGAGCCTGTGTGATAAATGCCACCTTCAATGCTTTTATCCTTTCACCCTTAAAAGGTTGCTGGGCGATAAGCCCTAGTGAAAAAGACGCTGCAAAGATGGTTAAAAGTAGAAACTTTTTCATTGTTCAAATTTGATTTAGATGTCTTTATTTGTTTTTTCAGCCATTTCGGGTTGTTCCTTTAAGAATTGTTGTAACTCTTCCTCTGAAGTGCCCTCAAAAATAGATAATCCATCTTGTTCATCACTTACGGTTCCTACAAATGTGTAGTTAGTGGATGATTGGTTATCCAAAATCTGTTTTATTTCTTCATCGCTTGACTTTGATAATTCGATTTCAAAGCTGCTTTTTGAAGAATTGCTATCAATGAATTTAATTGCTCCCATTGCCAAAACCCCAGCAAATACAGCAGCAGCAACATAATTGGTCCATTTTTTCCATTTATTAAATGCAATAACTTTTGCAGCTTGCTTCTCTGGAAATTGAATTGCCAAATTTTGAAAATAGCCAGCCGGAATGGCATAATAATTCTTTTTGTCAATAGAATTAAGTAGGGGAGCGACACTTTCCAATTCATCAAAAATGTCACTTGATGAATTGTTGGATTGTTTAACCTTTAAGAGTATATTATCTGCTAAATCATTAAAATATCCGTTTGGGGTTGTAAAAAGTCTCTCTTTTGCACCTTCAAATAGATTTTCTGCCTTTGTTATAGCTAGAATCTCTGTTGGTAGCCTTTCAAAATAGCCGAATGGCACAGTGTAAACATCGCCTTTGTTGAGGTTAGCAACGGCTGGACTTATTTCCTGTAGTTCAAGTAATATGGTGTCTTTTTTATTCATCTCGAATCTCTATAGACCATTATTGATGGTGCTAGTTTAACGATTAAGTATAAAGTCCTCAATTTTTTTGGCCGCATGGTGGTAACTCGCCTTTAAAGCTCCTTCACTCGTATCCAAAACACGGCTCATTTCCTCATAAGGCATTTCATCGTAGTAACGAAGATTAAAAACAAGCCTTTGTTTCTCAGGCAAATGCTGAATGGCCAATTGCAGTTTCCATTCCAGCCTATTTGCATCAAAATTTGTATCTGCCTTTACTTTATTGCTTAAGCCCGTTTCCTCATCGCTCATGCTGACAGTGGATTTCCTTTTTTGCTGTTCCAGAAAAGTGAGGCATTCATTTGTCGCAATTCGATAGAGCCAAGTATATAATTGGCTGTCTTCCCTGAAATTTTCCAGCCCCTTCCAAACTTTGATAAACATATTTTGCAGCACATCATTGGCATCTTCATGCTCAATAACCATCCTTCTTATATGCCAGTATAGCTTTTCTTGGTATTTTTTAATGATGGCAGTATAGGCAATTTCCTTTTTTGCAGGCTCCTTGAACTGTTGCAGCAATTCTTTATCGTCTATGTTCATGCAGGGGGTTTAAAAATCACTGTATTGATGCTAACGAATATAAATAGTTTAATAAGGCCTGCCAATTGTATCACAAACTGCTTTTAATAAAGAAGTTGCGTCGTGGCTGTCCTGTCCATGTTCCCACATCATAATGCCACCGGCACTATTCTTTGCTAGCATGGCTTTTTTCTTAATGGTTGGCTGTCCGTTGTAATAGATTTTATAATTGGTAAATCCCCCTGCGGTAACAGTGGCACTATCCAATTGTGAACTTCCTCCTTGCGCCAGAATGCCACTGTAAGAAAGGGCCGTGCCCGATTGTGTTATGCCACTTGGCCTGCCATAAGCAGGAACGCCCAAAACCACTTTGGATGATGGGATGCCCCTGGTATTTATCCAGTAATTTAGGCAAACAGTCGCTAAAGTGTAATCACTGTGCTGTTTGTACGGAACTGTGGTACTGAAATCATCATAAGCCATGATGTTGAAGAAATCAACATAGTTGCCTGTCCATAGTGTACTGCTAATAGCATTTGTATAAGAGCCAACATATTTACCTGAAGTTAACGCGGTGGTTAAATAATACTTCGAATTAAGGTGGCAGCTATCGCTCAGTTCTTTCATTAAAGCTGTGTAGGTAATATCTGTACCATCTGAAGTGGATGGAAATTCCCAGTCAACATCCACCCCATCCAAATCGTAATTACTCAAAATATCCATTGCTTGATGAATGTAGTTTGTTCTTCCTGCTTGTGTGGCAGCCATATTTTTCCAATCTGTTGTGCTCCCGTTCAAACTGATAATAACTTTTGCTCCATTTGCTTTGGCCTTGGTTTTCATAGCAGCCAACACTGTTGGGCTGGCCAATATAATCCCTCCCGTGGCATTCACAGTGCCAAAAGCATAATTGATCACATTGCACATTTTAAATTTTGCATCTGGAATAGAGGCTGGATCCCTGTAGCTGGGAAAATAACCAACCACATAAAATCCAAATGCTGGTGGAGGGGCAATAACTGGTGAAACTGCCGTTGTGCCTGGAGAGGAACTTTTGCTGCAGCCAATTATACAGGTACAAGCTATAATAAGTAAGTAGCTGATGTTTTTCATAAGAACATTGTTTAGGCACTGAATGTAATTAAAATGCAGGTATTTGCCATTTTAAATCTAATTAATGCTGGTTGATGTATGTTTTTGGCGTTTTCTTTCTTTTTATGTTAGCTTACTGATATTAAGTGCTTGTGTTTTTGTGCGTGTGACCAACTGCGTGTGACCAACTAGTTGGTCACACGCAGTTGGTCACACTCGATTGATTGCAGTTAAGAAAAACTTTCATCCCCAATTTTTGCCGTTTATCAAATCTTCTATTTTTTTCCTTAAAGCAATTTTCTCCTGAAACTATTGGAAACATTGAGTTTTGGTAATTGATATAGTATTGTCCGTTGTCTGCTACTAAAAAAAAGAAGGTACTTTGTTTTGCATAGTACCAAATAATCCCCATCTTTGTGTTGTCAATGTAAGAAGAAGGTATAAAAACCGCAAGTACAGGGACGCTTAAAAACAATTCAAAAACTTTAAATAAAAACGAATGAAAACGCAAACAACAAATTTCTTTATCGGTCTTGATAAAAATGAAATCAAACAATTGACCAAAGAAGTAAAAGAAACCGTAGCAGTTAATTGTACTGAACACAAAAATTTTAGTGCAGCCGATTTATGGAGCATCCAAAAAATGAGAAGGACTGTTAGAACTTCAAGAAGGCTTTTTATTTAAAAAGAGTCAAGAAACAAGATTCAAATTTCAAAAAAAACTCCAAGTCCCGCTTTAGGGGATAGGGGTATAAACTCCCAATCATGGATATTCAAAATACACAGAGTCAGATGCGAAAGGGCGTATTGGAGTTTTGCATTTTATCCATTATCCGCCAGGGCGAAGTTTACCCAAGTGATATTGTTGAAAAAATGAAAGCTGCCAATCTCCATATTCTGGAAGGTACATTGTACCCATTGCTAACAAGGTTAAAAAATGCAGGCTACCTAACTTATAGATGGGTTGAAAGCAATAGCGGACCGCCACGCAAATATTTTGTGATGACAGAAACCGGTCTTGATTTCTACAATGAACTGGAAAAGACTTGGAAGGAACTGGCAGATGCTGTCCATCTTTTGACACAGGAACTGGAACATCCAACACCCCAAGAAGACCAACCTCAACTTTAACCAACAAAATTTGAACTGAAATGAAAAAAGTAATCAATATAAACTTCCAGGGCAGGGTAATTCCCATTGAGGAATCTGCCTACGATGTACTTAAACAGTACGTTGAAAGTTTGAGAAGATATTTTGCCAATGAAGAGGGCAGGGACGAAATCATTAATGATATAGAAGGCCGTGTGGCTGAACTGTTTGGCGAAACCCTAAAAAAAGGCGTTACCTGCATTACTGAAGATGATGTAAACAAAATCATTGACAGCATGGGCCGCCCAGAAGACTTTGATGGAGAAGAAGCAAGCGTTAAGCAGCAATTGGGCGGTGAACAGAAGCAGCAACAAAACGCTTCAGCTAATTATTCGCAACAGCAGCAAACTTATTCAAACAATGATGGCCCACGCCGTTTGTACAGGGATGAAAACCATAAAGTATTGGGTGGTGTATGTAGTGGTGTGGCCAATTACTTTAGTATAGATATTACTGTGGTAAGGGTGCTGTTTATCATATTGTTTGGTATCACATTCGTTCCGTACTTGATATTGTGGGTAGCCATTCCAAGTTCATCCACCACGGTTATTGGTGGCCAACGCAAGCGTTTGTTCAGGGATAGCGATGACAAGGTTATAGCAGGTGTCTGCAGTGGTTTGAGCCAGTATTTTGGTGTAAGTATTTGGATACCTAGGATATTGTTCCTAGTGCCTTTTTTATCATTTGTTTTCCGCTGGGGCCATTGGGGCATGTGGGATTTCCCACACTTCCTGAGTGTGTCATTTAGCCCAGGTTCCATATTTGTGTACGTGATTCTGTGGTTGGTATTGCCAGAAGCAAAAACAACTGCCGACAAGTTGGAAATGAAAGGCGAAAAAGTGGATTTGAACAATATCAAAAACACCATCCAGAACGATATGGAAGGCTTTGGCCAGCGTGCAAAGAAATGGGGTGAGGAAATGGGCGAAAAAGCAGCAGCAATGGGTACAACGCTGGGTGAAAAAGGAATGGAAATGGGCAGGGATGCAGCCACTTTCACCAAAAGGGGAAGAACAACTTTGGGTGATGTGATTGTAATGATATTTAAAATATTTGCTTACTTTATCTTGGGCTGTTTCCTATTTGCTGTAGTGGCAGGGTTGTTTACACTTGGCGTTGTATTAACTGGTTTAATGCCAGCATCCAACTATGTAATTAAAGAAGGGTGGCAATCGGTTTTCTTATGGGGTACATTGATATTGTTTATATGGGTACCAGTCATTGGAATAGTAACCTTCATTATACGCAGGGTTGCAAAAATGAGGGGCAATAGTGGTGCCATCAGGTATTCTTTCCTGGCACTTTGGTTAATTGGCCTGTTCTGTTTAATTGGGTTGATTGCATCATTGAAGGAAGATGTAAACTACAGGAATAATGCTACAGAAGAAACTGTGCAACTTACTAATCCCGGCATTGGCAAATTGGAAGTAAAGATTGAGCCATTTGCAAAATACTACCATAACGATTGGTTCAGAATGGAACCCTTTGCTTCTTTTGACGAAGACACTGTTTATGTGCGGAATATCCGTTTGCGTATAGTAAAATCAAGAACGGACAGTTTTCAAATAAAGATGGTAAAATTATCCAATGGCAAAACCAAGCAGCAAGCGGATGAACTCGTTTCAAAAATTGATTTCAATGTAAGGCAGTTGGATTCTGTACTTACACTTTCAAAAGGGATAGCTATCAACAAAACCGATAAATTCCGTAACCAGCATGTTGTTATAACGATTGCAGTACCTATTGGCAAGAGGATACTGATTAATGAAAGGGTTGGTTGGGACCACGAGGTAAGGGTTGGTTGGAACAATGACCGCAGGGATTGGTGGGAAATGGACAGCGAGGACGGCACCTATAATTGGAACCACAATGTTGAATATGTGATGACAGAAAAAGGCCTTGAAAGAACGCACAAGAAAAAGGTAAGAACCAATAATGATGATGATGACAATAATATCAATGATGAAAATACGCAAAGTAAGGATGTAGAGGAATTCAACAAGCAAAGGGAAGAGCTGCAAAAAGCCAAAGAAAAAAAGCAAAAGGAACTGGATGAAATTGATAGGGCCTTAAATAAGCCAGTTGATAGCACACGTTACAAATACACACCAGAAAAACCGAAGAAAACAACGGTACCTAAAGTAACTGCAAAAGCACCAGCAGCTATTAACATGAACAATCTATTGATGATGCGGTTTTCCATATAAACTCGGTTGAAGTTGGGAGAAAAGAACCCTGTGTTGTTCTCAATGTAGGGTTCTTCCCTTCTTTATTTATCTTTATCAAAAACATGAACATGAAAAAAATAATTTTTGCAGCAACCATTTTATTCTTGACAGCCTCTGCCTTTACAATGATTGGCGAACCGGAAAAAGACCTTCTCGGTAAATGGAGAATTGATGATGCCTATATCAACACTTTTGTAACTGCCCAAATTGAGAGCAGGAGAAAAGTGAACCCGGAACAGGCCGAGCAAATGGAGCAAAACATGGAGATGATGGTTCAAACAGTTGGCTCATTGGTTTTTGAATACAAGGCAGATAACACCATTGATTTAACAACACCTCAAGGAGTGCAAAATGTGAAGTACAGGTTAGTGAACAGCAACCGCAATTTAATTATTATAAGACCTGATGGAACGGAAAGAAAGGACAGCATACTGGAATTAAGCCCTGTTAAATTTAAAGTTTTGCAAGGTGAAAGAAAGGACACCATTGTTTATATAAGACCATAAAATGTATTCAGCATGAGAAAGAAAATGCTACTGCTAAGTTTTGTATTGATGGTGATTGCAGTAACAACATTGTCAAGTTGTCGCCACCACCATAACACCAGTATCTCTGTTAAGGAAAACGGTGATGTTTTTCAACTAAGTGCTTCTTTCAGTCCCAGCAAGACAAGGAAGCTGCAGCATTATATGGACAGCCGTTTGGACAGTGATGTTTCTTTTGAAAACACGGAAATGGACGCTGTCGTTACGTTGGATGACGAAACAAAATTCTACATGAAATCATATCCGGGATTTGTAAAGATTAGATTCAATAAAAATGAAAACTCAGTAGAATCATACGAGAAGATGAGGGGTTTATGCGAAGGAATAAAAGAGGTAGTGCATTAATCCCCTTGCAAAGCCAAATCATTTAATAAATAGGAATCCAAGTTTACAAAGCAACAGTAGCACACTGTTGCTTTTATTTTTTATAGCCATTGCCCAGCCTTACTTTTGCGGTTCATTAAAATGATTGCAATGAAGAATACACCTTTTACCCAAAAACATATTGCCCTTGGTGCAAAAATGGCCGAATTTGCTGGTTACAATATGCCCATTTCCTATACAGGAATCAATGATGAACATGCAAGCGTTAGGAATAACGTAGGCATTTTTGACGTAAGCCATATGGGTGAGTTTATGCTGAAAGGTGAACATGCATTGGACTTGATTCAGCGTGTTACCAGCAATGATGCAAGCAAGCTAACTGCTGGAAAGGCACAATACAGTTGTTTTCCCAACGAGGAGGGTGGAATAGTGGATGATTTAATCGTTTATTGCATTGAGGAAAACAAGGTTTATATGTTGGTGGTGAATGCAAGCAACATAGAAAAGGATTGGAACTGGGTTAGCAAGTACAACACGAATAATGTGGAGATGCACAATATCAGTGACAAAACTTGTTTATTGGCCATTCAGGGACCCAACGCCACCAAGTTGTTGCAGCCATTGACCGATATGGACATCATGAATTTGAAATACTACACTTTCACCAAAGGGAAATTTGCAGGAATAGAAAATGTAATAGTGAGTGCCACTGGTTACACGGGAGCAGGTGGCGTGGAAATTTATTTTGAAGACAGCAACGGAGCTGCGGATATTATTTGGGACAAAATGATGGAATTGGGCATCAAGCCAATTGGGCTTGCTGCAAGGGACACGCTCCGTTTGGAAATGGGTTTCTGCTTATATGGAAACGATATTGACGATACCACTTCACCATTGGAAGGCGGACTTGGTTGGATAACAAAATTCACAAAAGACTTTACAGCCAAAGCCATTTTGGAAAAGCAAAAAGCAGAAGGTGTAAAAAGGAAACTGGTTGGTTTTGAAATGATTGACCGTGGCATACCCCGTCATGATTATATTATCAAGGATGCTACTGGAAGTGCTATCGGTAAAGTAACCAGTGGTACACAGGCACCAAGTTTGGGCAAGGCTGTTGGGCTTGGTTACGTAGCCATTGAACATGCAGCATTGGACAGTGAAATTTTTATAGATATCAGGAACACATTGGTGAAGGCGAAAGTGGCGAAGGCACCGTTTGCTTAGAATAAAAAATTGATTGTATTAGACCTCGGAATTTTTAAAACATCCGAGGCCTTTTCTTTAAGCAATGCTTTTCTATGCCCACCATCCATCTCACAACGCTCATCCATGCCCCAATAGAAAAGGTATTTGATGCTGCAAGAAGCATTGATCTTCATCAAGCATCCATGCAGCATACCAATGAAATAGCCATTGCAGGAATTACAAGTGGTTTAATCAATGAAGGTGAAACCGTTACTTGGAAAGCCAAGCATTTGTTTATTACAAGAACGATGACTGTGAAAATTACAGCGATGCAGCCTCATTCATTTTTCAAGGATGAAATGTTGGAAGGTGATTTTAAACTGATGCAGCATGAACATTATTTCAAGTCGGTAGTTGAAGGAACGGAGATGAAAGATGTATTCCATTTTGAAAGCCCTTATGGTGTTATTGGCAAATTGGTCAACTATCTTTTTCTCACTAATTACATGCAGAAATTATTACTTCAACGCAATACTATCATTAAGCAGCAGGTGGGAGAAGGATGGTAGTTTTCAACAACATCTACTCCATTGTTAAAAACAAAACACAGCAAAGCCAATAAGTGAATGATATTTTTATTCCATGAAAGCATCTTCATTGTACCTCATACTCTTTGCATTTGTATGTTGTTCCTGTGGCAAGTTTGTTACCCAAACAGGCAAAGCCTCCTACTATTCTGATGGATTAGCAGGAAATAAAACTGCCAATGGCGAAAAGTACAAGCCAACAGAATACACAGCAGCACACAAAAAACTTCCTTTTGGCACCAAGGTTACCGTAACCAATACCATCAATGGCAAGTCCGTTACAGTTCGTGTAAACGATAGGGGACCTTATGTAGCAGGAAGGATTATTGATGTAAGCAAAATTGCCGCAAAGGAATTGGGCATGATGAACGCCGGTGTGGTAAAAGTAAAAATCAAGTACAAGAGAAAAAAGAAGTAAACAAAAAATAATTGCCATAAAGGCACGAAGGCACTAAGAAAAGCGGAGCTTTTAAACTTCGTGTCTTTGTGCCTTCGTGGCAAAACAATCTCCTCCATATTGCTCAATTCATTGTCTCCATCTAAATGTCATTAAAAAGAAATGATGCTCCCGAAGCTTTATAAACATTCTCCTACTTGCCCTCCCAAATTTTCCTTGTTAACCCCTGTTAATAATATAATAACGCTTCGTATGCCATTGCATTGGTAACTTTAGGAAACCTCAATAACTATGCATTGGAGAAAGTTTAACGGAGAATCCCTAAACCTGCCCATTAAAGCAGCAGTTGAAGAAGCCATTGTTAGGGAAACCGAAAAAGGCACAAAGCTTAAAGTCTGCATTGGTACAGACAGCCAAGTAAAAGGCATTGAAACAGAGTTTGCCACAGTCATCGTTTTCCTGCGTGAACACAATGGCGGGTTCATGTACATCCACAACGAGAAGACAAAACAGAAGTACCACATCAAGGAACGCATGTTGGTAGAAGTGGCCAAGAGCATTGAAATTGCTTATGAACTTTGCGACCTGTTCATTGCCCACAACGTGGAAATGGAAGTCCATGCAGACATCAACACCAATCCCCAATTCAAAAGCAACGATGCTTTGAAAGAAGCCATGGGCTACATTTTGGGAATGGGTTTTGCCTTCAAGGCCAAGCCGGAAGCCTTTGCCAGCAGTTGCTGTGCAGACAAGGTTTGCAACTAACAAGCAACTAGAAGTACGAAGTACGAAGTACAAAGTTGGAAGTTAGCCGCATGATACAGATGGAGTTCTTGCTCCGTCAGTGGAATTGACTCCCCTATATATTATCCCTAACGCATGGAATTAAGTAGAAATAGTATCAAATAAAAAGGTCTAGCTTGTTTTAAGCCAGACCTTTTTATTTATCGGAAATTTTCTTAGTCCCTTCTACCTGCGAAACGCATTAACAGTTTCAGGATTTCCAAGTACAACCAAACGATTGTTACCAGCAAACCAAATGCACTGTACCATTCCATGAACTTAGGGGCACCCATTGCTGCACCCTGTTCTATGCGGTCAAAATCAAGCAACAGGTTTAGTGCGGCAATAGCCACAATAAACAAACTGATACCAATACCTAACCAGCCGCCATTGGTAAGGCTCATAAACGGAATCTCCACATGGAACATGCCAAGCACCCAAGTAAGCATATAGAAGATGAATATACCCAAGGTTGCTGATATGATGATGCTCTTGAACTTCTCGGTTACTTTAATAATCCTGAAATTGTACAATAGGAACATGGCTATTGCCACACCCAATGTCAAACCTACCGCCTGCAATATGATGCCGGGGTATTTTTCTTGGAATGCTTCATTAATTATCGCAGACAATGCACCTAGAACCAGTCCTTCCGCTATACCATAGATGGGAGCAAGATAGGCTGCCCAGCTAGGCTTAAAAGAAATGGCGATTGCCGAAACTATGCCAACAATCAATCCGCCAATCATGTAACTATAAGCCGTATTGGGCTGTCCGCTATAAACTTGCTGCCAAGTAAATGCAGCACCTGCAATTACCATCAACATCAAAAATCCAAATTTGTTAATTGTTCCCCTTACGCTCATCACACCTTGCATGGACGCTTCTTGGTGCAGGCTCTTGTCAAATATTTTTTGGGTAAGCGTCGGGTTACTAGATTCAAATAATGCCATTGTTATAAATTTAAGGTGTAAAAATAAACACTTGTTTTGTATAGAAGCGTTAATAATCTTCAAATCTTTGGGTTAAGCATTTAGTTCACAAATGCTTAACCGTATTGCTCCCACTCCAACGGAGTGATATATTTATAGAAATGAATGCCAGTTTTTACATGCAACCCCAACGGGGTTGAACGTTTGGAAAAGCAGCTTTTCTATAAACATGCGATGCCCTCAGCCACCAGTACAAATCAAAAACTAACTGAACAAGTATTCCACATCCTCCTTCGTCAATGATTTCACGAAGCCTTCATCATCGGTAATTAAATCCTTGGCCAAGGCTCGTTTCTTTTCCTGCAACTTCAGGATTTTGTCTTCCACTGTATCCGTACAAATCATTCGGTAGGCGAAAATGTTTTTTGTTTGACCGATGCGGTGCGTCCTGTCAATGGCCTGTTGCTCAACCGCAGGGTTCCACCAAGGGTCAACAATATACACGTAATCCGCAGCAGTCAAGTTCAAGCCCACACCACCAGCCTTCAATGAAATTAGGAACACACGGCAGCTATCTTCATTTTGGAAACGGTTGATGGCCTTTTCCCTGTCAGGAGCAGTGGTGCTTCCATCAAAATATTCATAGTCCACACCCAGTTCAGTCAGCTTGGCCCTTATTAAAGCCAGCATGCCCAGGAACTGTGAGAACACGAGGGCTTTATGGTTGCTGATATTTTCGGTAATCTCCCTGCCAAGCTCTTCCAGTTTAACAGAAGCATTGGGGAACTTCTCTGCATCAGCTTCCTTAACAATAGCTGGGCTGTCACAAATTTGTCGGAGTTTCATCAGGCCCTGCAAAATGGTCAACTGTGATTTCTGTATGCCCTGCTCCTGTACCACGCCCAAAATTTTGTCCCTGAAATCATTACGGTAGGCTTCATAAATTTTACGCTGCTCATCACCCATTTCACAAAAGAGAATCATCTCCTGCTTTTCAGGTAAATCTTTAGCTACTTGTTCTTTTGTCCTTCTCAGGATAAAAGGATAAAGCAGTTTGCGTAAATGGTCTTTTTGATCCTTTTCACCAAACTTGTCTATCGGTACAGCAAATTCATTCTTGAAAAACTCTTGGCTGCCCAACATGCCTGGATTCAAGAAATTCATCTGTGCAAATATGTCAAACGTATTGTTCTGCAAAGGCGTACCACTTAAACACAAACGGTTTTTTGCAGTAAGCAGGCAAGCAGCCTTGGTAACTTTACTCGATGGGTTCTTAATGGCCTGGCTTTCATCCAGCACCACATAATCAAATGATACTTCTATAAACTGTTTGATATCGCTTCTCAAAGTGCCATAAGTGGTGATGATGACATCAATATGGTCATGGCTCAAAGTTTCCCTCATCCTGGTACCACCATGATGGGTATAGTAATTGAGGTTGGGAGCAAACTTTTTTATTTCATTCTGCCAGTTGAACATCAACGTGGTTGGACAAACAACCAAAGCTTTTAACGTTCCATTTTCTTGCTTTAAATGGTGCATGAAACTTAGTGCCTGTATGGTTTTACCAAGACCCATATCATCTGCCAAAATGCCGCCCCACTGCACTTCTCGCAAATAGTTCAACCACTGGAAACCGCTTTCCTGGTAAGGACGAAGAATGGGTTTCAAATGTTCTGGTGGGTCAATCTTCTTTATCTCATGGTTGTAACGGAGCTTGTCGTATTTCTCCTCCAACTGAACAAATAATTCCTCCTCATCACGTTGGCTGTACAGGTCCTCAATTACGCTGAACTGGTACTTGCTCAGCTTCATATTGCCCAACTTGCCCTCGCCAACCTTAAAGAGCAGGGAATATTTCCTTATCCATTCTTCCGGAAGAATTCCTAAAGTCCCATCTTCCAATTGAACAAATTGCTGCTTGTTCGCCAATGCCTTTTTAACATCGTCAACAGTTACTTTCTGTTCACCAAACTGTATTTCAATCTTAGCATCAAACCAATCCGTTTGGCTACTTATATAGATTTTAGTGGATGGTTTTGCCGTGTTGAAACGGAAATTCCTGAGGGCATCAAAACCATGCACCGTAACGTTCATATCCTTTACTGCATCAATGAACAGGAAGAACCAGTTATTCTTCAGCACATCTGTTCCCTTCAAAGCCAGCGTATCACTGTCAACAGGCCTGATGAAATGCGAGTGCAGGTTTTCAATCTTGGCCAGCAAAGCTTTCTCCGCTTCTTGGTCACGATGGACCAGCAATAATTTATCTGCCAAAGGCAGCACGATTTTGTCCTTGTCGCCACTTCTTACATCATAGCCATTATAAGTAAACACGGGTTGAAAAACGAGGTAGTCACCACGTTCCTTCAACAGCACTTTCATCTCCGGCTTCACATCCCTTACCTCTTCCTTCTTCAAATTGCCAAAGTGCACATTGTATTCCTTGGCCAATGGAAGAATGAACTGCTGCAACTGTTTGGTCCATGTATGTGCATCAATCACCATCTTGCCAGCAGGCAAAAATTTCTGCATCAGCATGATGTCCTCTGTCCTGTCCCAAGTATAAAAATGGTTCTGGTACTGGAAGAACAAAGGCGTTTCGCTTTCATTTTCATTAATGTTCAAATCAACCAATGGAAGCTTGGCCCTGCACTCCACCTCGTAAGCAGCGTCCTTATAATTTACATTGAACTCCAGCGTAATTTTTTCTGCTGATAATTCCGCATGGGCCAAGTTGTCTGTAGTAAATGTTTTCTTGGCTGGCAGGTAAAAAGCAAAATTGCTCCCTGTTAATTCTGCAAACAGTTTCTTGAATTTGGGCTGCAGGTACTCATTGATCAGGTGCCTTGTTTCTTCTGGCAACTCATCGTCATGCTGCTGAATGATGTTTTCCCAAATACCGCTAAAAGGAGAGTTCCTGGTAAGGTACTTGTTCACCTCAACAGGCATCAGTTTGCGAACCTGCTGCAGCAGCATTTTGTCTTCCTCACTGAACACCTCTGTATTGATGAACTTGTTCAAATCAAGTTTCTCCACCTTGCCCAGGTATTTTGCAAAGTCTTCAGAAGCCTCCCCCTGAACAGCTTCCAATTGTATGTATGGATACTGGAGTTCGTTATGGGTAATTACGATGCCTAGCTTCAATTCGCTTTTCTTCGGCTCTTCCAAAATAATTGTTTCCAGTTGCTTGGATGCAGTAGTAACAGGCATTTCAGCCCAAGCTGGCTTGGGTCTTGCTTCAGGTGTTGGTGCTGCTACCACACGTTTGATGCTTGTATCAAGAACCCTTAAAAAAGGTTTCCCATCCTGGTAAGTGAACTCGAATTTGCCAGTTAAGTCATCATCCAGTGAATAGCCATAAATGGCCAGTAACTTATTTTTTACGCCATCCCAGTTCCTGATGGAGTCAAAGTAATTGGGACCATAGGCTTTGAACAATTGCAGGAAGACAATTACCTTCTCCACACACAAAGGGTGTGTGGTATCATCGGAATCGGGGCAACTGGTATCAAAATTCCTTTCCTCATTTTTCTGAATCAATACCTTCTTCTTCTTGCCATTATAATCCACTTCTGCAATTACCTTCTCGTCCTTCGCTTCAAGAATAATGGCCTTTTTTGTCCGTAAAAATTCTTCTGCCGCTTCAAAACTGTCCGGTGAGGAAAGCATCCTTATCAATTTCAAATCAAGCAGCTTCATTTTCACCACCGTGTGCTTTTGGTTGTACACAGTCGTCTTGTCGCCCAGCATGTTCTTGTCAATCATTTCCTGCAACTGGAACAGGGCACCCGCTTTGTGCCTGCATATTTCGCTTAAATTATAGGGGCAGGTGCACCGCAGGGACAAAGCTTTTTCGTCCTTGAAATTGCTGATATACACCTTGTAAAAAGTGGAGTAGGTATCATCCTTTACACGGAACACCACACTGCCCATTAGCTCATCATGTTCAATAAGCTCCACATTGCCCAGGGCATGTATCTTTTTGCCACGGCGAATCACTTCTTCGGAGCCGCCATTGTAAATATGCTTAACAAGAAAAGGTAGTGCCATTGTTGGTCGATAGTTGATAGTCAATAGTCGATAGTAAGCACATTGAGGGCTAACCTTCGATTATCAAAAGAATGCTGGTGAATGGTTTTAAAATCTTATGCCCATCAAAGAGTAAGTGATGGTGGAAACGGCTTCCAGTTCCTCATCCCAGCACTTGTGGGATACCTGTTGTTGAAAGCCAACACCAGTCAACTGTTCTGAAAAGGGCAATTTGCAAATGTAAAGGAATGATGCTGGCATTTCCATCCAAAAAGAGGTGTTTGGGCAATAAATTTTATTAATCTATTGCATTGATGGAATATTGATAAAAGGGGGCTATCTTGCTGGGTTTTTATTGCCCAATCACCAGGCAGCCATTACGGTAAATAGGCAGCACATTGGCCACATCGGGCGTAACGCAGTACTCCAAATCCTTCTCCAAACCAAACTGGCTCAGCCTATGCCAATGGGTGGTTAACCGGGCAAAGCTTTTCATGTCATCCTTATGATGCTGGTACATTTGTTCAGCCATTAAACTGCTGTCGCAGTGAATGGTAAAATGCTCCTTTACCTTTTCTATTACGGCACCTGCAAACAGCGTGTCCTCCAAGTTGAACCTGTCTTTCCATGCACTGCAGCCCAAAAAAACATTCCTGTTCTGCCTCATCAAAAAATCACAAACAGCAGATAGGTTGGGAAAGGAGCCCGTTACCACTTGTGCAGCCCCATTTTTCAGGGCCATATGCAGTAATTTAGTGCCATTGGTAGTAGTGAGCACCAATGTTTTTCCCTCAATAAAATCCCTCCCATACTCTGCTGGGGAATTGCCATACTGCAAGCCCTCAATCACCTTGCCATCACGTTCCCCTGCAGTAATGCTCTTGGGCGTTGCATTGCCAATCGTAATACATTTTTGTACATCATCCACAGGGATAACCCTGTCAGCCCCATTGTACAGGGCAGTGGCAATGGTACTGGTGGCACGGAAGACATCTATGATAACAACAATGCTGTTATTGATATCGTATATATCCAACAATTTGGGCGAAACAATGGTGTACAGAAAAGGCTTGCTCATGCCGGCAAATATAGTAAGGAGGGAGGTTAATGGAAACGCTAAGTGGTTAATAGAAAGTAGCTAATCGGGGAATGCATCAGAGAGCCTTCTAAAAATAAAAAAGAAGTTTTTGTTCCCTCTAGCCACTATCCATTCCCTACTTGCCATGCTAGTACTGCCCCGTACTTAACATCACTAATGTACATGCTTCCAAAGGTTGAATGCCATTGTTTTTGGCCAAATCATACAATTCGTCATTTTCTGTTCCCGGATTGAAAATGATGCGTTTTGGTTTTAGGGAAAGGATGTAATCGTAATATTCTTTTTGGTGGGCAGGATTCAGGTAAAGCGTTACGGTGTCTATATCATTGATGGCTGGGCGTTCTTTGATGATGGGTGTATTGCCCACCTTACCCTCTTTTTTTCCAATGGCCACTACTGGATGGTGGTAGGCTGCCAATTTATTTACTGCCAAGTAACTGTAGCGGTTTGGATTGTCAGATGCTCCGAGTACCAATGTTTTCTTTTCCATGAGTCAAATTTAAAATTGCAAAATGTTACGGTGGTGAACTGATATATCAGAACCCTGTGCCAGCAGAACAGAGCTTGGCTGTTTGGATAGCGGCTCAATGAATTCCTTACCATAAAGCTTGCCAATATTGCAGTGCAGGTCAAAAGAAAGTAGGCGATGTACATTCCATTTCGGATGGTTAACCCTGTATTCGGAGGTGCTGTTATTATTTATTTTCGAATAACCCCAATAATGTTCTGTGATGAATTCTTCCTCGCTCCCTGCTGTTACTGGATTGGTAGGTTTTTCTGCGGTTGCCTGCAAGTAGTTCCATTCATGGTTGAAGAACCATTCATACTTTACTTCATAAAAATCCCTGGTCTCAATTAGGGTATTTTTCATGGGCATGTGGTAGTATTTTTCGCCATAAAGAAAGTTCGCAACAACGGTTATCATTTTCTTCGGTACAATTTCTTTAATAAAAACAACACCACGCTTCCATTCATTTCCATCCTTAAAACGGACATAGAAACGGAGGTTGATTTCCTCAAACGTTCTATGGAAAGGAACAGGAATGCCTTTAAGTTTCGTATCCTGAAACATAAAACCTACAATACTTGCATAGCAGTTGCCATTGAAATAGTCAAGTTCCGTACCTGCTGGTAAATAAGGCTTTAAAATAGATGCCTCAACTGTGTAGTTCAGCATTAAGAGGTTTTTCCATTTGGCGGTTAGGAATGTTTGCATGGTGGTTTATTAATTGGTGTATCATCTAAAAAACTTCTTTCACTTCCAAATCAGGTATTTCTTTTTTAATCCTTTTTGCCAATTCAGGCAATTTGATGGTAGGCACTTTGGGGAATAAATGGTGTTCCAAATGGTAGAACATATTGTAGGTGAAAATATTTTTCCATTTATTGTTGACCGTTCTTGCAAATACCTCTTCATCGCAATCATGGTGCACTGTCCATACCGCAAAAAAAGCAGTAAAGAACTCACCAATAGCCATTGCCACAATATGGTATTTGAGGACTGGTATGTCCCAATAAAATACCAATGAGATAAAAGCTGCAATACTGAACAGCTCCAACAAAACACTGTTGGTGGTTCTGCTTTCTTTTGCCTGCAAGGCAGCCGCATGTTGCCTGAAAATAAAGATAGGACCATACAGCAGGGATTGCCATGCTTTCATTTTTGCACAGTTGCCTTCCACATCATCTTTTTGCAGGCAGTATTTGTGGTGCCTTAAGTGGTTGTATTTTATGGCGTGCATGGCTGCAAGCATCAGTAGGCTGTTAATGAACAGTACCCACCAGGTGGCTTTTTTTGATAGCCCCAAAGTATAGTGGAAGCCATTGTGGCTTTGCCTTAAGCCTGTTAGGAAAAACAGGAAGGAGAAAGGCAGGGCAAAAAAATAAAATTGGAAATGGGCCAGCACCAGTGAAACAAGCAGCCAGGGCAAGCTGATGCTGTTCTCCACTATTTTTTCTGGCAATGACATATGGGTTAAGTCTTTCCATGGAACAGCCTTTAACCGTTTATCGTGCAGGATATTCATAACAGTTATTTTAATTGGTACAGTGGTCTTTGCATTTTGCGATAAACCTCATCATAGCAAATCCAGGCATAATAACAGGCCATTAATGGCGTGGTGAATAGCAATAAGTAAAGGACCAGCACAAGGGTGGACGGTAGCATGGTTCCTATAAGTACCAGGAGCATGGCTATTAGCACCAGCACTTGGTAGTAATACCGCCTGCTTCCTTTTTTATCGAACCAATGGTGTAAGAAATGGATAAGGATGCTTATCAACTGCCAACCAGCTACTATGCAATAGCCGATGATAAAAGTATTGTCCCTGTTGAGCAGGCTTGCTATCAGGAAACCCAGTATCAACGTGGCTTGTAGCAGTAGGTCATATTTTTTGAAGGTTCTCATGGTGCTAAGTATTGGTTAGAGCGGTCTGTTGACCATCATATTTTTTCTTTGTTCATCCTGTGCCTTGTTGCGGAGCTTAAAGAAGATAAACAGGTTGAAGAAATGCATGAAGCCCAGTATCAAAATGATGGTGCCTACTTTAAGGCTCAGCCTTTCCATCACTTCTTGAATACTGTCAATACGGTACCCTTCCCGTAAGGTGTAAACGGCATAGCCAATATTGATGAGATAAAAACCAACCAGCAGGAGGTTGTTTACGCTATCTGCCAGTTCCCGGTTGCCATGGAAAATATCTATGAGGAAGATTTGCCCGTTTTTAAACAAGGTTTTGGCCACCCAAACGGTGAGGCTAATGGTAAGGAACAAATAAATGCTGTAGGTAAGAATGACGAGGTTCATAATTGACAGGTTTTATTGGTTAATTGATATTCTATAGTTTCAGAAAAAATTGAAAAATTGAATGCTTAAAAAAGCCATTTTCATGGCTTAGCTATTCCCTGGAAAAGAACTATTTGAACAGTTTCATGAAATTGCTGAAGAACCAATTTTCTTCTGCCTTGATGACGGTGTCCAATGTTTTTTCTGCATGGCCGGCAAACTTCTGGATATTGGCAATCGTTTCAGTGAATGCCTTTACTTCAGCACTCTTCTTGTCGCCTTCTATATCGTTCAGTTTATCCAGCACCTTTAACATGGGGTCCAGCTCCCGTTTCTTGCGTTGGTACATGATGCAGGTGGCCACTTTCCAAATATCCTTTTCTGCGGTGAAGTATTCCTTCCTGTCGCCACTAACGGTTACCTTCTGCACCAGTTGCCAGTTGATTAAATCACGCACATTCATGTTGGCATTGCCACGGCTGATAGTCAACTGTTCCATGATATCGTCCGTGCTCAACGGCTCACTTGCCACCATTAGCAGGGCGTGCACCTGTGCCATGGTGCGGTTGATGCCCCATTGGCTACCAAGTATGCCCCACTGCTGAATGAATTGTTCTTTTGCTTCTGCCAGTTTCATTATACAAAGTAAAAACAATATTCCTGTACTTTCAAAATATTTTGAAAATTAATTTTCCGTCAATTCATTTTTGGGTACGGAAGTTGCCGAAAAAGGTTTGTTTTTACAGCATAATTTTTAACTTCCATTTTCATCTATTCACCACCAACAAACTACCTCCAATGGCAAAAGCAAGCAACAAAAAAACTGTGAAAAAAGCAGCACCCAACAAGGCAGCCCCTTCAAAAAAAACAGCGGAGAAAGCTGCTGTTGAAGCAGCCCCCAAAAAAGCAATAGCCAAGAAAACAGTGGTAAAGCAGGCCGTAAAAAAAGCGGTAGCAAAAAAGGCCGCCCCTAAAAAGGCAGTGGCCAAGAAAGCAGCACCCAAAAAAGCGGTTGCTGCAAAACCAGTTACCAAAAAAGTAGCCGTTAAAAAAGCAGTACCCAAGAAGGTGGTTGTTAAAGGAATAGCGGTAATGGGTCCAACACCAGCAGCCCCTGTGGAAGAGCCCACACCTGTTGTTCCAACAACTGAATCAGATGAACCGGTTAAAATAGAGAATGATGGTGCCCCGTTTGTGGGCAATGGGGGCAAGAAGTCTTAAAAGCCTCACCCTCGTTGCCTCTCCAAAGTAGAGGGAGGTCCAGTAATAAGTGGTTGATTGGGTTGAACACTGACAATTTCTTTTTTTGTTCCTCCATCAGCACCGCTTCGGATGGGTGCCAGTAAGGATTGCAGCAACCCCATGTAATAAAAAAACTCCTGCTACCTTTAAGTAGCAGGAGTTTTTTTATTACTATGAAAAAGATTTTTAGTAGGCCCATTTAACCCAAGTGGCACCCCAAGTAAAGCCACCGCCAAAAGCAGCGAGTACAAGGTTGTCGCCTTTTTTCAGTTGGCTTTCCCATTCCCAAATGCATAAGGGGATGGTGGCAGCAGTGGTGTTGCCATATTTCTGGATATTGATCATCACTTTTTCTTTTGCGAGGCCGATGCGTTCGGAAGTGGCATCAATGATTCTCAGATTGGCCTGGTGCGGAACAAGCCAGGCAATATCATCACCGGTTAAATGGTTCCGCTCCAATAAGTCGGCAGCCGTATCGGCCATTTTCTTCACGGCAAACTTGAAAACCGTTTTGCCTTCCTGATAAGCAAAATGTTCCCTGGCCATCACCGTTTCCACTGTTGCAGGTTTTACGGAACCGCCAGCTTTCATGTGCAGGTAATCACGTCCGCTTCCATCGCTCATTAACAAAGAGTCGAGTATGCCGTTTTCATCAACCGAAGGTTCCAGCAGCAATGCAGCCGCAGCATCCCCAAAAAGCACGCAGGTATTCCTGTCCGTATAGTCAACAATGGCACTCATTTTATCTGCACCCACCACTATTACCTTCTTGTACCTGCCACTTTCTATAAAGCTGGCACCCGTGGTTAAGGCATACAGGAAGCCGCTGCAGGCAGCATTCAGGTCAAATCCCCAAGCATTGGTAGCCCCCAATTTATCCGAAATGATATTGGCAGTTGCAGGGAAAACCATATCGGGTGTAACCGTTGCACAAATGATGCAGTCTATTTCGGTGGGGTCAAGGTTTTTTTTGCGGAGTATTTCCTGAATGGCCGGTACGGCCATATCGCTGGTTCCCAAGCCTTCCCCCTTCAATATCCTCCTCTCGGAAATCCCCGTTCTCGACTGTATCCATTCGTCATTGGTGTCCACCATTTTTTCCAAATCTGCATTGGTCAGTTTGTCTTCGGGCACATAACCACCAACTGCAGTAATGGCTGCGGTAATTTTGTTCATCTTTTTAAATTAAGGCTCCAAAAAAAAGTTATCGGCAAATATGGGAATATTTATTGAGCAAATCTGGTTTGCGGGATGCCCAGCAAGTCAAATTTAAACATACTGTAAAGCGTAAACCCTTATTTTTGGAATCCCAGTTTTATGATAGCATTTGTAAGAGGACAGTTTGTGCAGAAAACGCCTGCCCGTGTGGTAGTGGATGTGAATGGTGTGGGTTATGACCTGCATATAAGCCTGCACACTTATTCTGCCATTGCCAACAAGGAAACTGGGCAGTTGTTTACTTATTTGCACATTACAGAAAATGCCCAAACCCTGTTTGGTTTTGCTGGAATGGACGAGAAGGAACTGTTCCTGCAACTCATCAGCGTTTCAGGGGTTGGTGCAGCTACTGCAAGGGTGATGCTGTCAGGTATGAGACCCGATGAAATTACAAGGGCCATCATACAAGGCAACACAAAGCAATTGGAAAGTATCAAGGGGATAGGCCGTAAAAGTGCTGAACGTTTGATAGTGGAATTGAGGGACAAGTTTGCCAAGCAATCACTTGACCACCCACTGTCTGCGCTGGGGCAAAACACCCAGGATGCAGACGCCGTTACAGCATTGGTATCCCTGGGAATTGCAAGACCTGCCGCGGAGCAAGCCATCAAAAAAGCAGTGGCAGCCAGCAATGGAACGATTGCTTTGGAGGATTTAATTAAACAAGCATTGAAAAACCTTTGACCGTATCGAGATTGAGTTCTACTTAACCAAGGCCGTGAAGTTTTGAATTACGCAACTTTTTTTAACAAAAATTTTTATTTGACTGCTTTTGCATGCCTATGCTTTAGCCAGCTTGTATCTGCACAGTCAAAAGACTCGCTCCGTTATCCTATTAAGGACAGGAGGGGGGACCGTTATACCTGGAAGAACAGGAACCCTTTTGATATTAGGGATACCAGCCTCATTAAACAGGATATACAATATGACCCCATAACGAAGCAGTACGTTATAGTGGAAACTATTGGCGGCAAAACTTATCGCCGCCCAACCTTCCTGACTTTTGAGGAATTCCAACGTATCCAGGCACGTAAATCGGAAGAGGAATATTTCAAGAAGCGGTCCCAAGCATTGGCCACCTTGAACAGGAAAATTGTAAGACCCAAAATGCAGGTATTTGACAAATTGTTTGACCGGATTTTTGGTGTTGGAAAAAATGGTTTTAAAGTGGATATTAAACCACAGGGTTCCATTGATATCCTGGCTGGTTACCAAGGGCAGGTAACCAAGAACCCAACCCTGCCGGAAGCAGCGAGGAAGAATGGTGGTTTTGATTTTGACATGAACGCCAATGTGAACGTAAATGCCAACATTGGTGAAAAGCTGAAGCTTCCCATCAACTATAATACACTGGCCAATTTTGATTTTGAAAACCAGTTGAAACTTGATTACAAGGGCAATGTGGATGAAATCCTGAAAAGCTTTGAAGCAGGCAATATCTCCTGGCAATCCAAAGGAACATTGATACCCAGTACGCAGAACTTGTTTGGGTTGAAAACGCAGTTGCAGTTTGGCAAGTTCTATTTTACCGCAGCATTGGCCAACCAGCGTTCCCAACGCCAAAGCCAGACCCTACAAGGTGGTGCAGCTACCACACAGTTCCTGAAAAAATTGGATGACTATGAGGAGAACAGGCACTTTTTAATGGGCCAGTATTTCCGCAATAACTATAATAAGGCCATGAGGAGCCTGCCTGTTGTGAACAGTCAGGTGCAGATACAAAGAATTGAAGTTTGGATAACCAACAGGACGGGAGCCACCACAGATGCAAGGGATGTGGTGGGCTTGGCAGATTTGGGCGAAGCAACCACTTCAAATCCTGCAATTCCAAGCAATCCGGACCCTAATGCAAGACCCGATAATGAAACCAACCAATTGTACTACAGGGTTAAGGGCAATAGGAACCCGTCTCAAGTTACTGGTCAATTGCAAGCCATTGGTTTAAAACCAGTGGATGATTTTGAAAAAACCTTTGCAAGAAAACTGACCACCAACGAATATTATTTTAACCCGCAAATAGGCTTCGTTTCCATTAATGCACAGTTGCAGCCAGATGAGGTGTTGGGTGTGGCTTATCAATACACCTATAATGGAAGAGTGTACCAAGTGGGTGAATTTTCACAGGATGTGGCATTGGATTCAACACAGGGTGTGCAGAAAGTGCTGTACCTGAAGTTATTGAAAGCCACTTCAGCACGTATCAACCTGCCTATTTGGGACCTGATGATGAAGAACGTTTATTCCTTGGATATGGCAGGCATCAGCAGGGAGGGTTTCAAGCTGAACGTGATGTACGAACAGCCAAGCGGTGGCCTTAAAAGGTACCTGCCCGAAAGTGCCCCCAATGTGGAAGGATTGTCTTTATTGAGAATATTGAATTTGGACAGGCTGAATAACAGGAATGACCCACAGCCGGATGGCGTGTTTGACTATGTGGAAGGCTATACCATTTTGCCGCAGCAGGGCAAAATCATTTTCCCTGTTCTTGAGCCGTTTGGTAGTGATTTGGACACACTTGCTTTTGCCAATCAGCCAGCAAGCATAAAAAACAAATACGTTTACAGGGCTTTGTACGATTCCATTAAGGCAATTGCGCAAACTTATGCCAACCTTAACCGTTTTGTAATGCAGGGGGAAGCCAAGGGAAGTGGTGGCAGCGATATTTATTTGGGTGCATTCAACATACCGCAGGGTTCTGTAAAAATTACTGCAGGCGGGGCACAGTTGGTGGAAGGAAGGGACTATTCCATTGATTATAATTTGGGTAGCGTTAAAATCCTTAATCAGGCAATATTGAATTCGGGCATACCTGTAAGTGTATCCTACGAAAACAATGCAAGTTTTGGTACGCAGCAGAAAGGCTTCCTTGGTTTGCGTGCAGATTACCTCGCCAATAAGAAATTGAGCATCGGGGCATCCATGGTGCGTTTGGGTGAAAGGCCATTTTTTACCAAGGTAGATTATGGTGAAGACCCTATTAGGAACACGATGTATGGTGTGGACTTTAGCTACAAGTCAGAATGGCCCGGTTTGACGAGGTTACTGAATAAATTGCCTTTTTACAATACCAAAGCCAAGAGTACCATTACTGCTTATGGTGAGGGTGCCTACCTTAAACCCGGGCATCCAAAGCAAATTGGGGCCGGTGATGCGGGGCTGATTTATGTGGATAATTTTGAAGGCACCAGAAACAGTTTGGACCTGCGGTTCCCATCCATTGCATGGACCTTGGCTTCCACGCCAAGTGGCAGGTTTCCAGAAGCATTGTTGACTGACTCGATTAATTATAATTTCAACCGTGCAAAAATTGCCTGGTACAATATTGAACCCAACTTGCAGGATAGGAGTGCAAGCAATAACCCCTTAAAGGGCAACTTGAATGAGTTGAGTGACCCGAGGGTGAGGCAGGTGTATACCAATGAACTGTTCCCCAATACCACTACCAATATTACCAATGTTCAAACCAATACGTTTGATGTGGCTTATTATCCAACGGATATTGGTCCCTACAATTATGTAAGCCATCAGGACAGTATTACCAGCAATGGCAAGTTCAAAAACCCAAGGGCAAAATGGGGTGGCATCATGCGTTCCATAGACCAATCGGATTTTGAAACGGGCAATGTGGAGTATGTGGAATTTTGGGTACAGGATCCATTTATAAGAAACAATGCAGCCAACCCTAGGGGAAAGCTAATGCTGAATTTTGGCAATGTAAGTGAGGATATTTTGAAAGACGGCAAACGCTTTTATGAAAATGGGTTGAGAACGCCTACCTCACCCGCTGCTATGGATACCAGTGCTTGGGGCAATGTTCCATTGAACCCAATACAAATTACGCAGGCATTTAGCAACGACCCCAGCGATAGGCCTTTTCAGGATGTTGGTTTTGATGGTTTGGGCGATGATAGCGAACGTGTGCAAAAAGAGTATTATTTGCGACGTTTAGCAAACACGTATGGAACTGGTTCAAGCATTTACATAAAAGCCTTCGAAGACCCCTCAAACGACAACTACAGATGGTTCAGGGATGGTGCTTATGGTGGAGATGTAGGTATTCTTGCACGTTACAAAAACTACAATAACCCACAGGGAAACTCCCCTGTAGCATCCACTAGCAGTGATTTATCCTCTGCTGCCACTTTGTATCCAGATAATGAAGACCTGAACAGGGACAATACCTTGAACGAAACGGAATCCTATTATGAATACGAGATTGACCTGTCAAAAAACATGGTTGCGGGTATCAATAATATCACCGATAAAAGGACTTTTAATGTTAACTATGTAAACGGCACCAGCGGTACAGAAGACTGGTACCTGTTCCGTGTGCCTATCAAGGACTATACAAGAACAGTAGGTACGATTAGTGACTTTAAATCCATCCGTTTTGTACGTATGTACCTTTCGGATTTTGAGGATTCAACGGTGCTCCGTTTTGCCTCTTTCAATTTGGTACGCAACCAATGGAGGAATTTCACTTACCAATTGGATACGACTGGTTCCTACACACCGCTTACAGCAGGGGCGGGCAACAGCACAACGGTAAGCGTATTAGCAGTGAACTTGGAAGAAAACAGTAGCCGTGTACCTGTAAACTATATCATTCCCCCAGGCATTCAGCGTGTGCAGTCATTGAGCAATAATGGTGTGAACCTTTTGCAGAATGAACAGGCCATGAGCTTGCGTGTGATGAATTTAAAGGATCAGGAAGCAAGGGGTGTAATCAAGACACTGAATTTGGATATGCGTCAGTATGGCCAGCTTTCCATGTTTGTGCATGCGGAAAGTTTGCCAAAGTTTGCAGAGGTAAAGGATAACCAACTGAATGCCGTTATCCGTATTGGACAGGATTACCTGAACAATTATTATGAAGTGAAAGTGCCATTGAGGATTACGCCACCGGGCAAGTATGCACAAACGGAAACCGATGAACTGAGGGTTTGGCCAGATTCCAATAACCTTGATTTCAGTTTAAAGGAACTGGTGAACCTGAAACTGAGGCGGAACGGCGTAAATGGCCCCATAGATAAGATTTACAGGGAGCAGATAGGCAATAAGACTTACTCTGTTTTTGGCAACCCCAATCTTGGTGAGGTGAAGGGGATATTGATTGCTGTGGAGAATGCAAACGATGACTATACCTTCCCATTGAATGCGGAGATGTGGGTGAACGAATTAAGGCTCTCACAAATAGATGAACATGGTGCCTATGCAGCTTTGGCAAGGATAGATGTGCAGTTGGCAGACTTGGGTAGCATAAGCGTTTCTGCGAATACCTATACGCAGGGTTTTGGTACAATTGAGCAGCGGATAAATGAACGTGCCAGGGATAACCTCTTTCAGTTTGATGCTGCTGCAACTATTGATGCCGGCAAGGTAATGCCTAAAACAAAAAGCACGAAAATCAGCATTCCGGTTTATACAAGTATCAGCACCACTATCCGCAAACCACAATACGATCCTTATGACAAGGATGTGCTGTACAATGAAAAATTGAACAGTGCCACTTCAAAGAGCCAAAGGGATTCCATTAAGAATGTGGCACTGGACCAAACGACCACTAAGACCATCAACTTTACGAATGTGCGTTTGCAAACGACCAATAAGCCACAGCTATGGAGCCTGAGCAATTTTGATGTAAGCTATACTTACACTCAAATGACGCAAACCACTCCACTGATTTTAAAGAATGAGGTAACTAGGCAAAGGGGTGGACTTGGTTATAGTTTCAATACACCATCAAAATATATTGAACCGTTTAAAAGGTTATTGGCGAAAAGAAAGAGCCCTTGGTATAACTTGGTTAGGGACTTCAACTTTAATGTGAAGCCATCTTTGCTGACTTTCAGGGCAGATATCAACAGGCAATTTGGACAGTACATCCCACGTATTGTGAGCACAGACGGCACCGGTAAAATTGAGCGGGTGGATACTACTTACGACAAGTTCTTCACGTTTGACAGGTTCTATAATTTACGTTGGGACCTTTCCCGTTCATTGAACATTGATTTCAGTGCCATCAATAATTCAAGGGTAGATGAGCCCAATGGCTTATTGGATACGAAGGCAAAGAAAGATACCGTAAAAAGGAATTTCTGGGATGGTGGCCGTAATACGCTATATGCACAAAAAGCAACGGCCAGTTATACATTGCCATTGAGTAAGTTCCCATTAACCGACTGGATTACTGCCCGGTACAGCTATTCAACTTCTTACAATTGGGTGGGCGGAAGCAGGATACCTGAAGCCATTGGCTTGGGCAATATTTTGGAGAACAGCCAGGACAATACCATTAATGGTGAATTTGACTTGACAAGACTGTACAGTAAGTTCAGGGTGTTAAGGGCTTTGGATAATATTCCAGCACCACAACCAAAACCTGTACCTGGTGGCAAGAAAGATGGGAAAGGAAAAGATGCAAAGACTAAGGATGCTCCCGGAACAAGACCAGCAACAGGTGGGATAACCGTACCTACAAAAGCTGAGGTAACCAAGGGGCTGAAAGGCAAGGCCCTTACTGCGGCATTGAAAAAATGGAGGCAGCAAAAACGTGATGCAAGGATTGCCAACCGTTTGCAGAAACAGAACCAGCCAGTTGAAATGAATGACATAGTTAGGGCTAGTGGTAAATTGCTGACGATGCTTAAAAGGGTTTCCATTAATTACGGTGAAAACTACAGAAGCCGTTTGCCCGGCTATATGGATAGTACAAAATTCATTGGGCAGAATTTCAAGAGCATGCAGCCGGGACTGGATTATGTTTTTGGTAGGCAGCCCGATACTGCTTGGCTCAATAAGAAGGCAGCACAAGGTGTTTTGTCGAAGGATCCCAATTTCAATTCATTGTTCAGGCAGAATTTTGAGCAGAAGCTGAGCATTACTGCACAGGTGGAACCTATTAAGGAACTGATTATTGATTTCAACCTTGACAAGACGTTCAGCAAGGAATACACAGAATTGTTTAAGGATTCCAGTGTAAACAGCAATGGTAAGATGGAACACCTTAATCCGTATGCCGGTGGCGGTTTCAGTGTGTCCTATATTGCTTTCAGTACGCTGTTTGAGAAGAGCAGCCCCAATGAAATATCGGCCACGTTTAAAAAGTTCCAGGACTACCGTTTGATTATGAGCCAACGTGCTGCTGCAGCCAATCCATATTATGCAGCATCTGGGGGTGGCTTAAATGCAGATGGTTATGCAAAGGGCTATAACCGTTATGCGATGGATGTGCTGATACCTTCTTTCATAGCAGCCTATACTGGTAAGGACCCTAACAATGTTTCCCTTATTAAGCAAAACAACAGCAGCATCAAGTCAAACCCATTTTCCGGTATTTTGCCAAAGCCCAATTGGAGGGCAACCTATACTGGTCTTAGCAAAATGCCAATTTTGGCAAAGGTGCTCAGCAACATCACTTTTAGCCATGCCTATAATAGCACTTTAAGCATGAACAGCTATACCAGTGCATTGCTTTATAGCGATCCTTCCCATTTGGGAGGGCCTTCTTTTAAAGACAGTGTTAGCGGTAACTATATACCATTTTTCTTGGTACCGAATATTACGATACAGGAGCAGTTTTCGCCATTTATCGGTGTGGATATAACCACTTTGAGCCAGTTGAACCTGAAATTTGAATACAAGAAAAGCAGGCAGTTGAGTTTAAGTTTAATTGACTACCAGTTGAGTGAAACCAACAGTACGGAATGGGTTTTTGGGATAAGCTACCGTAAACGTGGCCTGAACTGGATAAAAATAAAAGGCAAGAAATTATCCAATGACCTTAATTTTAAATTGGATCTTGCCATGCGTGATGACTTTACCAGTAATAGCCGCTTGGACCAGGCCAATGCTTATGGAACAGGTGGGCAGAAGGTCATCACCATTCAACCATCGATTGATTATGTGGTGAACAACCGTGTGAACTTGAAGCTGTTCTTTGACCAAAGAAGGGTTACGCCTTATATTTCCACGTCGGCACCTACTATTAATACAAGGGCAGGTTTGCAGATACGGGTTTCATTGGCCCCTTAATTGTTCATATTTTTATTGCACAATAAAACGTAAGTATAAAGAGTTTTAGAAAAATCCAAAAGCGTTTTCCTTTGCCAGTTAACTACGATAAGAACATCTTGTTCCAGAAGGTGATACAATTTTCGCCTTTCTTAATTTATATCTATGACCTGCAAGAAAGAAAATCCATTTTTACCACTAAAAGGATGACTGAGGCTTTGGGCTATACAGATGCGGATGTGGAAGCGATGGGAGACAGTATGCCACAAGCAATTTTGCATGAAGATGATTTTGCCAGACTGGAAGAAACCTATCAAAAAGTAGCTGCACTAAAGGACAATGAGGACCTTGTAACCATGTCCCGATACAAAAAAAAGGATGGGAGTTATGGTTGGTTCAAAAATACACGTTCCGTTTTCCTTAGGGACGAACAGGGGATGGTGAAACAGGAACTGGGCATAGTGCTGGAAGTAACAGAGGAAATAAATACGGAAAATAGGTTGCTGGATTCGGAGAACCGTTTCAAGGCAATATTCAACAGTACAAGCGACTTTAATTTTTTTGTTGATAGCAAGTTTGTCATCATTACATTGAATTATGCGGCGATTACTTATGTTGAAAAATACACAGGAGCAAAATTGCGACCCGGTCACAACCTGAAATTGGCCATGCCGCCAAGCATGCGTGCCGATGCCGATGCTGCCATGACAAAGGCCCTTTCTGGGGAAATGACCGATGATATAAAGGAATACATTACACTCGATGGGAAAAGAATATGGTTCAGGGCAAAATTCTTTCCTGTATATGATGAAATGGCCCAGAAGGTAACCGGTATCAACATCAATATGAGGGACGTTACCAATGCTTTTGAATCGAGAATAGCACTGGAGCAGCAAAATGCACAGCTTAAAGAAATTGCAAGGATAAACTCGCATGAAATTAGGCGGCCATTATCCAATATGCTTGGGCTTTCGGAGTTATTGACCCATTACAGGGATGTTTTGCCTGAAGATGTAATAAGCTTATTGGACCTGCTGAACGAATCTTCTCAAGAGCTTGATGGGGTAATCAAGAAGATAGTACGTACTGCTGCTACACAATCATAATATTCCATTATCAACCGAATACTTCATTAACTTTATTATTGAAGTTTATATGGTATCAAAGGTTTTGAATGGCTATAATAAAATTCGCTTTATTCTTTGTGAAAATAAATGGCATCTGCTTGTGCAGTACATGTTACTACTAAATCATTGATGCAAACATTTTGCGGTAAGGTGGCACAGTAATAGGCAATATTGGCGACATCTTCTGCAAATAAAGGAGTAAAGCCGTTGTAGGTTTGTTTGGCTTTGCTTTCGTCCCCATGAAAACGGATCAGGGCAAATTCTGTTTCAGCAGCACCTGGGTGAATGGCCGTTACTTTTATTTTATGCTGCAATAAATCAATTCTCATACTGTGGCTTACTGCATCCACCGCGGCTTTGCTAGCACAATAAGCATTGCCAAACTGGTAAATTTCCTTTGCAGCCACTGAGCCCATATTAATGATATGCCCTTGCTTATTCCCAATAAAAAAAGGAAGGACTGCCTTGGTTACATACAAAAGTCCATTTACATTGGTCTGCATCATGATATCCCAGTCATCAAGGTTGGCATTTTCAAAACTGTCCCTACCCAATGCAAGACCTGCATTGTTTATCAGTACATCAATATTTCTCCATTGTTGTGGAATGTTATTGATGGCTTCAAATACATCTTGCCTTTTTTGAACATCAAATACCAAGGGCAATATTTCGGTGGAATATTTTTCTTTCAATTCGTTTGCTATGTCCAATAGTTTTTCTTTCCTTCTTCCTGTGATGATGCAGTTCCAGTTATTGGAAGCGAATTTTTCCGCCATTGCTCTTCCGAAGCCAGAAGTGGCTCCAGTGATAAATACTATTTTGTTCATGTTGAGTTTATTCAAATAAAAATTCCAGATTCCAAATCAATATTAATTCGGAATCTGGAACCCTGCCATTATCAGTTAGCGTATCAGCACCACTGTTCCTTTCCTAAAAACAACCCTGCCTATATAGTCCACACCTTCTGCCATAAATACATAAGTGCCGGAATCCTGGTCCTTGCCGCCCACTGTACCATCCCATCCTTTTTCAAATTCACTTGTTTGATAAATCAATTGACCCCAGCGATTGAACACACGGAAATAATCCAGCCGGGCAATGCCCACACATATTGGTTTAAGGATGTCATTCTTTCCATCATGGTTAGGGGTGAATGCTGTAGGCACAAAAATATCCGGTTCTGTTTTAAACACCTTTACCACTATATCATCTTCACCAATGCAGCCATTTGCAGTTGTTACAAGCACATGGTATTTGATAGAGTCTGATGTGATATTGATAGTGGCAACAGGATTCTGTATTGTGTCATTGTTGAGGGCGAAATTGGGTGTCCATAAGTAATAGGTTGTTGGACTTAATGTTGGTGCGTTAGTCGCTACGAACATTTGCAATGGCTGGTTAATCACAACTGCGGTATCCCTGCCTACAAAAGCTGTAATAGGTGGTATTACAACAACGGTTACTGTATCCCTTACCGGCTTTGGACAACCAACAGTATCTGAAACCGTAAGGATATAGTTAGTGGTAGTTAATGGGTTAACAGTTGGTGTAAGTGTGTTGCCACCCAATATATTTGTCGTGGGGCTCCATGAAAAGGTGGAGCCAACAATATTTGCATTTAACTGCACGTTTTTCCCATAACAAATAGGACCGGCACTATCTGCAACCACTACCGGATATGGTGCAACTTTCACATTTACAGAATCATTGTCCTGACATTTTCCAAGGTTGGCCCTCACATAATATTTGGTGGTTACCAATGGCTGTACCAATGGGTATTTTTCTGGAGAAACAGTAACCCCACTTGAGGCTGTCCATACGTAGCTGAGGGCATGGCTTACGGGACGCAGCCTAAATGTATCTGTTCGGCAAATGCCAGTATCAAGACCTGCATCTACCGTTATGAAATTGAGTACGTTAACTTTTATCGAGTCTTTGTTAATGCACCCATTATTATTGACTGATACAACAAATATGGTGGTGTCCTTGGGAAAGACCAATGGATTTTGTGCATTTGGATTGACTATGGAATTGGGCGAACCGGGATTGGATGTCCAAGCATAAGTGCCCCCATTGGCATTGGCCAAAAGCTGTAAGGTATCTATACTGCAAATCAATGTGTCCTTAAAGGGAAGCTGTATCTGCGGCTTGTCCGTGACAATCAAATCCTGTATGGTATCTTTTTGGCAGCCCTTGGTATTGGTAGCGTATAAACGAATAGGATAAGTGCCGGGCGTTGCATACGGATAAGTTGGGTTAGGCAAACTGGAAGTATCCATTAATGTTGTTGGGTCACCAAAATTCCATAAGGTGGTATCCACGGTGCCATAAGCAGTGAATGTGGTGCTATTAAATTGGTAAGGGTTTAAATAACAACTGCCAGTTATGGTGAACTTGGGAATAAAACCCGGGAAAACGTAAACGTATTTACTTGATGAATCTTGGCACCCACCAGTAGCAGTTATTTTGAGTTTGATTAAATACTTTCCTGTATCTCCATAAGTGTGTGATGGTTGGGGAGCAGAAGAAGTGGCACCATCACCAAAAGACCATTGATAAGCAGTAAATGAACCTGAATTTCCGCTTGAGTCACTAAAGTTGAAAGAAAACCCATCACAGGTCCTGCTATCTTGACCAAGTTTCGGATTGCTAGGTTGACAGTCTCCTACTTTTAATATGAAGTCTTTTCTATGTTCATTTATTTTTACGCCATTCCGCCATTCCTCTACGGCAACACACACTACATATAAACCAGCAGCTGTTGGTGTTGTGCCAGTTACAATGCCAGTGAAGTTATTGATTAAGGCATTTGACCCTAATGGACTCGAAGCAGTATATGGAGATGTATAAGAAAGGGGGGCAAGTTGTAATGGACTTGGCGGTGGTGGTATAGGGTTAACAGTAGTGTTGTAGAAAGGATTTGGGTTAGAACCGCCATTTCCCCCAAATCCATCATACGCTGCTACGAATTTGTAGGACAAAGAGTCTGCGTCAATATCCAAAGCACTGTAGTCTAATGTAAAACTGCTGCCTTTGCATACAATGGTTGTATCCTTAACTATAAACCTTGGACTACTATTGTAGCCGTTGGGTAGTACGTTCGTTCCGGGAATGCTAGTAACAAAAGTACCACCTGTGTTCGTGCCTGAAAAAACGTTTTCAAGTGGCGACCTCCTAGTATAACGTGCCCATGCCAAAATATACCCACCACTGGTTCTTGTCAATTCAATTTGACCACTATATGTGCCGACATCGTAACAAGCAATTTTATCGCCTGTCAAACATGGATTGAAATTTGGGTCATTTGAAATTTGTGGTGCTAATCCTGGAAATTCTTTTGTTAGTAAGAGTGATGTGTTTAAGTCGAAGCTTGGATTGTCATATATCCCAACCCTAACGGTCTCACCATCTAATGTTTGGCCTGATCCTCCTGAACTATTGCATTGTCTAAATAATCTCATTGTTATTTTATACAAATCGGAATTAACTGTTGAACCGAGTCCAATTCGTTCATAAAACAATTCCCCACCAGCAATATGCGTAGCAAAAGAAGAAACTGAGGCAATCAAGCAAGAAACAAAGAGTAAAAATCTTTTCATGATAATTCGTAAAACGTGAATGTACGAAAGGTAGCAGTAATGCAATAACCGTTAAGCCATTTATAGGATGGTGGAAAGAAAGGCTTCGCTGCTTTGTAAATGTAAAAGGCAGAACAAGTGATTCTGCCTTTTACATTTACGGACAATTTTCGATAGATTATTTCAGCACGGATAACTTTTCAGTATAACTGTTTTTGGCTGTGATAATCTTGATATAGTAAATACCGTTGGGTAAGTCTTGAACACTTAACTCGTAAGTATTTTTTGAGAGTCCAATATTGATTGATTTGATTAGTTTGCCATTGGTTGAATAAACGTGGATGATTCTTATTGTTTCATTCTGAGTAAAAATATTTACAAAGGAAGCCGCAGGATTTGGGTAAATCTTCAATTTGTTCTGCATTGGCTCTACATTAAGATGAGACAAGCTTGGCATTCCCCTAGAAAAAGATAAATATCCATTGGTTGGACTAGTTACATGATAGTATATTGTATTATAACTAATGCAGCCATATTCCGTTTTGCTAACTGTTAGTGGGAAAGATACCGGCAATGTTAAGTTTGTCGGTATGCAAATGGTGGCAGACGATTGGTTACTTTGAAAATTGCTTATAGAAACTGGTGATGGTGCATTGATTGTATAAGAAACATTCGGGTCTGGATATGATACTGTGTTATAAAAAGGGTCAAAATCTAATTGCACGCAATATGGAAATCCTGATGTTATTGAACTATTCCATTGACTAAATCCATAAATTGATTTAAAAATAATATTTACAGGAGCAGACAAACAGCCATTGGCGGAAACTGTATAAGTATGAGTATATGGGTTTGTTGTATTAAATCCACTAATTGTTTGAGTGTATGTCTGACTAGTTTCATTAGGTATTATTGTCCCATCTTTATACCATTGATAATTTGATGCTGGAGTGGAGGTTAAGGTCAAAGGGTAAATTCCATCATAAATATAACAAAAATCAAAACTTCCATTTGGAGTAATAGTGGGTGGCGTACATCCAGAAATACAGCTATTTACATCAACAACAGCCTCTATATTAAAGTCATATGTGCCATCACAGGAATTCTTGGGTGTTACGGCGTTTGGAAAAACCATCTGAAGTTTGTACTGCCCGTAATTAATAGTTGCATCAACTGTTAGGTTTTGTCCTGTTGTTGGTAATAAGAAGTTTCCATTAGGATCTACCCATCTAAAAAAAGCATCTTTAATTGGGCAATTTGGTGGGTTTGGGCCAATCGTAACTTGACAGTCTGCAGGGTAGTTTGTAGGCGATGAGCCTGCAGAGAATAAAGACAAATCAATTATTTCAGGATTTGCAAAATTCAAGACCGTTACTTTTTGTACAGGGGATTCGGTCACACATTCTGGGAAAATCCAAACAATATCATAGCTGTCATTAGGGATAAACTTTAATACTATTTGTTCAAAGGATGTTGGAGCAGCCACATTTTCACAATAAATCTCCTGATAGCGTTGAGGGTAAACAATGCCACCATAATCATACTGAGGGAAGTCAGTACATTTTGCCAAAACAATTTTGAATTTAATTTTTTTAAATGGATAGGAAGCAACGCTTGTAACCGATCTGAAAAATGACAGCAAATATTCATTGCCCCTTGCAAATGGTGCTATTGTTTTTGTATATATACCCTCAATATAAACCCCTGAACCAGTGCCAACAGGGCCTTCTTGGGCTCCCATATTAGCAACATTAACACTTGGGTATATACTTGGCAGGGGGCCATTGCCAATCCATCTATTTATATCGGCAGTGCCACTTGATGCGTACCAATCCTGAACCATATTGGTTGTAAACGCATCAACTATAGTATTGCTATTGCCAGTTTGGAATGATGGGTTAGAAAGATAGTTGCACCCAATATCTATAATTTCCCTCCGGCAACTTGGTCGGGCAGCATCCAAGACTTCTCTATTTTCAGTTTTTAAGTTTAATTGCCGTTGACTAAATAATAGGCTTGGCAAAATAAAAAAAGGCACAAGCAAAATTTTTCTTTTCATGTTATGGTGGGTTTTGGTTTAAATGGATTAACTAAAAATACAGCGTGTGTTATCTTTTTGAAACTTGTAAGTTTATCCTTAGCAATAAATTTAATCTACCTAATCAGCACCACAGTTCCTTTTCTAAAAACAGTCTTGCCTGTATAATCAATGCCCTGCGTCATATAAACATAAGTGCCATTGGGCTGCTGTGCATCACCCAATAAGCCGTTCCAGCCTTTGCCAATTTCGGAGGTGGTAAAAATCAATTGGCCCCAACGGTTATAGACACTGAAAAACTCCAGCTTGCTTATGCCTACAGGTATGGGCTTCAAAATGTCATTCAAGCCATTTGCATTTGGCGTAAAAGCTGAAGGCACAAAAATGTCCGGACTTGTCTTGAAGAGTTTTACCGTTATTTCATCTTCACCATAACAGGTTTCGGGTATAGTGGCCCGCACTTTATATTTTATGGAGTCTGCAGCAATATTCAAGGAGGCAATTGGGTTGGGAATATTGGTATTGCTTAATCCTGTGGATGGTGTCCATTTAAACACGGTGCCATTGTCGAAGTTGGCAATAGCATTTAATTGTAAGGGTTGGTTGATTACAATGGATGTATCGTTTCCAGCAAAAACAACGACAGGTTTTATCACTGTTATTTCTACCGTATCATTAACTGGTTTGGGGCAGCCCAATGTGTCCCTGGATGTAAGCAGGTATTTGGTGGTACTGGCTGGTGCTGCAACAGGGTTCAATGTGTTTGCATTAAGCAGGTTGGCTACTGGACCCCAATTGAATGATGAGCCAATGATACTCCCATGCAAAAAAGCCTTTGTCCCAAAACATATCGATGAGTCAAGCCCTGCATTGCTTACGGGATAGGGAATGGATTTTATCAATACAGTATCCCGGTCCTCGCACTTGCCCAAATTGGCTTTTACATAATAATAGGTATTGGTCAATGGTTGTACCAATGGATATTTTATTGGTGCAACAACTTCACCTGTAGAAGCTGTCCAAATATAGCCCAATGCGTGACTTACAGGATGCAGCCGGAATGTATCCGTTTTGCAAATGCTTGAATCCAATCCCAAATTGACTTTAATAAACTGCAGCACATTTACTTTTATTGAATCTGTGTTCACGCAGCTTTGGTCAGTTAGGGTAACGTAATAGGTTGTGGTATCATGTGGATAGACCAACGGATTGGATGTATTTGGATTGATGATATTATAATTGGGACCCCATACAAAAGTTCCTGTACCAGTAGCAATCAACGGCAAGGTATCAATACTACATATCAATGTGTCTTTAAATGGCAGGTGCAAGTCTGGCTTGTCCCTTACCAGAACAGTTTTATTGATTGTTTTTTCGCAGCCCTTACTGCTTGTTACAAAAAGTTCCACATTTACCGTAGCAGGAGCGGCATAGTTATGGTTTGGATTTTTAATGGTAGATGCAGTACTGCCATCCCCAAAATTCCATAGCCATGAATCAACAATACCATACGCAGTGGTAGTTGCATCATGGAAGTTGAAAGGTGTTTGATAGCAACTGCCTGTGTAGGTGAAACTGGGAACGAAGCCCGGGTAAACAATTACAATGGTACTATCCAGGCCTGTGCAACCATTGGGGCCAGTGATAAACAATGACGCTTTATACCTGCCAGTATCAGCATAAGTGTGGCTGGGTGCTGGTTGTGTGGAAGTATTGCCATCACCAAAATTCCATTGGTAGGCAATGATGGATGAGGAATTGGATTGGTTCTGGAAATTTACTGTAAAGTCATCGCATTGGATGATTTTGTCCGGAAGGTCTGCACTGGCAATGTCGCAGTCCTGCACTTTTAGGATAAAATCTTTTCTGTGTTCGGTCATGGCAATACCGTTACGCCATTCCGTTATGCAAACATTCACCACAAACTGCCCAACGGTTGCTGGAGCGATGCCATGTATAAAACCCGTTGTTGTATTAATATGAACGCTTGGACCCAATGGACTGGTGCCACTATAAGGGCTAGCGTATGGCAATGGTGTAAGGTTGAGGGTTGGTGTGGGAGGGGAACCAGTGCCACCACCATTATTGGGAGCGGTATATGCCTCACAAAAAGAATAGGTGAGCGTGTCGTTGTCAGGATCCACGGCACTAAAATCAAGTACAAAATTCCTGTCGGAGCAAACCAGCACAGTATCTTTTAGTGCAAACTGCGGGCTGCTGTTATGCCCATTCGGCAAGGTATTGGTGCCAGGAATTTTGGTTACATACGTACTGCCTGTATTCAATGGTTGGGAAAGGTTGGAAATATTGTCTATCCTGCAGCAGCCGCTTCTGGACAGGGTATAGCCTGCCGCATTGATTGGCAAATTAATAATTGATGAAAATATGGCTACTTGGTAGCAAACGTTTACTGAGCCAACCAAACAAGGAAACGCTGCTGTATTTAGCGTAAGCGTTTCAACACTGCCAATTAATGGCAAAGCCAATTGCCTGAATAGGCTACCATTTTCATAAAAGCCCACAATTACATTTTCGCCCTGCAATTGAGGTCCATTTGAAGCACAGTCCCGGAAAAGTCGAAGGGTAATCCTGTACTGATTGGAACTGCCATTGGTACTTAGCCATTCATAAAACAGTTCACCACCAGCAACATGCTTTGCAAACAAAGTTGTTGCAGTACAGAGAAAAAAAATTATGAAGAGCATTTTCTTCATAAAAACTTTTTGTTACCTGTTGATGAATAAAAGCAATTGGTGGTTAAGTTGGTCGGTAGCTTCCCACATGCTCATATGGCCAATCCCGTCTAGGATATGAATATACGAACATTCGGGCAGGATTGTTTGCTGCAGCACATCATTTATTGGTGCAGCCACATCTTCTGTTCCCATGATAAACAAAACAGGTGTTTTGCTGCCTTTAAGTACATGTGTTCTATCTGGCCTATTCATCATGGCAAAATAATACTGTTGCAAGGCTTCTTTGCTAAATGCTTTGCCAGTTTCAATTAATGCTTCCACTTTTTCGGGATGGTCTTCTTTGAACTTTTTGCCAAACAAATTGGGTGTTGTATTTTTCAAGAAAGGATAGGAACCATATTTTTCAATGATTTCAATTCCTTTTTGCCTAGCCTGTTTTTTTTCCTCGTTATCTGCAAACGCAGTTGAATGAATAAGCCCAAAACCACTAAGCATATTTGGTAACAGTTCGGCAAAAGCCAATGTTATGTAGCCCCCCATGCTATGGCCAAGCAACGTGCAGGCTGAAACATTTTCTTGTTGAAGGAGAGAATGAATGATTCTGGCGTAATCCTCTATGGATGCTTGATGGCTCAGTAGTGTTGATTGACCGGAGCCGGGTAAATCTGGAACAATCAATAAACAATGTTCCTTAAGAAAATCAATTTGATGATTGAAGATATTGCTGTCTTCTCCGAAACCATGCAGTAATACTACAGGCTCGCCATTGCCTTCCAAGCGATAGTAAATAGACGTATTTTGATATTGAAATGATTTTTGCATGGCCAATATATTGTTCGTAGGCAGATGCCCTTCACATTTCTTGCCACTAATTCACGAATGCACACGAATGCTTACATTCCAAGTCTTATATCCAACAATCTAAAAGCTAAAACTATTATTTCTGCTTTTGATTTAGAAGACCTGTATTTTAGTGTTTTAGTAGCAATCGTTTTTTCTTTCCCCATATAATCAAATTCCACCCAATCATTAAAAAAGCAAATACCGAAAATATTTTGTACAGATAATCCCCATGCCTCACATAAAATGTTTGGTATGTTTTTGCCGGGATGGAGTATTTAATGGCAGTGGCTTCATCCCATTTTGTTTGTTCCTTAATATTTCCATAATCATCAATCATGGCACTGATGCCCGTGTTGGCACTTCTAGCTACCCATCTTCTTGTTTCAATGGCACGCAGTTTTGCATAAGCCAAATGCTGTTTATGTCCGGGCGTATTGCCCCACCAGCCATCATTGGTAATAATGGTGATAATATTTGCACCCTTTGCCATATACGTTGAAACATATTCACCATAAATACTTTCATAACAAATGATAGGAGCACTAACAAATGGATTGCCTTCGTTTTTAAACGCAACAGAAGCAGTATCCCTTGCATAGCCGCCAGTAGTGCCACCAAATTTTTCAAACACAGGTCCAAGGAAATTCAAAAAAGTTGGCAAGGACTCCACACCCGGCACTAGTTTGCTTTTTACATAAAATTGCAAAGGTTGATTGGCTTTAATGCTTACCGCTGCATTGTAGGAATCATAATAGAAACCGTCCTGTGTCTTTCTTGCAGAAGGAGTTGTTTTTTCTGCACCTAAAATTTTATAGGTTTCAATGCCTGTAAGCAAAGTAATGTTTGGGTGGCGGGTCACAAATTCAAAAACTGGTTGATGGATATTGGCCGTTGCTACTTCATTAATCGGAAGATTGGTAGCCAAGGCAGTTTCTGGCCACATGACCAATTTGGTTTCAGCATCAATTTTCTGTTCTGATAATGAAATTAATAGTTGAATTTGTTCAGCAGCAGAATTGAGTTTAAACTTTTGATACGGGTCTATGTTTGGTTGAACGATGACAACGTCATGACTTTTAAATTTCCATGTTTTTCCTAAAAGGTTAATAATAAACGAGGCAGAGATTGGCAATGCAATCAGTAATCCAATAACCAATCCCTTTTTCACCCTAAACCGTGCACTTTCTACCTTGAATCTTTTCACAAACTCGTACAATAAAATATTTATCACCAGCACCCATAATGCTCCCCCACCAATGCCCGTGTATTCATACCACTGCACCCAATTAATTTGTGCAGCAAATACATTTCCCAAGCTCAACCACGGCCAAGTAAGTTGCCAATTCAAATGGATATATTCGAACAGCATCCAAAAAGCAATCAAGGAGAAATGACCAGCCTTTTTTCCAAATTTATTCTTGAAAAGATAATAGCCTATCCAAGGGATGCACATCAACAAAGCATTGGGGACGATGGCCACAATAGCTCCTACTTCCGAACTGTTCCAAATCCACCACGTGGTTAAGGTATTCCAAATAAGCAATGCAATGAAAGCATATAGTGAAAATTGTTTCCTTCTGGTTGTTTTATCAGCAATGAACAACAGGGGAACAAATGCAAAAAAAATCAAGAAAGTCAATGGCGATACTGGCCATGCAGCAGATAAAAGAATGCCCGATAAAATGGCGAGACCAAAGAGTTGAAACCTTTTCAAGGAAAAATATTTTGGATGCGGAAGTTCGGAAGATTATTTAATAAAAGAGCCAGTCGAAATTGGACTGGCTCTTTTATCCTTTTGTAGCGATAAATAGGAACTATCTATGGAACAATAAAAGATTTTCTTTGGTAAGTCTGGGCACTAAAATAACCCAATGCACCCCCTTTAATATTGGTTACAGGGTTTGCTGGTGATGCTGATTGACTGGCACCTGTGGCACTTTGTTCAAGACTGAACCAGTATTTGTAAACATCTGCGGATATGCAGAAAGCATCAATATCCACTTTGTCACCTTGCTTTATTTTGTACTTGTCATCATCATCATCTGGCATGTACCACAGTTTTGATTCTGCATACTTGCCATCGATATAGTCATCATCCCTTAAAAAGATACTTTTTTCTTGAAGCCCATTTACATATTGCACAAACCTTAGTGCATTGCCTTTTCCTATTGGATCCTGATAAGCATAATTGACCAACTTGGTAGCAGATCCAAACAGTAATTCATCACTTGCAAAAACAGTATCGATGATTATTTTTTGTGGCATGGTAGAAGCAGATGTAAATGTGTTTCCATCAGCGGTAACATTTAGGGAATATGTTCTTCCCACAGTGCCTACAAATGTTGGGGCTGAATATATGCCCGTAGCTGTTTGTACAAAAGTGGTTATGTTTCCCAAATCATCTGTAATAGTTACGCTTGCACCACTAACACCTGCAAAATTGTTGTTCTCATCAAAATTTTTGGTTGTTGATAGAAGCACTTTGCTCTCACCTGCTTTATCTGATACAATGCCTTCAATAACATACTTTTTTGCTGTATTGTTAAGGTCAATATCTATTACTTTTTCACAAGATGCAAAGAAGAAAGAACCTGCGATTAACATAGCCCATCCTGTTGTTTTAAAATTTCTCATTGTTTAAATATTTTCAGTGCAGCAATTAATGGGGTTATAAAAATTTGAAATTATAAGAAATCGATGGGATGAATTTAAAGAGGGCCACTTGATAAGCTTCTGTTTTGGTTGCATCATCTTTATTGTCGCGAAATTCAATAGTATAAGCATTTTCCCGACCATAAGCGTTGTACAAGCTAAAGGTCAATTCACTGCTCCAGTGTTTTCTTTCTTTTAATTGCAAAGTAGCACCAAGATCCAAACGGTGGTATGCGGGCATCCTATAGCCATTACGTTCAGTGTAATAGTAAACCGTTTGCCCTCCAATTTGGTACTTTCCTGCAGGGAACGTTACTGCACTACCTGTATAATAAATCCAGTTGGCAGAAATAACCCACTTTTTGCTTAGTTGATAAGAGCCAACAATGGCAATATCATGTGTTCTGTCCTGCTTTGCATTGTACCATTGATTGTTGTTGATACCATCAATTTTTCTTTCTGTTTTAGACAGTGTGTAGCTTAACCAGCCCGTAAACTTGCCTGTTTTTTTCTTCAGTAACCATTCAATCCCATAAGCTCGGCCCTTACCAAATAGTAGTTGGGATTCTATGGCGTTTGAGTTGATAAACAAATCTGCACCATCCCTATAATCAACTTGGTTCTGCATGGTTTTATAGTATGCCTCTACTGTAAGTTCATAATCCCTATTATGCAGGTCCTTGTACCAGCCAATAGAAACCTGGTCAGAAATTTCTGGTTTAATAATGTTGGTACTGGCTACCCATTTATCTGTAGGACTTGATGATGTTGAGTTGGAAAGCAGGTGGAGGTTCTGCACATTGCGGACATACGATGCTTTAAACGATGCAGTGCTGCTGTATTGGTAACTAACTGCGGCTCGTGGTTCCACATTGAAATAAGTTTTTACAAAATCACCATTTTGATAAGTTGTGGTGTCTGTTACCTTACCATTGGCATCTACAGCATAAAAATCACCTTTGCCTAAAATACTAAAAGCACTAAGCCTTGCACCATAGGTAACATTTATGTTATCAGATGCTTTCCATGTGTCCGAAATGAATGCTGCATTTTCCCAAGAAAACCTTTTCTGTAAATAACTGCTATTAATGCTTGAACTGGAAGATGCAGATACTTCACCGGGGCGAATGGTATGGTAGATGGAGTTTATACCGAAACGAACACTGTGTTTACCATTTGCGTACCACTGTAGTTCTTCCTTTAAATTCCAGTCACGTATTTGGGAGAAAATATCAAAATCATTGGCACCACTGCGGATAGTTATTTTATAGTTGTAGTTGCTAAAAATTAAAGAGGTATTGGAGAACAGTTTATTGTTGAAGATATGGTTCCATCTAGCTGTTGCTGTACCATTGCCCCAGCCCAAACCAAATGTTTCCCCAACACCCAATTGGTCATGACCAAAATAGCCTGACAAATACAAACGGTCTTTCTTTCCCAAAATATAATTGGCCTTTGCATTCAAATCATAGAAATAAAGCTTGTTACTATTAATGGTGGAATCGTTTGACAATTTCAGGAACATATCTACATAGGTTCTCCTGCCTGTAATAAGAAAAGAGGATTTGTCTTTTTGCAAAGGGCCTTCAACATTTAACTTGGCGGAAATAAGGCCGATACCACCACTTACATTGTAGTCCTTAATATTGCCATCGTTCATTTTAATATCAAGCACCGAGGACAAACGTCCGCCATATTGAGCAGGCATGCCAGCCTTATACATGGTAATGTCTTTAATGGCATCTGAATTAAAGGTTGAGAAAAACCCCAGCAAATGGGAGGCATTGTAAACTGGAGCCTCATCCAACAATATCAAATTTTGGTCGGCAGCACCTCCCCGAACAAAGAAGCCACTATTGCCATCACCAGCAGATTTAATGCCTGGCAACAATTGAATGGTTTTTAGTAAATCCCTTTCGCCCAGCAATACGGGTATGTTTTTAATTTCCTTAGTGGTGAGTTTCTCCACGCCCATTTGTGTGCTGCCCAAACTCCTGCGTGTGGATGATGATTTAACGGTTACAGCATCCAATTCCTTTGATTCATCAACTAAAGAGATGTTCAAAACGATGTCCTTATCTAAGGTAATCTGTTGGGCGTTTAGTTGAAAACCCACTGCACCAACTTCAAGTTTGTACTGTCCTTTTTCAAGTGTAATGGAATAGAAGCCATATTCATTGCTGATAGCTGTTACCTTGCCTGCCCTTACACTGGCACCTATTAGGGTTTCGCCTTTGGTTTTAGAAGTGATGGAGCCACTAATGGTAAACTTTTGTGCGAATGAACTTACTGTTACAAACAGTAGTAACAGGAATAAATAAGTTTTGGTCATTGATTTGATATTCGGTTATGTAATGGTTTACATATAGGCAGGCAGAAGTTAGGAACTATGTTACTGCAATATTACCAGTCCAAATGCTAAAGTTTTTGTAAAGCATTTTAAGTGGCTAAAATGAGATGACGACTTGCAATGAAGGATATTGTATGGCAATAAAAATACTCAACTGGTCAAGTGTAGCAATATGTAAAAAAATTGCGTATTACTACGCTTGTTTTATGGGGAGAAGTAATTCTATCTTTAGCCTATAAAAGCTAGCACATGAAAAAGATTACCATTATTACAATTTGCTTTGTCCTATTATTTGTTTCCTCTTGCAAAAAGGATATAAAGGAAGAAAAGGCCAACCAATCTACTGCAGCTAATGGCAGTATAAACATGGATGCATCAGACGATGGCAGTGACTTATACGAACCTACTTTAAAGGATCGTTTGTTTAGGTTTGGCTATGATGATGAAAATGCAATTGTGCAAACAATGACAAATGGAAACACGATAACACTAATGCCTTATGCAGCACCAAAAGAAATTGACTACCATTTATATATTGTATTGGAGGAAAATGCTTCAGGTTCAATTTTGAATCATGCTTTTATATTGTCTGAAAACAGTATAACAACTACTATAGATTTGGAATCTTGGGTTATAGAACCGGGCAAAGTGTATAAATGCGAAGAGGGACAGCTTAGCAACCCCCTGCAAAAGAAACTGATGGCACATTATGATGGGGCAGATTACGATGCAGAAACTTTATATAAAAACGCCATTATAACACCACCAGCCGATACACCTGTTTGCATAGATTGGTATTGGACCACTTGGAATGCGGATACTGGTGAAATTATTGACCAAGTATATCTTTTTACTGATTGTGGTGGGTGGGGAGGGGGTGGTAGCACGGGTAGCGGCAGTAGTGGCAATAATAACAACAATCAACAGCAGTTTGATACAATTGCCACTCCACAAACCAGCCACCCAATGTGGCATGTTGGACCCAAAATTTCTTGGTACACTTTATTTGCAGCAGAGCATTTAAGAGGGATTTCATATCAAGTGGTTGGCACGCCAACTCCTTCCAACCCTATGCCAGTTGCACCCAATGCTATTTTCACATCAGCAACAACGGGGAATATTACTTTCTCCAACTTCACAATGTATAATTTTACTTGGACAACAAGCACACATACCGCAAACATGATAAGCGATTCACGTACAGAATGCTTTGCAGATGGAACAATTAGTGATAACCTGCCGTATGGTGTTAATCAATACAATAGAGGGATCAAAAATTATTTTTCATGGGATTTATGGCCATAGTTAATTATGAATAAACTAAAACTCGCTCCTTACTATATACTTCTGTTTTTAGGTTGTAAAGCCAATAAGGTAAATATGGGTCACATTGTAATGAAAGATTACTTTGTTGATAGTGTTACCCATAAATCTGAAAGGTTCAATTCTGACGGCCATCATTTTTGGTTCAGGGATAGCTCTGTTGTGGCAGAGAACATAGTTACCAATTATAAGGATAGTTCAGGTTTTGTTAGACAATGGGATGAAGTTTATAACTATGTATTTTTTGATTTTAGGGAAAGACATTTTTATGAGTATTTACATTTTGCTGATACAGCAGTATTACAAGTAGCCTATAAGGAACCAGATGACCTTCGACATCGATTAACACTAAGAATGTACAAGGATTGGCCAAATCCTGCATATGCCGACAGCATTTTAAAGAATGGAAAGAATCTGGCAGATACTACTATAAACAATAAATCGTATAGTCGGTTTCGATTTGAAGAATATAGAAAAAAAGCAAACTTCCCGAAAATAAAATTTATAATAACCCTTTATCTTGATTGTCAAAGTAAAACTACTATTAAATTTTTCAAATGGTTTAGTGAGAGTAGAGGTTGTCCTGTGGTAAGATATGATGAGCAGTTTGATGGAAACTTTGTTTATTTTGAATTAAACACAATAAAAAAGACTTTTACATCTCAAGAGAAAAAGGCATTCGATATTTGGGAAAAATATGCAAAGGAGCACCCTGTAAAATGATACATAGATAGAACTGGGTTAACAAAATAAGCAGCATTTCAAAGGGATAAAGTATGTGGTGACGGGCACACCTACTCCAGGAAATCCTTTACCTACTGCACCTGCCCCAATTTTTACGAGTGCTAGAAAGGGAAATTTATTTCCAATCATTACGATATCAACTTTTCATTGGGTTACAGATGAGCATACCGCAGAATTAATAACTGATGTAAAGGCAAAATGTCATGTTGAGGGTAGAATAACAAATTCTGCTTTGCCAGATCAACCTGTAATAAAAAGTAAAAACTTTTCTTCTAACAGCGTAAATTGGCAATAACAAAAATTAGTTTGCCTTCCTATTCTATTAATACCATTCAAATCCACCAATGAGAAAAATAATGCTTATTATTTTGTGTTCTATTGTCAATGTCATGCAAAACCCAAAGAATTAATGCAGGGCAGATACTCATGAAAACGTGGATTATTGACGAAGAAACAAAAAAACCAAGAAAGCATATTTCTGAAGGTCATCGTTATTGGTATAGCCTTGTTATTGGCGAAAGTACTGGAGTGTATTATTATGATGACAGTTCAGGAGCATCCAAGGAAGCTACTTATCTAATTAATTACATTTTTTTGGATCTTAGAACGAAGCATTTTTATGAATACTTACATTTTTCCGACACTGCAGTTGTACAAGCGGCTTATTTGGAGCCTGAGAGTGTGAGTGGTAACCGTGTGGCGTATATGTATAAGGATAACCCTAGTCCTTCCTATGCAGATAGCTTGTACAACAAGGGCAAGAACCTTACTGATACGGTTATTGATAATAAGTTGTATGGCCGTTTCAGGTACAGTTATCTTTATACGGATGGTCGTCACCCACTGACAACTTTTACTAATACGGTTTATTTTGATTGTAAAGCAAACAGCACCATTAAACTTTATAAAGTATTAAGTGAAAGACGCGGCTGTCCTGCTGTACGTTTTGATCAGGAGTTTGACGGAATTTTTCTATTTACAGAACTCACCACCACAAGCAAGAAATTAACTAGCGAAGAATCTAAAGTCTTTGATACATGGGAAAAATATGCTAAAGAGCATCCTGTAAAATGATGCTAGGTTTTACCCAATAAATAACCCAGTTTTTACAATGGATTTTTTATTGGTGAGGTTGGAGGGAGCACCGCAAACATGATAAGCGATTCACGTACAGAATGCTTTGCAGATGGAACAATTAATGATAACCTTCCCAATGGCCAAAATGTGTATAATAGAGGAATTAAAAATTATTTTTCATGGGATTTATGGTAATAATATGAATAAATTAAAATTTCTTTCATTTTGTGTGCTTCTATTCCCCAACTGTAAAACTCATAAAACAAACATGGGGCATGTAGTAATCTATGATTACATTAAAGATTCTATAACCAATAAACCAAGTAATTTTCTAACTGATGGTTGTCACTTTTGGTTTAAGGACAATTTAATAGTGGTACAGAATATTACTACAAATTACTATGATAGTTCGGGCGTTCAAAGAAGATGGGACGAAGTGTATAACTATGTTTTTTATGACCAAAGAACAAAGCAGTTTTATGAATACCTGCACTTTTCCGATATCGCTGTCTTGCAGTCTGCTTATACTGAGGTTGATGAAATAAAGCATAGAATGAGTTACAGATTATACAAAGAAAGGCCTAGCCCCATATTAACTGACAGTATTATTGATAATGGAAAAGACTTGACAGATACAATTATTGGGGACAAAACATATCAACGATTTAGATTTGGTATTCATGTGAAAGACGCTCGTCATCCACTTACTCTAGTTACTTATACATTGTACTTTGACTGTAAAGGAAATGGCACTCTCAAATTTTACAAATGGCTAAGTGACAAACGAAGGTGCCCAGTTATCCGTTTTGATGAAGAAATTGAAGGGAACCTAATTTGTCGTGAAATAACAACCATAAGCAAAGCATTAACTAACGAGCAATCAAAAACATTCGATGTTTGGGAAAAATATGCAAAGGAGCATCTTATAAAATGATACATAGTTTACCAAATAAAAAAATCCAGTGTAACAACTGGATTTTTTTATTTGGTAAACTCTTAGTGGTGATGATGGTGCAATTTCTTTGCAAAATCTTCCGCACTAATGCTTTCCTCTTTTGCTTTTACTTGGCCTTCTAATGCAGTAAACATTTTGTCTGTGCTAATTCTGTGGTAGCTGTCCTCCACAAACTTCCTGTCCTTCATCATCTTGTCAGCATAGTCATCCACCCATTGCTGGTTGTCCCCTAAAGCACCCAATTGACCGCCCATATATTGGAACAGTTGGGCCTTTGCAAACTCACGAATATCATCAGGCAATACCTCAATTTTGTTGTCTTCAATCACTTTGGTGCTAACCAAAGTCCATTTTAAACTATTGGTAAAAGAAGGAAATTCAGCTTCGGCTTCTTCAGCAGTTTTTGGCTTTTCACCACCAGTTTGCAACCAGCGTTTCAAGAAGCTTTCAGGAAACTCCATTGGTGTGTGGTCAATCAAGTGGTGATAAATTTGGTCATGCACCTGGTTACGGCTCTGTGCCTCAAAATGTGTTTCAATATCTTCTTTTATGGCAGCACGTAATTCCTCTTCACTTTTGATTTCCCTGTTAGGATATGCACCCAGAAATAGTTCCTCATCAATCGGGGCTTTTGTTACCAACCCAATTTTAGTAATGGTCATCTTGAAGTGCTTGTCAGCTACTGCTGGTTCGTCCTTGTCCAAACCCAAATCACCCAATACAACTTCCAGTTCCTTGTCTTCAAAAGCTGTGGCTAAATGAACATCCACCACATCGTCTTTCTTTTTACCAATCAATGTTGGACGGAAAGCAGGTGCAAAATATTTTACCAATAAACTATTAGCCTTGTTGATGCCACCTTCTTTTACGTTCCCTTCTGCATCCAATTCAGTAAAAGTTACGTTCAATACATTCTCCTCACTTTCTACCGCTTCTGGTTCAGTCATTTTGCCATAACGTGTTTGCAAACGTTCCATCTCCTCATTCACCATTTCTTCAGTAACGTTCACTTTGTACTTGGTAACGTTTATCTTTTTTGCATCAATTTCAAAAGCTGGTTTCAAACCAATTTCAAAAGCGAAAGCATAATCGGAAGGATTGTTCATGTCCAATGCCCTAGCATCCACATCCAAAGGCAATGGCTGGGCAAAAATGTCCAATTGTTCCTTGCCCAAATATTCATTCAATTGTTTTTCAACGGTTTTCAATACTTCTTCTTGAAACACCCCTTGCCCGTACATTTTCTTTACCAAACCAGCAGGTACCATTCCCTTGCGGAAGCCGGGAATATTTGCTGTCTTAGCATATTTCTTCATGTTCTGTTCAAAACTGTTGAGGTAATCTTCTTTGGAGAGGTTGACGGTAAGCTTATCGGTTAGGTTGCCGATATTTTCCCTTGTTACTGTTGCCATGTTTATTAGCTTTTTGCTATTAGCCAGAGCCGATAGCCTGATTAAAAATGAAGAAGTTGATAAGAAGGGAGTTGAAGATTGTCATCTATCAACCTCCCAACTTATCAACTTCACTTTTGTGCGGGTGGAGGGACTCGAACCCCCATGCCTCGCGGCACTAGATCCTAAGTCTAGCGTGTCTACCAATTTCACCACACCCGCTTGGTTGTGTATTTCGACTTAGGGAGGGCAAAAGTAGGGGAATGATTGGAAAATGAAAAAAGGATTTTGGGATTGGAAATCTGGAACAAGGATGGAACAGATTGGAGACATGAACTATTTAATAAACTTCCCAATCACAGGCATTTTCTGGAACTCCGTTTTCTCTACCAATAAAATAAACCAGATAAAAACTGCCAATAATAAGCTGCCAATAAATAAGCTGAACCATGCAGGTGAAAAGAAATAGGTTATGCCTTTATGGATAAAGAAGAGTATCACCACAATAACCATATAAGCAACCAGCTTTTTCCAAGCGTAAGGAATGCGGTATTCCTTTTGTCCCCAAACAAAACTGATGACCATCATGCTGCCATAGCAAAAGAAGGTGGCCCATGCACAAGCCATGTAACTGAACTTGGCGATAAATAGACAATTGATGAGGATGGTGATACCAGCACCTGCCAAGGTTATCCATGCACCTGCCATGGTTTTATGGCCAAGCTTATACCAAACGCTCAGGTTATAATAAATACCGAGGAACATGTTTGCCAATAAAAGAATTGGTACCACAGCTAGGCCTTCCCAATATTTGTTGGCAATGAAATGTTTCCAAATGGGCATGTATAAAGTAACCACTAGAAACATGACCGAAATGGTGAGCACAAAAAATTTCATGACCCTCGCATACACCCGTTGCGGATTATCACTCTCGGCCTGTTTAAAAAAGAATGGCTCGGCCCCCATTCTAAATGCTTGTATGAATAAAGTAATTAAAATTGAAAGTTTATAACAAGCATTGTACACGCCCACTTGCGACAAACGGTATTCACTGTCGCCCGGCAGCCACCACTGTAGCATCAGCCTGTCAAACGTTTCATTAATCATGCCGCCCATGCCCGCCACAATCAAAGGAAGCGAATACACCATCATTTCTTTCCAGAGCCTTGTATCAAACTGCAGTTTGATAGCCAGAATTTCTTTGGATAGCAGCAGTAAGGTAAAAACGGATTGTATAAGATTAGCAAAGACCACATAGACTATAGCATTGGTGTGTGGGTTATAAAAGCTGCTTACCCAACCATTCGAATGCTTGGGGCAATAGCCAACAAAAAACCAAGTAAAAAAGATGTTCACTAATATGCCACTAATATTTACAAAGGCAAACATTTTTGGCCTTCCTTCCTGCCTCAGCCTGGCAAATGGTATTCTGGTTAGTGCATCAAAAGCAATAATAAAAATGCTTACCTGAATAATTTGGGGAACATCCGCTAGCCCAGTTGCTGCAGACAAGGACCCTTGACTCATCCAAAGAATCAGTGTAAAAAAAGCAGTTGAAAAAAGCAATGATAAAGAGGCGGTACTGTAGATGGTTTTCTTGTTTTCTTCCTTTGATGAAAAACGGAAATAGGCTGTTTCAAAGCCATAGGTAAAGAGCACATTGAGTAATGGGATGGCAGAATAGATAACGCCCATCCTGCCATAATCACTTTTGTTCTCCAACGTGTATGTCAAATAGGGCGTAAGCAAATAGTTGATAAAACGGGCAGCAATGGAGCTTAATCCATACCACATTGTTTGACTTGCCAATTTTTTTATACTGCTCAAGAAAAGGAAATTAGTAATTAGTGATTAGTAGCTTGGGTAATGGGCTTAACTAATTCCCAATTCCCAATTACTAGCTTAAAAGGGCAAAGTAATGAAACTGTATTTAATGGTTATGAATAAAGCTTGGGGTGATATTGTAGCCCGGTGGTGCAAATAGGGGGTTCTTTAAAAAAGAAGTATCAGTAAGTGTTTGCAAAAAAGCAGTAAGCTGGCCTATTTCAAAATTGCTTAAAGGCAGTTTTTTCTTCAGCAATGAATCCGTTGTTGGACCAACCACCATTTTGTCCCTGTAATGTTCAAAAACATTGGAGAGTGAAAAGAACCGCCCATCATGGCCATAAGGTGCAGTAACAGCTACATTCCTCAAAGAAGGGACACGGAACTTAAGTGAATCGTTTTTATCCTGCGTTATCTTCATCCTTCCATAATCGTTCAGTGTTTTTTCCAGTGCCATTCCATTGTTGCGGAAACTATAATCTGTAAACATGGGTTCCTTATGGCAACTGGTACATTTCCGCTTGAAAATATCATAGCCCAATTGCTGCGGCAGGTTAAAAGTATCCTGCTTACGCATTACTCTGTCATACTTGCTATTGCTGCTTACCATCATAAGTACAAACTGGCTAATAGCCCTATTCATGCGTTGAGTATTGATGGTGACATCGCCAAAAGCAGCACTGAACATTCTTTTATAGGAAGTATCGCCATTCAGTTTCCTTACAATAGTTTCAATGGTTTCTCCCATTTCATTGCTGGCAGTCATGGGAGCCAATGGCTGCAGGTCCAAGTGCATGATTCCACCATCTGCCATGAAATCTTTTTGCCAAGCAAGGTTCTGCAAGGAAGGTGCGTTCCTTGTTGTTAATGAATTATTGAAACCGTGGCTTAGGTTATGATCATACGTGGAAAATGCGGCAAACTGCTGGTGGCAGCCTGCACAACTGATGCTGCTGTCTTTGCTTAACCTTTCATCATAAAAAAGTTTCCTGCCCAGTTCAAAACCTTCTTGTGTAATGGGATTGCTCTTAAAATCATACACTGGTTGTGCCCAACCTTTCGGCACTGGAAATTTCAGCTTCTTTGGTTTGCTCACAACAATAAAAGCTGCACCAAAAATGATGAAACAAAGCAAGGCTGATATGGCTTTGAAGACTTTCATTATTTCATTTCAGTAACCGAGAACATGGTAGCGTAATTATCTGCAAGCTGCATGGCAAATTTTCCAGGCTCGTGGCATAGGGACGATTGGCCAATGCTGATATTAGTAACAGCCTGAAACCACTTAAGCAAATCTGCTTTAATGGTCAATGTTCCTGAATGGATTAATGTATGGGAAATTTCAAGCTTCACTTTTCTTGTGGCATTATGGCGCTGCTTGTAGCCACCTACATCATACATGAAATAGTTGGCTGCTGCATGTGATGAATCACTTTGTCCTTCTAGCTTAGCAAACACATAACCATTGTTCCATGTCCAGAACATACCTTTTATTGGGTCCAAAGAACCTGTATGCACACCGCCAACATTATAAATACTATCCACGCCAATAGTAAACTCAATGAATCTAGGATTAAAATGAGGAAGTTCCCCTATTGCAAAAAACTTGGACCACTTGTCCGCTTCGTCAACCAAATAAGTACCTGGATATGCTTCTGCTTTATTCATGGAATCCCTCAACACAATATTTGAGATATAGTACTTGAACTTATTTACAGTAAAAGGCTCATTATGTGCATTGATATAGGTCTTGTTCATTAGTTCCAACGTGTCTTTGCCAACCCTATGCTCAAAATGGAGGTACATAATTGGCTCCTGTGCCATAGCCCTACCGGTTAGCGACCAAACGCCAAATACCAAAATCCAAACAATACTTTGCTTCATTAGTAATCCCCTGGTTTTAATCTTTTTCTGCCTTCTTTATTAAATGCATTCCGTTTCTTGCCTTCAATTCTTTTTTCAATTACCGCTTTTGGAATTTTCGTAGCAATCCTGCTTTTCTTTTTTACCAACGATTGATTCACCAATTCATTCATTTTTTTGACTACCAGTTCCTTGTTGGCCAGTTGGGTTCTAGCTTCTTGGCTTTTCACCAACAAATTTCCATCGGCGGTAATTTTATTGTGCAGTTTTTGTAAAATGATTTGCTGCTGCTCATCACTTGCAATAGTTGATGCAGCAATATTCCAGCGGCCTTCCACCATCGTTTCCACTTTATTTACATTCTGTCCGCCGCTGCCTCCGCTTCGTGCTGTTTTAAAAACAATTTCAGCTGTAATATCAAGTTTCATTAGGTGAAAATACAATCAATTTTTTCTGTCACGGTAAAGCAATTAGGCAGAAAGGCTTTTTTGTGGCAATTCTTATTCGCCAACCACTGGCTCGCTTTTGGCGAGTTTGTCTTATGCTGTATCTGCAAACCAATAATCTCGTTTCCTTTATCAAGTTCCCTGACCTAAAAGAGCATGCTCTGACGACATGATATTGCTTTTGGTAACAGGTTAAGAACACTTTCTGGCACTCTGATATCACTTAAGCCTATTTTTCTTATTTATGCCCTTGATGGCTAATTTTTTATGTGTGTGACCAACTGTGTGTGACCAACCAGTTGGTCACACACAGTTGGTCACAGTTGTAAATTGTTGTCAATAAAACAAACTAGCCATAGGCGAATGGAAAGAATTATACAGAAATTGGGACCTCAGTTGCAATTTGTCTTGAGCGGTACAAATGCAGTTTCCTCGATTAAATGTGCTGGCCCTTATTGTACCTAGTATGCGGCCCATTTATTGGAGTATTTTTCAATGACCAATAGCTAGGCTTTTACTGTGTGGGGACTATCATTATTTTCTTTGGATTGATGCCTTTACAGGCCATTTATAAATCTGGGGATTCCCATAATTTTATCTCCGTGAACATAACATGAAACATAAATTGTGTGGTAATTAGCAACTTGCGTTAACTAGTAATTGCATCATTGCGATAGGCGAAGCCATTTAAAACAAACAAACATGAGGGTAGTTATACAACGGGTAAGCGAAGCTTCTGTAACTGTTGACGGAAATATAGTTGGCCAAATTGCCCAAGGCTTGCTAGTACTTATTGGTGTTGAAGATGCAGACTCAATAGAAGATATTCAATGGCTGAGCAACAAAATAATTAACCTGCGAATTTTTAATGATGAAACTGGTACCATGAACAAAAGCCTTTTGGACCAAAATGGGAATATTTTGCTTATCAGCCAGTTTACTTTACATGCTGCAACCAAAAAAGGTAACCGCCCATCATACATAAAAGCAAGCAAACCGGATATTGCCATCCTATTATATGAGAAGATGATTGTTCAATTAGAGGCTGATCTAGGAAGAAAAATTGAAATAGGTATTTTTGGAGCAGACATGAAAGTGAGTTTAATAAATGATGGGCCTGTAACAATTATTATTGACAGTAAAAATAAGGAATAATCATCATGACAATAGAAGAGGCACAACAGGATGTGGATCAATGGATCAAAACGGTTGGCGTCCGTTATTTTAATGAGCTTACCAACCTTGGTATTCTAATGGAAGAAGTGGGGGAACTGTCCCGCTTGATGGTGAGAAAATATGGGGAGCAATCGTTTAAGGAATCTGATAAAGGCAAGGAATTAAGTGATGAAATGGCCGATGTGCTATGGGTGCTAATTTGCTTGGCCAACCAAACAGGTGTTAATTTAACAGAAGCATTGCAGAAAAATTTTGAGAAAAAAAATATTAGGGATGCCGAAAGGCACCTAAACAATAAAAAATTGCAGTAACTCGTTTTATTGATAGGCACTCGACTTTCGCAGAAGCCAAGGCCATTATCCAACTGAAAACTTTATTCTATGGCTGCCATCGTTATTGCCACTTCACTTTACCTCTATGCAGGTGCTGTACTGCTCACAATTATCATGGCATTTGTGCTTAAAATGTTTTATTCCCAAAGAAGCAAGGCCAAGTTCAAGGAATACCAAAGTGAAATAGCCCGCAGCCATTCCAAAATATTGAAATTGGAAGTGAAGAACGAAAAGCTCCAGCAGCATATTGACCAGCTTGAAGCAATGACCCTACTAAGCAAGATTGCTTAATCTCCTTTCTTAATATTCATTCTGTAACATCATTTTTATTAGGTTTGCGGCATTATGAGCACGCAAACAGAGAATGTATTTCAATCAATTATTTCCCACGCCAAAGAGTATGGCTTTGTATTTCCTTCCAGTGAAATTTATGATGGCCTAAGTGCTGTTTACGATTATGGTCCCTACGGCAGCGAACTCAAAAAAAATATCCGTGATTATTGGTGGAAGAGCATGACCCAAATGCATGAAAACATTGTGGGCCTTGATGCTGCCATCTTTATGCACCCAACCACTTGGAAGGCTAGTGGCCACGTTGATAATTTCAGCGATCCAATGATTGATAATAAAGATAGCAACAAACGTTACCGTGTTGACCATTTGATTGAGACAAAAGCAGAACAGCTTGCAACAGAAGGTAAAAAGGAGGAAGAGTTTGCCTTGTTGAAAAAAATGGATGAACTGTTGGCAGCTGAAGATTTTGTTGGTTTGAAGCAATTGATTGATGACAATAAAATTGTTTGTTCCATAAGTGGCACAGGTAACTGGACAGAAATACGCCAATTTAACCTCATGTTCTCCACAGAGTTTGGTGCCATTAGTTCAGACAATCCAGATGATAATAAAGTATATCTCCGTCCTGAAACGGCTCAGGGTATTTTCGTAAATTTCTTGAATGTGCAGAAGACGGCTAGGATGAAAATTCCTTTTGGTATTGCACAAACTGGTAAAGCTTTCAGGAATGAAATTGTGGCAAGGCAGTTTATTTTCAGGATGAGGGAATTTGAGCAAATGGAAATGCAGTTTTTTGTCCGCCCTGGCACAGAAGGCGAATGGTACAAATTCTGGAAAGAAGAAAGGTTGAAATGGCATTTGAGCTTGGGATTATCTCCTGAAAAATACCGTTACCATGACCACGTTAAATTGGCCCACTATGCTAAGGAAGCTTGCGATATTGAGTTTGAATTCCCGTTTGGTTTCAAAGAAGTGGAGGGGATCCATTCAAGAAGTGATTTTGATTTGACCCAGCATCAAACTTACAGCAAGAAGAAACAGCAGTATTTTGATAATGATATTGATGAAGCCACAGGAAAGGCTTATGGAAACTATGTGCCGTATGTAGTGGAAACTTCCATTGGTTTGGACAGAATGTTTTTATTGATTCTTTCCAATTCTTATGAGGAAGAAGTAATTCCTAAAGAAGATGGAACAAATGATAGCAGGGTTGTTCTGCATTTGCCAGTAAAATTGGCCCCAGTAAAATTGGCCATCCTTCCATTAACCAAAAAAGACGGGTTGCCTGAAATTGCAAAAGAGTTGATGAATGCGTGCAGGCCTTATTTTCATTGTTTCTATGAAGAAAAGGATGCCATTGGTAAACGTTATAGAAGACAGGACGCCATTGGTACGCCATTCTGCGTAACTATTGACCATCAAACAAAGGAAGACAATACTGTTACCATCCGTTATAGGGACAGTATGCAACAGGAAAGGATAGCGATTGACAAAGTGAAGGACTTGGTTCTAAAAGAAATTTTTTAAGCAATCAATCATATTCATCTTTTGATGAAGACCGATGCTTATGCCTGCTTTTGCGTTTCTTTTTGCTCACATCCTTGTCATACAGGAAATACAGGAACAGCATAAAATAAATAACGCCTGCCCCAGCGTAAGCTATGGCAGGCATTTTTTTTCCGAGGCGGGAATACTGTATGTAGGCCGTAAATAAAATTAATAGGCACTCCAATAAATACAACAATTTTGAAGAGTTGCCAATTACTTTCTCCATTAATTCAACAGTACCTGCCGCAGTTAAAAAAATAATACCAGCAATTAATAGAATAACGCTGAAAGAAAATTGATGCTTCTCAAAAAGCTTGAATACTATTGGCAACAGCATGATGCCCGCAATAAAATGGCATATTTGTTTGAATCTTTCGTTCTTCATTTATTTCAGTAGGGTTCAGAAAGGTTTCGGAAACAAGTTATCCGTACAGTTCAAGGTGGATGTCTTTTCTATCATAACCTAAATCAACTATCCGCTGTTTGGCCTCATCTACCATATTCTTCCATCCACAAAGGTAGAAACGTGCAGGTTGTTTATTTTCTTGTGTTAACTGCTCATAAACTTGATGAACATATCCTTTATACATGCCTTCGCCCACTTCAGCTTCCCTTGAAAATACAGGGTGGAAATGAAAATTGGGATGCTTTTGCTCCAGTTCCTTCAATTCTTTCATGTAAAGTCCATCAGCAAAGGTCCTGCATCCAAAAATTAAATGAATCTTTTGGTGGGCCACATTATGGGCATCCATATAATGGGTCATGGAGCGGAAGGGGGCTATGCCCGTACCTGTGCAGATAAAGAAAATATCCTTGTCGATTGTTTCAGGTAAAGTGAATTTGCCTTGTGGTCCCCTAAGAATCAATTCACTACCAACCGCTGTTTCATTGAAGAGATAGGTGGTGCCTGCACCACCATCCAGCAAAACAATGACCAATTCAATGACATTGGTGCCATCTGGGGCAGATGCTATGGAGTAACTACGCCAACGTTTGTTTTTTTGTTCATGGATGGGAAGGTCGAGCGTTACGAACTGGCCAGGTTGAAAATCGAAAACTTCTACTTCTGGAATTTCAATCCAAAAACGGCGGGTACTGGCCGTCTCATTTTCTATACGGATTATTTTTCCGGTACGCCAAGGTTCAAGCATCGTTAAAATTTTCACACAATGTACTCAAACACTTCGTAAACTTTTGATGGGTCAAAAAATATTTACCCAATCATTAACCAATAAAAATAGGAGAATGTTTCTATCCATTCAGCAATTTGCGAATGCTGCCTAACAGAATCTCACTTTTCTTGGCCTGAAAAACGGCAGCCCTATCCTTGGATAAACGCAAGAAGTATTTTTTTCCTTCGGCCAATGATTTGTCAAAGCCTGGGTTCCATTTATTGAACTGGTCAACGTCCATCAGTAAATAATCAGTCAATACCGATGATAAGTACCTACCCTTTACTTCAATGGTACTGGTGGTCTTTATCTCTTCATCCGTGAGTTGCACTTCAATTTGATTGCCCAATTCAGCCTTATATCTTTCGGTTTCCATAGCTGTCATAGTGGTCAGTCCACCACCGCCCTCAAAAATGAAATGTGTGCCAATGTACTTTTTTACGTGTGTTCTGGTTTCTTCCGGAAGGTAATATTGAAAATCCCAAAAATTCCGGCTGTTTGCTTTTTTGATGCATTGCTTCACACGGCCAACGCCACCATTATAGGCTGCCACTACCAATAGCCAATCACCAAATTCAGCATACAGTTCCTTTATCAACTTACAAGCTGCATGTGTGCTCTTATAAAAATCCATTCTTTCATCCACACCACCGCTCATTCTTAATCCATAACGCTTGCCTTCATAATCCATCAGTTGCCAAGGACCAACAGCACCTGCCCAAGAAACGGTTCCCGGTTGCAGGCAGCTTTCAATAACACTTAAATATTTCAGTTCCTTTGGAATGCCGTATTGGGTGAGTATATTGTCGTACAAATCAAAATAGGGTTTGCCCCAAACCTTCATCTTTTCATACTCCTTAGTTTCCTTTTGGGCATACCGCTGAACAAAGGAAACGGCTTGTGGGTTCAATGGTACCAACGAAGGTTGTATTGCCTCATTGGGGAATATACTATTTAAATCTTGCGGGGTTTTATTGGAGGCTGTATCCTTCTTTAATTGAACTGTTTTTATGGAATCGGTGTAGGTGGCAGCAAAAGACCTGCTTTGCAAAAATGCCATCAGTAAAATGGATACTGAAAGAACCTTCGTAAAACTTCTTGGCTTGTAAATGTTTTTTGAAAAAATCATGTTCATCACCTCTTTTAAAAAATTAGAAATAAAGCAGGTTTGGGGTGATACAGGATTAAATCCTTTGATGGAAATGTCAATTAGTTAGGCAAAGCCTCAACTTGACATCTTATTTTAAATCCATCATCTTTTTTGAAATGCGGTGCAAAGATACTTCATGGAAGTGAGAAACCATGACTTGGAGACCAAAAGGCATGTTGCTGCTATGTTTGAAGAGTGGAAGGGAAATGCTTGGGATTCCTACCAAATTTGCGAAGACAGTATAGATATCTGCTAGGTACATTTCTGTAGGGTTATTGCTCTTCTCTCCAAACTTCCACGCCGTGGTAGGAACGGTAGGCGAAATGATAGCATCATAGTTAGAAAATATCCCGTTGGTTTTACTGCTCAACATTTGTCTAACCTGTTGTGCCTTAGTAAAATAGGCATCATAATAACCAGCACTTAAAACAAAGGTTCCCAGCATAATTCTACGCTGAACTTCTTTGCCAAAACCCTTACTTCTGGAGTCCTTATATAAGGTTGTCAAATCAGCATTTGGCAGGGCAGATTGGTACCCAAAACGCAGGCCATCAAACCTTGAAAGGTTGCTGCTGGCTTCCGCAGTAGTCAAAATATAATAAGTAGGCACAACATAGTCAAGCCATTCAAAATCAATGACTTCCACAATATGTCCTTGAACTGTTAAAGTTTTTATAAACGACTTTATTTGGGCTGAAATTTCAGGGTCCAAAGCTGGATTTTCCAGTGCTTGCCTAAAATAGGCAATCTTGTAAACCTTGTTTTCTTCTTCCAAAAGTTGGGAATAAGCTGGCACGTCCTGTTGTGAAACGGTGCTATCAAAATCATCTTTTCCTGCAATGATTTCCAGTGCTAAAGCTGCATCTTCAACAGTGTTCGCAAAAACACCAATTTGGTCAAACGAAGAGGCATAAGCAATCAATCCATATCTGGAAATCCTGCCATAAGTTGGTTTCAATCCAACGATTCCACAAAAATCTGCTGGTTGGCGAACAGAGCCTCCAGTATCGCTACCTAAACTTACCATGCATAGTCCAGCCTGAACAGCCACTGCGGAGCCTCCAGAAGAGCCTCCTGGTACACGTGTTTCGTCTATTGCATTTTTTACATGGCCAAAAGCGGAATTCTCATTGCTGCTGCCCATGGCAAATTCATCGCAATTGTTCCTGCCTATAATAATAGCATCTTCTGCCAAGAGCTTTTCAACTGCTGTGGCATTATAAACTGAAGTGAAATTGGAAAGTATTTTTGAAGCTGCAGATACTTGGTGGTTCTTGTAGCAAATTACATCCTTAAGGGCTACAACTACACCATACATTTTGCCTATAGGTTTGCCAGATAGGCGTTTGGCATCCAATTCGGCAGCAGTCTGTAATGCTTCTTCTGCAAAAACTTCAAGAAAGGAATTAAGCTGACTTTTTGTTTGAATAGCATCAACATAAAATTGAACGGCTTCCACACAAGTGGTTTGACCGTTCAATAATGCATTCTGATAGTCTTTGATTGTGGTGAAACTAAACAAAGGCTTTCCTTTAGTTTAAGGGAGTGGAAAATAATTAAGGTTGGGGTGTAGTGACTTTGTCCTTCTCGTTGATACCTTCTTCAATTTCCTTCTTCACATTGTTCTTTGCATCGTTGAATTCACGGATGCCTTTACCTAAACCTCTCATGAATTCAGGAATTTTTCTGCCGCCAAACAATACAAGCACTACCACTGCTATCAACAAAATCTCTTGAAAACCTAGATTGCCCATAAAATAATTTTTAGAAGAGACAAAGTTAAGGTAAAACCCCAGCCTTGTTATTAAAAATCGGTTACGTGAACCCTTATCGAAATTAAGACCTAATAAAAAAGCGGAAGTTTAGCATTTGCTTTACTTCCGCTTTAAATAGTATGCTTAGAAAACTAAAAACGTTTTTCTTTAATTCTGGCACTTTTACCGCTTCTTTCACGAAGGTAGAAAAGCTTGGCACGGCGAACCCTACCAACTTTGTTCAACAAAATACCATCAATATTGGGGGAAAGGATGGGGAACAAACGCTCCACACCAACTCCATCAGATATTTTACGAACTGTGAAAGTTGCTGTAGCACCTTGACCTTGTAATTTGATTACGTCGCCACGGAAACTTTGGATACGTTCCTTGCCACCTTCCACAATCTTATAGTTAACGGTTACATTATCACCAGCTTTAAACTTGGGATATTCTTTTTTTGCAGATAACTGCTCGTGTACAAACTGAACTGCTGAGCTCATAACTTAAATTTTTACGGACGGCAAAAGTAAGGGAATGAAACTAAAAAGGGGAAGGTTTATAATTTTTTTTTCAAAAAAAATTTATTGCCCTGTTCAAAGCAGGCTTTCCTACTGCAATTTTAGTCCTTAAGAATATAATGTGGCCCCTTTTCCAATGAAAAATGGCGGATGAAAATATCATCATTATAAAAGTATTCTTTTATAGCCAACGATTCGCCATTCCTTTTGTGGTAATTGTTCATAATCAGTACACCCCCACTTACCAATCTTGGATAAAAATACTGCATGGCAGTAAGGGTGGTTTCATAATCATCCAAATCGATGGTGAGCAAAGCTATTTTCAATTCAGGATTATCAATTAAATAAATGGGGATTGAATCTGATAATTGGCCCGGCAAAAATTCGATATTCTCTTTCTTGCCTTTTTTTACCAGTTCAATTTGGCTGGCATTTATACTTTTTGATTTTACGGCCGTAACTGTTTCTTCATTTACTTGAACTGTTTCAAACACAGATGGATTCTTTTCAAAAGAAACCATTGGTTGCTTTTTATGTCCAATTATTTGCTTGAAAAAAGAGAAATAGGAGAAGGCTTCATCGGCAGAAATACCACATTTTATAATACTTCCATCCAAATGGCTGATTAGTTTATACAACTCATAATAGGTAACCAATCTTTCAGCAGGTGGCGTAGCTTTTCTTGTGTACAGTATTTCTGTTTCCTTCGGAAAATTGACAAGTGATTTGAGCATTGAACAATTGTTGTTTATTTGAACAATTGGCTCTCTATAGAATTATTGGTACGGACTTTTAAGGGAAAAGGGTCTTGTCATACTAGATGGATTTTTGTGTGAGAAGGTTGCAACATTAAACAAAATGGAAACCTATTTCAAGGGTTGCTTGTTCCTTAGTTTTGACATTTTATCCCTTTATCTTCGCCTGCTATGCAGTTCAAAGATGTTATTGGCCAACAAAATGTGAAGCAGCACCTGATAGAAATGGTGGAGCAGAACCGCCTTTCCCATGCCTTATTGTTTTTGGGGAAAGAAGGGGGCGGTGCATTGCCATTGGCTTTGGCCTTTGCACAGTTTGTGGTTTGCCAGCCAGTGGCTGCTCCGGTGGTAGAAGATTTGTTTGGTGGAATGAGTGCTTTGAGCAGTGGGCCATCGTTTATTCATCCAGATAATCTTGTTGAACAGGAATCTTTTCAACGTGCGGAGCAGTTAATCCATCCGGATCTCCATTTTTCCTATCCGGTTATTCCTAAAAAAAGTGGCGACAAGCCCGTTAGTTCAGATTATATCACCGAATGGAGGGAGTTTGTGAAGCAGTTCCCTTATGGAAATGCTTATGATTGGTTACAATTTATTGGGGCAGAAAACAAACAAGGCAATATTACTGCTGACGAATGCAATGACATTATGCGTAAGCTCAGCCTAAAAAGTTATGAAGCAGAATACAAAGTGCTGGTTTTGTGGATGCCTGAATATTTGGGAAAAGAAGGAAACAAATTATTGAAGCTGATAGAAGAGCCCCCACCCAATACCTTATTTGTATTGGTAGCAGAAAACGAGGAGCAAATTCTTCAAACAATTTTGAGCCGCTGCCAATTGGTAAAAATTCCCCTATTGGAAAACAGGGAAGTGGAAGCGGCTTTAGTGGAACGGGCAAAAACAGTGCCTGAAACAGCAAGGCAAATTTCAGCCATTGCAGAAGGCAATTACCGCGAGGCCCTGCACATTCTCCAGCATACAGATCAGGATTGGCAGGCTTTACTAGGAGATTGGTTGCGTTTTATTATTAGGAAAATGCTTGCTGAACAGGTTAAATGGACAGATGAAGTAAGTAAGTTGGGTAGGGAAAAGCAGAAACAGTTCCTTCGTTATTTCAACCATATTTTAGAGCAGGCAATAAGAATCAAGGTTTTAGGAGTAGATAATATTGCCCTGCCAGACAACGAAAAAGATTTTGCCCAACGCCTCAACAAGATTGCAAGCGTTAGCCAAATGCAGGCAATGATTGAGGAACTGGACAAATCGTCTTACTATATAGAAAGGAATGCCAATGGTAAAATGTTGTTCCAAGCATTGACTATTAAGCTGTTTCACATCATTCAGAATAAGGTGGTAATAGAAGTGTAAGACCTACAAGGTTTCCAAAACTTATAGGTCTTGCCAAATTCCCTTATTTTTGAAAGTCGGGTAAAGATTTTGAAGGAAGGCGACAAGATAATTTCGGAATGTCGCCTATACAAACTGTACATGGCTATTGAACAATAATAATTGGATCTAAAGTTGAAAAACAAAACAACCATACTTCGTAACAAAGCTCAATAAAGTACAATGCCGATAATTTTGGCAGTACGAGAGTGTGGTTCTACTTTAGCTCACCATAAACTTGCAACTCGATTATCGGGTGAAGTTCAATAGTAATTTCTGCAGCTTGTCTCCAACAATCTTCCTAATTTAATTAACGCAATTAACTATTGATACAATGGCTTGTGGAAGTTGTGGTACAACACCTGGGGGATGCCAAAGCAAAGGAAGCTGCGGCACAGGTAGTTGCAACCGTTTGAACGTGCATGATTGGCTGGCCAACCTGCCTTATAACGATGTGGAAAGCACTTGCAAAGTGGTGGAAGTAAGTTTCAAACAAGGTAGCAGGAAGGAGTTTTTCAGGAATATAACCTCACAATATTTTGAGAAGGGTGAATTGGTTACTGTTGAGGGGGTGAATGGTTTTGATGTGGGCGAAGTGTCGCTTTCTGGTGAACTGGTACGCATTCAAATGAAGAAAAGGAATGTGAACGAGTTTAGCGACGAGATGAAAAAAATTATCCGCCGCAGCCATGAACGTGATATTGAAAGTTTCAACATAAGCAAGGGACGTGAAAAAGCAGTGCAGGCTAGAAGCCGTGAACTGGCCATTCAGTTGAAGCTTCAAATGAAGCTGAGCGAAGTGGAAATTCAAGCAGATGGCAAAAAGGCCACTTTCTTTTATACGGCTGACGACAGGGTGGATTTCAGGGAACTGATTCGCCAGTTTGCTGCTGAATTTAAAGTGAAAGTGGAAATGAGGCAAATTGGTATTCGCCAAGAAGCTGCCAAAGTGGGTGGTATAGGGAGTTGCGGAAGGGAACTTTGCTGCAGTACCTGGTTGCATGATTTTAAAAGTGTGAACACTACAGCCGCACGTTACCAGAACCTCTCCATCAACCAAACAAAGTTGAGCGGTCAATGCGGAAGGCTGAAATGTTGCCTGAATTTTGAGCTTGATACTTATTTAGATGCCCTGCAGCATTTCCCAAATGATGCAGAAAATTTTGAAACAGCAAAAGGAACGGCTTTTTTAATCAAGAAAGATATTTTCAAGAACCTGATGTGGTATGTGGTTCAAGGTGGTGGTAAACATTATCCTTTAACCATAGCCCGTGTGAGGGAAATAAAGAAATTGAACGCCCAAGGCATCAAACCGGAAGATCTGGAACCAGTGGATGTAACTACAGGTAAACCAAAAGAAATAGAACCAACTTTTGTGGATTCTGTTGGTGAGATAAGTTTGAAGAGCCTTGAAAGGAATGATAGGAGAAGACGTGATGAAAGGAACCAAAATTCAAGGGGCCAAGATTCAAGAAATCAAGGGCCAAGGGAAAATCAAGGACAAGGACCAAGAGGGCAGGAGCCAAGAAATCAAGGTCAGCAGCGTCCACAACAGGAACAGAGGCAGCAGGGCCCAAGACCCCCTCAACAAGGAAAACCGCAGGAACAAAGAGGGCCTAATCAGGGACCAAGAAACCAAGGACCAAGAAATCAAGAACCAAGGCCCCAACAGGAACAGCGACCACAAGGAGCAAGACCTCCTCAACAAGGAAAACCGCAGGAGCAAAGAGGGCCAAAGAACCAGGGACCAAGAAATCAAGAACCAAGGCCACAACAGGAACAGAAACCTCAAGGGCCAAGACCAACCATACAAAAAGCCCCTCAGGAAAAACCACCTGAAGAGAAAAAGGATTAATACTAAAAATGCCGCAATGAAAATTGCGGCATTTTTGGGTTCATTCTTATGCTAAAAAGTTATGTGCGGTTTTTATTTGCGTAGAAAAATATTTTTTTCCGCACATTAGTTCATTTTACTGTTTCAGCAAAGCTTAACCTACAGTTTGTTAATTCAACTTCTCCATTTCCCCATTCACAAACTCCATCAATGTTTTAATATGGTTAGGCGATAAATCAAACTTTAAACCTGCTGCATCGTAGAGTTCAGGCAAAGTCTTTGTTCCACCAAGGCTTAATGCGTTGATATAGTTCTGTAAAGCCTGCTCCGGATTGTTTCTGTATTGCATCCATAGGCCAATGGCTCCTAATTGGGCAATCCCGTACTCGATATAGTAAAAAGGCACTTCAAATAAATGCAGTTGACGTTGCCAACCAATCTTCCGATATTCTTCTAAACCAGAAAAATCAATAACATTGGTAGAGAACTCCTGCAATATTTTCATCCATTTGCTAGTCCTTTCTTCTACCGTATGTGTTGGATTTTCATATACCCAATGCTGGAATTTATCAATCGTAGCAATCCAGGGGAAAATAGTAATCGTCCTTTCCAATTGATGTTCCTTGGCACGTTGCAAATCATCTGGATTCCCGAAGAAGCTTTCCCAATGGTTCATGCTGAAAAGTTCCATGGCCATGCTGGCCACTTCTGCAATTTCCATGGGATATTCCTTAAAGGAACTTAACTCCAAATTGTGTGAAAGGAAAGAATGAATGGCATGTCCACCTTCATGCACCATAGTGGTAACATCGCTCATTTGGCCAGCAGCATTCATGAAAATAAAGGGAGCCCCACTTTCTGCCAGTGGGCAATTGTAGCCACCTGGAGCTTTGCCTTTCCTGCTTTCCAAATCGAAATGCTTCAACTCCTTCATCTTCTTCAAGCAATCTGCAAAGAAGGGATTGAGCTTTTCGAAACAGGCAACAGACTTTTCATAGAGTTCATTGCCACCATTAAAAGGCTTTAATGGTTCAATGCCCTCCGGTTCTGCTTCCGTATCCCAAGGCCTTAAAGTATCAAGACCCAGTTTCTGTTTTTTCTTCTGGTAAATTTTTTCAATCAATGGCAACACATGCAGCTTTACGGCTTCATGAAAATTAAAGCAGTCTTCTTTGGTGTAGTCAAACCTGCCCAATTCCACAAACTTGTAATCACGGTAGTTTTCAAAGCCAGCATTCTTGGCTACTTGTTGGCGTTTTTCTATCAATTGACTGTACAAATCCTGCATGGCATCTTTGTCCTGCAATCTTCTATCCTGAATTTTTCTATAGACTTCTTCACGTAACTCCCTGTCCTTGCTTTCCAGGAATTTGGAAGCCTGTTGCAAAGTGTATTCCTGCCCATTTACTTCAATCGTCATCTTACCAGCGATAGCTCCATACTGTTGCTGCATCACACTTAGCTCTGCCTGCACAGGAATATTTTCTTCCCTGAACAAATCAATGCTCTTCTTTACGCTACGCAAGTAAGTAAAGAATTTTTGTTGGTCAAGTTCTTGGGTAAATGGCGAGTTGATCAGTTTCTTGTTCAATCCGTCTGCATAAGGTTGCAGCTTGGGCTGTATTTCCATGCAGAAGAAAGTAAAGGCTTCTTCCAAGCTTTTATCTGTGGTGTCACAGGTCATGTTGATTTGTCTCCAGCAGGCATCCTCACTAACTACAGCTTCGGCTTCGCTCATATCCTTTAGCCACTGCTCCAAATCCTCTTTGCTATTTATTTCCCTATCCAATAAGTTCTTGAAATAGGGTTCCAAGTTTTCCCAAGTGGTCAAAACGAAATCTTTGGGAAGGAAATGCCGCTCCAATTTTTTTATGTCTGCACTCAAAGTCATTGTAGAAATTTTGAGTGCGAAGGTAAATGAAGGGAAGTTTAAAAACAGTATAATGAATACTAATAAAAATTAGCTACTGCTAAAGTGCTGGCAAAAATAATCAACTGCAAAAAAGATTTGTAGTTGATTATTTAGATCCATTAATAGCCAATTAATTTGTCTTTACCCAATTGGTTCCATCAGATTTAAGTATATAAACTGTAGTGTTATTCAATGAAGAAATTCCTGTACCGGAAGCATCAATAGGAGCATTAGTAGTGAATATCCATGAATAGGTACTACTTGTGTTTTGGTTCCAAATAGTAATGGAAAAACCCGCAAATATGGCTGGGTTGGGTAATTCAACATTTTTAGACGAACCAGTAAGCGATGACAGTTTATAAAATGCTGGATGTGTAATAGTATAATTTATAGCTATTGAAATAATTTGATCAGCACTTATTATTGTACTGTTATTGAATGTAAGGTTATCAACATCGAAATTGATTGATTTCTTGTTAGAACTAGAATATTGTTTAGTTCTTACTTCTATGTTACTACTGGTTAAATCTATGTCAAGATACTTATCTCCAGTAATGTTGCTAACTACTAAACGGTCTGTTAAATTAGTTAAACCATTTACAGATAAACCACTACCAAGGGTAACGGCACCACCAATAGTTGCCACACCGGCTATATTTAAACCTGCAAAAATTGGATTGGCCGTAGTATTTACGTTTTGATTAAGTGCTGGCGTTATACCGCTACCTGAACCATTGCTATCACTATAGTCAAGAGCAAAACCAGTAATAATATTCCCGGTTGTATAAACATTTGTAGCAAATTGGCCTACTTGACTAATTGCAACACCATTCCCAGAAGTGGAGTTGAATATATTTCCAGTAATAGTAACCTCTGACGGTTCTGTCCTCAATGCTTCTTGATTTCCAAGAAAAGACTGGTTAATAGTATTACCTGTAATAGAAACATTTGCAGGAATGCCACTGTCATCTATAAAATAACCCAAGAGCCAAATACTGCCGCAAAAAGCAGCTTCATTCAACAAACTGTTGTCAATTGTATTAGAAGATATTGAACCCTGCGTTGCTTTCAATAAATTAATACCACTCACAAAGCTATTTGAAATGATGTTCGATGAGACATTGAATAAACATACTTCTCCATTTTCAGTACTATATAAACCTATTCCATTACCTAACTTGCTTTCCGTTATATTATTGTTGCAAATATTAACATTTTTCAATGTATGCTCAATGCCATGAATACGTATCCCACTTACACCACTATTTGAAATCCTGTTATCAAGGATAGTAATATTTTGTTGACATGCCCCATTTGTTGCGATCCATATGCTATCGGTAGCATCACCCCCTCCTATTATAAAACCTGCATTGTCAATGCTATTTCCTTGGATAAGGACATTGCTGCAATTCATATCTATGGCAGTTTTTGAAGTGTCTTTAAACACACAATTCCTCACAATGATATTCTTTGCTGTAGGAATATAGTTACCAATTCCCTCAAACCCTGTATTAGCAATCGTTGAATTAATCAAAGTTACATCTGAAGCGTAGGATGCATTCCAAGCTGTCGCAGGTGCATCTTTTAAAGTACAATTGTCAATGGTTGTATTGGTGCCGCCCTCTAGCAAAGCATTTCCAACTACATAGGGAGTAAACCCACTTCCAGCAGCAACCAAATGAACAGTAATATTTCCAGTTCCTAGGTAGTTAGTGATAACACCTCTCACATATGGTTTAGTAAATGCTATTGAATATATATCTGCACTTGAACTAGCTGTAGCAATGGGAAGCCAACTTCCAGATATGCCATCATCTTCTTGTATTTCCACATCAGCTGATACTGTTCCAGCAAAATGCACATACATTAATAATTGATTTGCAAGGCGAAAATCAAACGCTATTCCTACTACATCTGCAACCTCCTCATTCAAAACCTTTTGAAATCCTTCGCCTTTGTTCCCTTTCAAAGTAATATTAGTAATATAAGAATCAGTCGGTTGTATCAGGCATATACCATAATTAGCACCATATATTATAGTATTTTCAGTATCTTCTCCAACAAGGCTAATACCGTTTATGGTTAACATATCAGTAATCAAGTATGTTCCTTTTGGGAAAAACAAGGTGCCTTTAAGGTCTAATGCACTTATTGCACGCTGAATTGCTAGTGTATCATCTGTAATACCGTCACCTGTTGCTCCAAACCATCTTACATTTAATGGCCCAGAATAAACCCTTCGCCATCTTCCCGAAGTAATTGATGAATAAGTTGATATAAAAACAGTTCCGTAATCCTGCGCAAGTGTAGATATGTTATCCCAAAAAAAATCCCCACTGCCTCCGTCATAAGGAGCATGATAACCTAGAAGGGTCACATAAGGATTGGTTATGGGATCAATGCCGACTAGGTAAGTAACTGATACTGCTTCCATAATTTTAGGATTGTTGGTGGTAAATATAAAAAAACACAAACACTTTGTTGTAAAATATTAACTCTACAACTCCTTTATCCAAATCTTAATATCATGGGGTGCCATTTCATCTCCTCCAAAATAAGGATACAACTTATAGCCAGAGCCAGTTGCAGTAGTGCTGGCACGTGGCATGGTAATGCTTGTTTGGTTCAAGGTGAACACATAGATCTTGCCCACTACTTTAATGCTGCAATTATTTTCTTCTCCAATATTTACAGTACCCATTTGCTGAAAGCTCATTACCCCATTATTATAATTGTAGGCGAAAATCTGTAGCTGGTTGTTGTTCCATCTCCAACCAAATCTTGCACTGAATTCATGGTGTGCAGCATTATTGTCAGAAAACCCATACAGTTTGTTAATGTCTCCTTGATTGGAAGCGGCAATTGTTTGATAAATAGCCGAACTGTCAAACCTTACGGTAAACTTCAGTTCACTAATGCTTACTTGCTGAAAAGAATTCTTGTCGCAATACTGTTCGCCTTTTTTAATAGTGTACTCAACTGTTGAGGAAGTAGGCAAGGTAAGGGTAGGGGTAGGGACATCTGTTTTTATTGGGTTAGCAATATCAGCAGATTTTTGGCATGAACTGAATGCAATAAGTATCAGTCCTGCAATAGCAAAGTGCTTGTTCATAGGTATGTGTATTTTCATGGTTAGTAGAAAGTAGCTTAAGTAACCCTAGATACTTCTATTTTTACAGCCTTTCTAAAAACGTAGTACCGTGGCGGATATTATCCAACTTTTACCAGACAATATAGCAAACCAGATAGCCGCTGGCGAGGTAATACAGCGTCCGTCCAGTGCTGTAAAGGAGTTGCTGGAAAATGCGGTGGATGCTGGTGCCACTGAAATCAAATTGATTGTGTCCGATTCGGGCAAGGCTTTAATTTCTGTAGTTGACAATGGCAAGGGAATGAGTGAAACCGACGCTAGAATGGCGTTTGAGCGTCATGCCACCAGTAAGATAAAAAACATCGAAGACCTGTTTCGGATAAAAACAATGGGTTTTCGAGGAGAAGCGCTGGCTTCCATAGCTGCTGTGGCACAAGTGGAACTCAAGACAAAAAAGGCAGAAGATGAGCTAGGTACCTATATAGAAATAGAGAACAGCAGCGTGGTAAAACAGGAAGCCTGTGCAAGTGCTGTAGGTACCACCATCAGCATGAAAAACCTGTTTTTCAATGTACCTGCCAGAAGGAATTTCCTGAAAAGCAATCCTGCTGAAATGAGGCATATTGTGGACGAGTTCATCCGTGTTTCAATGGCTTTTCCTGAAGTATTTTTTTCGCTTACAAGCAACAATCAAGAAATTTTTCACTTAGAGGCCGGAAGCTTAAAACAGCGCATTGTCCAGATACTTGGGAATAATTACAATGCCAAGTTGGTGAGCGTTAAGGAGGATACGGATTACATGAATATTTATGGTTTTGTCGGCAAACCTGAAACAGCCAAGAAAACCCGTGGCGACCAGTATTTTTTTGTGAACAGCCGTTTTATTAAAAGTGCTTACCTCAATCATGCAGTAAACAATGCATTTGAAAGCATGATTGCAAAGGATAGTTTTCCCAGCTATGTTTTATTTATTGATTTGGATCCATCAGTGGTTGATATCAATGTGCATCCCACAAAACAGGAAATAAAATTCGAGGATGAGAAAATTGTGTATGCTTTTGTGCAGGCTGCAGTAAAGCATGCATTGGCACAGTTTAGCATTGCTCCAAGTTTGGACTTCACTTTGAATGCAGAAATTCAGGGTCTTGATGCGGTAAGCAAACCATTTACTTCCGAAAACAGGGAATCTGCAGCAACATCCAATTTGTACAAGACATTTACAGGCAAGCACCAAGCACATAAAATAGATCCCAACGAAAAAAGTGAATTGAAACATTGGAGGGAGTTTTTTGTAAAGCAAGAAGAAACGCAAGGCGGCAGTCTTGAATCGCAAAAAGGAAGAGAAGATTCACAAATTGGAGGGTTCAGTTACGAGAGGCAGCCCCAACATTTTACTTCAGACCTAGGACTGAAAACTTCTGATGCCAACTATATTCAGCTGCACAATACCTACATTATAGCCGCTACCAATAATGGCTTTATGTTGGTGCACCAGCAACATGCACACGAAAGGATATTGTATGAAAAATACAGTATTGCTGCACATAGCAAAACGCCAGCAACACAGAAGAGCCTGTTTCCAATAACCTTGGAACTGGCAACGCCAGATGCTATTTTATTGGAAGATTTACTGCCAGACATTTCAGCATTGGGTTACGAAGTGGAACCATTTGGCACCAATACCTTTGTGATACAGGGAACGCCAGCAGATGTGGCCCATGGTAATGAAAAGCACAGTATTGATTTATTGTTGGAACAATTCAAGCATTTCAGCAGTGATATTAAATATAGCAAGCGTGAAAAATTGGTACGGTGCATGAGCAGACAACAGGCCATTAAAGCTGGACAAACTTTAGGTCAGCATGAAATGCAGGTGTTGATTGAGCAATTATTTGCTTGTACCACGCCCAATATTACACCAACGGGTAGCCCAACTTATTTGGAATTCAAAGAAGATTATTTGGATAGGATGTTTGGGAAATGATTGGATAACCTATCGCCTAAGACCAACTTACAATTGAACCCAAAAAATCACTTCAGTTTGGTTAATGCAGCTTCCAGTTTAGCAAGCATTTCTGGAATTTCCTCTTTCTTGCAGGTACCCACACTAAGCCTGTACCATGGCGAATTGGCACCAGCACCGAAAGCATAGAAGGGAACAACCGCAAGTTTGGCTTCACTTAAGATATATTCAGTTACATCCGCTTGGGTCTGCAATGTTTTGCCATCAACTTGCTTACCGACCAAATCCATTTTTATCGTAAGATAAATAGCAGCTTGTGGATCAACTGCATCAACAGCATAGCCTTTTGACTGCAAGGTTTTGAAGCCATTGTAAATGGTTCTTAAACGCTCTTCCACTTCTGCTTTAAAATAAACGAGGTATTTGGTGATATTGTCTTTTTGAACGAGATATTTAGCAGTGGCTTTTTGTTCAGCCATAGGGGCCCATGCACCAATATGGCTAAGAATGGCTTTTACTTTCGCCATAATTTCTGCAGGTCCCATGCTCCAGCCCACACGAACACCAGTGGCCGAAAAAACCTTGGAAATGCCATCCACAAAAATGGTGAATTCCTTCATGGCTGGACGAAGGGTGATTGGGTTAAAATGCTCAATTGTACCAAAAGTTAGTGTCCAATACATTTGGTCAAACATGAGGTACAGCTTCTTCTCATCCTCGCCACGGGTTTTATTTTCTTCAAGAATCAAGTCGCAGATTTGCTCCAAAGACTCTTTTGAAAGTGTGGTGCCTGTTGGGTTCTGTGGAGTGCACAAACAAATCAGCGTAGCCCCTTTTATATGGGGGGCAATATCTGCCACAGTAGGCATGAAATTGTTTTCAGGTGTTGCTTCAATCATGCAGTGCACACCTTCGTTCATGTTTACGTAATGATTATTGTTCCAGGAAGGCACAGCATAAATTACTTTGTCGCCTTTATCAACCAGTACCTTAAAAATAGTATAGAGTAACGGCCTTCCGCCAGATGCAATTTGAATTTCATTGGGGGCGTAATCAACGCCTTCCCATTCCTTGATGAAGGTGGAAACAGCCTTACGCAAATCTGCCACGCCATCTGCAGGGGGGTAACTCGTACTGCCATCCCTGTATTCGTTTACAATGGCATCTTCAAAATATTTTGGTATAGGGAAAATAGACGGGTCAAAATCACCAATGGTATAGTTATAAATCTTTTCACCGTTCCTGATGCGTTCACTAATGGCATTGCCCAGTTTTACTATTTCAGAGCCAGTTTGATTTTCTGCAAGTTTACTCAGCTTAGCCATAACCATGATTTGCGGCGAAGGTAGGAGATTGAATGTGGAATGGAAAAAGCCGTTAGAGAACAGCTTTTGAGTATTTGACCAGTTTAATAATTAAAAAAATCAAAGTTTTCTGCCACGGCTTAGTCATTGTTGTTTGTTAAAGAGATTAACAATCCAGAAAAATGATAGAAGGGACAACGGGTCTTCTACAGAATAAAGTTCCATTTTGCTGATCGCTCAAAATGCCAAATGACTGAGTTGTAATGCCACAACAATAAATAAAGCTCAATCTGAAGCATGTGTTGTTTAGGTCAACAACAATTTGTAGTTGTGACCAACTGATTGTGACCAACTGGTTGGTCACAATCAGTTGGTCACAACTGTAAAAGAACTATAAGCAATTAGCCACTAGTTGCTAAAAAGAAATAGCCATCAAAATTTGATGGCTATTTCTTTGTTTATTAATGTTTCTACCCTCTCTTCTTGTCCTCATATTTCTTTTCAGCCTCTTTTGCTTTTTCAAAGTCTAGCACCACGCCGTTAATGCAGTAACGCAAACCTGTTGGCTTTGGACCATCTTCAAAAACATGGCCCAAATGGCTCTTGCATCTGCCACATTGCACTTCTGTACGCTCCATACCATGTGTATTGTCTGGGGTATAAATAATAGCCCCTTTGGAAATGGGTTCGTAAAAACTTGGCCAGCCACAGCCACTTTCAAACTTGGTGTCACTTTTGAACAAAGCGTTTCCACACACGGCACAGTAGTAAGTGCCTATTTCCTTATAGTCCTCAAATTTGCTGCTCCAAGGACGCTCTGTTCCTTTCTGGCGTGCCACTTCATAAACATCCGGACTCAAAATTTTTTTCCATTCCTCATCTTTCATTACCACTTTACTGCTATCTGTTTTGGAGTAAACAGGATTGTTTTTTTTAGTTGTATCCATAACTTGTTTTTTATTCTGTTGGTTTTGTGCATTGCAGCTTACCATAAATATAAGTAACGCAAAGAACAGGAATTGGAACTTTTTCATTATTGAAAATTTGATATGCTGAAATTACGTTTAACCTGCCACAAAGGTTTGTATTGTTATAAACGTTAACAGCCCATGTTCCTTACAAGGCAATAATCCAATAATTTTCAATAAACTGTTAAATAATTTTAACGTTCAGCCCTTATATTTGTTACTCATCCAAGGTTAGTAAGCCCCATGTTCAATATTATTCTATTTGGCCCTCCGGGTAGTGGAAAAGGTACGCAAAGTGAAAAACTGATAGCGAAGTATCAGTTGAAGCACCTTAGTACCGGCGATTTGCTGAGAAGCGAAATTGCTGCAAAAACACCACTTGGATTGGAAGCCAAAGGATTTATGGACAAAGGCCAATTGGTACCGGATGAAGTGGTGATAGGTATGATTAGTTCAGCATTGGAAGCAAATCCAGCAGCTAAAGGCTTCTTATTTGATGGGTTTCCAAGAACAGAAGCACAAAGTGAGGCCCTTGATAAGTTATTGCAACTAAAGAAAACTGAAATAGGTGTAATGCTTGCTTTGGAGGTAACAGAGGAAGAATTGGTGAAAAGACTACTGAACCGTGGATTGACCAGTGGAAGAAGCGATGATACGAATGAAGAAGTAATAAGGGCAAGGATTGGAGAGTATGAGACCAAGACTGCGGTCGTTGCCGATTACTACAGAAAATTTGATAAAGTGGTGGCCGTAAAGGGCGAAGGTTCAGTTGAAGAGATTTTCGGCAACCTTTGCAGCGAAATCGGCAAACGCATGTCATATAGTATAGCTTAACTTTTTGCAACCAATACCAACTGCAAATCCCGTCAACATCTTTGGCGGGATTTTTTATTAGCTTTAGCGAAACATTCTGCTATATGGATCAGGATAAGCTGCATTTTATTAGTTCAGGATTAATCCCTCTTTTAAAAAATACGCATAATAAAAGTCTTCCTAAATGGGGCAAGATGAATTTCCAGCAAATGGTGGAGCATGTAGCAGATTTCTTTGCCGTTTCGTCCAATAAAATCCAATTGCCATTGGTTACGCCTATTGAGTATCTGCCCAAGTACAAGGAGTTTTTATTGAGCGATAGACAGTTTAGGGAAAACACAAAGGCCCCAATCGAAATTTTGGGCGAAGAACCATTACCGGCAAGAAGCCTGGATATTGAAACCGCCATCAGCAAGCTTCAATATCAAATTGATGGCTTTGTAAATTACTTCCACCACAATGCAGGTGCTAAAACAATCCACCCTGTTTTTGGCGAATTGAACTTTGAAGAATGGGTACTGCTTCATTACAAGCATGTAATGCACCATGCAAGGCAGTTTGGACTGTTGTAAATAAATATAGCGAATCAATATGAGAAAGGCCTTTATACTCTTATTTGTTTTGATTGCTGTCAGTACCTTTTCGCAGGATATCAGTGGGGAATGGGTTTCTGAAAAAGTGGGTGCGTTTAGCTTAAAAAATGAATCTGCTTCACGTATCTATTCCATCAACATCAATAAAAAGGCAAAATCGCTTCAAGGCGAAAGCAAAATCTACTTCAAATCGAAAGAAGGTTTCCTGAAGACACTATTATTCGGAACTATTGATACTTTGGCCCATGCAATGGTACTTCATACAGAAAACATGCGGTCTTCTATCGATGGGACACAGGAACACATGAAGGACAATAACAAGTATAATTGGACTTACAGTGCTGATAGTATAAAGGAATACCTAATGCTTGTGCGGGATGAAGAATTTCCGCATATTTTGCTTGACAGTAATATTGTTTTCAGTAGGGTGAAAACCAAGGTTGAAGTCCCTCCTGTTCAACCTGTGGCAATCGCAGCAAAAAAGGGGGATACTACCACAAAAATTCACCCCGTAGTTGAAAGAAAAAATAGACTATTTAAGGAAATTCTTACCGATACTAATTTGGTGAAGATTGATCTGTATGATGTAGGGAAATTGATGGGGATTCTGTTTCACTCTTTCTGAATGATAAACTCATCGCCTCCCATCAAATGCTCAAAGCTTCAGCCACTACATTCATGATAACGCTGGATAAAAATTTGCCTGAAAATAAATTGGTTCTTTTCGCCGAAAATTTAGGGAGGGTTCCGCCCAATACTGCCTATATGGTTATAACCATCAATAAAAAGGAATACACGTTAAACATGCAGAGTGATGAGAAAACAAATGGGGAGATTCTGTTTAGGTTCAATAGAAAATGAATTATGATTTGCTACATTGCATGTAATGTCAATTAAACGATACTTCTTATGCGGACAGTATTTTTCTTTGTATTAGCAACCATATTCTCAATAAATACATTTTCTCAAGGTATAAGTGGGAAATGGGTTTCCATATCTGCAACTGATACAATAATTGAGACTAATATAGTTGGTATAAGAAATATGGTTAAGCGAACTATACCAGCCCCCGATTCTACTATTGCATCTCATTTTACTAGAAAGTATATACTTGTCATCAACAAAAAAATGAGATCATTGACTGGTACAAGTTATTTCAAATCACCAGAAATGGCTTTGGATATAAGGTCTGATTTGGGAGGCACTGTTGACCCACTTGCTCATACCATGATTATTGCTGACGAAAACATGTATTTTAGTTCTTCATCTGGGGAAGGTGTCGCAAAAAGAGTTCCGGATTATAATTATAGCTATATGGATGATAGGCAGACGCAAGCTCCCATTAGGCCGTGGAGCAATACAAATAAGTACAAATGGAGTTATAGTGCTGATGGAATGGATGAATACCTAACACTTGAGATGGATGCAGTATTTGGAACCAGTTTTTTTGCAAAAAAAATAGTTTTTAAAAGAGCTAAAAAGGTTGGCAAGAAAGAAACTAAAAAACCTACTTCTAATAGTAGCGTTACGACTGTTGTGGATTCCATATTAATACATTCAGTAACTCAAAGGACGAACAAAATTTTTCAAGAGATTATTGCTGATACTGATTCCGTAAGAGTTGACTTGTATGATGTAGGTGAAATTGACGGGGATTCTGTTTCACTTTTCCTGAATAATAAATTGATTGCTTCGCACCAAACGTTGAAAGCAAATGCCATATCGTTCATGCTTAAACTTGACAGGAATATTGCAGAAAATAAATTGATTCTCTTTGCCGAAAATTTAGGAAGCATTCCCCCAAACACTTCTTTCATGGTTATTACTGTTAACAAAAAAGAATACAGAATAAATATGCAGAGTGATGAGAGGACTAATGGGGAGATTGTGTTTAGATTCATTGCTAAATAGCTATTGTGCTTGTTTTTAGCCATTCAACAATTTGCTCAAAATGGAGTTCACCTGTTGATATTGAAATAATAATATTGTAGAACTCACTTGATGGAACTGTTAGCTTAAATCCATAATTAATTAGCAACGCATACATTGCAGCCATGCCAGTTCTTTTGTTTCCATCAATAAACGGGTGATTAATAATTAAGCTTTCATCTAAACTGGCAGCTTTTTCCAAAGCTGTTAGATATAAATCCCTAGCATCGAATGTTTGAAATGGTCTTGCAATCGCACTTTCTAAAAGCCCTAAGTCCCTTATTTCATCAGCACCACCATAATCAATGATTGAACACTTATGTAGCTCCAATATTTCTTCCAATAAATCATTTTGCCAATTTTTCCAGTACGTCACCATATTGCTCCTTAATTGCATTGTAATGTTTAGCAAGGCCTACTACTTTCTCTTCTAAATCATTTAGTCTTTCAAGATGTTCCAAAATTTCCCAAACAGCTTTCTCTTCATTAAGTTTCATTAGTCCTTCAATGGCTTTTACTTTCATTTCTGCTACACTCATAACATTACTTTAGAAATCTAAATTACGTTTTTCTTTTTATCCTTTTTTAAAACCTATCAATCGTTAGCTTTGAAACCTCAATAACGATTGACATGAACAAACTCGGAAATTATATTCTTGGCTCTTGGGTTACTGGTGATGGCAATGGGCAAACATTGTATAATGCTGTTAATGGGGATGCCATTGCAACTGCTTCTACTAAAGGATTGGATTTTGCTTCCATTTTACAGTACGCAAGAACCAATAGCCACACTTTACGGAGGATGACTTTTCATGAACGTGGGTTGATGTTAAAGGCTGTGGCTTTGCATTTGAGAAAGCATCTTGATAAATTTTATCAAATCTCCTATCAAACCGGAGCTACGAAAGCTGATAGTTGGGTAGATATCGAAGGTGGTATTGGAAACCTTTTTGCTTATGCGTCATTGCGTAGAAAATTTTCTGATGAACCTTATTGCTTGGATGGTGAATACCATCCATTAAGCAAGAACAACACTTTTATGGGCCATCATTTACTGGTACCAAAAGAAGGTGTGGCCATTCACATCAATGCATTCAACTTTCCTGTATGGGGCATGTTGGAAAAGATTGCTGTTAATTTATTAGCAGGTGTTCCTGCTGTGGTAAAACCTGCAACAGTAACTTCTTATTTAACTGAAGCGGTAGTTAAGGAAATCATTGCTTCGAATATTTTACCCAAAGGTGCTTTGCAATTATTGTGCGGTAGTGCTGGGGATATGCTGGAGCATGTAGCCAATCAGGATATAGTAACATTTACAGGTTCTGCATCAACAGGATTAATGCTAAAAAGCGGCAAGAAGATTTTAGAAGAAAGCGTTCCATTCACTATGGAAGCAGATTCCCTGAACTGTATTGTTTTGGGAGATGATGTAACCCCTGACATGCCAGAATGGGATATTTTCATTAAAGAAGTTAGAAAAGAAATGACTACCAAATGTGGTCAAAAGTGTACAGCCATCAGAAGAATTTTTGTTCCCGAAAATAAAATAGAAGATATACAAATTGCTTTGGGTAAGTCATTGGCACAGACTACTATTGGCAATCCACTAAATTCCACAGTTAGAATGGGTTCATTGGCAGGACAATCCCAAAAAGAAGAAGTAAAAAACCAAGTTCAAAAATTGCTTGCATCATCACAGATTATTTATGGTTCATTGGATAGCGTTGAGCTAATTGATGCAGATGAAAATAAGGGTGCTTTCATCTCACCTATTTTATTGCTCAACCAAGACCCATTCACTTCAACTGCAGTGCATGAAGTGGAGGCATTTGGTCCAGTGAGTACATTGATGCCTTATAGTAATATTGATGAAGCCATTGCTCTTGCCAAGTTGGGCAAAGGTTCATTGGTAAGTTCAATTGTAACAGCTTCCCCTAAAATCGCCAAGCAATATGTGTTGGGTGCAGGTGCCTACCATGGAAGGATTCTGGTGCTGAACAATGAATGTGCTAAAGAGAGCACTGGTCATGGAAGCCCACTGCCATTGCTTGTTCATGGGGGTCCGGGTCGTGCTGGTGGTGGGGAGGAAATGGGGGGCATGAGAGGAGTGAAACATTATATGCAGCGTGTAGCTATTCAAGGTTCCCCTTCAATGATTACTGCTGTAAGCAATGTTTATCAACCCAATGCAAAAGGCAATCATGACGGTATTCATCCTTTTGCCAAATACTTTGAAGAGTTGAATATTGGCGACCAATTGATTACTGAAAAAAGGTTGATTACCTCGGATGATATTGACCGTTTTGCTGACCTAAGCGGTGACCATTTTTACGCCCATCTAAAAGAAACAGATTTTGAAGGTACCATGTTCACTGGTCAAGTAGCCCATGGTTATTTCATTATGAGTGCGGCAGCAGGGTTGTTTGTGGACAGCTACAAAAAAAATCCAGTGTTGTTAAACTATGGCATAGATGAATTGCGTTTTACCAAACCAGTATATCCAGGAGCAGAAATCTATATCAGGTTTTCGTGTAAGGAAAAATTGCGTCAGGAAAAGAAAGAAGATACCGATATTGCTAAAGGAATCGTCAAGTGGCTAGTGGAGATGTTTGATGAAACTGACGAGCTGATTGGCATAGCTACCATTTTGACAATGGTAAAATTAAAAAATCAACAATAGAATCTTATGATAGAAGAAATAAAAGACGGTTACGTAAAAGTTGAAAGGGAACATGGAATCGTAACAATAGAATTCCACCATCCGCGAAGCAATTCATTGCCGGGTAAAATTTTGGATGCCTTGGCAAAAGATATACATGCTGAAAGTATCAATCAAGACACTAAGGTGATTATTATACGCTCAACAGGCGATAAGGTTTTTTGCAGCGGTGCATCCTTTGATGAACTCGCTTCAATACAAACGGAAGCTGACGGCCTGAAATTTTTCAGCGGCTTTGCCAATGTGATTAATGCCATGCGTAAGGCCCCACAACTTATTATCGCTCGTGTACAGGGCAAATGTGTTGGTGGGGGTGTTGGTCTTGCCGCTGCAGCAGATTATGCCATCGCCTGTGAAGGGGCTGAAGTTAAATTAAGCGAGCTGGCTGTTGGCATTGGGCCATTTGTCGTTGGCCCAGCAGTGGAAAGAAAGCTGGGGTTAAGTGCTTTTAGCCAATTGACTATTGATGCTTCACTCTGGCGTAATGCAGATTGGGCAAGAAGAAAAGGCTTATACGCAGAACTCCACAATGATGCACCGGGGATGGATGCAAGTGTTGCTAGGCTTAGCCATACACTGTCAACATACAGCCCAGAGGCAATGAAAGAAATAAAAAAAGCCTTCTGGGCAGGAACTGAACATTGGGATGAATTATTGAAAGAACGTGCTGCTATTAGTGGTCGGTTAATTCTGAGTGATTACAGCAAAAAGTTTATTGCTAAGTTCAAGGAAAAGAAGAAAAATTAGTCGTGGCTATCGATTCGTTTAATATAAGCAATTATAAAAAACTGTGCAATAATTTGGCGAAGCTTGATAATGAGCTTCGCCAAATTATTTTGGAGCATGGCCATCCACCAATGTTCAAACGGGAATCAACTTTTGAAACATTGATCCATATCATTTTGGAACAGCAGGTTTCTTTGGCTTCTGCGAAAGCTGCTTTGATAAAATTGAAAGAGAAGATTGGCGAAGTGACGCCTGACAGGATTTTGCTGCTAACAGATGAAGAATTGCGGTCCTGTTATTTCAGCAGGCAAAAGACCGTTTATGCAAGATGTTTGGCAACTGCAATAATTGGTGGCAAACTCAACCTTGATTCGCTAGGCAAACAGCATGACGATGAGATAAGAATTCAACTCAAACAAATAAAAGGCATTGGTGACTGGACTGTTGATGTCTATCTAATGATGGCTTTGAACAGGACAGATTGCTTCCCTACTGGTGATATTGCTTTAATGAACAGCATCAAGCATGTAAAGCAATTGTCCAAGCATACAACCAAAGAAGAGGTTTTGTTGATTGCAGAAAGTTGGAAGCCGCATCGAACCCTCGCTGCTTACATACTTTGGTGGGACTACATTAAGAAGCGGAATATGAAATGGTAATAAAAGAAAAAGGTGCAGCTAATAACTGCACCTTTTTCTTTTATCAAGAATCCAAATCATCATATTCATACAAAGGATTGATGTGTGAACCCGAAGGCATTTCAAACACCTGCTTAATCAAGCCATCTTTCAATCCATATACCCAGCCATGCAAATGTGGCATCTGGTGATACTTCCATGCACGTTGAATGATAGATGTCTTTGCAAGGTTCAATACTTGTTCCTTCACATTCAGTTCAACAAGCCTATCAAACCTTTGCTCTTCATTAGCAATGTTCTCAAGCTCATCTTCATGAAGGCGTTGTACATCTTTAATATTCCTTAACCACATATTCAGTACTGCCCTAAAATCATGCTTGCCCATGGATGCTTTTACTCCACCACAACCGTAGTGTCCACACACAATTACATGTTTTACTTTCAAATGGTTCACTGCGTAGTCCAATACAGCCAAAAGGTTCACATCTGTATTCACCACCATGTTGGCAATGTTGCGGTGAACAAATATTTCACCAGGTTGGGTGCCAGTAATTTTATCTGCTGGCACGCGGCTGTCGCTACAGCCAATCCATAAAAAATCTGGCGTTTGAATTTTTGAAAGGCGGTTAAAAAAATCTGGGTCATCTTGCAATTGCTCTTGTGCCCAAGCTTTGTTTTCAAGTAAGAGCTTGTCGTATGGTGTCATCGTTATATAGTTTGAGGTTCGTTAAATAATGCGTGCATCTGTTTATGCTGGCTTTTCTTTATTTCAACTCTAATATTCTTCAAATGAGCATGACAAAGAAAGTTATTTACTTCATCAATTATGTCCTTGTCTATAAAATCTGCCCTAGTTGCATCAATCAGTACAAATGAATTGGGTGGTACTTTCTCCAATTTGTTTTTGATAATCGGCTTGTTTAAAAAAGATACGTCCTTCCTTAACCTAATCAAATAATTATTCTCATCGTTCACTACCATTACACTGCTTCTAAAATTACTTCTTACCAAGTAAAACAAGCTAACTAAAAGCCCTATGCCAATGCCCTTCAAAAGATCTGTTGTGATTATGGCCACAATAGTCACAACAAATGGAACAAACTGGTCCCACCCCTTCTGGTAGAACTCTTTGAACAGGGTAATTTTTGCCAATTTATACCCAGTAAATATCAATATGGAAGCTAATGCTGCCAAGGGTATTTTATTTAAAATGGTTGGTATAAAGAGTACACAGAGAAATAAAAGCACACCATGGAAAATGGTACTGATTTTTGTCTGCCCACCAGCATTTACATTGGCTGAGCTGCGAACAATAACTGATGTGATGGGCAGGCCACCAATCAATCCTGAAATAATATTGCCAATCCCCTGTGCCTTCAGTTCCTTGTTGGTTGGCGTGGCACGCTTTAATGGGTCGAGCTTGTCTACCGCTTCAATGCTCAATAATGTTTCAAGGCTTGCTACAATCGCTATTGTAAGGGCTATTACCCAAACATGGTAGTTGCCCAATGCGGAAAAATCAGGGAACTTGAACGATGAGAACAAGTCTTGTTTCGTTGCAGGCAGCACAACCAAGTGCTTGCCGTCAAGCACACTTGATGGGCTGTAAATCTTAAACACTTCATTGATAACAGTGCCTACCAGCACTACTACTAAAGCACCAGGAATCAATTGTAGAGCTTTCTTTTTCTTGAAAGTCTTTGTTTCCCAAAGTACCATAATGCCAATGCCAATAAGTCCAATGATCAATGCAGATGGGGTCATGTATTTGACAGCATAGTACAACGCAGAAAAAGTATTCTTACTATTGGGCTGCACAAAGGTTTCATCACCTTCAGGATCCAAATCTTCCCCTACTAAATGGGGAAACTGTTTCAGTATAAGGATGATACCAATGGCTGCCAGCATTCCTTTAATAACAGAGTTGGGAATATAATCACCAATAACACCAGCTTTCGCAAAGCCCATAATCAGTTGCATAGTACCAGCCAAAACCACTGCCAGTATAAAAACTTCATAAGGGTTGGTCGTTCCTGACAATGTTACCAATGCAGCACCCACTACCCCTGTAAGGCCAGCCGCAGGGCCACTTACGCTTAATTGGGAACCACTAAAAAGCCCCACAACAATTCCTCCTACTACGCCAGCCACAATTCCTCCCAATAGTGGCACAATGGTTTGACCAGAAGGGTTACTTGCTTGTGCCACACCTAAACACAAAGGCAGGGCCACAAGGAACACAACAATAGATGCAGGTAAATCCTTACCTACATTCAGAAAATATTTTTTCATGCTTGAAATTAGAGTTGAGATAAAAAATCGGTTGCCTTAGAATAAAAAATTTCAACTAGCAATTCGGAGGAGGAACTAAAATTTCATTGGAGTGGTTATGCGGGATGTCAGCATCGTCCATCAAAGGCTGCTGCATACAAATAATGGATGAAATCAAAACAGGCTGGTTGCTCCAATCAATAAATTCACTTTTACCCAGCATTTTCTTGCAGCAATCCTTTTCAAAATCCATTGAATGCGGGATTTCTTCATTAAAGAAATTATTGAACAAAGCACGGCCCATCTGCTGCACAGGCAGCATTTGCACACTCAGTACAAGTATCAGGAAAATATTGATGAGCTTTTTTGCCATTACTGCAAATATATCTTTCCATGCAATAACATGGAGCGGTTGATTTTGTTTAACAAAAACATGACAGAAATTTTATCATAAAAGAGTTGCTCAAAAACTCTCTAGGAACTATTTAAAAATGAAGGGAATAAGGGAGCAACTTTTCCATGTTCATCGTTATACATTAACTAAATTAAATCCAAAACAAATTCATCAGCACATATTTTTGCCAAAATTTTTGTCTTGAGTTTAACCATACATACCAGAGAGCTAGTAAAAAGATACAAGAGCCGCACTGTAGTAAACCAGGTTAGCGTTAGTGTAAAGCAAGGAGAAATTGTTGGTTTGCTGGGCCCGAATGGTGCAGGTAAAACTACTTCGTTTTATATGGTTGTTGGCTTGATAAAACCAGACGAGGGCGATGTTTTTTTAAATGATATCAATATCACCAAGCTGCCTATGTACAAACGGGCACAAATGGGCATTGGCTATCTTCCACAAGAAGCAAGTGTGTTCAGGAAGTTGAGTGTGGAAGACAATATCATGGCAGTGCTTGAAATGACGAAACTAAGCAAGGCTGAACGGCAAGCCAAACTGGAAAGCTTATTGGATGAATTTAACCTTCACCATGTTCGTAAAAATAATGGGGACAGTTTAAGTGGAGGTGAGAGAAGGAGGACGGAAATAGCCCGTGCATTGGCAGTTGACCCTAAATTTATCTTATTGGATGAGCCTTTTGCAGGTGTGGATCCTATTGCCGTTGAAGATATTCAAAGCGTTGTGGCAAAATTGAAATACAAGAATATAGGTATCCTTATCACTGACCACAATGTAAATGAAACATTGTCCATTTGCGATAGGGCCTACTTATTGATTGATGGCAAAATTTTTCAACATGGAACTGCTGAAGAACTTGCAGAAAATGAACAAGTTAGACGATTGTATTTGGGAACAAACTTCGAATTGAAGAGGAAGGACTGGATTATTGAAATGGGGATGAAGGATGCAAGCATATCCAGTATGATTAGGGCTTTGGATAGCCTGCATCAACATGCAGATAGGATATTGGTGGAAGATTTAAGTGCAATTACCGATATTACTCCAACTCATGCAAAGATTGAAGATTTAAAAATTGGCGAATTTGTTTCGCTATATAGCACTACAAAAACACATCTTCAAAAATGGGCAGTATCCATTACGGAAACAGAATTGAAAGAACTGGTTAATGCATTGCCAGAAATATCAAAAACTGATTTTTCCAATTCGTCCTTCTTTTTTCTTCATGATTTGGTTACTAATTCCAACCTATCCGATATAGCTAATTATTTTACGTACGAGGAAACCAATGGCAAATTGCAAAAACTTACTTCGCACCTAGGAGTTATTAAATTGAGGTTGCAAGCTTTGGCTAATTAAAAATAGCTTTCTTTATTTCATTTTCATTGCTTATTTTGCTGTCATAACCCCAAAATTGAGACTGCTTAGCCCCACTATATCACGTTTGGCTCGTATGCGTTATTGGCGTATTGAGCAATGGATGCAAGAGCCCATTGCTGCACAGCGTGAAGTATTGCAGGATCTTGTAACCCATGGTCAGTACACAGAAATTGGAAGAAGGTACGGCATGAACAAGCTCTTCAATGTTCGAGACTTCAAGAAAGCTGTCCCCATTCACCAGTACGATGATTTGAAGCCTTATATAGAACGTTTAATGGCTGGTGAGCAGAACCTTTTATGGAATACCCCTGTAACATGGTTTGCTAAAAGTAGTGGTACTACCAATGATAAAAGCAAGTTCATTCCCGTAACAGAAGAAAGCCTCAATAACTGCCACTTCCAAGCAAGCAAGGATGTACTTACCATGTACTATAACTTTAGTCCAGATAGTGATTTATTGACTGGTAAAGGCTTGCTGATTGGTGGTAGCCATCAAGTGAGCCCTTTGAATGAAGAAGCACAATATGGTGATTTGAGTGCGGTGCTTTTTCAGAATACACCTATTTGGGCAAACTGGATTAGGACACCGGAATTAAGTATTGCCTTATTGGATGAATGGGAGAATAAAATTGAATCCATTGCCCAAGCTACCATGTCTGAAAATGTAACTAGCATGAGTGGCGTGCCCACATGGACGATGGTGCTCATCAAACGCATTTTAGAGATATCCGGCAAGCAAACCTTGAAAGAAATATGGCCCAATCTTGAACTCTATTTACACGGGGGCGTTTCATTTACTCCTTATCGTGAACAATTTAAAAAGTTGATTGGCAGCGATATCAACTTCCTTAACATGTACAATGCTAGCGAAGGTTTCTTTGCGGCACAGAACAATCCTGATGAAGAAGGTATGTTGCTCTTCCTGCAGCATGGCATTTTCTATGAATTTATGCCCATTGAGGAATATGGAAAAGATGATCCTCAAACCATTGGGCTGAACGATGTAGAAATTGGAAAACAGTACGCCTTGGTGATTTCAACTAATGGGGGTTTGTGGAGGTATTTAGTTGGCGATACTGTTCAGTTTACTTCCTTGCATCCTTTCAAAATTAATGTGAGCGGACGCTTAAAGCATTATATCAATGCTTTTGGAGAAGAAATAATAGTTGACAATAGTGACAAAGCCATTGCCATAGCAAGCGAAAAATGCAATGTGGTAGTGAACGATTATACGGCAGCACCTGTTTATTTCAGCGATAATGGGAATGGTGCACATGAATGGTTAGTTGAGTTTGAGAAAGCTCCTGTAAACCTCTCCTCATTTGCTTACGAACTTGATTGTGCTTTGAAAAGCATCAATAGTGATTATGAAGCCAAACGGCATAAGGATATTGCATTGCGGATGCCCATTGTTCATGCGTTGGACAAAACTGTTTTTACCAACTGGCTAAGAAGCAAGAATAAGTTGGGTGGGCAACATAAAGTTCCCAGACTGAGCAACGATAGAAAATTCATTGATGAAATCCTAAGCTTACATATTCATGAGCGAACCAACCAAGGAAACCCTGCATAAAGAGTTTGAACTGGAAAGATTGATTCTTTTTAGCGATGCGGTATTTGCTATTGCTATCACTTTGTTGATTATTGAAATTAAGTTTCCCCATTTACCGGAGAATCATGCTGGACTTAATATGTGGCATGAGTTCAAACCATTGATTGTTGAATTTGGGGCTTTTCTATTAAGTTTCTTTTTTATTGGCCTATCCTGGAGCAAACATTTAAAACTATGCAGGCATTTAAAAAGTTATGATGATGGCATAATCTTCAGGAATCTTTTCTGCTTACTTTTCATTGTAACATTTCCTTTTGCTGCTTCTAGCCTCACCCACATGCGGCATGGCTTCATCTTTCCAATGGTTATTTATATCGGTAATATTTTTTTTATTTCCTTGTCCCACTTTATGCTGGCCGATTATATTCTAAATAAGAAACAGCGATTAATCCACTCCGGTAACGAGGCGGAAAAAAGATACTTGTACGTCCAAGCAAAATTTCCAACAATATTAATGAGCATTACTTTTTTAACAGCATTGGTATCGTCATTTTTTGTTCACGATATGAGTGATTTAGTAGGTGTAAGTTATGCAGTGCCGCTTGCTGTTGGATCTGCAATAATGAGAAGAAAAATAAAGCCCTATAAAGAGGCATATAAAAAACTAAAAGAGGAGTATTAATTGCCAAAGAGTGCTATCTGTTTCACTTTACATCTTCTTGTAGCGATACAAAGTAACTCACCATTATTAAACTCACAAACGAAGAGGTGTAAAAAAGATAATTGTAAGGCACATCAATAAGGTTATAAAAAACAACCAGCGACAATTTGAAACTTGCCAACCCTATATTGTGGATGGGGTAACTTCTCTTCTCTTTAAGCCAAATGGCAATCAGTACAAACAACAGTGGAATAGTAAAAGTCAAAATAATCAATAGGCGGTGCTGCAATAAAATATGCTGCGGTCCAAAAAATTTGGCCAATCCCAAACCACTTGAAAATACAATGGGTGCATCTTTCCAAACCCTCAACCCAAAATCTATATACTCATTAGGCAATGCCAACAGTTTTTGAAAAGGGCCCCATCCAAATGGGATAACCATGAATAGTAATAGTGCAACTGCCCCAGTAAGCATTAGCTTGAAAAATGAACGGTATTTCTTCTCGTACAATAATAGTAGTAGAAAAGGAAGCAGCCAACCAATCAATGAATACCTACTTAAAACACATAGGCTAATTGCAATGCCAATAAACCAGATATTGCCATTCAGTAAAGCCAAGGTCAGGATAACATAATAAAAAATGACAACCCCTTCTTCTGTATATGGAATCAATCCATATTCCTGCTGAACAGATAGCCACCAGAATAAAACAAAAGCCATGGCAATGATATAGGGGGAGTTTTTCTTTTGATGCGATGGATGGAAAACAAAAATGAAGATTACAAAAACGAATGCCAGGCAAATGGCTGTAACCCAACGGATATCCATATTTGCAACAACACCTGCACAAAATGGCATCCACATGGCAGGTAAATAAACCGGTTGAACACCCTGCCATATTTCAGGAATAGGACTATACACCTGGCTCCAATGACCGCTCAAAAAGCGTTCACACATAATTTTCATAATGGGCAGCATGTCTGCATCATGGTAGTCCAATGGGGCATCGCTAATCCATGTATTGGAAAAATGGAACAGCTCAATACACATAATATTAACAGCCATTATCCTGAACGATAAGCTGGGCAAATGATGGATGTTTTCCTGTATGGAAAAAGACTGCCTTGCTTTGGGAAGAAACAGCACAAGTACTGCAATTGCCAATCCACCTAATGGATAAATAATGGAGGCTAGTGGAATAAGTGGTTCAAACACCAATGCTTCAGTGGCACAAAGTGTTTCCAGTACAAAAAAAACAATCAACAATCTCTTAGTGGTTGCTTTGCTCATTCGCCCTAAAAATATTTATTAATACCGAACTAAAGGGAGTTAATATATTTGATAGCAGTAAAATTGCCTACGCAGCTATTAACAGCAGCAGCAAATTTTACCCTGCAATAAAGAAGCAACCAAACCAAAGCTTATCAATGAGCCACAACCAAAATGCGATTACCTGTAAGAATTGTGGAACCCACTTTTCAGGTAATTTTTGCAACAATTGCGGTGAAAAGGTATATACTGATCATGATAAAACGATTCTTCATTTTGCTGAGGAGGGTTTTCATTTTGTTACCCACTTAGAGGGTACCTTATTCAAAACATTAAAGACAATCTTTACAAAGCCTGGTCAGTTGTCTTTGGATTACTGTAACGGCATCAGAAGAAAGTATTTCAAGCCTATTCCTTTATACTTATTGCTAGTGGTACTGTATCTCTTGTTTCCGGCATTGGAAGGATTGAATATGCGTTTGGAATACTATCCCGGCCAGAAATATTATGGTGCCTATGCGAAGGAAAAAATTTTGGAAAAAGCGGCGGAAACAGGTTATACGAAACAGCAGCTAGCAGAGAAATTCCACCAGAAAAGTGAAAAAGTATCCAAATTCATGCTGCTGGTGCTTATTCCTTTTACTGCGATGTTCTTCTATGCCCTCACTTTCTGGAGAAGAAAATACTTCTTTGATGACATGGTACTGGCAGCAGAGCTTAATTCTTTCTATTTAATGTGGGGCTTTTTGATCATGCCGATTATTTTAGCGGGAATCATCAGCTTGTACAAAGCGATTTTCCACACAGTGCCACCAGTTGGTGATGCTGCTTTGGGAATAATTATCTACTCAGTATTTAGCATTTATTGCATTAGGGCCTTTAGGCGGTTTTATGCTTTTTCCTGGTGGGGCAGTATCGGCCTAACAGTCGTGTTTTATTTTGCCCATGCCTTGATAGTGTACACCTTGTATAAATTCCTTTTATTTGTAACCGTTATTAATCAAATACACTAGTTATGAAACTTCTCGAAAATAAAACCTCCATTGTTACAGGTGCGGCCCGGGGTATCGGTGCTGCAATAGCACTGAAATTAGCTGAACATGGAAGCAATATTGCGTTCAGCTATGTAAGTGATAGCAGTGCAGAGAAAGCACTGGCCTTAGAAGCACAACTAATGGCCTTAGGTGTTAAAGCAAAAGCCTACAAAACCAATGCAGGTGATTTTGCACAAAGTGAAACTTTTGTAAATGACGTATTGAAAGAATTTGGAGCAATAGATGTTTGTGTGAACAATGCAGGCATTTCAAAAGATAATTTATTGCTTCGTATGACAGAGGGGCAATGGGATGAAGTAATGGACATCAACTTGAAGAGTGTCTTCAACATGACTAAGCATGTGATACGCCCCATGATGAAAGCAAAATCAGGAAGCATCGTAAACATGAGCTCCATTATAGGAATCCGTGGAAATGCAGGACAATCAAGCTATGCCGCCAGTAAAGCAGGCATTATTGGCTTCACCAAATCCATTGCAGCAGAATTGGGCAGCAGGAATATCCGTTGCAATGCCATAGCTCCAGGCTTTGTGGAAACAGATATGACACACTACTTGCAAGAGGGTGCCGGTGCAGATGAATTCCTGAAGAAAATTCCTTTGGGGAGATTTGGCAAGGCAGAAGAAATTGCCAACACCACCTTGTTCCTTGCAAGTGATATGAGCAGTTATATTACAGGTCAGGTGCTGAGTACTTGCGGTGGATTGAATATTTGATTGAAGATTTTGTATAGCAGTAAAGCGGTTGACAAGAACGTCAATTGCATTTACTGGTGTGTATTGTTTTTCAAAAAACGCTGGTAATACTTGCACTCCCTCGTCAATCCACATTGCTCACACTTTGGGTTTCTTGCTACACAGATATAACGTCCATGCAAAATAAGCCAATGATGGGCTTTATGTACCAGTTCCTGTGGAATATTCTTTATTAGTTCCTTCTCCACTGCCAAAGGTGTAGTTGCAGTTTCAGGAACTAACCCAATTCTTTTACTTACACGGAAAACGTGGGTATCAACAGCCATATTGGGCTGTTCATCAACCACACTCGTAATTACATTAGCTGTTTTTCTGCCAACACCTGGAAGCTGCACCAATTCATCAACAGTCATAGGCACTTCCCCATTAAATTTTTCCAGCAGCATATTGGCCATGCCAATTAAATGCTTGGTTTTGTTGTTGGGGTAAGAAATGCTTTTGATAAAAGGGAACAACTCATCAAACGTGGCTTTTGCCATTTCTTTTGGTGTGGGATATTTGGCAAAGATGGCAGGTGTGGTAAGGTTCACACGCTTATCGGTGCATTGGGCAGATAAAATCACTGCCACCAACAACTGATAGGGATTGTCGTAAATGAGTTCTGTTTCTGCTTCTGGCACATGTTCCAAGAAGTAGTCAATAACAAACCGGTACCTTTCTTTCTTTGTCATAATTGAGCAAAGAAAAGAAGATACCGGTTCAAAAATAATTTTAAGGTTATGGACTATAATTTAATGGGCAACAGGTTCTGTTGCTTTTGCATAGCTAAGAATGGCATTGATAGTGGACTGGCGAGGTGAACGTAGCTTGAAAGCATCCAATTGTTTAATGGTGCGTTCCAGCATCTTCATTTCGTCCTGCAGTTCCCAATCATTTTGTAAAGCCGATTCTATAGCAAGCGTCAACTCTGTGGAAGTTTCCTTATACAAATACTGCATAAGTACTTCCTGCTTAATTTTTTGCATAAATACTGTGTGAGTGTGAAAAATCCGTTTTCCGAAACAACAATATTAAAACGAGATTAAAGCTACGATATTGTGACGTGTTATCTTTTTGTTGTTAATGAATCCTCAACAATAAACACATCCTCACCGTCCTTTTTGAGCATGTAACGCTCACGGCCAAACTTCTCAATTGCTGTTGGATTGCCTTGTAAATCAGTTAGTTCCTGCTTTGCTTTTGCAATTTCTGCTGTATAATAGGCTTTCTTTTCCTGAAGTTTTTTCAGTTCATTGGCCCTGTCTGAGTTATAGAAAAAGTCCTTTTGATCGAAAAAAATCATCCATACCAAAAAGGCACTAATGGCCAGAATGTATTTATTGAGCAATATGGAAGGAATTGATTTCATAACTAACAAAAAAGTTGATGACTGTAAAGTTAATGTGAACCACATTAAACCAACAACCATCAACTATTAACAGATGTTTATTAAGCATAGCCCAATCCTTTAAGGAGAAGGGCGGAAAAGCTATTTACCAAACTTAATTCCCTTTGGATAGATACCAGTACTTCCCAAAGCTTCTTCAATCCTGATTAATTGATTGTACTTGGCAATCCTGTCCGTTCTTGAAGCAGAGCCAGTTTTAATTTGGCCACAGTTCAATGCCACAGCCAAATCCGCAATGGTGGTATCCTCAGTTTCACCGCTTCTATGGCTCATGATGGTATTGTAACCAGCATGTTGTGCCATGGTAACAGCATTGATAGTTTCAGTTAGTGAACCAATTTGGTTCACCTTAACCAGCAGGCCATTGGCAATATCCTTATCGATACCGGTTTTCAAACGGTCAACATTGGTTACAAACAAATCGTCACCTACCAATTGGCACTTCTTGCCAATGGTGTCTGTTAGGTTTTTCCAGCCAGTCCAGTCGTCTTCTGCCATACCGTCTTCAATGGAAACGATAGGGTACTTCTTCACCCAGCTTTCCCAAAATTTCACCAGCTCATCGCTGCTAACCTCCTTGCCACTGCTCTTGTGGAAAACGTATTTTTTCTTCTTGGCATTCCATAATTCACTATTGGCAGCATCCATGGCAATCACAATTTGCGAACCTGTTTTATAGCCAGCAGCAGTTATTGACTCCAATACTGTTTCAATAGCTTCCTCATTGCTTTGGATATTTGGGGCAAACCCACCTTCATCACCCACATTTGTGCTGTAGCCTTTTTTCTTCAAAACACTTTTCAGCACATGAAAAATTTCAGTCCCCCAACGCAAGCCCTCACTAAAGGAACTTGCACCCACAGGCATAATCATGAACTCTTGAAAGTCAATTTTGTTATCGGCATGTGCACCGCCATTCACAATATTCATCATGGGAACAGGCAATGTCTTAGCGTTAGTTCCACCGATATACCTGTATAATGGAAGGCCTGCTTCTTCAGCAGCAGCCTTGGCCACGGCAAGGCTCACAGCTAATATAGCGTTTGCACCAAGTTTGCTTTTGTTCGGCGTTCCATCAAGGTCAATCATTGTTTGATCAATAGCGGCTTGTTGGGCCACATCAAAACCAATCAACTCGGCAGATATAAGGTCATTTACATTTTTCACTGCTTTCAATACACCCTTTCCGGCATATTTTTTCTTGTCATTATCACGTAGTTCAACAGCTTCGTGAATACCTGTACTTGCACCACTTGGTACAGCGGCACGGCCAAAGAAACCATCGTCAGTTAATACATCCACTTCTACGGTTGGGTTTCCACGGCTGTCCAATATTTGCCTTGCATGGACTTCGATAATGTAGCTCATAATTGCTTGCTTTGATGTTTATGTATGAATATGTTATTACCAGTTTTGATTCCAATGGCAAGTTCATCTTGACTGTACGCTAAGGATAAGTTGCTGCTACTGCCATTTATTGGGCAACTGACTGCGTTAAACTTCTAAATACTTCCTCCAAATTATCACCCTTCCTTTTCAAATTCACTAAAGTATCATCAGCCACAATTTGCCCCTTGTTAATTACGATTACCCTGTCACAAACAGCCTCCACTTCCTGTAAAATATGCGATGAAAATAAAACAGTTTTATCTTTTCCCTGCTCCTTAATTACATTTCTAATCTCAATAATCTGGTTGGGATCCAATCCACTAGTAGGTTCATCCAAAATCAGAACTTCCGGGTTATGTATCAATGCAGCAGCCAATCCAACACGTTGTTTATACCCTTTCGAGAGCTGGCCAATCTTCTTCTTCTGTTCAACCTGCAAGCCTGTTAATTCAATAACTGAATCAATTTGGAGTTGTGGGTTGGGCACGTGATGGACACCAGCAATGAATTTCAGGTATTCCTTCACATACATTTCATAATAGAGGGCATTGCTTTCTGGCAGGTAGCCAATTTTCTTCTTCGTTTCAATAGGACTTTGGAAAACATCAATACCACAAACCTTTGCATGGCCAGCATCGGCTTTTGTGTAGCCTGTAATAATTTTCATGGTAGTGCTTTTGCCTGCACCATTTGGACCGAGGAACCCAACAATTTCACCCTTATTAATAGTAAAAGAAATATTGTTTACCGCTTTTTGCGTACCATATTGCTTCAATAATTGTTGAACCTCAATTGACATCTGTAGTAAATAATTTAATTGGCCATTGCCAGCAATGTAAGCAGAAAAAATTAATCACTTACAAACATGGGCAGTATAGACGAGAGGATGATGACCGCTAGCACAAAATACATCCCTAACGTTAGCACATTGTAGAGACGCATCAATGTTCTTGAATTTGCCGTCTCTGCCATTTCCTGATCTTCTTCATTATACCATTTGAATATGGCATAAATAAATCCTGATAGGCCCTCTAATTGTTTATTGAACAAAAACGACAACAGTATTTTAAAGCCAACGATGGCTCCCAACAATAACCAGAGATAATGATAATATGCTGATAGGTTTTTTAGTAACATAAGTAAAAATCGGACCGTAGCATAGCAGATGCAAAAACAGGCTATTCACGCAAAAATCCTTCCGTTTGACTGGCTTTGAGGCACTAAATTGACGAAAAAAAAGCAATTAGCGAAAAGCTTCTTTATTTGTCCGTATCGTATTCCCCTTTTAAGCTGTACCAGCCAAACATGGCAAGTCCCACAGCAATGGGCGTAAAGATGGTGATAATGATAACCCAAGGCATCGGTTTATTGATATCATCCTTTCCATGGGCACTTATATGTATACCAGCAGACAATACCAACAAAACAATTGCTGCCACAGCAACAATCATCCAAACTATTCCAAGAAACCTTTTAACCTGATTCATTTTTTTGAAGTTTAGCTATTAACTTTTAGTTGCTTACTTAACGTATTCATTCACGTCATCGGCCACGTCTTCATCCTTTTTATTGGAGAGGTACAATATTCCTACCACAAAGCACACTGCTGCGATACCAATTGGATACCAAAGCCCACTCAAATAATTACTGCCCGGCGTTACGGTAATTAAGGTAGCAATAAATGGAACCAGCCCACCAAAAACACCATTGCCAATATGGTAAGGCAAGCTCATGCTGGTGTAGCGGATTTTGGTTGGGAACAACTCTACCAAGAAGGCTGCAATAGGTCCATACACCATAGTAACAAAAAGTACCAATGTGAAAATCAATCCAATAAGTTTCCATTGATAAGAAGCATCTAGCTTAACCGACTTTTTAGTTTCCAATGGTTTATTGTTGCCTGACTTAACCACGGTTTCAGAATACTTGTCGGTTTGCAATAAACTTGTTCCATCAGCATAAGAAGCTGCGGTTGTTTTTACAATAATGGAATCAGTACTGCTTTCTGGGTTGGCTATTTTCTTTATTGTAATGGAAGAAGTTGTTTCCTGCTTTGCCTTTACATCACTCATTTCATACAATGCTGTAAAGACAGGTCTGTAGCAAACCACAGCCAATAGCATCCCTGTCAGCATGATACCCTTCCTGCCTACTTTGTCACTTAGCCAACCAAATACCACAAAGAAAGGCGTGGCCATTAATAAAGCAATACCAATCCAGGTGTTGGTCTGTGTAGGTTCAAGGTTGCAGACCTTCAACAGGAATGTTTGTGCGTAAAACTGGCCAGTATACCAAACCACCCCTTGCCCCATGGTAGCACCAAATAGGGCAAGCAAAACCATTTTCATGTTCTGCTTTTTACCAAAGCTTTCCTTTAAAGGATTGGCAGACGTCTTGCCTTCGCTTTTTAATTTGGCAAACAAGGGGCTCTCGTCCATCTTCATCCTAATCACAATGGAAACAAGTACCAGCACAATACTTAACAAAAAGGGCAAACGCCAGCCCCAATCGTTATAGGCTTCCGGGCTCAGGCTCTTTTGTACGGTAATAATTACAATTAACGAAACGAACAGGCCTAAGGTGGCCGTTGTTTGTATCCAACTGGTATAATAGCCACGTTTGTTTGCAGGGGCATGTTCAGCTACATAAGTTGCGGCACCGCCATATTCGCCTCCCAATGCCAATCCTTGCAATAAACGAAGAATCAAAACGAGATAAGGGGCAAAGTGAAAGGTTTGGTAGGAAGGAATGCACCCAATTAAAAAAGTGGAACCGCCCATAATCACCAGCGTCAACAAAAAAGTATATTTCCTTCCTATCAAATCGCCCAGCCTTCCAAAAAACAGGGCACCAAATGGACGTACAATAAAGCCTGCAGCAAATGTTGCCAGCGTGGCTAAAAAAGCAGTGGTTGAATTACCTGCTGGAAAAAACTTGGTAGAGATAATCGTGGCCAAACTTCCAAAAATGTAGAAATCGTACCATTCAATTAAAGTTCCAACAGAAGAAGCCCCGATAACTTTCCAGATTCCTTTTTCAGACGACATAATAATAGTGATTAGTGAGTTTTGGGTAATCACATGAAGCAGGCAAGACAATGACGGCATGAACATACATGATAAATGGCATTCTGCAAAAACCTAAGAAGTTGTCTAAAATTGTTTGATGAAATAATAGGTAGCTCTCGTCAGTAGTTTTAATTGTCAAAATGGATGCAATTCGAGACAATTAAAAGAAACTTAGTACACGAAGAAAGGTGAAGGAGAAGCGACAAGACTCCATTCGTTTAACAAAAATTATGACACATCTGCATTAAAATACCAAGTTCCCCATAAAGGTTGGGCAGCTTCCCATATTTGCCAAGCGGAATAAACGCTGTTACAAAATGATGGGCTGAGCATTGCGATGAAACACGAGAAAAAAAATGACAAAAAAAAAATGACACAAAAAAAATTGTGTCATTTTTTTTTTTGTCATTTTTTTTGAAATCTTCCTTGTTTACAACTAGCAACTTGCATTAATGTACAAGATTTAATTCATTGTATTAGGAATGTATCATTAACATGGCCAATACCCGTGCTATCGACTGTTAGTTAGCCAATTGTTTCACGAAATCACTGAAAAGTAAAACCAATTCAATAGCCATTCCCCTTAATTTTATTGCCAAATAAAAAGTTTGCCATGAGCTACCCTTATCAAATTAAATCTTTTGATAAATACAAAGAGACCTACCAAAAAAGCATAGAGGATCCAGAAGGTTTTTGGGGAGACATTGCTACGCATTTCACATGGCGTAAAAAATGGAGTTCGGTACTCAACTGGAATTTTGTTGAACCTAAAATAGAATGGTTCAAAGATGGCAAGCTCAACATTACAGAAAACTGCATTGACAGGCATTTGGAAACGATGGGGGAAAAGCCTGCCATTATTTGGGAATCCAACAATCCAGACGAAAGAGTAAGAACAGTTACCTATAACCGCTTGCATAAAAGGGTTTGCCAAGTGGCACAAATGCTTAACAATAATGGCGTAAAAAAAGGCGATAGGGTTTGCATCTATATGGGCATGGTGCCAGAATTGGCCTATGCGGTGTTGGGCTGTGCAAGAATTGGTGCCATACATAGCGTCATCTTTGGTGGTTTCTCTGCACAAAGCATTGCAGATAGGCTGTACGATGCTGGTGCCGAATTTATCATCACCTGTGATGGGGCGTATCGTGGTGAAAAAGTGATTCCATTAAAGAACGTGATTGATGATGCGTTGATTGGTAACAGAACGGTGAAGAAAGTTATTGTTTATACAAGAACGAGAACGCCTGTATCAATGATAAAAGGAAGGGATATTTGGTGGGAAGATGAAATGGACTTTGCAGAAACGCAAGTGGAAAAAGATGGCAAAGTTTCTTTTCCTGCTGCGGAAATGGATGCAGAAGACCCATTGTTCATTCTTTATACTTCAGGCTCTACAGGCAAGCCAAAAGGGGTGGTTCATGCTTGTGGTGGATATATGGTCTATACCAATTACACTTTTGTAAACGTGTTCAATTACCAGCCGGGTCAGGTACATTTTTGCACGGCAGATATTGGTTGGATAACAGGCCATTCCTATATCGTTTATGGCCCATTGAGTGCTGGCGGCACCTCATTAATGTTTGAAGGCATTCCCACATGGCCAGATGCTGGCAGGTTTTGGGATGTGGTGGACAAGCACAAAGTAAATATCCTATACACTGCACCAACAGCTATTAGAAGTTTAATGGGCTTTGGCCTTGAACCTTTGAAAGGAAAGGATTTGTCCTCCTTGCAAGTGCTGGGAACAGTAGGTGAACCCATCAACGAAGAAGCATGGCATTGGTATGATGAGCATATTGGCAAGAAAAAGTGCCCTATCGTTGATACTTGGTGGCAAACGGAAACTGGCGGCGTACTCATTTCAAACCTTGCTGGTATCACACCTGCAAAACCAAGCTGGGCAACGCTTCCCATGCCAGGTGTGCAGATGGTGTTGGTAGATGATAAAGGCGACGAAGTAACCACCTTGGAAGATGGTGTTTACAAAGGTAACCTATGCATCAAGGCCCCGTGGCCAAGCATATTAAGAACGACTTATGGTGACCATGAGCGTTGCAGGACCAACTATTTTGCCACCTATCCAAACCTGTATTTTACGGGTGATGGAGCATTGAAAGACGAAAACGGTTTCTTCAGGATTACTGGCCGAGTGGATGATGTACTGAATGTAAGTGGACATAGAATTGGTACCGCTGAAGTAGAGAATGCCATCAACATGCACGCTGGTGTAGTGGAAAGTGCGGTGGTGGGATATCCGCATGATATTAAAGGACAGGGTATCTATGCTTATGTAATTGTAGATAGTAAGCATGGTGATGAGGACCTTACCAGAAAAGATATACTGGCTACAGTTACCAGAATAATCGGTGCCATTGCCAAGCCCGATAAAATACAGTTTGTAAGCGGTCTACCCAAAACAAGGAGCGGCAAAATCATGCGTCGGATTCTGAGGAAAATTGCAGAAGGTGAAACACAGAATTTGGGTGACACTTCCACACTGCTTGACCCGGGTGTTGTAGAAGAAATAAAGAATGGGAAACTTTAAAAACCTAGTGACTTATTTAAGTAGGTGAGCAGCTACATCAGTTATTAATTGTCCCACCTCTCTCCATTGGAGAGGGGGTGAGGATGAGGTTTAAAAAAGAAAACCGCTTCTTGTGGGAAGCGGCTTCTGTTTACATACGGAACGGGTCATGAGGAGTTTAATATCTTATGCTGCTGTCTTGAGTATATTTTTTAATTGCTTTGGGCCTATGGGCTTTACTATAAAGTCAGAAATATCAGTAATTTTTTTTGCCTTCTCAATATCAGGTTTGTTAACGGAAGAACTAATCATGTAAACCTGAATCTTCTTGTTCAGCTTTGGTTTAAGCAATGAAAAAACATCCATAAATGTCCAGCCATCCATCACTGGCATATTAATATCCAAGAAAATCATATCAGGGAGCAGTACATGATTATTGGTAGCTACCTTATTCAGGAATTCAATTGCATCAAAGCCATTGTGGAATTCGTGCACATTGTTTGCAAGCTCGTTTTTCTCTATGAGTTTTTTCATAGTGAAAAGGTAAATCTCATCATCATCAATAAGGAATAATGTGTTAACAACTGGTTTCATAAGGTTTTAGTTTCTGCTACAAAAGTAAAATTGCTCATGTTTTGTCGTGTAAGGGCATTAATTTAAATATTGTAGTTGTTCAAACTACATTCCACTTAAGTGTACATTAACAAAGCCACGTTTTAAGGCGTGGCTTTTAGGAGTAGTCAGAATAAACAAGTAGGGTTAATTTCCAAACCGTATGGTTCTGCCGCCACCTTGCATATTGCCAAATGCTTCCTTCTGCATCTTGACAAATTCTTCCCTAGTAACTTTCTTTCCTTTGGATGGTTCCTTAATATCTTTCTTGCTTACTTCCTTTTTTATTTCTGTTGCTGTATAAACAGTTTCACCTTTATTGATGTCCAACTGCAGAATTACCCCGGGCAAACCACCATTGTTTTCAGGTCCTACCGGACTAACAATATCTTCAGCATACCATGCCACTACTTCCACATCTGTTGATTGAGGCGGGGTATTTGATTTCACTGTATCGGTTTTGGTATTGCTGCCATCAGAAGTCGTTGTCATTCGCATCGTTCTCCCAACAAGTTGCTTCTGCCTGGTTACCGCTTTATGGCAATTGTATCCTGCAATCTTCTTCGTTTCATCAGTCAGTTTCCACTTTTGCTGGCGTAGGCTATCTTCAATAATATAAGTCCTTGCTCCCAAATCTGTTTGCGTAATGGATTTTAACAAAGCAAAATTCTTGTACAGTTCTCCACCATCACTGTTACTAAACTTAGTTATGATCCTTCTTCCTCCACCTCCGCCATCAAATGGGTCTGGTGCTTCGTCTTCTGGAACCATTTTATACATGGATGTACTGTCACTAAAAAGCAGCATATGTTTGCTGGTATTGAATTCAGGTACCATTGCCCTCATTTGTTCATCGGCAATTCGCTTGTGCATGTTTATTTTTCTTTCATAAACAATTGTTCCTTCCTTAACCTGGGCATTAACATAGTGAATGCCCGTCAAAAGCATTACTGCTAAAAATGTTCTTTTCATTGCTAATAATTTATGGCCAAAACTAAAAGCGGCAAGCGTTAAGCAGGGTTGCTCAAAGGTTAATTATGGTTAACAATGCTGCCATCTTAAAAATGGATATATATTTTTGTGTTGATGAAGAAATTGCACCTGTCAAGAAACTTAATGGTTGCCGCTATCTTATTGATAGGGGCATTTCAGGTTTATTGGCTAAGCAAGCAGTACAATGACGAGTACAATAGTTTAAAAAAAGATGTGGATGTAACTTTCAGGGAAACCATTTATAAATTGCAGAAGCAACGATTTGAGAAAGACACATTGCTTACTGGTAATATTTTAAAGGAAACTGGCTTAGGTGATGCGAAGCTTAGCAAAGAAGGACCAACAAAAGTTTTTATCAGGCAAGAGCATTCAAATAGCGAACAGCAGCCTATGTTCATGAGCAGTGTAGTAGAAGAACCAAATAAAAAAAGAGGAACTGATTTAATAGATATAAGTCCTGAAAACATCCAATCCATCAACATTATAAAAGCTGGCAGCAACATGCCAGTCCCTCCCCCTGGCTTAATTGAGATTTTTATTAAGCAAAAACTGAAAGGTGATACCAACATGGTAATTACTAGGGATTCATCCGGCAAGAAAGTAATAACAAAGGTCTCATTCAATGGTAATTACACCTATAATTATTCGGGCAATGGTAAGGACTCTGGTTTGCCAAAAGCTATGGCAATAGATACATTTCGTAAAATGTTTGCGATTGGCTTGAAAGGAGTTAGAGAAAGAAATGGGGCAAAAGACAATGCTTCTCCTGGAACAATAATGAAAGAGCATTCTCCTTCCCCCATCATTCGTATTTTAAGTGATAGTAAGAGCATAAATGATTCCATTCCTGTTATAACTGTTGATTCGGCTTTCAGCGCTGAGTTAGGGAAGTCCAACAAGAAAATTAATTACCATATTGTATTCAAGTCTTTGGGCAAGGATAGCATTGCAAAAAAAGAAGCCATGAAAGATACCAGTAAGGAATTTACAACAAGCAATGTACTGGTTGGTTACAATACCCCCTATTCCTATCAGGCTAAATTCAGTAATATCTTTGGTTTCATTGTTCAGAAAATGGGCTGGCAAATAAGTGGTTCGTTTTTATTGTTTGCGTTTGTTGTTATATCATTCATTAGCCTGTACAGGAACTTGTTGACACAAAGGAGACTGGCCCTAATGAAAAATGAATTTATCAGCAATATCACCCATGAACTCAAAACACCCATAGCCACAGTAAGTGTAGCCATTGAGGCATTGAAAAATTTTGGCGGGATAACAAGTCCTGAAAGAACAAAGGAATACTTGGATATCTCTGCATCTGAATTGCAACGTTTAGATTTATTGGTTGATAAAGTATTGAAACTGTCCATGTTTGAAAACAGGGAGATTGAATTGAAGAAAGAGCCGCTTGATGTAAAGAAACTGGTTGATGAAGTATGGAGCACCATGAAACTTCAATTTGAAAAACACCAGGCAATTGTTGAATTGAAAACAGAAGGGGAAAGCTTTATTATTGAAGCGGATCGTTTGCATATTGTAAGTGTACTGTACAATTTATTGGACAATGCTTTAAAATACAGTAAAGAAAAGCCTTCCATTATAATTGAATTAAAGCAACTATCGAATGAAGTTTCCTTTTCAGTAACCGATAAGGGTATTGGCATTCCAGCAGCCTATCAGGATAAAGTGTTTGATAAATTCTTTCGGGTGCCAACAGGTAATTTGCACAATGTAAAAGGCTATGGATTAGGCTTGAGTTATGTGCATCATGTAGTGAACAAGCACAATGGCAACATTGCTGTGCGGAGTGAGGAAGGCAATGGCAGTACATTTACAGTTAAGCTTCCAATGGCATAAACGACTTGATTTTTGAAAGCAATTAATAACTGAATTATGAGTATTAAAGTACTATATGTTGAAGATGAACTCTTCCTTGGGAAAATAGTGAAGGAAACATTGGAAAGCCGTGGCTTTGATGTGAGCATGGAAACAGATGGCGATAAGGTTGTGCCATTGTTTCAAGAGGTTGAACCGGATATTTGTGTACTGGATGTCATGCTGCCCAACAAAAATGGTTTTGATATTGCAGAAGACATCAGGAAGCTGAATGATGATGTTCCCATCATTTTCCTCACAGCAAAAACAGAAACAGAAGATGTAGTAAAAGGCTTTAAACTGGGTGGCAATGATTATATACGCAAGCCTTTCAGTATGGAAGAACTGATTGTTAGAATTGAAAGCCTGCTTCGTGTAAAAAAAGAAAATGCCCTTTCTATTTCAGGTGATGCCATCAATATGGGTAGCTATACATTCCACCTCAACAAGCAAGTATTGGGTTTCAAGGAAGAAGAGCGGAAACTGTCCTACCGTGAAAGCGAATTGTTGAAGTACCTGTTTGCCAATCGCAACAGTGTTATTGACAGGAGGGATTTGCTTAACCATATTTGGGGCAACGATTCTTTCTTCAACAGCCGCAACTTGGATGTTTACATAACCAAATTGCGTTCCTACCTAAAAGAAGACAATGCTATTGAAATCCTCACCATTAAAGGAGTGGGCTACAGGTTTGTATCATAAGCAATCGTTTGCGTAAAATATCTTTTCTTTACAGCCCGTAGATTCTACTTTCACTCCTGTTTGCTTTAACACTTACCGCTGTACGATTGAAATGAAAAAACTTTACTTGCCATTAAGCATGCTATTACTTGCATGTTCCAGTTTTATTCTTTGTGGTGCACAAACTGCAACCAGAGAAAGCAATATCCAAGCATTGACATTAACCTTCAATACAGCACTTACAACATCATATATCAATCCGCCTTATATTAGTGGTGTAATCAATGACCCAACAGACCCTGCAAAAATTTCAGGAATTGTCGTTGATATAAAGGAAGATGGCAGTCCAATTCTTGCAGCAAACTATACCCTCACTGCAGCTAGCAACAAAACAAGTGTGGTGCCCAATGCAAACATTGTTATCACAAAAGCCGACGGTAACGCCACTGTAAAGATTACACCAACAGGGGTGGGTTATGCAAACATTACATTGATACTTACCAAAAGTTCAAGCACAAAAACATTGGTCATTAACTATGCAGCATCTGCAGCATCTACAACACCAGCATCCACTTACTGGCATACAGGTTATTCTGATGCTTCTGCTGCTATAGCATTGGATAACGATTTCATGGTAATGGCAGATGATGAAAAAAACAATCTGTATGTCGTTAATAGAAAGCAATCTGGCCTGCCTGTTAAAACATACTACTTTGGTGACTTGCTTGGTTTGACAGATGGCAGTGCTGGCGATTACAAAGAAGTGGATATTGAATCATGTGTTAGAAGCAGCACAACAGCCAATAAAGTGTATTGGTTAGGCTCCATGAGCAATGCAGGTTCCTCTAATGTGTACAAAGTGAATAGCAACAAGCTTTTCTCTACAACCATAACTGGCACATCAACAACAACCTCCTTTTCTGTAACAGGCTATTATAGCAGTTTGCGGCAACGATTAATTATTTGGGGGGATGCGAATGGCTACAACTTCACTTCAAGTACCACCAATGGCCATGATGCTAAAACCATTGACGGCTTTAACGTGGAAGGCATGACCATTGGGCCAGACAATACCACATTGTATATTGGTTTCAGGGCACCACTAGTGCCAACAGCCAATAGAACAAAAGCGGTGATAGCCCCATTGCTGAATTTTGAAACATGGTTCAACAATGGAAGCCCATCTGGTAATCCAACATTTGGTTCTCCCATTGAACTGGATTTAGGAGGGAGGGGCATTAGAGATATAGTTCGTTTATCAAACGGCATATTCATTATAGTTGCTGGCAACTATGATAACACACCAGTAAACGGTGCCATCTATAAATGGACAGGCGTTGCAACGGATGTGCCGGTTCAAATATCCAGCATGGATATTTCCACATTAAATGCAGAAGCCTGTGTGGAAATAAATGAAAGCAACCAATTGGCCTTGAACAAACTTCAAATCATCAGTGACAATGGTTCCTTTGAATTTTACAATGATGGTAATGAAGCGAAAGATTTATCCCAAGACAATTATAAAAAATACCGAAGCGATATTATTACCGCTCCAACAAACGTATTGCCAATGCAGTTGGAATACTTTACTGCTGAAAAACAAAGCAGCAATGCATTGTTAAGTTGGAAAATATTACAAGCAAGCAACCTCAAATCATTCGAAATCTTCCGCTCAATCAATGGAAAGGATTTTGTTTCCATTGAAACAATAAATGTAGTAACCAATAGCTTAGCATATGTTTTTACGGATAAACGTATCGCTTCGCCAATTGTTTACTATAAAATAAAAGCGATAGGGAACAATGGAAGCAGTTATTACAGCAATATCAGGATGGTAAGCTTTAATAGTAAAGCAGAAACATTCAAAGTCTATCCCAATCCTGTTACCACAGGTTCTTTTAGTGTTGTTACAGATATAATTGGCAATAAAAAAGTGGAAATTTATACAAGTACTGGGGCATTACATCAATCATTCAACTTTAGTAATACGGCAAAGGATATTTCAACAAAGGGCTGGACAAAAGGAACATACTTCATTATACTGTTTGCAGAAAATGGAATCATCAAAAAAGAAAAAGTAATTGTTCAGTAGTGGTGTTGCATCACCTTGGGGTAACAAAAGTTCTTGGCAGTAAACTAAGTCAGCTACATATAGGCATTCCTCTCCACAGGAGAGAAATTAGAGTTATCTACAAACTCCAGGACTCCCTTCCACATCAGCTTCCCTTCCAAACCAGACAACTGCATAACCTTTATAGATACCAATACCTATCGCATTCCACCGCTCAGTTTTCCAAATGGATTTGTTAAGCACTACATCATTATGAGAAGGGCTTCCCTTCCAGCCAGCCAAAGCCTCCTCCGCTTTAACGGTATAGTTTGCATCATCTGAATGCCAAATGGTATGGGAAATTTCATAGCCATCTCCCACATAATTGGTCAATTCCCTTGGCTTGTTCCACATGCAGCTTGCTTGCTTATGATCTGGCGTGTAGCAGCAGGAACTCCACTTTCCATTGCTGCTCCAACTGTGCATATTGCAACCGTTTTTATCTGGATGGTAAACAAACAAATCCTTTGCATGCGTTTGTGCCACATAAGAAAGTTCTGTGGACAATGGGACGTATGGAAGCCCATTTGCCTTTCGGTACTGGGTAATCAATTCAAACAGTTTCATTTCGTTAGCTGTTAAGCAAACAGCATGGATTTTGGATGAATCCTTTTGTGCAGAAACAGTTGCACCAACGAAGAACAAGCAGAGCGAGAAGAATATTTTTTGCATGGACTTTTAAAATAGGAATGGAAAATACTATGCCTAATTTAAAAATTTGAATCTGTTATTTGATTTTCAGGAATGATTAACCTTTTCCAGTCAGCAACAATTAAAATATCGTACAGGAATGAACAGTTAACACTAAAGGATGGCCGAACGATGATAGGACGCTCACTATACTATTAACGAAGGATCAACGAAGAATAAACGAAGGATACGTGGAATAAGGTTAGTAGATGGCACAACGCAGGTTATACCCATTATAACTAGGAACATTTAAAGCAGATATGGGAAATCTACTGATAGCTTATTGCCCTACTCCAAAATCCAACCCCATCAATATCCATTAACAAGCAACCAGAAAACTAGCATCCTCCGCTATCTTTGTCCATACAAAAATTGCCTGCAAACATGAACACAAAATTTACAGAAAGAATCAAAGCTGAAGTAGCCGAAATAGAAGCTGCTGGCCTGTTTAAAAAAGAAAGAATCATTACCAGTGAACAGGGTCCTGAAATAGTAGTGAACGGTAAAACAGTACTGAACTTTTGTGCCAACAACTACCTTGGGCTATCGTCACACCCAAAAGTGATAGAAGCTGCACACAAAGCCATAGACACACATGGTTATGGAATGAGTAGCGTGCGGTTCATTTGCGGTACACAAGACATACATAAAGAACTGGAAAAGAAAATTGCTTCCTTTCTAGGAACAGAAGACACCATTCTATATGCTGCTGCCTTTGATGCAAATGGTGGTGTGTTTGAACCACTGTTCAACGAGCAGGATACCATCATTAGCGATGCACTCAACCATGCAAGTATTATTGATGGAGTACGTTTGTGCAAGGCACAACGTTACCGTTATGAGCATAACAATATGGAAGATTTGGAAGCCAAGTTGATAGAGACAAAAGATTTGCGTAGCCGGATTATCGTAACAGATGGAAGTTTCAGCATGGATGGAACGATAGCTCAATTGGATAAGATTTGCGACCTAGCTGATAAATATGATGCCATTGTAATGATTGATGAATGCCATTCATCTGGCTTTTTGGGTAAGACCGGCCGTGGTACACATGAATACAGGAATGTAATGGGCAGAATAGATATTATCACTGGCACTTTAGGTAAAGCATTAGGCGGTGCAAGTGGTGGCTTCACCTCTGGTAAAAAAGAAATAATAGAAATTTTGCGTCAGCGTTCCCGCCCTTACCTCTTCTCAAACACAGTGGCACCTAGCATCGTCGGTGCAAGCATCGCTGTATTGGACATGCTTACCGAAACAACGGAACTTCGTGACAAACTCGAATACAATACCAGATATTTCAGAACCAAAATGACAGAAGCCGGTTTTGACATTAAGCCAGGGGACCATCCCATTGTTCCTATTATGCTATATGAAGCAACTGTTGCACAAAATTTTGCAGCCAAATTATTGGAGGAGAATATTTACGTGATAGGTTTCTTCTTTCCGGTTGTAGCAAAAGGATTAGCAAGGATTCGCGTTCAATTAAGTGCAGCACATGAGCCGGGACACTTAGATAAAGCCATTGCCGCTTTTACCAAAGTTGGTAAAGAATTGGGCGTGTTGAAATAGTTTAACACAATCACTTTAGACTCAAAGGGCACATAGAAGAACTATGTGTCCTTTTCTTTTCTCTGTGAATATGTGTAAGTTATGAGTAAATATCTAGCAAGCTGTTCTTGAATCCCTGAAACCTCATGTTGAACGTAGTGATGGACTATATAATCTCCTTAATTACTGCTTTTTATTTGCTATGACAGCACAACTATGTAATCATTTCTTCAATAAAAGATAAACGTGTATTCTATTCTACAGAAACAGCAGTATAATAGGCAATTTCCAGTTATAAAAGATGGGTATGTATTTTGAAACAATATTATTGAACGCAAAAGACATTATTCATCTATAAAACCTATTTTATGCTTAAATGGACAGCTACATTCCTAATCATTGCCGTAGTTGCAGCGATTTTTGGATTCACAGGTATTGCTGCAGGAGCAGCATCGATAGCTAAAGTGATCTTCTTCATCTTCATTGCATTCTGGTTAATAGCCATTATTCTTGGAGCAACAGCATTTAAGAAAAGATAATTTAGCTAAACAATTTATGATAGCACCAACCATCAATAATCCCGATTGTATATTATTACAATCGGGATTGTTATTTGCATTTCATTTTGTTACTAACAATTTAAGTTTATCAGGGAAGAGTGACTTTTAGCCCATAGTTGCGTTAGATTTGCGTTTCTAAAAAATGAAACATGCGTCGCTTATTTATCATATTGGTACTGACTTCTATCATCTTATCAGCCTGTACATCAAGCAATATTAAAGAAGACAATAGCCTCAAAAAATATTTTGATGAAAACAAAGTGGAAGGAACATTTGCTTTGTTTAATAATAGTCTAGGCAATTTTACCATTTACAACCTGTCACGTTTTAAGGATTCTGCTTACCAGCCGGCTTCTACTTTTAAAATAGTCAACTCATTAATTGGATTGCAAACAGGAAGGATTAGCAACGAAAAAATGATTATTAAATGGGATGGTGTGATAAGGACATTTCCTGGCGGTGACACAGCCACAGATTGGAACAAGGATCTTACTATGGAAGAGGCATTTAAGGCATCTGCATTTCCCTATTATCAAGAAGTGGCAAGAAGAATTGGCAAGGATACCATGCAACGTTGGTTGGACAGTTTGAAATACGGGTCCAAGAAAATCACTACTTCAATTGACCATTTTTGGGTAGACAATTCCCTGAAGGTTACACCTGATGAACAATTGGGCTTGGTGAAAAGATTGTATTTCGGTCAATTGCCATTTACTAAAACAACACAGGAAATTGTAAAAAAAGTGATGGTACAAGAAAGCAATGCCAATTATACCTTAGCTTACAAGACAGGCTGGGGCTTTAAAGAAAATGGTAAAGCCATAGGCTGGATGGTGGGCTGGGTTGAAGAGAATAAGCACCCACATTTTTTTGTGCTGAATTTGGAGGGGGAACACAATTTGAAAATGTTTTCTGTAAGGAAAAACATTGTAATGGGAATATTGAAGCAGTTGGGCTATTTTGAAGGGAAGATGTAAAATCGTTTAATAATGGATTGGATTATTTTCTGCTATTGTAATACTTGCCTTCGTACTTGCAAAAGTATTATCCAGATGGTAATTGGTAATCCATTCTTTAGTTTTTATTTATCAATTCAATTAGTAGCTTGCAGGCATGCCTCAATTTGAACATATCGAATTCCTGCTTGGCCTGTTGGTACTGGTGCCATTGACCCTGTTGTTCTTTTTTGTTTTACGCTGGAAACAAAAAACAAGGAAGGCATTAGGTGATGAAAGATTAATTAGTCAGCTTACCAAAAATTACTCCCCCAAACTTTACAGGCTAAAAGTCGTCCTCATTTTAGGAGCCATTGCATTAAGCATTGTTGCCATTGCCAATTTTCGCAAACCAAAGAATAGTGTAGGAACAAAAAGTTCAGGTATTGATGTGCTATTTGCATTGGATGTAAGCAAGAGCATGCTGAGCCAGGATGAAAAGCCATCAAGGTTGGAGAAAGCCAAACAGCTCATTAGCCAAATGACCGAAAAATTGGAAGGCAATAAAGTTGGGTTGGTTGTTTTTGCTGGGCAGGCATATTTGCAAATGCCATTGACATCAGATGTTGGTGCAGCAAAAATGTTTGTGAGCAATGCGTCTACAGATTTGGTAACGATGCAGGGAACTGTGTTCAGTGATGCAATCAATTTATGCGATGCCTCTCTTGACACAAAAGAGAAAAAATCAAAAGCAGTTATCCTAATTACGGACGGCGAGGACCATGATGAAAAAGCAGTGGAAGCGACAAAGAAACTGGCAGAACATGGAGCTGTTTTATATACTGTTGGCGTTGGTTCACCCGAAGGTTCCCCAATTATAGAGCAAGGAACAAATGAATACAAAAGGGATAACAATGGGCAAACAGTTATTACCAAACTCAACGACAAACTATTGAAGGAACTGGCGACTGGATTTAATGGTTCCTATCATCAGCTCACCAATACATCATCTGTTGCAGATGCATTGATAAATGAACTGAATACGATAGAAAAGAAACCAATCAGCAGTGCTGGAGGAATGATAGAATACCAATCTTTCTATCCATACTTTCTCGGCTTGGCAATCATATTGTTGCTTGTAGAAATATTTATTCCTGAAAGAAAAATCAAGTTGGCATGAAGAAACTCATCATCATACAATTACTGATTGTTGCTTTTACTGCGAACGCACAAAAAGGCAATAACGAAATCCTGAAAGGTAACGAAGCCTACAAAAAAGGTGATTTTAAGACTGCTGAAGAAGCGTACAATCAAGCATTGAAAATTAATGACAAAAACGCCACGGCACAATTCAACAAAGCCAATGCCTTGCAGAAACAAGGCAGAACAGAAGAAGCTGCCAAGCTTTATTCATCTGCTGCCGAAACTACAAAAGACATCACACTTCAAGCAAAAGCCCTGTACAATAAAGGTGTCACCGAAGCCAAGCAAAAACAATGGGAGCAGGCCATTAATTCATTCAAGCAATCCTTAAGGTTAAATCCCAATGACAATGAAACAAGGGACAACCTGCAAAAAGCATTAAGTGAAATAAAAAAGCAGCAAGATAAAAAGCCTCAGGACGACAAGAAAAAAGACGACAAACAAAAACCTGAGGACAAGCCCCAAACAAAGAAAGAAGAGCCTAAAATGAATAAGCAGCAAATGGAGAATGAACTGAACAAACTCCGCAATGAAGAAAAAAGGTTGCAGCAAGACCTGCAGAAACAAAAAGTAAAATTGTCTTCCCAAGAAAAGGATTGGTAGTATTAAACCTTCATATCCCAGTGTTTTAATACACTTTCACCAACTTGGAGCTTGTAAAAAGTGATTGTTACATTTGCACAGTATTCCAGATTATCATATCATCGAATTATCACAATAGCCCCATGCAGTTATATTGCAATAGCCTCACTCAATACAGCAGACTCAAAACAAGGGAAGTAAAAGTTGGCAACCTTTTAATTGGCAATAACCATCCTATCCGTTTGCAGACAATGACCACCACTGACACCATGGATACAATGGCAACAGTGGAGCAAAGTATTCGGTGCATAGAAGCTGGTGCAGAACTTGTCCGCATTACGGCACCCAGCAAAAAAGAAGCAGAAAATTTACAGTGTATCAAAGATGAATTACGGAAGCGTGGTTACGATACGCCATTGGTTGCCGATATTCATTTCACGCCGAATGCGGCAGAAATTGCAGCTAGGATTGTGGAAAAGGTAAGGGTGAACCCGGGTAATTATGTTGACAAGAAAAAGTTTGAGCAAATTGAATATACCGATGCCGAATATGCTGAAGAAATAGAACGGATCCGCGAGCGGTTTACGCCATTGGTTTTGATTTGTAAGGAGCATGGAACAGCCATGCGTATTGGTACAAATCATGGCTCATTGAGCGACAGGATCATGAGCCGTTATGGTGATACGGCCAACGGTATGGTGGAGAGTGCCATGGAATTTTTGCGTATTGCAAGAAGCTTGGATTACCACAACATTATCCTAAGCATGAAGAGCAGCAACCCGCAAGTAATGGTGCAGGCCTACCGCTCCTTGGTGCAACAGATGGACGCAGAATTTAGTGAAATATATCCATTGCATTTAGGTGTTACTGAAGCTGGTGATGGTGAAGATGGCAGGGTAAAAAGCGCTGCTGGCATTGGCACTTTATTGGAAGATGGCATTGGCGATACGGTTCGTGTCTCATTAACCGAAGACCCTGAATTTGAAATTCCTGTTTGCAGGGATTTGGTAAAAAGATATTCAGTTGCTGCTCAACAGTCAGCAGTCGATAATATTCCCGCAATTTATAAGGTTCCATACAGTCCCTTTGAATACAAGAGAAGAAAAACTTTTGCCGTAGATAATATCGGCGACTATCATGTACCCGTAGTAATCGCAGATTTGAGCAAGCTGGAAAGCATTATGCCATCATCATTAGAAAGTATTGGCTACAAATATGATGAAGCAACAGATAAATGGAATATTGGCGATGGTGCTGCCGACTATATTTTTACAGGGGGGGCAGAATTGCCTTTTGCATTGCCTGGCACATTGAAAGTAATTACTTGGCCCAACTATGCAGTAACTGCAACTGATATAACAAAGTACATTCCTATCTACGATGCCAAAGGTTATGTTGAAGCGGAAACAAGAAATGGGCAACTAAATTTTGTAATGCTGGACTGTTTCAGTGATGAAACAGACATAAACAATTTCACCTACTTAGATGAATTGGCAAATGACAAATCTGTTGTGCTTTGTTTGAGCAGCAAGAGCAAGCATCCAATGATTGCTGTAAGAAGAATGTTCATGGAATTAATGAACAGGGACATTCAAAATCCTGTGGTGATTATTGTTGACAGCTATTGGAACACTACCGACGAACATCTCATTCATTATGCTACAGAAGCAGGAGCTTTGTTGTTGGATGGAATGGGCGATGGTGTTTGTTTCGGCATGACAAGCGAAAGCTATAAGCAATCAATGGACAATAGCCAGCAGTCAACAGCAGGTAGAAATTATTCCAGCAATACAACGGTTGAACAGTTCATTAATTCAACAGCCTTCTCCATACTGCAAGCAACCCGTACAAGAATCTCCAAAACAGAATATATCTCCTGCCCAAGTTGCGGCAGGACATTGTTTGACTTGCAAGAAACCACAGCAAAAATCCGTAGCAGGACAAACCATTTAAAAGGCGTGAAGATTGCCATCATGGGTTGCATTGTAAATGGCCCGGGTGAAATGGCAGATGCAGATTTTGGGTATGTGGGTAGCGGTGTTGGCAAAATAACTTTGTACAAAGGCAAGGAAGTGGTAAAAAGAAATATTGAAAGTGAAATCGCCGTTGACGAATTAATTAATTTGTTGAAGGAGAATGAAGCTTGGGTGGAGCCTGCTTAATACAGAAATAAAAGATGAAATGGATTAGAGGATAGAATTTATAGATTAAAATTTCCATAACTTAAAGAAGTTCTTAAGAATTGTCCTAGTTATTGTAATCACTATCTACGTCATGTTTACAATAACCAATTTTATTGTTGGCGATTTATTTTCCTTTGCTTTTTACATACCTATGATTGCTTTTTTATATGGTCAAATTCCAACACTTTTCATTATCATGCTAATCTCATTTTATAGATACTTAAACAAAGAGGCCATTGGGTCATTTATAAAATCAGAAACTTTGGATTTCACTTGTTAGCATTATTGCTCTAGGCTTATATATTGCCTCCTCATTTTATTTGCTCAACTAGTATTTTATAGTTTCTAATACTAACAATTGTAGCTACCAAAAGATAAAGTATGTTTGCTTTCTTATTCCAAAAATGGATTCATGCAAACAGATTTTCTCGTTATAGGCAGTGGCATTGCTGGCCTGACTTATTCCTTAAAAGTAGCCAAACAATTTCCTGATAAAAAAGTATTGGTCATTACCAAAACGCAAGCAGATGAAACCAACACCAAGTATGCACAAGGTGGCATTGCTGGTGTTTGGGATGAAGCAAAAGACAGTTTTGATAAGCATATTGAAGACACGCTCATTGCTGGCGATGGTTTATGCAATGAAAAAATTGTGGAAATTGTGGTGAAGGAAGGTCCAGAAAGAATCAGGGAAATTATTAACTACGGGGCAAGTTTTGACAAGGATGAAAAAGGCGATTACGCTTTAGGCAGGGAAGGTGGGCATAGTGAATTTAGAATCCTCCACCATAAAGATGTTACAGGCAAGGAAATGGAAAGGGCATTGTTGGATGAAGTTTCTAAAACATCCAATATTGAAATTATCAACCACTGTTTTGTAGTCGATATAATTACACAACATCATCTCGGTTTCCTGGTTACAAAATCCACATTGGATATTACTTGTTATGGAGTGTATGTATTGAATCTGCACAACAATCAAATAGAAAAAATTCTGAGCAACATCACCTTGCTTGCAACTGGTGGATGTGGTCAAGCCTACAGGACAACCACCAATCCCAAAATTGCTACTGGTGATGGCATTGCCATGGTTTATCGTGCAAAGGGTAGAATTGAAAATATGGAATTCATTCAGTTCCATCCAACTGCATTGTATGAACCAGGCGTTTCCCCATCATTCTTGATTACAGAAGCAGTTCGTGGCGATGGCGGTATCCTCCGTAACAAGAATGGCGAGGCTTTCATGGAGAAATATGATGAAAGAAAGGATCTTGCTCCAAGGGATATTGTTGCAAGGGCCATTGATAATGAAATGAAGAAAGGTGGTACAGAGCATGTGTATCTCGACTGCAGGCATATGGACAAGGAAAAGTTCATTCACCACTTTCCCAATATTTATGCAAAATGTTTAAGCATTGGCATTGATGCCATGCAGCATTTTATTCCTGTTGCTCCTGCTGCACATTACAGTTGTGGTGGTGTGAAAACAGATGAACATGCAAGGACTTCCATCCAAAATCTGTATGCCTGTGGCGAATGTGCGAGTACGGGACTGCATGGGGCAAACCGTTTGGCCAGTAACAGTTTATTGGAGGCCATGGTTTTTGGGCACAGGGCTTTTCTAGATGTAAGTGAACATTACAACGAGCTCTCTAAAACCTTTGCTGCAAAGGAAATCCCGGATTGGAATGCAAAGGGAACTTCTGAACCCCGTGAAATGATTTTGATAACGCAAAGCCAAAAGGAACTCCAGCAAATCATGAGTGACTATGTAGGCATCGTTCGTACAGATGTGCGTTTGGCACGGGCCATGAAACGTCTGGATTTATTATTTGCAGAAACAGAGGAACTTTATAGAAATACAAAAGTTTCGCCCCAATTATGCGAATTGCGGAATCTGATTAGCGTTGGTTACCTAATTGTAAAAGCTGCTGAGTTCAGGAAAGAGAGCAGGGGATTGCATTACAATACGGACCATCCACATAAAAGCGAATTGTTACAGAATATCATCCTCTAAATAGTTGATTGATGGAAGGTAAAATGGCAGATAGGAGAACCGCTATCTTCGCATCTGTTATCTAATAGTTCCTGTTATGTACTATATCGTTTACGGATTATTTTACGCATTATCCCTTCTGCCATGGAGGGTAATGTACTTTATCAGCGACGGCATCTACACCTTGCTATATTATGTTTTCGGCTACAGGAAAGAAGTGGTAATGAAAAACCTCCTTATTGCATTCCCCGAAAAAACACAGAAAGAAAGAATAAGGATTGCCAAGGACTTCTACCATAATTTTGTTGATACATTTATCGAAACAATAAAGCTTATCTCCATCTCCCCCAAAGAATTTGATAAGCGTTGTATTAGGAACGCCGATGTAATTAACAACCTCAGGGCATCAGGTCAAAGTGTTCAATTGCATTCAGGCCATTTTTTCAATTGGGAATTTGTGAACCTTGGACTGCAACGGGATTTGACCTACCGCTTCCTTGGGGTGTACCATCCCCTTAGCAGCAAAGTTTTTGATAGGTTAATGATAAAAGTCAGGGCAAAATATGGAACGGTTTTAATACCATCTTCTGAGTTCAGAACCATGTTCCACCAATATACCAAGGAGCCTTATGCCTTGGGATTGGCTGCTGACCAAAACCCCAGTAATCCAATGAATGCCTATTGGACACCGTTCTTTGGCAAGATGACCCCCTTTGTAAAAGGACCGGAAAAAGGTTCTGTACGTATGAACACGGCAGTGGTAATGGTAGAGTTCTACAAAGTAAAAAGGGGTTACTACAAAATTGATTGCAGCCTAATGACAACTACCCCAAGGGAATTGCCAGATGGTGAAATAACCAAAACATTGGCGGCGTTTGTTGAAGACAGCATACGCAGGCACCCATCCAATTATTTATGGAGCCACAGAAGGTGGAAGTTTGAATTTGATGAGGAGAAATATGGCAAATTGGTTATCTAGAGATAACGCAGCCAGCAGTATCTAAGCATATGCTCTTACAATCTATAGCATTAAAAAAGCCCAGCGTAAATTTTACGCTGGGCTTTTCATTTCATAAAAATTAGTTCACCACCTCTGCATTTTTCTCAAACTCAAATTTGTCTTTCAATTCATTAATAGCCTTCCATCCACCCACTACATTCCTGATGTTGTGGATACCCTCTTTCTTAATTAATGATGAAGCAATGATACTTCTATAACCGCTTTGACAATGAATATAAATATTGTGGTTGTCATCAAAATCAGCCATGCTTGCAGGATCGGTTAAATTACTCAATGGGATATTGATTGCTTGCTTAACATGCCCATCGCCGTATTCTGCTTCTTTACGTACATCAACCAGCACAAGACTTTCATCAAATGGAATATCCATGGCAAGTTCATCCACCTCCACATCTATAATCAAATCAATTCTTTCACCTGCTGCCTTCCAAGCCTCAAAGCCACCTTGTAAATAACCAGCAAATTTTTCAAATCCAACCCTTGCCAAACGGGTAATCGTTTCCTTTTCCTTGCCTTCTTCTGTAACAAGGATTATTGTTTTATCAAAAGGCAATAAACTGCCTGCCCATTCTGCAAACCTTCCTTCCAAGCCAATAAAAATGGAACCGGGTACATAACCTTCTGTGAATACTGGACCCGGTCTTGTATCCAAAATAATAATATCATCTTGTTGACTGGCCAATTTAAAGGCTTCAATACTTAATGCTTGCAATCCTTTCTCTAAAACTGCATCCAAACTTTCATATCCTTCTTTATTAATCTTGGCATTAATAGGGAAATAATTTGGTGGTGCAGTCAATCCTTCAGTTACAGCCTTAATAAAATCTTCTTTTGTTTGTGCTTGCAATGCATAATTGGTTTGCTTCTGTTCACCAATAGTGCTGTATGTTTCTGGCCCCATGTTCTTGCCGCAACTGCTACCAGCCCCATGTGCAGGATACATGGTAATATCATCTGCCAAAGGCATGATTTTATTTTGTAAGCTATCGTACATCATGCCTGCCAAATCCTCTATCGTAAGTTCCTCGCCTTTTTGTGCAAGGTCTGGGCGGCCCACATCACCAACAAACAAAGTGTCGCCAGTAAAAATCGCGGCATCCTTACCTGCTTCATCTTTCAATAAAAAGCAACTACTTTCCAAGGTATGCCCCGGTGTGTGCAATACTTCAACCGTTATTTCACCAATATGGAATTGTTCCTTATCCTTTGCTACATGCACAGGAAAATTGGTAACTGTATTTGGACCATAAACAATAGTAGCTCCTGTAGCGGCAGCCAAATCCAAATGGCCACTTACAAAATCTGCGTGGAAATGCGTTTCAAAAATGTACTTGATTTTAGCATTGCGTTCCTTAGAAACCTGTAAGTATTCATCAATGTCACGAATGGGATCCACCACTGCAGCTTCTCCATTGCTTTCTATATAATAAGCTGCTTCACTGATGCAGCCCGTGTACAATTGCTTTATATACATAACCTAATTTGTCGCAAAGATAATGGATGATATTTTTTGGGAGTTTTGAAGGAGGGAAATAGTCTAAACAGTTAATTAATGGAGAAACGGATTTTTAATGGTCAGGATTCCAAACTTATATTTTGCAAAACTGATTTTACTCCTACGAAAAAATAAGTTTAGCAACACTTGGCATAGCAACATTTTTTTTGTTGCTATGCCAAGTGTTGCTAAGAGCGTTCTTGTTTTTTAAATTAAATCACCATTTTTTTTATGATTGTACAAATGGTGATTGTTGGATAAAAAGCTTAACCAGGGTGCGGTGAAATTATTTTTGTGTATATAGTACAAGAAAAAAGCCCCTACGTAGAAACGCAACGGCTTAACACATGAGAAAACGAGGTCGATATTTTATAATTGGATGTTTAATACTATTTGCGGCAAAACTGTTCAACTAAAGCTGAATTTACAATGCGACGTAACTGCAACTCATTTTGTTACAATTGCTTGGATAATATTTTGCTTTTGACTAAAAGAAGAAAAGCCTTTCCTTACCACCAACTTTTTTCTTAACACCTGCTGCACGGATATTGTAAGTGAACGTGGCCAAAAAGTATTGTGTAAGAATATTGGTGGATGAAGTAGTAATCATGTTCCTATTGGCATAACTATACACGCTATTGTTGCGGTTGAGTATATCATTTACTGCCAACTTCAAAACACCTACTTCATCTTTTAGCATGGTAAAGTTGATAGCTGCATTCCATCTCAAAGATTCTTTGGGTAGGCCAGTAGGTATGCTACCATTATAATCCTGACTGAACTGTGTTTCAAGTATCACATGCTTTATTGCCCTTACAATCAACTCATTCTCCCAATAATGACTGTTCACTTTTAGCTTATTGAAAACGGGGTTGGTATAATTTGTAAAGCTGAACCTTGTGGAATAACTAGTGTTAAATTCAATTTTATCGTTCCAGTTTAAATTAACACCAAGCCAGTTGCCGATGCTTGAAGTGCTTTGCCAACTGGTTTCACCATTGTACAATAACTTGTTCCTAGTAAAGTTGATATTGCCACCGGTATTCCAACTGAAAATAAATTTCTGGTTGTTTTTGTACTGCCTATAAACATTGAAGTTGATATAGAAATTCTTGCTGCCATCGGCATTTACTGGTGTGTTTGTCTGCACACCTTTATCGTTAATACGTATGTCTTGCACCACATCATTTTCTGCAAAAGTTCCATTGGCATATACGCTTGCCGTTAAGTTCTTCTTTGTATTGTTGAAGAAATAATTGACAGAAAAATTGTTCCTAGTTGATGGCAATAGAGACGCATTCCCATTGGTAATAAAATATGGATTCGTATTGTCAGTAACAGGAATCAGGTTATTGTAGGATGGAAGGTTTACATACCTGTCATAACCTAAGTTGAGTGTCTTGTACTGCAAATACAATGCTGGCAGCAAATCTGTTTGCTTTTGTATGATGGGCATAGTAAGCGATGCCAAATTGTTGTTGACTGATTGGATAAGTAACCTTGCAGTTGGTGTAACAGTAATATTTTTCCATTTGAATTCAACGCCCTCCGAAAGAGTTGTCCTGTTTGATTCACGGTTGAACTGGCTGCTTAAATTATTGTTGGGAACAGCGTATTCTTGATTTGAATTCTTGTTGAACGTATTAATTCCATTGGACAGTTTGCTATATTCATATCTGGCTCCCATACGCAAGGTGATTATTTTGCTCAATGGTTCACTATAGTTCAAAGCAAAACTTGCATCTGTTCTTGGGATGCGTTCCTTCCGAAGCTGGTACAATGCCGTGTCATAAGTGGTTGGATAAAGGAACCTAGTGTTTGATTCTGTCGTAAGTTCATTGAACCTGTTGTTCACATCCAAATTATGGCTCAATGAATACCTTCTGCCAGCTTTTGTTTTGGATAACCTTGTTACAGAAAGCGAATGTTTATAATAATAAGTCTCCCCTAAATTAGCTTGGTTGATGTTGCCATAACTTAATTGCCCAAGTTTGTTATTGTTGCTTTTGATATCGCTGAACCGGTCTTCATCTGAACGACCAATGGTGTAATTGGCATTCACTAGAATATTAGTAAGTGAATCAGGCCTGAACTTTCCACCCAAGCCAATATTGTGTGCATTGGTTACCACCCCACCTGTAAGGTTAGTGTTATTGTTGATGACAGTATCAGCATTATATTGGTTAATGTCAGTGCCATTGGTTCTATCCACCTGTATGTTGCCATAAAAATATTGGGCGAATAATGATTGTTTTTTATTGGGAGCATGGTTGAGGTTAAAGCCAACACCTTTGCTGGTTGATACACCACCATAATTTTGTGAACCGCCAAAGTTTACACCATTGATGGAAATGCCACTTCCACCATTGTTGTTCCAAATACTGGTACTGGTGCTGTTCAGGTTGCTACGGCTACGTTCCAGTCCCCCTGCTTGCATAAGCTCTGAAAAACTGAAACCTGGCCTGTTCAGATTATTGGCGTAACCCAACACACTTATCTGAAAAGTGTCACGATAAATATTGGCAATACCGCCAGCCTCAAATAATTTATCTGAGCCACCCCCTGCATACATCTTTCCAAACCAGCCTTTCTTCACGCCTTTTTTCAACGTGATATTAATAACCTTACCAACATTGTTGATATTGTCATCGCCATTGCGGAGCATCTCATCTTTGTCATCCACCACTTGTACTTTATCAATGGCATTGGCAGGCAAATTTCTTGTTGCCATTTTGGGATCATCACCAAAAAAGGTTTTGCCATCAACCAAAATCCTGTTCACTGGCTTTCCTGCAACGGTGATGTTGCCATCCTTATCCACCTGCACACCGGGCAGTTTTTTCAACAGGTCTTCTACCAATGCGTTTGGCAATGTTTTGAAAGCTGATGCATTGAACTCGATAGTATCCTTCTTTATCATTACTGGCGGACGTTCAGAAAAAACAATCACATCATCCAATTGCTTGGAAGTAGTAGTGAGTTGAACACTGTCAAAGCGTTGTGTGCTATTGCTTGCAGTCAAAACAAAATCTTTTCTGTAAGCCTCATATCCAGAATAGGTAACCATAAACCTCAAAGGAATATCCAAAGGGAGGTTGGGAATCTTGAATTCTCCTTCTGGGCTGCTTAAACGATAAGTAATAATAGACGTATCCTTTGCTTTGAACACAGTTACTGTGGCCAATGACATGGGTTTCTTTCCAGATGTATCTGTTATTTTTCCTGTGATGCTGCCTGTTTGAGCAGAAACATTCAATGAAAAGAAAAGTATGGAAAATATAAAGGCGATTCGTTTCATAAACAAAGGATTGGTTGGGACAATAAAATACCTGCCGATTTTAAACGGTAAAAATTTGAAACGTAATAAGTGGGGGAAAGGTTACTGAAGCACAAATTAAAAGTGTGCTTCAGTAACGTTAGATTAATCTAGAGATTGGCAGTCTTTAACTTTTTTGGAATTTTTATTTCCGTAGTGGATGATTTACCATCCCTCTTGTATTTTATTTTGATGGCTTCGCCTTCTTTTAGTTCCTGTGTTTTTGTTTTGAATTCATCCACATTTTTCAAATCCTTGCCATCAATTTCTGTAATGATGTCGTTTTCTTTAAGGCCAGCTTTTGCAGCAGGTGTTTCATCATCCACATCCAAAACTTTTACACCGTCGCCTTCTTCCACATCCTGAATTTGCAGGCCAATTCTTTGTTTGCCATAAAAGAATTCGCCAGTTGCCCAAGATATTGTCTTGTTCTTTTGTAAAGTAGCTGTAAGCGTTCCTTCCACACCATCACGGATATAGGTAACAGTTACTTTATCTTCTGGCTTAAACTTGCCAATCACTTCATACAAATCAGTATTGTTTTCAACTTTTGTGTCGTTTATTTTTTTGATGATATCATATTTCTTTATGCCAGCTTTCTCTGCTGCACTGCCTTTAGTAACAGAAGTTACCCTTGCTCCTTTTTCATCTTTTTCTGTGTTGACACCTAATTGAGCTTTGTTGGCAGTATTTGACGCATAACTATAGCTGCCATTATAATTTACACTACCAGCAATACGTGGAAAAGTAGCAACACTATAATCATTCCTTCCTCTGCTGCGAATAATTTCCACATTTTCATCATTGAACTCTTCAATTGGTTTTCCATTAACCACTACTTTTTCACCATCAACAACAATGGTAATTTTTTCCTTGCTGTCGCCTTTTTTACGGACGATGATACTTTCGTCTTTTTTCAGTTTTCTGCCTTCAACAGTAATGGCTTCAGTTTTTTTCTTTTTGCCGTATCCTTCAACTATTACTTCTTCTGTTTTTTGCTGTGCAATCACAGAACCTGAAATCATTACTGCAAGTAGGGTTGCGGCCATCCATTTAGTATTCATTTTTGTAGATTTTAATTATGTACGAAATTTTTAGTAGTTCAAATGTAAGTGGAATATTTGAATTACGAAATATTTCGGAAATGTTAAAATGACTGAAGGAATTTTAGAATGATAAGAGGTTTGTTTTCACTTACCGAAGAAGCTGCGGAAAACAAAGTCTTTTGTAGAAATTGATTTATTATGTGGGAAAGATGACCAATATTATACTGTACAAATGTGCGACGCAAATGTTGGTGCCATGACACTGTAACTGCTAGTAACAAAAAATCCTGTTACAGAATGTAACAGGATTATGATTATTCGGCTATCAGTTGCCAAATGTTTTTATACTTATTTGTGGGCCACTAGATGCTGCACTTTTGTGTAATCTAAAAGTAAACGTGGCCAAGAAGTAACGCTGTAGCACACTGTAACGTTGGTCCTCAATATAATTCTGGTTGGCATTGCGGGTAATGCCGATATTTTGATTGAGCAAATCGAACACACTTAATTTGAGTTCTGCCCTTTTATTTTTGAGGAAACTTTTTGCAATGGATGCATTCCAAGACGGAATCTTGGTATTGTATCCATCTGCACGGCCAGTATTGATGGTGTAATTAAAATTATTGTTCAATACTAACTTCCATGGAAGGTAATTGGTTATTTCGGCACCATAAATTTGAGAGAGGTAATTGCTGTTCAATTGTTCCTGCAAAGAATAGGCAGCCTTGCTGAAACGTAAGGTTGCTGTTGTTCTTAGGTCAATTACATCATCCTTGCCATAGCTTAATGCAATCGATGGATTAATGGAAGTATTGGTGATATTATTCTTGGCCCCATTAATAAAGGAAATATTTTTAGTGGAGTTGAAGCCTACAGAAGCATCAACCCTTGTCTTCAACGCTTTAATGGGGAAACCATAATTGATATTGCTGAAAAAGTTAACCAACCCGTCAGTGTTCACAGGCCTACTTTTCCTCGCACCGTTACTTTGAATGTCATCTGCATAAACAATGGCATTCTGCGTGAAGTTCGCATAAGCGAATGCAAAGAAATTTTTTCTGGTAGCTGGGTCTGCAGCAAAATAGTTCAGGCTTACATTATGACTGTAGGAACGTTTCAAATCTGGATTGCCTTCAACAATATTCAATACATCACCAACATTTTTCAATGGCTGCAGCTGTGATGTGGATGGCTGTTGCGTTGATGTACTGTAATCAATACGCACATTTTTATAATTGTTGAACTTGTACTGGAAATTTACGTTGGGTAATACGTCAGTAAAATTTTTCTTGATTAAGTTGTTGTTTGTCTTGTTCATGCTTTTCAAAATTGCATCCTGCAAGGAAGCACCAAAGCCATAATTATATTTGGGTTGGTTGCTCCTAAAACTAATGCTGCCACCTTTGTAGGCATAATCACTTTTGAAATTGTTGCTGAGATTAGTGTTCAGCATGTCATGCTTGCCAGACAGGGAATTATAGTCATAAGTTTTCCTATTGCTTTCACCAACTGAAGAATTATAGAAAGCACTGAACTCAATTAATGAACGTTTCCCAATAGGTTCAGTGTAAGCAACATTTCCACCAATGCTTCTAGAGTTTGCTTCATTATTATTTGTCTGGTTCAGCAAGGAATCTTTTGACGGCAATGATGGATAATAGAAAGTATTTTTTGTGTTCAATGTTCCATCCTGCTCACTATGATTGGTATTTACATTCAGGCCTACAGAAATAGTCCTTCCTTTTTTCCTGAACCTTTTTCTAAGTAGGACATCGCCATTAAAAGTAAATCCATTGGAACTTGATGTACTATTATTATAGCCATCATTCAATTTTACTTTATTGGTATTCTCAGAAATATATTGACTGTAACTTTTACTTGTTTGTTGCTGAAACGTAATGGCTGGTGTAATCTTTAATGAAGTGAAACTGTCAATCTTCTCGTCGATGCTCATATTTACACGCTGCTGCTTAATAGCCCTAACGCTATTGCTTGTAGATGAATAATTGTAATTGTTTCCAGGAAATAAATATTGTCTTTCAGTTCCCCTGTCAGTTACTAAATGAACATCACTCAAAGTACCACTTGCATTTAAATCTGTTTTCTTGTTCCAATTGTTATTATAATTCAATCCACCAGCAAAAGTTTGTGCAATGCCTTGCTGGTTCTGTCCCAAACCTGTAATTGGTAAGCCATTGCCGGTGTCATCGTTACCACCAGTTCTAATGGTGATGCCACCTCCACCGCTACGCATGCCCCTTCCCAATTCACCAGTAAAATTCATTATATCGCTGATACTGAAGCCTTGCTTGTTGGTATTGTTTCCCATACCAATCAAACTCATTTGCTTATCACCTTTGAACTTGTTGATATTCGTTTGCCCTTCATATCTTTCATTTTCACCGGCACCGGCAGCAACCCTTCCAAAAACTGCATTGTCCCTATCTTTTTTCAGTTTCAAATTGATGGCCTTTTGTGAGTTGCCATCATCAATCCCCGTAAACTCTGAACGGTCACTTTTTTTATCAAATACCTGAACTTTATCAATGGCATCAGCATCCAAATTTTTAGTGGCCATTTTAGGATCGCCATTAAAAAAATCCTTTCCATTTACAAACACACGGCTTACTTTCTGCCCATTCACTCTAACTGTTCCATCAGCGTCCACAGTAACACCAGGCAATTTCTTCAATAAATCTTCTACCACAGCATTGGGTTGCGTCTTGAAATTTTCAGAATTGAATTCGAGTGTGTCACTATTAATTACTACTGGTGGCCGTTTGGATGCAACAGTCACATTGCTTGCATTGGCAATATCCATCAACACAATATTGCCCAAGTTCATTTCTTCTTCATTGCTTACTTCAAGTTGTTGCCAAATAGGTAAGTAACCAACATAAGAAGTGGAAAGCAAATATTTTCCCCTGCTCACTTGTTTCAATTGAAACTTGCCAGTAGAATCTGCCCTTGTAAAATTGATGAGGGTAGAATCTTTTGCATTTACCAAAGAAACTGTTGCATAACTCAATCCTTTTTTGGAAAGCGTATCATATACAGTGCCTTTAACGACGGTATTTTTTTGAGCAAAAATTGAGGCGGTTATAAGAAAAGAGAAACAGAGTGTAAGGATGCGTTGCATGTTAGTTGTTTATGGAGCCAAAAGTAGATGCACCAAAAAACAAAAGCAGTTAACCAACTTGGATGTAAGGTTAATAAAGGTTAATGAAGTTGAGGGTAGATAATGTTTTTTGTATTTAGCTGCGGTTATAATTTTAAACTGAGCTCTAATTGTGAAGGACACACTTGTGCGATTGAATATAACTGAGCAAGAGAAAATCCATTTGCATAGCAATCTTTTTAAGGTAAATTTGTTATCAAAGAACCGCTTAATGACAACTTCAGCAATTAGGGAAAAATTATACGATTTCATCCGTGTGGCAGATGATAAGAAAGTGAAGGCGATTTATATGATGCTTGAAGATGAAATTGTTGAGGAAACTGAATGGTGGAAGGATAAACAATTCATAAAAGAACTGGATCAACGTCATCAAGATTTGGAGTCAGGCAAAGACAAAGGATTTACAATAGCCGACTTGGAGACAACAATTGATGCCTTACGCAAAAAACGTTACGGTAAATAGTTTGATAGCATATCAAAGCATATTATCTACAAGAGTTGTTAAAGAAATTGCTGCATCATGGGAGTGGTATGAAGAAAGGCAGGTTGGATTAGGTGATAGGTTCGCAAAAGAAGTACTAAACGATTAAATCAAATTGAATTAACTCCAGAAAGATACCCATGTAATTACAGAACTTATAGGTCAACGATGATTGAGGTATTTCTTTTTACTATTGTTTACAGAATTAACAAGAAGAAAAATTGATACGAGTGGTTTCAATTTTTCATATGAGCTGGAATCCTAAGAAAAAATACGGAAGATGATTCTTCTTTTAGTATAAAACCACATGTCCCAACCGCAACGCTATATCGCCCACTTTGATTTGGATTCCTTTTTTGTAAGTGTTGAATTATTGAACAAACCTGAACTAAAAGGATTGCCTGTAATTGTTGGTGGTTCCCGTGACCGGGGTGTGGTAACTACTTGCACTTATGAAGCAAGAAAATTTGGTGTGAGAAGTGCCATGCCTATGAAGCAGGCCATGCAGCTTTGCCCCCAAGCAATTTTGTTGAGGGGGACAAGAGGAGAGTACAGCCGTTATTCAAGATGGGTAACGGAAATAATTGCATCGAAAGCTCCATTGTTTGAAAAAGCCAGCATCGATGAATTCTATATTGACCTTACTGGAATGGATACTTATTTTGATCCGCTTCAATGGACCATTGATTTACGCAAGCAAATAATGGATGAAACGCAATTGCCTATTTCATTTGGCTTGTCAAGCAATAAGATGGTTTCAAAAATTGCTACTGATGAAGCAAAACCCAATGGTTATTTATTCATCCAACCGGGAAGGGAGAAAGAATTTTTGGCTCCATTGCCAGTAAATAAATTTTCAGGCGTTGGACAACAAACGTTCAATAAGCTAAAATCGATGGGCATCCATTTGATTGGTGATATCTTGAAATATGAAGAAAAATTTTTGGAAAAGGAACTGGGCAAATGGGGAAAAGATTTATTTAAAAAAGCACAAGGCATTTCAACGAGTGAAGTAAGTTCCTATCGTGAAGCCAAAAGTATCAGCACCGAAAACACTTTTGAAGAAAATATTAGTAGCGTTGACGAATTATTGAAAGAATTGGTAAGGATGACAGAGAAAGTAGCTTTTGAACTTCGCCAAGACGAAAAATTATGTGGCTGCATTGCGGTGAAAATTCGTTACCCAGATTTTAAAACGACTTCCAGGCAATTAAGTATTGACTACACCTTGCGTGATGATGAACTGATACCACAAGCCATTGCTTTATTCCATAAACTTTGGCGTAAGGGGAAACCCATTCGTTTATTGGGTGTTCGTTTAAGTGAACTCACCAACCATGCAGTGCAGGCCAGTTTGTTTGATGATGCTGAAAAGAAAAACAGTCTCTACAAAGCCATTGATGATGTGAAGAACAGGTTTGGCAAAACGAAACTGCAGAAGGCTAGGACAGTGGAGAAGAAGGAGGAGGAAGAAGACAAAGAAGACAAAGGAAATGGAATTGACTATATCAAATATTAAGGCGTTGGCAATTTAAAATGCTAGTAATGTCATATTGTAAAAAAGTACCGATTGGGTCAAGATTCTGGCAAAGCTGAAAACAAAAAAGGCAACTTGAATTTTCAAGTTGCCTTTTTTTATAAACACTACATACTTTTTATACTTTTCCCTACTTCCTCACCAATGTCAACTCATCCACAATGTGCTTGGCACCACCCAACTTGTCAATGCACCACAACACATAACGAACATCCACACAAATAGTACGGTTCAAATCTTTGTCAAACGCAAGCTTGTGGCTCAATGCTTCGTAGTTGCCGTCAAACGCAAGACCAATCAAATTACCATTCGCATCAATAACAGGAGAACCTGAATTACCACCTGTAATGTCATTGGTGGTGATGAAGCCAACAACCACATCATTCAGTTTCTTATCAGCATATTCACCAAAATCCTTGTTCTTGTAAAGCTCCAAATACTTTGCTGGCAAATCAAATTCATAATCACCAGGAACATACTTGGCCATAACGCCACTTAGGGTAGTTGCGAAATCATATTTCACAGCATCTTTTGGTGCGTAGCTTTTTACATTGCCATAAGAAACACGCATGGTAAAGTTGGCATCAGGATAAGTGCCATTCATTTTTGTTGGTTCCTTTTCAAACAAGCCCTTTAAATACAATCTTCCCAAGTCATTGTTCTTGTTGGTAAAAGCTGAGTACTTAGATAAATAGTTGCCTGTATAGTTTTTTACAAATGCACTGGCTGCTTTAAATGCTGGGTCTTTATAAAGAATGGCAGTGTCTGGCTTTTCAATAAAGGCTTTCCATTTGCCATCATCAAACAACATGGAATTGGCAAACAAATCAGCAGCAAACATTTTGTAAGGATTCTGCTCTATATCATTATATGCTTTGAATAAATCTTCATAGAAACCTTTTGGATGCTGGCTCTTGTCAACATCACTGTAAAACATGGCCACAACCATGGCAACTATGTTCTGGTCGCTTTTTTTGTTTTCATCTTTCATGAAAGCAGTTCTTGCTGCATCTGCTGCTGCAATAGCTTTCTTGATATCTTCTGGTTTAGCATCTTTTTTCAGTAACAGTGTTTCCAAACCAATCCAGCTTGAGGCTTGCGTTAAAGCTGGTGAACCCAAAATGCCCTCAATCAAATATTGGCGGTGCTTGGCATAAGGAATCCAAGTTTCGTAGTTCTTGGCGTAGTCGCTGAAAATGGTTTCATATTCAGGTTTGCCTTTTGCCCATTCATTAAACGCTGCTTCCGTTTTTTGTTTCTGTCCCAGCACATCATATTTCAACAACTGTTTTGTTTCGCCATCAAAAAATTTCCAGTAATTGGCAATGGAGGCATAAGAAGATGCCAATTGCAGTTTTACTGCTGGATCATTTTTCATTTCATTGAACATGTATTTCAAACGAACATCACGCAGCTTCACTAAAGAAGGGCTAGTAATATCTGTGGCCAACTTAACGCCATAAGAAGTTTCATAACGGTTGGTACCCCCTGGGTAACCATAAATCATACTGTAGTCGCCATCTTTGAAACCCTTGATACTTACTGGCAAATAATGTTTGGGTTTGAATGGAACGTTGGTTGAATCAAACTTGGCAGGTTTGCCATCCTTGTTCATATATACACGGAACACGGAAAAATCTCCTGTGTGGCGGGGCCATTCCCAGTTGTCCGTATCGCCACCAAACTTGCCAATACTTTCAGGAGGATTGCCTACTAGACGAATGTCCTTATAAACATCATACACAAACAAAAAGTATTGATTCCCCTTGAACATGCTGGCAACAACTGCATCCTTAAATTCATCTTCACCAACAATTTCTTTTATGATGCCAGTATTTATTTCTGTCATTTTTTTGCTTCTTTCAGCACCTGTTAGGTTGCCCAGTCCATCCATTACTCTTTTGGTAACATCCTCAATCCTGTTCAGGAACTTAACGGATAGTTTGCTTTTTATTTCCTTGCTTTTATCACTTGCCCAAAAGCCGTCACGCAGGTAATTGTTTTCAACGGAAGAAGCAGATGCAATGGCTCCGTATCCACAATGGTGATTTGTAAAAATCAAGCCTTGGTCGCTCACAATTTCACCTGTGCAACCGCCACCAAATATGATAATCGCATCTTTTAGGGAAGCTTTGTTCATGCTGTACAATTGCTCTGGTTTCAGTTTCAGGCCACGTTTCACCATATCATTGTACACTTGCTGGCCAAGCAGCATGGGAAGCCACATCCCTTCATCTGCATAACTGCGGAACATAGTCAACAGTAAAGCAATCGAGACAAACATTTTTTTCATCTGGGTAAAATTTTAGGGTGGCAAAGTAAGGAATTCTCATTTGGCTGCAATCCTTTTGGGACGAAAGGTTGCTGAACAAAAAAGCAGTTCTGTTACAGAACTGCTTTTGGTATTTGGAACCTGCCTGGCGGTAGGCAAGGTTATTCTTCGGTATTTATTGTTATGGTGCTACCAACCTGAAACCATTTCCGTGAATATTCACGATTTCAATATGCCCATCTTCCTTTAAATATTTGCGGAGCTTGGCAATATAAACATCCATGCTGCGGCCATTGAAATAAGTATCGCTACCCCAAATTTTCTTCAAAGCACGGTCACGTGGCAACAAATCATTTTTATGTTCGGACAACATTTTCAACAAATCATTTTCTTTTGGGGACAAAGTTTGTGTTTTGCCGTCATGTGTCAGTTCACGCAATTTTGGATTGAAATGGTAGATGCCCAAATCAAATTCAATGTTTTCGCTAATGCGGTTCTCTTCTTCATTGCGTTTCAGGATGACCTTGATTTTCAATAATAAAACTTCGCTGTCAAATGGTTTAGTGATATAATCATCAGCACCCAACTTGTAACCTTGAATGATATCGTCCTTCATTGTTTTTGCACTCAAAAAGAACAATGGAATATCCGGGTCCACATCCCTAATTTCTTCTGCCAACGTAAAACCATCCATATTGGGCATCATTACGTCAAGCAGGCATATATCAAATTTTTCACGCTGAAAGGCAGCAAGTCCAAGTCTTCCATCACGTTCAAGCACTACTTCATAGTCGTTCAGTTCCAAGTAATTTTTCAAAACCATCCCTAGATTCGTATCGTCTTCGCATAAAAGGATGCGGTACTTTCTTCTTTCTTCCATTGTAATTTGTTTTTTGTTATGTTGAATAAAGATAAACGTATTGCAATTGTTATTGAACGGCAATATTTTGTTAAAAGCATTTCTTGGGCTGATGAATGGAACAATGTCTTCTTCATGTTGTTGAAACAAATGTTGTGGCTATTAATAGGTGGCCTTTTAACAGCATCGTCTATTATGGCTGGATTTCTTTAAAAATTTGTGGTAAAATATTTGTGGTTTTTAAATTACCACAAATATTTTACCACAGAAAATAACAACGCCTAAAACTTTCTTTTTCAGATTGTGGTATTATTATGTATGAACTGGTTTAAACAAAACAAGCAGTACAGGAATCCATAAATTTATTGTACCACCAATAGATCCAGGCCCATGTACTGCAAGTATGCAAACCTAACAAAAGTTGAAATTGAAAGTTGTGTCCTGCCG